>Ga0255174_1000011_pt1 | contig 207869 bp, 235 predicted proteins | sample Atl_Atl_RepB_8d_FD_189953 | JGI IMG/M metagenome (GOLD analysis project Ga0255174, IMG submission 189953) | Freshwater microbial communities from Altamaha River, Georgia, United States - Atl_Atl_RepB_8d | ecosystem: Environmental > Aquatic > Freshwater > River | place: USA: Georgia | collected...
TTCTTCAGCAAAATAATCTATCATAGGATGCTGTTTGTCTGTAGTTGGGCTATAGTCTATGAAACAGCCTGTGATCTTGTTTTTTCCTGCTATTACATCAAAACCAAATATAGGAGCAGAGTTATGAATATGGGGGAAAATGCAACAATGCATCATCCATAGTCCTTTGGTTTCTCGAGCATCTACGACGTCAATATGAGCACGACGATAAGAATCGGACCTCCAAACGCGATTAACCCACCCAGGCTGATTAAAACGATCCATTCCGGCCTCAAATATTTCAGTACCGGTCTCATCAAACTTTTGTTCAAGGAGATTTTGGACTTCAATTAAAGTATTCCAAACTTTACTGTCCACGATAAAGATCTCGCATCATTTTAATAGCAAATTCAAATGCTACACGAGCTTCATCTCCAAGGTCGTCAGTTAATGTTGCACGAATAGCACCCTTCATATCATCAGCATTATCAAAGTCGTAAAACTTGCCACTGCTGATATGTGCTACTTGTTTTTTAATGATTTGACCGCCGAATAGGTCGCCCATATGGCGGCAGTATAGATGCGCTTTAACCAAATGTTTACGTTCTGGTCATTGCCTAGTTTATGTAGATATGCCTGATACTCTAGAGTAGCAGGTGTTAGATAACAATATGTACCGTCATCTAATTCTTGAAAGTCTGCGTGAATAGCACGTAGACGAGGTAAATCTGGCATTGTGTCAAGAAACCCTTGACGCTTACAATACCATTCGATAGGATCATAGACTGCTAACAAATTATATAGATAGTTTCTATAATCTTCTTTTTCAATTTTTCCGCTAAGTAACATCTTAGCAAACGTTGTTGTTTCTGCTTCGTGATGCAGATCTTTTGTAATCTCTCTTAGACTCATTCTTGTTCCACTGTTATGCGTAAAGGTGATCCGTTTTGACGGGCAATGCCTGTTGCTTCAATACCCTTTTGTTCGGCAATTTCAAAAGGATAAATCCCCGCAATTCCGCTCCCTGATTCGTGGATTTCTAAAGTGATATCTTTGGCTTTTGATTCAGTGTGTTTAAAAATGCCAGTTAACAAATCTATCACTAATTCCATAGGAGTCTGATCATCATTTAAAAACACAACCTTCCACAATTTTGGTGGTTGCAATGATACAACGACTTTTTCTTCTACTACGGTTTCTGTTGACATTATAACTCCTACTTCTCTTATACGTTATTTAACAAAGGGCGAGTTACCCCGCCCTTTTATTATATTACTTTACATCAACGATGTCAATGACTTTTGGCTTTGCAGATTCAGGAACATTGCGAACTAACTTAATAGTCAGCATACCATTTTCTGTTTCTGCACCAACAACTTCAATATGTTCTGCAAGAGGGAACTCTTTAACAAAATCACGAGTTGCTAGTCCACGATGTAGATATTGCTCAGGAGCATAATCTGTAGTCATACTTTCGCCCTTGACCACTAGGACATTGTTTTCAACAGTAACAGAAATTTCTGCCTTGCTAAAACCAGTAACTGCTAATTGAATAGCATATTCATTTTCTTCCAACTTCAAAATGTTGTGTGGAGGATAGTTATTAGACACGCTGTTAGCAAAACGGCGTTCCATTTGATCGAACATAGTGTCGAAACCTACAAGTGCTCTGTTTAGAGCATCTAATCTAGCTAATTGATTGTTCATAATAGTCTCCTTATAAAGTAAGAACAATTAGGGGCCTCGAAAGTACCCCTGGTTATGATTAGTCGGCTTTCTTCTCTGTGAAGGTAGCATCAACTACATCATCTTCTGCAGACTGAGGTTGAGCTTGAGCTTGGTCCTTAGCCTGACGTTTCTGTAGCAATACTGACATCGACGGTACAATTTTTTCCAGTGCAGATTTAATATCTTCTACGCTGTCGCCTTTTGTAGCGGTTTCAATATCAGCAAGTGCTTTTTCAATATCTGAAATCTCTGTGTCTGTCAATTCACTGCGGAACTCTTCAAGATCTTTCTTAACTTCGTGTACTTGTGCTTCGGCTGAGTTACGAGTATCGATGAGTTCACGTGCTTTCTTATCTGCTTCTGCATTAAGCTCTGCATCTTTGATCATTTGTTGAATCTCAGATTCACTTAAACCAGAATTAGATTTAATTGTAATTTTGTTTTCTTTACCAGTGTTCTTATCTTTGGCACTGATGTGCATAATGCCGTTGGCATCGATGTCAAAGGTAACTTCAATTTGTGGTTGTCCTCTACGTGCAGGAGCAATGCCGTCAAGTTTGAATTCACCTAGCAATTTATTATATTGTACTAGTTCACGTTCACCTTGGAAAACTTTGATATCTACTGCAGGCTGATTATCTTCAGCTGTAGAAAATACTTGTTGTCCCTTAGTTGGAATTGTGGTGTTCTTTTGAATAATCTTGGTAAACACACCGCCCATTGTTTCAATACCAAGTGACAGAGGAGTAACGTCTAGCAATAGAACGTCTTTACGATCGCCACCAAGAACAGCGCCTTGAATAGCAGCACCGACAGCAACTGCTTCGTCTGGGTTAACATCTTTACGTGGTGCTTTGCCAAATAACTTTTCTACTTCTTCTTGAACCTTAGGCATACGTGTCTGACCACCGACTAAGATAACTTCCTCAATATCTGAGGCACTTACACCTGCATCTTGCATAGCAGTACGGCACGGTGCTAATGAACGATTAATCAAATCTTCTACAAGTGCTTCTAGTTTAGCACGAGTAATTTTAATGTTCATATGCTTAGGACCATTAGCATCTGCTGTAATGTAAGGCAAGTTAACATCTGTGCTAGCAGAGCTAGACAGTTCAATCTTTGCTTTTTCAGCAGATTCTTTTAGACGTTGTAGAGCAAGCATATCTTTCTTTAGATCAACACCTTGTTCTTTCTTAAATTCATCAACCAAGTAATCCATAATACGTTGGTCAAAGTCTTCACCACCCAAGAAGGTGTCGCCGTTGGTGGACAACACTTCAATTTGTTTGTCACCGTCAACATCTGCAATTTCGATAATACTTACGTCAAATGTACCACCACCTAGGTCGTAGACTGCGATCTTGCGATCTTTCTTGTCTTGTTTGTCTACACCATATGCTAGTGCAGCCGCTGTTGGTTCGTTAATGATACGCAGTACTTCTAAACCTGCAATAGCACCAGCATCTTTTGTTGCCTGACGCTGACTGTCATTGAAATAAGCAGGAACTGTGATAACTGCTTGTGTAACAGGCTCGCCTAAATAATCTTCGGCAGTTTTCTTCATCTTACGAAGTACTTCTGCTGAAATTTGTGGAGGTGCTAATTCTTTGCCTTGTGCCTTAACCCACGCATCACCGTTTTTGGCTTCGTAGATTTCGTATGGCATTAGGTCAAGATCTTTTTGTACAGCCTGTTCTTTGAACTTACGTCCAATTAAACGCTTGGCTGCATAAACTGTATTTTTTGGGTTTGTAACTGCTTGACGCTTTGCTGAAGCGCCAACAATAATTTCGTCGGGTGTATAGGCAACAATACTAGGAGTAGTGCGAGCACCTTCTGAATTTTCAATAACTTTGGAAGTTCCGTTCTCGATAACAGCCACGCAAGAATTGGTGGTGCCGAGGTCAATACCGATGATCTTAGACATACATATCTCCTTATAAAGTAAGATCTAATTGAGCACTATGCTCTGTAACAAGCCCTGTGGTACTTGCTACAAATTTATTTATCTTTGATTAGCCAAAGGGCTAAAAAGTTTTCCGTCTAAACTAGATGCTGTGCGTAGAGCTTTGTATACGTTTTGTACGCCTACTGCTTGATTCCAAGCATCTTCTAAAGCGTGATGCTTTAATACAGGGGGACGGTTAGGGTTAATACCAATATCGAATAGGGTGCGAGTATCACGGACTTCCCAGAATTGCCAAGGAATAGCCTTGCCAATTTTACGGAAAATATGTTCCATAATAATAACATCAAAGCCAGCACCGTGACTCCAAATGCGTTTAGCACCCCAACAAAATTTATACAATTGATTCATTGCATCGTGAATATTAATTCTATTTTCGGGATCAAATGCTTCGTCTTGTGCGGCCTTAGATTGGCTTGCCCACCAATCTAGAGTGGCCTGACTAACTGTGCAACCTATACGATCGCAACTATCAACATCTACGCGAACGTAGAATTTTTCCATTGTAGGCTCGCTAAGTTCGTCTCCGAACGGATCAAACTTAACAGCACCAATAGTTAAGATAGTTGCACTAGGGAGGACGTCAAGCGTCTCCAAATCAATCATAATATCTGTATTCATAATACTATTATACTTTCTTTCATTATATAAGTCAAGTATTATTTTACAAATACATCATTAATTTGTCTATTAACCCTAATAAATGTTGTACATTTGGATAATTGTTTTAGACTAGGTGCGCCTACGTATGTACAGGTACTACGAATACCACCTAATAGATCTAAAACTGTATTTTCCACAGCACCTTTGTATGGAATTGTAACAGTACGTCCTTCACTGCTACGATATTCCGCTACACCTCCGTGGTGCTTTTCCATAGCGGTATCTGAACTCATACCATAGAATGTGACTTTGCCATCTTTGACTTCACCGCCACCCTCGTTGTGACCTGCCAGCATACCTCCTAGCATTACAAAGTCCGCACCAGCCCCGAAAGCCTTAGCAACATCGCCAGGGCAAACACATCCGCCGTCAGCAATAATATGTCCGCCAAGACCGTGAGCGGCATCGGCGCATTCAATGATAGCACTAAGTTGTGGGTAGCCCACACCAGTTTGAATACGAGTAGTACAAACGCTACCAGGGCCAATGCCCACTTTAACAATATCCGCACCACGTAAAATTAACTCCTGTGTCATATCTGCGGTAACAACGTTACCAGCAATAATAGTTGATTGAGGGAATGTTTCACGAACTCTAGAAACATAATCTCCAAATCTTTCTTGATATCCATTAGCCACATCAATACAGATAAAATGTATTTCTGGGTACTCTCGGATAATATTACTAAGGCGTTGAAAATCTTGGTCGCTGGTTCCTGTGCTAACAGCGAAATAATTTCCGCCAATGTCTTCTAGTGTTGTTTGAAAATATAAAGTATCAATATTTTTTACAAGACAAGTAAACATCCTATGTTGACATAGAGCGTGGGCCATTTGTAATGTCCCAACACCGTCCATATTACTGGCCATAATTGGAACACCAGTCCATTCAAATTTACTATGTTTGAATTTGTAACTACGAGATAAGTCGACAGATTTTCGACTTGATAATGTAGATCTTTTTGGGCGAATCAATACATCTTTGAAGTCGAGCTTAACTTCATCTTCGATACGCATATAAGGCCTTTCTTAGAATAATTTAGGTGGGAGTTGTTGTTCGCGAAGTTTCTTGGCCCAGCGGGCTTTGGCAGCACCTTTTTTACGTTTGCGTTCTGTTGTTGGTTTTTCGTAGAATTCTTTTTTGCGAAGAACATCAAGTGTTCCTGCTTCTTCTACTTTCTTTTTAAAACGTCTAAGAGCAGAATTAATGTTTTCATTTTCTTTTAATACTACTCCGGTACCCGATGCAATTCTATTAAATTTATTCATAATTTTTTGAGATTCTCTCCAGTAAAGTTGAAATATCTTCAACACTATATATAGCACGATCGTTAGCTAAATGTAAATCTTTTAGATTACCAAAATAATAAGATTGAGGTTGGGCCGCAGTCCATCCTATAATAATATCTGTACCGTTAGGAGGAACTTCTGCATTAAACAATATAATGTCGCATTTTGGTATTTTGTCTAATAACCAATCTACACGATTACCCATTTTCCAAACATAGTTAATAAGCGTGTGTGGAAGTTTAGATTCTAATAATGCTGTAGAAACTATTGAACTTTGTTCATCTGATAGTTCTACGTGTAAGATACGGATACCTTGTAATAGTATATCGTCTGGAGGTGTAACAATTAAAATTCTATCACTCATTTTTTAGCATCTTGAATACGTTGCCAAATTGTTCCTGCGCCTTGTTCGGCATTTTGTTGATAGCCTTCGATTGTTTTAGTTACTTGATGTCCGTCGACATTTTCCATATATGTTACAGGATTTATATAATCGCCTGGACGCTCATCTATTCCTGCGGTAAGGATCTTTTCTTTTGCCCATTCTTCAGCAGCAATAGCTTCAACAGTTTCTGGATTTTCTTCAGCCCATTTTTGTGCTTCTTGAGCATCTGCAATATAGTCTTCCCAAGGAAGTTTGCTGATAAGACCTCGTTCAAACAATCTACGTTGAATTTTTAGACTACTATCTGGATTATCTTTCTTCCAAGCTGTCATAGCTGCTTTTTCTATAGCTTGAACACTATTTAAAATTTCTTCTTCTTCTAGTTCATCTTCTTTTTCGGCAGCGGCTTCAGCTTCAGCAATCATTTCATTCCACTGATCTAGTGGTTTAATTTCGTTGAATTTAGGTTCTTCATCTTCAACTCTATAATCTTGTATGTTTGCGTGTTTTGGAAACGCCCATCCTACAGGGTGAGGATCTTTTCGAACTGGCTCTTGTTCTGCAATAGTATCTGTGCTAACTACATTAGATTCCTTTTCGGGGATGTCACTCTCCGTGGTTTCTAATTCTTTATCTTTTTCGTCACGAAACCATTGGAAACTATATTGACTTGATAATAAAAGAATAACTGCTAGAGGATCAAATACACCGACAATAATAATGATAACCCAACGAACAGCACGTTCTAGTAAATTATTATCGGGATTATCACCGTAGATTAATGCGGCAATGTATTTTATCGGACCAACCTCTGCTTCCACCTTACGTACTTCAGCGGCGATGGGTGCCCGTTCTTCACTAAGTTTAGCAATTGTTTTCTGTTCGGCTGCAATCTCAGAAAGTAATCGAGTGCGTTCCTTGGCCTGTCCTCTACGTAGCGCAACTGCCTTGTCCGCACCTTTTTCATCTTGACTTCGACCCATAACTTGGTCCACAGCCTCATCCATTTGTTTGAGTGCTTTGCGATTTGCATCTATATTGTCCTTTGCTACTTTAATTTTTTCATCGTAGATAGAAATCTTACTTAGAACATCCCCACTTACTAGACTTTGGTCACTGTGTGCTTTTGATAGGAATCCAAAGATACCCATCGAGGTAATTACCATTAAAATTGTAATGGCAATCATCAAGTATGTTTTAATAAAAAATGGTGCTCGTTTCCAATTTAATTTTAACCAAACTGTAGCAACAAGTTTGCTGATTTCAAGAGCAACACCCATAACAATAATGGGGATAACTGCGGCAGCGAAGATAGCTACTAGGCCTGCAACAGAATAATAAATGGCAACAGCGGATAATGATAATCCGCTGAAAAGGGCCAAAAAGGCCATAACTTTATCGCTGGTGTGTATTCTCATAGAAAAATATTTAGTTGTGCCAAGTCCATCTATTATCTGCTTCGTTTAAACAGGCAGTAGCTTTCATAGTCTTTTCGACGTTGTATGCAATGGCTTGAATATAAACTCTTCTACAATAACCTGCACCACTAGGCCAAGTTGCTGAAGATACGGCCATACCGCTGGCATTTTTCTTATACCAGCGAACAATTTCTCCATCATTTGAAAATAAAACTGCGTGTGTGATAGCTTGATTATATGCTAGTTTTTGTTCATCGTCAAGAGTTTTAAACCAACCAAATGATAGATCCACTAACCTGTTGGTCCATTCGCCAGACCTATAATTAAAAAATCTAGGATTTTCAATTTCGTTGGCGTAGACAGGATTACTGGCCGTGAGTATCAACAACTTCCCAACTACCATCAGGCAACTGACAACTGAGCGCACGGTATTGAACATCCTGTCCTCCTTTTTTCATCCATCCATAAAAATAACCACAGTTACTACCAATTCCTGCTCGAGCGATAGTAACTCTTTTTATTTGATCGTCGGTACACTCTACGGTAGTACGACTATCAACCTTCTCTCCATTCTTAGTCTGAATGGTCTGACTAGTATAGCAATACTGTGGTTTCTGTGCCTGAACTCTAGGTGCCGACGAACAACCTGATAACAATGTTATCAACACGAACAAAGCAATAATAATAGCCCACAAGTAATTTTTTACTGTGTAGGGATGCATTATCGACTCGCTGTCTTTTGTTCTTTGGCTTCGGCAATCAGCTGATCAAATACAGCCTTAGGCATTTTCAATTTAACAAAAGTATAGTGACGACCTTGCATAGTGAAATGTCCAACTTCGCGATTTAGATGCTCGCGAATAGTTGTATCTTTAACAACATAGGAAATCTTTGTGTAAGTAGATTTTTTGTCATTAACAAATTCAATCTTAGTTTCGCTGTTAACTTCGCTGTTAATACGTTTGGCAAAGTTATTCATAGCGATTGCATACATTTGTTCTTCTGCGGCTTGAGCGTGAAGCGATTCGCCTGCACCACAAGCATACGCATAATCCTTAGCGAACCAAAACCAGCCTTCTGTGCCAGCTTGAGCGCAATCAATATACCAACTAGGTTGAGCGTAAGTCTTACGTTCCTCAACTTCTTTCATCGACGAGCAACCTGTTGCAAGAACGGACGCTGCCAAAATGCCTGCTAAAACTGCCTTTTTCATATGTGCCTCTCTGTGAGTGATTTACGACAATACAAAGTATAACACCGCCCTTGGGCGGTGTCAATAGGTTGTTTACCAATTTACTTAAAGAAAATCAATGCCATCATAACAGCCTGGGCAATGAATCCTACTCCAATAGTTACTAGATTGAGCATATCTTTTTGGACAGCGGCCTTAATAAACAAAAGGCTAAGTCCGCTCCATACTAGCAATATTAAATCTACAGCTGGCATACGATCAGTAAGGCCAGCCATAACTGCTAACAGGCTAGGTATTGTAGCAGAGTGTAGAAGGACAATAGCCAACCAACCAAAAGTCTCTGCTGATACGTTTGAGATTTTTTCATTAATAGAGGTTTTAAATTTTTCAAGGTTAAACTCCGGTAGCGTGATCATATACTTTCACCTTTCTCTTTCTTTCCACGATAAAAAATGTGTTGTCCAATTTGCCCGATCTTTTCAAGCGGCCATTTTGGATTAACGTAGGCAGCGTGATAATAAAGAGCATCTTTCATTACATCTAATCTAAAATTTTCTAAAAGAACCTTTTTAGCTACAGCATAACTTTCTGCATAGGCTTCTTTGTTCATCGGTTTTGTTTTTGCGGCTGAGTCGCAGGCCCATGAGAATTGGCATACAACTTTTTCCATAATTACATTTTTTTGATAAACAACTCCGCAGACATCGTTACCGAATGTTCCCTTGGCTACTCTATTCATTGTAACCTGCGCAACCGCAACTTTACCTTCGAAGGGCTCATAACCTGCTTCACGATAAATGTTTTGGGCTAAACATTGTAATTGTTGTTCACGAACTTTGATAGACATTACGTCTTGTGACGAGTAAGCCTGAGCTTCTCTAAGCATAGTGAATTTCTTTTGTGTAATATTTTGAACCAAAAGAAATACTACTAAAAACCCTAGAAATAGGGATACTAATCTAAATGACTTTTCCATAAGTCCTCCTTTCACTTGGTGTTGTATTACTACAACATTACATTAAGGGAGTTAACTTCACGAGGCTCAATAAAAGAACCCTGACATACGTGTAGTTGTCTCCATTGGACGCATAGTCTCATAACCTATGTGCCTTTGGAGCCTTGACCGCCCGAATCTCACGGGTTTCTCATTTGGCCAAGACTCGCGGAACCTTTTCAGCTTGTGACATACTTCGGTTCTACTATCTTAGTTTCTTTGCGAAACGTATAATATATAGTTCATTTTTTGGATATCGGTAACAAAACAGGTTATTTTTGACAATTTTTAGCAACTTGTTTGCAAATTCCAACAAATTCCTCGTCTGAAAGATCTCTCTTAATGCAATTAACCTTCCACGTAACGAGTTGTATATTACCTTTAATATAACCTTTTGAACTATCAATCCTATCTATGGTACAGCTATTTGGATTACACCATTTGCCTCCCCAATTTGTCCCGCCTCTAACAAATTCTAGATCAACTCCAGTGAAGGCACATTTCCAATTTTGAGATTCACCCACTTTATATACTTCATCTAAAGTAATCTTAATCTCTTGAGAATGTTCTCCTCTATTTGAAGCCCTAGACAAATTTTGCCTTAGGAATTTTAATCTACCACTTACAGTCAGCCAATTGTCCATTCTAGCCTGAGCTTCAAGCGGCCAGCGTTTTGTATTTTTTCGATCCCAACCCCAATCTGCATCCTGTCTTTCAGATGTAGATAGTGAGTCAAAAACTTCTCTGTAAATTTTTGATTCGTAAATTCTTTGTACGGTCATCGGCGCATCCTTGATATATCAACTGCTTCTTCGTCTGAAAAAATGGGGACAGCATTAGATTTATGCATAGTACCAATACCTTTGATAGCAGTACCTGTATAAACCTTATCTGGCGCTTTCAGACAAGGCGCCATATTAGTAGGATCTAAACTAGGAATTTTTGGACCTGTATCTCGAATGAATGGTTTATTCACTACTGGATTCATTACAGGAGCGGATAGACCTCGATCACGTTTTTTATTATCAGCATCAATAGCCCATTTTTTCTGCAGGGCTTTCCAGGATTCGTCCAACTCTCTAGCCTTTCTTGCGTGTTCAGCCGAAGCAAATTTCTTTTTACCTTTTTTCTTGCCTGTGGTTGACAGCCACGGACCTTCCAAGTGCATACTCAAAATCGTTCTCCTACAAATTTACTATAAGAATAGTATAACTTCATTGTTAGTGATTGTCAAGATCCAAAATAAGGATCGTTTTTTAACCAATCGTAGTAGATTTGAAATCCTTCTTCTACAGATACTTTCGGATCAAATCCAAAATCTCTACGAGCAGCGTCAATGTTTAGTGCTCCACGACTAGGGAAATCTGCATCTTTTTCGCCTACAATGATTTCTCCTTTGCCTGCTACTTTTACAGCTAGATTTGCGGCGTCGAGTAAACTATGACTGTGTGACTTTGTTATATTGTAGGTTTTGTTGTCGGTATTGTCTGAGAGGGCAGCGGCAACAATTCCGTCGGCGGCATCGTCAACGAAGGTGAAGTCCAGGGTTTCTCCGGCTCCGTTAACTTTAAGAGGATGGCCACGCATAGCGTTGAGGATAAATTTGCTGATGACGCGGTCTTCCACGTCGAGTGGACCATATACAGCAGAGGGGCGTATAATAGTATAAGCAATATTAGTACGACGAGCATAATCTTTGATAAGCCACTCGCCGGCAAGTTTGAGGATTCCATATTGTCCTTGTGGTTTACAGTCATAATCTTCCTTTACATCATCTTTGAAGTCGCCGTATACCATAGACGAACTAGTATATACAAACTTTCTTGTTTCATATCTATTTGCCATTTCAAGCAAATTAATTAATCCTTCGCTCATTACACGACTACCTTGAGAAGGATTAGCGTTTACTACCTTTTGTCTAGGAAAACTAGCAAGGTGAATAACAATCTCTGGTTGCTCAATATTAAAAACATAATCCATTTCGTTTAGATTGGAAATATCTTTAATGTATAGTCCGCTTAGATCTAAATCGTTAGATCGTTTGTCAATTAGATGATCTAATTGTTCTTGCGGAATGATGCCATAGGTTGTTTTATTATCTACAATAGAAACAATATGCCCTTGTGATTGCAATCGTTTTACTACGTTATGCCCGATGAGGCCGAGGCCGCCTGTTACTAATATATTCATAACAGTAATTATACAGGACTAGATAATTAAGTCAAGAAAAAGCCCACCGAAGTGGGCTGTTTAATTATCTAACAAAGATAAAACCCTGTCTAGGATATCTACCAGTTGGGTTCCATCCAAAACCACCAGACTTGATGTTTCTATCTTGGGTAGTTGGGTTTGCGTAGTTATTTGTATACACACCAAAACCAATTGCGGAATCGTTTGAGGCATCGTCTGCTTCATTATTCATTGTAATACCAAAACGCATACCAACACCGCTGAAAGTATCTCTAGAATTAATTCTTATTCTATTTGAGTTTGGCTGATTGTCCCAAGTGGTTGAAGGCACACCTCCGGTATTAATTATCCAATTAAGCATAGTTGTTCTTGAAAGAACTGAATCTAAATTAACTTCAGTGCCTGTGAATAATGTTTTTGCTGTTCTAGCTGTTAGTGCAACAGAAACATAATTAGTTGGAGTTCCCATTCCAAATAAGAAACCTTGAGTTGTTAAGTGGCTCCAGTATAATTGATTTACTGCATCAGTATCTGAAAGGTCTGTAGTACTGCCAACTTCTTTTGTTCCTGACCAATATGGTCCAAAATAATCCCAAGATGTTCCGTCAACGTTTGAACTAATCTTGCCTGCTAGCATATAACCACCAAGGCTCATCAAACAGTATGTTTGGAATGGGCCGTTTCCGATATCAATCCAATAGTTTCCATTTGTTGATGTTCCTGTTAATGTTCTAATATGTTCTGCACTAACTGCCGCACGAGCTGCTGTCGAACCGTCGGCCCAGCGTTTCTTAATATAAATTGTTCTAGTTGAAGACCCAAAATTGCTGTCTGTTGCATTAATTGTTAATGTGTTATTAGCATCGGCAATACCAGGAGTGTATCCTGTACCAGCCATTGTTCCGGTTACCACACCAGTAGAACTTAAACTAAGACCAGTTGGCATAGATCCTGAGATGATAGAAACGTTTTTAGTTCCAGTTCCGCCAATTGGTAATGTATAATTGTAGGTTCTTCCTGTTGAAAAAGTATAGGTATCAGTTGGCCATAGGTTTAATGCAATAGGGCTGGTAGTTATTTGATCGCCTTGAGTAACTCCCCAGGCAACCGCAGAAACTGAGTTATTATCTGATACTACAACAAGGAATTTTCCAGGAGACACTTGATATCGTTTTTCGACAGAGCTAGTTGGGCTAATTGTGAAATTGTAAAGTACCCATTCTGCGTCTGTTGGGCTGTATTGATCTGCGCATACAGCAATTTTAACAGTTACATCAACATCGCCTCTGTTACAGATGTTTACAGAAACAATAGTAGCAACGTTGTTGTCGCAGTAATATATGGCTTGTGGAACATTAGTCGTTAAATCCGACGATCCTAGAACACTTCCTGGCATTATAAACTCCCTTTATCTTTGTATTTATTCCAGGAAAACATTAAAAAGCCCACTAAAGAGTGGGCTTGTATTAAATTAACGGTTCATTACATACATTGTAACTTCAAAACCGTAGCGCATTTCAACTGCTTCTGGTTTAGTCCACATAATGTTTCTCCTTTATAAAAACATACTGCATTAGTATGTATCGTTAGTATAAGACAAAAACACCACAAAAACCATACGTAAAATCATTAAAATGATATTGCATAAATACGTGTGTGGGGAGTAGTCCGCTCTTTTTAAGAGTTCTATACATCGTCATTTCGGTTTTACAACCCGGTGCATAGAGAGAATGGGTCTCGGACAAGACCATAATATCGAGTATATTATGGATCTAAACATCTTCTCTTATTGTATTTCCATAACATACTCTTTTAAGGAGTTGTAAAATGGAATTATTTACATTACAAGCCCTATGGGCATTTCTCGCTATCATTTTGATAGACATTGTATTAGCCGGTGATAACGCTCTTGTTATTGGGATGGCGGCTAACAAATTACCAGACCACTTACGCAAGAAGGCAATCTTCTGGGGTACTTTTGGTGCTATTGCTATACGTTTTGTATCAGTGGCGGCATTAACCTACTTGCTGATGATCCCAGGCTTACGTGCTATTGGTGCTGCCGCACTGATATGGATTGGTTGGAAGTTGGTGTTCAATCACGACGAACACAACATCGAAGCCAAGGACACCTTCTGGGGTGCAATTGGTACTATCGTAGTCGCTGATGCTGTTATGGGCATAGATAATGCCTTAGGCATTGCCGCAGCCGCTAATGGTAGTTTTGTTTTAGTCGCCGCTGGATTGTTGATCAGTGTGCCAATTATCCTGTTTGGTGCTACTATGGTCAGCAAGATACTACAACGTTGGCCCGACACAGTATTTGCAGGTTCGTTTGTATTGTTTGCTGTGGCAATGCTAATGCTAATGAAAGAACCATTGATGGCTAGCTGGTGGGCAGGGTTAGAACCTATTGTGGCTAAACCTTTACCTTGGTTGGCTGCATTTGTTATCACTGCTGTTCAGTATAACAAGGCTAGATTACATTTGCACAAAAAGTATTTGTTCAAATCATAAAAAAGCCCCGGAAGGGGCTTTTTTATTACAGTAAAATTTTAACTGTTTAAAACTTTGGCAACCGAGTTCATTACTGCGGCAATACGTCCAATGTCACGAAGCTGTTCTACAGTGTAGCCTTCCTTCTTGAGTGTGTCGTAGTGTGCTTTTACGCAGGTTAATCTTTATCTTTCAATCTTTCCCACGAGGCATTAGCAGTATCTTGATTTTTCTTAGCATACTTAGGATCAGTGTCTGCTTGCTTAGAAGTCACTCTATCTACTGCTCGTTTATGAACCTTTGCCAACTGTTTTTGACCTTTGTTAGTATCGCCGTATTCTTCTAAAGAGCCTTCCGCCACACCTTGCTGGGCGGTTTCTATTAAGTTAATGTAATCTCTAAGTGTTTTCATAATGTAGTATTTATTCCTTGTTCTTACAGTTATCGCCGTGCCAACGATTAAACATTCCGGAACTAACCGTTTTGCTACAATGCGGGCAGACTTTTTTGATTTGGCTTGGATGTGTTCCGTTAGCCAGTTGATTCTTTACAGATTTGCCGCCCAAAAAGTTATGGGTTCCTTCCGCTACTCGTTTCTCATTAGTTTGGCGAGAAACTGCTCCGCCCAAAAACGGATGTGTTCCGTTCTTGACTTTTTCTAACTCTTTTTTACGGGCCCAATCTTTATCCAAAAATGTATGGTTGCCTTCGGCTATTCGCTTTAAGTTTCTTTTACTTGCCTTTTCACTATCTTGCCAGTGATGATTGCCTGCTTCGACTAATCTGTCTTGTGCTTGCTTTTGTATCTTGCCACCAAGAAAGTTATGGGTTCCATTCTCAACTGCTTTGAGTGCTCCTAATCTTGATAGATTAGACTTCTCTTCTGGTGTAATATCTAGTGCTCCGGAAATCAACAAACAAGCATACCAGTCTCCTTGACTGTAGTGTATGTCGTAGTGTTCCTGGATAGTGACTGCTTTAAGATTTAGAGGATTATTATTAGAGTGATCCCCATCGATGTGATGGATTTCAAAAGATCGTCCATCAGCATCAACGGGGATTTCACCGTAGTGCTGTTTGTATATTTTTCTATAAGATCGGTCTCTCATAGAAATATTTATCAACTATTCAGCACCTTTGCTACACTATTCATTACTGCCGCTATTCTGCCGATGTCTCTCAACTGCTCAACAGTATAACCCATAGTTTTCAAACCATCGTAATGGGCTTTTACGCAAAACTCGCATTTGCCCACAATACTAGCAGCCAAACTAAATGCTTCAAAGTTTGCCTTGGTAGTTCCACCGTGGCTAGCAATCGCATTCATACGTAACTGAGCTGGCAATCCCTTTAGCTGTTCATCATCTGCCATTTCAACATATGGATACCATACATTGTTCTGTGCCATAATGCTTGCGGCTGTCATTGCTGCTTCGCCGTGTACTGGAGCATCTGCTAATAGAATACTTAGAACCTTGCCGTTGCCTGTTGCGGCTAATGCAGCTACAGCACAACCTATTGCAATGTCCGGATCTAATGTACTGCGAAGTAGAACAGCATCTAGGTTTAGTTTTGTATCTTTAGCGTACTCTGGAAGTGCGCCTTTAATTGTTTCGTTGAAGTTCATTTTGTTTTCTCCGCTAGTTCTTTATAACCTGCCCAACTAGGATGTATTGCATCAGCTTGCAATCGTTCTGTTTTAATAATTGTATCTCCCCAATTACGAGCAATAATTTCTACAATCTCGTTTACATCAGGTTTACAGAATTTATTATTACAGGGAGGAAGTATCCAATATACACGATCTGCTTGTACTCGTTCTCTCATTGATTCTAATTCTTTAAAGGTATGCACACCTTTATGATCATTAGTACCAAGACTGATAATAACAGATTTTGCTGCTAGATTCTTATCCGCAAATTTACGATTCCATTGCCAAGTGTTATATCCGCCAATGCTGTAACTAATACATTCTTTACGAACATTGGCGGTACCCACCGCAATACTATCTCCTAGTATTAGGCAGTCTAACATTACAATGTCTCGCCGCCAACTGTACGGTTGCAAGCGCACAATTCACCTGTTTGCAATGCATCCAATACACGAAGTGTTTCTTCTGGGCTACGGCCGACGTTCAAGTTGTTGACAGTAACGTGTTGGATAACGTTGTCTGGATCAACGATGAATGTTGCACGAAGTGCGGCACCTGCTGGAGCATAGAATACACCTAGTTGTTCAATCAAGCTCAACTCGCCACGCTGTGTGTCTGCAAACTGAGTGTGTGTGATCTTAGCAAGATCGGGGTGAGCTTTTTGCCAAGCAAGTTTACAGAACTCGTTGTCTGTTGAACCTGTTAGTAGAACAGCATCACGATCCTTGAAATCACCTGCCAACTTATCATAGGCAACGATTTCAGTTGGACATACGAATGTAAAGTCCTTTGGATAGTAAACGATTACTTTCCACTTGCCAGCGAAGCTTTCGTCTGTAATAGTAAAGAAATCATCCTTACCTGGATTAACACCTGTTACGGCAAACTTTTCAATTTTATCACCAACTGTTTTCATTTCATTCTCCTTGTGTGTGTTGAAAACTATATAGGACCCTTTGTCCTGTACAACTATTATACATTTAATTATCCTATTAATCTAGCATTTTAATAGGTTTTTTTACAATATTTTTTAATAACGTTAATAGGAAAAATCAATAACGTTTTGAAAAATAGAAAGGACCCTAAGGTCCTTTCAATAAGGCTCTAATTGAAATTAGAAACGATGGATCAAACCAACTTTGGTGATGTTCTGATCACTGTCACCACGCTGACGATCATAGCCAATATAAATGGTGTCATTCTTAGTTACATCGTAACCAAGTTTGGCACGCCAAGTACGGGTTGTATCGTTTTGACTGTTGCTAAACGCATCCTGGAAGCGATAGCCTAGGCTAACACCAACAGCACCTTGTTTAACAGCAACACCTGGTTCAACAGAATAGTAGCTGAATCCACTTGCGCCGCTAACTTGCTTTTCGCCGACTGCTACACGAGCATATGGTGATACAAGGCCAACACTAGTGGATGCTGTTAGACCAGCTTCATAACGTGTTGCTAAAGCATCTGTACCATCTGTTCGATAGTTTTTAACAACAATATCACCTGCAAAGTTGTTGTTAATAGATTCTTTAATGCCTAACTCGTAGACACGTTGACTTGCTGTGCCGTTAGTACCATTTGCATCCTGACTTTCTAAACGAACTTCGGCTGCTGATACCATACCTGCTACTGTTGCCAAAACTGCGGCAATAACTAACTTCTTCATAAAATCTCCTTATGTGTAATCGTGTGTCTAACTTTATGTAGATAATGTGAATAACACTACGATGAAGTTTAATCAGTGTTAACACTGATTGTTAACTATATATGCTTTTAGATCAGTTGTCAAGAAAAAAGGCTACCGAAGTAGCCTTTACTATTTTCTGTTTCGAGGTATAGCTACCCAAAGCCTTAAGCGGCTAATGCGAAACGTGTATCGTTTGCGTTTACTTTTTTTGCTTCTTCGGCCGAGTTCCCCCAACCCTACGGGTTTCACATTCCCGAGCTGTCCACTTCGTTACTCATCACCCTGTCGAAACCATGACTGGCCCATTAGGGAGAACACTAGTATGACGTCTGCTACGCCGCGGCCGAAGCCCTTAGTAACGGTTCTCTAATGCTCTCTCTGGTGGACCAGGCGGGAGTCGAACCCGCGTCCAGAATACCTTTCTCTCTGCTTCATACAGCAATAACTTATATTTAACACTCATTCTTCATAAATGTCAATATCTTCATCTTCCCAAATTGTACCTTTTTTATCATAGGCTTGATAATAAGCTTCGTTTGGTTTGAGTATGCGCCAACCCTGATACTTGAGTCCTGCTAAGGTAGCTTCTTCTTTCTTTAGTAGATCGCAGATAATAAACGATGAGCCGCAGGCTCCTTCTACATTCTTAAATGGACTGTGTTTAAACTCGTTATTACTCAGAGCCTTGTGCATAGCACCACCCCAGTTAAAAATGATGCGAGTGATACCCAACTTTTGGTTGCGTAAACGAATCTTATCTATAAGTGAAAGAGTTGATAATGTAGCTTCGTTCTGTTCATTGATTGTTAACAAACATTCTTTGAACTTAAGGCTACCTTTAGTATGGCTGTTGTCAGGAGTTTCTTTGGTACTCCAAGCCATTTGTGCGTCAACGTGATTGACATAAAATGTTTCACCGTGTGTTTTAAGGACCCACATCGGAACGGTCTCATCTTCTAAGTGTTTTTTATTAAAATGGAACACTACATCCTTACAAGCATATTCAATCTATTGCATTTTATTTTCCTTTAAAAATGATAGTTTTTTTGTGTCAGGAAACTATCAAACCCCGTGAGCGCAGCCCATCCTGTTTTCGCGTCAGCGGAGCCGGAGTATGGTTACAGGTCCGGCAAACTTATTTACACTTTACAATTTTTATGCAAATATTTCAAGAGCTGTACCGCATTCTTGGCAAAATTTGCTGGTAGCTTTGTTCTGCTTACCGCAGGTCACACATTTTGGTTTGTGTTTGACTGTTACTGCCTGTTTAACAGCTTCTCCACCCAAAATCTTAAACACCATAGAATGTTTAGTACTTTCTAATGCACCTACATAAGTAGTGGTAAACTTTTGCTCACTCTTGCTACCCGGAACGGTAATACCAACATCGTTAACTTGATTAACAAATGCCTGAGCAGATGCTGTACTATAACTATCCATAGTTGCAGAACAGGTTACTGATCCTGCTGGTGCAGCCCAATCTGCTGTAGATCCACGCAGAATTCCGCCTTGTGGGTAGATTTTATTATCGCCGTAATAGGCAGTATTAGTTGTCCAGGTAATTGGACGAACAGGCTGTTCGTATTGGAATTCGATTCTTACCAATCCGTCTTCAAGTTTGGCACCTCGGTGTTGCTCCACTGAGCCTGTTCTTTCGATGAACTTGAACTTGTTGCCTTCTGTGAGATTGCCGTTTTTGACTGATCGCTCGAGATCGACTTCTTGTCCAGCGTTAATAACAATCCCACCAGGAACCATATCGTCACCGTCAATATATACGTTAACGACAGCACGGGTCGTATGTAGATTCTTAAGTAGTATTGAATATTCTGATCCGAACGGAACATAAACTGTGTCCTTGAATTCTCTTAGGACTTTGCCTTTTACTTTAATGGCGGCGGCCATTTTACTTTCGTACATCATGATTTCTCCTTTTACGGTACACACTCTAAGTACCTAACATTTAAAGAGTGTTGGTTGTGGGACCTTCCCACGCATCTATTTATAGATACTGTTCTATAAATGGATCTTCTTCTGGGAAATAATGCACATCGTACATTATTCCGCCAATGTTGTATTCTGCACACCAGCTATGTTGATTATTAGTCTCTCTAACTGGTTCTGTCATTTGCAGCATTAACCAAACTCGATCGTGTTCAGCACCTTCTAGTCTACGTTTTGGTGGACCCATAATCTTACGGATAAATGCTTCTGCTTCTTCTTTGGTTTTAAACTGCATATAAATCCTTTGGTGCGCTAGGTGGGAATCGAACCCACGACACAAGAGGTTTAGAAGCTCCGGCTCTGCCACTAAGCTACTAGCGCATACGTTTATTATGCTGCCATTAAGCAGTTAGGTCAACAGTTTCTTCTTCTTTTTGGCTAAGTTTATTTGGACGTAATGGGTCAAGCCAAGTGTCCGGGATGTATGCTTTGGGCGTATCGCCTAGCATATTTTGGAGTCCGTGGTCGGTACTAATCCACCAATAATGATCCGTAATTTGTGCCTTACATACAATGCCGCGAAAATCAAATTCTTCACCTTGTTTAAAGTGTCCAATATAATTTTCTACCAAAACAGTTTTGCCTATGTTCTGAGGACGTAGGCTCATAATGATTTTGGCAATGTCACCTTGTTCACACTTCATTCTTTGTCATTCCTATAATCTTTGTATGTAAGATCATATTCTCTGTTACTAATTTAGTAATAGTTGCTAATAGGATTAATCGATCAGCGTCAGTGATATCTTCTTTATCAAATTGTTCAAGGATACTTGCACCAATCATACGCATTGCTTCTGTTTTGCCTTGTTTGAATGCACCCCAATCAAATGGGTCGCCTTCTTCGTGAGCAAAGGCAATATCAATTAATTCGTCTAAGGTTATTTTAGCCATCCTATCCTTTCATTGTTATCAACTCTTCTTTGGTGTTCTTCAACACTCCCAGGAAAACGCCAAGCCCAAACGGCAACAAGGGCCATAAATATTGCAGTACTAATAATACCAATTGGTTTTACTCCGCCTGTAAACATTAAAATTAAACTTAGACTCATCATACCTAACATAAAGAATTTCATCTTTGTAGGGAACACACGTTTCTGTCCCCAGTTAGTTAAGAATGGTCCAAAGATCTTGTGATTATATATCCATCGATGCATACGTTCACTGCCTTTACTGAAACAGTAAGCAGCAAACACCACAAACGGTGAATACGGAATGCCAGGAGTTATTACTCCAATGTAGGCCATGCCAAGAGACAAGAAGCCTAGAGTTGTCCAAAGAAATTTTTTCATATTAAGCAGCTACTACTTTGTTAGGTAATGCAGAGACAAGAATGTCCTGATGTAAGTTTGGAGTAAATTTTCCTCCAGCCGCTCCGTTTAATGTTGCAAGAGCGTTAATTGGTTTAGTTCCTCGAACAGTTTGTCCACCATAAGGTAAACCTGGTATGGCATAACTGATGTGTATCCACACAGTCTTTCCTGGTAGGTATTCTAATAATAACTGATCGTAAGGAATGTTTTTACTAATCCACACAGCAATATCAAAATAATCATGAGCAGGCACACCTCTAAACTGTATATCGCAGGCCTGGCCAGTACCGTGTTGTGCTTGATTCGAACCGTGTCTATAGCTGTTGGTTAAGAACGCATTTTTATAATGTGCTTTGATTGGTTCTACAACATTCAACGCAAGAGCAGCAAGATTGTTAACTATACTCTGAGGAGGTAATCCTTTAACGTTGTCCGCTAGTTGTTGAATAGTTCTTGGAAAAGTAACATTTTTAATCATTGCTCCAAGAGTAGTTCCTCCCGGAGTTAATACTGTTGAATAACTAATATCACCTGTTACTTCCGCAGATGGTTTTCCAGCCTTTGGTGCACCAGGTTTAACTCCTTCTCCCTTTGGTGTTGGAGTTGTTGTTATTTTAGCGTAGTCGTCTTTGGTAATACGACCTTCTGCTAGGAACCTATCAGCTTCCTTTTTACCAGATGTGTTATCTTCGTCGCCTTCTACGTTTTGCACAGCGGCAACTACAGTTACCTTAGGAACCGCTGGAGCGGAAAAGCTGCCGTCAGTTGCGTTTGCATTATACAATGCAATTGGTACACCGTTAGCAAACACATTGCTAGAATCGTATGTAGGTTCAACACGACCATTACCGTCAAACCGTAGCCCTGTAATTGCGGTATACGGATGGGTATGAGCAGTAGGACTATAAGGACCGCTAGGACTATTGCCTGCTGCTGGACTCGGATTAACTGTAGAATTCGCCATACTACTATTTAAGCCAATTTAATACCTGTAGTTCCTTGAATATAACTGTCAGAAAACTCTTTAAGAGTTGGCTCAAATACAACAACTGTATTTTTAAAAATGCGTACATCTCTATCTGGATTGGCAGTAAACAAATATGGAGCCATTCCAAGACCTTGTTGCCCTGCTGTAAGGACCATAGGTCTATTTAATTTAATATAAAGAGCACCGTCCTCAACTAACTTTCCAAGTATTTCCTCACCACTTGTAAGTTTAAGTGTTACAACATCACCTTCTGCTACACCTTTTTCAATTAACATTTGCTAACCTCGCTTTTAATTCAGTAAATCCGCCTACTAATTCTTCGTCTAAAAAGATCTGTGGAACTGTACGTGCGGTAGGCACAGCTTCTAATAAATCCTCTTTTGAATACCCGTCTCCAATTTTGCGTTCTTCAAATGCAATTCCCTTTTGTGTGAGCAATGCTTTGGCCTGATCGCAATAGGGGCAATGATACTTACTCCATACAATCGCTTTCATTTCTTGTTTCCTTTAATTTGAGTATATTACAGCACCCGTCTTGTCTGTGACTCTAACTAGGAGCATACCTTTATTTTTATATTGAAGGGCAGCACTTATAGCAGCTTGTTCGCTGCCATAGGTTCCTATAGTTGTCCAAGACTCGTAAGGTGATTTTCTTTTGAATTGAGCTTTATACATAGTTTATTATATAGCTGGTAGAGCGTCGTAGTCGAGATTATCTGACATAACACCAATAACATAACTTGTAGATTCTGTTTCTTGTAATGCACTCTGTTTCTTACTAGTATCAGTGTGCTTGTTAAACCAAGGAATAGGAGTAGTCTTTGGATGTGGATTCCAATACTTAATACCAATATCCTTTAGAGAACCGTGAGCTGTGAAGTCAACAAACTCTTTTAGAATATTAGCATTAAGACCAATCACTGGGCCTAGTTTAAACAGATAGTCGGCCCAGGCTTTTTCTTCTGCAATAACATCTTTGTAAATTTGAATTACTTCATCTTGACACTCTTGTGCTGCCTTGGCAAATCGTGGATCTTCTTTGACTACCTGATTAATAATATAAGCAGTCCATCCTTTGTGTAGCAATTCGTCTTGTAGAATTAGGCTAATAATGTTGCCATTACCGATAAAGATCTTGTTCTCAACCATTGCTAGACTTGTAGCAAATGATGTCATAAAGCGGAAAGCTTCTAATGCGTAACTTGCGTGTAAGGCTAGATAGATTGCTTTGATATGTCCTTCTTCGGGAGAGTTGTTAGGATCACTATCAATCTCTTTAATGCAGTTAAACTTATGCAAGTCATCATAATACTTGCCAATACTACTGGCCATATCTACAATTTCTTTGGTGTCATGGATAGTGTTGAATACTTCCTTAGGCACGTTATAGATGTTACGGATAATGTGACTGTAACTGCGTGAATGAATATTAGTTTCAAAGAAACTCCAGTTATAGACCAATGCTTCTAATTCTGGAAGGCTTACGACCGGAGTAAAGATTTGACTTGGGCCGCGACCTTGCAGACTGTCAAGAGCAGTTTGCCTAAGCAGGTTACTAGTGAAGATATGTTTAACCGCATCTGATGCTTCCTTAAAATCATTTGCATCTTTGGTTAGACTAACTTCTTCTGGGACCCAAAAGAATCCACGGGCTGTCTTTTCAAAGTCTACAATTTTATTATATTTTACTTCTTCAAATCGTTGAATAGTAACAGGACCTGCCGGATCCAAGAACATCTTACGATTAAGATAGTCTGTCTTTGTTGTTAAATTATATTGTTGTTTACTCATTTTTATACTCTAAAACTTTCTCCGCAACCACAACGGTCACGTTCATTTGGGTTAACAAAATCAAACCCTTCATTTAATCCATTTTTTACCCAGTCTATAGTTAATCCGTCTAGATATACTAAAGACTTTGCATCTACTAATATTACAAAATCATCTGTAGCAAAATTTGTAACTCCAACTTCTGCTTCATACTCGTCTACATATTCTAACACATATGCCAAACCACTGCAACCAGTAGTTTTAACTGCTAGTCGAATTCCTACACCCTTGCCTCTATTCTTAAGCAAGTGCTTGATCTTTGTTTTGGCTTTGTCTGTTACGGTAATCATTTACGGCCGCTTTGATCGCATCTTCTGCAAGTATCGAACAATGAATCTTAACAGGGGGGAGGGCAAGCTCAGTAGCAATTTCGCTATTCTTAATCTGTTGCGCTTCGTCAAGCGTTCTTCCTTTGAGCCATTCAGTAACGAGCGAACTCGACGCAATCGCGCTTCCACAACCATACGTTTTAAATTTGGCATCTTGAATAATTCCTGTGGTTTCGTCTACTTTAATTTGTAGCTTCATTACGTCACCACAAGCAGGTGCACCGACCATACCTGTGCCTACTCCTTGTTCATCTTTAGAAAAGCTACCTACATTTCGAGGATTCTCATAATGGTCGATTACTTTGTCTGAGTAACTCATAGTTTACAGGCCTCACAATCTTCTTCAATACTTGTTTCAGCTTCTCTTTCATAGAAACCGTTATAGTGTACTTCGGGAGTCTTGTCCTCGTGTTTGGCGCCTTGCTTATTGATTAGACTATAGTAGAAAGTCTTAATACCCCACAACTGTGCCTGCATCAAGTTCTTAGCAATTAGTGTAGTTGGAACTTTGCGTTCTGGGAAATGTGCTGGATTGTAGAATGTGTTTGTTGAAATACTTTGATCAACATACGCTGCTAAAACAGCCGCAGTCTTTAGATAACCTTGGCAGTCTGTTTGATCCCACATCAACTGATACTTATTCTTAAGTCTATTATATTCTGGAACCACTTGTGTAAACGAGCCAGCTTTGGATTCTTTAGTTGAAATTAAACTCATCGGCATTTCAATACCGTTGGTTGAATTAATAACAACTGAACTAGACTCTACAGGTGCTACAGCCATTAAGGTAGCGTTTCGAACACCGTGTGTTTTCATTTCTTTTCTAAGAGTTTCCCAATCGAGTTCTGGAGTAAAGTCAGTAAGTTCGTTAACACCTTGGGCTCTTCTTTCCCAAGGGAAGATCCCTTGACCGTATCTTGTTCGGTCGCTGTCTTTACACTTGCCTCTTTCCTTGGCAAGTTCAACTGTTGCTTCTGTAAGGTAAAAGGCCTGATGCTCCATCCAAACTTTAACTTCCGCCAGTGCGTCTTTGTCGCCATATTTCATTCCTCTTTTAGCGTGCCAATAGGCAAGGTTAGTAATACCAATACCTAGTGGTTGAATTTCGTCGTTGCTTAGTTTAGATTGAATACTTAGGAAATCTTGATAATCTAAAATGTTGCAAAGACTACGTTGTAAGATTCGACACGCTCTACGCATATCTTCTGGGTTTCGGAACGCACCCCAGTTAATGGATCCCAGTGTACATAACGCTATGCGTCCCTCCTCGTCGTCTAATCTCTTAAATGGACGGGTTGGTAATAAGATCTCACAGCACAGGTTACTTTGATAGATGGTATGATATTCAGGATCAAAAGGTCCTTGATTCATAACATTATCAATAAACACCAAATAGATGCGACCTGTATCTGTACGCTCCTTAAGAATGCCGGACTTGAATACTTCTTCAGCTGACATTGTTTTTTTACGTAAACCTTTTTGCTTTTCGTATTTTACATATAGTTCTTCAAATCGTTCTGTGTTGCTGTAAAATGCTTCATATAGATCTGGCACTTCATTTGGATCAAAGAAAGTTATATTTTCTTTGTTCTTAAATCTTCTCCAGAAGAATGACGACAACACGACCCCGTAGTCCATGTGTCTAACTCGTGTCTCTTCTGTACCTTGGTTGTTCTTGAGAACAATGAGATCATCAAACTGATGATGCCAAATGGGATAAAAGACAGTAGCAGATGCATTACGAATTCCACCTTGTGAACAACTCCTTAAATCACCGAACCATTTTTTCAGGAATGGTATCATACCTGTGTGCATAATTTCGCCACCTCGAATAGGCGAACCTAATGGACGTAGTCGTCCAATCTCTAAACCGATGCCAGCACGTTTGCTGGCATACTTGGCCATCATCTCCCCAGAAGCAAATATGCTATCCAGATCGTCGTCACTGCGGATAAGCACACAACTAGAAAACTGCTTAGTTGGAGTGCCAAGGCCAGCCAACACAGGTGTAGCAAGAGTAAACAAACCATCTGAAGCCGCGTTGTAATACTCTTTGATGTAACGCATACGGGCTGCATTAGGTTCTTCTTTATGGAAGACAGTCGCGGCAGCAACCATATAACGAACTTGTGGTGTTTCATAGATCTCCTTAGTAGCTCGGTTACGCACGAGATACTTTTCGATCAATTGCTCAATAGCTGCGTAACTGTATTCTTCATCTTTAGAATGATCTAGCATATCATTCATTTTATTCCAGTCATCTTCTGAATACCATTCAAGAAGTTCTGGAGTATATAATCCAACAGAAACATTTTTCTTAACAATGTCGTAAAGGTGGGGAGGCTCGTAGTCTCCGTAAACATCCTTTCTCAACATCGAAAGACGTTGTTTGCCTGCTACGTACTGATAGTTAGTGTGACCTACATCTGGATTATGTTCAATATCAATTAGATCAACTATTGCTCTAAGTGTAATTCCATCAATCTCTTCTGTAGTAATACCGTCATAGAAATGTGGTTGGGCTTTAATTTCTATCATTGACTGGCTAACGTCTGCAATGCCTTTACAAACTTTAGCTACTTGGGCTTGCCATTTTTCAACTGCTAATGGTTCTTTGTTTCCGCTGCGTTTAATAACTGTGATGCTCATTGTGTTTATCTCTGTTCTTATAATGTTGTAGATTGATATTTATTACAATCTAGATTTTGACCAAAGCAACTTGGTCTCGATGTTCTTTAATTCGTCTACACCAACTACACTTTTATATTCCAAATTAAGTACATATTTTTTGTCTACTACCAAAATATATGAAGCGTCATCTTTATCTGGGATTATGGATTTATGTATCTCACATTCGGTATCAATAAAGCGACTTGTTAATTTAATAGTGTACAGCATTCCAAGAACAATAGCAAGATCGTCAAGTCGTAGATCCAGAATTAAATGCCACGGATCGGGCCATTCTGTTGGATTTTGAGGGTCTAAATACGGACTGACAAATGGAGCTTGGCCCCAAAGTCTAGCAACATCCTCTAATGGGTTATCGCTAGTCTCTAGGTTGTCTCTAAATTCTTTCCAGGCTGCAAGTCTTTCCGTTCCATATTGATCAAACACCATAGGTTACATCAAAAGAGATGGAACCTGTTTTGCCTGAGGCTAGAGGGTTCTTATATGATAATACGATAGTATCTACAACTGCTGCTGTAGAGTCATCACCGGTAGTGTTACTAGTTTTAGTAACGTTGAATTCAAAATTAGTCATAAGATTTCCTCCTTCGGATAGAACAAAATTCGGAGAGTAGGTAAAATTATCTGTAATAGAAATATCTGAACCGTTAGTTCCTGGAGATAGGTCGTCACCAATTACAAACGTAATATTTCCATAACGTGTATGTTCGCCTAACTTCAACGAATAGTTGATTGATGTAAATTTATTCAATGCAGAAAATACTGCCAACGGTCTAAAACTATCTGAAAGATATATTTGAGAATAATTTCTATCAACAAATGTAGTTAAAGAACCATTGTAAACTTCAGTATATGCTGCCGAAGTTCCAACAGACACAATTCCTGCGTCTTGTTGTCGGTCACTAGTTGAATCTATAACAATGTTGTTTGCCGATTCACCAAAGTAGACCATTGGTCCAATTGGATCGGAAGAATTGTTAATTCCGTTACCGACATTTTTAAAAAAACAACGATTTATAATAGTACCATGACCGTATGTAGATCTAAATGCGTTATTGTAAATTTCTTCAAAGTTGCTGTCATATATTTTCCACTTGGTGCCTTGTGTCGATATACCGTCAACGTATATGGCTGTATCATTAACAAAGAAATTACAGTTATCAAAATCAATTTCTGTATCAAACACATCTGTTTGAATACATTTTATACTAATGCTATTGCTGTTAAAAGAACAATCTATAAATTTTACATTAGTTGTTCTAACACCAATAAGATCATTTTCCCAGAATAACGCAGACGGTTCTGCAATTAATGATTCTAGAGAATCGCCTAATACGTACTCTCCTAGGAATGTGATATTTTGAAAGACTGAATCGGCAATGCCCGATAATGTAAATTGCCCTGTTGTTCGTTTAATTGTAAGTTGAGAAATATTAATATTCTTAGGTCTATTAGTACTATTAAAATCTACAAGTTCCAGTCCAGTTGAGGTAACAAATCGAATGTTGTGAGCGTCGATATTTAGAACTGTGCCTAATTGTGTTTCACCTTTAAGAATTGCTTCGCTTGGAATTGTTAGATCACTTGCGAAATAATATTCTCCATTTGGTATTAAAAGATATTTCTTAAGGGTTGGATCTACATTTTGGAATAGCTGCTGAAATGCAGTTTCAAATGCTTCAACACAATCGGTTACTCCGTCACCTACTGCACCAAAATCTGTTACAGAAACGTATTCGTCTAGTTTAGATTGTAAACTTCTCGGAACGCTTAATGTTATTGCAGCATTATTAGATGCAAAATGATAGCTCGATGCTAGCTCTAATATGTTATCGTGTTCTGTAAGGATCTTAGTGTTGCCTACGTAAGGAGCACCTTCTGCAACACTACCGTTACCAATGAATAACTCTTGCGAGTCAACAGCCCAGGCAAACTCCGCAGAACTTAGTTGCGGAATGCCGCTGTTTGAATTTTTTTGTCCTCTGCGGACTTGTATTTTAGAGATCTGTACGACAGCCATAATGATAAAATTCCCGTTATTGAATATTTATCTTAAGCTCGTATAGTACTCCTCTACCTTGTTGAGCCACATATCCTGGTACTTGTTAAAGTCCTTGGGCCATAGATCAAACTGCTGATATTCACAGTTTCTAGAACACATAAAAATATGCCCTTCGCGCATATCGGTGCCATATACTTCATTATGTGCTAATATATAAGCAACTAACTGCAGGAAGTAATCTTCAACCCACTCTGATTTTTTAGGCTTGTTAGTTTGTTTATAATCACATACACTTGGATTGTCTTTATAAACTGCTACTAAATCTGTTGTTCCTGAATACAACCCTGGGAAATACAAACTTTGTTCCATTGCCCAGACTTCATTAACATCGCTGAGACCGTTAATAATAATTTGGTCAGCCATTGAATTAGCCTGTACGTGTACAGGATTTTTGCCTGGCATACGCTCTAGGCCTGCAATGAAACGTTCTAAATTACTATGCATAGCAGTACCAACTCCTGCAGCTTCTGTAGTAATGCGTTTAGCATTTTCTTCACCTACACGTTTCTTCCATTCATTTAAGTGCGTCATATCTTTGGTAGCACTAAGGATGGTTGTAACACTAGGAAGACTTTCGCCATCGGGTGTTAGATATACACGTTTGCGTGTAACCGGATCGTTAATTTGTTGACAGTTCTTGTATTGGAACTTCTCCACAAAGGGAGGTGGTGTAAAAGTATTCATATACTTTATATATTATACTTTTATTTTAGGATTGTCAAGCCTGAGCGGCTAATTGTTTTGGAGCGGCAGATGCAGCCATTTTATCTACAGCATCTTGGCTTGTTTCTCCACCTTTTACAGGTGTTTCGGTATCTTGGTCTGTGCCAGGAACATTTAGATTAACGCCATCGGCATTAAAATCTCTTACTAATGCTTGGATAGCAGGAGTACTATCATACATTGATTTAAATGTTTCGTAATCAGAACCCATTTCAAATCCTGCATCAGATGCTATTTTTTGAAGTGCTGCCCAGTTTAATTTAGCAGGTTGTCCTTTTGATGAAGCACGACCTATAAAGTTCTTTAAAATCATAACAAACTTGTCTACGCCTACATCATCACCGGCAAATTCAAAAAATCTCATTATACACCACCCGATGGAGAATTTAAACTAGATAACTGTTTTTGTAGATCTACTAATTCTTGTTGCTTTTGTTTGATAGCATCTTGAATTTGTTTTCTTTGATCAGCTAGTTGTTTTACTTGTTGTGCTTGAAGTTTAGCCTGTGCCTGAGGATCCTGTGCAGGAGTCATTGGCTGTGCGCCAGGCTGTCCAGCAGGCTGTTGTCCAAGCATAGGAGCATCGAGTTCAGCTAACCTGGACATTTCACGTTCACTAATGATGTTAAAAAGTTTCATTAACCTGCTAATACTCTTAATAGACTGTTGCTACGATCAATGCTTTCACGCTGTTCACGTCCAGCTGCTTCTAATCCGCCAGCTGCTGCATCGCTTGCGCCAAACTCGTCGCCACCTGCTAGAGCATCTAGTCCACTTTCGTCTCCGCCTGTATTCATCATATCTGGCTCAGCAGGACCCATTTCGTCTCCAGCTCCCATATCTGCACCTGGCTCACCGCCTAGCATATCTGTTGGCTGCTCTCCACTGGCCAATGAACGAACACTGGTACTTAATGTATCGCGTGTGGATTTTAAGTTTTCCAATGCCTGCTGAATAGCCGGAGCACACTGGCTAATAAATGCCTTAGCCTGTTCTTGTCCCATTTCATCGCGGATAGAATCGCCTAGCTGTAGAAGTGTGTCGTTCTCCATGCCAGATAGTTCTTCGATCCAACGGCTAACTCTGTCGACCATAGTTTTTGCTGTAACGATAGCACTGGCCTGTTGTACTTCGCCTTCGTTTAGTTTAGTCATATCTTCTCCTGATTCTGTTGACTCGTTCTTTTCTTTGTTGTGTTGCTTCCAAGCGGTAGCATACGCAATGCTTTTTTCTTTATCGGTTAGTTTGCCATCTTTGGCATAACCTTTTTTAATATGTTTTACCATACGTTCTGCTTTGGCTCCTGGAGGTGCTTTTTCTGATACAGTACCTTCACCAAAGTGTCTTTTATATGAATCCTGTCCGTCATCGTAGTGTTTTGCCGACGGTGATCCGGGATTGTATGGATTCTTTTTCTTTCCTTGAGAAGCATCTTTATATCCAGCATTGTGAGCTGCTTTAGTTTCCTCGTCAGCATCTTCTGCTTGATACTCTTCGTCGTAGCCAAAACTACCGTAGTCTTCATCTGAACCGTGTCCTGCTGATGCTAGAGCATAAGCATCGTCTGTATCTCCACCCTCGTCTTCGTCACCGCCTTGAGCAAGTGCTTCAAATTCTGCTTGTAGGTCTTCAACATACGGTTCAATTCGTGGAACTTCGCCACCGTCTTGGTCACTGTATGCGTACCATACTTCTTCTGCTGCGCCTTCAAAGTCACCTTGTCTTAATAGTTCGACAATTTTTTTAGCGTCTAGATCTCCGTAAGCGCCAATTTCGTTGGCATTTTCGTCAAACCTTTTTAGAAGTTGCATAACTTCATCTTCTAAAGACCCAAATCCTTCATCTGTGCTAACTTCAGCAACGCTTGGATCAACAATAAACTCTGCACGTTCTGCAATTTCAGCATTGATAGCGTCTAACATCCACTGAGCTTGTGCTACTGCTTCATTTTCAATATTTTCATTAAATCCGCTGCCTGAACGAACTTGACTTAATTGTGTACGTAGCTTATTACGAGCATCTTCCAACTTTGGTACATCAAAACTAGCAAAATCTAGCTTTGTACCGAATAATTTTTCCATCGATTCATTGATCTTTTTAGATGATCTATTTGATTTAAAAAGGTCTGTAGTTTTCATAAATTAAGGGTCCAGATTGATACTATATTTATTCATTTCTTATTAAACTCTCTGCTTGGGTTTTGCAGACCATTGTACGATCTCTGCTTTCAACATATCTTGCCCATAGCATATCAGCCCTATCAAAGTCCTTATTACTTACTGCTCTTTGATATTGAGCCCTGAGTATTTGGCTATCAGTGAACCAACGTCCATATTCTTGATCCGCTCTATATAATGCATCGGCAAGTATATTACTCTGACGAAGTGCTAATAGGTTAGCAATTTTAATAGCAATAGAATTTAAATGTATTTCATTATATAATAATTCGTTGTTCTTGTAAAGAGATTTAATTGGTCCATCACTGACTATCAAAATTTCGCCTACAAGAATACCACGCTCTGTGCGAACAGGAATGATATTTTTGGATAGTTCTTTCTTAACTATCTGCTCTAGGCGTCGAGAAAGTTGAGTCATAAAAAAAGGACCTATGGTCCTTTATTTAACTGCGTATATAATGTGCTAAAAATTATCCACCACGCATAAGCATGGTAATGATAATACTTAGAACACCTGCAATTACTGTACCAGCGGTACCAATAATGACTTTGGTCATTGACTTCTGGCCCTGAACAATATCAGTATGAATGTTTGAAACTTTGTCTTCCAAATTAGTTAGACGTTGATCTAACTGTTGATAACGAAGTGCGCACAAATCAACGTGTGCTTCTAGGCTTTGTTTTTCTAAACTTGTGGTAGGCATATCAGCCATAATAAAATATCTCCAATAAGGTATACTTGGATGCCTAAATATTATGCCTGCGAAAAAAGCCTATAAATTTCTTATATTTTATTTATCTTCGTCTGGTTTAATTACATCAATCACTAGACTCTTAATATCCTTAATATCAGTAAGAACATTGTCTACTTTTGATTTAGTTTCATCCCAGTGTTTGACTAGATTTCGAAATACATACATTGCCCACCACCACCAAACTACAGCAACCGCAAACATCAAAGTTTCGCCGGTGATCATCACATAGCCTAAAAATGTGCCATCAAAGAAACGCCATACAAAGAAAATGCCTGCAAGAGCCGTAACGGGAAGGACAGCCGCTGCCCACGCCCAGAGCCTAATTTGTTTAATTGTTTTTTTTCTAAAGTTTTCCATATTATAATTGCCTCAGTATAATATTTACTAGGGTAATTGTAATATGAATAATACTAGATTATGGTAATCCAGGTATTTTGATTTCCGTTGCGTGTTTGGAACGCTGCGGGAGTTATGTCAACAGAATTTTCTAATTGGTCAACAATAGGAACACCGTGAACATCGTCTTTTAAAAGTCCGCAGGGATCATTATCTTTTAAGAAAACATCTTCTCTTTCACAGTCAACTTCCCATATCCAATAGGTTGCCTTACCTTTGATGTCGTCTGGTAATGAGCCTGTATACTTTTTTGGATCTCTTACCCATTCTACATTTGATCTCAATCCTATTGCCTGTAGCAGAGAATTAAAATTTGCCTGCTGTCCAATTTTAATAGGATCAGATTCCGATCTTGTCGAATTGGTACGAGTTATGTCTACTAGGGTTACTATCTTATATCGTGCCATAATGTGCTACTATTTATAGCCAAAGAAAAAGGCCGGAATAAATCCGGCCCATCCTTCCCATCCCTAGGAATTAACTAATTATAGTGCTGGTTTGAAAACTGCAACAATAGCAGTAGCAGCGCCAGTAACACCGTGTGCATCGGATGCATCAACTGTGTAATCGCCTGTACCTTGTAAACGTAGGTATACAACGTCAGTTGTACCGCTTACAAAAGCTGAACCATCTGCTGTACCAACTGCTGCAACTGTAAATGCAGAGTCACCTGAACCTGCTGAACCGTGGCTGGTTGTTAGATAGTTAATAATTGTTTGCAATTCTGCATTAGTGATGTTTGTCTTAGTAATGCTAAGAACAACTTCACGACCAACGTCGGATTGGCTGATAGCAAATTTTCCGTAGTTGTCGTCTGCTTGTGCAACTCCTGAACCAGAGTTGTTATATGTTTGATATACTGATGTAATGTCTGCCATGATAGTTTCTCCTTAAATCATTATGACCTCGCTCAGAGGCCGGCATAGTATTTAGTCAGATTGGAAAAAACTAGGGTTTATAGGCTTTAATCGGCTCTAAATGGGGTCCAACGATCACGTGGAACTAGCTTAACACCGTGTCCTGTGTGCATATAACCCTCACCGCCTGGTTTTCCGCCAGTGTGTGCAGTAATATCGCCTTCGGCAGCATCTAGTTCACGAATAATTTCGTCTTTGGCTTTCATTAATTCGCGCACTAAATGAAACATATTATCCATTACACCTGCGTTGGCCTTGTTTAATTCAGCAATCTTAGCCTGTTTTGGAGCACTGACTTTGCTGCCCTGTAGCCACTGAAAGAAACTGTTTGTGTCTATTTTATCTAAGGCTTTGGCCTTTGACTGATTGTTTACAAAGGTATAGATGATTGTCTGTAGATCGCTTAGGCCTGCAACAGGTGCTAATAGTTGATCAATTTTAGGGCCAACTTGGTTGGCTAATTTTTCAATTACACCTAGATTGTCTGCATTTACCGCAGGTTGATGTGCTACATAGGTTTGTCCAAACACTACAAGTTCTGGACTGACATTAAGAGCCTTAACATCTGTTAGATCATCTCCAGTCTTGTCACCAAAATAATCTAAATGTTTGTGAGCAGCAATAGCTACCTTAGCCTTACCCAATCTTACGCCAACTGGACTTGTTGCTCTAACTGAATATGTAGTTTGATTAGGGGTAAAATTAATTTTACCATTACCACTGTCATAAGGTTTTCCAGGATGGAACAAGATATCACCATAGATATAACCTCTAAAATCTTTGGGAGTTCCCTTTTCAAAGATAGGCCATAGGCTAGCCATATCACCAGCAAATTTCTCACGCCAGTCTTCTCCTTTGCCGCGACTTAGGATAAACTGCTTGAGCTCTTCTGGGTTAGAACTCTTACCTTCTTCACGACCCCAGTTATTTTTACCTACCATACGGAAGGTACCATCTTCGTCTCTGCCCCAATAGACAGTTGGATTACCGTCCCACTTGATAGAAACATCTTTAGCATCAGATGCTAGACTTTTTAAAACTTCAACAGCACGTTTGGCACCACCGTGTTCTGTAAACACTAGATCTTCTAGGTGATTAAACTCACGACCTACTTTCTTAGGTACAGGTGCTTCGGCTTCTGTTACAGTTTCTTTATAAGGTTCCCACTTGGCACACCAATAAGCAGGTTTGACCACAGGCTCACCTTTGAACTTGTCACACTTCTTAGTTTTACTATCATAGTAGCCGCAATTGCTACATTTTTGTTGCGCAGGCACTCCCGGATTTGACGCTGGCTGATACCTATCGGGTAAGCTGTCAGGAATATCACTGCCGTCAGGATATCTATTACTACGCTTGTAGCTCATAGCCTGTTTACCAGGTTTTGATTCTATCAAAAACTCAAAAGCTCTCATTTACTTTTTCCTGACTTCATATTAGCACACCAATGATACATTTTAGCCTTTTCACCACTTGCATTTTTTGCACGTTTGCGTAGATCTGTCACTGATCCAGAACAGCTAGCACCAGAACGTTTGACACGACCGGGGCGGCTCTTTCCCTTTACCTTTCCATCGGCAAAATTTTCAATGACAAACTCACTGGCTCTCATTAGCAGTTCCAACGACGGCGTGCCTTACAGATTGCCTTGTCTGGTGTCTTGGCACAGCTGATGCTGTGCATTTTCATTTGTCCACGTGAACGAGAACAGTAGCTCTTACGGCGCTTGCTGGCCTTGCTACCTTTTTTAAGTTTGCTTGGCTTTGTGGTTACCGCAGTCTTTAACTTACTACCTGGATTTTCTCTACGATAGGCCTTTACAGCCTTACGGCTCATACCGTCTGTTTTGTCTTTCTTATTAACCTTTTGCCAATCTTCGTTTAGTTGAGAAGTAACAGCAAATACATATAGCTCGTCATCTGTTAAGGATTCTAGATCTTCCCAAACTACTTCTGGGTCTACACCGTTGCTTTCTGCAATGTCTTCAATGATTGATTCAATAAGATCAAAGTCTTGTTCTAGTTCTAGACTTTCAGGAGTGTGGCTCATTTCGTGCTCGCTCTCTAGATAATCCCAAACTGTCTGCATATAATCTTCAGCAATGGATAATTTTTCCTGTACCCATTCTGGGAGGTTCTCTCCGTCTTTGATTAACTTAGATAAACCTACTGCGGCTCTATGAATAGTGTGTAGGCTGTTTTGAGCCATTCCGGATTCATCATTATATTCTGCATCATCAAATGCTTCATTCTTAGGTTTCTTACCTTGCTTTTTCATATTAACTGCGATTGCAGCCTGTTGAGCAGGATTAGCAGCCTCTGGCACACAGTTAGGCACAGTCTTGCCGCCCTTCTTCTTTGTACCTACTGGATGATATCCTTTCCAGCAAGGGTTACTGTTCTTAAGAGTTTTTTTAGATTCTATTAGAATGTCGGTTATTCTCATTTTACCATATCCATAATTTTGCGCATCCAACTTGGACTGTTAGGTGTGTAGTGCTCTAATGATTCTTTCTGTGGAAGTTCAATTCCTGAACGCCCTAGTGTTTCACGAGCAGCACTGACTAATTCGTCATAGTTAGGTAATTTTTTAATGTAATTAATGATAGCATCAACGGAACGAATATCTTTAACTGTTGCGGTTTGACCTAACAACTGTTTAGCAATAGTATTCCAATCATCTCCACCTTTAACAGGTTCATTTGTTTCTGGATCAACTAGACCAAACTTAGGACTATATTTCATTCCTCTTGCACGAGCAATAGAACTTAGAACAATATGGCGATGCTCTCCTCGATACTGTCCCTGCCCACCAATCATACTTCCTTGCTGGAACTTAGGATTGTTAGAGAACATAAAGTCTGCTTGTACAAATCCGTTGGCTTCGTCACCTTTAATTGGTGTCTTTAAGTGTACAGAATCGCCACTTAATTTTACGCTGTCTTTGCCAAATTGTTGTGCTAGTTTTGTAGCAAATTCTTTCTTGTCTACTTCGTTAGCGTCAACTGATAAATCTAAATCTCCAGAACTGTTTAATTCAAAAGTTCCGTCTGGATGCTCTTTACGTCCAGTTGTACCTAGCCATTTTACAGGTTTTTTATCGTGAGGATCTAATTCTTTGGTGAAGTCTAGTCCTGTTACTTTTTCGATAAAAGCAATAGTGGCTGGAACATCTCCCGTAGCAATACGCTGCGTTAAAGGTTGTTTGTCTGGGCCTTTGAATACGTTTCCGCCCTCAAATAATTTATTCGTCATTTGAATCTAATGGTTTATTAACTTTGCGTGATTCTGCTATTTTACGAATACCGCGTGTAAACTTTGCTGCATCTTGTCCACGGATAGCATTAATTAAGCGGCGCTCTAGCTCATCAGCTTGTTCTGGCGTATAGTTCTTATGAATACTTTCCAAAAGATTAATAGCTGAATTAATAATGTTAACGGCGCGACTTTCAAACAGCGAGTCCTTGTTACGGACTTCTGCTATTTCGTTCAATTCTTGCAGGATTGACCTAGTTCTTAATTTCATAATCAACTCGTTTATAATATATTTAACTCAAATTAAATCATATTGTAAATTAAAAAAACAATAAAGTCAAAGCCGTAAATGTGCAGATGCAGCATATCCCAACTAAATACTCAGTAGAAACCATTAGTTTTTACAGACACTTACAGAGGATATCACACAATGAAAACCGTATCAAACTTTATGCTAGGGCTTATGGAACGCCTAGCAGAAATGTTTCCAGAAAGTTCCTATCAAAGTCGCTTAGACAGCTATCTAAGTACCAAAGGCATTACCGATGCCGCACAGTTAGAAAACTATATCCGACAATTTAATTCTCAAAAGGAATCTTACCTATGAAAACATTCTTAAACAGTATCTACGTTTTTTTTGAAGCAATGGGCAAAGCTCGTGCTGCCGCAGTACTGGCAAGATCAGGAAAAGTAGAAGAAGCACAAGCTCTATACAAATGAGCAAAAAAGTTTAGAAAAAAGTTGATTTTTATCAACAAAAGATATATAATTTACACATTAACACAGAGGAGAAAAAATGTTCACACCAGATTCATTTATTGAAGCATATCAAAACACCAAGCGTGTTTTTGTCAATACAGTTGTAACTGACAAGGTTATCAAACAATCTGTACTAGACTTAATCGATGCACAAACAGCTTTTGCTAAGACCGTTAGCCAAAACGCTATTGATCTTGCTAAATATTCTACGGACGCATACGCTAGTGTATTGTTTCCAAAGAAGGCCTAATCCACCTAACGGATATAGACACAAACACACACACAAGGAGAAAATTATGTCTAATGAATTTTTTAAAACACCAGAAATGAAAACACCAGAAGTTAAATTCAACAAAAACGGTTATGAAATCCGTACAGAAATCTTAGAAATGGCTAAAGAGCTTGTTTCTCAAGACTTCCACGTTAAGTTCCAAGGTTGGGAATTAACAGCAGAACGTGATGAAAAGACTGGTCAAATTGTAACTAAGGTAGGTATGCCTGAATTCCCAGGCCTAGATAAAGTATTAGAAACCGCCGAAAAAATGTACGCATTTGTTAACAACGGCGTGAAGAAATAATATTAGGCTCATAGAGCAAATATAATAGAAAAAAGAAAAGCACTCTTCGGAGTGCTTTTTCTTTTATAGTGCTTTGGATATTTTTTCTAAAATGATTTTAACAGTCTTATCGCTGATCACAACTTCGTAATGATTTAATGGAAGCTCTATTTGTTCAAAGTCTTTGCGACTGCGCATACTCTTTAATGTAACTACTCCGTCATTATCACCTTGTATCCAAGGACTTTGCCCAACAGTAGAAACTATCTGAGTCCAATTTGGAGGAGCAGGTAAATCCCTCGATTCACGCATCGGTGTACTCATTGTTCCAATATCTTTCATTAATTGATTGAATGGTACAAAGTACCTAGCAAAGTCTGCTTGTTCGCTGCCACCATAGGGTGTCGACAGGCTAACTCCTCCGTGTGTAGTTTCTTTATAATAATTGGCCAGATGCAGAGCGTAGATACCTCCTAGACTATGACTGATAAAGAAAAGTCTATCAGCATCATCTAATTTGCCCTTCATTTGTTTTAGATTATGTTCAAACCCATCTTCGCTTTTGTACTCAAGCATAATATCGGGTTCGTCAAAATAATCTCTTACATATTGTCTAATGTGAGTGAAACTTTCAGAAGTTGCACTAGCACCGTGTATGTAAACAATCATCTTACTTCCTTAATTCAGCTATCCTTAAAACTCTAAACAAACTTAACCACATCCAACCAATGTCAAACTCAAACCATCGACGGCTTAGTTTAGGACTTGCTGGGCTAAGGTGATGATTGTTATGAAGCTCTTCCCCACCAATGATAATACCCCAAGGACTAATATTGCGACTACGATCATTGCTAATTCCGTTTTTATATCCATACCAATGTCCTACTCCGTTGATAACTCCTGCTGCCCAGAAAGGAATCCAAAGCATTTGTATACCCCAAACTACTAGTCCTACAGGTCCAAAAAGAACAAGGTCTATGACCAACATTAAGAGAATCCCCCAGCGACTGTGTGGGGTATACAAATTACGTTCGATCCAATCATCCGGAGTACCAACTCCGTATTGTTGAATCATTTCAGAATCTTTACTTGCAGTATGATATAATACAGCACCTTTAAACAACACACGCCAAATACCGTATACGTGCGGACTATGCGGGTCGCCTTGTTCATCACTAAATCTGTGATGCTTACGATGTATCGCCACCCATTGTTTTGTGACCATACCAGTAGTAAGCCATAACCAAAAACGTATTAGATGTTCAAATATAAAATTAAAGGTTATGCCTCTATGAGCCTGTCCACGATGCAGGTATAGTGTGACGCACACTATTGTGATGTGCGTCATCACTAACGTTGCTAAAATAATTTCCATCTAATATTTAGTGGAACTGATCTGCCTCTGTGCTGGACTTATTAGCAACTGTTGATGTAGCACCAACTGCTTCACTAATCAAATCAAAGTAACCAACGCCAACTTCACGTTGATGTTTAACTGTTGTAAAGCCACGAGCCTGTGCTTCAAACTCACGCTGTTGCATTTCTGAATACCCAGCCATACCACGTTGTTTATAGGCTTCTGCTAATTCAAATGTAGCAAGGTTAACTGAATGGAATCCTGCTAGTGTAATGAACTGAAACTTATAGCCTAACGCACCTAATTCACGTTGGAATGTTTCACATTCTTCAATGCTTAAAAACTTTTGCCAATTAAAACTAGGACTGCAATTATAAGCAAGCATTTGATCAGGATACTGGGCACGGATCGCTTCAGCAAACTTTCTAGCCTGTGCGATATCAGGTGTGCTAGTTTCGAACCAAAGGAGATCAGCGTAAGGGGCATAAGCAAGACCTCTGCTAATACAAGCATCAAGCCCGTTTTTAAATTTGTAAAAGCCTTCGTCAGTGCGTTCATCAATAATAAAGTCCTTGTCCAATGGATCGTGATTGCTGGTAATAAGTGTAGCAGACTCTGCGTCGGTACGTGCCATAATAACTGTTTCTACTCCTGCTACATCGCTAGCAAGACGTGCGGCCTGTAGGTTACGAATAGCTTGGCTAGTGGGAATTAAAACCTTACCGCCTAAGTGTCCACATTTCTTTTCGCTAGATAGTTGATCTTCAAAGTGTACGCCTGCGGCGCCTGCTTCGATCATAGCCATCATAAGTTCATATGCGTTTAATGCGCCACCAAAACCTGCTTCTGCGTCAGCTACAATTGGCAAGAAATAATCTGTTGTTAAATTGCCTTCACTGTGTTCGATTTGATCGGCACGACGGAACGCATTATTGATTTGCTTAACGATTGTGGGCACTGAATTTACTGGATATAAACTTTGATCAGGATATGTTTGTCCTGCTGTATTTGCGGCTGCGGCCACTTGCCAGCCTGATAGATAAATTGCTTTGAGTCCTGCTTTGGCGTGTTGTACGGCTTGTTGGCCGCTGTACGCTCCTAGCGTGTTAACGTATGGTTCTGTTGCTAGTAACTCACGTAGTTTGGTTGCACCACGTTTGGCTAAAGTATGCTCAATTTGTAATGAGCCTTGTAACTTGCGGACTGTGTCTTGTGTGTAGTTGCGCTTCTTCATTTGGTTCTCCTTAAAAGCCTAGTATTTATGGCTCTTCTAGAGGACTTGACAAAATCATTATCTGAGTATATAATATTAGAGTAAAATAATAGATTGGACATACAATGAAAGACAAAGTAATACTCACTGACGCCGATGGCGTTCTACTAGATTGGGAATGGGCATTTGATGTTTGGATGCAGGAACACGGATTCAAACGTCAAGAAGGTAGCCAATTTGTTTATAGCATTGGTAAACGCTACGGTATTGATATGGAGCAGGGCAAGAAGCTGATTAAGATTTTTAATGAATCTGCTCATATGGGATTTTTACCTGCCCTACGTGATGCTCAACATTATGTAAAACGCTTACACGAAGAACACGGTTATGTATTCCATTGTATCACTAGCCTAAGCAAAGATCGTAACGCTCAAAAACTACGTAAGATGAATATGCGTAAGTTGTTTGGTGAAACTGCATTTGATAAGTTTATTATCCTAGACACAGGTGCAGACAAAGACGAAGTGTTAGAACAATATCGTGGGACAGGCTGCTGGTGGATTGAAGATAAAATCACCAATGCCGTCGCTGGTCATAACGTAGGACTAAAACCTCTGCTTATGGAACACGGTCACAATATGGATTTTGAACACGCAGAAATTCCAAGAGTTCAATCCTGGAAAGACATTTACGAAATTATCGTAAACGGTTAACAAAATCTAACAGTAACTGATAATGAGTACCTTGATGCCAATGCGGCTCAAGGTATTTTTTATCATACCACCACTGTTCGCTTTCTGGATGGCAACCTATTAGTCCGATATTCTTTTGCACAATCGCCATAGGATCACTATTGCTATAGCTAGCCACAACGTCCATATTATTCCCAACAAATGCACAACCGTCATAGAAATACATCCTTTCAAAATTGTCTAGCCACTTCACTGGCATTGCTTTAGGGTGGGGTCTTCTAGTGCAGGTATTGGGACGTTTGATATATTGTGTAACCTCAACGTTATCTAATAAATCAAAATAGTCTGGGCCGGCCCAATACGCTCCCATACATATTCCTAAATACTTTCCGCCATTGCTAACGAAGTGTTTTACAGCATCATAATTCCATTTTACTAATGTATCAAATCTGTCTGCATCTCCAAAGCCTCCTGGAAAGCATACACAGTCCACATCATCAAAGAAAGTGGTTTCTACTTCGTCTTTGGAGAATAATTTAAAAGAATGTTGGGGGGATAATGCTTTTATAATTCCATTAGCTGAATCAACTGCGCAAACAGGTTGATGTATGAATAAAGCAATTTTCATTGGACAAAATGTAAATGCTCACTTAGGGGACCATTCCGGGGCACGACTCCCATAATCCCCTGCCCAGCAGCCGGGCCACCCAAAGTAACGATAACGTCCTAAGGTAGGGTGTTTTTAATTGCCTTCGCGATCTCTTTCGACTCTAAGTTGTTCTCTATGAATACTTGGATGTCTTTCAATAACTCTACGAATAGCATCTTCTTCGCTTTCTGCTTCAATACGAGCTGTTCGTCCATTTTGAAGAAGTGTAACTATAAACATTCCGGGACCTTCTTCAGCTGGCTCATCTTCTTTCTTCTCTGGTTCAGATGCATATGAATATGGCAATCTAGATTTAATGTCTGCAATTGCTTTATCAATGTCGTAACCGTCTGGAGTTATATCTTTAGAATTCTGCTTGATTTCTTCTGCTTTAGATTTCATAGCAGCGATAATTTCTTTAAGCAATCCGGGGAATAGTTCAGCAAACTTTTCATCTCCACGGCTATAACTCAACGATTGATTACCGTTGTTCATCTGTCCTGTTGGGGCGTGCATCTGCCACTTACCGTTTACATCGTCTTGATTTTGTTTATCAACAATACTAACGATAGGACCTTCTGGAGCATAGCGTTCAAACCAACGTAGACCTGAACTAGATCCTGTACAGAAACTTGCCTGATAACCTTCGGAGTTATTGAATGTATAACAAGCACCGTAGTTGTAAGGTAATGTTACTAGGAAACGATCATTGTTGATCAATATAGATTCTTTCTTTTCACGCTTATGTTTCTCAATAACTTCAGCATCTTTAATCTTACGTAATTCGTCTCGGTATTCTCTAGTCTGTACAATTGCTTGAATCTGGCGTAGATTTTTAAAACGATTAAAATCCTGATGCGGCTCTTTGAGCTTACCGCGTATACTTAGAGCTTTCCAAGCACCTAGGGCATCCCCACCTTCACCGTTGATATCCTCATAGTCTACTACACCGTTCATATAAAGACGTGTCAACCAATCGTCAAACTTACCGTCTTGTGAAAGGTCGCCGTAGTCTGTTGAACGAAGTGATGTATCTAATAGTTCACTCCATAGTTGTAAAATTGCTTGATCGTCTGGTTTAGGACCTAACTTAGCAACCTTATCTTTTGGTAATGTGCTGTCGTGACGCATTGCAATTCCAAGCATCTTAACAGTCTTTGGATCTTTTAATTTTGCCGCAATGTTGGCTTCTAATACGATTTGATCTAGTTTCATCCTGTTATCAAAGCCCTTTTAAAGAATGAAAGAACTGCTCCAAGCTTCTTTTGATCTCCACCGGCAATGTCTTTTAATAATTGTTGTGTGCCTTCTGAACGTTGGGCACTAAATCTACTACCATAACTTTTTGTTATACTACCAGTCTGTTCTGGATAATAATGACTTGCGGCCATTAACACCGAAACGTTAATAGCATTAGTAACAAACTCTGGCGTAACATCTTCGCCTGCTTCTAATGCTTCTAATCCGCTTTGCAGTTTACTTACGTGATTAAGTTTCTTTTGTGCTTTTTCAAACGCATCGTTCTTGATCATATTGGCCACGTGACCTTTAACGTCTGCTATGGCCGCTGTGGTAGCACGAATCCACATTGGGCGAAATTTTTTAACTAGAGTTTCTTGTGTAACTTCTTGTGTGCCGCCGGCGCCTTGTTGTGCATCTGCACGTTTGCGCTGTTTATCAGTGACTGCTCTAGTGTTCTTGCCCACATAAAACTTTTGTAGCTTACCAATTTTTGATTTTAAGAAATCTAGAATATTTCCGCCACGACCGTCTGATGTAGTGTCAATCGGGCCACCGCTACTGGCAACTGCATCATAGGTACCGTTACGTCCGGATTTAATAGCTCCGGTACCCTTGGCTCCTTGTATAATAACCCAGGCACCTTCATAGGCATTTTTTAAATCGCTCCAAGATATTTTATCTACTGGACGATATCCAATATCGTGTGCAAGTTTTAGGTCTTTGTGTAGAGCCTGAACTACTTCTTTACCGCCAGGCTGTCCGGCAATAAGATTCATAGAAGTACTAGCTTCGTCTAAGTGTCCTTCTAAAAGTTGGGCAAATATTTGGTAAGATTCTGGTCGCATAATATATTTATTTGCATTTAGCTCGTTTTGCATTAGTCAAAGCACCAAAATCTACGGGCCATTCTTGCCCTGGTGCCAGCTCTTTGGCAGTACCTGGAAAACCAAATACAACATTTGCTTCTGCTTGAATATCGCGTATAGCAGTTCTAAATTTAGTTAGGTCGTTGCCTAGGTTGCCGTAGGGAGCACCGTGTGGAAATCTCCAACCTGCCACAGCGCCTGTTTGTTGATCAACAACGATCTTATAGTAAGCGTGTGGAACTATAACTCCGTTACCGATGTATTTGTCACCAGCGCCATATATAGCCCCAACGTATACGGTAAACGGGCGGTTCTGTTGAAAGGCCCACCCACGCACGGAAGTTTCCAGTAACTTCCAAATCCCACGATTTAGGCTCCCGTGTTGGGGATACATATTCGTCATCAAAAAACTTTCGTACTCTACTTGTTGACTCCAGCTCATATCCCCGTCCGGTGCTGCATGGCCCTTGTCGTAGCCAGTCCCAGCATAGTCCGACGGGGTCGCTCCGTTTGGGACTGATTTGTCCGCAACAAAAGCATCTGTTCTAGGAAAACAACCTAGAGCATTTTGTGGCAATAATGTGTAGCTTACATAAGCAGGAATCTTAACAGGAGCATCATAGCCTACTAGATATGCTTCTCTGCAAATAGGCTGTATCTGACGTACAGTCTGTGCCCATCCATAGGGGCTGTGTACTTTGCAGGCATCAACTGGTAGTGGAGCACGTTGTTCCCAAGCAAATGCCTGAGAAGTAAAAAGTGCTAATATAATTAAAAATTTATTCATTACGGTTATCCTAAAATTAACTGTGTATTTATTTCCAGGATACCATCTTAAATCTTTCTTCAGGAATACCAAAATAATCGCATTTCCAACGGCTTTGAGCAAAAAAATCTAAATGATGCCATTGTTCCTTGAGATTTAATATTTGTTTTCCTGCATCAAGCCAGTCAATGGACAACAATATAGGTTCTACGGTTTTGCGAATGCTTTCTATTTCTTCGTAGTTAAAACTATCCCATTCCCAGTGTAATATTTCAAAAACATTACCTTTAGTATCAACCCAGTCCATACTAAAATCTAATCCCCACTTAGGGCGAAGAGATATAATTTTATAAATTAATGGCAATGATTTGGCCCAATTTTGTAGCTCTTCAAGGGCCTCTCCTGTATAGCCTTTACGTTCAAACAACAAACTATGATTAAGTACAGGGCCCACAATAGTAGGCTCTTGTACAAACCAATCTTGTTTCAAAGCACGTATATGTTCTCTGTGCTTCTTTGGTTTAGCGTAATTACCGTAGGCAAAATGTTGTTCTAGTACAGTAAGATCGTAGCCGTTTTGATCAAACAATGCTACATCTTCTGCTGTGGGTAAAAACAATATCTTAGCAATAGGTTGATCCCAATAACCGTTTGGATCAAACTTGTTATCAGTTATAACCACGTTTGTGTTCATCTTCTGCTTGACAACGATCGCAGGCACATTCTGAACAGTGATCGCAGGTTTCTTCTAAACAGCTATGTCCGCAATGTGCGGGATGTTTACAATGATTACACGTAAGTCTTTGGTATTCGCTCATAGTACTTCCTTAATAAATCTCTCGCCATTGAAAGCCAACTCCAACATTTGTACTTTGTGCTCCGAGATTAGTTGCCACTACTACATATATCTCGCTGTCGGAACTATCATAGTTTTGTATAATATAATTCTTTTTGGCTGAACTAGGGATGTTTGCTGCCGGTGCTCCGCCAGCCTTTTGACTTCCTTGTGTGCTGGCTCCAACAAATCCGTTATCAAGTTCATCGCCGTCTGTAAATGCTGTACAGGTAGCGTTGTATTGTACACCACTGTCATCATCAACATCGACCCAAGTTGAACCTGTTAACTGTGATTGAGCTGGTAATTTAATTAAACGCCATTTAATATTCTCGCCGTCGCTGAATACATTTATATTACCTGCGCGAACTATCATACGGTTAGCATAGGTTTTAAAGGTTGTCTTTAGTCTAATGGCTAAGACTGGCAATGTAGCCCCTGAAGCTAATGCTCTTAGGCTAGGACTACTCACAGCCCAATCGGTACCTGCTTCTACATAGCCGCCTTCTGATGCCACAGTAGAGCAAATCTGATCAAAGTACGCACCTGTGGTAGTGCCTGTGTTTACAATCTCACAGCGTACAGGCAAGTTTGGTGTACTCATATAAACTGTGGTTAAACTATTTGAATGATGAAATTGATGACAGGGAATAAAGGCACCTTCGTGTACAAATCCTACAGTAACTGATCCTACACCTAGCCATTGGAATTCTATAAATGATAGTTGTGTCTTAGTAATATCTATATCAAATGTACTTCCGCCTGTTCCGTCACATTTATCAATATTCCACTCTGATTGTGTCTTACGATTTTCTACAGGTGCGCCAGATGTGTATGTTCTTATTACCCAACTTAGTGTACCGTCTCCTGCTTGTTCAAAGTATATACCATTGTTGTCATCAAAGTAACCTGTGCGTTTTGTAACATTAGTAGTAGCCGCATAGAAGTTAAAACTTGAAAGTATCTGCTGACTTTTGCCTGGCATATAGTGATGATAGAACTTAGTCTGATGAACAACACGACTAGCAGAGTTGCTGGTAGTTGTTAGTCTAGCACAGGCTTTGTTTGATTGAAATTCTACAGTTCCACCGTTCACTGTGTAGTCAATGAAGTTAGGATCTAGTCCGTATAAGTGTTTGTAGTCTCCTAGAGTAAATGGCTCGCTCATACGTATGCGGCCGAACGCATCTGTCTGTCCTACTTTGTTAGTGGTTCTTAGTGTAGGCTGTCCTAACTGATTGTACTCCATAACCAAGTGAAGATCAGCAAGGTTAGGTTCCCAAGGATGTTCGTAGTTAGTGCTATTAGGATTTAAGATCGGCATATGTTACGCCCAAGGTCTGCCAGCAATGAGCCCGCCTACGTTGGCATTATCTTCAATAGTATTATCTGCTTTATATTTTGTAGGCAATTGAGTAATGTCTGCTGTTGTATCAGAATAACGTCCCGGTTCAACTGCATTACGATCTGCTCGATCCTGTCCAGCTAATGCTAATTTAGCTTCTTGTCTTAATTTCTTATTGGCTAGAGTTGAGATTCCGTTAGCTGACATTATGGTCTATCCTTGCTTGGGTAAATTCTAAATGAGTTACCTCTAATATCTTCTGGCTCTTTCGTACCCTGCCATTGGTCGGCACCTGCATCCTTAGTAACTGCATCAATGCCAGCATATTGTTCTTGTGGCTCTGTGCTAATAGTCTGCTGATTGGCCATATCAACAATCTGCCTAAATCTTTTAATATCGTTATCAGCATACCCAGTTTCTTCTTTAGCTGGTTTGCCCTGTTTCTGCATAAATGAAACAATGCTGTCATATGCGTCCATTGTTACAGGGCCCTCTTGCGATAATTTAGTTACAATTTCTGCTACATCGTGTAGATCAGCATCCTGTTTGACATCTTCGCGAGCTAATTCTAATAATCTAATAAAAAGAGGAACGTCTAACTGTACAATATCCATTTGATAATCTCCGATCTAATATTTAGCGTAAATACAGTTACTATGATAAACAAAGAACCCTTCAAACATTTAATAAAAGATCTAAAATCTAACGGAAAATATCGTGTGTTTAACGACATTCTTCGTGAAAACGGCAAGTTTCCACAGGCTATTTGGTACGGACCGTATGCCATTAAAAATATAGTTAATTGGTGTTCTAATGATTATTTAGGTATGGGTCAATCTAAAGTTGTTTTAGATGCTATGCACACAGCTCTAGATATGACTGGTGCTGGTTCGGGAGGTACTCGTAATATTGGCGGCACTAGCCACTATCACGTTGCTCTAGAACACGAACTAGCAAAATTACATAATAAAGCCAGTGCTCTTTTGTTTAGCTCTGCGTATGTTGCCAACGAATGGACATTGATTGCTCTAAGTAAGATCATTCCTAATATACATTTTGTCAGCGACGAAAATAATCATAACAGTTTAATCATAGGTATGAGTCATAGTCGTGCTTCTAAGACTGTGTTCAAACACAACGATCTACAACATTTAGAAGATATACTGTGTTCAGTAAAGTTAGCTGGTCAGACTCCGTGTATTGTGTTTGAAAGTGTTTACTCAATGGACGGAGATGTAGGGGAGATAAAAGGAATCTGTGATCTAGCAGACAAGTATGAAGCAATCACTTATATTGATGAAGTACACGCGGTAGGGCTATACGGAACGCACGGTGGCGGCAAAGTTGAAGAGCTAGGCCTTGAACACCGAATTGATATAATCAATGGAACTCTAGGCAAGGCGTATGGTGTCCAAGGTGGCTATATAGCTGCCGATGCTGATGTAATTGATGCTATTCGTTCAGTGGCAGCTGGATTTATCTTTACTACAAGTCTAAGTCCTGTTACCTGTGCAGGTGCTCTTGCTGCTGTCAAATACCTAAAAGAGCACAACGAGATTCGTGAGAAACATCAAGAACGTGCTCGCAAACTAAAACATAGATTGAACAATAACGGTATTCCAGTTATGGAATGTTCTACTACTCACATAGTGCCGGTACTGATAGGGGAAGCTAAGAAGTGTAAGGCCATTAGCGATGACCTACTCAACGAACATAATATCTATGTGCAGCCTATTAATTATCCAACTGTCGATGTAGGCACAGAACGACTACGGTTTGCACCTACACCGTTTCACGATGACGGAATGATTGAAGACTTAATCGCTGCTCTCAAAGAAAGTTTTAGTAAATTTGATTTGAAGTAAGGAATGTAAAATACTTTTTAATTCCTTCCCAAGGTTCTAAAAACAAATCTGTCTTTACACCTGCTTGTTCCAATGCTCGAGTATCGGCCTTTGTATCTGTTTGATACTGTGCTTTTAGATCGTCGGGCATAGGAATATAAACTTTACTACCTTTAGAAGATTCGTGAATAACTATGTTTGCGATACTTTCAAAGTCAACACTTTCGCCTGTGCCTAGGTCATAGACACCCGGTTGATAATTCTGTATAAAGTGATAGATTGTACTGGCAACATCTTCTACCCAGATAAAGTCTCTTTTAAATTGTTTGCTGTTTTCAAATATCTTTATAACTTCTTCTTTTTGAAGTTGATTGTACCAATGGTATATTGTACTGGCCATACGGCCCTTATGATATTCGTTTGGTCCATAGACATTAAACAATCTTAGAACAACTCCGTTGATTTCATTTTCGCTTACCTGCTTGCTAAATGCATAATGATTTAGTGGGCCGTTACCGTTACCGTAGACTGCTGCTGAACTTGTAAAGATAAACGGGATATTGTTTTCAGAACAAAAATGATTCCAACGGCGTGTGCTCAACACGTTGGTATTATAAAGACTTTTCCAATCACGCTGTAGTGTACTAGAGTCTGCACCTATGTGTATGACTGCTTCAATCGTATCTGAGTCACTGGGCATTTCATCTGTAGAGTGTAGAGATATGTATTTTTTATTTGTTAAATTTTTATATTGATCAGCTGTTGGCAAATCGTCAAACAATACAATATCATCCCTTCCTTGTTTGTTTAGGTAACCTAATACCACACTACCGATAAATCCGCCTGCACCAGTTAATATAATCATAATATTTCTTCCATAGTAGGAGCATAGCAGCCAACGTGCTGAACTGTAACGGCAGCAGCCTGATTAGCAAAGTCCATTGCTTGTTTGATGTCTTTGGTATGTAGAAAGTTATAGACTAGTGCAGCAAGGAATGTATCTCCTGCTCCCGTAACATCAACAACTTCAACCTTTGGTGCTTTAGAGGTATACTCGTGATGCACAGCTTCTGCACCTTTGCTGCCGCGTGTGACAATTAACCCACTACATTCACTTTTAATTTTGCTGTGTTCTAATTCATTGATCTTAACCCACGCTCCTTGCATACGCTCTAGGTCAGTCTTCTTGGTATCGATGAACACAGGAATTCTAGTAGCGATAGCTTCTTCTATAACATCGTAAGTTATTGTGCCTTTATTGTAATCACTGATAACAATAGCATCGTAGACCTTAGGAATAGCTGTTTCAAACGTCAACGGGTCAGATACGATGTCATTGTCAATGCGTACAATCTGTTGTTTGCTACGAGCATCGATTAGTCTAGTCTTGGTGCTGGTTTCACCGAACAGATAGTTTACTTCGCAGCCTAGCGACTCTAGATTGTTAAACACATTGCCTGCCATACCATCACGTTCTTCTACATAAGTAGGAACGAACACAGGTACTGGAGCTTCAGGACTTAATCGATCAATTGTACCGTACTGATAGATGTCTTTGCAATTATCGCCTATCAATAATATCTTGAATTGTTTTTGTTGTTGAGTGTTCTGTTCTGTCATAAAACATTATATCTTTACAGTATTCTGATCCAATGATTGGTTTGTCTTTATAGTCACTGCCTTTGACCATAATATCCGGGCTATAGTTTTTAATAAGTTCTGCCAGTTCGTTGTCGGTGTCAAATATCCTAACACGGTCCACTGACTTCAAAGCAAACAACATACTAGCTCTATCGTATTCATTATTGATTGGCCGACTTGGACCTTTGAGCCGTCGAACTCTTTGATCGCTGTCAATTAAAACATAAACATAAGCATCAGGGAAGCCCTTTGCAAATTCTAATAGTTTAATGTGTCCGATGTGTAATATATCAAAAGTTCCATTTACAATAATTTTTTTCATGGTAAACTTTCTACGAATTGTTCAAGATTATCAAAAATTAAAACTTTTGGTTTAATCTTTCTATATGTAAACTTGTTTAGTTCTTTTTCTGTTTCTTCACCGTAACCAGTTCTAACCAACACAGGTCTAGCTCCAATGTTTATTGCAGCCTTAAGGTCTTTCATTTTATCGCCAACGTAATAACCGCCTTTGAATTTCATATCTGGTACTTCTTTCTCACATCGTTTGAACATACCAGTGTTGGGTTTTGCAAACGGATCGTCTTTGCGACTAGAAGCAGAATAATACAATGCGTCAATACTGAAACAGCCTGCGGCACCTAACAGTTCAAACATATGAGTGTGTACTGTTTCAACATCTTCTTGAGTGTAGATGCCTTTTTCAATACCACCTTGGTCTGAGATGATTGCAATTTTATAACCTTTGCGTCTAAGAGTAGCAATAGCATCAATGCTTCCTGGGATAGGATCAAAGTCTTCTACCTTGTAGCAATAGGTACCTAGATCACGATTGATAACTCCGTCACGATCTAAGCCCACTACACATTTTGTTCTAAACTCTCCGCCTGACCAAGAAATCTTAGGCTGGTTTGTCTGTTGTTCCATTCTGGCTGTCTCCGGGGATAATTCTATAGTTATCCTCTACGCTGTCTGCTGTACTCACTTCAAAGATCATAGAGTTAGGTTGAAGAGCAATTAGTTGATGCGGCATCATTGGAGGATTATGCCAGGTTTCGCCTTCGTTAAGAATCTTTTCAACGTAGGTTGCCGTTTTTGTATCGCAGTAAACTAACCTAAACTTGCCTGCGTTAACAAACCAAGTTTCTTCTTTTTCTTTGTGAAAGTGCATACTAAACTTTGCACCTTCACGTTCGAATACCATAATCTTTCCGCAGTATTTGTCGTTGGTGGCCCAAATAATTTCGTAGCCCCAACCCTTGTCTACTTTACCTGTTAATCTTGTCATGGTCGCTTCTCAATAACTTTATCGATAAGTCCGTACTCTAGAGCTTCTTCTGCACTCATAAACTTATCACGATCCATATCGCGTTCGAAGTCTTGGTAGGTCTTACCTTTGGTGTTGTGCTTAACATATAGTTCTGTTAAACGTTTCTTAATATGCATAATTTCTTTGTATGAAATCTCAATGTCAGATGCCATACCTCTCGCACCACCCGATGGTTGATGGATCATATGACGAGCATTTGGCAGCATAAAACGTTTGCCTGCTGCTCCTGCATTGGCAAGGAACGAGCCCATTGAACAGGCCTGTCCCATTACATAGGTTGCTACATCGCATTTAATAAATTGCATAGTATCATAAATGCTTAGGCCTGCTGTGACTACACCGCCTGGACTATTAATAAACAAATTGATATCTTTATTTGGATCTTCTGATTCTAAAAACAATAACTGAGATACAATCAAATTAGCCATATGGTCTTCTACAGGACCGTTTAGCATAATAATACGCTCGCGAAGCAAACGACTGTAAATGTCATAGGCTCGTTCGCCTTTGGATGTAGACTCAATAACTACTGGTACCAAACTCATTTTGTTCCTTTAAGGTTGTAAAATTAAAGTGTAACTGTTCTATTAATTATTGTCAAGACTCTTGTTCTGACCATAATCTGAGTATATAATAGCTCTATCGTTCAACTACAGTTAAATACTGTTTTGTAAGAAAATTCCGAAATGAGTACCCTATTATTAAATGCAGATATGCAACCAATCAGCTTGCTTCCTCTATCCGTTGTGGATTGGCAGGAGGCTATTCGCTATATGGTTTTGGACAAGGCTGAAGTCCTTGAGTGGCACGACGAATGGATTGTTCATTCCGCTCGTTGGGAAACTCGTGTGCCTGCTGTATTATTGTTAAAAGAATATCAGAAGCCAAAGAACACAATGCGCCTATCAAAGCGTAATGTATTCTTACGTGACCAATATACCTGCCAATACTGTGGCACAGAAGTAACAGATCAAACTGCTACTTTGGATCACGTGCATCCTGTTTCCAAAGGCGGTAAGACAACTTGGGAAAACTCTACCACAGCCTGCAAACCTTGTAACTACAAGAAAGCTGCTCACGTGGGCAAAATGAAGCCAAAGAACGCACCTTACAAACCTCACTTTTGGGATTTGGTTGAAAAGCGTAAACTAAAAGGCTACCATTTGCATCACCCAAGTTGGGCAACCTATTTGGGTGTAGAGTGATTGACATCCTTGCTTCTTGGTGCTATAATATTAGCAACTTAGAAATTAGGAGCAAGGATGCGCTACATTTTGGCATCGTGGGATCAAGAAGGTTTTGAATGTCTAGAAGATATCACTTCTAAGCATCCAGATCACTTTGAAAAAGGGCAAATAATAGAAGCCCTTAAAGGTAACAAGCCGCAACGCAATCCTCTTGCACAACAAATTGAGCATATGAAACTTCGTGCTCGATTTAATTCGCAACGCTGTTATGAAATCTATGTGTTTACCACAAATGATGACATAGAGTTTAAAGATGTAGAGGATTGGATGATTGCCGATCCTCAAAGTCTAGTAGATTGGATTCGTGTTAATCACTATTCCAAAATCTATTCAGACTATCGCCCTAAACATAAACCCGCAATTGTATAAGGACTAAAATGCGTACACAACCACAAGCAATTATTCAACGACTTGAAGCAGACAATAGTCGTCTTGCCAAAGAAGCTATCCTTGCAGAAGCAATGACGGAAGGCCTAGACGAGTTCTTCGAAGGCGTTCGTATGGCATTGGACAATCTTTATACTTTTGGTGTAAAGCAAGTTCCTACATCCGACAAGGACGGACAAGGACTAAGCTGGGATAACTTCAAACAACTGGCAGAAAGCCTTTACCGTCGTGAGCTTACTGGTCACGCTGCTCGTGATGCTATTCAATTGGCTATGGATGTGGCTACTAAAGAACAATGGAACGACTTTTATCGTCGTATCCTTATCAAAGACCTACGCTGTGGTGTAAGTGAAAAGACAGTGAACTCCGTGGCCAAAAAGTCTAAGAAAGATCAATATCGAGTTCCTGTGTTTGAATGCCAATTGAGTCACGATTCGGCCAATCACGAAGGCAAGCTCACAGGTACTAAAATTGTAGAACGTAAGTTGGATGGTGTTCGCTGTCTAACTGTCGTAGACTATGAAAACAAAACTGTGGTGCAGTATACTCGCAACGGCAAAGAGTTGGCTAACTTTAGTCACATCACAGACTATTTGAGCAACTTCATTGAAGAATTTGGACGCTCCTATGTCATTGACGGTGAAATTATGAGCAACAGCTTCCAAGACCTTATGAAGCAGGTACATCGCAAAGACAATGTCTCAGCATCAGATGCTGTTCTCAATGTGTTTGATATTGTGCCCTTGTTTGAGTTTAAACAGGGTAAGAGCACAATGAAACAAAAGAGTCGTTCACAGTTCCTCAAGGGCTTTGAAAACATCTTTACAGATTCGGGCTTTATCCAAATTGTGCCACAGAAGACTTTTAATCTTGATTCAATGGTTGAAGAAATTGAATTCAAAGACTATATGAAAGAAATGGTTGCAGCAGGCTACGAAGGTGTAATGATCAAAGATCCAAATGCTGTCTACGAATGTAAGCGTTCCACTGCCTGGCTCAAAATGAAACCCTTTATTGAAGTAAGTTTGAGTGTTACCAGCGTCGAAGAAGGTACAGGACGTAATGTGGGTAAGTTGGGTGCTATTGTATGTGAAGGAACTGATGATGGTAAAAGGATTGTGGTCAACTGCGGTTCAGGTTTTACAGATGAACAAAGAGCAGAATTTTGGGAAGCTAAGGATTCGCTCATTGGGCAGGTCGTGGAAGTCCGTGCAGATGCAGCGACTCGGAGCCAGGATAGTGAGGACATTTGGTCGCTACGGTTTCCGCGCTTCCTACGATTCCGAGGCTTTACAAAAGGTGAGAAAATCTAATATGAAAAAAGGTGCTATCAAAGATCTATGCTATGGCGGTATGCTAGAACTACTGAACAACCGCAACTACTACTATAAGAGTTCTGTGGGCAAAGACTATAGTCACCTTACTGATGATGGTAAACAGGCTGTGGTAGAGTTTATGGATATGATTGCCTGGAAGATGATCGAAGCAGAAGACACTGATCTAGATCGTAGAGCCAAAGAACAGGTCCTAGAACAACTTAAAAAGAAAGACTGATATGAAAGAATTCTTTGGATGGATACGTTGGGTTTGGAACAAGCAGGAGACCTGGCAAAAGACCTTTCTTGTGGCCTTTTTCTTCCTGGGGGCTGGTATCAATGCCAGCGCCGAAGCTCAGAAGTATCTTTGGAGCATCAGCTCGATTATAATTGCATTTTGGCTGACCAAATGGTGCCTATGGGACGCATTTTGGGCATCGTGGGCTAAGTATAGAGAACATCGCAACGAACTATTAACAACTATCAAGACATCGGACAAGGAGTGATTATGATTGAAAACGAATTTGAATATAACAACGAAGAAGAAGCAGAAGTTGCACAGATCAACTCTCTGATTATGAATATGAACGCTGTGGGTGCTCTACAGCGAGAACTGGCCAAACAGCGCAGCCAACCTTCAGCTGAGTTCTGCGAAGAATGTGGGGAAGATATTCCTGAAGCACGTAGGCAAGCGATTCCGGGTGTGCAGTTCTGTATTCACTGCCAGACTAAAATGGAACGCTTCAAAGCCAACTATCGACAGCCTGGTGCGAACTAAGGGTAATCACGTTACCCCATAGGTCCTCACAGCTTTGATCAAACAGCCATTCTGGGCCTAGATTCTGAGCCACTAGCCAGCTGTGTTTCTGACTCCAAGGCCCCTGCCCATTCATTTCTAATTCCAGCTGACCCGGGGCCCAGCTGGCAAAACCCATAATCATTCTAAAGTGTCTAGGGAAGTCACCGTCGGCCAAGTGATGAAACATTGCTTCATTGCTGGTCATAGCCCAGGCCGAAGTTATCATAACAGATCCCGAAATCACCCACTCTGCTGAATGCAGCATCCATAGGCTCTGAGGGCTCATAGGGCCACCCCAGTGTAGGGGTAAATTGGGTAGGCCCCCAACGTCTAGGTCTATGCCGTCTGCTATGTCGTTGAGAGTTTGGTCTAGGGGTCTATTAACACAGAGCGCAAATGAGCCCTGGGGGTTAGTATGTGTGACCATTAATACTGAGTTCCGGAATCTGGTGTCCGGCATTGTTGGGGGTGCTATGAGTAGGTCAGTTGGACGTACCCTGGTAGACATATCAACTCCAGTCTGGGAGCGGACCCCCGTACTTTTTACCCAAGATCTTCTTGCCGCGGACCTTGACACGCTCTGAGCCAATCTTGTGGCTCTTGCCCCCTTCGCGACTGCGATAGCCCTGTGACTTACAGCTGGCTAGGTTTGATGCACCCAGGGCTGAGTCTGGCTTACCTGATGTGCAGAGTGCTCTGGACGCGGGTTCTTCCGCGACGGCTTCATCATCACTCTGGACGCCATACATGATCTCATCGTTTAGAGGAAAGTCCAATTCCATAAAACGCTCGGGTAGTTCTGAAGTATCGATGATGTAGTCTAGCTCATCATCTGTAGGGTGTTCTTTCATTAGGACCTTGGCAGCTTCATCGTGACCCTTGGCATTGTTCCAAATGTTGATGCCATAGTGGTTGTCATAGAGTGCGGCCACAGCGTCCATGACCTTGTGATAGTCACAGGTAAAGATATTTTCTTTAAGTATTTCGTTGATTCTCATGCTAATTTAGCCCCTAACATCACAGCAGCCACTAGGTAGTTTTTTACTTCTAGATTGTCTGCTTCCTTGTGGAACTCATCTGCTGTGATTAGGTCACGCAGAAGTTCCTGATATTCTGATTCTTTGAGCTCGCCCGACTCGTACATTTGGGTAATCTCTAGAGCGTATTTTGCACGTTCACTAGCCCAACTAGGTGCGTTTTCTATCACGTACTGTAACTGTTCTTTCATTACCATCTCCCTAGTACGACTTCAGCAGCTCGTTGTGCTTCCTGAGTCAATAGCTTCTTTTTAACTGTGCAGTAGCCCCGAGTGCCCTCGCCACGTTCTACCCACTCATCTACCTGTGTTTTAATGGGCCGGACCACACGTAGAACATCTGCTTGTAGACGACCCTTAGACTGTGAATATAGTTCAAATCTGCGTAGATCCTCTTGTACTCGTAGGACCTGTGCTCGCTGTGGTTCTTCACAGTTGATCTGCTCGATCTTCAATCTAGCCTCAACTATATAGTGACTTTGATTTGCATCCCAAAATGAAGGAATCCACTGAGTGACAGTGGCACAACCAGATAACCAAAACACCGCAGAGAGAATAATTAGGCGCATATGATATTTACCTAGGAAACTCAGATCGCAAGACCGCAGAGCCAAATCTACGTTCAAACTCTAGACTGCGATCTCGCTCCGAAGGTATCGTCCTCCAGGGCTCAATGTCAATGACCACACTGGCACCGTCCGAAGCTCGTATCAGTGTAGATCTATTAGCGAGATCTGCGACCCAAAGTTCTATGTCAGGAATCACTGATTCATCGATGATTTTAAAATAACGTAGTTCATTCATAGTCTAATATTTACCCAAACGAGCTTGGGATAATTCACTGGCTGCGAAGCAGCAGCGCAGCAAAAATCCGGCAGCGATTTTTTATACATAGTCTTCGTTTCTCCTACGCTCTAATAAAGGCCACGCACAGATCAAGAATAGTTCCGCAGAGGGCGAGACCCAAAAGTCTATGGAGTCTGCTCTAATACTAATATGGCCGCCCGAACGCTGTACATATGCCCAAACAATCTCCGAATCATAGTCAACGTCAGAGCGTAATCTATAACAAAATAATCTAGTATCTCGCATACCTTGGTTAAATATCCCTATGCAGACAACGGTCTATTACTTAGTGCATAAAGATACTCTGAGACGCCTAAAATGGTACAGAACTCTTGCTGGTGCTCGTATAGCACAGAGATCGCGTAATCATAGACTGGGTTTCATAACTCGTATTGAACGTGTATATATGTTTGATAACTGGGAAGTAGAGTTGTGTCGTAACATAGACGGAGACATACTAGAAGCAACTTACTGCATAGTAGAAGATACTATAGAGAGTGAGGAGTTATTTACAAATGGATAATCGAACACAAGCACTGGTAGTGAGCATAGCGGTAGTATGTGTATACTATGTTTACTATATACTAAGTCATTAAAGGCCCCGCTGCGCTATAGTGACATATACGTATACGCATAATAAGTCTAGCGTGAGCACGCTCAATGTGCGTATATACGCTGGAAAAAGCTCAGTAAGTGTGATTTACTGACCCCCAAGATGCGTATAGAGGTCTAGCGACCTGGTGGGGATTGGAAAAGGGTGCAGAAAAGTAGTAGAAAGTGTGATAAAGTGTGAAATTGTGTGACCATTTGAGCATAGCCTCTCATACCACCGTTCTAGACTTTTAGTCTACTATAAAATTTACAGTAGATCTCCCTAGTTCGAACCGTTTGACCGTTTTCTAGACACGAATTCACTCTAGAACTAGCGTTCTAGACTGTTCTAACGACCTATATACAGTGGCCCCGCTGCGAGTGATTCTAGATATATACTGTATACTCAGGAGCGATCTGATGTTAACCTATATATGCTGTGCAACTCTGCCCTTGGTCCTCATACTCATATACGAATCTATATACAGTAAGAGTTGGCTAGAGCGCCGTCATGCTCGTATAGTGCTTGCCTGTGGTCTAGCCATTATCCTGAGTCTCTGCTTATAGTGGCCCCGCTGCGTAGGTAACATAATGAAAGACTCAAAAGACATAGCTGAATGGGTTCTGCGTGAGATCGCGGGAGTTAATCCCTATACTAGTCAAGACAAGACTCTGGCATTCATTTGGGCCACGGGCTTTCTGGCACGCTGCGTAGCTGAGATGATCTGGCGGGACAATCACAACTATAAGATCTTTGCAGCAATTCGTGAACGTGCAGCACGGAAACTGGGGAAGGCCCCGCTGCAGAATACTGACTAATTTGCCAAAAAGAGTTGACAAGTTGGGGTTCTGCTCGTATAATATACATATGCTTAAGAAACGAGCACTAACTAGGAGCAGAGAATCAATGACACTTCCAGATGAGCGGTATCGTAGTGTTAAGACCGCAGCAGAGTTTCTTCAACGTCTAGCGGGTGGGCATTATGCCCGTGTGCCCAAGGCAGTTCGTGAGGAAGCTCGCAGCATCTTACGACACTATCCTTCATCGTGGGATCTAGATCAAATTGAACGAGCAGCGCCTCACGTTATGCAGCAGCGTATGGAACCCCTGCACAGGATGGTTGCTGCGTACAATCCAGAAGTAACACAACCTTTAGAGAATCGAGATTAACTACTAGTAAGACGTCGCGACTGTGGTGAAATAGGTAGACACAAGGGACTTAAAATCCCTCGCAGCAATGCATACCAGTTCGATTCTGGTCAGTCGCACCATTTAAATCACGCATTAGCTCAGTTGGATAGAGCAACAGCCTTCTAAGCTGTGGGTCAGGGGTTCGAATCCCTTATGCGTGGCCAGTTAGGGCCTCTAGCTCATGTTGGTTAGAGCAGCGGACTCATAATCCGTTGGTGCCGTGTTCGACTCACGGGGGGCCCACCAAGCTGCGAGCCATCTAGTCACTGGCGCAGAGTGCAGCAGCACGGGAGAAACCCTATAGCCTAGTAAACTATAGGGTTTTTTCTTGTCCAAAATGCTGTTTGCTTGTATAATATGCATTTAAACAAGGACAGCAATGACAGAACTACAGCACGTCTTCTACGCTGCTTTAGCACGTATACAGCACTACACGGATCTCGACGACGAAGCTCAGCAAGACGCAATTGCTGCACTCGCGCAGCTAATCGAGGATCACGTCAAATAACCCTAGGCCCTCTAGGGTCTTTAACAAATTGGTTGACATTTTGGCAGTTCGATCGTACAATATACATATGTTGAAGGAGCGAGCAATGACCACTGTACAACGAAAGAAGCGTGTAGATCGCAATCACATCATCTACGAACTGCGTGTTAATGGTCAAAACTACATTGGCGTCACTGCCAAGACAGAGTCAACTATTAATAAGTCAGTGTTGGCACGTGCCGCGAAACACTTCTATCGTGCCAAAACAGAGTCGAAGAACTGGCTCTTGTGTCAAGAACTGCGCAAGCTCGCGAACAAGAACGAGATTGAAGTACTTGTACATGAGGTCATCCGCGGCAAAGCGGCTGCACACCGTAGGGAAGTAGAAATCCGTAGAGCTGTTAACCCTACACTGAACACGGACATTCGAGGTGATTGACACCTTGGGTGTTCGGCAGTATAATACAGGTATTGTAACGTTAAGGAGCGAATGATGACTAACCCGATTCCACATAGCAATATTTGGCACACTCCCGCAGATCTCAACGAGCTGCACGATATAATCAATCAGTTCACAGGCCAGGATGCTGCGCTGGCTGCACACGTGATGATGCTGACCCTGAACACCTGCCACAAATTGGTTGCTGATTCTATCAAGGAGACTGCATGATGCGTTACTGGGACGAACTGCTGCGCGAACAGCACAATGGGGTCACTGTGATCGTGGACAAGACCTGGGAAGATTGCACTATCCGCGATCTCTTTGATGATACCTGCTGTGATGTAGAGGACTTAGAGCGCAAGGTTAACCGGGGCGATTTGGATTGGTTTATGCTCAGGGCTCGTGTCATGTTCAATGACATGGAACTGGGATCGTCGATCTGCGGTGGCTACCTCTACGAAGATGCTCGCGAGGTTCTCAGGGACGGTTGTGCTGCTGATCTGATCTGGCAAGCAGAGGAAGAAGCTAAGAAACGATTACCCGAGCTAATTGAAGGGTTATTGCGTGTAGAGGTTGACAAATTGGCTGCGTGAGCATACAATAGAGACTTAGTAACACAAAGGAGCGCGAAATGAAACAGACAATTTTTAGCACTAGCGGCGACGGCTACTGGTCTAACGTTGCAAAGCCTGTACACGTTACAGATATGCGACTTGCATATGTAAACGACGAAAAAGACTTCGGCGAGCTGCGTGTATACTTTAACACTAAGTTTTGGGATGTAGACACAGACGGTCTCATTTACACAGACGAGGGATTTATGACAGACTTGCGCAACTTCCTCGCGCTGCAGGGTCTTAACAACTTAGACATAGACTATAGCGAGCAAGGGATGCAAGGCGACAATTACGTTAGCTTAGACGTAGGCGCTGCGTTTATTAGTGCGTGGGATGCAAAGTTTAATTTGTTTGCATAAAAACAACAGGGGTTGACAGCCCCTGCTTTTGACAGTATAATAAACACTTCAACAACGCAACTAAGGAGCGAAACTATGGAAGCGCAAGCACGTGAGTATTTTGTCCGTCGTCTTAACGAAGTAGCACAAGAGAAGGTGCAGGCTAAGGCTGTAGAACTTTACGGCGCAAGTGGCCGTCCAGAACAGCCTACGTGGGGTATGGTCTTTGAGGGCATCCGCTCAGGCGAGATTACCCTTAAAGCAGACAAGGTAGACTACACGGGTCCTTACCTCAACCCTACGGACGTGGAGTGGCCTGCTATGGAAGCAAAGAAAGCAGAGCTGGAAGCATATCGCAAGTTGGTAGCCGCTGAGAAGCAACGGGCTATGGACGCTGTCTATTTGGACGAGAGCGCACAAGAAGCCCTTAAGGCATTTGAAGCAATTTAAGGGGTTGACAGGGCCTACGGGCCCTGTTATAATATAGGCTTAGCAACACACAGGAGCGAACAATGGCTACACGAAGCACTATTGCAATGGAGCAACCCGACGGCCGCGTAATGCAGATCTACTGCCACTGGGACGGCTACATTGATCACAACGGTCAAATTCTCAGCGAACATTATACAGATCGTGCCAAGGTCCTGGCACTCATGCTCTTGGGATCGATCAGCTCGCTGCGTCCTGAGATCGGTGAGCCTCACGACTTCGATGCTCGCTATACCAACGAAGATCACCGCAACAACTGGACCTGTGCCTACGGTCGAGATCGTGGTGAGAGCGATACTGAAGCTGCTGTTTTCGCTAACTACGAAGCCTACGTCAAGGATCACCAGTACGAGGAATACGAGTATATCTTCCGTTCGGACGATCAGTGGTATGTTTCCGAATACGGACGCCCCTACCGCTTGCTCGCTGCTGTGTTGATGGAAGCAGAAACCCTAGAAGACTAAGGGTTATTTTTAGGGGTTGACAGGTTGGCTGTTTGATGGTACAATAGAGTCATAGTTAAACAAAACGGAGCGAAGATGCAGATTACATTCACTGAAGGCTGGTACAACATCAAGGGTCAACCTGTTAACGTTGCAGGACTTACTTTTAATCTTGTAGAAGATTACAAAGTGTCTAAGAACGGCGACGGCTATGTTACTGTTGATGGTACTAGTGTAGAGGGCTTCCCTGAGCGCAATATCCGAATCAAGTGCCGTCAGGGCGACTATGCTGTCGCAGGTACTGTTCAAGCAACACAAATTCCACAAGGGGTATCAATGCTGACTGCTTTAAAGTCAAAGAGTGCCAAAGGCGCAGAGGTCACCGATTTCACTCAGATCAAGGTGCCCGATACTGCTGTAGCACACGAGTCCGACGAGGACATCATCGAACGCACTCGTCTGCGCTTTGACATCCTCAAAGATATGACTAAAGCTGTCAAGAATGGTGATGTACGTGCTATGATCGTCACAGGCCCTCCAGGTGTGGGCAAATCCTTTGGCGTTGAAGAAGTACTTGCCAAAGACGATCTGTTTGATATGATGGGTCAGCGTAAGCCCAAATATGAGATCGTCAAGGGCGCAATGTCAGCCATTGGTCTGTACACTAAGCTCTACAAATACTCAGACGCTAAGAACATTCTTGTGTTCGACGACTGTGACTCAATTCTTTTGGACGACATTGCACTTAACATTCTTAAGGCCGCTTTGGACTCTAGCAAGAAGCGTACCATTTCGTGGAACACTGACAGCCGTCTGCTTCGTTCAGAAGGAGTGCCAGATCGTTTCGAGTTCAAGGGTGGTGCTATCTTTATCACTAACTTGAAGTTTGAGAACGTTCGCTCTAAGAAACTGCAGGAGCACTTGGCGGCCCTAGAGTCACGCTGTCACTATATTGATCTGCGTATGGACACAGATCGCGAGAAGGTACTGCGTATCAAGCAGATTGTCAAGGATGGTATGTTGGATAGCTACGAGCTGGAGGACATTGCCAAAGATGAGGTTGTCAGCTTCATCGACGACAATCGCGCTACTATGCGTGAACTGAGCCTGCGTACTGTGCTCAAAGTCGCAGACCTGCGCAAGAGCTTCCCATCTAACTGGCAGAATATGGCCAAGGTCACTGTTATGAAAGGAATTGCATAATGGATTACCGTCCGCTGACCTGTCAGTGGATTGGGCCCGAACAGGACCCCCGCAAGGGTTCTGTTCACTACTGCGGTAAGCCCAATCTAACTGGAAAGAGCTACTGTGCTGACCACTTCTACAAAGTATATCAGGGTGGCACTTCAGTAAATGGAAAACGAGCAGAAAAGCTCTTGCAAAAGGAAATCGAGTCTGTTAAACTAGCAGAAGAGATAGGAGAATTACTATGAGTACCGTAATTAAGATCGCATTGGCATTCTTGCTGATCGTTGTATTGTTGGCGATTGGACCGTGGCTTGTGATCTGGTCACTGAACACGCTGTTCCCTAGCCTGGCTATTGAATTTGGTTTGGCTACTTGGGCTGCTGTTGTGATCCTAGGAACTTTCTTTCGAGCGAATGTATCCGTAAAAAGGAAAGATTGAGGTTGATTCTTCCAGAGCGTTCTGCTAATATTTAAGAACGCTGAAGAACAAGTAATCAGCTATATTAACTTAAAAGGAAACAAAATGAAACGCATTTCTAAAGACACCAAGACTTTCAAGGTCTTCAACGCACTTTACAATGGTGCAAAACTTACCCAATCCGAAGCAACTAAGCGTTTCGGCGTAGGTAACTTGGCTGCTGAAGCAAGCCGCATTCGTCAGCATGGTTACGCTGTTTATGCCAACACTCGTGTTGCTGGCAACGGTGTGACTGTTACCGAATACGAGTTGGGCCAACCAAGCCGTGAGATCGTAGCACTTGGCTACAAAGCTCGCGCAATGGGTATCACTCTTTAAGAGTCGCTCCTAAAGTAAACGATCCGATTCGCTCCCGGGGACTTTCTTTGAGCCGCTACTACAGCGGCTTTTCTTTTGGCTGGATGTTGCAAAAATGCCACACCGGCCGGCACTCTCCAAACCGGTTGACAACTTGGGCGATCAGCTATATAATAGAGACAGTTAGACAACGGAGCGAAGAATGCAATTCACAGCAGATCAAGTATGGGGCCTGGCTGTTAGGGCTGATGTTCAAAATGGCGGCTACTGCAAAGAGCCAGTCTATGCTGCTACTGCCACCCACGGGATAGACTACAACACCGTGATCAAGCAACCAAACAAGGTCTTGGTCAAGCAATGGCTCCGCGACAATGTGCAGCCTACAGCAGAAGAGATCGCTCAGGGACAGCAATATCGCGCACAGATCAACACCTTCACCATGAAGCTGCTGACTGGGAAGATCACAGACTTCGAGCAGACTGCTCTCAAGATTGCCCAAAAGGACGAGTTCACGGGCCGTGATATGTTGGACTTCGCCATTGTCAGCTGCTTGCCCCAGTCAGCTCGCATGGAGCAATCCCGGACGGAGATGAAACGAGAACTGTTCCAAAGTGAGCAACTCCCGGGCGCTGTAGGGGATACTGTTGTGATCTCTCTGACTGTAATACGTTCGCGTTACAATCCTGAATACAACAAGTTCAAGATCTACGCCCGTGCAGGTGAGTCATTTGTGGACTTTTGGTTCTCACGTGCTGTAGAAGGTGAACTGCGGGTGAAGGCCAAGATCAAACAGCATCGTGGCGATAAAACAACAGCCCTAAATTATGTGAAAATCATCAGTTGACAGGTTGGGCACCTGGTGCTACAATAATGATACTGAGAGAGTAATTGTTTTAACTGTTTTTTAAGCGAGGTCTTATGTCAAAGCAAGTAGATGTTTCCGTTCGCCAAGTTGGTCCTAAAAACGCCAAGAAGGCAATTCGTAAGGCGGTCAATGTTCGCCGTCCAGTGTTCCTGTGGGGTCCTCCAGGCATTGGTAAATCCGATCTCGTCAAGCAGATCGGTGAAGACGCAGGTCGTGAGGTCATCGACGTCCGCCTAGCACTTTGGGAGCCCACCGACATCAAGGGTATTCCTTATTACAATGCCGATCAAGGCAAAATGACTTGGGCTCCTCCTGCAGAACTGCCTGTGGACCCAGATAGCAAGGCAATCATCTTCTTGGATGAATTGAACTCTGCTCCTCCTGCTGTTCAGGCCGCGGCCTATCAGTTGATTCTGAACCGTCGTGTTGGTACCTACGAACTGCCTAAGGGTGTTGACGTAGTCGCCGCTGGTAACCGTGAAGGTGACCGTGGTGTTACCTACCGTATGCCTGCTCCGCTGGCTAACCGTTTCGTTCACTTGGAAATGAAAGTGGACTTTGATGACTGGCAAGACTGGGCTACCTTGAACAAGGTGCATCCAGATGTCGTAGGTTATGTAGGCTTTGCCAAGCAAGACCTGTATGACTTCGATCCTAAGAGCCCTAGCAAGTCATTTGCTACTCCTCGTTCTTGGATGTTCGTTTCTGACCTGCTCAGCGACGACGATGTTGACAACGAGACTTTGGCTACCCTGATTGCGGGTGCCGTTGGTGACGGTCTGAGCAATAAGTTTATGGCTCACCGTAAGATCGCAGGCAAACTGCCTAAGGCAGAAGACATTTTGGATGGCAAGGTCAAGGACCTGCAGATCAAAGAAGTGTCTGCGATGTATTCGTTGACTGTTTCACTCTGCTACGAGTTGAAAGACCGTGCTGAGAAGAAGGTCAAGGACTGGGACGGTATGGCAGATAACTTCTTTGCCTATATGATGGCTAACTTCCCAACAGAGTTGGTTGTTATGGGTGCAAAGACTGCTCTTACTAACTACGACCTGCCCCTGGACGCTACTAAGATGAAGTCGTTCGACGAGTTCCACAAGCGTTTCGGCAAGTATGTTCTTTCAGCAATGGAGAATTAAGACCTCGCCCATTGCGGGGGTGTTGTAGAAATACAACACCCTTTTTTTACGGTTGACGCATTGGATTTCCGGTGCTATAATATATACATACTAAGGAGAGCGACTTATGGATCCAATCGTTGAGAAACTAACTACTGCACGAGTAGGCCTGCTTTTGAAAGCACCCTTCTTCGGCAATATGGCCACCCGTATGCGTTTGATGGACGCTTCAGACTGGTGCCCTACCGCGGCAACTAACGGCCGTGACTTTATGTATAACAAGGACTTCATTAACAAACTGTCTGTTAAGAAGTTAGAGTTCCTGCTGGCACACGAGATCTGCCACTGCGTTTTTGATCACTTTGGTCGCGTAGGTTCACGTGATCGTATGCTGTCTAACATCGCACAGGACTATGCCGTAAACCAAATCCTTGTAGACGAACGCATCGGTGAGAAGATCACCGAGGTTAAGATCTGCTACGATCCCAAGTATCGTGGTATGGCTTGGGAAGAAATCTACGATCAATTGTATGAACAAGCAGAGAAGATCCCTATGGATCAACTGCTGAAGCAATTGGGTGACCTTTTGGACGAGCACATTAAAGAAGAAGAAGGTGCTGGTAGCCCTGGCGACAAGACCAAAGACGGCAAAGAGAAGCCTACGCTCAGTAAGGAAGAAGCTGAGAAACTGCGTCAAGAGATCAAAGAGGCTATGATCCAAAGTGCCGCGGCCGCTGGTGCAGGTAAGACTCCTGCGGGCATTATGCGTATGATCAAGACTATGACTGAGCCTAAAATGGACTGGCGCCAATTGGTTCAGCAAGAGATCCAATCTATTGTGCGTAATGACTACTCATTCGCTCGCTACAATCGTAAGAGCCAACACTCAGGTGCGGTGCTTCCTGGTATGAAAGAAGCAACTACCATTGACGTGGCTATTGCAATCGATATGTCGGGTTCGATCGGTGAAGAGGATGCAACTGTATTCCTTTCTGAGATCAAAGGCATTATGGATCAATACGAGGACTTCAAGATCAACCTGTGGTGTTTTGACACAGAGATCTACAATCACCAAAGCATCAGCCACGACAACGCTGAAGACTTGGTTGAGTATGAACCTCAAGGTGGCGGTGGCACAGACTTCGATGTCAACTTTACCTTTATGGAAGAGAATGACATTCGCCCTAAGAAGTTCATTATGTTCACAGACGGCTATCCCTGCGGTAGTTGGGGTCCTGAGGACTACTGCGACACAATCTTTATCGTTAAAGGTAACACATCTGCTCAAGCACCCTTTGGTCAGACTGTTATCTACGAAAAGGAAACGGGCTAACCGGAGTGCCGGGGGTTGTGGCTAAAAAGCCACAACTTCCTAAGTGGCCCCGCTGCTACGTGTGTGCGTGAATCTAGGTCTTGACAGATAGGTAGATTGGTTGTATAATATAGATATCGTAACAAAGTAAGGAGTGATAAAATGCTTAAATTCTTGTTAGGAGTATTTTTAACATTGGCTGTCCTGTACCCTGCTGTTACTAAGACCATCGTTGGTAATGCTGTTGATACCACCCACACGGTTGTAACTGGAGTTATGGAGAATGCTAAATGAGTAAAGTCGCAGATCTTGCCTATGATATCGAGCAACTGTATATCGAAGGTCATTCGCCTAAGATGATTGCTCTCATGTTGGAGTGCCCCACAGAGATGGTCTATGATTGGATCGCCGGTAACGGGCTAACCACAGACGATTCCTACGATCCGTTTGAGACTGTAAATTCGTGAGCAAATTAGAATACTACGCCCGCCCCCTTGTAGCCTTTGATCCAAGGAACAAGATGCACAGACGCTACTACAACCAATTCCTAGAGCATATGAGTTGGGGTCACTGTCCGGTTCGGTTCATCTGCCCGGAATCTAACGGTTCGGATTTGGTCAAAATGATCCAAACAGAGCTGCTCAAATACTATGTTGAGAAAGAGTTTAAGGTCAAGAAGAAACCCGCCAAACTCAAAGGTTATCCACATATCGCTAAAAAAACTGGTTGACACTTTGGCTGATCCTTGCTATAATTGACACATAGTTAGGAGAGCGAATGGAATACACCGTGATTTACCCCAATGGCAACTCCCAGAAGTTCTACGTTCGGGCTGTAGCGGAAATGTACGCCACAATCAACGGCGGCCGTGTTGTAGGAAAACCTGAGTTGAAATTGGTTGACAAATTGGCTGCTTGATCATACAATAGAACTATGATAAGGAGCGAACGATGATAACAGAAAAACAGCGTGTTGTAAATGCCCTAAAGGGTTGGCAGTTCGTGCGTGGAACCCATGGTTGCTTGTATGATCGTGGATCCGCAGACTCCTACTACGGTAGGGCACGTGATCCTCACTACGGTGGAGTGGGAGGCGATTCCGGCGCCCGAGTCTCGGTCAACGACGAGGCTTCAGTGGCTGAATACATGGCCGGCTACAACGACAACGAGCGTGATGGTAACAAGAAGGATTGGCGATGACCCCTACGGAATTTCAATACATTCAACGAGCCGTCAAGGCCTTGGAAACACCCATGAGCCTTCCAGAGAGGATTAAGGTGGAACGCACTATGGCCCAGATTCTGAGTCGCTCCGCTGACACTTTGGAACAGAATTTGGTTGACAACATCGAAGATCGGTTGTATAATACTAATACTGAAACAGAAGGAGCGTGATATGCCAAATTGGTGCAACAACACATTGACCCTTGAGCACGATGATCCAGCAATGATTACTCGTGCCAAAGAAGCACTGGATCGTGGAGAGTTCCTGCAGGAGTTCATTCCTGTGCCCAAAGAACTCACAGAAACCATGGCTGGTTCCTACGGGGACGGAGACAAGCAGGCCGCATTGGAAGCACAGATGAAGTCCAATGTTGAAAAGTTTGGCTACAGCAACTGGTATGACTACTGCGTCGGCGAGTGGGGAACCAAATGGGATGTAGGTGGCGATGGACAGACTGATATTCACCCTGATGGTAAGACGCTGTTCACTACCTTTGATTCAGCATGGTCTCCACCCGTGAATGCTTATCAGAAGTTAGAGCAACTAGGCTTCCGAGTTTCTGCACAGTTCTATGAATCAGGTATGGCTTTTGCTGGTGTATATGAGGACGGCAACTGCGAGGACTTTAGCCTCGAAGGCATGACTGCTGATGAGATCGAACGGGATTACCCAGAACTAGACGAAGCGTTCTGCATCGCTGAGGCTATCCGTGAGTTCCAGGAAGAGGAAGAAGAAGAACTCACAGAGTGGATCAAAGATGGTGTTGACAAGAACCTGGAGTTGAAGTCTCTATGACAATGACTGTGGTCAAAATGGACCGACGCTATGACGGGCACGATCGCTTCAGTCATAGAGTCGAGTTCACAGGCTATCAGCCACATGGCCAGAAGCAGACTCGAATTGCACAATGGGTTCGAGCTCGCAACTGGCTGTGGCAACAGTTTGGTCCTTCAGGAGAATTGTTCTGCGCCCGGCCCACTTACTTCGATGGACATCAGCCGGTTTGGGCCTGGGATGCAGAGAAATCATCGCTGTATCTGAGCAAGGAAGCCTACACGATGTTTATGTTACGCAAGGAATTTTGGGAAAATGTCGAGAACCTTTAACTATCGATTAGAAGTCATCTGTGGAGGTTCAGGCACAGCGGACGAGGTCCGGGTCGAGGAAATGCTCGATTTGGCCTTTCAGGATCTGGTCTATGACGACGAGTTTATCGCCGCCCTAGACGAGAAAGAGTCTGTGACCATTCGAGTGTCTAAATTGGACAACCGAATGGTTGACAGAAGTGGCACTTGATGCTACATTTATAACATACCAAAAAGGTATATTTTTTAACACACACAGAAAGAGGTAATTTAAATGGCTACAGATAAGAAGTTTGCGGTTGCTGGTGTTTCCACTCAAGCAGGTAAGACCAAGGTTCGTTTCGCTAATGACGTGATGCGCATCAAGATCCTTGCCAAGAATGGTCACACTGACATCAACCTCGTGGATCTTCCACGTGAAATGACCAAGGCTGAGATTGGTGCCTATATGGTCGAAACTGGCTTTGGCAAGGGCAATGCTGCTGTAGAAGCTGCTGTTGCTTACATTGTCAAGAAGAACCCTTTGGCCACAGCTGCCAAGGTAAGTAAGACTACTGTCGCGAAGACAGAAGCTATCGCCGAATAAACCCGATTCGCTCCCGGTATCGGCGGTCTTAACACCCTACTGTATACACGTACAGTAGGGTTTTTTTTGGTTGACAACTGGCGTTTTTGAATATATAATTAAACAATAGGAGAGCGCGATGGAACTTATTGATTGGATCACACTAGCTATATTCTTTGCCCTGGGTTGGTTCCTAGGTAACAGGGCTGCGACCCGCATTCATCTCACTGCTTTCTCCATGATCCTCAAGGAGTTGGGCGTGAAGAATCAGGATTTGATTCGTGTGGCTCGTGCCAATGGCCTCACTATCCCTGAACCTGAGCATGATGAACCTGAGTTAGATCACATCGAAATCAAGGTGGAAAAGCACGGTGAAATGCTCTATGCTTTCCGCAAGGACAACGATCGGTTCCTAGGCCAAGGCACTTCACGTGAAGAACTCATCAATCGTATGGCTGAGTCACTGCGCAATGTTCGCTGTACCGTAGTGGAAGGCAATGAGTATATGATCAAGGATAGCCCTACAAGCTAAAGGGTTATTACAAATTGGTTGACAGATTGGCTGTTTGGGCATACAATATACACATACTAACAAGGAGCGAAGATGTTAACAAACAAGCAAAACCAGCAACTGCTCAGGGCTGTGGAACTACTGCAGGAAGCAGACGCATTGGTACAGTCAGCAATGGGCGCCAGCGACGAATGCTACTACATCCACACACAAATTGAAAACTCAGCGGATGACGTGCTGGACTTTATACAAGAGAACACTGAAGAGGCAGCGTAATGGAAGCCCTACAGGAAACCACTGGGGGGCAGTTTCCTGCCCACACTTACCTACTCGATGGCACAACGCTGGTTGCCTATATCAAGCAAGGGGAAACTACGCCATTCTATTTCAAGTCAGGAATCAAAGGCTTCGACAAGCGAGGCCGGAAGTTCCAAACCGTAACACCAAACCCATTCAAAGTAAAGGCATCAAATGACACACGCACAGTCCAAGGCTCAAACGGCAAAACTTACACAGTCAACGACGCAGAGAAAACCTGTACCTGTCCAGGATTTACATTTAGAGGTGCCTGCAAACACCTGGGCTAATATGGTTGACAGATTGGTAAAAGGCTGTTAAAATACACATATGATAAACAACTTACTCCAATGGTCCGGTACTGCATTCCTCTTAGGAATGTATGTGGTTATGAACTTCTTCCACACTCTGCATCCTCTGCAGATCGTCTTGGGACTCTGCGGTGGCCTGTGCTATTTTGCTTGGAGCTACCGTGTGGCAAATAAGCCACAGATGATCGTTAACCTAGCGGGCATATCCGTATGCGCCGCAGGGTTATTCCACTATTTTGGTTGACAGTTTGGGCTAAAGATCCTATACTATAAACACTGAAACAAAGGAGCGAACAATGATCAAACTCATCGGATGGATTGCAGTTACCTGGGCTCTGTTCCACTTTGGCATTGCTCAGGCCATCTTAATCACGGCCGCTGCTGCGGGAACCATAGTCTTCGGAGGTTGATGTGTCAGGTTGGGTAGTCTACGATCAGCGTTCGGGTCATATGCAGAAGTATTACAAGCTGGCTGCAACTGCGAAAAGGATCGTCACACAGCACAACACAGAACGCGAGTATGATTGGGGCGATGGCTCAGGCAGCTACACCTATCGTCCTCAGAGTCTTTGGGCCTGCTGCTCCTATGCAGACTACGAAGGGATTCTAATGGGTCTGCGTGGGGAAGCGTTTAAGATGTGGCAGTTTGTGCGCAATAACCCTAGAGGTTGACAGGTCTTCCAAAAGACAGTATAATTGACACATACACAAACAAACAAGGAGCGAAAGATGATCAATCAAGACCTTAGAGTAATCGCAGGAATCCAAGAACGCCTGGGCCAACTGCCCGTGCTGGAAACCCTGATCTATATCGAAAACAACACTGGCGAGTTCACTATCGCTGAACTGCGTAGTTTCTACAACGTGATGTCACAATTCCGTGCGCTGTTTGCTGCCGCCTAAAGACCCTAGAGGTTGACAGGTCTTCCAAAAGATCGTATAATACACGCATATTAACAAATAGGGAGCGCAAATGAAACACAACGAAGTTCAACTCTACAAGAACATCGGCTCTATCCAGGCAGTCGAGGGTGACGAAGGCCGCTACTACTTCTACCGTCACTTTGCCACAGGTAACACCTGCGATGAAGACACCATCAAAGGCGCCAAAGAGATGTTGGATTGGGAAGAAAAGAACTATCAAGAAGTACAGGCCGCGATCCGTGTGCTTCAGGGCCGTGGCTATCGTGTGTTCAAAGAAGTGGCCTAAATTGGTTGACAAACGGCCAGTTCGATCGTATAATATACACATACACTAAACAACTAGGAGCTGAAAATGGTTACAGAAGGTCAGGGAATGTTTGTCGTCATAGTAGGACTTGTGATCACTATGTTGGGCACAGGTGGTGTAGAGAATAGCATCACCAACACAGAGCTGCTACAGGCCCTAGCTGTTGCAGTAACTGGACTAGGTGCAATGTATGCAGGTACACTTATGATCCAGAGGGCTCAGCAATGACTATAGAACTACACGGACTTAATCGTCAACAACATCAGATCGCAGACATGATCTGGAGCTGTGAATCGCAAGCAGATGTTGAGCGGCTTATACGGAACCTGCCCCCCGCATATCAAAAGGATGCTGTAGTCATACACGATCTAATGATCGCTGCTGTGATGGATCAACATATGGAGATCACTGAAGATGTTCGTGCGCTTATTCGTAGCCTTAGCTCTAGCTAATCTAGCTGCCTGTACAGCCTACGATCGTAGAGACGCAGCTTGGTCACGGCCCTATCATCAGAAGTTTGATCAGATTCCCAATCAACCTGGCGAGGCTCTTCGACGCTGTGGAGGTCAGGTTAGACCTGAACTGAGGACACCGGAGATGACCGACCGGTGCTGAGGTGGTGGGGGGTGGCCGGTATAGTGTGTATACTATAGTAGTAGTTTTACTAGCGGTATGGGGTCTAAAATCACCACCCTGAAATGAAAAGTACTCCACCCAAATTTTTTGCGCGGCCAAATTTTTGACCTCTAAAACCCTTTTCTTAGTATATACTAGTCTATGCTTTATACACCCAAATATCAACAGATGCTGGTTCAAGAACATCTGCGCAGACCCTGGGGCGATGTTGGTCATCGTTACTCTGAACATATCTTAGAGCTTTATCATCAATACTCCTGTGCGCACATCTTGGACTACGGCTGTGGACAAGCTCTGCTCAGTAAAAAAATCGGCGATCTAGTCCCTGTGGATAACTATGATCCCGGAATCCCAGCTTATTCTACTCTGCCACAACCTAGAGATCTCGTAGTCTGCGTAGATGTCTTAGAGCACATAGAACCTCAGTGTATTCACTCAGTCTTGGCACATCTACAGTCTTTGACTCTAAAAGTAGCCTATGTTAACATATCGTCAGTGCCTGCACGTAGTTCATTCCCTAACGGACAAAATCTTCATCTTATACAAGAACCCCTAGAATGGTGGCTAAGTCAGCTTAGTCAGTACTTTACTCTTGGCTCTGTTACTAACAATCTAGTTATATGCCACAGTACGCACTCCTAAACTCTGATCCCCAGCTTAGAGAATTCTTTGCTTTTATAGAGCAACACAGTCTCCGTCACGAAATCCACTTAAATCGTACTCGTGTATGGATTGATTCCAGTCCTATATTAACTGAGTTTTTACTACGGTTTACTTCAGTGTTTCGTGTTCTAGATGATATATAGTGTATGCAGACATTTAGTCCCCACCCCGATTGGCGCCGAACCTTTGAGTTTACGGCGCAGTATGTATCCACTCTAGATCTGTCATTTAAACCGGATCCCATTCTAGCTCATAAGCAGACTCTAGAGTTTGTCATAGATCCTGTTATACACAAGTTCAGTCTCGCCAATGCACAGATTCATAACTCATCAACATCAGTGGCTTAAACGACGCAAACTGCCCTTGGGATCTCACATAGATATAAGGGTTTGATGTAAATACTAGTGTAATGCTACTTGTGTACCTAGAGCCATTTCGCCAGTCGCAGATTACCTTACTTAATTCTTGGCGCGACTCAGTACACTATTGGCCTCGTAGTTATGCTCACACTGATGCCTATAACTCTGCTATTCCCACAGACTACTGGCTGCTTTTTGGAGTGCCAAAATTGGCCACACAATGGCTTCTACAGTATCCTGAACACTCGCGTATAATGCGCACTCTGTTCGAAGACTTTGATCAAGATTTACTGACTAAATTCTCTTGTAGATAGGGCTTCTGCGGATATATGCGCAGATAATTCTTCTAAAAAATCTTGCGCTGCTGCGCTTCGCGCTCAGGAATTTGCGCTGCGGCTTCGCCGACTCTATAGAAATTACTTCCCCAAGATCTAGGCATTGCATTAAAGCTCAGAGTTTTTCTTGGTTCTTCGCTGGTGTGTGCTGTGGTTGAGTGCTGTAGATAACTGGGCCATAGGAGTAGATCACCTTGTTCTACGGGCAGTATGACTTCTGTCTGTGACCAGGCTGTGGGCCTTTGATCCAGTTTCATAGTCCAGTGTGTAGATGAGTTTAAGCCCTGTTTGTGAAATCTAATCTCTGTTTCGGGTGTTGACCAATACCAAGTTCCCGACACTATGGAATTAGGGTGGCTGTGCTGATGTATGGAGTCGCCGGTATTATAGACATTGATCCAACTTTCTGTGATGTAGAGTGTATCCGTGATGCCCAGAACCTGTTCAGCCCACTGTTGAACCCTTTGTTCAATTATTTGGTGTAGATCTGGAACTGTGTCCAAAACTCTCTGGGACAGGGAGTAACAGTGATTGGTCTGATATTCACAGGGAATCTGATCAAGCTGCTGTTGCCAGGTTCCGGGCCAAATCTGTTGGCGAGTCACGGGTTCGGAAAATAAGCCTAGGGTCTGCATATCAATATTTAATTCACTGACCAGTTTATGGGATAAGTATGTGACAAGGAGATACTATGACTGAAGAACTGTTGCCTAAACTGACTCAAATTGATGACCTTTTTGAGGGTCAGGTCCGGGGCTGGCTAGCTGAACGCATCGGCAACCCATTGACTAATTGGGGATTTTTTCCTCCAGAAATGGCCCGAGATATTCGCAGATACGACTGGCACCAATATACCAATGTGGTCTATGACAACGACACCGTGATCAACGAAGAACTAATGGACATCTGTCAAATGATCCTATTCCGAGCCTTGGATCATCAGGGCAAAAACCTAAGTAGAATTTTTAAAATAAGAGTAGTTAATTCTCTACCCGGAGATCGTGGCAATAGCCAACCGCACATTGACATCACAGGCCCACATCAAACTGGCATTTATTTCCCCATGGATTCCGACGGCACCACAGACATTCTTCGTGAACGTTCTTGGATGCAGGACTGGGAATTACCCCAGAATTTGGAGAACATTGTGCATCGTCTAGAACCCCGTGGTGGTACTTGGTACGACTTTGACGGCACACACTGGCGCTGGACTGGACGTCCTCAAGAACATCAACAGCGTATCTGTGTGATCTTCAATTACACAACCACAAGGGTATAAATATACTATTACAGGAGACGACCCGTGATAGCATATAGAGTAATGGCCCGAAATTTAAAAACACGCATTAGAATAGAAAGACAGCAGATCGACGGCCGTCTAATCACCAACGAAGACCTTGCCTGGAGATTGGCCCAAGATTTTGCTGTTCAACAAGAGCAGCGAACGCTGGATCAATGGAAGGCAGAAGTTGAATCATACACACCCAGAAGCTAAAAAAGATCCTCGCAGACTATGGATATTTGGTGATAGCTGGTCTGCGCTGTGGCCCGATCGCGATCCTATTCGCGTATGGACACGTCAACTGAGTCACGCCTTGGCCACTGAGCTAGGTGAAGTAATACAGTTACGCAATAATTCATTGGTAGGTTCTGCACAGGACTGGGCCCTAAATGAATTCCTAAAAGTTGTTCATTTAATAGATCCCAATGACATTGTGATCTTTATTCTAACCAGTCCAGCAAGATTTTGGTACTTTGAAGATGAACCTACGATCAGTAACTGGAATATCATGGATCTTGATCAACACATATCTTCAGAACAGGCCAAGGCCATTGAACTGTTTATCAAGCACATACAAAGACCACACATTGATAGTCTAGCAATGCGATCGCGCCTAGGACTCATTGCCTACGAAATTGCCAGAAGAGGTCTAAATCGTGCTCTAGTTATTCCGGGCTTTGATATGGACCTAGTTGGCTGCGATCAATATGAACATCTGTTGTTTGCTCAGGGAAATTTATCTTTTATTCAATGGGGCGAATACAAGGATAAGAAAAAACTAGATGAAATGCTGGACCAAGGACACTCGGGATATTTCCAGGGCGGAGACTGTAGATACAATCATATGTGCCTGTGCAATCACGATGTCCTAGTTAAAAAGATTCTAGACACCTTGGTCAAAGGTCAACCCTTGGATCTTACCTCAGGATTTCATACAGAGCTGATTGGTCCAGATTGGCTGTCTGACCAGGATCTTGTCGAAGGTGAATTGAATCCCCAGGCCGTAGAATTCTTTATCAAAGAAATACAGACTTCAAAATGGAACCTGCCTTGGAAAAAGCGGTCTGGGGTAGAAAAAGTTATGCAGTCTAGAGGATACCACGCTGGTTAGTGGTATAGGTAGTTTACACTATCTTCGTTTTCTCTATGAATCTCAGCACCGTTTTTCAAGTGAAATCTCTTGGCCATTTCTGTCTTAGGACTTAGAGTAACATAGGTTTCCACTTCAGGGTGTTCCTTTTTAATGTGCTCTTGAGCCTGTTCGATTAGAGTACGGCCTGCACCAGCAGCATATGACCAAATAGTATAGAATACTGCGGTATTTGTGTTAATTGCAGCTTCGGCTAGATCGTTCACAGAACTAGGAATTTTTTCTAAGAACTTTACGCAGGTCACTGCCAGAGGTTCTTGTGTGGTTTCGTCGCGAAGAACAAAGATTTTTGAGTTTTGATTAACTCTTTGTTCAACGGGAATTTCAGGACGAACAGGATCGTCTTTGATTAAATTAAGTAGATTATCTGATAAGTCTTGGATGATGTGTAACATTTTTGTGCCCCATAATATGCGTATTTATATTATAAGACAAAAAATGTCATTAGTCAAGCGGTTGTATAGCCTGTTCTAGAGAAAGTTCTTGATCTTCCAATTCTCTAATTTTGTCAGTGAGCTCGTCGATAAGTCCAAGGTTACGAAGTATTTTGAATACAAGATTTTCTACTGACCACTCGCCCGCACGTTCCAATCCGCTCTTGCGCATCTGTGTAACTTTATCTTTTACTGTGCGTAACTTATCGATATCCTTGCTCAATAATGCGTGTTCGATCTGACGCAGTATTGCATCTTTTTTGGCTTCAATTGCAGCATCGTCTACTTGAGGTTTTACCTTCTTGGGCTCTACGAGCCACTTATCATCTAACAGAGAAAAAACGCCTGTTGAGTGATGTGGTTCATCTGCGCCTTGTACGTAGCATTCTACGGGCAAGCCTTTGATAGTGATGTCGTGTTGTTCTGCCCAAAGTGCCTTTTTAGCGGAAAATAATTCACGTTGTTCGTCTGTTGCTGTGCCTGGGATGATAATGTGTAAATCTAGATCTGAATACTGTGTCCAAGTATAATTAGCATTAGATCCGGTGATTGTGTAATCTTCTACTTCTAGATCAATGCCTACAAATTCTTCAAAGGCGTGTGCAATTTCAATTAATTTATTTCTAACTTCTGGATTGAGTTTGTCACTTGCCCAAATTTTAGGGTTTAGTTTTGAGTTTACGGTAACAAAATCTGAAGATTCATCTAATTCACGTAAACGCATATTAAACTCCGTATTTGTTACGTTTTGGCTTTGCTACAGAACTTGTTATATTAACATCTTTAGCTTCGGTTGATTTTGGAGTGCTAATTAGTTTAACGGCACCTGCGTGAACTTCTTTTGCTGCCTGCTTGACCATTTTTTCGCTTTCGTTGTCATATGCTACAACAATAGCGTTTTCGCCCCAAGGAGTGTTAGGGGAAAACTGGTCTCGATCTGCAGGCTTACTTCCACCTGCTCTAGCTAGGGCCATACCAAATCTGTATTGTTTGTACGGATCTTGGTTCTGTAATGATGGAATAGAAAAGGTTGATGGTAGTGCATCAGCAACATCGTCTTGGATACTGCCTTCTCTAGCTTCGTTAATAAATTCTTTGGCTCGCATATCATTATTTAGCCCACATTAGATAGTAAGTAGCTAAGGTGCGTTCATCGTAGAATTCTGCTATTAAACGACAATACATATCGTTTCTTTCAAGCACAACCTGACAATTAGTATGATTTTGATTTAACAACCATTTAGTATGATCTACACCAATCGTACGGTGTACTTTAGGCCAATCGATTTCAATATATTCGCCCTCGTGTGGTAACCACTTTAACAGCTCTACCTTAGATGTCTTCATCATCACCACCCATACTGTTCAAGATTTCACGTAGTTTTGACGAACCTACATTTGCTCGAACTTTGCCTATGCTAGCGCCTTGGGTTGGATCTATTTCGCCTGTTTCTGGATCTACTTTATTAATTTCTGTTTTACGTTTAATGCTGTCAATGATACTGCTTGTGCCTCTATTTGCTCCGTTATGCGACTCTTGTTCATCTTCGGGCAAATCGCTAATCTTAAGCGTTTCTAGATTAAACTCTAGATCTACCTTTTGTCCTACACCTGAACTAGAACGAGTTTTCATTAATTGTATTTGATAACGTCCACGCTCACGCATAGCACGTGACGTAAAGATACCAAACACGTTATCTGCTGTTTGAATCTTAGAAAGACCGCCTGAAATATGACTGTGGTCAAATTCAACTTCTTCAACAGCACCACGGTTCAACTGTGCCGCAGTAACTAGAATACATTGTTTTTCCATTGCTAGGTTGCGTAATTCTTCAGAAACATACTTGTCTTTAATAAACAAGTTTTCTGCTGAAATCTTACGACTTGCTGGCATTAACAAGTCTAAGTAATCTACTAGTAATACATCAATCTTAGCACCTGTTTTGATTTCAAACTCTTTCATATATGCTCTAAGGTCATTGGCAGTCTTGCCACTAGGCATATATTTGATTTGTAGTTTACCAGCCTTCTTACCAATAACACGAACTTTCATTTCAACGTTTTCTAGATCTTTAAAAATCTCTTTTGTTGAAATACCAGTAGTCATTGCATCAATACGCATAGCTACTAGGTCTTCTGAAAGTTCTAATGTTAGATATAAAACATTAAGTCCTTGTAGACACCAATTCACGCCAAGGTTAGCAAGAAAGAGGGATTTACCTGCACCTGATCCACCAGCAAAAATGTTAAGTTCTCCACGATTCATTCCTCCAAATAGTCTACGATCAAGAGTAGGCCAGCCTGTGCTAATTTGACCATTCTTGTCTTTGATACGCATTAATCGCTGTCTAGGATCTTCAAAATAATCAGTGCCTAGATCTTTAGTTAAAGAAATTTGTACTGCTTCTTTAATCATAGATTCTACTTGACCGTAGTCTTTCTTTTCAAGTAAATCTGCAGAATTAATAATTGCACGTTCTAATGCCTTATGGCGAGTAAAGTTTTCAAACTCGTCCATTAGCCAATCGTTGTGACCTTCTTTGATATCTTCTGGCTTTTTAAGATCTGATCTACACGATGCATTAACCATTTCGTAGTCAGGCATAACAGAATATTCTTTTGCATAGAGATTAATAAACTCTGCTGCATCTTGTAATTTTCTGTCAAAAAGTGTGTGATCAAAAATACCTTGGCAACGTACAAACACTTCTGCGTCTGCTAGCATTAGCTCAAGATATAATTTTTGTAGTTCGTATCCGTAGTCTTTAATCATTTTTGTTGTAAATGTAATCTATAATAATTGATCTTCTTGGTGTGGTCTTAACAGGATATACTCCGTGAAATACATCTCCTGTCATTAAAATACTTCTACCAGGAAATCCAACAAATGGAATATATACTGGTTTTCCATCTGTCATTAACGCATACATTGATCCAGGCGTATAATCCTTTGCCGCAGTACTTTCATTAATATTGGGCTCATCCATATAAATTACCTGTGTAATACAATTTACACTATGCGTATGCATCGCCTGCCAGCCACCTGGCTCATAGTCCATCCACCAAGATATTACAGGCGTGATTTGTTTAATGATATGATGCTCTATTAATTTTGCCTGAGTCCATTTTGTAATGTTGTCGAGTTCTTGCTGCCAAGGTATTGAAGAATTATCGTTATTGAATTTTTTATGTGAATAGTATTCGTCAGAAAGATTAGGATCTCTCCACAATGGATATTGTTTTGCAAAATGCGCCGATGTCTCGGAACTATATTCTTGCTCGTTACTAGGCAATAAAAATTTATACAAATTTTTATAGTTAGGATATTCCGAATCGATGATCCATTGATTTCCGCTAGTAAATTTTTTTTCTGTACTCAACATAATACTATTATACACGAATCTCGATATGTTTTACAACCCCAAGGTTTGCATCCCAAACTCTTTGCTTAGTGTGATACAGTACAGCGCCAATACTGCTACTAGGATCGCCAGGTTGCGGCAATGACCAAATGTAATTAAATTTTGGTTCTACTACCTTTTTGTTTGCTCGACTATTCATAGCACAGCCACCCATATATACTAGACAATCGGCTCCTGTTAAATCTTTGGCAATTTTCATTACCATATCAATTTGTTCTTCAAACACTTCCTGAACGGCAGCGGCAATGTGTACCTTGTCTTCATTGGTAATTTCATACGGCCAATTCCAAATGCCTTGATGCATATTTTGATGCGCATTAATAACGCTGCCCATATATTCTTTTACATCAAAATAATATTTGTTAGGATCGCCTAGTTCTGCATCTTTTTGTAAAAGAAATTCATCTTGAATAGGAGTATGCCCTATTAACTCAGTGAAAGCGGAATAAAATAATCCTAAACTGTTAGGATATGTCTTACTCCATACTTTTTTCATTTCGCCGTGTTTACCTTCCCATATTGTAGCGCATTCCCATTCGCCAATCGCATCAAGCACAACAATGGCACAATGGTTAAATGGACTGGTATAGTAACCAGCGGCAGCGTGACTTGCGTGATGCGGAGTATAATGCATCTTTGCATAATTAGCACGTATACTTCTAATATAGGCACTAGGTATTGCTTGAAAATCAAAGACTCTATGCCATTGACCTGCATAGGCCTGTCTTGCTTTTTTAATCCAAGGCCTTTCGTACCAAAATATATCCGAAGGTGCTCCGTGATGTAGAGCAGTTGTAATAGTCTTAGTATCTAACGTGTCAGTCTTATCAAAGGTATTTGAAATAAATTTTCCGTCTTTAAACACGGCAAGACTAGAGCCGTGATTAAGTGCGTTTATTCCCCAGCTTATCATTTGTAAATGAAAGGATCCCGTTTTCTTAATTCAGCGATCCGTTTTTTAAATCTTTGATGTTCTTGATATTTTCTGTAGGGATATAAAATGATATTAAGTATTTTCTTTAGCATATTCGAGTCTCTCCAATTTGTGTTCTTGTTGCTTCTTAGCCATATTAATTTTAATCGATCCTTTTTGTGCTGTCTTTATTGCATCAACAATAACAAATAATTTTCCGTAGGATTTTACAGCATCTGCAACGTCTTTTACATCGTCGTCCCAGTTAGGCATAGCCACTGACCAATTTAATTCGGCAGCTCTGTCAAATAATACTAGTCCTGCTTGATCTTGATCCGGAATTACAATAACTTCAGCACCTAGACTATTAATTATCCTAGATTGTTGTTCAGCTATATCGTTAGTAAGAAGAGCAACACCGTCTATTGCCAATGCATCAAATGGACCTTCGCAGACAAATATATACTTCTGATTTTCTTTTTGACGGTCAAAGTTGAATACAAAATGTGGATGTTGATCTGAAAGATATTTTGGTTTTCCGTCTCTAACTTTTCTAGCTGTATTTCCTACTATTCTTCCTTCCCATCTAAAAGGAACAATAACTCTATCAATATATCCAGGAGCCGGGCTCCAATAAAAATCATATTCAAATGGATTGTTATATCCTCTGCTGATTAGATATCTTAATACGTTTGAATAGTCTTCACCAATCTGTTCTTCAACTTCGCCTTCTATTAAATTCCCCCATTCTGCCAAAGGCATCGCACCTTCTGGTAATGCTTTATCTGTAAAATTTATTGGGGTGTTATCTTCTGAATGATATTCGTGATAATCGGGACCTTCTGTTTTAAGAGCTTCAAACACTAGATCTTTTATAAGGTCTTCACTGGCGCCCATCCATCGCGCCAGTGTTTTCATTTTTTCACCAAAGGGTGCCCCTGGTTGCCAGCCTGTAGAAAACTTGCAGTTAAAGCAATTATAAACTACACTATTTCCGTCAAACCTAATACCACCACGTTTGCGAGTATCGGGACTATGGCCACGATGCTGGCAACAAGGGGCGTTAAACGATGTCCAACCAGACGGCGAGTGTTTGGCTCGCGGAGGAAGTAACGTTCGAAATTTATCTACGACTAGTGTCATAGATATAGTATATTATCTATAGAGAACTTTGTCAAGACTTCCAATGCCGGAAGTTGTGCCAGAAAGAACAAAAGTTTTGACGCCGTTATAAGAAAGACCTGTCCAATCTATAGATACAATTGCACCACCGGGACTTACGCCTGTGACTGTAATAACTAGATCATTAGTACCTAGTTCACCGCCTAATTGATTTCCTGGTATAGTAATTGTGTCTCCAATTTGGTATCCTTGACCTGGGCTGTAAACAGATGCCTGATAATTCAATAACATTGTTTGGCTAATAACAAATTGAGCTGTGTTAGATGACCTCGAAGGAATATGTTTAATTCTAAACCAACTCCAATTACCAATTATGTTTTTATAGCTTTCAACAGTTAGATCTACAGAATCGATATTGACCCATTTATCGTGCCTAGGCGATGCTCCTTGATCGTCTAGACTTCCTTGTATGATTACTGATCCGTCGTAGTTAGTAGAGTAAAATTGAAATGTGTGTAGGGCATTTCCTGTTTTTATTTTCGGTCTTGCATCTATAATTTCGCTTTCAAACCAAGCAGGAGTAGTATCTCCTTGTGTAAATGGATTGACGTAATTAAAGGTATTGATTATCTTACTGCTTTCTACAGTTCCATAAACATCACCTAGGATTTCTAAAACCCCAGTTGGTCCGTATTGACTGTCAACATACAATGGCATCTTAGAAGTTACTCGGTAATCTGTTGAATCAACTGTTTCTCTAATTTCTTTAACAATACTATATTCGTAGAATCCGTTATCAACGTTTAACAATTCGTTGTCAGTTAAAATTACTGTTACTTTTCCTGTAGATAAATCCATTGTGTCAAAATCTTTCTGTAATACTAAATCTTTTGTCACTTTAGAAATTAGATTAAATACCAAAGTAGAACCAGTTATGTTACTGGCTTTTTGATCGGGATTACGAACTTGGATGTCAATGCGATTATCAACACCACGATATATTTTTAAATTGCGATTGTACACTTTACGATACCTCTCTGATGACCAAGCGTCCGAGGGACTTGTAAATACGTCTAACTTATTTGTGTATAAATAAACTGGATTAAATTGCATTTTTACGGACCTTTAGCATATTTATCGAATGAGAATAACAACTAACTTACAAGAAAACTTTCCGTTCATCAGCGTTATAACCCACGTTAATCAAGAGTACGTAGGAATCATTATCAACCAGGATGCACAAGTAACTAGCTTTTACGACTACTCTGCAATACGTACAGAAACAGAAAAACAACGATTTCTAGAACTGGGCGAAGCCTGGTGGTGGGAATCTAATAGGCAGATTCCTATTAACATTTTCTTACTTAAAGAAATTGCTGTATTCAAATATGTCATTAAAAACTTTAGTACAAAAGATGTTAAAATAATTCTTGGACCCTGTACCAGTTTAAATGATATCATTGTTAAAAGAATTAAAAGAAAATCTATTACTTTGGTCAGAAAAAGTTCTTAACTAAATCCGTAACTAATACCTTCGCAGATTAAATTCATCTGAACCACAATAGCTACCGCATACGCTGTAGCGTGTGATTTTTTAAAATAGTATTCGTCATTCTCCGGTTTCGTCCAAACTTCCGTCATCACCGTAGTCCAATCTTTGCCAATCAGATAACGTTTCGCTGGGCGTATCATTGCTAGAATGGCCGCCAGTTGTTCCACACTCGTCGGCTTCATTTGCCTTAATATAGAACCATGCCCGTTTACGTGAAAGAGTAAGTTGACGAAATCGTCTTGCTCTAGAAGATCCCATAGTGGCTCCGTGTTCATTAATTGTACAAGATGTTCTTCGTCTCGAACACCTTTGTATAAACCTACATTCAAAAAGTCAATTTTAAAATAACCCTGTTCTTCTGCTTTGTCGTAAGGTACCGCACATACTGCTTCGAGGGAACTCATAGGTACTTCGTGCATATACACGCCCGTATTGTGCTTGACTAATTTTCCGTCGTCAATACGACTTGCCTTAACGTGTTTAAAGTGTTTTAAGGCATTGTCTCTATCAACAAAGTCAATATCGATATCAGGCATATTATTGCATCCTAGTAGTTTCAAATAACAATAGAGGTAATGTTTCTGCTAAAAAATCTGCATATTCTTCTGCATCTTCAGCGTCTGCAAAATTTGAAAATTTAACATAAACGCAGGGCTCTTCATCAGAGGTGCTCATAACTTCAATATCAAGATCATCTCTTGAAATATATTCTTCATTGTCTTTCATAATATTTTTGCCTCTTTAATAACATCTTTTACTAGTTCTGTGTCTGCTGGCAATGACTTAAATCTACGCATCCAAAACTGAGGATCGATATATTGTCCAACGATTTCTAATTGTTCGTCGTTCATTTTTTGAAGCATTGTTTTGCCTTCTTTAGTATTTAAAATTACCCAAGGACTAATCAATCCTTCTTTAATATCGTGAGTTGCACGATTAAGATTCACGTAGGCAAAATAATGTTCCCAAGACGAATTGTTTTTCTCACCCCAGTCCATCATAGTCTGTATTGTACGCTGTATGGCTCCGTCTGCTGGTTCTATTTTAATTAATTCTTTTACATATGTTTCGTAGAGTTCGTCTCTACACCAGTGATCAAGTTTCACGCCGCTCTTGATTACAAATTCAATAAATTTGTCTGGATGTATTGGTGCAGTATTAACCATAAAACTACCAAACTTGATAAAAGCGGTGTAGTACGGGCTAGATGCAAATTCGTCAAATGATTTTTGACTTTTCCCTTTTTGTGCGATCTCGTAGAATTTTTGATAGGTCATTAGACCCATCTGAACGTGCTTCTCATTTTTGCTAAGATGTCGACGTTTTTGTTCGCAAATATGAACTACCAAAGTTTTTTCTTTGGCAAATAACTTACCGCAATATTCACATTTATAATTTAATTCCATTGACTTCTTTTTTATCCCAACCAAGAGACTCGCAATATTGTTTGATTTCTTTGTCTGAGGTAATGGCTGCAAGTGTTTCAATGTCTGCTCTCTTCATATTAGGAAATAGTTCTGCTAAAAATTCTTCTTTCTTATTCTTTTCACGTTTTAACGGTAACCACTCGTGGAATTGTGTTTTCTTACTTTCATGGCTGCACATTGCGAGAGTAAGCCATTGCAGTTTTGGATGCTTACTAATGTCTGCCCAATTCTTATTGTAAAATTCATTCACTGTCATTAGGTAATGTTCTTGTAACTCTGAATTGTTACTTTTTACATTACTAATATAGCGATTAAGATTCCACAGGTCGCCTTTGATCTCTTTACGACCTTCTTCAGTGGCGGCATCCCAAAGCTCTTTTAAGCCCATATCCACAGCAGGAATCATATCTTTAAAAAGGTCTACGTGTTTATTTTTGCCCATCGTCTTTACTCAAATGATATATTATTTTAACACGATCAATAGCCTCTTGTAAAGTAGGATTCTTTTTTCCGGCTAACCTGATCTTAATCCATTCATTATGATCGTCGAGTTCGGCTTTTCCTGTTTTTTGATCTAATCCTCTGACCCTTGCCGGATTAGTTTCCTGCTCATAATCCCAACCTATGGCAACTCTTGTTGACGGGTCTGAACCAAACTCACGTGCATAAACTGTGCCGCCTTGGCGCTCATAGATATATTCTGCTCCTGGTTTAAGCGATCCCATTATTGTACCCCACAGTTTCTCTTTCAATGTCGTCGTGATCAAATTCTGCCCAATATAATTCAAAAGCAACACAGTCTTCAATTGCTTCAAACTGATGATATTCGCCAGGAGCAACTTTAGTATATTGTCCAGCCTCTAATAGCGTTTCATCTACTAGATCATAATTATTCTTCCATACACGAATAATCATCTTTCCTTTTTCAACAAAGAATCCGTTCCACTTATATTTGTGTTTATGTTTAGAACAGACTCCGCCTGCTTTGGCTTCAATGCGATGAAACTCTAATACACCGTTGGCTTCTAATAATTCTGTAACACCCCAAACTTTTCCAGCTTTCATACGATACCTTTAATTTTAAGAAATAGATATTGATCTTTATCACACCATCTATATTCAAATACAGGTTCACCCGGACCTGTTATCATTGCTGTGCCAAGATAAGCACGTTTCAACCACAAATATTTACTTGTGTAGTGACACTTGCGAGGGATTATAACAAACTTATCAACCCAGCCAATACATCTCCGCTTAAACGCCTCGTCGTCCCACATCATAATAACTTATGTAGTTGTAACACTTCACTTTGACGGCTAACTTCTTTTACAAAATATACACAAGGAGGATTAACACCGTCAGTTAACGGAACTGTTAATAACTGTCCGTTTTTCATTTTTGGAAAATACCATCGAACATCTTGAAAGATATTAACAATTTCAATTGGCATAAATTCTGCTCTAAACCCTTTAATAGGATTGAATACTAATGCGTCAAATCCTCGTTCATTAATACTTGTTAACGGAAGAACTTCGGGATCCATACCGCAATCTTTATCTCCTACTACCATACACCAATCCAACGGCATTTGAATTTCGTGTCCTCCTATATTCAATAAAATAGCAGGACTGTTAAATGATTCTAAGAATATCAACGGCATAAAAAAGAAATCAGGTTCTTGCGGATTACTGTTATCTAATACACTAAACCTAGTGTCTTCATCTACTTCGTCGGGCAGGTCATTTAAATCAAATGCCTGATTGTTTAATGTTAAAATTTTCATGTATTCACCTTAATAATTGTAAAGGGGTATTTCGCCTCCTTATAGTATTTTTTACGTTCTGTTAAATGTCGTTTTGCATATTTGCAGGTACTAGTTATATCCCAGATTTCAACGTGGTCTTTGTCTTCTGCTTTTCTAATACCTCGCCCAATAGATTGTATAACCCTAACAAAGCTCTTTCCGGGTTCCAAAAGAACCAAATTAAAAATCCTAGGGATATTAATACCCACAGCGGCCACACCATAAGTCGCCACAATAATCTTTTCATTGCTAGTCCGTACTTCATCGTATTCTTCCTTTCGATCATCTAACTTAACGCTACCGTTGATAAACACCGCATCTGGCAATTGCTCCATTAGTTTATTTCCAGTATCAATGCGATTGATGAGGACTAGGGTGTTGCCTGATTGACTTAATTCTTTAATTTTATTTGCTATCCAAGTTAATCTTTTTGGATCAGTTACTAACCAAGTATACTCTTCTTGATAACTTCTAAACACCTCAACATCGTTAGTTTGAACAATATTAATATTAAGATTTGCCAACACTCCTTTTTGTTGTAGATCGTGTGCAGATACGTTATTAATAACTGGACCAATGCTAGCAAGGATACCTTGAAATTCCCAATTTTCCTTAGGGACAGTTCCAGTTAATCCCCAACGAATGGCACAATTTCTAAAGTTTTGTGTAAGAAGTTTTGTTAATACATCTGCCTTAGCCTGATGGACTTCGTCAACAATGATTGCTACTACTCCTTCACAAAACTCTGCTAACGAAAGACTCTCTTCGTCATAACTCTTTTTATCCAAGACGTTAAGACTTTGCCAAGTACAGATAGTGTGCGTTCTGTTAAGTTCTTTTCTATCACCAAAATAAACTCCTACATCTAATCCTAAATTTTTGTAGTCTTCTTCAGTTTGGACAACAAGCGATTTGTTCGGAACAATAACCATCGTACGGCCATACGGTTCACAAAGATGCGATAACGTCGCAGTAGTAATTGTCTTGCCGGCACCTGTTGCTACCTCCTGTAGAGCTTGTGGATTTTCTAAAAATTTATTAACAACGTCATATTGATAATCACGTAAAACAATTGGCTGTCCTTCGGCAGGATGACCTTTAGGCCAAGTTTTTCCTTTGTCTGCCCAATAGTTTTCAGTTACTGGATCGAATTTAAAATCATGAGAAGATCTTAAATCTTCAACTTCAATGTCGTATCCTGCTTCATCTATTATAGGAAGAATAACATCTAAGTGTGCAAGATAACCGTTGCCACCAATGCTAAAATATGTTTTAGTTCCGTCCCAGCGACCTAGTTTGTAGGCTGGCATATGCCTTGCATAGGGAAGGTCAAATTTTAATTTGTTGACAATTTTTCTTCGTGTTTCAACACTAAGTCCATCGACTTTAATGTTAACTTCATCTCTAATTGTAAGTTTACAATTCGACAATCTTTCTTCCTTTATGAGTGCTTGGTTTTGCTGCACCTAGATAAATTACACAAGGATGAGAATCAAACCAATCTTTTGTAATAACACTTGTTGGCGGATAAATGTTATTTGTTACTAACATTTTAACATCAAGGTTATCTTTAAACAACCATTTAGCTGGCTTAGATTCAAATATTAAAAATTTTCCAGTATCCACTTTGCCGCCAACACCTGCTAGTTTAATCCAGTCATTAAGACCGGTCTTTGAATCTTTAGTATCTCTAAAACATACCTTAATTTCTTCTCTAGGAACACTATTTTGATCAGCTGCTTTTACAAATTCTTGTAACCATTTTAGTGTGTCAGATGTTCTATCTAAAATTATACAGACTCTGCCTTTAACGGTAGTGCTAATGTTAAAGAAATCTTGAACATTTTTAATCCAGAATAAATTTTCAGACGAAGATGCTATTTTTTCTACTAAACTTACCGGATTTTTTTTCAATGGAAATCCCATACTCTTAGCCAGTAATAAATCATTGTTTAATGATTCGGTGCGAGTATTTGACCACCATTCTTCGGTTTCTGGATCAGCATTTACTAATTCAACTTTTGAATTAATTATTTCCGAACAGGGAATAATGTTGTCTGAATTTTGCCATATTTCTTCAACATCTGACAACACACTCATAAAACTGTCGTCAATTACAAAGTTGTGTTTATTAGCAAATTCATATAGACTGATCAAGTTGTATTCGTAAAATTTTAAACGTCGAACTTTGTCTTCTTGATCCCAATGACTGACTCTAGTTGAATTAGGCAAGTTAACATTTATTTCATCGTCAAACTCTTTTTTCAATTGATATGGAAATTTTAGACAAATTTCTAAAGATCCATCTTTGTTTTCTACATAGATTTTTTTTGTAAGATCTAGTACTCTAAAAGGTCTTTGCCATTGCGCTGTTAACAATGCGTCTTTGTAATCAAAACCCAATAATGCCGATACATTTTTGTATTTTTCTAATATTTTTAAAATGTAGTTAGCTTGATTTTTTGTTAGTTCGCTGTCATTGGAAATTTTCTCGTGAAAACTAAGAATAGGCGAGAAGTCCTGGTGCTGAACGTGTAGTTGACCAGATTGAACAAGAGTATAAAAACGAAGAAAAATGTCTTCGGCATACACAGAGCTTAACATTTAATTATTATATAACAGGCAGATATGAAAGTCAACCGAACAATCTTGCCAAAGGAATACCTTGACTTATTTCGTCAACAGTCCATTCGGTATGGCAGAGTTTGAGAAACCATTCTTCTCTATCTGGCAATGTGGGATTTTCAAGATTTTCCCATTTAATGCTTAATTCGCCAGCTAGGCTAGAAGAATCACAGAGCACGGGAATCCCATTTATAGGAGCTTGAACAGACGGTCCTGCATTATAATTAATCACGCAATGATAGTTGTAAAAAATATCAAAATTATCATAGGTGTTTGGAATATGTCTAGGCCTCTCTAATATTACATTAGGCACACTAAACGGAAATGGAGACCTTGGATGTGGTCTAACTATAATCCTGCGCTGTGAGTGCCGTCTAATTTTAGAAATCGTATCCTTACACCATTCTGCCATAGTTGGCATACCTTCCCATTGAAGACTTTCTTGATGTTGGCAAGCCACTAGTATCTCTCCTCTTGTTTTGTTAGGAGGAGATTTTAATTCTATACCTAATTTTCCTGGTCTCGAGGAGTCTAAATTTGTAAGATTATTAAAAACGCCTAATCCGTTTATATGGTTTAAAGAAATTCTCCAGGTCTCGTTCCTTTTTAAATTTCCAACTTCTATAATTAAAACAGATTTTTTATTTTTTATAGCATTATGATATATGGCTTGATTGTTTTTCATCCTGCCTGACCATAAAACTGACCAAATTACCGGTATGTCTTCGTCTTTATTAACAATTTCGTGGCCAAGTGAACGCAGTCCTTGTTCGACTGCATTAAAAATTGGTGCGCTGTTTAAGGCACCGTATTCACGATAAAGTTTGAAGCGCATAGGAGTAATAAATATCAGAGTATTTAATTAATTTATGGCCTCGTTTGAAAAAAAGATCAAAAAAATTATTGGCAGAGCAGAAAATGCTTTGGTAATTGGTGACGGTTTTGGAATGTTGCAGGACATAGTGTCTTTACATAACACAACTTTTATAATAGAAGCAGAAGATAGATCTTTAAAATCAAAAAAATTAATTTATAGAGAAAATTTTGACTATATTGAAACATTATATGAAATAAAGGCCATATACTTTAACCTAGATAAAATAGATAGGCTGGAAAAATTGAATAATTTTTGGACAAGATTTAAATCTGTTGTAATAGTCGAAGGAAATTCTATAGTAGACAAAAAAACAATGAAGGCTCTATACAATACAGGCTGGGTATGCACCTCGGTTGATAAAAAATTTCACGTTTGGGAAAAAAGAAAATGAAATATGCAGTGGTAACAACTTTTAATGATGCGGGTCGTGCAAAATACGGCCAAAAAATGATAGATAGTTTTTGTGAAAAGTGGCCAGAAGAGGTCACCCTTCACATTTATCCAGAACTTTGTAATCCTGCAATACGAAATCACAATCACGTGACATTAAAACGCCTTGAAGAAGTTGAAGAGCTTATGAAATTTAAAGAAAAGTGGAAAAATGTTCCCAAGGCTAACGGCGATGTATCAGCAGATCCTATTCGAAGTCGAAGAAAAGATGCTGGCAAAGGTTTTAAATGGGATGCTGTTAGATTTGCCCACAAAGTCTATGCAATTTTTCACTGTGCTAAGGAAACTGACGCAGATATTTTAGTTTGGATGGACGCAGATACCATTTGTCATAGTCCAATTACCATGGAAACAATTCAACGTCTAATTCCGGCAGACAAAGATTTGTGTTTTCTTGGAAGAAAAGGAAAATTTAGTGAATGTGGCCTTTACGCAATGAATTTGCGTTCACCTGCTGTTCAAAAATTCTTAGAAAAATTTCAATGGATGTACGATTGTGCAGAATTAGGAATTTTTACCTTAGAAGAATGGCATGATAGTTTTGTATTTGATGTCGTACGACGAAATTCAACCTTAAATGAATTAGATTGGAGCAGCCATCTTATCACTGGAGAAGGTCATCCGCTGATTAACAGTGAATGGGGAGCATATCTTGACCATTTGAAAGGCGGTAGAAAAGATCTAGGCCGTAGTAAGCCTCAAGATCTAAAGGTTAGAAGAAAAGAAAGTTATTGGCAAACTGGAACAGTTTGAATATTGCCAATTAATTCTTCAATACTCGTATCAAGGTCATCATCTTCTTTTAGTCCTGCCTTAAAATGAGTAAAATAATCTTTTAGTATGGTTCTTGGCATCGGAGTTTTGTGAAAGTTAGGATTAATTTCATTCATACCTCCTAATTTTTCTAAATCTTTAATAGTTGCTCCAAGGACTTCACCGTCATAGAATCTTCTTAAATTCTCAGTTAATCGATTATCATAATATTCACGATATCTCTTTGAAAATAATGAAAAATTTTGATGAGTTTTGTTTACAACAAAAAAACTTGATTCACAACTGAAATATTCTTTGTCATTTGCTTCGTGCCATACACCCATAAACGTAGTTAGATCTTTAGACGAACATAAATTTTCTAAAAATTCTCTAGGAACCGCTGTATGTGTTAATACATCAGAATCAATCCATATTAATAGATCGCAATCTATGTTTTCCATAGCGTGAATTACAGAATAACCTTTTTTAGAAAAAGTTTTTACTCTTTGTTTAAATTTTGTTTTTTGCAAATCAAAATATTCAACAGGAAGTTCTGTAAAAGGAATTTGTATAATACGTGGATCGGGAGTTAATGACATTTCTTCCACGTAACAGGTTAAATTAATGTCAGTTGGCCAATTTTTTAAAAATGTAGCAACACAATATTTGCCAATTAACTCATAATATTTTTCGTTAAAACTTGTAATAACAGAAATCTTTTTCATATAAATTTTTTCATATGGCTCCAGCATTCGCCGGATCTTAGTTCGTCAAAATTCCAATGAAACATGGCTAATCGTTCAAGCCATCTGTCTCTATAGGGCATTTGTGGATTTTCAATTTGAGATAAATCAGTATTAGCAATTTCTGCGCACTGACTACGGGCAGGATCCATTACAAAAATAGGAACACCTTCAATCGCTGCTCCTACAGCAGGACTTGAATTATAATTAATTGCTGCCCAACAATCTACTAAATCATCTTCTAAATTTTTATTATAGCTAAGAGTGATTCTTTTAGAAAATTTAATTTTACATCTACCTAGTCTAGGATTAAGATAATTTATAGCATCTTTATCTCCAGGATGTGGTCGTATAATTATGTGTCGATCGGAATATTGTCTTACCTGAGCTATAACATCGTTAGCCCAGTCTTGTACATCAAGATTTCCCATACTCCATCCGCCGTTTCTTTGTAGCAACAACAAAATATGGTCTCCGTTAGTTCTCCACTCTTTAGGTTGAATTTTTAAATTATGACTAATTTTTTTCCATCGAAATGGATCAATTTCCGTATCACAATAAATTCCTGTATTAGGAAATATTCCATCAAAACTGTATCTGAGATAATGCAAAGGATTTTCTTTATTTTTATAAAGAAATAAATTGCTGTCAACACCTATTACGTGTCTTTTATTTTTAAGTTGTTGTTGAATAACAGTATTTCTTAAGAGTAAATGCTTACCAGTTGGCCGACCGGGAGCGACCCAACCTTGTATAATGGCCACATCCGATGGTCGATAAGAGTGATCAAGATAGTCGTAGACTATTGATCCTGTTCTTCTAGCACCTTCAGAGAAGTATCTTAAAAGATCAATTTTTTCTTGGCTCTTTTTGTTTGGTACAGAACCGTGGTATACCGCTACTGTTGTCATTTATTCTTTTCAATTAATAATTTTTTATTATCTTTATTAATCCAATGTTTAAAATATGGAGCAAAGTGACTATTAGCTAATGCTTCTGCATTAGGACATTTTTTCTTGCATAAATTTAAAAATCCTCTTTCCATTGCCACAGCACCTAATGCCTGTGCATCGTAAGGTTTCCATAGACTAAACAAGTTATCTTGATTTAGATACATATTTTCATATTTTCTAACAACCAAATCGATCTTATCGGCAGTTTGATTAAAAACAACTATGCCGGATTCCCAACAGTCTTCGCCGTCACCGGAGTTTAACATTGCAATTGGTTCCATAAAACTAAAAGAAAAAATAGATTCTGGTAAAGTGGATGCTGTTTGTTCAACGTCAGCATCTATCCAAACTATTCTTTCATCTTTACCTCGTTCTCTCATTGCAGATATCTGGGCGCAGGCTTTACCCCAGAATTTTCTAATTTTTGTAGAATCTCTATCTTCTAAATTTAGATTAGGAACACGAACTAATTTTTTAACAAAGGATGATGGTAGTTCATTGATCCAGGCTATGTCACCTTCTTGTTGATCGATATAAACTGTCACTGTGCCTGGAAAATTTTTCCAAGTCTTTAGACAAAATTTTCCTGTTCCTTCCCAATATTCTTTAGAAAGACTGGTAATAAAATTTAAGTTCATCTATGTTCCTTTATTAACTCATATGTTTCTTCTAACATCTTTTTTGCAGAACCATCTCTAAGTTCGTTGTTATGATATTGCAGATATGCTAGATGACAAGCCCAAGCATAAACTTTATCCTTGTCTGCATAATACGGATTTTCAATCTTGCTTAAGTCTCTTAATGTTACTGGACTAGCCGCATGGCTTGGAGCAAGTATAAATGCTGGTATTCCGTGTAGGACTGACTCAGTTGCAGAATTACTATTAAAAGTAACTAGGCAATGAACATCGTCATCGAGTGCTTCTTTTAGTGTATTATGAATTACACGATCTAATCTACTCTTAACTCTATCCCTAACAACAATCGGTCTATCGGTATATTTCTTAATTGTTTCTATAGTTTCTTCCAACCATTGTTCTCGATCTAATCCGTAGAACCTCATAGGTTTTTCATCGGGTGCAGCAATTAAAACTTTTCTTCCGCCTTTTTTCCAATCGCTAATCGGAATAGCTAACTGTTTAAATCTATCATTAGGTCTAGGAATTATATCTCCTTCGTATTGCAAATCGTTTTTTACAATTCTATGATAGTATTTCCAACCCATTGGATTTACAGGACTTTTTTGATTTCCTAAATATCCAGTGTCAATAAAATAAAAATCTCGTTGTTCACGCCAGCATTGTTGAATTATTTTCTTTTTTAATATTCCTCTCATCACAATAGGATCTTCGGAATCTTCAAAGATAAAATCTTCAGTCGACACCACTCTTCCTCCGGTGCCGATAGCAAACATATTAATATATTCGTCCTGGCCGTCTTTGCTTAAAAATAACCAATTGTTCATAGATTCCTTTGTTGACACCAATCTGCATAAATTCTTTCAAGATGCCATTCGCCTGAAAAACTTCCTTGATGTGCAAATTCGTGGAAGCAAGGTGTACCTAACGTATAATGAACTAATTTTGCATCTGGGTTATAATCATATTCGACATCCAGCCAGTTCCATTCTTTAGGCAATTCGCCAATGTCATTGTCTTCTAACCAAGTAAATCTATGTAGCTGTGCACCTGTAGATTTTTCAATGAAGTTAGGTGTTAAGATTCTATTTTTAGGATGGCTGCAATTCCATAAGATAACACTAGACCAATTTTTTCTAGGATAGTCTTCGTTCTTACTGCCTAGATATTTTTCTGTCATCTTAGTTTTATAGTCGTGTTTGACTACCATTACTGCCTTTGACTCGTCTCTTAGATTCCATAATTTTAAAATATCATCTCTTAAAATCATATCGCCGTCGACAAATATAGCCCAGCCCATAAAGTCCGATAGGGCAGGTGTTAAGAATCTAGAGTAGATAAATTGATTACTACCATCGCTGTGTGTTTCTTTGTACTCATTGAATGTATTCAACGCCAGGGGAGTAATACTAACAGGGCAACTAGCCTGTCTAATAATACTGTTCGAACACACGTGAAACGCCACGGCTTCACGAGGATCGTACCCAATGAATATTCTAATCATTTTCTTTCTATGTCCTCTTCTTCGCAACGCTCACCGTATTGAATTTCTACAATTCTACAAGGCACATCGTAAGGGTTTGTTAATTGGTGCCATTGTCCGACTGGAATATCTTCTTCGTCGTGCAATTCTAATCTAGCAGTCGGCAACGAGTAACCGCTGTCCATCATTTTGTTAACATCGGCTCTACCTTCACTCACTATCCAATATTCTGAACGATACTTATGTCTTTGCATTGATAATTTGCAACCTGGATTAACTGTTAGTTCCTTAACTTTCATTCCAGGAACTTCGTGCAGAACACGATAGTAACCCCATTGACGTTCAGTCTTAGGTGCTTTCCATTCCTGTAAAATCCAAGAACTAGAATTCTTTTTATCTTCTCCGCCAACACCAAACACAAATTCTAGGTTGTCGTCTTTGATGTCCATTTCGGGAATATTTTCTTTGGTTCTATCTCCACCGTTGGCAAAAATAATACGTTCTTGAGGATAACTTTGACGCACCATTTGTATGGCGTGTTTAGCACTACCGTCACTGTCATTAAAGTCTATAACAAAATCTACACCAACTATATTCCGTACAATTGATGCACGTTCCATATAAGGCATAAAAGGAGCACCTTTTTTGCGTGTTAGCCAAGCGTCAGAATTTACGCCTACAACTAAAATATCACCCAATGCCTTTGCTGCTTTAAAATAAGCAATATGACCAGAATGTAGAGGATCAAAGCCTCCGGTAATTAAAACAATTTTTTTCATAACAAATTTGTTCTTTCTTTCCATTCATTAAACGAACAAGTTTTAAATTCTATGTTGTCTTTTAAAAACCATGTTTCGAATAAATTTTCTTCTTTTTTATAATATACATCGGTAACTGCTACTTTATACCCGTTGTTTAATAAAAACTCAGTAGCAATTAAATTATAGTCAACTGTTGAATTATATAAATCGTGTTCAAATGTAATTATATCAAAAGTAATTCCTTGACCAACAATATTCTTAAGAGCATTAAATGTATTTTCTGGAGGTTCTATATCACAAGACAAATAATTTATGTGTGTTGGTAAAAGATTTTCTGTTAATGCATTGATGTAATTAAATGTCAATGCATCTTCCCAATAAATTTTATTTTTTCTTTCAGGAGATTTTTCCCAAAACTCTTTTAAAGAATCATTGAATTCTATGCCAAATCCTTTCCAGCCGCACGTTACTTCTAAATTATAAGTGTTACTGTTTTTTATTGGTTTATGAGCACCAACTTCAATGTATGTTCCATTATTACCGAATAAAGAATATACGAATAAATCTTGATATGCTTGGGCTGTTGATTTCATTGTTCTTCCTGAGTTTTTTCTCTGCTGCCTTTAGAATAATTAGCCTTATTTTTTTGTGCTACCCAATGACGCATATATTGAGCTAATTCAGTATACATAAACGGCATCAAATGATCCTTAGATGTTTTTAAATGATTAGCTTTTGCACCTGAATTTTTTATAGCCGACCACCATACGGATGTTTCCATATATCTAGGTGTATCTAACATTTTTAGTGTTGTATGATATTCTCTATAGTAATCGATAACAGATTTTGATTCTTTCATTTTTAGATTTAATCCAAAAAATCCTGTTTCTGCTTCTTTATCACGACCTTTTCCTCCTGCAGGAACATCAACAGCTAATGTGTCTTCTGGAATTAAAGAATTCAAATATTCAATGGTAACATAATTATGAGTTATTACATCACTGTCTAACCATATAAACACATCGGAATCAAAAGTTTCAAGAGCTGTTAAAACTACGTGTCCTTTTAGCCAAAATGTTTTCTTAGATAATACTTTGTCATTTGTTGTTGACGAAAACATTAATTGTTTAAAGTTTTCAAATCTAGGATTTATTTTATTAAAATCTTTAATTATTAATCTAGGGTCTGTTATGTCGGGTTCAAAATTTTCTGCCCATAATTCGATTGAAACCTCTTTAGGCCAATATTTCAAAAAGGATTGAATACATTCCTTACCGATAAGGTCATAGTAAGGTTTATGTTGTGTAGTCACTACTCTAAAAGATCGCATTGTAGTCCAATTCTATTAACTGCTCATATTTAGTCGATAAATATTTCTATGAAAATATTACTTACAGGCCATAGAGGATTTATTGGTAGCCATTATTATAATTTAATTAAAGATAAACACGAAACCGTAGTATTTGATAAAAGAGAAGGCCAAGACCTTTGTTTACCAGACATAACAAATTCTTCTCCAAATTGTGATGTCGTTGTTCATATGGCCGCGACCAATGGAACCAAACTGTTCTACGAAAAACCAACTGAAGTTGCATTTAATAATACTTTACCAACATTTAATTTAATTAATAGATATAAAGGTACAGATACTAAATTTGTTTTTACAAGCACTTGTGAAATTTTTAATGGTGCTATTGATAAAGGACTATATCCAGTTCCCACTGATGAATCAGTTCCTGTGATGTTTGAAGATGTGATCAATCCTCGCTGGAGCTATAGTTTACCAAAAGCACTAGGAGAAAACTTAGTTGCTAATTCTGGATTAGATTGGTTAATTATTAGATACTTTAATATCTACGGTCCTGGTCAGGTAGATCATTTCATCAGCGAATTTGTTGAACGTGTTGCCAAAGGTGAGTATTATATCAAAGGCAATGATACAAGAAGTTTTTGTTATATCGACGATGCTGTTGAAATAACTCATAGACTAGTGACAAATAATAAAAATTATATAGTTAACGTAGGCAGACAAGAAGAAAATGAAATTGCTGAAGTAGCAAGAATTATTTTAGACATAATGGGAGTAGATCCGGAGAAATTAGAAATACTTCCAGGTCCAAAAGGTAGTGCAAAAAGACGTTGCCCCGATACTACCCTGATGAAAAAATTAACCGGATTTACAGAATATACATCATTGAAAGACGGATTAAAGAAAACTGTTGAGAGCTTAATATGAAAATAGGAATTATTGGTTGGGGAGCAGTAGGTAGTGCTGTTGGTGAAGGATTTAAGATGTTAGGACACGATGTAACTAAACACGATCCTAAATTTAATACAACTATCGATAGTGTATTGGATACTGAAATTGTATTTGTTTGTGTGCCAACACCGTCGGGTGAAAATGGCGAATGCGATTTGTCAATTGTGCATCAAACAATATCTAATTTAAAAAATTTAAAATATCAGGGTGTGATCGCTCTTAAATCAACATCGGTGCCAGGAACCACACAATCTATAATTGAAAAATATAATGATAAAGATATTTGCTTTGTTCCTGAATTTTTAAGAGAACGATCTGCCCTAGAAGATTTTGTAAGAAATCACGATGTACTAGCAGTAGGATGTTATACAGACAGGTCCTGGCACAAGGTCTGTGAAGCACATTCTTGGCTTCCTAAGAATACAGTTAGAATGACGCCCACTGAAGCAGAGATATTAAAGTATTATTCAAACACTTTTAATGCTTTGCGAGTAGTATTTGCAAACGTTATGTACGAAGTCTGTGATAAACTAAATTCAGACTACGACAAAGTATTAGAAACTTTTTTATTAAGAAAAACATCAAGTCCTGATTATCTTAGCTGCGGACCAGAAATGCGAGGGTATGGAGGAATGTGTTTGCCTAAAGACACAAAAGCAATGGCAGACCTATGCAAACAATTAGATCTACCATTTGATTTATTTAAAACTATGGATCACGATAATAACCAGGTTAAGAAAACTGTATTTCCTGGTATGAGGTTTTAAAGAGTAGCGTCTTCTAAACCAGCTACACGTAGTTTAACAATGTTGCTTAGATGCCATTGTTTTTGATCTAATGCTTTGATAATACCCAACCACTTATTTCTAAGTAGGGCAAAGTCATTGATAATTTTTTCAAAGTCTACAACGTCGGCCTCGCCCTCTACAAATTTTTCACAATCTCTAGAGGAGAGGCTACGTTGATAGTTTTCAAGATACTTACGAAAATGTTGACTACGAAGCCGACGAAGTTCAATGTTTAGGTATTCTAAAATTGCTTCAATTTCTTGAAGTTGATTAAATCGATTTTCAACAATGCCGGGCATCTGCGCAGACGCTTTCTCGATGTTCCCCGCTATACGGGCATCTTGTTTTGCCTCAGTTAATTGGGCTTCATAATAAGCCACAGCATCTGGAATATTTGAAATATCCTTTGAAACTCGATCATACCAATTCATTTATTCCTCGTCGTCATCGTAACCGTAATTTTCTTCCTCATCACTTTCAATCTCCTCACCATCGATAACATATTCTATAGCATTATCTAGGTAAGGGTCAACCCCTAATAGACTATCTAAAGTTGATTCTTTAATACCATAGTCCATTAAAGTGTTGACAAAGTCTGCTGCCACATTGGCACGTTGTTTTTCTGGAATTACCTCAACAACAACAGACCAAAGATCTGCAATTAAGTCTTCTTTCATTATACGCTCTCCGTTTCAGGTTCGACATTAGTAGTTATCTCAGAAACGGAATTTTCACCATGTTTTGAAATGTCAGACATAATAGCATCTAAGCCACCATTTTCATTTCTTTCCCAGGCTTTGCGGAACTGTTTGATGATTTCACCATCTTTAGTTGTGTAAACAAGACTGTTACCTTCTTTCTTTAGAAGACCTTTTTCTTCTGCCAGATCTACCAGTCCACTATATGGATTCATACCTGTTTCATAAGGAATCTTCACTTGTACACTTTCAAATGGTTTAGCATAACGAGTTTTCATAATCTTACAAGCGGCACGAATACCCTTAACTTCTGAAATCTTGTTACCATCTTCATCTTCTTTTAACTTTAACTTACGCATAGCAACTACAATAGAGCTAGCGTAGATAAAGCCCTGACCACCTGAAATCTTGTCATCTGGATCAAACATATCTTGTGAAGCGTATGTGTGATTAGTTGCAACCAGGCCAATGTTAAGTGATCCAAACATATTAACACAGTTACGAACAAGTGCTGTCAATGCCTTAGGCTTACGACCCATATCGCCTTTCAAATCACCTGCTTCAAACTGATTAACATCTGTTGGAGTAAGCAACATACCTAAAGAGTCAAGGATAAACAATACTTTAGGACGAGTATCCTCTGGCATTGTTTTATATTCAGCAACAAATTCTGTAATGGTCTTTGCTACATCATCGATCATTGCCATATTAAGTTTTAGCAACTTATCTTCTGAAGTATCGACGCCTAATGCCTTGAGCCAATCTTCGTCAAGAGCATTTTCTGTATCGATCAAGATAGGATAAATTCCCTGTGCCTGTGCTGCCTTGATAAGGTTACCGGAACAGATATATGATTTACCTGCACCTGATTCACCGGCAAATACAGTCACTTTTCCCAACGGAACCCCTTTATGGAAATCGCCGCTGATCAAATAGTTTAAGGCAAAATTGCCTGTGCTGACCCAATCAGTAGGGTCGTTAAAGCCAATACTAAGACCGTCAATAGACTTAGTAATTGACTTTCTAAATTTAGAAATATCAAATGCTTTTGCCATAATTATTGATCCAATGGTAGTTTATTCCACTCTTTAATTAGAGTGATTACTTCTTCTTCTGTGTTGCAAAGGGTCTTGGTATTTGCCCAATCTTCTTTTTTATTTCTGCCGCCAATTTCAACCATCCAACCGTTGTCGTAACGATTGATAGTAATTGACTCATTTACTTTTGTTAGTTTGTCTAGTTTCATTATTATCTCCTAAATAGTGAAGAGAGCCCGGGCGTATGACTAAGTCACAGTGGCCCGAGCCGTGTTGATTATTGCTTTTGACGATTACGAATCATTGCCAAGATGTCTTGAGCACGTGATGCGTTTTCACCGCCGGCTGCTGGAGCAGGTGCTGCCTTTGGAGCAGGTGCTTCTGCAGGAGCAGAATCTTCCCAAGGAAGATCTTCTTCACTAGATGTTTGAGGAGCAGGTGCGCTAACGCGAGCTGCCGGAGCGGCTGCTTTGTTAGGATCACCAGTTGCTTGACCCATACCTGCTGGTTTGAAGTATTGTCCCCAACGGTCCATATCATATGCTTCACCGTCAACTGACGCTTCAAACATTTCTTTCATAACCTTGAGTTCAACGTCTGTCGGCTTCTTAGGTAGGAAGTCTGATAGATTAAACAAACCAAATTGTTCAATCGCTGCCTTATCTGCATCAGAAATTGAACGTTCACGACGGCTCCACTTTGAAGTAGAGTAGTCAGCAAATCCGCCTTTGCTGGTTTTAGCAATACGGAAATCTACACCACGGAGGTAGTCAGTTGGCAATTCTTCCAACTCAGGGTCCATAAGAGCAGATTTAATAGTTTGGAAAATCTGAGGACCGATAATGAATCTACGAATCGGATTGTCTGGTGTATTATCTTCTTTGAGTGCATCTTCAACTACAAAGCCTTGGAAAATGTATGAACGCTTCTTCCAATATTTACGACCCATTTCTTCTAGTGATTTGTCTTTAAACCAACCACGCACTTCAGATAGAATAGGACAAACTGAACCATCGTTGTACATTTCAACACAGGGAACCTGTACTTGAACTGGACGTGAATCTGTTTCACCTTTAATACCTGCAAATGGGAGTTTGATCATTGCACGCTCTACCCAAAAGAAAGTGTTGTTTGGGTTACCGTCTGGTAGAAAACGTACTACGGCTTCTTTACCTTCCTGCATATTCCAGTGTGGGTAAATTGCGTTATCGCCGCCGCCTGTTGATTGTCCTGTGGACTTGCCTTGTGCTTCTTGAAGTTTTGCACGAATTTCTGCTAATGTTGCCATTTTATAGCCTCCTTATGCCTTTAATGTAAATGACTTTATGCCTATCGCATAACAACTATTATGCGCTTTTTATTTAGCAAAGTCAAAGGGTTTTTAAGATTTTATTTCACCAAAAAAAATCCACTCTATGAGTGGATTTGGTGATAACGAATCATAGCCGCTGTTCTTGCTAAAAATAGTTTCCACCGTATTTCTTCAGTAATTAACCCGTCCGGATCATCTGGTGTTGGGTCTGTTTGAATTCTTTGAAGATCGCGTCGACGATAAGATGTAATAATATCGTCAACTTCTATAATATCATATTCTTTATCGTCTGCAAATAAAGTAATTTTATGAGGATTACCTGTAAAAATTTTATTCTTGGGTAATCTTAGGGATTTTACAAGGACTGGTCCTTTTTTGGTCGCAGTCTTCGCTGACGATTCTGTAATGGTATGATTCCCAAAGAGGTTTTTCTGAGCCATACTTACTTGGCTTATCCCAATTGTAATCATCGCAGTAAGAATCACTGCTAACCTTTTCATTTCTAGTCCTCATTAACATTATTGACAAGTCCTTGTAATTGTCACGCTACCGTCTGGATTGCGTATTTCAGTCCAAGGACCACATACTTGTTGTTGCGTATAAACGGGCGGTTGTTGAATAACCGTTGGCGGTTGTTGAACAACTACAGGGCGAGTTGCGGCATATACTACAGCACCTCCAACAACAGCTGGAACTACCCAATTCCAACTACCCCTATGATGCATATGGTGTCCACCATGATGTCCGTGGTATGGACCTGCTTGCGCACCAAAAGCAGATAAACCAATTAAACCTGCAATTAAGAGTTTTTTCATAAAACCCTCCTTGATATTATAATAACGCCCCAGTGCCAACTTTCGTTGACAAGGGGCAATTAAAATTACTTCTTAGCTTCTTCTTTCTTAGCAGGAGCTTTTGGAGCTTCCTTAGCAGCAGGTGCTGGCGCAGATGCAGCTGGTTTGGCTTCTGCTTTCTTTTCTTCTTTCTTAGGTGCATCAGCAGCGAAAGCGGATACTGCAAATAATGATGCTACTAAAGTTGCTACTAGTTTCATAGTAATTTCCTTTTTTTAGGTTAAACACAGAAAAACCTTCCCTGTGTATTATATTAACGTTCTAGCATACAAAAAAGTTGACAAATATTTTATCCAAAAAAAAAGGCTCCTAAGAGCCTTTTTTGAATTATTATTTTATCCAGGCATATAAGTGATATTGTCGGTTAGTACCGCCCCATGTACCTTCGTCAAGACCTGTAGAACCCCAACCTGTGTTTACGCTAGTTGGGCTTGAAGCATCGATTGGTCCCCATCCAGCGTAGTTCCAAATATCGCTAGAAGATGTCCACTTAAATCCTCCGGTATTATAACTATTTCTAAATGTGTATCCGTCTACTTCGTCTGAGCCACCGTTATTGTGTCCGTACTGCATTTCGCCAATTAGTGTACCGAATCTATAGTTTGGATAGTTTACATCATTTTGAGTACGTATATTGTTTACAAGGTTGAGATCAACTCCCCAATAATTACCTCGATCTTTGGTTGCTCTTAACCATGCTCGTAATTCAGAATTTAATCCAACTGCATATTTAAAATTAGCAAATGCTGGAGTTGTATAGCTAGCATCATTATCTGAATTTAAATATAGGTACGTTACGTTATTAACAATCGCAGCCGGTAATGCATACATAAACATAGCTGTTGTGCTGGTTAATGTATAGGTTGTACCAGAGTTGCCTGGATCTGAAATGGTTAAGCTACCACTCATAGGATCTCTGTAATGATACCAAAGCATATAGCCTGCACCGTTCATACTACAGTACATTCTTCTTGCCTGGCTAGTATCTGTGGTGTTGCCTTTAATCCAGTACCAATTAGATGCACCAGCACCTTGATAAGTAGCACTAAGATTATAAATTGTTTGTGCGTTGGTTGCTGCCAGCGCCTGTGATGAACCGTCTGCCCAACGTTTAACAATATTAAAAGTTTGAGGAGTTCCGTTGCTTCTAGAATCAGTTGCAGTTATCTGAACAGTACTATTTGTATCTGGTAATCCAAAAGAATATCCTGTGGCCGTTGGTGTGCCTGTGATTAATCCAGATGACGATAAACTAGTTCCTGTTGGCAAAGATCCAGAAGTCACTGCATAAGTAACTGCTTCTCCTTCGCTGTCAGTAGCACTTAATTGAATAGACGTAGAAGAATCCGCTGCATAAAATGTAGGCAATGTAGGGTTCGTTACCCACATAGGTGCAGTTCCGTAGTTTGTTGCTATCCCTGGGGGTGCAGTGGTTCTATTTGTAACTCCATAGATAACAGCATTTACATCACTAGATGACGATCTAACGACCACGCTTTTGCCAGGTGATACCATTATACTTTGTTTTTCTAAAGTAGTTTTTGGATCTATTGGTTGGTCATAAACAATAAATTCACCGGCGGCTGGTGAGGTTGCACTTGTGCTAATAGCAACTCTTACGTTGGCTATGGTGCTTCCTCTATTACACAAATTGATAATAACGACACTAGGAGTATCGTAGGCATTTGTGTAAATTGCCTGATTAATATTTGGAAGTAAGGTCCAAGTTCCTAAAATACCGTTCATTGATTATCCTTCTATTACAGGCCTGCTAGTTCTCTGACTCTTGCTAGTTCAGCCAATTCAGGATTTTGTTCTGTAGTCTGCTCAGGAGCCATTCTTTCAACAAATTTGCGAGCAACCTGCTCTGCCTGCTCACCAAACTTCTTGCCTACCATTGTGCAAACACCTTCTGGGCCTTTGGGGAATGTACCTGATTCTTGGTCGTAAAATGAATGAATGAATTCAGCTAATTCTTTAACGCCCATCTTGCCCTCGTGTCTTTCTTCTGGATCATCGCTGGCCATTTGTGGTTCTTCTGCAGGTGCTGCTGCTGGAACTTCTGCCGGTTCTTCTGCAGGAACTTCTGCTGCTGCTGGTTCTTCAGCTGCGGCTGCTCCCATATCGCCAAAGTCTAATGACTCTAGTGCCTCTGGTGCATTTAATTCTAACCAACCTTGGATTTGAGGGCGGACGTCTGCATTTGCATCTTCCGCCGCTGTTGCCTTAATTCGTTTGTATAATTCTGGATCTTCAATTAGGCCTTTTAAACTTTCAATTGCGTTTGTGCCATCTGTACCTGCAGGAAATTCTTGTCCAACTAATTCTTGTAATTTTTGTAAGGCTGATTGTTGTTCTTCTGGATCTTCAGAAGTTATAGCAGACTCTTCTCCAAGACCCATTACCCAGTTTTCAAACTTGGCAAATGGATCATCTTGTGTCTGCTCAACTTCGATGTCTTCTTGCATATCTTCTTGTGTTAAAGCGACTATGTCGTCGTAGCCTATAGTGTTTCCTTCTTTCATTAGTCTATATAAGACCGGAAATACTGATGCAATGTCTTCTTTAAATGATCGTACTGTAAATTTTTCTTTGAAATCTTCAACTACATCCTGCGGTACTTCTTCGCTGTCATATGCCTGGAAATTTTCTCTATATGCTTCGTAGTGACTTTGTTTTGCTAGGGCCTTAATTTGCTCGCGTAGGCTATTTAGGTATTGTGTAGAACGTTCAACCACTGAATTTGTTTCTGAATTCATTAGATCGTTACGAACAACATAACCACCAAAGCTCTTTAATTGAGCAATTTCTTCACTCATTTGAATAATACTTTTACCAATGTCGTCATAGGGTACACCACCGTTGGCCACGTGGCGTTGCATAGCACGAGCACCAGCTAGGTGGATGAAAGGATATTTAAATCTTTCACCGTCTTGATTTTCTACAAAAAGTGCTGCAATGTGTCTTGTTCGTGCGCCAGGTTGTTGATCATCCATTACTGCTTGACTATGTTTGATAATCAATTTAGTATCCATTAAATTCTGGTAACTCATTAATCTGCTACCGTACATTGAGCTTTCTGCCATAATGCTTTCTCCGACTGGTTTCTGTATTGTGTTTGGTTGTGTTTGCTTAGGTTGCGCATTTGCAGCTAAAAATTCATAATCTCTACGATCTAAATTATCCTTAGCAATATCTCTTGTGTCAAATGCTAATAGTCTGCGTTTAGCAAATTCACGTAATTCTCGCAAAAACTTATACCAATTACCTTTCTGATGATCATCCATACCTTCGGCAATTCCGTGACTGAAGTATACCTTCATAGAATTTGGTTCTGCTAGGCTAACACTAACGTGACCCATCGGTGTTTGACCTTCCATATAATCAAAATCAAAGAATCTAGCTTCTTCAGGATTGATGGTAATTTGGCCTGTTTCAGCACCTAATTTTAGGTTCTTAAAACGGCTTCTAATTTTATAGAATAAATCTGTAGCGATATTGTTTCTTGCGTCCATAGTTATATTTATCAAAACCCGCTGCTTACAAAGATAGGCAGCGGCATAGATTCCTCTGTAATTTTTTCAGTCATTTTTTCGTAAACTGTAGGATCCCAATCTGCTAGTACGTCTGCCATACGTATGATCAGTAACGTAGAGCTCACTAGGTCGTCGTGTTCTCCTGTTTTGGCCTTAAAACCAAGTCCGCTGGCAACATACGTTTTTAACTCAGAAATCAGCGGTTTAGATGTAATTGTCATCTTATTAGTTTCTAGTAAATTTTTAAACTGAGAACAAGCAGTAACTTTACTGCGATGTGTAGTATTAAATCCTTTACGGAATTTACGAACGTGTCCTTTACGTATAGGCTCACTTAAGAATAAACCAGGAAAGTTTTCTTCTCCTATGTCGTTAATAACAATAAGAGCGGCTTCACCTAGAGAATTATTTTCAACAGAATAATAAATTTGCGGAACACCGCCTTTTTCTTCTCCGCGTGATTGAATGTATTTCAATATTTCACGCATATGTTTGACCTGTTGCTGTACTGGAGTAGTATTATGATGCCATTCCGCTACCTGAGTCATTGAGGGCATTTCAAAAACCTGTATAGCACCGTAGTCACCGCCTGTACCTAGACTAGGATCTAGAGCAACAAGATATGTGCATCTAGAATCTATATCTTTATACCAACGTGTTTGACCCATGGTCATAGTTGGATCAATTCCCTCTAATGCTGCAAGTTTAACTGAATTGATTAGTGTTTCGTCGAAGATCAAGAACTCACATTCAAACTCTCGGCGGAAACGTTCTTCACCAATTTTAGCACGTTCGACAGAGGCCCAGGCATCGTCGCGTAACGGGTTTTCACGCCAGTGAGCAAAGAATGGAAAGAATCCGTTAGGTCCTAATTTTGTCTCGTTGCCGTACTCGTCAAAACGTTTATTAGCTTCAGTCCAGATAAGAGCAAACTGATCTTCGTCCGAGTTTGGTGTTGATGTAATCAGTGCTTTACCACCTGTAGCCAATGTAGGAGATAGGGCAGTCCAAAACTCTTTGGCCTTTTCAGGTGGTTGAACAAATGCAAACTCGTCACAGTATATTAATGATAAAGACTTACCACGACCGGTGTTTTCTGTTGTTGTGGTAGCTTGAATACGTGCTCCGTTATCGTATTCGATTGTGTTTCTATTGTATGAATAAACACCAGCACGAATAAAGTCAGGTAAGTTTTCGTAACCAAAACGGTAACGATCCATAATGTCTTTAGCACCTTCATATTTGTGTGCGGCAATAAGAACTTGGCAGTCTGGAACAAACATTGTGTACCACAGCAGGTAAGCAACTGCACAGGTTGTTTTACCCATCTGACGCGGTAACATTGCAATACATTGCTTGTTTTCGTGATAGGCCTGTATTAGTCTAACCTGATATTCATAAGGTTCAAAAGGTATGCTACCTCTAACCGGGTGTTGAATTTTAATAAAGTTTCTAGCAAAGTACAACGGCCCGTTTACAGGATCCATACACTTTTCAAGATGTTCTACTTCCTCAAGTGTATACCTGGTTTGAGCGTGAGCTTTCTTAACTAAATTACCGTCTAATGATTTTGCCATACTATTATTTAATGAAAAAAATAGGGCCCGGAGGCCCTATTTGAGTGTTTATACAATTAAGCGAATGTTAAACCAGTTAACGCTACGTCTGTAATTGTGATGTCGTTTTCGGCAACACCTAACGCTGCACCGATGACATCTTCTAGGTTTTCGTAAGAACCGTCTGCGCTTCCCGATGCTGCATATCCATTTCCTGCATCTGTTTTGTTAATATTAACTAATGCAACAAATTGGTTAGCACCAGATGCTGTTGGTTTACCAACATAATAAATTTCAGATAAAGACTGTAGGGCAAAAACTGCTTTAGCTAAATTACTGTTAGCTGCTGCGGGAGTTGTTGTAAAGTCAATTGTTGCAGAAACAACTTTAATTGCTTGTAATTTTGGAGTACCAAAACTAGTATATGGTCCAACGCCTGATGCGCCGTCACCTAATAATTTTCTTGCATTACTGTCGACGTTACCTGTTAAACCGCCACCTAATGCGTCGCCGTATAAATCTGCCATTATTTCGCTCCTTTAGCTTCTTCTAATCTACGCAGTAATTCTGCTCTAATAGAAGCACGTAATTCTTCGCCTTCCATGGCCATTGGATTGTCGCCTTGACGATAGCTGTGTTTAACCATTTGTTTAGGTTTGTTTAAATCATTACCGTCCGGAATAGCTGCGCTAACATCTTTAACTTCTGGCTCAGAACCTGGAACTGAATTTCCAAATGCTTCGTCTTCTTTATCTTCTTCGCCTTTTTCTTCAGGACCTTCTTCGCCGCCTACTTTTTCATCGTTGTCAGCATCCATATCAGGAAGCATTTTCAATGGGCCTTTGTCTAGATCGCCTAGACCGCCTAGCTTAGGCATACCGCCTTCTGGCTTGTCCATTGGTTCAATTTCAATGTGTGGCATACCGCCCATTGGAGCAGCAGGCTTATCCATACCTGGGTTAACTGCCTTGATTAAAGATAATAGTTCTTCAATATTATCTAAACCTTGTGCATTTAAGTTAACGCTCATACTTGGAGGAGGAGCATCTGGTTTACCCATATTGCCCATTGGGCTAGGAGGCATTTCTCCACACTCGTCTGTTACAACTGGAGCTGCCTCAACTGCTGGTTGATCAAGCTCTCTCATTCTTGCCATTAAATCATTAAAATTCATATTAACTCCCTAAGGCGCTCTTAACGCCTGCTTTGTCTTGTTTGGCCTTAGGCAGCTTGTATTCTGTCTGCACACCGTCTTTTTTGCGTTCCTTGGCGGCCTTTGCTAAATCTTTCAAGAAACTTTTATTAAAATCATCGCCGAAGTAGTCTTTGTGCTTTACCTTATCGTTGTAAGGCTCTGCTAATACTGATTCACCACTTGGTTCCATATCCGCTGTATTGTGTTCTACTTCGCCTGCATCACCACCGTTTCTGACTCTAAAATTAGATTCTGGAACAAAGTATTTTACGTGTTCTGCAAGCTCAGGAGCAGTAATTGGATATTCGCATACTACTTCAAATGTGTGAACTTCAACATTGCTTAGTTCCGGAAAATCTAGTGGAGTTGCTTGAATAGGTGTTTTAGATTTTTCAATGATTGCTGGATTTGCTTTTCCGATGCAATCTTTGAGTTCTTTAACAAAATTTTCAGGCAATTCGCCTGCTACCTTTAATCTAAAAGGGTAGCTCTTTTTGCTTTCGGCAAGATATTCTTTAAAAGTTTTCATAGTAGTATTTATGCTTTTCCGCCTAATTTTTTCAGTAGCTCATTGCGGTCTGTGATCACATACCCTTGGCCGTTGATAACATCGTTTGGATCGTTACCCGCATCGTTATCAATTTTTAATTTTTTAAGTTGTAGGTCAACAGCTTTTAATTTCTTTTCAATTTTGTTAGTTTTAGCAGTAATAGCGTTGCCCATCATAGAACTAGCTACTTCAAAAATACGACTAGCATAACGTACTTCTACGTTCATACCTAAATCCATAAGATCGTCGTAGGCCTGCTCTGCTTTTTTAGCTAGGTTATCTAGCTCGTTTTCGTCTAGATTTTCTAATTCTTGTATCTGCGGCAACGTGCTGGTAATTTTAGCTACTTCAGCATAACTATCATCTAAACTTTTAACCTGCTCGTGGGTTGGAACAGGAGTAGTATCTTCAGCAGCCTTTACAGCCTCAGCTGAATCTAAGTTAAAGAGTTCTTCAAGTTTCTTGGTCATACTTTACTTATTTCCGTTTGCCGCCTTGGTGAAAAATATCATTTTCACTAACTACTCGAAATCTAACACCCTGTTGTTTGCACCATTTATTTGCTGCTTCCCATTTGGCCATATTCTTAACATACTGTTCTTGGTTGTACAAGCTCTTGCCAACTTTTTCTAAAATAGTATGATTGCTAGGTTTAACTTCTACTACTTCGGCGTGTTTACTGCCATTCTTGTCAACATAGACAATAAAGAAGTCTGGGACATAGATTGTGCTTTTTCCTGTTAAGGGATCTCTATAAGGTATTTGTATACTTTCACTGGCCCAATTTTGTACGCCAGGATGTTCGTCAAGCATTCGCATAAAAACAAATTCCCAACTACTACGTGCCAAAGGAGTTTTTTTCCCAACATACTTGTCAGGATTTTTCATTTCAAATCTTCCCTGTGCAAATTTTGCCATTATGCTGCTATGTTTCTTATCTGAATAGGTTTGACGTCAGTTGTTCTAAATCCTAGTATAGAAGTTGGTACTCGATTGTTGTTTAAAACTTCACCTACTATTTGATTTAATTCTAAATAATTAAAATTTTTTAAAGTATCTAATAATTGACCCACAGGAATCGAATCTATTTTGGCCTGCCTTAACAAAGTCATTGCAACTACATCGGCAGCATCTTTTGAAAATCCCGCAGATTGAAAAAATGAATGTGCTAGGTCAATTTCCATTGACGAAAATTCCATCGGAGCTTCGCCATATCTTTCAAAAAATAGTTTTGTTCCGGCAGCACTATCTTCTACAACTTGACTGGGTAAATTTGTTGCCATATTAATTTCCTGTTAGATTTCTTTGTGATGCAGTAGTTGTATTTTCTGTTGATGCACTCTTTGGAAATATTGCGCCAACAACACCTCCAACTGTGGATACTGCTGATGAAATATTTCCAGGATTACTTAGAATATTAATTGCTTCAGATTTTAATTGTGCTGTAGATAATTGTTTAACATTTTTGTATGTGTTAACTGCTTTGATAGCAGTACTCATAAATCCACCCCAACTATCAAATGCTGTTCCGTCACCTACTGCACCGAACACTGATTCTAGTCCGTCTAGTACACCGCCTTCACCTGTTAGTGTGGCCACGCCTCCGCCGGCAACTGAGATAGGACTTGGTGTTGTATCGTAATGAAGATTTGCAAAACCTTTAGGATTATTGTATGACACAGTTCCTGCTGAATATTTTACAGCTTCGTATTCTAATGTCATTTGACTTTCATTAAATTCTGATGCAGAATAGTCCATAGCACCGTGTTGCCAAGATTTGATTCTTGGATTCACTAGTGTATATCCGATGAATCGTCGTCGACTCATTGTGTATATACTCACTGAATTAAAAAATGGATCGGATACATCGTTATCTAAACCGTATCGGAATAGATCTAAATTAGTGTTTGCAGGTCGAAGATGTGTAGCTGAATATGCTGCATTAGGATTCAATCTATCAGCAATATAATAGCCATAGTATATTGCCCATAACGCATTAACTACTCCGTCACTGTCGTCGTGTAAGGATATATTAATTGGCTCGTAGTTAATGCCTTTGTATACAAGTTTTTTTCTATTATATTGATTTTTAACAATAGAATCAAAATTAAATTTTGGTAAATCGCAAGACTTTACCAACATCCCAACTTCTTGAGAATTTTCATTTGACCATCCAGGAGACCTAATTGTATGTTTGTTTAAATCAAATCTAACATAGTATAAAAATTTAGTCTTGGGTGATAATCTAAAAGAATTATCAATGAATAGTCGTGTGGCGTGTTGCCAATTGGCTTGTTGTCCTTTGGGATTTAATAATCCTTCAGATACACCGGTAAGGAATCTAGTAAAGTAGTTGGCCATATTAATATTTATGCCACAAAAAAAGCCCGGTTTAACCGAGCTCTTTTTGAACTAACGTTAATTAAGCGCCGCCTGTTGCGCCTGTTACAGCGTTTCCAATTGTACGTCCTACTGCTGCACCAATACCACCGATTGGGCTTGTTGCTGCTGCACCTGCTGCAAACTGTACTAAGTTATCGTAGGCAATTGTTAAAGCAACTGTCATATGTTCGTTAGTAGAGTAGTTAGCATCGCCGTAGTCTACGTTTTGTAGGAAGCAACCATACATTTCAAAAGTTTCTAATGTTTCTGGAGTTAATGTACCATTACCACCATCTAACACTTCGATACGTGTTGTAAATTTATAGTCAATACCTGAACGAGCGGATGCCTGTTCCATAAAGTCATATTGTTTCTGGATTTGTTGACCAACTAATTTCTGAACTTGACCGCTAGCATCATCACGTAATGTTAATGTTACGTTTTCTAATGTATGCTTGCCTGCAAGTTTCACCTTTGAGTTATAGATGTCTAGTGTCATTTCTTCAAATGAAACTTTTGGTCTAGTAACGTCTTGAACTTGCTTTGTCAATTCAGTTGCTGCTGCAACACCAAATCCTAGCAATGTAACACGGAATCGATATTTCAACTTAGGCATTAGAAGCACCTGAGTGCTTCCTGCCTGATTAGTTGTTGGAATACCAAAATTGTTTAGTGATGTAATTGACATTTTTAAATCTCTCCTGTGTTCTTGACACGTAATGGGATGTAAATGAATTCAACAGCCTTAACTGGTTCAATTGCAATGTCAACATATAGTTCATTACGATCGATTCTGCTAGGAGTGTTGTTGCTTTCATCACAAACAACTGCGAAGTCATAAATTGCTCTCAAACCTACCAACTCTAATAACAAACTTTCTGCTGCCTGTTTGATCTCATCACGTGTGATCTTGTCATTTGGTTCAAAAATGTATGGACGAGCTAGTTTGTTCAACTGGCTGCGTAGGTATACAACTAAACGTGCTACGTTGATTCTGTCTAATGCAGAAGCATTTCTTGCACGAGTCTTTTGACCATATGCAACTAAACCTACACCATTAAAGAATGGAATTGGGTTAATCTTTAGATCATATAGTGTATCACGTTGACCTTCGTTTAGAGCTACGGTCTGGAATTCACCTGTCATTGCGTCAATATAACCAACTGCTGTTGCGTTAGTAATACCACCGCGTCTTGTACCTGCTGGAGCAAACCAAGGATAACTTACGTTGTCACTTAGTGCGATTGTTTTCAACATCATATGTGATGCTGGAACAACTGCGCCTGCACCGCTTAGGTCTGTTGTGTAACCGTTTGGATAGTAAGTTGCTAGATATTCGTCATATGTAACAATACCATCATCACCGTTGTCTGTTACTAGGTTAGCGTTAGTACCCCAAGTTGTTAGGCTTGTTGCATCTGCTGCTAAACGCAATGGTGTGTCACCAATTACAAAAGCTGTAATTCCACGGTCAATGTTTAAGTTAACTAGGTTGCTCATTAGCTCAGGATATCCTGGGCAAGCAATCAAGTTAAAGTTGCGACGTTCTGTATCACGGATTTCGCTGCTTGTATCAACAACACTCTTAAGAGCTTGTGTAACAACCTTACGTTGTGCGTGACGACCAAATGTACCAGAACCGTCTTCGTTATTACCAGATGCTGTCACCCAACGATCTGTCCAATACGCTTCCATTGACAAACCAGAACCGCTTACAAATGCACTACCTGCTAGGGTAGCTGTACTTGTTCTTGGGTTATCGCTAGCTGTATCAATGTAACCGTTCATATATTTCTTAACGTTTCCGCCGCTTCTGCGTAGATTCCATAGCAACATACCTTTTGGATATAGTGCTGGATCTGGAGCGTCTGGATCTAAGAAGTTATTCTGCAATAGGTCTTCGATAGTAGACATTGCATTTGTTGTGCCTGTTGTGTTCCAACGTGCATCAGCAAACAAGATACCCTCTTCTGTTGTTTGATCAGTTTTATCAACTAATTCCCAACGTTGAGAAACATCCGCAATATCAGTTAGATTATTATTAAATCTGTAGATAGTTGGGAAGTTTTCCATATCGGCTGTGCTGATCCATAGGTCACCTGTTTGTGTGCTGCCTGCTTGATATGGATTGCTAGCTGAAACTAGTGGAGCATAACCAATTCTTGTTGATGTCGCGCTTTCTGCGTACTGAGCAGAAGCGTGTCTATAACCAACCCAAGTTGCGCCATTGTGTACCATAACGTCAACTTCTGAGAAGTTAGGGTTGTACCACATTTGTCCATCTTGTGGCTCATTTAATGGAGCATCACCGCTTGCTGCAAATCTTGGATTGCTTGCTGCCAATGGCATCCAACCAGAAGCTAGATAATCATATCCTGCGGCTGATTGAGCTTCATATAAGTTTTCAGTTCCAGATAATGTGTTGATACTATAAGGTGTAAACAATCCACCAATTGGGCTACCTGTTCCGTCTGTTAGACTGAAATCTCCGCCTAGTTTGTGTGAAATAACCAACTTAGCTGAGGTTGAACTTACTGTTGTTACAGAAGCTACAATGTTGGTAAATCCTGCTGCGTTAATTGCTGTTGCAATTGCATCAGCATCTTCGCTGTTGCCAGCTGCTGAGAAATTAATTGTAACTGCTGTGTCTAAAGTTGCTTGTCCTTTTAATGATTCTGCTAGATCAAAACTGTATGGGCCGGCAGCTAGTGTGCTGTCTTTAATAACTGCTGATGTAATGCTTGTTACAGCATTTGCAGAAACGTTTCTTTTCCATACTCTAAATTCAGCAGTTTCTGGAGTTGCATCAAATCCAGCAGCTTCTGTAGCATTTGATTGTACAAATAAAGAATCTTTGGAAATATTTGCACCACCGCCACTACGATCTAGATAATAGTTTGCTGCACCAGTTGATGTGTGGATTGGAGCTTCGTATGATGCCCAAGAAAGTGTTCCTGCGCTCCAACGCTTAACTCTCCAACGAGCGCCGTTGTTTGGTTCAGTTGTTTTAATCCATACAGAACCAGTTGGGTTTCCGCCGACTGTGCCAACGTTGTCAGAAATCTTAAATGCTGGAACAGAAGTATGTGGAGTTTGTTGTAATGCTGGGCTCAAATAAGTACCAGCTGTGATACCCAATGTGCTCCAGTTTGCTGTACCATTTTCTAATTTAACTGCACCGTCAGCACCAGTTGAATCGCCTGCATCACCGTCAGCAGCTGATGTGCCGTTAGAATAAATGTACAATCTGTTGTTAATTGCTTGAGCACTTACACCAGTAATTGCTGCTGCATTAATGTTTGAAGCAATAGTAGCTACTGTTCCGCCAGCAATTAAACTGTTGTTAACATATAAGTTACCACTTATCGAACCTGAATATGCTGAACCAGATGCTACTGGCCAACTTGCTTTCCAGTCTGTAGAACCTACTAGTACCCACTGACCTGCATCAACAGCGTCAACTCCGCCAGTCGAAGCTGGAGCACCAGCTGATTTAAAGTAAACTCTTGCAAACTCTTCGTTTGCACCAAATGATCCATCACCTGTAACGGTTTGGAAAACTACAGCGTAGTCACCAATTGCACCAACTGATGTTTTTGGAGCATTGTTAGAAATTTTTGCTGTATCTGCGTCGGTTAATACTAATGGAACTTTGTTTGTAAATTTCTGCCCGCCAACTACTGTTGGTGCAGATCCATTCCATTCTTGAATACCCCAAGTTGTTGCTTGAGTGTCAATCCACCATTGACCGTTTGTTGGGTTCGCTCCCGGGGCGTCTACTTGAGCCTCTAGTTCGTCTAAGTTAATATCAGCACGAACGATAAATGCCGCGTTGCTAACACCCAATAAACTATATGCTGCTAATAATCCGTATTCGTTTCTTTCTGAACCGTGTACAGGAGTCGAACTCGCTGTCTGTTCAAAGAAAGGAACACCGAAGAAATCTGTTAGATCTCTCTGACTGGTTAATTTAAATGCCTTACCAGCATTGGCTTTTGTTGTTGCGGACGCGGTACCTGTTCCCGATCCGTTTGCTTTATCTTGCGCTGTAGCTACTACGATAAGAGGAGTAGTACCAGGTTCTGCTGGTGTATAAAAACTCTCGTCGATAACTGTAACCGCTACGCCCGGTGATTGTAATGTTGCCATTCCCTATTTCTCCTGGTAATAGTTGCTCATAATATTTAGCGTACTATTATAAAAATGGGTAGTTATACAACCTGAAAAAGGGGAAGAAAAGGTGTAAATATTGATATGAGACCACTTTGTAAGGCCTGTAATGAACGGCCTAGAGCATTAAATTATTATAAAGGTAAAAAACCTTATTATAGAACGCTCTGCGAAGCGTGTCTAGCTCACGGACCTAAGGCACATATACCACGTTGGAAACGTTCTGGTTATAAAATAAAGTCACAATGTGAAAAGTGCGGACATCGTAGCCCGCACATGGAGGTATTTAGGGTATTTCACATAGACGGCAATTTAGACAACTGCCGCCCTAGTAACTTAAAAACAATCTGTGCCAATTGTGCTCAGGTGCTTCACAAGGAGGGCATCACTTGGCGTCAAGGGGACTTGGTCGCTGACTATTGATCTTGCCTGTTGATACAGATTATCGATAGTGCTGTTATTATCTACGACGTGATCAAATTCAGTTCCTACCCAAGCAGTTTCACTAGCGTGAATTTTTCGCATCTTTAATTCTTGAACAGCCCAATTATGTCCTTGATTTGCGGCCACTGCTACATCGTACCAATCCGGTAACTCTCCTCGCTGTACCCATACAATCTGTCCACCAGCTTTACGGATGCTTTCAATTTCATTAGGAAACCGGCAATCTGAAATAACAACATTGTCTTTGGAATTACGAAGTTTATTTTCTAGGCTAGCAATCCAAATGTCATCGTGGAAGCCTTTGCGGCATACTTCTGTGCCCCAATACTGTAGAACCCAACGAGGTGTGAGCGTGGGCATATCTAAACGTTCTGCCCACCACGGATCGACTTGTTCGCGCCACTCCCGGGCTTCTTTAGTTCGCCCTTCTAGCATCGTCCTGTCCCAGCCAAACACAGAACTTACTGCGTCTTTTAGTGTATTAGCAAAAGACTCTCTTCTAAACTCGTGAAAATTAACTAGATAGTCAGCAATTGTATCCTTGCCTGACCCGATAAACCCACAAATACCTATAATCATAATAGCCTCCAATTAAGACTATTATACTATACTAAAATATTAAGGTCAACCTATAATCCAACCATAGCCCATACCGCCTGGTACAAGTTTCATCAAATCATCAATGAGCTTGTCCATTTCGGCTTGAGCTTCAGTTTTAAGTGCTGCGCCGTTTAGGCTAGAACCGCCCTGTGGGCCTGCGATTTGAGCAAACTTCTCGCGGGCTTGACCTAGCATCATCTTGCAGTTTGCCAGTGCATAATCCTTAACCCATTGTCCTGAATAGATATCGTCGATAATAGCAAAGTCAGGTTTACTGTTATAAACCATAAGCATTACACTTTCTTCGCCTCGTGGTCTTTGCTGAATAATGAGTTTGTGACTCTGTGGATGCCAAGTAAAGTTAATAAAACTACCAAACATTTTACCAACTAATTCTTGATACTGTGCAAATAATTCATATGTTAGCAATCCTCCCATATTTGTAGAGCTTAACAAATATGTGTTTGTGTATGCTAAATTGAATGGTTCAAAAACTGTTCCGCCCGTGCCGTTACCAGTCCTTGATCCAACACTTCGTCTAAAAATTTGACGGACTTGTTGTATTTCTTTTGGTAAAATATATTCGTTTTGATCTTGTACCAGTGTTAAAAACACGTAAGATTCCTCTACAGCATTATCGCTTCTTTGCCTAAAAACTGCAAGGGCTCTATTTAGAGCTGTTTCGTAGTGAGTTGGATCTAACTCAACATCAATCATACCGTCACCTAGCATAGTGCGGCAATAATTATAAACGCTTTGGCGGGATTCGTCGTTTGTACTCATAATACTATTTATCGTAGCGGTAAATATATGACTATGCCAAGACTTTCGTTATATCGCCCGCAAAAGGGCAACGACTATAAATTCATCGATAAAACCGTATGGGAAATGTTCCAGGTTGGGGGTACAGATGTATGTGTACACAGGTACCTAGGACCAGATATTTCTGTCCAAGGAAACACTCCTAGCACTCCTGCTTACGACTCTGATAATCCTTTTCAAATACAGGATATGTTATTTTTAGAAAATCGCGATCGAAAATATGACCCAGATGTTTATGTATTGCGAGGTGTTTATAATATGCAAGACATTGACTTTAATCTAAGTCAATTCGGGCTCTTCTTGCAAAACGATACAATTTTTATTACATTTCATATCAACGATACAGTAGAAAAACTTGGCAGAAAAATTATTGCAGGAGATGTTATAGAGCTGCCTCATTTAAAAGATGAATATGCTCTTAATGATCTAAGTTTTGCATTGAAAAGATTTTATGTTGTTGAAGAAGTTAATCGCGCAGCAGAAGGATTTTCAGTAACTTGGTATCCCCATTTATATCGTGCAAAATGTAAACCACTAGTTAATAGTCAAGAATATAAACAGATCCTTGACGGAATAGCCAACAGCGACGCTGATAAAGGTAATTACAATTCATCGATTACTTATTATCCTGGAGATATTATTACTGGCCCGGACGGTGTAAAGTATGAAGTAATAAAAGAAGTTACTGGTATTGATCCTCCTAATACTGAATATTATCAAATAGCAGGTACGTTAAGAGATTTAATGAGTACATACAATAAAGAAATGGAGATTACTCAAGCTATCCTTAATCAAGCTGAAGCCGATGCTCCAAAAAGTGGGTACGACACTTCTAAATTTTGGACTCTTCAAAGATCGGACGACGGTACTGCTTCTTTGATTACAGTAGACTCTGATCAAATTAATCAATATTCTGCCGACACTGATATTGTAACGGATAAAAATGGAAATCCTATATTAGACGCTGAGGGCAATGAAGTATCTGCCGTTAACGCTGCTTCAACTTATCCGTCTGTAGATGGAAAAGGTTATGTAGGATATCTAACTAAAGATGGTATAGCACCTAATGGTGCTCCAGTCTCTGTAGGCTATTCTTTCCCGTACAATCCAGTTGAAGGTCAGTTTCATCTTAGAACAGATTATCTTCCTAACAGATTGTTTAGATTTAACGGAACACGCTGGATGAAATTTGAAGACAACGTTCGTATGACTATGGATAACCTAGGTGCTAGTGATGTTGTTACCAGTGCATTGTTTGAAGGTAAGGATGTTAGACAAACACAAAAAACATCGTTTATTAACAATACATCAGTTGCAAATATTGATGGACATACAATCAAACAGAAACAAAGCCTATCTAAGGCTCTTAGACCACAGGCGGACGAATAATGGATTACTTTTACGACGGGCAAATAAGACGCTATGTAACACAGTTTATGCGTGTGTTTATTGGATTTAAATGGCAAGCTGGCGATGGAACTCAACAAACTGTACCTGTAATGTACGGGGATATGAGTAGACAAGTAGCAAATATAATTAAAGAAAATAGCGAAAACAAAATGCCTTCAGTTCCAAAGATTGCCTGTTATATTACAGGGTTAGAAATGGATACTACAAGGTTATCTGACCCTACGTTTGTTAGTAAAGTTCATATTAGAGAACGAAGATTTACAGATGCAGGTGGGACTAGAGAATATCAAAATACACAAGGCGGTAATTATACAGTAGAACGTCTAATGCCTACACCATTTAAATTAACAATGAAAGCAGATATATGGACTTCGAGTACTGATCAAAAATTGCAATTGTTAGAACAAATACTGGTTTTGTTTAATCCGTCCCTTGAATTACAAACCACCGACAACTATATTGATTGGACTAGTTTAAGTGCGTTATATCTTACAACTCCTACTTGGACTTCACGATCTATTCCAGCAGGAGCCGAAAGTGAAATTGATATTTCATCATTAGAATTTGAAATGCCTATATGGTTAACTCCTCCTGCTAAGGTTAAGAAACTAGGCATTGTGCAGAGTGTCATATCTAATGTGTTTATGGACAGTGGCGATATTATTAACTTAGATGATTTAATATACAATCAAAGAATTGGAGCATTTGGTACTACTACTAATAGATATAGAGTATTATTGTTTAAATCTAATACAGGTAACTTAAATGATCATCAGTACGACCTAACTCTAGTTAATCCTACACACGCTGTACTGGCATTAGGATTGGATCAAAAAGAATATGCTAATGGTGCGCCTTTAGAGTGGGCTAAAATTTTAGAAGTTCAGGGCGGATACATTCCAGGCAGTGATATTTGGTTTAAAAAGCCTGATGGATCAGAAATTCTAGGCACATTTGTTATTAATCCTTTAGATCCTACAATCTTAACAGTAACACTAGATCAAGATACATATCCTAGCAATGATGATATAGCAAGTTCAATTCCTGGAGGAGAAACCAGAGGAACTGTAGATGCTATTATTGATCCTTACAAATTTAATCCGTTAGAAGTTTTTGGATCTTTAGAAAATATTCCTCTTGGTATTAGATATTTGATGTTAGACGATATTAATAACAGTACCAATAGAGGAGACTTTAATAGATTGTACGAAGGGTCTGATAGTTCTAAAGACCCGTATGACGGCCCAGATGGATGGAAAGATGTTCACGGTTCTGATCCAGTAGTTAAGGCTAATTCTGTAATAGAATGGGATGGAGAAACTTGGACAACAATTTGGGATCCAGATCTAGCATCTGAAAATTTCTATATTCAAAATATTCGAACCGGCGTTAAGTATAAGTGGGACGGAGTACAATGGCTCAAAGCATTTGAAGGTGAATACGGGCCAGGAGACTGGAACTTCAAACTTATCTCTTGATAAGTAAAGGTATGCAACAGCGTGCCGGATTACTTTTTCTATCAAAAATAACAGGTAGAATATTTCTATTATTGGAAGACTCAAAATGGACTGTTCCAACATTTTTGCGAACAGGTCCTCTTTTAGCTGATGCCAATCCATTATTAAACAGGTATAGCGAAGGTCGAGTACTTCCTATAGAACTTTATCTCAGCGAGGATAAAGGCTTCGAATACGGTACCTATGTCTGTGTTGTAGAAACAGAATTTTTTGGATCCAATGAAGAAACAATATGCTGGTCCAACATAGATAATCTTCCAAAAAATTTACACACCGGTTTAAAAACTACATTAAATAATGGACTAATACGAGCGAAAATTGAAACTATAATGGTGATAGAAAATGCTTCCAACATTACGAACTGATAAAAGAATTTTAGAAGATTTTAAAAAATATCAAGACTCTATTGATAGAATAACCAACGAACCGCTCAAAGAAGAATTGAGTAAGTTGCTTAAACGTCTTAAAGAGCAGGTAGGTCACATAGACCGAAATCACGAACAGCTGATAATTTCTGGAAGAATCCCAACAGAGATCAGCGAAATTAGATCTAACATAGCGTCAATTAAAAAATCATTGGATTTTAAAATTGACGCTTGGAATAGATCTAATAACGTTATGCCTGCGCCTCTCCCCAACGTAAAATAATACCGCCAGGTACTGCTGTACCTGTGGTCTTATAAATGTTAATGGCCAATACGTCGGGTCCATTTGGGAAAGCTCCTCTTCCACCAACCGCGGTTGTTGTCAGTTCTTTAAGTTCTGATAAGTCTAGTGCATTTAAACTACCAGGTTGACACAAGAATGAAAATACCTGCTCTCCGGGAATAGCATACTGTGGATCACCAAACTGGAATGTAACCGTACCTGCTGCACTAATAGTTGCACTAGAAGTTTGAGTAAAAGTAACACGCTGTATAGTAGTTGAACCTAATCGTCTTGGGGACACAGCTGATACAGAAGTACCTGCTGGAAATTGTGTAAAACTAGTTGCTACACGAGTACCAACTGTTCCGCTCGATGCGTTCCAGGATGGACTTGTAAAGAACAAATAGTTGGTGCCTGCATACGAAGCTGCCGAACCAGCTGCGGTAATAGTTATTGTAACGTTATTACCAGTTCCTGCTGGGCTAATAGAATTTCCGTTTGAACTCATAACAATTCTAGTATAAGACACTCCGCTAACTGTAGCGTATGATCTAGTAATAGATGATATAGTTTGATTTACTGTAACGTAAGTACTTGCACTTAATATATCACTCGACTGCATATAAGATACATCGTAATCTGCGTTAGTTATTAAGAAATCATTTCTTGTTGTTGAAACTGCACTGGCGTAGGCTGTAGAAATGCTGCTAGTAACTGTAACGTTTACATTAGTATTAAGTGTACTTGAATTATTAGCAGGGGCACTCATTATAATTCGAGTATATGCAGAACCTAAATATGCTCTTGTAATAGAAGTTATTGATTGTCCGCCAGTGATAAAATTAGGTGCTGCTGCTAATGTATCACCAACCCTTAACGGTGTAGTTGTTAATAATGTATCATATTGTGTATTGGTAATATAAAAATCTGTTCTGCTGATGCTTAGAGCTATACCAGAAGTCTGCCCTGTTAGACCAGTTGGTTGAGCAATAGCAGCAATAGTGTTTTGTACAGTTGAAAAACTTCTAGCAGCGACTGTTGTAGTCAATGCTCCTTGAACAGTAGCGGTAGTTGTATACGGTGCAACACCTCCCCAATTAATAGAACCACCAAGTGCAATTTGTGCAAAACTTGGTTGTCCGCCAGATGCACTTGATGATAGTCCAGTCCAGGTAATCTTAGCAGGATCTGTAGGATAATTTTTAGGATTTAATACTCCTTCAACAACAATAGCTCCAGATCCTGAGTCGGCAGTAATAGCAATCTGATTTAATAATAATTGTGCTCTATTTAGAAGGTCTCTTTCTCCAAGGTCTCCTACAATAGCATTTGATACCGATGGTGCTAGTCTAATAGCAAATGCAGTCTGTTTGGCTGTAGAAATACTCAGACCAGTTGCTGCATAGTTAAAGATATAGCCTCGATCACTGTCAAACATACCGTCGGTTAACAGAGCAGAACCCCAGTGACTAATAGTTGGTGTTGTTGTGCAACTAATTAACTGAACACCGGAATTGGCTGGGTGTGCCTGATTTGGCCCGCCACTCATTGTTCTGTTTACACCTGCAATAAATGTTAAGAACGAAGCAGCTCTGGTACAGCCAACCAATGAATTACCACTTTTACCAGAATATGAAATTACTTCATTGTCGATATAGATTGTTCCAGAATTAGGAAATCTGCTGGCATCAGTTAGAGGTATTGTCTGAGCAGTTGATGTTATAGCGGCAGCTAATTTATTAACCGCTGATCTATTTTCAACTTCGTAACGCACAGGCAAGTTAGCAGTACGCATATATGCTTCTGTGTTTACGTTAGAGTTTCTCATTCTGTGTAAAAATATAAATTTACCATCTGATCCTCTAAGCATAAATTCAGCAAAACCAGCAGCATACCAAGAGTATTGCATACCTAACATCTGCATACGCCAAGGTAAAATGTTATATCCGCTAGGACCTGTTCCGTCTAATCGATCTATATTCCATTCACTTTGAGGAATATATAAATCTTGCGTCACGCATAATTTTGCACCAGTTATAGTTGTGGCGCCTCGCCAATCTGGTGATACAGTCATAGAAGTTTGGCTAGCGATAGATGTAACAATATGACTCATACCCCTCAATACAACTTTATCCCCAACTTTTAACTGATCCTGGAATCTAGTACCGGTTCCAGTTATTAAGTTACTGTCTACACTAATCCCTACAGTTCCTGTTAATTGATTAGTACTTGATCTACGTACAACTGCCATTTCTCGACCATCGTATTGATAAAATAGTCCATTCTGCTCATCAAATGCACCAATTCTAACAGTACTGCCGTGCCAGCGTTTCATAATAACCTTGGCTTCTGGGCCTAGTGATCCTGTTGTAGAACTTAGTACGGCACCTGCTCGAACACGGAATCTTCTTGCATCAATGATACTTTCTACAATATAATCGCCATTGTATTCAAAAGATACCATTCCAATAATTTCAATTTCTGCGCCTGCTTGTAATCCATGATCTGTATCATCGCAGGTAAATGTAATTAAACTATTTTCTGTAGTACCGTCGGCAGTTGCACTTGATAAGTTATAACTTGGAGCAAATAGGCCGCCGGTGGTGTACATAATGCCTTTACCAGATTGGTAACGAATGTATTTTTTACTTTGACGAATTGCCTGTGCACCGTGACTTGGATTACCAGTACCTAGCTGAACGCCGCCGTCAAATGGTCTATGAGTAAAATATGCATCAGGTCTTGCATATACAACACCTGCCAAAGGAACAGACGAAGTATCAATCGTTCCTGTAGTTCTTGCTGGTAGTCTTACAGAAGTTGGTGTTGGAACAGAAACAATAACGTGAGGTCCTGTGGCAATTTGATGGTTTGCTGAAGTTAACACAATACTCTGAGCCGTTGTTCCGTTGGCTGTTGAAACAAATATTCCTAAACCTTGGTAAGACAGATATGCCATTCCTGCCCAGGTTGCTGAGGCCGATGCTGTTCTAGATGTCCACGATCCAGTTTCGCCTGTGAATGAAGTAAGAATCGTTGTAGATCCAGAAGCCTGGAGAACAAAGTTATCGTCACCGAAGACCATATTGGTCCAGGTTGCAGTAGCTGGTAATGTTACAGAAGTCCAAGAAGTACCATTAGTCGAGTATGCTGCTGCTGTGCCACCGCTTGCCACAGCAAGGAATCGATTGTAACCATAGGCTAAGGTATTCCAAGTACCAGAACTTGGCAATGCTCCTGTAGCCGTCCAGCTTATTCCATTGTCTGCAGAATATGCTGCTGCTGTTCCGCCAGTGGCAACAACAACAAAATATGTTGATGAACCAATGAGTCCAGCAGCAATCTTTGACCAAGTGGTAGACGATGGAAGTGCTCCACCGGCGACCCAAGTTTGTCCATCTAGAGAATAAGCTGTAGCAGTTCCTCCTGATACGTGTGCAACAAACACACCATTAGAGAATGTTATACTCTGCCAAGTTCCGGAACTTGGTAGTGTTGTAGATGTCCAAGTTCCGCCTCCGTTTGTTGAATATGCAGAAGTAGTTCCAGAGTTTCCAATTGCAAGGAAATAATCAACCGATCCAATAGTTCCTGCAGCAATGCCAACCCAGGTAGTTGATGTAGGTAGGGTGCCTCCTGCCAACCAAGTTTGTCCATCAATAGAATATGCAGATGCTGTGCCGGCACCGCCTACAGCAACAAATCTACCATTGAGTCCTGCAACAGAATTCCATCCGGTAAGGCTTGTTGGCAACGATCTTGCTGTGGCCGCAAATCCCGGAGCTGGTTGAGAAGAAATGCTAGTTAAAACTGTTGTTCCTGGTACTAGTCCGTGGTTACTTGTAAAATCAATTTGAATAGTTGCAATAGCACCAACGTTTAAAGATGTTCCGTCAGTAATTTCGCCTGTGATAGGTTCACTAACGGTTAATGTTGGATATATTGAAATAGTATCGCCGGCAAACGGAGTTCCTGATGCTGTTACTGTTGTAATTGCACCGCTAGATATTCCTGTGACTAATAGTGTACAGTCGTTGTCTGGTGTGATTCCGTCTAGATTATTTCCAGCAATTATTATTCTATTTCCAATTGCATAATCAGTTCCTTCGGATCCACTTACAATGGTTGCAGAATAGACTCCGTCGGTTCTTGTGACATCAAATACTGCGCCTGATCCGATAACTGCAATGTTAGAAGAACTAATGCCTGTATAGGCAGCATCGCCCGAATCACCTACTGGAGATCCGCTGATTGTGTAATCTACAATTGCTCCAGCAGTAACTCCGTCAACTTGAAGAGTAATATCATTTGCAGGTGATGCACCACCAAATGAAGTTCCGGCCCAAGTTACAGTATCGCCCGGGGCAAAACTTGCTCCACCATCGGCTAATGTTATGTTGTATGCTCCGGTACCGCCGGTTCTTACTACAGTAATTCTAGCACCTGTTCCAGCGCCTGTTGTAGTAGATTGAAGTACACTCGTATATGTTGCTCCACCGGAAATTGCTGTACCAGAAAAACTAAATGTAGCAATTGCATCACCAGTTAATGTGTCTACAACAATAGTAATATCATTGGTTGAGTCTCCGCCTAAGCTGCTACCGCTAATTAATAATCTATCACCAATTGCATAACCAGACCCGGCATTGTTGACAGTAACGATAAGGTATGTTCCAGCAGATCTAGACACATCAAATGTTGCACTAGTACCAACCTGGGCAACATTTGACCCGGTTTGATTTGTAATTACCGCATTAGCACCAACCAGTACTGCGCCAACTGTCCCGTTTAAATTTATTAAAGAACCATCTAAAGATGTTACAAATACAGAATCCCCAGCGTTGGAAATTGCCATCCCCTGTTGAATTCCTACAGGATTAGTTACTGTGAAATTTATGTCGTCAGCAGCAGTTGTATCTTTAATTGTTGCTACTATAGTTCCAGAACCAACAACACCTGCAACTGATGTTCCTTGACTAATATATGGAGATCCAGAAATTGGTGATCCAATAGTTGGACTAGTACCATCAAATGCTATCTGTGTCGATGAAGCCGGTGTATTAAATTTTGAAATTACGGTTAAATTGTTTCCGTTACTGTAAACAGAAAATGTTGGTTGCCCAATACTTGCTCCAGTATAAAAACCAGCTTGTCTTATTTGAATAAAGGATGTATATAAACTTTCTCCGTTTACTGTTCCCACTTTAGCAGAAGAATAATATGTAAACGAAACTGAACTTGGAATACTATAAATTAAAAACGATCCTTCTGCTCTTCCAAACCCATTTACTGAAGGATTTGTACCTTTGACTGTAATCGGTTGTCCAACGGTAAATCCGTGTGTTCCTGAAGTTGTGACAGTGATCAATGAAGATCCGAAATATCCTGTATTTGATGAAGCGTCAGTGGTGATAGCCACAACCGAAAGATCAGTTCCTGGAATTTCGTACACCGAAGGATATCCTCGAATCAACCCCAGGGCCTGCCACTTAGTAGGTTGTAGTCCATATTCAAAGTCAGCGTCGAGCATGGCCTGCGGTGCAGCAACACGCATACGCTCAATAGCATCAGTACCAAATTCCCAAGGACGGATCTGTTGACTTGGTTCTTCAACAAATATCTGTAAACTTGCAGAACTGCTGGTTTGACTTGTATCTACAGATAATTCAATGGTTGTAATAGTGTCAGTGATCATCCACCAAGTTTTAAAATCAACATCACTTAATAGTTGTCCGTCACCGCTTGATCTACCTTGTTTAAATGTACAAGTGATTGTATTTCCAGGATCTGCAAAGTTGTAAAGGATTTCTCCTGTATCAGTATTTGTGATTAATAATATTTCATTAGGTTCATATTTTCCTAATAATCTAATAGAACTTACACCGGGAAGTTTTGCAGGCATACTAGGTATGCCGTCACTGATAACTGTGCTGAACACCGACCACAAAGAAGTATTTCTTGCAGCCGCACCGGATTCTGCATTAGAGCCTACATATTTTGTTTGTGTTAGTCCGTTGCCGTATGAAGGAGTTACTGTTAAGTTAGTAAAAATAAAATTGTTAATAACATCTCTTAGGTACGCTTGTCCAGTAATCTCAGGACTAACATCTCCACGAATCTGTGGCTCACCGTCAATCCAAAAATAATCTGCTACTTGACGACATTTAACGTTTCCACCGTATCTTAAATCGTGAATGATAGCATCTAAAAAATATCCAACATCTCGTGTACATTTTGCTGAAGCATATGTGTAATCTACATACGGTGCAACATCGTTGGCTATCTGATCGTTAATAAACGCAACTACCTGTGCTTGTAAAAATGCTTTGTTAGCTGTCAATAATGCCACAGCATTTGGAAATAAGTTATCATCCTTACCTACACCTGGTTCAAATACATATTGTTTTATCTGTTTCTTTGCCATTTATTTTTTTCCTTATGCGCCAAACGCAATAGCAAATGCTGAAATTCTTGAATCAACATAATCTTTTCTTGTAGCGTGGTTTGGTTGAGTAGGTATTTCACTTAAATTTACACTTCCTAACACGTCAATACTTCCAGTAACATCTACATTTTGTGTAACGCTAACATTTCCTTGAACTGATAATTCTCCAGAACTATCACCTGGACCAATGTTTACTGATTTAAAATTTGCGTCGCCTGGGTCTTTCAAACCTATATCAATATTATCAATGGTGCCAACTGCGGCCACTGAATTGATAGTAACAACTCCGTTTACAATTTGAATGTATGGAGATGATCCTTGAGCAATGGTAAAATCGCCATCAATTTCTAAACCATCTAATACTCCTAACTGTGTTAGTGAGCTGTGTTTAATTTGATCGCCAAGGCTGACTACAGAGTCAGTGTTATCAATAATTAATACACCATTAACTGTAAATGTTGGTGCGACATCTAACTGACTTGTGAATAAAACTGCGCCGTTTACACGCAGGTCGCCAACTTCGTTGACGTAGAAACCGGGGCTTTTAAAACCGCTTTTTGACTCAAAAGGAATATAAGATACTGTCATTTAGATCTCCGCTATCACTCCAACTTCACCTTCTACAAAGACTATGTGTATTTATACGGGCTGAAAAGTTAATAGCTAACAAGATCATTAATAGTGTGATAGTAAGTTACGCTGTGTATTACTTTGGCGCCTTCTAACAATGTAGAATTGTCATAGGTGCTATCTTCTGGGCTGTTTGCTGGATTTATTAACACCTGTACTTTTGCTTCGTTAACCGCAGTGGATAATTCTATTAAGTTTTCACCTAAATTAGTTTTTCCATATACTGTAACGCTGGCTGTCTCTGGTCCTGCTACAACTAATGCTTTTACAATTTCTTTTCTAAAATTTCCCACATCTACAACTATCGTGTATTCTGCTGCCATAAAATCTCCCACATACCATTCGTCAAGAACAGTACCTGGAAAAACAGACATCCACGGGCCTTTATAGGCAAAATTCACGCCGTTTTGAATACGCAGGGTATTCTTAATTCCTTGGAAAAAGTATTTTGCAAAATTGATCATAGTTTAGTATTTATCGGAAAACAAAAAAGCCCTTTCGGGCTTTTTTAGTTATTCGGAATATGAACTAATTTTCCGTATTCTGGAAGAAATAGATATTCAATATCCGAATTTTGAAGTGTCCACACAGCATCGTCTAGGGTTTCAACTAACGGTTCTCCACCTAAATTAAAGCTGGTATTAAACAAGATAGGAACTCCTGTTTCTTCTTTAAATGCACTGATCAAATTATAGTAGTGTTCGTTCTGTTCTTTAGTAACAGTTTGAATACGACAAGTATGATCTTCGTGGATAATTGACGGAATCTTTTCCTCAATTCCGGGTTGACAATTTACAGCGTACATCATAAATGGGCTATCTTCCATTCCTCGTAGATCAAACCACTCGTGTACATCGTCTTGCAAAATACTTCCGGCAAATGGACGGAAATATTCACGATGCTTAACTGTATTCACAAAATCTTTACCGTCTTTGAACGTAGGGTCAAATAAAACCGAACGATTACCTAGAGCACGTGGACCGTTTTCTGAGCGGCCTTGGAACATTGTAACAATGTTTTTCTCTCTTAAGAGTTTAACAACATCTTTGTAAGTAGCATCAGTAACTGTTCCGCCTACAGAAGAAACTTTAGTTTCAATTTCTTCGTTGGTATAAGAATACGCAGGTCCAAGATACAGAGTGTCGTATTTTCTAACGGTAAAATCGTTATACATTCCGTGCCAGAACATTAATGCTGCACCAATGGCTGTACCTGCGTCATTTGAAATAGGTTCTACATAAAATTCAATACCTTCGTCTTTTAGATATTGCAGATAATAGTAGTTTGCAACACAGTTTAATCCGTAACCGCCTGACAATACAACCTGTTTCTTACCGCTTTTTTCAACAGCCAATCGAATTAATTTTAAAACTTGTTCCTGACTTTGTGTTTGAATAGCATATGCTAGGTCTCTACGACTTTGCATTTCAGTAACATCTTGTCCTTCTTGCGGAAGGTCTTCTAATGAGCTGAACAAGTTCATATTAACAATACTGCTCATTGGATATTTGGGAACAATTAAATTCCTATTTGATAGTGGGAAACTTCCACTTTCATCAAACAATGGGGGGATTTGATCGTTGGGTTTACCGTAGGGGAACAATCCCATGGTCTTACCTGCTTCGATAGCAGAGAAACCGCAGTATTCAGTTACACCTTCATAGACCTTAACAATGCCTGCACGATCAGTGAGTAATGCCTCGTGAGTTTGATTGTTTTCTCCTAGCGGTGCTGAATCAAAATCTGGAATATAAGAAGCAGGAATTGGTTCTCTAGTACCGTAGTGTTTTCTTAAAGTTTTAAATTCTGCAGGATATTCGCAGTCAACAATAGATTCAACTTCCCAAAACCATAGTTGTTGATTATCGTAGCTAAATGGAAAGAATGTTCCAGCACCGTCGACGATTAAGGATACAGCATCTTTAAATCCGCTTCTATAAAAAGCACAGGCAGCGTGAAGCTTATGATGCATATGGCTGAAATCAATTACCTGAGGGTGGCGCAAGGGAGTACTGGTTTTTCTATCAATTAAACCTAACTTACGAGCCATACCTGTGTAAATGTCGTCACCGGAGTAATCAATTTTACCAGCAGTTTCATACAAATTCTGTGTATGAGCAACAATAAGATAATCTAGTTTATCAGTATACTCTAGAATTTTTACCATCGAAGCAAGAGGGCCGCCGTCATACTTTTGGCGTGTTAGTCTTTCTTCTTCGACTGCAAATACAATCTCACCATCTTTTAGTAAACATATACCAGCATTATGTCCTCTGGTAATACCGGCAATCCATACTGGTTTTTTATTTGATTTTTTTACAGATGTAACACTCATTCTTTATTCCCCATTACGTGGTTAACTACTAGCGTAGTAATATCATCAGTCATAGTCATTAGTCTTTCATTTTTTCTATCAATTCTTTCGTCTAAGGTAATTCTAATAGGGCTGTATTCTCTTTCGACTTCTCCCATATCTAGAATATCTATTCCTTCAACATTTGGATAACTAACATTTATTGGATAGGTAGCGCCAGTTACAACAACTGCCTGTGTTCCTACTGAATATGCTAAATGTTGTCCTAGACTGTCGCAGCCTAAAAACGAATCTGCATACTTGATAATTGAAGCCCATACTCTAATATTAGTATTTTCCGGTGTTGCAACTTCATCTTTTAATTTTGCATCAGAAAAATCAACTTTAAACTCACTCATCAAAATTACAGCATATCCATTAGTCTGTAATTTTTTAATAATCTGTTTAACATCTTTAAGTTCAAAACTACGGCCAGTTTTATCAATTAATGTTTCGTCGACGTATTCAATACTGCGACCAAATGGCTGGAATACAACTAATTTTTCTTTTTTGAGTTTTTTCTTAACTTCATTTACTACATACCTGCCCTGCAATAGTTCGTCTTTAGATAAATTTAACGTAGGCTTAGGAAGGTCTCTAACTCCCTTGCCGTTCAATTCAATATCAAACGCCTGTGCAATAGAGCATTTTTGATTGTAGTATTCCCAAATTCTATAAGGTTCCGGAGTAGCAACATCCATATCTTTTAGTTTGTCTTGGAATAGGTTCTTGTGCCAAACATCGTATACTCGGTGATCTAATGTTGGATGGCCTTTAAACACATCTGTTCCACCTTCACATACAATAATGAAATCTTTGTCTCCGGATTCCTCTTCGTATTTTTCGAAAGCAGGAATAGAGCAAATCATACGGCCCGCGCCGCCGTTGATAAAAAATGCTTTTGATCTTGTCAATTTAAACTCCAATAAGAAAGGCCTTGTGTTGATTATATATCCTTACGGATACATTCACAAGGCCTTTTCTGGCTTTAAATTAATTTAGATTTGAATATTACCTAAATCTGGATGCTTTGGAAACGCAATTTTCCAGTGATCAACTCCCTTGTATTTTGTTGGAAGATCACGCAAAAATGTTTGATATTCTCGAGCTTCGGCAATGGTCTCGTCTGATAATCTAGAAAGATCACCGCTTAGTACACGATCATAGTATTCAACCTGCAATGAAATACCGTTCCAGAAATCTGCAGAATTAATTGGATGACCTATAAACTTTGGCTGAGTAAACACCTTAAGATTTTTGTCATATTTTAATTCGTTCAAAGCGTGGCAATGTTCAACGATTCCGTCTCCGTTTTTGTATTCATAGACCCACTTCTCACCCGTAGGCAACATTTCTTCATAATTGTCAACATCGCCGTGTGTGTAAAATCCTGTGAAATATGCAGCTTCCCAAGGATGGTCTTTTGCTGAAAATACAAAGAAATCGTAAGTTGGACCGTCGTCAACAATCGATGCTTCCAATTCTTCTTTATTATTGCTCATCCTTTCAACATTTAGACAAACACCAGTTTGTTCCCATTGTCTTACCAATAGAAATTCTGGTCCGTTATATACGCATTCAACTGTTTTCTTTTTAGCAGTTGTTTGCTTATATGGCTCATCTGGTAGTTGATGAGTAAATTTTACATTGATCATATTTTATTACCTCGGAATATAGTTAATTCTTACTAGACCGTAACCGCCTCTCCATCCAAAGTTACAGTGGTCGCCGCAAGGTGTTGGCATTGTACCGCCTGTACCTGTAGGCATCATTACTTGACAAGCCTGGAACTGATAGCAGCCGCAGCTTTTATCTGATGACCAGCAAGATGTTCTTGGAATACCTCTATGTGGTGTTCTAGAAAGAGCATTTACCATAAATTGGAATTGGTGGAAACCTGACCCGTTCCATTGAGAGAAATCAGAGTCTGTTTCAAAACCGTGTGTTACCACAGCACCGTCACAGGCAAACAAACCTGGCGGAATAGCCACGTGAGCCTGTGTTGAACAAGGGCAATTACTGTAGCAGGTCCAGAAAGTAGCACAACTAAATCCACCAAATTTATTAATGTCGCCGCCCCAGGCCTGAGCACATCCAGCAGCGCCTGTTGCTGTACCATAGTTACATACAATACCGCAGGTTCCGTTTGAATAGTTTGTAAAGCAGAATCCGCCACTCTGGAAACAGCACAATACCGCTGCCGATCCAGGAGCACAATACGCTGTGCCTCCTCGGCCACCTTGAGCACATATACATCCGTTTGTTGATGCTCCGGTATATTGGTTAATACCTGTCCAACAAACCTGTGTTGGATCAGAACATCCTTTAAAACAGAATGTTTCTGGGTTACCACAGCTAATTCCAGCAATACCGCAGATTGTACATCCAGCTACTACGCAGATGCATTTACGAGCCCAAGCTCCCGGGTTTCCAGGAAGACCAACTCCGCAGCATCTAATACCTGCTGAAGAGCCGCCAGCTCCCCAAACATCAATAATTACACGGCCTGTACCAGGTGCAACCCAACAAAAGTAGTTGCTAGGGGTAAATTGCATTCCATTATTGCTTGTATTGGAATAGGTAAAAACTTGTCCTTTTTCTAGGCCAATTTCGTCGGTGTCGATTTGATTTATTTTATTTTCGACTAAAGTTCTTAAAGTTGCCATATTAGTACGTATTGCCTCCATCTGTTGGGATGTAACGAATTCTTACGGCACCCATACCACCACGTCCACCGTGGTCTCGAACGTCACCGCACACGTTTGTAGGATAGCCCCCTTGTCCCATAGGCGCCATTGGAATACAACCGAATGCTTCATAGCATCCGCAGGCCACTGATCCGTCCCAGCAATGCGCTACTGCATTATGGCTTGGATGACGACTTAATGTTTGTACGCCTGCAATCTGTGCCATTAAACCGTTTCCTGAAACTCTTCCGCTTGGGGAATCTGTATCCATTGGGAATGTATATACTCCGCCTTCTGTGGAGTACTGCATAGCTGGAGTGTTATAATGATACAATAGTCTACAGTTGTTATTGTTTGCTGCGCAGTCAAAGTTTGATGTACAAGAAATTGTGCCGCAACAGTTTATGTCGCCACCAAAAGCACATACTGGGCCACCTGTGTTATAAGGCTGATAGAAATCGCTGCAATAGTTACATACTCTAGCACAGATCCACCAACCGCAAATTTCTTTGCCGCCGATTGTTTTTTGACAAAATCTTGTTCTAGCAAAACATTGCATAACACTCATACCACCGTCAATACACCAGAACACTCCAGACTTACCGCCTTGAGCGCACATACAACCTCTAGTTGAACCAGCAGGGCAACAAATGTTATGTGTACAGTCACTAGATCTTGGAGCCCAGTTGGATGCCTTAGAATCATTTTGACAAATATTTCCCCAGTTTTCTCCGTTGCCCCAGCCCCAAGGATTGTTACCTTTCCAAGATGCTGAAGACATTGTTGGATTCATTCCACCGTTGTATATAGGTGTTGGAGAACATCCAAACCAGCAAATACATACAGCTTCTGAATAACCTCTACAGTAAGCAGGTGTATCACCGCAGGCTCTTCCAATAAATCCACAGACATAATTTGATGGGCATACGCAGATACATTTTTTTGCATATGCACCAGGGTTTGGTGGTACTGACATACCGCAGCAACAGCCACGTCCCATACTACCACCAGCACCCCAAATTTCAATAACTGCCAGTCCGCAGCCCGGTGGCTTCCAACAGAAACCGTTACACAGACCTGTGTATTCGTTTCCGTCTCCGTATACCCAAATACGGCCCTTTTCTAGCTGATCTTCCCAGGCTAGTTCTCTGTTGCCTAATAATTGACTCAATAGGGCCATTAAAATTCTCCCAATTTTACGTGAATTTGATCTTCGTTAACGTTAGTGCCTCTATATGTGATACGAATTGCACCGTGACCGCCTCGACGACCAGAATCTCTAACATCTGGACAAGGAGTAGCAGCAGTACCTGGCATACCATATGGCATATAATTCATACAAGCGTGGTGCTCATAGCAGGTACAGAACGCTGTTGATCTCCAGCAGGTTGTCCAAGGTTGGCCTCCTGTTGGTGATTTAGATGTATAGTTAATCATCATACCTGCACCAGCCATACCTGATCCTGCCCAACGATCTGGGCCCATATCATTAGGCCAACTAAAACTCATATATCCGCCGTCTTCTGACCAAGTTCCGGCAGGATATGGTAATCTTTGAATAAAGTTACAAATACAGAACATTTGTCCGCCACGGAATTCCATAATACCAATACAGCCACAGCAGTTTTTATCTCCGCCGTAGGCACAGGCAATAAACAAACCTGGACAATAGTTACAGATAATTCCACAGCTATTGCAGATTAATGTTCCGCAGTATCCTGTAGCATAGTAACAGCAGAATGGGCTCCAAGCACCGGTCCAACAGCAGGTTTTGCCGCCAGCGCCACCTTGTGCGCACATACATCCGTTAGTGTTACCACACAGATCTCTTGCTTTTTCCCAGACTACGCAAGTACCTTCTGAGCAGCCAGAGAATGAAAATCCTGAACCAGGGCCGTTACAAGCAACACCTGGTCTACCAAAAATAAACGAACAGCGATCTACTGCAATCGTTTTCTTAGAATATGCTCCGGCGTTTCCTGGAAGGCCTACTGAACAACAACAGTTACAAGAACCGGTACCGCCTGCACCCCATATTTCAATGGTAGCAGTACCACATCCTGGTGAATTCCAACACCACTGATGTTCAGTTCTGATACAGGCATACATTCCAGACCCACCAGAAACAGAATAAATCTTTCCTTTAGGCAGATTTTCCTGAAAGGCTGTAATCTGTCTAGTAGAAAGTAAATCGGAAAGTTTTCCCATATCTTTTATTTCCTATTATGGTCCAATGAATACCCAACCGTATGAACCGCCGCTGTAAATCATTGTAATTGCAGCATTATTCAAATTCAAAACTAAATCTTCTGCTAAGTTTTGAATTTTGCTACCGTTTCTACCAATGGTTACATTGTTTGTAGCAAAAATTCCAGCCACATCAATAATTTGAAGTGTGTCACCAACGCTAGGTGATGCTGGTAATGTAATTGTAAATGCAGCTGAAGTTGCATCTGCAAAAATTCTCGTTCCTGCGGTAACAGTTGCTGAGCTAGTTAGCGTTTGATTAACTACTGAATCTGTCCCGAACGATGATACTTGTCTTCCCATGTTTATCTACTCCCTTTTATACTGTAGAGGTTTCTATGCCAAATGCACTTACACTTACGCTAGCATTGCTGGCATAGACAACTAAAAGTTTACCTGTGTTCATCATAATTCCAGTTCTTTCTAGAACGCCATTTGGCCCAAGCTGTGCATCATATTCAATATATTCTGCGTTCGTAGGTGTTGATGAACTTGCTAGTGCAACTCTTACTGAAGCTGTGGTAGTTCCTCTGTTTACTATAAAAACTGATAATACAGTAAACGTAGTTGCTGGAACTGTATAAATGGTCGTATTTGTTGTAGCTGCTAAAGCTGCTTGACCTAAAATTCCTGTTGCCATTTATTAATTTCCCCGTTAATTGTTTAGTAAAAAGTAATTTAACACTAGCGCATCGCCTACAATACCGCCTTTGAAATTTACTTTTGTATTTATGTTAATCGCAACATTTGTAGTTGTTGCAATGGTTTGCCCTGCTATGTATATAACGCCCGCTGTTAGGGTGTTAACGTTCAAGCTGGAACCGCCGCCACCAATTTGGCTAGTAATATACGCTTTAATAGCACGTTGCGTTGGTACTACAGAGTCAGAATCTGCTGTAAAGAACGGATCTGTTGAGAATTCTGTAATTGTTGCACCTGATCCACCAAGTGCTACAGAACCCAAGCTCAATTCGTTCAATCCTGCAATGTTAAACGCATCAGCATTCAATGTAGCAATACCAGTTGCCTGTTCAACGTTGAACAATCCACCAACTCTAAAATTACCGTCTTGGTCAGTTGAAGTATAGAATACACGACCACCTTCTGATAATCTGTATTCTTGCGCTGGAACTGGATCAACTAATGGTAAACCAGGATAGTTAGAACTAATAATATTACCTGTACCGATATCTAACAAATCGTGACCTGTTAAACGAACCTGTGAATATCTACGTCTAATTGTGACCGCTGCTTCGTGCTCAGGTGCTTCCGCAGCACCTAGTGCTGGACTCAATTGTAGAGTAGCATTATAAGTTCCGTCACCATTTGGAATTAAACCAGTAACGTTAACTAATCTATACCATACATCGTCGATGCCTGCAATCTGTACGTTTGCACCTGCTTTTGGAACGCCGTCTAAATTTTTAAACGACACATATGTACTTACCTGATAGTTGTCAGCATAACCATTACCAGATATGTCTGCAGATGCTGCGGTATATCCAGTTCCTCTGTTTGTGAACATTGGTTGTGCAATAGCACCGTTGCCAACTCTAACAGTTGAAGTTGCATCTGAGCCTGTGTTATTAGGATCAGTGATAGTCATTGTTGGAGGTGTAACATAACCCGAACCTGGCTCAGTGATCCAAATTTCAGTAATTTGATTATCTGGAGAAACGTATGCTCTAGCTCTTGTTGTTGCACCTTGGCGAATATTTTGTACGCCAGCAGTACCTGTTGCAAGAACAACCCATCTTGGATCTGCATTATAATTACCGAGTGCAGATGCTACAAAGTCTCTGCTTGCTAAGAATGCCGATGTACCAGATCCTGTTGTTAGTACAACATTAGAACCTCCTTGTGTTGTTGACACAGTGAATTCAGTGCTGCTAGGAACGCTGGTAATATAATAGTAGCTTCCAGATATCAAACCGCCAAGTGTTGTTCCTGTAAACTTAACTTTATCTCCTGCACGTAAGTTTGTGGTAGAAGATGTTGTTACATAGTTTGTATTCAATACAAATGTAGCTTTAGATGCATATGTAGTACCAGTAGCAGCAGAAACTAATGTAGTTCCGCCGTAGGCTGCTGGTCCCCAGTTTCTGCTAGTTGCCTGTGCTGGTCCTTCGACCCAGGTAATACCATCTTCTGAGTATGCAGTTCTACTGCTACCGTAGGCAAATGCCACATATCCTGTACTTGCATACACAACCTTGTTCCAGTTTGCGGCGGCACCTGGCATTGTAGCTGCGGTCCAAGTTGTGCCGTTAGTACTGTATGCTGCCTTGGTAGTTGGTGTGCCGCTGCTACCTGCAACTGCAACAAACTTGCCATTACCAAATGTCACTGAAGACCAGTATGATGAACTTGGCAATGTGTTGCCTGAAGTCCAAGATACACCACCGTTGGTAGAATATGACGATGTTTGAGAACCAGTTGAATAACCAGATACTGTTACAATATAATTTGTTCCACCGATATTACCATAGGCAACACTGGACATTTCTGACGAACCGCTGGTTACAGCAGAGTTAGTCCAGGTAGTACCATCTGTTGAATAGTTAACCGCTGCTCCGTCACCTCTTAGAGCAATATATCTATCGCCTGCCCAAATTACCTGTTTCCAGTATGCGTTACCACTTAATGCATTAAGCTGTCCGGTCCAAGAAGTACCGTTCGATGAGTAAGCAATATTTCTTGTACCGCCGTTACCACCAATAATAGCAACATATTGATTCGTACCATTGTATGCAATACTTGTATATTCATATGTTGAGTTAACTGTTGGTAATGTGCTGTTTGTCCAAGATGTACCGTTTGTACTATACGCATATAAACCTGCTGAACCGCTGTAACCTACGGCATAGAAAGAAGAACCTGTATAAATTACATCAGTCCAAGTTCCAGAAGTCAATGCTGTTGATTCTGTAAATGCAGTAGAAATTTTATTTTTAGCAGTTGAAGTTGCATTTAATGAAGCAGTCGAGCCGTCTCTTAGTGTCCAGGTTACACCGTCTGGAGAAGTTGCTGAATATTCTCCTTTAGATGTTACGTAGAATACACCTTGACCGTAGTTGATGCTGCTCCACTCGTACAATCCTGGTAGGTTACTCTTGTACCAAGTTGCTCCGTTAAAGCTGTACGCTGCCATTGCAGAGCTATCTGAAATAGCAACAAAACGCCCGTTACCGTAGGCAATGTCAACCCAATTAGATTCGGTAGAATCGTCGTTGCTTGGTAATGTAGTTACTGTCCAAGCGGCACCTGATGCTGAATATGCAACAGAATTTGAGAAATTACCTTCAATTTCAACAAATCGTGATCCGCCATAGGCAATTGCAACAGCACCGTTAGCTATGGTGTTAATGCTCCATGAGGTTGCATTAGTAGATAATGCACGGAATGCGGATGATGAATCGCTTGCGGCAATTGCAACAAACGAACCATTTCCGTAGGCAACATCGCACCAATCAGCAACTTCGCTTAGGCTTGATGCTGTCCAGTTAATACCGTCTCTAGAATATGCACCGGTAGCAGATGCTTTTGCAACAGCTACGTAAAAACTAACACCGTTGATCGCTCCATAGGCAATTGACGACCATTGATTATTTGGTTCACCGCCGCCGCCGCTGGCCGCAGTTGGCATTGTTACAGATGTCCAAGTTACGCCGTCTAAGGAGTAAGCAGCAACACCAGTACCAACTGCAACATATTTGTCGCTAATTGCAGTACCGCTGGATGTGATATACGAAATAGAGCCGCTTGGGCTGTTTACTGTTTCAACAGTGATTGTAACATCGTTTGCTGGAGAAGTTCCGCCGAGTAGGGCTCCGGAAATTGTTAAAGTATCTCCGGCAGTATACAATGCTCCTGGTACTACCAATTCTACTGTATAAACACCTCTTCTTCTTGAAACATCAAATGTTGCTAAACTTCCAGTTCCGCCAGTTGCAGATAAACCAGTATATGCGCCATATCCGTCACCGTAGACAACATCTGCCCAGGCTGCGCTTGTAGTAATGTCTGCTACAGTTTTTGTAAATGGAGGAGCAGTAAATGTCAATCTTGGAGTAATAACATAAGAACTTGTAACGTCTAATGCTGCTTCAATTGGAGTTCCGGCAACAATATGCTCCCAACCAGCTGTTCCTGTAGATGGTTTATAGATTGTTGCTATTTTAGAACCTGCACTATATGTATTAATATAACCGTATTGTCCAGCACCTGTACCAGCAATAATATCAATTCTCATTCCTACATATGCTGCACTCGATGAAGTATCAGCAGCAGCTAGTGTAATTTGAGTTGTGTTTCCGTCTTGTGCTAGGTTTGCGGCAGTTACATAACCCACGCCACCAATGCCCGAACTATCGCCCGGATCGGTTAAACGAACATTGAATACTGCGCCATCTCTAAATTCATTTGCTACAGTAGTAACACCGTAACCAGCACCAGATGTTGTAAATGTTGCTTCAGTATAGTCTGTACCAGCATTGCCAAACTCATATGCTAATATTTGTTGTCCGTCAGTTAATACACTTCTAACGTTGGCTTCAGATGCACGGTTGTTAATTTGTCCTAATACTGGAACTTCTGTAACGTCAACACCTTCTGCCACAGAACCAAAGTCTCCGTAGGAGTTGTTACCGTTTGTAGCACGGATCTTACCACCGTTTTCTGCTAGATATCCAACGTGTGAGTAGTATGTGAACACAGAAACAAGTTCTGCACGTCCTAGGTTAGTTACCCACGCACCAATACCTCCAGAGATAACCTGTGTAAAGTCGTTGGAAACGATAGAATCAACTCCGCCAGCGTGTAGTGATCCGTCAATCTTTTGACCTGTTGCTCCTGTACCAAAAGTTGTTACGTTTTGTACATATGTAGATCTTGTGGTTACCCATACACGATCGTCATTTGGACCCCAACCTGGATCTAGAGAAACATAAGCACCAGCTACTGGTCTGCGAGTACCAAATTCGTTGGCTTCGTATAGACCGTCTGGATAACTTCCTGCACCGGAAATATTACCGTCCGAACTACCGTCTAAACCAAATAATGTTTGATTACGGATTCCGCAACCGTTTCTTACATAGAACATCCATTCTAATCTAGAACCTGTTAATGCACTTCTGTAGTAACGTGCTGCTCTTGTAGAGTTGTAGTTACCTGTGTACATCAAATCTTGAGAAATTGCTGTGATGTAGTTTCTTACATCATTCTCACAAGATGCCTGATTGTATGAATACTTAACAGTCATTGTGCCAGTTGCTGTTGATAAGTCAACTGGAGTAGTACTGTCTAATGAAGTAGATACTTTAAATGTTGTAGCTGTTAATCCGCTAGCTAATACATAGTAAGTTGTCGAAGTTGTAACTCCACCAAATGTTGTACCTGTGAATACTACAGCATCACCTGCAACCATCCAAGTTTGAGAACTGCACGTAAATGTATCAGTTCCTCCGGTAGATGCTGTTACAGTTGCCTTGAATGTATTAGCAATGTATGCGGTAGCTTCTGCAACCATGAATTCTTTGTTAAGTTCGAGAATTTTTCCGCCGTTGATAACATTAACATCAGTGTTTGGAAGATTTGTTCCAATAATAATTGGTGATGTTCCAGTATTAGCATAATTGATAATATCTGTCCACAATAGATCGGCTTGAACCACAGCTCCGCTGGCTGCTGCAAATGATGCTTTCTTAGAAATAAAATCAATAATTGCTAGAGTTTCTGTTTTCTGAGATGTTAGAACAATACCTGTGCTTTCTAGACCTCTATAGTAGGCCATGCCGTTCTGAATAGATAAGAAGTTCGAACCAAACATCAAATCATAGCCAAGAGCATCAATCATATAACCAACGTCACGAGAACAAGTTGTTGTGTTAAAGTTTAGAGTTGGATATTCTCTCTTGATATATTGAACTGCATCTGCTTGAATGCTTGACTTTGCGGCATCTAAGACTGTTTTTGCAGTTACTAATGCTGTTGCTACCCAGGCGGTGCTTGGAGCGATTGTTGTAGGCTCAGTACCAGTATTGATAGTGTCGTACATTTCTTGGATGCGAGCCTGTGCAAATTGTGCAGCAGCTAAAGATCCTGGTGTACCGCTAACATCTTGTGTTAAACCAGTAGTCTTTGTCCATCCTGCGGTATTACCTTGTGCAATATTGTCAATAATATCTTTGATGCGTAGTTGAACAGCTAGGGCTTGAGATTTCTCTCCAGTTTCAACAAACACGCCATTACTGTAGTAAGAACGTGCTGCAATTTGAGTTGCAAGGTTTCCGCCGTAGGTTAAGTCGTAGACCAATGCATCAACAATATAACCAACGTCACGCTCGCATTTTGTTTGTCCAGTTCCGCCATATACGAATCCAACAAACGGGCTAATGTTTCCAGAAATTTGTGCGTTAATCCATGCACTAACTTCAGATACTAAGAATGCCTTGTTTGCAAGAATTAATCTTCTTGCATTAAAGTAGCCTGTGTCATAACCTGTTGGATCTGGATATACATAGGCATTGGCAGATCCTAATCCGTTAGCAACAATGTCTTTAATTTCAGCAGCGTTTGCAATTACTGAACTAACTGCTGTAGTGCTACCTGTGCTACCTGCAAGTTGTGCGGTAGTAATTTGAGTTTCAGTATTTCCAGTTGTTGGAGTAACAGAAACGTTAGTAATAATTTCGTCTGTAATAGCTTGTAGACGTGTTAATGTTGCAATTGTTTTTGCTTTGTCGTTTGTAGGAATAATCTTTCCACGAGGACTAATTCTTGCAGAACGTAGTTCGTCACCAACAATGGCTGTATTTGCCGGTACGTGCATTGGAAGAACTTCATAGTACTCACCAGTTTTTACGTTAACTGTATAATTTGGAAGGTCCTCTAACGGCATTCCGGCAGTTGTACCTGCGGTAACTGCATCTGTAATAATTGCTGCTAGGCTTACACAAACATCTTCTGCATCAGTTTCTGCTGTGTAGCTAGTATCGATGATCTGTTTTGTCTTAGAAGAAACACCGTTTAATGTTTGGTAGTTTGCCGCTGGTGCTGTATTTGCTAAAACGCTTTGTAATACAGTAACACCGTAGTTGATTGCAGCAACTAATTGATCGTCTTCGTCTTGAATTGCAGTGATCAATGCTGTTCCTGCTGCGTTGAAGTAAGATTCAGTTGCTTCGCGAGTTTTTACGTTACCAGTATGTGTTAGGTCATAGATAATTGCGTCTACAATTAATCCCATATCACGTTCACATAGTGCATCGTTATCGTTGGTAAATCCAACCCAAATACCTGTTGGATGTGCAATCTGATATTTCACCCATTCAGCAATTTCACGTTGAATGAATGTTCTATTCATTTTTAATAGATATGCTGCGTTAGGATACTCTGTTCCTGCTTCTACTTGTTCAAGAGCATAGCGAACGCTAGCCCAAGGTTTATCTAAAGTTGTTCCGTATGTTGGCGCAGGAGAATTTGTACCGCCTGGTGCAACATAGAATACATTTTTAACTTGGCCAAAATATTTCCAAGTTGGAAGTCCTGAATTAACTGTTAATACTTGTCCTTCATCACCGACTGGCAAACGTGTTGGTCCAGCGCCGGAGTAGTAAACTAAATCACCGATTGATGTTAAAACACTTTCTTCATTACCAGCTGTTAATAGATTCCAATATGTGCCGGTGATATCATTATCTGGTCGATCAGATCCTGTAGTAGCGGTGTGCGCTTGAACGCAAATATAGCTGTTTGGTCCGTACTTAACAGCGTCACCAAGTACGTATACAGAGCCATTTAGCCAGTTTCCAGACCAATTAATACCTTCATTTAATTTTGACCAATATGATCCGTTTGGTGGTTTATGATTTGTACCATCTGCTGTAGCAACATAGGTGTAGCCGCCTAGTCTAACAATTTGTCCTACGCGATATGCAGTACCAGCATCCCAGTCACCAATTAACGTAAATCCGGTTGTGAATAAATCGTAATTTGTTGAATCATTAGATGGTGTGTCTGATGCTACTAAAGAATTCTTAACAATGTAAGTGTTTCCACCGTATTTTACTATGTCGCCTGGTTGATACTCAGTTGTCGATGCCCATTCACCTTTGAAGGAAACACCTTCGACAAATTGATTCCAGTTTGAGTTATCTGTTACAAAGTTTGCTGATGTGTGGTCTGTAACACAGATCCATAATCCGCCGCTAGATTTAACTACATCGTTGACTTTGTATCGAACAGCAGATAACCAATCACCTTTATATTCGATGCCTCTGTTAAAATAGTCCCACTTGCCTTGATCGTTTTCTAGTCCTAATGAAACTGTAGCAGCTGATGTGTGGCCTTCATTACAAACGTATGTTGTTCCGCCATATTTGACAATGTCACCAATTTTATATTTTTCGTTGGTGCTCCAATCGCCCTTCCAGTCGTTGCCTTTGGTAAAGACATCCCATTTTCCTAAGTCAACTTCTAACCCGTCAGTGGTTGTTGAAGCCGATGTATGTGCTGTATTACATAGGTAAACATATCCGCCGTATTTTACTAGGTCATTAACTTTATAAACAGTATTTGTATCCCAAGATCCTGTCCAATCAAAACTTTCCGCAAATAAATCCCAATCACTTTGGTTAGTTTCTAATACAGAGCTTGAAGTATGGCCGTTGTTACAAATATAAACATATCCGCCGTATTTTACAATATCGTTTTGTTTATAAAGTGTAGTTGCTGTCCAATCACCTTTCCAAGATTGTCCATCGCTAAATTGGTTCCAACGTGCTGGAATATTTTCTAAATCTGTATAAAAATCTGCATCTGCGGTGTGACCAATAACGCACACGTAGGTCTTACCACCGTAAGCCACGATATCATCTTTGTAGTACGAAGTACCGGTTGCCCAGTTGTCTTTCCATACAAATTTAATTCTACCTAGTTTAAATTCAGCCATTTATAGCTCCATATTATTCTTAATCATATTTATCTAAAAAAATTATCTCACGATTTTGTAAAATAATTCAATGCAAGTAACGTACCGTCTACTCCTCCGGTAAAGTTTACCTGGCTACCAAATATTAACTCATCTCCGCTGGTTGTAGATATTAGGTCTGGACCAATAGTTACAACACCTGCAGTCAACGATCCAGTGGTAGCATCTGAACCACCTCCTGAAACTCTTGCAGTCAAGTATGCTTTAATTGCTCTCTGTGTAGGAACAATGTTATTACTGTCAGCGATAAAAGTTCTGTCTGTTGAGAATTCTCTAATAACTGTTCCAGAACCGCCTACAGAAACTCCACCTATTCTAATTTCTTCTAGACCTTCTAACTGGAAGAATTGTGCGTTTAATGTTACAGTACCTGTAGATTGTTCAACAGCAAATAATTCTCCGCAACGGAAATTACCTTCTTCGTCAGTTGATGTATAGAATACACGACCTCCGTTGGCTTCATATACCTGGTTTTCAGGAGATATTACTGACCCGTTTGGATTTAGTGTATCTGGATAATTTGTTTGATAGTAGTTTCCTAGACCAATTTCTAAGAAATCGTGACCTGTTATGCGGCATTGTGAATACAATTGTCTAATTGTTACACCGGTACCGTGTTCAGGACTTTCTTCTCTACCTAAATCTTTAGCAATTTCTAATTGTGCTGTATAATTTCCGGTAGATCCTCCTAACACAACAGCTCTCAACAGTTTATATGTGTAGTCGTTAATACCTGAAATATTAACGTTATCGCCCGGGCTTGGAATTCTATCTAATCCCTGTACAACTAGATATCCGCCTATTTGATATTCATCTTTGTATCCGTCGCCAGAGACTGATACTCGTGTACTGGTTGTTTCGTATCCTTCACCTGCATTTAGAATGGTTGGGTTTCCTAAAACTCCGTTGCCTGTTCTTACCTGTACAAATACATCTGTGTCTGCATTTGGATCAACAATAGTCATAACCGGAGCAGAAGTATAACCACTACCTGGTTCCCAAATTGTTAATGCAGTCATTCTTCCGGCTACCACATATGCTCGTGCTCTAGCTGTGGCTCCTGTCTGTACAGATCTAACAATTGTAGAGTTTGCTGTAAGTCCTGCTAATACTAACCACTTTCCTGGTTTTGTATTTGCGCTATAGGTTACAGAACACCACGGAGATGAAGTTCCTAATGATTGGTAATTCCACAATACACCGTCTCTAGACGTTGCACATACTGTAGTTCCGTTAGCGACTGCAAAGAATATGCCCTGAGCATATGTAATTTCTCTCCAATCTTGTGCTTGAATAGTTTTTTCTGTCCAGGTAATACCATCCCAACTTATAGAAACTTCAGTTGCACCGGCATATCCTCCAGACAATGCAACAAATCTTCCGTTACCGTAGGCTAAAGAATAACTTCCCTGAGTGATTGAACCTAAGGTCCAGGTAATTGCATCAGAACTGTATGCTACTGCTGCTGAAGTAGAATCACTTAATGCTGTAGTCACATACTTGCCCTTACCATAGGCTACAGAATTCCAGTCAGCGCCTTCAGGAAGAGTAGATGCTATCCAAACCGATCCGTTTGTACTATAAGCAGCCTTAGTGCCACCGCTTGCTACAGCTACCCATTTTCCGTTACCGTAGGTAACATCACGCCATTCAGCAGTCGAAGGCATAGTCATTGATGACCAATTAATTCCATCAGTTGACGAAGCTGCGCTGCCGTTTGAAGCAAATGCCATAAAAATACCATTTACATAACGAACTCGAGTCCACAATGCTGAGGAAGGTAATGTTGTAGTATCCCAGGTCACACCATTATCTGTGGTATATGCTACAGAATTTGTATCCAACGCTACAGTCACAGCAATTTCATCGCTGGCTGCAATGCTAGACCATTGTCTATTGGCTGGTAAAGTTTTAGCAGAACTACTAAAACCAGGACTACTCAAAGTTACTCTTGGTTCTATAAAATAATTTGTTGACTTATCTAGTGTAGGTTCGATGGCTCGACCTTCATCTAAATGTTCCCATCCTAATTGATGTAAGGTCATTGTGCCTACACCATTTACTAAATTAAATGTTGCTCCCGGACCTGCTGTGTCACTTATTGTAATCGATGTACTGCTAACAATAGTTTTTACATAATAAACAGTCAATGATTCAATATTTCCGTATGTAGTTCCAGTAAACATTATAGGATCATTAACAGATAATGCTGAAGTAGATCCTACAGTAACTCTCATTCCAGAGGATGATGTTCCAGTTACTGCAATAGAACTTGTTGATTCTTTAGCAATGTAAGCATATTTTCCAGTTTCGTCAAAGTCAGCAATATATCCATACTGTCCTGTGCCTGTTCCTCTTCCGATAACTAATCTTAGTCCTCTGTAGGCTTCAGCAGTTTCAATGTCTGAACCAGCTAACTGTATTGACACAGTATTTCCGCCTTGTGAAGAATTAGTAATAAATTTATATCCAAGGCCGCCTTCAGCAGACGAGTCTCCTGGATTAGCGATTCGAATTTCTTGTACACCGCCGTTTCTAAATTCATCAACTTCTACAGAAGCATTAATACCTGATCCAGTAATTGTAAATGTTCCGGCCGTGTATTCTACACCTGCATTACTAAAGAACATTTTTTGAAGACCACCTTCGTCGTTGATTAATGTTTGATAAACGTCTGCATCATAGTATCTATTGTTAACTGTTGCTGTAATAGGTGTTTCAGCAATATTATATCCTTCTGAAACTGCACCTAATACTCCGTATGAACAGTTGCCGTTAGCAGCTCGAATTTTTCCACCGTTGGTTGCTAGGTAACCAATATAATTATAATATGTAAACACTGAAATACATTCAGTTCTTCCTGTGCCGTTGGCCCATACACCGATACCATCGCTGATAACCTGTGTAAAGTCGTTGGAAACCATAGTTTGATTTCCGCCAGAGTGTAGGTTTCCGTCAATCTTAAATCCAATACAGCCAGTACCAAAGGTTGTGCAGTTTTGAATATACGGAGATCTTGTTCCTACCCAGGCCGATTCGTCTGAAGGACCGTATCCAGGATCTAAACTAACAAATGCACCAGCAGTTGGTCTGCTGGTTCCGTATACGTTAGGAGCACTTAGAGTTCCCTCTAATCCTCTCATGGTCATATTTCTAATACCGGCAGCGTCTCTGCAATAGAACATATTGCTGGCTTTATTGGCTGTAAAATCTGAACCGTTAATAAAGAATGTTGAAGCTTCTACTGTTTTATAATTTCCAACATACAAAATGTCGTATGCAAGAGCATCAATAATTCTTTCAATGTCAAAATCCCATCTATCAGGCAATGGCATTAATAGTGGATTAGTTTCTTGAACATATCCTGCAACCTGGGCTTTTATAAATTCATAATTGTTTTCAATCTGCGCATTTGCGTTTATATTTCCTGCCGCAGCAGATGGTGTATTTGTACTGCTTATCGATACATTATACTGCGTTTCAATTCTATTTTTCAACATTTCAATCAATGTTGTTAAAGAAACAATCTGTAAATTTTCTGCTGCTGATGCTGTAAAATCTTGAAATATATCTGTATTGTATAAAAGAACATCGGGTTGATCAACAATAGTTTCACCTACTGCTACACCTAATACAATTCTAGAAATTAAAGGTTGTAGATAATCTAATGCTGACAAGATTAAACTAATATAATCTGAACTAAACGGTGTGTCTGCTGGAAATACTGTCACAGATCTAATGTCATCACCAACTAGTGCTACATAAGGCTGTACTCTAATTGGTAATATTTCTGGATAGTCGCCTGTTCTAATAAAAATTGTAGAATGAATAGGAACATTTTCTGTAGCGTATCTGATGGATCTCCATGCGCTTTGAGGACTTGTTCCTCTGTTAGGGCCGTCTATCCCTTCTGGTGAAACAAAGAATACATTCTCTGAATTTAATAGATATTTCCAAGCTACTTCGCTGTTATATGCTGTAAGTGCTTGACCTTCTTGGTCTACTGGTAATGCTTTATAACCAATTGTACTTCCATCACCAGTGTCGCCAAATGTTCGAACATCGCCTACATTTTTTAATCTATTAATTCTATTACCGTCGGTAACTTTTTTCCAATATCTTCCTAGCAAAGAACTATCAACTAAGCCATCATCATCGGGTCTATTCCCATTATCAGAAATGTGTTTATCTAAACAGGTATATGTACTGGATACCCATACAACAGTATCTCCAGCAATATAAGTGGTATCAGGAGCCCATACTCCTCTCCACTTTATTCCTGTGGTTAATAAATCCCAGTATACAGAATTAGTTGTGCTGTTGTCGTCTAAAAAGTCTGGGTCTTGATTTGTATTATCTAACAAACAAGAATAAACATTTCCTCCACGTCTAACAACATCTCCTAATAGATATTGAGTTGCCTGGTTCCAATCGCCTCTCATTTTTAAACCAGTATATAATAATTCCCAGTTAAATGGTGAGAACGGAGGTTCTTGATTGGTGTGAATTCTTAGAGATTTATATAAATGACCACCATAACTTACAATATCACCTATTTGATATAATGTAGTTTCATCCCACTGAAGGTCATACTCGTTACCTGGACAGTATATGTCAAACTGTTCTGACCCAAACACAGATTCCGATGTGTGGAATGTGTTTGCAATATAAAGATATGCACCGTATTTTACAACATCATTAACTTTATAAATTGTAGAAGATTGCCAATCACCTTTGTACTCTGTTGACTGATGTAATAAAGTCCACTTTCCTTGATCTTTAGGTAATCCTAATGTGTCAGTTTCTGCAGAAACGTGAGGAATTTGACAAATGTAAACATTTCCGCCGTACTTTAAAATATCCCCAAATCTATATCTGGTATTTGTTGACCAACTATCTCTCCATGACTGAGAAATAACTACCTCTTCCCAAGATGATTGACTTGCTTCTAATCCTTCAACTATTGTTCCTGCTGAAGTATGAGACAGTACACATCTATAAACTTTTGCCCCATATATTACAATATCATTTATTCTATAATATGTACCAATAGACCAATTAGTTCTCCAGTTCGTAGACGAAATGTATGTTGTCCATTTTCCAGAATCAATTTCAAAACCAGATTCTAAATTTGCAGTTTCAAGTTCTGGAAATTTTGAGGTATGGGCTTCTGTACAAACGTAGGTTACGCCGCCAACGGAAACAATATCACCAACTTTATAATATACATCATTAGTCCACGCTCCTAGCCAACTTGTGCCGTCTGCTACTAATTCCCACTTTGGAGATAAAACAGGAGGTATATCGCTGTTATAATAATTTAAATCGTAATAAAAATCTGCGTTTGATGCATGAGATTCAATACAGTTATAAACTTTGCCGCCAAAACTTACAACATCATCTGGGTTATATTTGCTGTGAGCACTCCATACACCTCTCCAGGTATATTTAAATCTGCTTATTTTAAAATCTGCCATTTAATTATTCCTCTGATGAACCTTCGTCATATGTATAACCATTGTTTATTCTAGCAACTAATTGCCCCTCATCATCAATATAATAAAATATTGCTCTATCGTCCCAACGATATTGTTGATATTTTAAATTTTGATACTCAACATTGTGGTTTACATCAATGCCTTCGTAAAAGTCCACTCCAATTTCAAAACCATTAAAATTTTCTGTTTCGTCGCCGACTCTGTTAATTTCAATTGAATCGTTAGATCTCATTTGATCATTTCGTTGTAAAAATAAACTACCGTTTTCGTTTTTTCTAATACCGTAAAAAAATCTAGGAGTATCGCCTAATCTTGTTAACGGGTCTGTACCTAAATAATAATTTGAATTAGACATTATGATATCTCCACGTAACTTACAACCACTGAAATACTATCAGCCTGACTGCTGGTAATTCGTAATCCGCAAAATTCCGGCAATATTAATTTTTCACCGTTGGTTATTATTTTTGCAGAAGTATTTGGCGGTATAGTTAAACCTTTTATGTAATAAGCTGGTACGCTGTCTGAACCTGTTACAAACACATCAACATTAACTGTATCATAATCAGTAATATTTGCAATATTGCAGCCGATTACAGTTGCTCGAATACCTGCGTCAATAGTTAAAACATCGTTTGGTTCGGTCCCTAACGAATTGTGTGTAACATTTTTAAATAGTGTTGGCATTTTTTATCCTAGAGTTAATGCAAATGCAACAGAAATATCATTAGCCTGTGTTTCTGACACAGCTCCAGATGCACCTGCAGGACTAGCCCAAGAAACTCCGTCCCAAATTTCCAAAGCCTTTGAATTAGTATTATATCGTGTCATTCCGACAACCGCATAAGATGTTGGACGCTGCGCATCATTTCCTCTTGGCGGAACAAACCCATTGGTACCAACAATTTTAAGATAACCATTACCTGTATGGGTAATTGTTGTAACAGCACCGGATACTACGTTAGTAATAGAACTATCAATAATTTTAATATTACCAGTTCGTATACCTCCCGCAGCATTTCCTTCTAATCGCAAATCTGTACCAGTTGTGGTAGTAATTATGTTATCTTGAAAAATAACACTTCCTACTTCAAAATAAGGAAGGTTCATTGAAGTAGTATATAAATCTTTAGTGTAAACAGCTCTCCATCTTACTGAACTAGAACCAATATCATATGTAGCATCAGTTTGAGGAATAATATCACTAGTAACGCTGGCATTAAAAACAATGTTATCGGTTAGTGCGTCACCAATTTGAATGTTGCCGCCGATCACTACATTTCCAGAAGTATTAATATTTCCAGAAACATCAAGATTTCCTGTAATATTTGTACTTGCTGAAATATTAACTGTGCCGGTACCGTTTGGTGCTAGATCAATTGAACTGTTAGAAACAGTAGTAGAAATAGTATTTCCTTGTAATTGAAGATCATCAATTTGAAGTCTGCTGTGATAAACAGTTGCTTCGCCGGCAGCGGCTTGAAATACTATTGTGCTGGTATCGCTGGTAATTGTATTGCCAGTAAAGTGTAAATTACCGACATTAATTTGTGTGTCAACAGTATGATTTATACCGTGTATATTACCGTTGACATCTAGGTCTGTAGTGGGGGCTGCTGTACGTATCCCGATACGAGAGTTAACAACATCCAAATAGAGAAGATCAGTCTCAAAAGCTAAATCCACACCATCTCTGATGAGATTTGACTTTAAGAGCTGACCGGAAATACGACCAATAGCCATTAGCTCTCCTTAACAGACCCCGTGTTTCACGGTTAACCTAATTTGGACTAACGTCCGCAGCCTTATGGCTCTTTGCTGGTTTACCACAGTCGGATCTTGCAAAAGTTTTGGTCTACCTTTGCAATTAGTAGTATTTATACCAAATGGAGAATTAGCCGAGGACTAGGGTCCAAATGTTTCCAATATCGTACATAAGTTCTTGTGTAACTTCGATACCACCACCTGTTGCCACTGACCATACAGTACCATCAAAACATTCCAGGTACCCTCTTTCTGTGTTGTATCTAGTTTCACCTACTTCTGGACTTAAAGGACGTTCGCTATCGGATCCGTTAGGAACAACCATACCGTTTGTACCGGTAAACTGAATGTATCCTATTCCTGTAGACTGTAATAATAAAGGATTGTTTTCTGGATTTATTATAGCATTTTCGTTAAATGCAATTTTTTCTAAGTATGTGTCTGCTGAATCGGCGGTTATTATTAAATCTTCATTGGACTGTGTTGTTGTAATTGTAGTTGTAACACCGTTAATTTCTACTTGATCACTGATATAAGCATAAGACGTATGGATACCTAATCCTGAATTTCCTATCGAAGTCCAATCAGATTGATAAACTTTATCCCAACGCTTTGTAGGTTTCCCTAGATCATAAACTTCATTGTTACCTAAGACAATTGTTTGAGTAAAATCGGTATTAATACTAGCAGTATCAGTAGTTTGGTCACCGATAGTTAGAGTACCAATTCCTGTTAAATCTCCCTGTAACGTTATGTTCCCTGTTACAGTTAAATTTCCTGTAATGTTTGTGTCTGCAATAAAATTAACTTTGCCTGTTCCGTTAGGATCAAATACAATATTTGAATTGCTAATACTGCTAATTTGATTATCGTTGAATATTAAACTGCTGGTAGTTAATCTATCGTGAAAAATATCACTTCCGGCTATCATAACCTGTATGCCGCCAACTGAAGTTGTAAATGTATTTCCGTTATTAATTTTAAGATTTCCAGCAATTAACTGTGTATCAACAGTTAAATTATGGCTATGAATATCTCCGTCTACATCTAAGTCGTAGGCAGGCGGAGATTTTTTTATACTAACTCGTTTATTTGTAACGTCAAGGTATAATAAATCAGTTTCAACAGCGATGTCAATGCCGTTTCTTTGTAGGTTAGCGGTTAATAATTTTCCACTAATTCGGCCAAGCTGAGACGAATAATTAGGTTCACTACCGTAGGTGTTTGAACCTAATAGACCGTCATCATCGCCCAATATACCCATAATTTAGTCCTTAATCGTTACTAGCCATTTCAATAGCGTGTACACTTGTTACTACGCTATTAGTTAAACTTGTTGGTCGACAAGTAATTTCTATTCTGTTTGTTGTAGAATTCCACTGTCCGTCAAAAGTAGCAAGAGGAGTGGCACTTGAATATGTAACACCGTATGCAGTAACGTAAACAACGTCATTTACATATCCTCTTATAGCAATGATATCGCAGGCCTGTGTTTGCCAACTAAGTCCACCATCTTCATAGCCTTCTACCATAACAAATAATTTAATAGCGTGTTGATATTGACCTGTTGAAGTGTAGATAACTGTATCAACACCTGCTAGACAAGATGTTGAATCCTGGTGACTCTGTTTAACATCTCCAGGATAATTTACATTACCTAATGTATCAATACTAACTTCATATCCATCTTGAGAAATTGCAGCAGGAATTGCACCCGAAGCTGCAAAAGTAATAGTATCCGTTGATGAATCAGTTGTAATTGTTATTCCAGGACCTTCTACTAATGTCAGCGTATCACTCGAGCTATCTGCAATAACGTTTGATTGTCCTGCAACAACAATAGTTTTAAATGAATCTGATACTGCTCCAGAAACTATATTGTTTAATAGGTTAGAAGGAATAGTACAAAATACTGTTTTGCCGCCTTCTAGAAAATTAACTGGGAAATTGCCGTTTGAAGAACTGTATATAACGTCTCTTGATAAAGATTCTGTTCCGCTAGAATTAGTATATGTGCCTCTTCCTACTTCCCAATTGCCGGCAGCATCTTCAATTCCGTAATAACATTCATTTCCAGAACCAACTGCCGAAAACGATTGAAAACCGGGAATTACAGTTTCTAATGTTATTGTACCTGTGCCGGTACTATATGTTCTAACTTTAACCTTATCAGCAACAACCAGGGCCATTACATATCTCCAAATCGATATGTATATTTACCCGTTTTTGGTTTTAGTTAGCGAATCCAAAGTATACTGTTACGTATTTTCCTGTAGGAACTGGGCTTGTAAAAATAAGATATGCGTTTCCGCTACCACCGTAGTTTGAATTTAATGTAAAGTTAGTTGTAGAAATTTGAAATACATTTTCTACCAATACAATAATATTATCTGCTGAACTAGGAACAGCATATAATGGGCCAAAGTCTGTCTGTATATCGTCACCTGGGCCTAAAGTTTGTTTATAAATTGAAGATGCGCCCGGAGCTCTAATAACTTCCCAGGCATTGCCTACGTAGCCTTCTATTGAATTTGTTGTTGTGTTATATCTAATTGTACCGTTAGCATCTGTAGGCTGACGAACTCCTGTTAGCTGAGGACGCTGAGATTGTGTGCCCTTAGGTAACATTAGGCCACCGTGGCTATTCATTACTACGCGGCCGCCAGGACCGTTAGCATCTGGATAGGCTATTAATGTTCTATCGTTGATACTAAACTTAGAAATGTTTTTAGTCTTTAAGAATTTCATACTTCTAATGCGCTCACTGTTACAGACAATTTGCTTGCAGAACTAGTACCTACCCAAATTTCGTCGCCACTTTCTAATACAACTCTTTCTTCACTAAAAAATACAGTTTCGCCTGCTGGAACGGTTAGGTTGTTTACAATTAAATTTCCGTTAGTTGCAGATTTACCATTTCGAACCAAATAAACATTTACATTAACTGCATTTGTAGTTTCGTCGGCTGCGCTAGGTGCTGCTGTGTTACAAAATGCAATAGTAGTAATTGCATTAATTCTTCCAGTAGCTCCGCCGACACCAATTGCTGCACCAGTTGTTGAACTAGTAAAGACTTTTACGGGAGAAGTTACACTAATAGAATCAATTAATGCTATTGTGCCTTCCGGAGTTTCGTAATTTCTAATCATATTTTTCTCTTAAAATAACATACTGAACACAAGTGCTTTATTTTTACTTATTAACTCGCCATTTCTTTTCGAAGTTTGTGTACTGTCGTTGACAAACCAAATTCCAGAAGAACCTACGCCCGGACTAGCAGCGTAAATTAAATTGCTGTCTGAAACATACGCAGGTGTTACAGCAATTTTATCTAATTGAACAGCGTAGTTAGTTTGTAATTTACCAGTTCCTTGTGTTCTAACATATATATTCTCGTTGGTAATACCTGCTTTGGAAGTAATTTCTGTTCGAGAAGGGCCACTACCTAATTCTAAATTTCCTAATTCAACTCGATTAGTAAAAAACTGGCTTACTAGATAAGAATCTACAACAATAGAAACTGCACTTTCTCCAAACGTCGAATATCCAGTAGTGTTTGTAAAATATTCTAACGAACCTGCCTGAGTTGATATATTAGGTGTAATGTCTTTGTCAGAAATAATAACACTGGTATCTTGACTTTGAGGAGCAACAATCTGGAAGGTTGGGTTATTTAAAATTGCATTATCAACATATAACTTATTTGGAATATCATCGTCGTGTATAACGTGTTCCTCATATGTATCTGTTCCAAAAACGGATATTACTCCAGTTCCAGAACCAATCAATGTTAAGTCTCCGTATCGACCTTGACCTGAAAAATTTAAATTTTCAGTTTCATTATCTGTTAAAATTGTATTAACTTTAATACCAACTTCACTGTAGTTGAATGGGCCTGGAGAATCATTGGCTGCAAACAACCAAGTCTTTGATGATTCCTCAAATAACAACATTGCAGGAGTTAAATCACCCCTATCAATTTTTACTCCCGAATAACCTAAAGTTACTCCTGATCCTGTTTCTCCAGCATTTAGTGTTATAATATTGTCATTGATATCTAAATTTGTAGCAGCAACAGAAACTGTTTGACCTTCTACAACTAAGTCCCCTGTAACTATTACACTACCACCAGCAGAGGCTGGACCGGTGTCAAACTTTATTTTGGCACCGTCGGCAGTTTTAATGTTATAATCACCGTTTACACGGAGAAACTGTCCCATTGTTAATTCCTAAATTAAGTTGGTGTTAAGAAAATTTGATCGCCTGTAGAGTCTGCATAGTTGCCTAATCTCCAAGTATATCTTACACCGTTAAAGTCAATAGCTGTACGCTTTTGTAGTTTAGCAATTCTAACAGCACTTGCATCAGCGCCTGTTTCTAAATAACCTGTTAGGCGCATTTCTCCAGCAGCACTAGGTGTTCCGCTGACTAATTTGCAAATTGCTTGTGTGCTAGATGAAGTATCTTGAACTAGGTATCTCTTAGAACCTTTTTGCTTAACAATAAACACATCAGTTTGATTAGAACCAATGTATGCTTCGCAGCGAATACCTGCATCGCCTGTGTAGGTGCCAAATACCTTAACACCATTCTTATCTGATTTTACTGGACGTCCCATTTGTTTTCTCCTTGTGTTGACGTTCTAGGCCTACGCGGTGGGTGCCGCATAAATCACTTAGATACTTTATTTATCCAGCCAAACAAAAAGCCCCTTTCGGGGCTTTTTGAATACGTTGTATAATCTTTTTAAAGATTAAGCAAAACGTAGGTTTGCAGATGTAACATCAACAAGAGCCAAGTAGTCAGCAGCATTACCTAGAGATGATGCTGTGTTTGTTAACTCAACATAACCGTATCTGGTCATGAAAGAAACTACTGGTTCAAATGTAGATGGATCTAATACAACACCGCTGCTCATCAATGGAATGTATGGGCAGTAGAATGCTGCTGCGTCAGACTCGGAAGTACCTTTGTAACCAATCAATACTTTGTCGTCTTCTGCGTATGTGTTTACATACACTTTCATTGCGCTGTTCAATGTACCAACGAACTTGGTGTTTGTTGGAGCTTCGAAAGTGCCTTCTGTAGTGCGAGCAAAAGCAGAAGTTGTAGCAGACTGTAATAGTGTTAATACAGTTGGTGATACAACAGCCCAGTTACCTGCGCCACGACGTGTACGTTGTGCGATCAAGTTAGAAGCACGGTTGATTTGAACAGCTAGAGCAGCGTGTTCGTCACCAACGAATGTAGCTGTACCAGAAACTGCTGCTTGGTCGTATGTTAATACGGCTGTACCAGCTAGTGTCTTCAAGCTACGTAGAACTTCTTGATCAATCTCAGCTGTGATCTCTTGTGCAAGAGCAGCCATGATTTCTGCTTCGATGTCAATACCTTGTTGGGCTTGTGCATCTTGAGCAGCTTCAAATGTCCAGCGAGCAGACAACTTACGTGTCTTAGCTTCGACTGTTTGTTTCAAGATTTGAATGCTTAGTCTGTTACCTGCTACGCCTTCTAAAGCTGCTGTAGAAGCTGCCTTATCAGAACCAGATACACCAGAATAGCCTTCAGCAATCTTGAATGGGCTTAGTGCCTCATCGCCAGCTGTAGTGTTACCACCAGCAGAACCACTGAATGTGTCGCTGTAGCGAACACGTAGAGTATGGATCTGACCAACTGGGCCTGTCATTGGTTGTACACCAACTAGTTCATTAGCAATGACTGTTGGCATTACACGTCTGATCACAGGTAGGATCACACGATTTAGGGTTGCAACGTTACCGGCGGAAGTAGCACCAGCTGTAGCACTCTCTGCCAAATACTTGCGGGTATTCTCTAGAGTAGTTGCCATAACTGTACGCTTGTTACCTTGTAGGCCTTCTAATAGAGCCTCTTTAGTTTCCGACCAGCGTGACTCGAGTAGTTGTGACATATTTGTTCTCCTTAAACTTTAAGTCCCGCAAGCCTGCGGATGTCAAAAATTTCTGCGGTTTTTTCTTCTTTACCGCTAGATTGTGGTGCCTGTTTATCGCCTGTAATTTCTTTAGCCTCTGAGAGTACTTTCTTCGCCGGTGTACCGCCATTCATTACTGCTGGCATATACTTGTCGAAAGCTGTACGTAGCTTTTCAGTTTGAACTGATTCTAATAGACTGCTCATTACTTCACGCTTATCTCCAGTCAACGGGCCTAGCAATTCGCTCATAACTTCCTTGCGTTGGTTGTTTTCTTTGATAATACGTAGTTCACGTTCTTTGCTTTCTACTAGTGATTGTGCTTCTGCAACAACTTTTGCTGCTTCTTCTAGCTCTGCTTCTTTGGTAGCAACTACCTTTAGAAGTTTTGCTGTTTCAGATTTCTCATTTAGGTGAGATGCAGCATACTCGCTTGCGAAAGATTCAAAAATTCTGCGACCAAAGTCATTTCTACGAGCTGCATCAATGTCTTCACGTAGTTGAGACATTTCAGTGCGTAGACCGCCCTGAACTGTTTCTGCAACCATTGTAGAAGCTTTGCTAATAAATTCTTTCTTGAGAGATTCGAACTTAGCCTTAGACTCACGTACTAAACGTACTTTAGTTTCAGCTAGGTCTTTCTTATCTGTGTGGAATTCTGCGATTTCTTTCGCTAGAGCATCCACAATAAAAGATTCTAGTTTAGCAACATTGTTGGCAACTTGCTTACGATCTTCGTGTAGTTCTGCAAGTTCTTTCTTAAGATTTGAAAGAACAAATGATTCCATTGCTGCGGAATCGTCTTTCATCTTTTGAACATAACGAGCACGAGCTTCAATTAGACCTTGGCGATCTTCTGCAAGTTCGCCTAATTCTGCTTGTAAACGATCAGTTAGCATAGCTTCAACAGCTTCTACCATTGCTGATTTATCGTGTTCGTATTTTTGTGCAAATTCTTCACGTAGTGTAGCAGTGACTTGCTCACGGTTTTCTTGAATTCTGCTTTCCCAAGCAGTTTCAATTTCCGATTTGATTTCTTCGGAAATCACATTGTTTTCGAACAATTGTTTTACGATGTCTAGCATTGTGATTCTCCTACTGTTATTTGAGTCCAGCGATTATTCGCTTAAGACCCTCTGCTAAGTATTTTTGTGCCTGTGGTCGCCTTTAACTTCTTGTGCAATTCTATAAGCCTGATAGCCACCTGTGTTATTCATTAGGTGTTCATAAACTGGTGTTGGATAAGCGCCTGGTGCGCTAGGTTGAGCAACAACGTCAACTGTAATAATTTCAAACCCGTTAACTTTTCCTTCGTTATCAACTTCACCTGATCCACGAGAGGAAACGCCAAGTTTAACTCCTGACTCCAACATTGTCTGTACTAATTGACCCATTGGAGTTGGGAGGATTTTAAGTTTTCCGTAGCCGTTAGGACCATCCATCCACATCTTGGTAATCATATGACTAACACGATCTAGATTGATTCTTAAATCCTGCGGGTGATCAACTTCGCCTAGCACTGAATATCCGCCAGCGATCTGTTCGTTGAGAGTCTTGACAGCCCTGCCAATTTCTTGAGAAGAATAAACACGTTGATTTGCATTGCGAATGTCGCCCTGAATGCAAATCCCGTTTAGATAAAGGCTCTTACTCGAGCCTTCACCTTCACTCTCAAGGACAATCTTAGCCTGGTCGAAACTCAAATTTTCTGCTAGGGTAGATCTCACGTTAGTGTCCTATTATCTACGACCACGGAAAAGGCTTTGCTTGTTGTCAGCTGATTCTTTTGCACCAGCTTTCTCAGCACCGTGTCCTGGCTCTTTCTTGCTAAAAGCATTTCCTGCTTTGCCGCCTGGCACGTTAATATTACCAGCGTTGTCTTCTGTTGGCTTTTGCTTGATTAAGCTAGAACCTTGCAATTGGCCTTTGTTTGCTTCAACGCCGCTTTCTGTTTTGCTTTGAGCGATGTTAGAAGCTGTACCGCCCATATCATTCTTACCAGCTACGATTGACTTGGTATTTGCACCGTTATCACCCATTTTTGCTGGAGCAACTTTTTCTACGTATTCACGAACTGTTTCTAGATCGTTGATATCGTCTTTCATTTCTTCGTCGTCACCGCCCATTTCGTCACCGAAATCGTCGCCGTGTTCTTTACCTTCAATACCTTTTAGCTCGTCAAACTTAGCTTGTAGCTCGTCAACAATAGATTCTAGGTCTTGAAACAATTCTTCTTCGCCCTTTTCTGCTGGCTCTTCTTCCCCGTCCATTTCGCCTTCTAGGTCGTCTGTTGGGTCGCCACCAAATTCTGGCATATCGTCACCGCCTTCAATTGCGATGTCTTCAAAGTTTTCGTCGACTTTGTCTTCTTCAGCATCTTCATCAGAAGCTGCTTCTTCCATATCTTCGTCGTCTTCGTCTTTTTCTTCTTCTTCAGCAATTTCGCTGTCGATCATTGATTCATAAATTTCACGTGATTGTTGTACAACGTAATCGTGAAATAATTCTTCTGCTTTGGCTTGATCGCCTTCAACAAGATGTGACAACATCTGTTGCAATAATGTTTTATCTGCCATGTTAAAATCTCCTCAAGATGGTTTTAGGCTGTGTTTTTATTTACTACGTAGATTAAAAAACTACGTTAAATGATAGTTTTTTGATCGTTTTCATTTGAATATATAGTTCCCGGGAACGTTTTTTCAAAATCTTTAAAATTTATATGGGTTAAATTAGTTAGTGCAGGTCCCAATTTATCTGGAATAAATGCACCATCTTGTATTACCCTAAAAAAATTAATGTGTCTAAACTCCTTTATAACTTTTTCTGTTTGACTAAGCCAATTTCCAAAGTACGTAGGTGCGTCTGTTGACTTTTTATAATTGTATGTATCTGCGTACACATTATTAAATTTTCCCTCTAATCCTTGATAATCGAACCCAAAAATGTATATATCTTTGTGTCCTTGTGTACAGGCTAACCATAATGCGGTAGGCCCTGAACTCCAGCCTTTATGAGGGTTAAAAAAGTTAATATGATGTTTAGTTTGTACACCTTTGTTAGGATTTGTCCATACTTGATGAGTTTTGTGATAGCCCGATGATATAATTTCATTGACCATTTTAACATCAACAGCTATTAGATAGTGAGGTTCATACTCTCTATACTGTGCATTACAGCCGTAGACAACTCCTTTAGTAAGTAAGGATTCTGGATTTATTGTTAATCGACTTGTACCGTTACCTAGAACAAAGGCCGGATTATTGTGGTGGAGCTGCTTCTTCGCCAACTGGTGTTCCATACATTTGTCTAATAAAACCCAGTTCAGACTCTTCTTCCATTTGATGCGCTTCTGATTGAAGTCGCAATTGATTAATTTGACGTAGTGTCAAGCGAATTTTTCTATTATCTGTTAACTTAAGAATAGACTTATCTCTGCTAGAGTCGTATCTACGATCATTAGCAAAGTCGTTGTTTTTTTCGTTAAAATAAAAAAATTCGTTTAGAAGCATAATGTATTTATTACTGAACTGGTGCTTCTGCTGGAGCAGCTTCACCTTCGGCTCCTGGTTCGGCTTCAGCAGCCATATCAGGACTAGCTTCTGCTGATTGTCCAGCTAGGTCTGCTGCCATTCCTCCGGGAGTAATGCCTGCAGATCTTAATTGACTCTGAGAATCCGGTGTTGCCTGTAGAGTATCGCCGTTTTCTTCTCTCCAAAGTTTTTCGTTTTCTTTGATCTCTTCCTCGGTCATTCCTAAGAATCGCTTCATAGCAAAACGTTTACTTAGATGAGGAATTTGAACAACTTGACTGAATGTTGCTGCTCTTGCTGTGTCAAGTTCTGATTGACGATAAGCAGCAAAGTTTTGTGGTGAATTAAATTTTAGCTCAAATAAACTATTATCAATGTTAATACCGTTGTTGTTTAACCAAAGTTTAAATTCTAGATCAAATGTTTCTACAATCATAGATTGTAAACGTTTGCAGTACTCGTTAAAACGTAATTCTTGAATATACGCTGTGCCTACTTTACCATCAGAGATGTTGTTAGGCTGTTCATCAATGGCAGTAGGAAGGTATGAAGCAGGTATACGCAAAGCCCTAAAGAGCTTGTTAGTAAAATAACGTAGGTCAGTAATTTCGCCAAGGTTGGTACCTCCAGGTAGTGTTTCAACTTTAGAACCACGACCTTCAGCAGTTTGTGGGAAGAAGTAATCTTCGTTTACACTTAGTGGATTATAACTAGCGTCTATAACGTTATTTCCACCGCCGGTTGAACTAGGAATACGTCGTTGTTGAATTTCATTTTTAACCCGTTCAACAAAGCTCATAGCCATATGCGCTGGCATATTTCCAACGTCTACATAGAAAATACGTCTTTCTGGAGCACGTTGTATACGATAGATAATAATAGCATCTTCAAGCAATTCTTTCTGCTTGTAGACTTTAAATACTGATTCTAGAATACTATTACCAAAAGGATAATTTGTATCTAAACCTTCTGATAATGAAATATGGACTACGTGTTTTGCATCAACTGTGATTTCGTTTTGTGCATTACTAAAACGTGTGCCAGGAGGCTGTGCTGCTGCACCAACCATCCCTCGGCCAAAGCCTCCGCCGGATGTGTAAGAGCTTGAACCACTAGGTGATGTGTTAGTTGTATTGTGTGGTGTTGTAGCAATTAAATTTACAAAATTAAAGTTAATATCTTTAATTCCGTACTGCTCAGGAACTTTACCTTCGCTTTCGTTAACAATAATTTTATTAACCTTAGAAGGATCAACATATAACCATTTTTGAGTTTGTGGATCTCTAACAAAGAAACAATCTCCGTATTTTAATGTGTTACGGAAAATACGGAAAATTCTAGTTTCAAACTGCTGTTCTTTAACCCACTTTTGTAGTGCGTCTTTTAAAATTTTAACTTCGGTTGAAGTAGGCGCACCTTTAAAAAATGTCTGGAATGGTGTGCGATTTTCTTTATCTTTTTGTGTGCAAAATTCTGCAAGAATATCAAGTGCAGCATTAACTTCACTGTCCATATCCATTGTATCGTATTGCATATATTTTTCAACACGGTTTGGACTACCTGCATAAACATCCGGTAAAAAGCTAGAATAATTTGCTCTAGCAGGACCCGGACGGCCACGGCCCGAAATTGGGCTCATTGAACCTCCGTTGTTGCTAACATTAACAGGTGTAAAGTATTTTTTCCAACTCATAGTTTATGCTCGATATAAGTTTCCAGACAAACTCTTAGTAGCATTGATTTGTTCATATGTGTTTGTTGTAGTCTGAGCACTTAGTTTAAGTAATTGTCCCATCTTAGTATTTAATTCCGCAAGCAGGGTTTCTGCTGATTCTTGAGTAGGTCCTCGTTCTTCAGCTCTTTTCTTTTCTTCTTCTTGTTTGGCTTTAGCAGCGGCTTCTTCCTCTGCTTTCTTAGCGGCTGCTGCACGTTGAGATTCTTTATCAGCTTCTATTGCAGTTTTGGCAGCATCTGCTTTTGCGGATGCTTGTTGTTCTCTTGTAGTAGGACTAGCGGTTTTAGCAGCATCTGCTTTTGGCACTAGGGCACTACCTTCTCTTGTAGCGTATTGTTTTAATAGTTCTTCTGGACCGGCTGTATAATCTACAGATGCTTGTTCAGCGGCCTTAGCAGCGGCTTCTCTACCTGCAAGTTCTTTTTTGGATAACTTATTGTTAGCTTCAGTGAAAAGTTGTTTTTCAGCAAATTTTTTCTTTTCAGCTTTGACTTCTGCAAGTTGAGTTTGGATTTTTGCATCTTTCTCTTCTTTGGCAGCTACCAATGCTTCGTCTCTGGCTTTGGCTCTAGCTTCTCTGTCTTTTTTACGCTGTTCGTAAACTTCGTCACTCATTCCGCCAAATCTATTTGGAATTAAGTTTAAGATTTTGTCTATCATTGCTTCAAACCCATCATTTAGGTTTGCAAATATTGCCTTAATTCCTTCTACACTAAAATATTTTCTAAATGTTTGCCAAACATCAGATATAACTTCACCTAGTGTTTTAAAATACTTAGAAACCGTTTCCGATTTCATAACAACTTCATTGAACCATTTATAAACATCTGTGGCAGTATCTATTACCCACCCGAGTACTGCGCCTAGGATTTTAAATGCATCTCCTACTACCTGTCCAACTTCGAGTATAGTTCTTTCTAACCAATCAAGACTCCCTACTAACTCGTTGCCGCTGGTAAAAATATCAGTTACAGCTTTCCAAAGATTATCTAAAGGTTGCATTAGTCCTGTGACAGCTTCCCATAGGCCGCCAAAAGCTGTTTCTGTAGCTTTGACCACACTACTCAAAATACCAAATAACCAGTTTAATCCTTCGTCTACAAGATCTATAGCACCTTTAAAACTTTCAAATTGAAGGCTAACACCTTCTAATGTTTTGCTTATTTTTTGAATAATTGGTTCAAATATTATTTTAAGACCAAAGCCTATTTTTTCAAATAGTGCGCCTACGACTGCAAATACCGGAGGTAACACTCTTGTTAGAATATCAATTATTGGTCTAAATCCTGCATCTAATGCTTTGAGAGCAGGAGCCAGTACTCCTGTAAATATCTGTGCAACTAGTTCAACTCCAGAAATCATTAAATCTAAAAATCCACTAGATGCTAGTAGTTCTGTAAAAGTATTACTGATGCTATTAAGCACCTGAGACATCTTTTGCATTTTTTCGTTAAAGCCGTCTGTGTTTTTCTTAGTTGACTCTTGTTGTTCGCCCGCGGTTTTAATAGCGTCCTTATTGACCTTATTCCAACTTCCTAAGGCTGCGGCTGTTCCTCGCATTTCTTCGCTGGCTGCTGCTGCGTATTTGATATTTTTCAACGATGATGTTGCTTCGGCTCTACCAATATTCAAACTTTGATTCATTTGCTCTTGAGAAACCTTAACACCTCGTTGTGTTTGAGCGTGTAGGTTGGCAAACTGAGCACCTAGTTGAGGCATTTGAGCTAGCAATGCTCGGTTAGCATCTGTAGTAGCAGTTCCGTTGGCAATTAAATCTTTGGCAAAGTCCTGCATTTCTTTGCTAGGCATACTTTGAATTAATGTCATTGCCGAAGCTTCAACCTCTGGTCCAAGACCTGCCATAGCCGCTCTAAACTGTCCGTCTGCTGCTAATGCTTCTCTTTCTTTTTCTTTTGCAGCACGTTCTTCTCCAGTTACCTTGGCCAGCATATCCATTTCTTTAAGATAGCTCTTAGCACCTGCTGCTAACTCTGCATTGGACTTTGTTCCTTGAGCGCCTTGGGCTCTTAACAACTTACCATAATTTGCAAGACCTTGATTTATTTCCTGTGTATTATATCCTAGAGCATAAAGGTCTGAACTTGTTGTTCTTAATGTTTTAGATACCTGTGCAAATCTCTTTGAGCCGTCTTCAGTAGTAACACCGAACGCCCCCATAGCTTCACCATTCTTAGAAATTAAAGCACCAAATTCTGCAAGATTCATTCCAGCTGCTGATGCCGCTGCAGAAAATTGACCTATGCTTCCACCAAAGGTAGCACCAGATGCTGTAGCTTCACCGTAGGCTTTGACCATTTTATCAGCTGCACCTGCCACTGCTCCAAACACTTTAGCTAATAATCCGCCAACACCTGGAATCATTGATAATACTTCTGCTGCGGAAGCTGCTGATCCGTCTATTTTAGATAATTTTTCTGCGGTGTCTACACCCGATTCTGCAAGTTTTGCCATTTTTCCAACAACAAATCCTGCACCAGTGGCTAATTTTCCAAGACCTCCTACAACTCCTCCTGCAGCTTTACCAAGGCCAAACATTGTCTTTCCTGCTGCGCCTGCGGCTTTGCTAAAAAACCCGCCACCGCCTCCGGCTGGAGTACCGCCACCGAGACCTCCTCCTCCACCAGGAGATCCTCCACCACCAGGACCACCGCCACCACCTCGACCTCCTAATCCACCGCCTTTTATTGCTTTAAGGATTTCTTTTAAGGTAGCTTCAGTCGCGGCATTTTTGGCTTCAACGTTGCCAATTCCTGGGATATCAATGAATACACCTGCCATTAGTTATTTTTCCTGGGTAAAATGCGCATATAAATAGATTAGAGCACTATTGTATTTATTGGAGACAAAATGAGTGAGATCACAAACCCTATGCAGTCTAAACGAAATCCTTTGGCAAGTTTTTATAGACAGCCAAAAATTTATGTAACATTACCTTCTAAAGGAAAGTTTTATCCAAAAGGTGCATTAGATGTAAGTGCTAATGAACAATATGCCGTCTATGCTATGACTGCCAAAGACGAACTAATGTTTAAAACACCGGATGCTCTATTGTCAGGACAATCAACTGTAGAATTAATTAAAAGTTGTATTCCTGCAATATTAGATCCTTGGTCAATGCCTAGCATTGATTTAGATTTTGCTCTAATTGCTATTCGTATTGCTACCTACGGAGAAAAAATGGAAGTAGGCTGTAACTGTCCTCATTGTAATGCTGAAAACTCTTATGAAATAGATCTTACTTCTTGGTTCCAGGTCTTTAGCAGTTTTAACTACGAAGATAATATTAATATAGATCCGTTAACAGTACATATTAGACCGTACTCTTATAGAGAAATCACTAAAACTAGTATTAAAACATTAGAACAACAAAGAATTTTTAATATTGTCAACGATGAAAGTATGAGTGACGAAGAAAAATTAGAAAAGTTTGGCAAGAGTTTTGTTAAGTTAACTGAACTAACTGTTGATTTAATTGCAGACTGCATTACTCAAATTGATGCACCGGAAGGTCCTGTTACAGACAAAACAATAATTAAAGATTTTATCAATAACTGTACCAAAGATATCTTTGATAAAATTGCTGTGCATATTACATCAATGAAAGATCAGATTGAATTCAAAGCACAAGATGTTCAGTGCGGTGAATGCACTAAAGAATTTAGTTTGCCAATTACTATGGATCAGGCAAATTTTTTCGGCGTAAAATCTTAACAATGTCTTTGCCGGAGATTTTACGCGAGTCCGAAAAATTAGATACTGAGGCAAAGATAATTAAAAAAGATTGCTTGAAACTCTGTTGGTATATGAGAGGTTTAAGCTATGCTGAAATAATGAATATGAGTTGGGACGAAAGAGAAATTATTGGTGAAATAATTAAAGAAAATTTAGAAACTACCAAAAAGACAGGATTAAGTTTCTTTTAAATTTTTTGATAAATTTTTGCTAATTGACTTTTTTGTCTGTAGTCAAGTTCTTTACCGTTAAGAATATTATATAAAATTTCTTTAGCTTCACTGTTTGATAATATACTAAAAGGAGAAGCAGCCGCAGGTGCTGCTTTTTTTTCTGGTCTAGCTTTAGAGGTTGGTTCTCCGTAGCCTTTTTTAAACCCGTCAATAAAACCTTCATCAACGGGTCTAACAAGATCAGCTAATTTCATTTTTTAAAAATTTTAAAAGTACCGTTGGCAATGGATTCAGCTACCATACGTTGTTTATGGCGTTCAATTGAATCAGTGAAATTACCCATTAAACGATCTCGGTCTGCATCAATCTCAGCTTGAGTAGGAGCTGCTGCTTTTTTACGGCCACCTTTCTTCTTAGGAGCTGGTTCAGCTGCAGGAGCAGCCGCAGGAGCAGCCGCAGGTGCTACTTGTTGAGCAGGTTCAGCCGCTGGTGCCGCTGCTGGTTGTTGTGCTGGTGCTGCTTGAGGTTCAGCTGCTGGTTGTTGTGCAGGTGCTGCACCTTTAGCTGCTGGTTGCGCTGCTGGCTGACCTACTGATTTTTGTAGCAATTGTAAAATACGCTGTTTGCCTTTTTTGTCAAGTTGATCAATTTGTGATTTAACTTGAGCATATGCTGTTTGATTAGGTTTTTCAGCCGCTGCTTGTTGAGCTCCTGGTTTTCCTGCTGCGGCTGCCGCTCCTCCGGCTTTGCCGCCAGGATATTTTGCATCAGGACTTGCTGTGCCTCCAGGGGCTGCTGGTTGTGCGGCTGGTTCAGCTGCTGGTTGTGCTCCACCTTGTGCTGGTGCTGCTGGTTGTGCTCCGCCTTGTGCTGGTGCTGCTTGTTGAGCTGCGGGCTGTGCTCCGCCTTGTGCTGGTGCTGCTTGTTGAGCTGCGGGCTGTGCTCCGCCTTGTGCTGGTGCTGCTTGTTGCGCACCGCCTGCGGCTGGTGCTACTGCCGGAGCTTCGTCGCCGCCGCTTGCTACATTAGACTTACCTGCTTGGTAACCTTTCTTAAGCGCAGATCCAAGACCTGCTACTCCACCCGCTACTGCGCCAACACCTTTGGCTAGTGTACCAACACCTTTGCCTACTGCTGATCCAATTTTGTTTAATAGTGGACCTTCTTGTAGCTCTACTTGTTGACTTTCAGTTAATAATTCGTTGATTCTCATGTTAAACGGTTCCTAATTGTTTGGTTACATACTGTAGCATTCTGGTCTTATCTTTCTTATTTAACGATAAAATAGCTTTCTCAACTGCTTTATAATCTACTTTAGCTGCTGCTGGCTGAGCTCCTTGTTCAGCACCTTGAGCTCCTTGTTCAGCACCTTGAGCTGCCTGCCCGGCTGCGGGCAATTTTAAATCTGCAAACACCTTGTCGACAACACCTTTGTCAACACCTTGATCCTGTAAGAATTTTGCCACTTGATCAGAATCCATTGGCGATCCTGCTTTTTGCCAGGCTGAGTTTAATTTGTCTGCTGTAACTTTGGTTGTCAGGTTCTTAGCCTTGGTCTTAATCCAATCCATCGGCCCTTCTACTAGACGTCCTTCGGCAAGATAATGATCATTCTTGGCTGTTATTCTCTTGAACAACATATAGATCTGTCCTTCTGACAGTTTCTTACCACCAGGCACATAGCTCATAGCTAATCTAGACGATGTTCCGGCTGGTACTTGATTTGGTGCAGGTCCTCTTGGACCCTGTTGTTTGGCTAGGTCGTAAGCGGCCTGAACTTTTGGATCAACAGGATTGCCGTTGGCCTGTGCCATATCCACCGCAGCCATTTGTCTAGCAGTCAATGGTTCTCCATCTCGTACATAGTCACCACCAACTTTAATACCTTGACCTTGTGTAACTGTTCTAGTTCCACCGCCTGGTAGTTCTGATGTAGTTGTTGTAGCACCTGGAGGCATATCAGTATCTCTAGCAACGCTACCGCCACCACTGAATGCCTTAGGAGCGCCTGGAGCAAATCCTGGATTAACCTTTTCTAAGGCAGCATACATATCCCCAGGACGCACACCCGGAGGAGCCTGAATAGTTGCAGCTACTTCTCCCGTGGCTTTGTCCATAACAACAAGACCGCTTTCTCCTTGTTGAACTGTGTACTTGTCAGGATTTAATTTAGATAGTGTGTCTTGTTGTTGTGCAGTTAATTTTTTCAATGCAGGGTCTGCTGCAAACTCTCCTCCTGCTGTCTGAGCGGCATCTGCACTTTTGCCTTTGACAGCACCTGCTACAGCATCCACTGCGCCAGAGGCAAAGTTTGCAGCCATCTGACCAACTACAGCACCAGCAGCGCCTGCTAGTGCAGGTTTAATTGCGCCTTTAAATGCTTCTTTCCAACCTTTGCCCTGTAGCTTTGCCGATGCTATAGCAACACCGCCTGCAACAATAGCACCAGTTATGGCCACTGCGGCTGTGCCGCCGCCGGGAAAAAATGTAGCAATCAGCGGACCCGCTTTGCTCATTAGTCCACCTAGGACACCACCAACTAGACTCAGAACGATGCCCTGTGCTGCGGGATTTTGAACTGCTGCTGATACTATTTTCATTAGACCGCTCTTAGTATCTGCTGGAACGTCTAATTGCTGTACGGCCGCAGATGCTTTTTGTTCAAACTGAGGATCTGGTTGTGCCTGAGGATTGGGTTCAGGCAATGACTTTTCTAGCTTGCCTAAAAATGAATCAGGAATAATCTTATCTACAATCTTGCCCAGAGCCGTATTGTTTTCTCCACTGGCGCCAGCTTCTTTTTCAGCAGCCGCAAAGATCTGAGATATTTGATCCTGTGTCAGTGCTGCTTCAGATAGATATTTCTGCCAAGGTTTGAAGAATTCTTCGTCAATACGATCCCAATGTTGTGTGTATAAGGGATCTCTTCGAAGATCTTCGCTAAGGTAATGTTTAATAGTTGTATTGTCTAAATCGTTCAGTCTCATAGGGCATTCTCGAATGATATATTATTTATTTTAATAACGAGCTAACGCTCGTTTGCGTTTTCGCTTGCGCTCAACGCACTTTGTTTTCTTTTAATTATATCGAAGTTGTGCGAGATGATATATTTGCGCGAAGCGCAATTTAAATATTATCCAGATCTTAATGGTCACACTAAGCCCGTTTCCGGGCAAAGATAACATTATCCGAGTCTGGCAAGTCACACAGCGTTATGGCAGTTACAGAGGCGGTTGTCCGGTACCTCGAGCCACGTCTTATTACAACGGCGGTTAGTAAATGTACGCTATCACACCTACTAACGTGCAGGATCTCCCTGCTCATTTCGCCTTTTATTTCCTTTTCAAACAGCAAAATCGCAGGGCTTAGGTAGCGATCTTCATCCAAATGGGTAGTTGCTGAGTACCACTGCGGCGTGGAATTCCGTCCCTGTGTACACCTATGACCAGGTTTAGAGCGCACGAACTTAGGCCTGCGCGAGCCAAAAAACCGCTTTTATTTTGCCTTTTTATGTTCTTCTAGACGCTGTCTAAGTATGTTTGATCCGCCAACTCTGACGTTTATAATGCCATTATAATAGTCATCTGTTTCTAAAACTCTGCGTTCAAACTGTTCTCTTGCTTCTAGATACGACATTTCTGCCTTGGATTTGCAAAGATAAAGTATTTCTCTTGTGAAATTTCCGGGACCTAATGCTTGGACGTCTGCGTTTAACCTATCAGATGATCCCCAGTAGTCGCGCCAATCGCTTTCAACTACAGACCTTCTTTTAAGTTTTTTGCCTTTGAGAGGTGGTTTCGTGCGTTTAAACTGTGCTAGTTTCTTGCCTATGTACTTTTGCCCGGTAGTTAGATTCGTGATGAGATAAACAAAGCCAATATAGCCTTCTGGAATTTCTTCAACTATTTGATTTTGATACGTCCATTGCACTCACTTAGTTAGCTTGGGGGGTCTGCCTAATACGCCTTTTCTGGCTTTTTTTCGTGCCTGTCGTTTTTCTTGTATTTCTACTCGCCTTTTACTTGCTTCGTTTCTAATTTCTGATAGCCAATACCGTGCCTTAATGCCTGCTTCGTCTGAGCCTTTGTATTCAAAGCGATCCTGATATTTGAAATATTGCTGAAACGCTTCTATCATCTTATCATGACTGTCTGTTGCCATTAGTTCATAATCTCAATATCTGTAGAGTATGAAGTAAATCCATTCTCTTTAATAACTTTTAATACGTGATTTACACGACTGGTTAGATCGTCTCTGTGCGAAATCAAGAATACATTCTTGTCACGCTCTCGAGTCATACGCTTTAGAACAGCAATACTTGACTCCACACCAGACGCATCCATACCAGAGTCTACTAACTCGTCAATAAACAACAAGTTAATACTTTGATATAAGTTTTCCCACACATCTCGGAACGCCCACGATAATGACAGGATTAATCTGTTACGTTCACCTCGTGATAAGTTATCAAAGTCGAGGTCTTGACCTAATTGAGTGATGATAACTGATAAATCATTTTGGAATTCAACAGTATGCGGTAATCCAATCTTATCAAGATAGTAGGTTAAGCGTTGATTTAAGAAAGCTAGGTTCTGATCGATGATGCGTTTACGAACAAAACTGTCTTTGTTAGTTAACAGTTTATGTAAGAACTCTTGATGATCTTTAATTTTTACTAGTTCGTTGACAGCATCCCAGTTAATTTCCTGAACTGCGGTATTCTTAAGTTCTAATATTTGTTCGTCGTAGGGATTTTCTTCAGCATCTTTGATTGTAACGTCGCGCTCTAATCCATCTAAAGTATTTTTATGATTAAGAGCTTGTTCTAAACTGTCATAGGTAACAGTTGGACAATCACCTTGCTCACCTAAAAGCGACATAGCTTCGTTAAGTGTCGCCAGTTCTTCAAGATGTTCGTTAATAGCACCCTTGCTTTCTTCAACCTGCTGAGCTTTAGCACCTAACATTTCATCGTGTTTACTGTCGTGTACTTCTTGTCCACAAGCGTGACACTTATGATCAGCTAGACTTACTAATTCTTTTTCTAATTTAGATAATACTTTCTGTTCTTTTTCTAATGCTGCTGTTTGTTTTGCGATTAAAGAAGTAAGATTGTCTCGTTCTTTTTTAGTTTTAGTCCATTCGATTAAAGAACGCTGATTAGCTATCTCTTCTTCAATGTCAATTTGCATCAAGCGATCAATACTCTTGAGCAAATTTTCCATAGCAGTTTCTTTATTGTCTGCCCATAGCTTTTGTTTACGCTCTAGAGATTCAATACTCTGCTGAATGCGCTCGTTGCTGGCTTTGATAGTTTCGATTCTAGTATTTTCTGTAGCAATAGCATCTTTAGATGCTTTGATAGCTTCTTTAAGTGCTTCTGCTTTTTCAGAAAGTATAGTAATACCCAACAACTGTTCAATGATAGCACGTTGATCGGCAGCTTTCATTGATAAGAAAGGTTCTGTATAAGTGTTTAGAGCAACAAGATGTTTAAACATTTCGTGACTCATACCAAATACTTCTTCAATTGCTTTTTGAGTTTCCCGGCTATCGCCTTGACTTTCGTCTAAATCCTTAAGTTCTTGTTCTTGACCGTTAATACTAAACTTTAATAGATTAGGTTTGCGTCCACGTTCAATGTGGAATTCCTGCCCATCTTTGTCAAAAGTAACAGTAACTAACATTCCTTTACTGTTAATTTTGTTAATCAAGTTATCACGCTTGATATTAGTTAGGGCTTGACCGTAGATAGCATAGCTTAGTCCATTGATGATTGTTGTTTTGCCCGTACCGTTGCGAGCCCCAGAATCATCACCTCCTAGATCTAGATTTTCACCAAGTACTAAGGTTAACTGTCCGCGGTCAAAGTCGATGGCTTGGGTTTGATTACCCACGCTCATAAAATTCTTGACTGTTAAATTTTTAATTTTAATCATAGTTCGCTATAAATTTCCAATAACAGTTTTTTATTGTAGGTGTCGCTTTCAATTGCATTGATCTGATTCATAACAATTGTGTCAACACTTTCAAATTCTAAATCAATAGGAGTAACATTAGATTCAACTTCTACTTTTTCTGGAATCAGCATCAGCTCACGCAGATTATACTGCGGCATAAACTGTTCTTTAATAAAGTTTGCCTCTTCAAAAGTAATAGGCAGGTCAATAGTTACACGGCAATGCATCTTTTCACGAAGCAGCTTATCTGGAGTATCAATAATTTGACTTAGTTTATATGTTCTATAAACAGGTTGTCCAGGCCAAGTCTTAAACTCTGGAGTACCTCCCCAGTCTAATAACATCATACCACGTTCGTCATCACCCGCATCTGCATAGTTGTGAGGGAAAGCATTACCAATATACACAATCTTACCCTTTTGTTGACGCTTATGGAAGTGTCCTGAGAAGATATAGTCCTGATGTTGGAAGTGATCGCTTTGCAACTGTCCGTGATCGGGCATCTGCACCATAGCGTTCATATAGAAATGCGGAAGTTCTAAGTGCCCAAAGATATATTTGCTTTTGATCTTAGGAACTTTTTGCCATTCATCTGCTACTAACCACGGAAGGATAGTAACATCTCCGTTTGTAAAAATTTCTCTAATTGGAACAACATTAGGAAATAGGCGCATAAACTCTACAGAGTTAATTTCACGTTTGTCTTTGTAGAACAGATCGTGGTTGCCAAGTATAAAGTAAACTTTTTCAAACGAAGCACTAAGTCTTTCTAAGTTTGAAAGAGTATAATTCATAGTACTAACGTCTGTGCTGGCACGATTGTGATGCCAGTCACCTAAAAAGATACACGTCTCTGCACCTTCTTCTTTGGCTGTATCACAAAACCACTTAACAAATTCTTCGCAGTCAATGTTATGTGTTCTGCTACCGCTTTTAAGACCAAAATGAATATCTGTGAAACAAGCTGCTTTTTTAAATAGATTCATAGATTTATGTTACAGTATTTTTAATTAAAGGTCAATCCCAATCTTCGCCAGATGTGATTGTAACAGGTGCAGTATTAGCTCCACTGCTACCACTGTTCTGTCTGGTCCAGCTCGGATTCATACCATTCATTTCAAGAATATCATCTCGAATATTTTGATTACGCTTCTCGATATTGATGATGCGAACAAAACTGTTAGTAACAGCAGCGGTATAATAAGCAAACGGGTTATCGGATTTGCTTTCATCAAATTGTAAACCAATTTGGGTGAGCTGAAGTATCGCTTGACCACGCATTTCATCGTTGTAAGTATATCCACGGACATTTCCTCTAGTTGCATAACGCTCACATAATTTAATAAACATACGAGCTAAGTTATTAGTCATTTGTCCGTGATCTTTATCAAATTTACCTGTTTTAATTCCACCCTTCCAGTGACTTTTGCCTACACAGATCAATTCGTCATTGTCGTCAAACTTCCAGTGTTGATAAGGAGGAAAGTTTACTTTTTCGTGACTGTCGGCTGTATTCTTTAATGTCTTTTTACGACCGGGTGCTAGAGGAATATGATCAAATGTCATAACACGAAATACTAGATCGTGTTTGTCAATTTTCTTATAATCTATTTCGAATCCTTTTGCAGGAATTTTTTTACCCTGTTCTAGCATAGCTGCTTCGTGCGCTTGTTTTGCTAAACGTGCAGCCCTATTTCTTTTTGCTTCTGCTATAGTTCTAATGTTTATTTTTTCTAAGTTAGGAACAATTAAATCATATTCATGATATTCTTGTTTTGTATAAGAGCTATATGTAACTTTGCTTAAATGTATCTCTCTTAGTAGGTCCTTATTAGTTAGGTACTTAACTTTTGGTTGGTTCATTATCTAGATTTCTCCACAATTAGTAATATAATAGCACATTTTTTGTCGAATAAATAGACTATATGACAAGGAAATATGCTCAAAATGTCTTTATCTATTAATCCTCTTGCTCAATTGGTATCAAACATATCGCAGAGCGTTTCACAGGCTTCAAACGAAGCTGGCTCTGCAATGACTAGTTCTTTTTCTGAGCTATCGAAAATTGATTTAAACAGTAAAATTTCTTCCTTGTCGGGAGAAATTGGGTCAGGACTTAACGGGCTAACAGGAAATATTAAAAGTTTAGCAGGAAGTGCTTCCGGATCACTAGGTGGTATTTCTGGTTTAGGAAACATTTCGTCTGAAGTCCAGAGTAAGGTTGGAGGAGCAATTAATTCTTTGCAATCTGTAGCAGGTTCGACTAGTAACATAGCAGCAGACATCTCCGGGGGGTTAAACAAATTAGCTGGAGGTTCTGTTGGCGGCGGCCTAATGGCATTAGCAACAGGAATTAGTAAGACAGCTGGAATGCTCAACAATATACTTAGTCTAAAGCGAGGAGCAAACATTCCATCGGGAGCAGATGCATTTGTTAAACAAGGCACGGCTATAAAATTAAACACAAATCCTGGAAATGATTGGCGTGTAAGAATTAATTGCCAATGGAATACTTTTAATAGTCCGATGTTTGAACTTTTAAAAAATACAGGAGGAGTTGTTTGGCCTTATAATCCAAATATAACTGTATCAACAAAGGCAGAATACAATTCTCAAAGTATGATTCACAGTAACTACCAAGTACACTCTTACAAAAATAGTGTTGTGGATGATATTCAGATTAGTGGAGATTTTACCTGCGAAACAGAATCTGATGCAGCATATTGGATTGCAGCAACTACATTCTTTAAAACAGCAACTAAAATGTTCTTTGGTCAAGGAGCATACGCAGGAAATCCACCGTTGGTATGTAATTTATCTGGTTACGGTGCTAGTGTTTTTGATAACATTCCTGTAATTGTAAAATCTTTTTCGGTAGACTTAAAAGACGATGTAAACTACATTCACTGCGACAAGTGGAAAACAAATACGTGGGTTCCTGTTGTTAGCACTATAACAGTAACCGTTGCTCCTATATACAGCAGACAGCGTCTACGTCAATTCAGTTTACAAGATTACGCCAGTGGCGGAATGTCTATGAAGGCCAGTGGCGGTGGTGTAGGATATCTATAATATGGCAAAATATTCTAAAACAAGTCCTTGGTTAACTACTCCTCAGAATTCTTTATATATGGAATTGCTGAACATTCGACCTGTTCCAGCAGAAGCAGATGATTTTCGTTATATTATAGAAAATCAATATAAACACAGACCTGATTTGTTAGCATACGATGTATACGGCGATGCTAAGTTATGGTGGGTTTTCGTTCAAAGAAATATGAGCGTGTTAAAAGATCCAATTTACGATTTTACTCCTGGAACAACAATCTATCTTCCTAAAAAAACTAACTTAGAAAAATTCTTAGGAGTCTAAATATGGCATCTATTTTAGATTATCTTGGAAAAGCATTAGAAGTAAAAAAGCCCGACGGTACTCCTATTATTCCTAACCCTGTAAATTCTACTATTAACATAGGGTCAGTATCTAATATTACAAATTTAGTTGCAGGCGGTGCAACAAACTTTTTAAGAAACGGGCAATCATCAATACTTCCTGATACAAAAACTACAGCGGGTAGTGCAGTTCCTAATTTGCCAAATGTTAAACCAAACCCAATGGAACAATTTGCTTCTGTTAATGTGTTATGGACATTGGCTTGTTTAACTCCTGCACAATTTAATAACCCGTCGTCATATAGAAATTCACCAGCCGATTTAAAAAACATTGTATTTTCTTCAGCTGGAAGATTTGATGAACAACGTGTAAAAACATTTTATGGTACACCTGAATATTATGTTAATAATTTTCAAATGAAATGTATTATTGGTTCAACTGAAAAAACAGGAAACAGTAATGCTATTAAATTTGAATTTGACATCTACGAACCCTACAGTATGGGATTACTTTTACAAAGTATGCAGGTTGCCGCAGTAAACTCTGGCTATGCAAATTATCTAGACAATACTCCATATTTGTTAAAAATGGACATTCAAGGTTTTGACGAATTAGGAGTTTCAATCAAAGCTGTTAAATCGAAATATTTTACACTAAAATTGGTTTCTATGAAATTTAGTGTAAACGAGGGAGGAAGCAGCTATAAAGTAGAAGGTATTCCATACAACCATCAAGGTTTTTCAGACGCAATGAATACAACTTTCAAAGATATAAAAATCTTTGGAAAACAAAATGGTGTAGGTAATGTAGTTGAAGTACTAAGCACAGGAGATAAAAGTCTTGCAGCAGTATTAAATGATAATGAATATAGATTAAAAAAAGAACAGCAGATTAAGGAACAAGACGAATACCATATTGAGTTCCCTATACTTGCCAGCGACCTGTATTCGACCGCAGGCAATCCTCCTAAGACAAATCGAGCAACAGTTAATCCTGCAATGACTGAACAGCAAAGGATGTTAGCAGAACAAACAGCAGACTTTGAAGAAGCAGATAGTAAACCAGTTAATCCTATTGGGCTTGCTAGCTTAGGATTTGATCAAACTAGAGGCGGTAATCATATTTTTAAACGTGCTCAAGATCAGTATGATCCAAAGACTGGTGTTGTTAAACGAGATAATATGACCATTGATCCTAAGTTGAGAGCATTTCATTTTTCACAGGATCAAACTTTAACTTCAATTATAAATCAAATTGTGCTTAGTTCTAATTATGCATCAGATGCAATATCAAAAGCTAATCTAACCCCAGAAGGTTATATTAAATGGTTTAAACTAGATGTACAAATGAAATTGTTAAACTATGACGATTTAATTGGAGATTATGCAAAAAAAATAACATATAGAGTTGTTCCTTATTTCGTGCATCAATCTATATTTGCAAATCCGTCAGCAGCACCTGTTGGTTATGCTGAACTACAAAAGAGTGTATGTAAACATTATCAATATATCTACACAGGTCAGAACGTTGATATATTAAAATTTGACATAAACATTAACAATTTATTTTTTACAGGGGCAAATCCTTCTCCTGAAAGCAAGGCTGCAACAACAGCCAACCAAGACCAACAAGGGCCTGCTGAAAGAACTAACAGTTCTACAAAAAGCGGGCAAGGTCAAGATGCCAGCGCACAGGCAGCTCCAATGGGCAGAGCTAGGAAAAAAAGAGATCCTAAATTACTTGAAGGACTTAAAGGTGGTGCAGGATCTAAATCAACTGAACAGAATGTTGCTGAAAACTTTCAATATGCTTTCCTTTCTGGAAATAGTGCAGACTTAGTTACTGTTGATTTGGAAATCCTTGGCGATCCGTATTGGTTGGTTGACAGCGGTATGGGAGGATATTTTTCCGGAGCTCCCAGCGAAACTTCTCAGATTACAAACGATGGTACAATGAACTACGAAAGTGGAAACGTCTATGTATATCTAACATTTAGAACACCGTCTGATGTAAATGAAACCACAGGCTTATACGATTTTTCAATTGCAGGAAAAGAAAGTCCGTTCGGTGGTATATATCGTGTTAATATGGTAGAAAATTACTTTTCAGATGGATTTTGGAAACAGAAATTAAAATGTTTAAGAATGCCAGGACCACAGGGACCTGAGATTAATTCTGTAACAGGTGATACACCTGGACCAATTTCTAGAACAGATAACCAAGCTACTGAGATTAGTGATGCTGAGCCTAAAGATACATCAGTTGTTGACGATGCTGCATCATCGTCAAATTCAACAACAGATACAGCAACCGCTAATGGAAATACTGGACAATCTGGGCAAACTACACAAACCGTGACAACATCTAACAAAACAAAACCTGTTGCTGGTTACAGATATTATAGAGACCTAGGACAACAATAATGGCAGAATTACAAAGACCCTCAGCAGAAAATGAAGGACGTTCCGGTACTCTTGGTAACGGAATATATCTTGCGAGGGTTATTAGTCATTTAGATCCTACGTTTATGGGATCTTTAGAAGTTAATTTATTAAAAGACCAAGCAAATACCTCCGGCGAAGATGCCGAAACGTATATTGTAAAATATGCTCCGCCGTTCTTTGGCCATACACCTTTTGAGTTTATGGGTAAGAATGATGGCGCCAGTTCAACAATTGACGGATATAACGACACACAAAAATCTTATGGTATGTGGTTTGTGCCTCCAGACATTGGTGTTAACGTTTTAGTATTATTTTTAAACGGAGATCCTGCTCAAGGATTTTGGTTTGCCTGCGCACCTGGTAGATACATTAATAATATGGTTCCAGCTATTGCTGGATCAACTGAAAATTCTTTAGATGCTACAGATAAAGCACGATACGGTCCAATGAAATCCTTAGATGGTAAACCGTTGCCGTTGCCAGTTGCAGAAATTAACAAACGTCTAAATGCAGATAAAGACCAAGAAATTAATCCGGAAAAAATTAAAAAAGTTGTACATCCTATTGCCGATAGATTCTTAGAACAAGGTTTATTAGAAGACGATGTTAGAGGAGTTGTTAATTCGTCTCCACGAAGAGAAGCACCATCTATGGTATTTGGTATTTCAACACCAGGACCAGTTGATAGACGAACTAATGCTAAGAAAGCAAAAGTAGGAAAATCAGATAGTCAGTCGGACCCTGTACCAGTCAGTCGTTTAGGCGGAACACAAATTGTAATGGATGATGGAGATGATAGATATCATCGAGCAACAGCAGCAGCAGATGGTCCTGTAAAATATATTGACTTATTAAACGACAAAGAAAAATATGAACCGGAAGTTCCTTACGGAGAATATTTTAGAATTAGGACCAGAACTGGTCACCAGTTGTTAATGCATAATTCTGAAGATATCATTTATATTGCTAATGCAAGAGGAACAGCTTGGATTGAAATGACCAGTAATGGTAAAATTGATATCTATGCCCAAGACAGCATCAGCATTCATACACAAAATGATTTAAATCTACGTGCTGATAGAGATATCAATTTTGAGTGTGGCCGCAATATGAACTTTAGAACAGAGACAGGAAAGTGGCACGCTGAAATAGGCTCAGATATGGAGTTTTTAATTAATAAGGATGCAAAACTGACCGTAGGATCTAATCTAGATATTCTTATTGGTGCTGCAACAAAATTTTCTACAAACACTAACTTTGATATTGCTGCCGGTGGTGAACTTAGAGTTAGTTCTACCGGAGATTTAAGCATAGGTTCTGGAGCACAAATTATAGAAACGGCTCCAACAATCCACTTAAACGATACAACTAATGCAACACCTGCAGAAGTTGCAGATTTTGTTAAACCATACGACCTAAGAGATAACCCTGCAACAAGTACAACATCTAGTTGGGAAACTAAAAAGTATCAAGCTGGGGTTGTTCAGAGCTTTATGAAACGCATACCGATGCACGAACCTTGGGCCTTGCACGAGAATCAAGCACCAGAACAATTGACTCCAGATAAAACAGATAGGGATGCAGACTAATTATGGGAACAAAAATTTATAATCAAAAAACAGTTGCAACATCAAATGCACAAGTTACTACTAATTACGGAACTTTTACCTATAGGGGATTTAGTTCTTCAAACGGAGCAAAAAATTATAAACTTTATGACATTGATCTAGTTAAACAAGATCTAATAAATCATTTTTATATCCGCAAAGGAGAAAAATTAGAAAACCCAGAGTTTGGTACAGTCATCTGGGATATGTTATTTGAGCAGTTCACTGAAGAAGTTAAAAAAATTATTGCAAAAGACGTCGAAGATATTATCAATTACGATCCTAGAATAGCAGTTAATGAGATTCAAATCGATACTACAGATCAAGGAATAAGAATTCAAGCAGATATCGTTTACGTTCCATTTAATATTAGTGAGCGTATGACGTTTAATTTTGATAAAAACAATTCTATCATAGTATAAAATACCCACATAATTTTTATGGTAAATATTGGTATAGGGATAGGAAATGACTACTACAAGCAGACAAAATAATTTAATTCTAAACCAAGACTGGACTAGAATATATCAGACATTTAAAAATGCGGATTTCAAATCTTACGACTTTGAAAATCTACGCCGCGTTATCATCACGTATCTGCGTGAAAACTACCCAGAAGATTTTAACGATTATATCGAATCTAGCGAATATATGGCGCTTATTGACGCTATTGCATTCTTAGGTCAAAGCCTATCCTTCCGCATTGATCTTGCTAGCCGTGAGAATTTTATTGAACTTGCGGAAACAAAAGAAAGCGTGTTAAGGATTGCTCGTATGCTTTCCTATAACGCTAAAAGAAATATAGCTGCTAGCGGTCTGTTAAAATTTACATCAGTGACTACTACAGATAGTATTGTTGACAGCAACGGAAAAAATCTTTCGCAACAGGTTATTTCTTGGAATGACCCAACAAACACTAACTGGTTAGAACAGTTTATTCTAGTTTTAAATTCTGCAATGGCAGATAACACAGAGTTTGGTCGAAGCCAAGGATCTGCTACAATTCAAGGAATTCCAACAGAACAGTATCGTTTTAGAACAACCACTGCTGACGTTCCTTTGTTTTCTTTTAGTAAATCTGTTGCTTCTAGAGGAATGCCTTTTGAGATAGTTTCTACAGCATTTGCTAACAGTGAAAATATCTACGAAGAACCACCAGTGCCGGGCAACCAGTTAGGTTTTGTTTATCGTAATGATAGCACTGGACCTGGTTCAGCAAATACTGGATTCTTTTTAATGTTTAAACAAGGCACTATGCAACTTGCTGATTTTAGCATAGATGCTCCTACTACTAATGAAAAAATTGCAGTTGATGCAAATAACATTAATAACAACGATGTTTGGTTATTTTCTTTAAATGCAGCCGGAGCCCAATTAGAAGAATGGACAAAAGTTTCAAGCCTTGTTGGAAATAATATTGCTTATAATAGTGTTAATCAGAACGTTAGAAATATCTATGCAGTCAACACAAAAGAAAATGATAACATTGATTTAGTGTTTGCTGACGGAGTCTATGGTAATTTGCCACAAGGCCCTTTTAGAGTTTATTATAGAACCAGCAACGGATATAGATATACAATTTATCCAAACGATTTGCGAGGAATCAACATAAGCATTAATTATGTAAATGCTTCTGGCGTTGCTCATACTCTAACAATCGGGTTGGCACTACAGTCAACTATCACTAATTCTGCTGCTTCAGAAGATATCGATACAATTAGAACAAATGCTCCTGCTGTATATTATACACAGAATCGTATGATTACCGCAGAAGATTATAATCTAGCACCGTTAACTAGTTCTCAAAATATTTTAAAAGTAAAATCTATTAATAGAACTTCTAGCGGAATATCTAGAAACTACGATATCATCGATGCGTCTGGAAAATACAGTTCAGTTAATGTATTTGCTAATGACGGTTATATCTATAAAGAAGAAACAGAAGAAACTTTAACTTTTAAATTTAATAATAGACTAGACATTATTAATTTTATAAGAGGTTACATCGAGCCTGTGTTTTCTAGTAACGAAGTATATAATTTTTATTTTACAAAATTTGATAAAATTTTATTCACAGACGATAAAACCGTTTGGGAAGCTGTCACCACAATAACACCAACTGGATACTTTAAAAATACAGTAGATTCATCTTTAACAAAAGTTGGTAGCTATTCTACTAACCTATTAAAATATTTTTATGTAGGATCTCTTATCAAGTTTGTACCAGAAGAAGGCAAAGCATTTAAAAACGGAGAAATGGTAGCAGCAGATCCTACAGATCCTTTACAGACTAATATGATATGGGCAGAGGCTGTTAAAATTACTGGAGATGGCACAAACACAGGAAGGGGTGCTTTGACTAACGGATTGGGACCTATTGTATTAAACAAAACAGTTCCAACAGGAGCCATTGCTTCAAGAATTATTCCTAGATTTATAAACGATTTAAATGTTTCTTTAGAAAACGAAATAGTAAATCAAGCATATCAAAATTTAAATTTTGGCTTGAGATACGATGTTGAAACACTACAATGGTCGATTATAACATCATCTAATTTAAACTTAATTGATAATTTTACTCTAGGCAAATCTGGTGATATTTCAAACACCGGAGTCGACTCGTCATGGATTGTTGCTTTTGTAAAAGAGGCTGACAGCTATACTGTTAGAGTAAGAAAGTTAAATTACATATTTGGAAGTTTACAACAAAATAGATTTTATTTTGATGCCAACGAAAAACGTTACAATGATCAAACAGGCAATGTTGTCAAAGATACAGTTACAGTTTTAGGTATCAATACATCGAGTGATTTTATAACTGAATTAAAACAAGATGTTTCTTTTGAAATTAGTGATACTATAAAATTTGATGATGGATATGAAAGTACTTCAGAAATTAAATTATCATTCTATGATTCTAACAGTGATGGAATAATTGATAATCCTGAATCTTTTGAAACAATTGTGGGCGACGATCAGTCTTTAAATTATTTGTTTTTTAAACAGTCTGTTGATCAGTACGGAACAGTTTACTACTCATTAATTGATAATTCAATTAACTCTGTGTTAGTTTTAGAAAAAGAATCAGTTGTTGATATTAACGATACTGCAACTTATCCAGACGGACAACTTATATATTTCTATGATGTTGACGAGGACGTGATTAAACAAGTTAATAGAACAACAAATACATTAGATCTAGTTACATCCTACAAAGCAGTTTTAGGCCGTCGAAATTTAAAATTCCAGTATGTTCACAATGCTACAACTTATCGTAGAATTGATCCTTCATCGAGTAACATTATTGACACATATATGTTGGTAAGATCATATGACGAAGATTACAGAATGTATTTACAGGGCGGAATATCTACAGAACCAACTCCACCAGATACAGAAGTATTAAGAACTACGTTTGGCGGAACATTGTCTGCGATTAAATCTCTCAGCGACGAAATAGTTTACCATTCAGCCAAATATAAAGTATTGTTTGGATCTAAAGCTGATCCAAAATTACAAGCAACATTTAAGGTAGTGAAAAACCCAAATAAAACTATTAACGACAATGATTTAAAAGTGAGAGTAATAGGTGCAATTAACAATTTCTTTGATATTAACAATTGGGACTTTGGAGATAGATTTTATATGAGCGAATTGACAACTTATATTTTAAATTCCTGTGCTCCGGACCTAGCAAATATTGTTATTGTTCCAAAACAAACAAATCAGGTATTCGGAAGTCTTTTTGAGATTCAAAGTAGATCGGACGAAATCTTAATTAGTGGTGCAACTGTTGATGATGTTGAAATAGTTTCGGCTATTACAGCAGCTGAATTGGGTGCAAGTATTACAACTATTGTTTCAACAACTTATTAATAATTATGGCAGATAAATTTTATCCTAAGAGCAACTTACCAATTAGAAGAACAGTTGAGCTATTGCCTTCTGTTTTTCAAACATCTAGTAACGATAAGTTTTTATCAGGAGTATTAGATCCTTTAGTCCAGCCTGGCGTATTAGATAAGGTTGTTGGATATGTAGGAAGAAGATACGAAAAAACTTACACTGGCACTGATGTATATGTAGATACAGACAATACTTTAAGAAGCAGATACCAATTAGAACCCGGTGTTGTTTATAAAAATCTTAATAAAATTGAAAATTTTTATGACTACCTTGACTTTAAAAATCAGTTAAAGTTTTTTGGAAACATTGATGAGCGTGACGACAAGATAACAGAACAAGAACATTATACTTGGAATCCTCCTGTTGATTGGGATAAGTTTATTAATTACAGAGAATACTACTGGCAACCAAGCGGTCCGCCAAGTTTACCTATATACGGCCAAACCGCCAAGGTAACAAGTACATATAAAGTTGTTTTAGGAACAACAGGAAACTCTTTTGTATTCACTCCTGATTCTTATACAAACAATCCTACAATTACTTTGTACAGGGGACAAACATATAAGTTTAAAGTTAATGCTCCGGGAGAAGGATTTTCTATTAGAACAAACTATGATACCGGTTCATTAATTTTCCAACCTTATCACTCTTATAAAGCAGGAAGCCTTGCAGTTTATGATGGAAACCTATGGAAAGCTAAAAGAGATATTTCGCCAAGTGACGGCAGCTCTATTAGTATAGATAGTCAAGACTGGGAGTTTGTCGACCTAGCATCGTCGACTACTGCGTTAGAATATTCTAACGGTGTAACAAATAACGGAACTCAGAATGGTACTTTAACATTTGAAGTGCCCTACGATGCTCCGGACACTTTATATTATCAAGGATTAATAACTCCAGATCGCTTTGGAAAATTTTTAATTGCCGACATAGAATCAAATTCTTTCATTAATATTAATAAAGATATTATTGGAAAATCTCAATACACTTCTAGCAACGGAATAGAATTATCAAGTGGAATGATTGTCGAATTTAGAGGAAACGTAACTCCTGCTGAGTACTCTCATAATAATTGGTTAGTCGAAGGAGTAGGCGATGCTATTACACTAACAAGATTCGATAGTCTGGTCGTTCCTGTATTGACAACAGATGTACCGGAAGTTTTATTTGACAATGAAGGATTTGATACGCAACCGTTTGACGATGCGACCGCATATCCAACATATAAAGATTATACAACAATTCGAAGAGATAGTAGAGATTTAAATCCCTGGAGTCGATATAACAGATGGTTTCATAGATCTGTTTTAGAAAAATCATATTCCTTAAGAGGAGAAGATTTTCCAGCAACTGAATCTTTAAGAGCAAAAAGACCTATTATCGAATTTAAACCAAATCTACAGTTATATAACTTTGGTTCTGTAGCTAAACAAACAGTTGATTATTTAGATACAAATACTACTGATATTTTTAGTATCATAGAAGGTAGTTCTGGTTACAACATTGACGGTGAGTTTTTATTTGAAGGCGCAAGAGTTTTATTTGTTGCTGATACTGATAGTCTTGCAAATAATAAAATTTATGAAGTACAATTTATAACACATAATAATCTACGCCAAATACATTTAAAAGAAGCCTTAGATAGCGAATCTGCTGTTGGTAGTTGTTTATTAATTAGACGCGGCAATAAAAATTCTGGCAAGATGTTCCATTTCACAGGAACAGCTTGGAAAGAAAGCCAGCAAAAAATTACAGTTAATCAAAGTCCAATGTTTGACGGGTTTGACAACAACGGAATAAGTTTTTCTAATGAAGATACATATCCGACTAATACGTTTGTTGGTACTGAAATTTTAAGTTATAAAGTTGGCTCTAGTGTTGTTGATAAAGAATTAGGATTTAGTATAAGTTATCTCAACATCAATAATATCGGAGACATACAATTTAATTGGTCTTGGGATTCTGCTAAATTTGAATATGTGATCGATAGAGTTACATATTCTAAAGATCTAGCCACCGGCTTCTATAAATTTAACAACATCAACGGAGATGATTATCAAAACGGTTGGTTGCTAGCAGATACAAAATATTTTCAACCTATCATTGACAGTCAAATTGTAAAAGAATCTACAAACATTTTAACTTTTAATACTGTAAGATGGGAAAATCTCAAAGAAGATAACGAAATTAATTTTTATGTTAACGGTACAAAGTATCTTGGAGACTGGACACGAACTCTAGGAACTTTTACATTCTCAACAACATTTGAAATAAATGATGCAGTTTCTTTGAAATTAATTTCAGACATTGAACCAGACCAAGGATATTACGAAATTCCTGTAGGTCTTGAAAAGAATCCATTTAACGATAATTTAATAACATTTACTCTTGGCCAAGCAATTGATCATTTAACAACTGCATTAGAGTTTAATATTGATATTACTGGCATAGTTCCAGGAAATTCTAATTTGCGTGATATATCTAATTTCCAAAAATTTGGAAAACGATTTTTAAAACATTCTGGTTTAACTCCAGTAGTGTTGATGTCGCTATGCGATAAAACTCATAATATTGTTAAATCAATACAGTATTCTAAGCAGTCATATACAGAATTTAAAAATAATTTCTTATCAAGAGCATTAGAAATAGATTACAATGATAATATTCCAGATTTTGTCGATGAGATTATAAACAGTTTAACAAAAACTAAAAATTCAACAAATCAATTTTCAGAGTCCGATATGATTGGTAGCGGAGCATTCACTTCAATAGTATATGAAGTTGATGATCCAGGAATAAAAACATTTTCTCTTAGCACGAAATTTGATTTATCTACTCCTAGCAGTAGAGCCGTTTACGTTTATTTTAACGGAAACCAATTATTAAATTCTCAAGATTACACATTTAATTCTACTTTTGGTTTTGTACAGTTATCAGTTAATTTAACCGAAGGTGATGTAATTGAAATTAGAGAATATGTTTCTACATCTTCGAACTATATTCCAGCAACTCCAACGTCAATGGGATTGTATAAAAAATATACTCCAATGAAATTTGTTGATGATACCTATGTAGAACCAAGAGAAGTTATTCAAGGTCACGACGGTAGCATTTCAGCAACATATGGCGATTTTAGAGATGATCTATTATTAGAATTAGAATATAGAATTTATAATAATATCAAACAAGAATACAATGAAGACATTTTTAATATAGACGATATTGTTGGCGGTTACTACGGTGTCGGATTATATAAAAAATCTCAATTGGACATTATAGTGTCTCAAGAATTTTTAAAATGGATTCAAAATACAAATATTAATTATACATTAAATTCTTATTTTGACAGTCAAAATTCTTTTACATATACCTACACAAATATGACAGATCCTACAAGGTCTGAAAATTTACCAGGGTATTGGAGAGGTGTGTATCAATATTTCTACGATACTGATCGACCACATCGTTGTCCTTGGGAAATGTTGGGCTTTAGTGAAAAACCAACTTGGTGGGAAAGTGAATACGGCCCTGCACCTTATACTAGAGGAAATTTAATTCTTTGGGAAGATTTAGCAAACGGAATTATACGTCAAGGTACAAGAAAGGGCAGATACGCTCGATATACAAGGGATACATTACTATCTCATATTCCTGTAGACGACGAAGGTCGTTTATTGAGCCCATTAGATTCTGGATTAGCTAGAGATTTTTCATTAATTAACAATCAAGGATCGTTCGTATTAGGCGATATAGCTCCTGTCGAATACGCATGGAGATCAAGTTCTGAATGGCCATTTGCTGTTGTAATAGCAATGGCATTAATGAGACCGTTTGAATTTATTTCGAATAATTTTAACAAAGACGGAGTATCTTTAAACAACCTAGGACAAACAATTTATTCGTCTACTGGCAAATTTATTACAAAAGAAAATTATGGTCAATCAACTGACAATATAGTTGGTCTTGGAAAATATATTATCGATTATGTAAAATCAAAAGGTATCGATGAAACTACCTTATGGGATAAGATTAATAATATTGATGTACAAATATCGCATAGAATGTCTGGATTTGTTGACCAGCAACAACAAAAATTTTTATTAGACTCTAAGAGTCCAGCAGCATCGTCATCTAGCGTATATGTTCCTCCAGAGAACTACGATATTATTTTTAATGTAAGTTCTCCTATTGCTAGCTTGTCTTACAGCGGAGTAATTATAGAAAAAAATTCAAGCGGGTGGGTGTTAAAAGGCTATGACGATATACAACCATATTTTAATTATTTCCAAGCACTTCCAAACCAACGAGATCCTATTATATCTGTTGGCGGCACAAGTGAGAATTTCTTAGACTGGCAAGCTAATAAATTATACTCTAATGGAATATTAGTGAGATATGCCAACGAATTTTATAGAGCACTTAAATCTCACACCAGCGGAGATGTATTTGACATTGATCTATGGAAAAAAGTAGCAGGAATTCCAAAAACTGGAGCAGTAGAAGCAAGCGGTAGAAGAACATTTAACACACTGGTAGTTAAACGTCTAAGTTACGGAACACAATTTACAACTATTCAACAGGTTGTTGATTTCCTATTGGGGTACGAAGCCTATCTCAAATCAGTAGGATTTATATTTGATAATTACGATCCTGAAAATAAAGTATCGCAAGACTGGCTATCTGCTGCAAAAGAATTTATGTTCTGGACCAAGCACAGCTGGCAAGTCGGATCGTTGATCTCACTAAGCCCTGCAGCACAAAAAGTTAACATAACAGTTCCTGTTGGCGTTGCTGATAGCGTATTAGAAGGATTTTACAATTATCAAGTTCTTAAAGGTGACGGTAAACCTCTGCAACCAAAATATATTGATGTTAGCAGAAATTTTCAAAATATCACAGTTACTACCACAAATACCACTGACGGTATTTACTATCTAAAGTTATTTTATGTTCTGAAAGAACACGTAACTATTTTTGACGATAAAACAGTTTTTAACGATACTATCTATGACAAGACAACCGGTTACCGTCAAGGAAGAATAAAAGTACACGGATATAGAACAACCGATTGGGACGGAGATTATACCAGCCCAGGATTCTTATTTGATAATGTTAATATACAACCTTGGGTACCATATACTGATTACAAGTTAGGCGATATTGTTTCTTATAAATCTTACAATTGGACTAGCTTGATTAATCAGCCGGGCTCTCAAACATTTAATGATGCCTATTGGAGCAAGTTAGATACAACTCCAGAAAAACAGTTAGTTCCTAACTTCGATTACAAAATTAAAGGGTTCTCTGATTATTTTGAAGTAACGTCAGACGGCCTAGACAAGAGTCACAGAGATTTAGCTCGTCATACAATAGGATATCAAACTAGAAATTATCTACAGAATCTTTCAGAAGATCCAGTTACACAATTTCAAATATATCAAGGATTTGTTCGTGAAAAAGGAACAGCAAATTCGATTACAAAAATATTTGGAAAATTAAGTCGTTCAGAAACTGATAGTATTTCTCTCAACGAAGAATGGGCATTTTTAGTAGGAAAAGTCGGAGGCGTTGATCAGCTTACTGAAGTTGAAATACAAATTGAAAAAAATAAATTAGAAGTTAACCCTCAACAATTTTTAATAGAAACTACTAAGTCTGCTTTAACTACAGATCAAAAGTATAGAATAACTTCTTCTGATTTTACAATAGTACCAACCCCATTTAATGTTAATATATCACCCACTGCTGATTTATCTTGCCCTTATACCGCAGGATATATTACTTCGACTACTATTGATCATTCTATTAAGACAAGAGAAGATTTATTAACTTTAGATATAAATTCTATAAAAGAAAATGATCACATTTGGGTTACGTTTGAAAAAGATTCTTGGACAGTATTAAGAGTTAACGAATCTGCCACTCTTGAAATAACTGACGTCACTCGTCCATCGGATACAACAGTTGTTATTACATTTAATCGTCCGCACTCTATTCAAATCGACGAGTATGTGGGCTTTAGAAACATATTAAATTTAGTAGGCTTTTATAAAGTTTCTAATAAAACTACTGCAACAATCACTGTTAATGTATCGTCAACGATTCAAGATCCTGTAATTGATTACAGTACAATTACACGAGTTCAGTTAATAACTGAATGCAGATTTGCTGATTATCAATCTATAGACAACCAACAAGCAGCGTTATTAAAAAATAAATCTAGATTATTTGTTGATTCTAATGATACAGGAAATTGGGAAGTTGTTGAAAAAAATAAACAGTATTCTCCTAAAACAATTTCTGACTACGGTGTAACTAATCCGCTATTTGCCGGATCGTCAGTTCTGTACGACAATATTAATAAACAAATAATTTCAAGTATTCCAGGATCGGGAATAGTTGTAGTTTATGTTGAAACTGATACCGGCCTACAAATAAAACAAATATTGTCTCCTCCAGTTAACACATATAGTAATGCAGTTGGATCGTTTGGTAAATCAATGGCGTTGTCACCGGACGGAAGATTTTTAATTATTGGAACGCCTGAAGCCAGCGGATTAAAAACAAATTACCAAGGACCTTGGGAGTCTCAGGTAAGATATCAAACAAACGATATTGTGCTTTATTCCGGACAAATCTGGAGAGCCAAGAATCCTAACTATCTAGGTACTGACGGAAGTACAGTAGCAGCAGTTAACACTGATGATTGGGAAATTGCAACTAATATTCCAGTACTAACATCAGGAAGAGTTTCTGGTTTTTACAATCAAGGAATGATTGCAATATATGAATTTTCAAATGGAAGATACACAAATGCAAAAGCATTTGTAAGTCCTCGACCTGTTGAAAATGAAAAATTTGGATCTAATGTAACTGTAAGTTATGACGGTACAAATTATTATATGGCAGTTAGTGCTGTAGGATCAGTAAACAGTTCCGGAAGAGTTTATTTGTTTAAAAACACAGGAACCGACTGGGAACATTTAGAAAATTCTCACTATAAAGGAATTTATAATCCTTCAACAATTTATCGTGAAGGCGATATTGTATGGCAACCTGCACAAGATCCAATTGTAGAAGAAGTCAAGGGCAACCTATGGCAGGCACTTGAAACACAACAAGGTGACGGCAGCACATTAACACTAGAATCATCTGGTTGGATAAAAGTTAGTGATGTTTCTACAAGCTGCTCTTTACCAACAAATGTGTCTATAGAAGACGACGGCTCAACAGTTGCAGCTGGAATAATTTCAGTGGATCAACTTACAGAAATTATAAAACAAGATGAACAATTTGGTTATAGTTTAACAATGAGCCGAGACGGAAGTATATTAGTTGTTGGCGCTCCGTATGCCGACGGTCAATATTTTTCTAACTACAAAGGATTGTGGAGAGCCGATGTAGAATATGCAGAAGGAGAAGTTGTCAAATATTCAGATATCTATTATCGATTAGGAGATGCGTCAGGAAACCCAGATTCTACTTACAGAAGTCAAGGAGAAGATCCGTCGTCCAGTGCCAATTGGCAAGAAGTAGGCGATAGTGCTGCTAATCCTTCAGGAAAAGTTTTTGTATACAAGAAAACTAGTTATGATTTATATCAGTTAATCCAGACACTAACATCTGCAAACATATCATCTTATTCAGATGTGAGCATGGAAATAAATGTTGGAGATCAATTTGGATATTCTGTAGATGTTGACTCATCCGGTACTACATTGATTATTTCTAGCCCACGATCAGACATAAATTATCAAAATCAAGGATCAGTATATGTTCTTAATTTTGATTCCAATATTTCTGAATTTAAAGTAAAACAAAAATTAGAAAGTTATGAAATGTATCCAAGTGAATACTTTGGATACGGCGTTTCTATTAGCCCGGACGGATATAAAATAGCCATCGGTTCTAAAAACACTTATTCGCATTATCCTATAATATTTGATTCAATGAGCGGAACACTCTTTGATCAAGGAAGAACTAGTTTCTATGTTGACCAAGGATACACCGGCGGCGTTTATATATTTGATAAAAAAGACAACGAATTTTTCTTAACAGAAAAATTAGAATCTGTACTTGTTGAAAATGAAAGTTTTGGTTATAGTATTGATTGTGTTGGATCAAAAGTATTAGTAGGGTCTCCTTATTATAGAAAAGATAATACAGGAGATTACATTGGTAATATAAGATTATTCAGCAAAGATTCTTCTGTTGATTCTTGGACTATTATATCTCAACAATCTCCTTTAGTTGACATAAGAAAAATTAATAGTGTTGAGTTATACGACAATATTAAAAATGTTAAAATACAGGATATAGATTTTATAGATCCTGCTAAAGGTAAAATCCTTAATTTAGCAGAAGAAGAAATTAAATTTAAAACACCATACGACCCTGCGGTCTATACTGTAGGAACTGAAGACGTAGTAGTTGATAGTTCTATTAACTGGCTAGAAAAAAATGTTGGACAGCTATGGTGGAATGTAGGTAATGCAAAATGGATGTATTCTGAAATTGGAGACATTTCCTACAGACAAGGTAATTGGACACAACTAGTAACTGGCGCAAGTATTGATGTTTACGAATGGGTGGAAACTCCGTTGTTGCCTAGCGAGTGGGCTGCTTTAGCTGATACAAACGAAGGCCTAGCAGTTGGAATTTCCGGCCAGCCATTATATCCTAATGATGATACCTATAGCACAAAACAATTTTATAATTCTATCAGTGGTCAAGTGAACAAGACTCTTTATTATTACTGGGTAAAGAATAAATCTACAGTTCCTTCTAATTTAAATTTTAGAAGAAAATCTTGCTCTGAAGTAGCTAGTTTGATATCAAACCCAGTAGGAACTGGACTACCGTTTATAGCATTTGTTGATTCTGATAAATTTATAACCTATAATTTTGATTCTATTATTCAATCAGATACTGCATTGCTTAATATAAAATATAAGAACGAATTAGGTATATCAATCCCAGTACATAAAGAATATCAATTAATGACTGAAGGTATTGCTAGCAGCTTACCAACACCTAAACTTGAAAATAAATGGATAGACAGTTTAGTTGGTTTTGATATTATCGGTAATAGAGTTCCTGATATCAACATTCCGGCAAAACAAAAATACGGAATAGATTTTAGACCTCGTCAAAGTATGTTTGTTAACAAAGATGCAGCATTAAAACTTGTTGTTAACAAAATAAATTCTGTATTGTTAAAACAACCGTTTGCAACTATTATTGATTTTACAAATTTAAACTTAAAAGATTCAGCCCCTGCTGAAATCTTAAATCTATACGATGTTCAAGTTGACACTGAAATAGATTTGCAAAATGTAGGTACCATAAGAACCAAAAAAGCTGTGCTGTCTGCAAATATTGTAAACGGTGAATTAGACACTATTGATATTATAGATCCTGGTTTCGGTTATAAAGTAGTTCCTAATGTTGTTATTAATGGGGATGGCAAAGGTGCATCTGCAGAAGTAACTCTTGACAACCAAGGAAGAATTAGAACAGTAACAGTATTAACTAGAGGAAAAAAATACAGTACAATTAATGCGTCTGTTCGTTATTTCTCTGTATTAGTAAACTCTGATTCTACTATTAACAATTTCTGGAGTATATATTCTTGGGACGATGTAAGAAAAACTTTCTTTAGAACTCAATCACAAGCATACGATACTACAAGATATTGGAGTTATATTGATTGGTGGAAATCTGGATACAATAACAAATCTAGAATTACCAAAGAACTATTAAGCATACACGACGAAGTAATTTATAAAATTTCCGTCGGCGACCTGATAAGAGTTAAAGAATATGGATCAGGTGGATGGGCAGTATTTGAAAAGGTCTCAGATACAGGCAGTACTTTCTTAGACAGATTTGAATTAATTTCGAGAGAAAACGGAACTATAAAATTAAGTGACTCATTATACGACGCTTCAATCTTTGGAATTGGATTTGATAGATCGCAGGCGTATGATGATACAAATTACGATATTAACACATCTTTAGAATTAAGAAATATTTTAAAAGCTGTTAAAGAAGATATTTTCGTTGGCGATTTTAATATCGAATGGAACAATTTATTTTTTGCATCTATGAGATATGTGTTGTCTGAGCAACAATATGTTGACTGGATGTTTAAAACAAGTTTTGTAAATGCAACACACAACGTAGGAGCATTTAGTCAGCCAACTAACTATAAAAATGATAATTTATCAAGTTATCAAGAATATATTAACGAAGTAAAACCTTTTAGAACTACTGTTAGAGAGTATGTTAGCCAATACACAACTCCTGAAAAATATGATTTATCTGTAGCAGACTTTGATTTAGAACCAACGTTTTCTGTTAAAGATGGAAAAGTTATTCCGATCAAACTTGATAATGATTTATTAAATGTTTATCCTTGGAAGTGGTGGTCTGATAATAACGGATATTCGATTACAGATATACAAGTATACGATTCGGGAGAATTATACAAAACTCCACCTAAAGTATTAATTGAAGGATCTGGCACTGGCGCAACAGCACAGGCTTATATTTCTAATGGTAAAGTATCCGGCATTGTAGTTCTTAATGCTGGCCAAGGATACTTGTCTGCTCCTACTGTTTCATTGGTTGGAGGAAATTCAGCCGGAGCTAGATCGGCCAAAGCAGTTGCAATCATTGGAAACAGTTTAATTAGATCACTTCATGTATCAGTTAAATTTGATAGGTTAACAACTTCTGGATTGTATACTAGTTTTTCACAATCTGAAAGATTTGTTGCAACAGGAACAACATCGGTGTTTAATTTATCTTACGCACCTTCCAGAGATAAAAATAAAATATCAGTTTATAAAAATAATCAATTATTATTAAATTCTGATTACACAATTACATTATATTATTCAACAGTTCCTGGATTTAAGAGTCTACAAGGAAAATTAAATTTTGCAATAGCACCGTCTGCAGGAGATATTATAGTAGTAAACTACGATAAAAATATTGAATTGTTTGATGCTGTTAATAGAATTGAACAGAAGTATAATCCTAAGGCGGGAATGATAGGAAAGGATCTAGGACAGTTAATGACAGGTATTGACTTTGGAGGTGTTCAAATCCAAGGTACTACCTTTGATGTTACTGGTGGATGGGACGCTCTGCCTTGGTTCACTGACAACTGGGATAGTGTTGAAGCAAATTCAGATTATTACCATGTCTGTGATGGAAGCACAACATATGTTACTTTACCGTATGTTCCTGCAAACGGTCAAATTATTAACATCTACATAAAAAATTCAGTAACAGGAGAAATTATTAGAATTGACGATCCTAACTATACAGATGCTTGGGATTCGTCGGTTGCAATTAATCCTAACGCACAAATGCCATCTTTTGTCGGCGACGGTAATACTTCAAATATTGAAATTGGAACGTATATTTCTACCAGTGCCGGAGACATTTTAATTTTCCGCCCAATTGAAAGTGACGGCTCTGTAACTATTACAGATGACAACTTACTAGATACAAAGGTTAGCGGAGGAACACTTTCTGCAATTGACGGAGCATATGTTACAGCCAATGGAGCAACGGTTGAAGAAATTATTATTAATGGTGGGTCGTTTATTAGCCCTGAACAGGTACCAGCACCAGAAGAAAATGTTCCCGGCCAAGTATTAGATAGCGTATCTATCAAAGTATACAATAATATAATTAATGGCTCTGCTCCGTTGCACACAAAATTAATTCGAAGCACTGGAGTTGATACTAGTTTTAATATTGGTCAACCAGTGTTGCAAAATAGTTCAGTGATTGTTTATATTGATAAAATTAAACAAGTAATCAATATAGATTATACACTTGATCTGATAAATCAGAAAGTTAATTTTGCATCAAGTCCACCAGCCGATTCCTTAGTTGAAATATTATCAATTGGATTGGGCGGTCTTGGAATTATCGACTATCAAGAATTTATTGCTGACGGTAATACAAATTTATTTTTAACAAATGCAGATTACGATAATACTTCTAATGTTTATGTAACATTAAACGGTAGATTATTTGATACAGGATTTAAAAATAGCACAGGGATAATTGATACAAACGGAAAAACTTTAGTTGAGTTTGGATTTAATCCCGAAGCCGGTGATACAATTAAGATTGTATGTTTATCAGCAACAACAGATATAGCACCTAGTGACTTATCTGTAATTAATATCAACACACAAACAGTTTATTTTGAAGGAAGTACACGAACATTTGATATAGATGGATTTTTTGAATATTCTAGAGGAAGTTCGGGTAATGCTGTAATTGTTGAAGTTGACGGTCGAATCCTAAAAGGATCTGATACAATTTATAGAACATACGACGGAACTAATAACGTTATTGTTCTAGGCCAGGATCCTTACGAAACTCCTGGAAGTATTTTGCCAAGCAACTTAAAAGTTTTTATTAATGATGTATTAGTAGAGTTCATTACTAATTATGTATTTGATGGTCCAACAAAAGAATTAACAATATATCCTGATTCTTTAAACATTGGTGATATTATTAAAGTTGAAAATGACCTAAGACGAGAGTATACAATATCAGGAAATTCTGTTACGATATTAGACGATGTTTCGATGGTATCGGCAGACGAAACAGATAATGTTAAAATTGACATTACTTGGTTCAATGAATATCCTACTCTTGATATTGTTTCGGATGAAAAGACAGGAGGAAGAGTTAATATTCAATTATCTAGAATTCCTATTTCGTCTAGCTATGTATGGGTATACAAAAACGGAAATAGACTAATGTTAGATAAAGATTATTATGTTTCTTTACCAAGAGGAGCAATTTATCTAAAAGAAGATACAACCTCTGAAGATAAAATAAAAACAATTAGTTTTTCAAAATCTATTTTTAAATTACCAAGTGCATATGAAATTCACAAAGATATGCTCAACGTATATCACTTTAATAGATTCTCTTTAGATGACATTAAATTAGCATCTGATCTAAATTATTTTGATACTACAATTACTTTAAATGATGCATCGTCATTGGCTGATCCTGTTAGAAATAGAAATATTCCTGGAGTTGTTTGGATTTCCGGTGAAAGAATAGAGTATATGACTAAAACAGAAAATGTTTTAGGACAATTAAGACGTGGTACACGAGGAACACCTATTGGAGAAAAATATTTAATTGATACTAAGGTAGCAGACGTTGGTTATAATGATATTATTCCTTACGAAGACACACAAGAAAGATATGATTTTTACAGTGATGGAAGTAGTTTATTAATAGGTCCTCTTGAATTTATTCCAACTAAATCTAATAAAAATAGATGGTACAATTCTAATTTTTACATAACTAAGGGCATCTATGATGAAAAAATTAAGTATGTAACCGGCAATGTTATACAGGTTGATGATAGTTTTTATACAAATATCAGACCTTGTATTAATATTAAACCTTTAGAATCTAACGATTGGGAAACTTACTGGGATTTAATTACAATTCCTACTAACTACGGACCTTGTGATACTATTGAAGTGTTTGCAGAGGGCCGAAGATTAGTAAAAGACCCGCAGGTTGTTTGGAGTGAAAATAACGGTATAGATGGATTTATTGTAACTGAAGCTGATTTTTCAGTTGACGGGTCATCAAACTATCTACGCTTAACTAACCCGTTAAAAGCTGGAACACGTATAACTTTAATTAGAAGAACAGGAAAAACCTGGTACGATAGAAGCGAAACATCGGCAAGTTCGGGTGTTACTTTGTTGAATAACAACACTCCTGTAGCTAAATTCATAGCGCAGAAGACCACTTCTATACCTGAATAAATATATGATGATGGAGTCAAACGAGAATAAAATGTCGCAAAATCAAGAAAAAACTACACAGCCGCAGGAAAAACGCCCAAACGAAACGGGCGGATTCCATTTTGAAGGGCATATTAAAATCTTCGATCCCGAGACCAAAGAGGTGTTTATTGATAAACGCAACGCTATCCATTACGAAAATATGTCAGTTGCAATGGTACAATCGTTGTCAAATCAAGGTCAAGGAACAGTATATCAAATGGTGTTTGGAACAGGCGGAACAACAGTAGATCCAACAGGGTTAATAACATATCTAACTCCAAATACAACTGGTATTAATTCTAGCTTATATAACCAAACTTATTCAAAAATTGTTGATCAGAATTCGTCATCAAATACTGACCCGTTGAGAAATAAAATGGAAATTAGACATATCAGCGGAGCAACTTATAGCGACATTTTAATTAGTTGTTTATTAGACTACGGCGAGCCTTTAGATCAAGAAGCATTTGATAACTCTGTTGATATGAATGGAGAATTTGTATTTGATGAACTGGGACTAATGAGCTACAACCCCAACGGAACAGGCAAATTGTTAACCCACGTAGTTTTCCACCCAGTTCAAAAATCGTTAAACAGATTATTACAAATTGACTACACAATTCGTATACAAAGTTTAACTGGATTTACAGGAGCTTAATAAATGCCATATATTGTTAATTTTACAGATAGTGCAAATAAGACTCCTATAACAGTATTTGATAATACATCAAACACTGATACTAGTTTAACATTTCCAGGTAGAAACGTTACTGGGTACGGTCAGATTGTAGCCGAAAACTTTTTAGCATTATTAGAGAATTTTGCTTCAACAGACGAACCAATGAATCCTACAGAAGGACAACTTTGGTATAAGAGCGATGACGGAATTCTAATGATGTGGGACAACACAAGTTGGAAAGCAGCATCGGGAATTCAAAAGGGAACAACAGAACCAGCAGTTGCAGAAAGCAAGGTTGGTGAATTATGGGTAGATACAACTAATCAACAGCTTCGTATTTTTACAGGCACACGTTGGCTATTAGTTGGTCCTGCAGAAAGTTCTGTAGACGGTTTAAGATACGGACCAGTAGTTGAAAGTATTTCCGATTCGGATAACATCACTCGATATATTTTAACATTTTATATTGCAGATATTCCTGTAATTATTTTTTCTAAAGACAGTTTTACCCCAAAAGTTTTAATTACCGGATTTGATATTATTCGATCAGGTATGAATATTTCATTGCCAACAACAGACTCTGCAATAAATGAGTTTGTTGGAGGGTACCTTCCTACTTTATATGGAACAGCTAAAAATGCAAATGCCTTAAACATTGGCGGCGTTGAAGTTGCTGCCGGAAAATTTTTAAGATCTAATACAGTTAATACTACTGACTATGCGTTTAATATTAGAAATAATAACGGCTTAACCGTAGGTATTGACGGAACATTTAATATCGGAACTACTGCTACCACCGCTAAGATTTATAATTCGGCAGCAGGCAGTTCGATTGATATACAGACAAACAGAAATGGTATTCCTTCTACTATTCTTAAAGTAGTTGATAATACAGTTGGTATTAATCAAGCCAGTCCTACTGAAGCATTAGATGTTGACGGAAACATTAAACTTACTGGTTCTGTTATTGTAACAGATATTACAGCAAGTACAAATTTAAATAACGGAAGCATCAGGACCGCCGGCGGTGTAGCAATTTCTAAAAATCTTTTAGTTGGCGAGGGTGCTAGTATTGCTGGAGTATTAGAATCTAATACAATACAACCAAAAACAACTGATACCTTTAATCTAGGAACCGGATTAAAGAGATGGAATACAGTACAGGCTAAAACAATTATTGCAGATACCATTCAAGGCGTCCTTGATGGAAATATTAGTGGTAATTCTAACACAGCGACATCATTAAAAAATGTTACAACATTTCAGTTATCCGGAGACGTTGTTAGTCCTGCAATTCAGTTCGACGGGCAAACAGGAAGTTACACTAAGATTTTTAACACAACTCTTACTGCAAACATTATTTCTAGTAAGTCCGAACCATTTCCTAAAGTATCTAAAAAGACAGATTATGTATTAACATATAGAGCAAGCGAATCTACAACTATATCGTCTGGTTTATTAAAACAAACAAGAGACACATTTGTTGGAGATATGGGTATTCCAATCGGTGGCATCATTCCATATGCAGGCGCAACAGCACCTTATGGTTTTTTATTTTGTGATGGATCAGAAGTTGAAAGATCAAAATTTCCAGATCTATACGATGTAATTGGAACAACATATAATGGTACAGGTTCGTTAACTGGAGTCAACACATTTAGAATTCCGGACCTAAGAGGAAGATTCCCGTTAGGTAAAGATAATATGGACAACGGAGGCACAGTTCCAATATCAACAGGTGGATATGTTGATGCAGGTGGCGGCACAGCAGGCAGAGTAACTGACACTAAGGCCCAGACTCTAGCAGGTACAGCCGGTCAAAGTTCTGTGACATTGACATTATCAAATTTACCAGAACACTCTCACTCTTTAAGTTCGTCAAGACAAGATTATAATGTTATTGCAGTCACAACTACCATTGATCCGGATGCAGTTACTGGACCAGGTCCAACCGCTCCAGGTCAGGCACAATATTTAAAAGACTCCGGAGGAATTAAAAAACCAACTGGAACAACATTAGGTACGGCTGTTGGTATTATGAATCCCTACTTGACTATTAATTATATTATTAGATCAGGTCCACCGTTATTCTAATTAGGTTAAAAAAATATGGCATATCAAATTAATAAAACAGACGGTACAATCGTAGCAACAGTAGCAGACGGTCAAATTGATGAATTATCAACTGACATAACTCTTATTGGAAAAAATTACAGCGGGTTTGGCGAAGCATTAAATGAAAACCTAATTAAAATATTAGAAAATTTTTCAAGTACTACTGCTCCAGAGCATCCTATTAAAGGCCAAGTATGGTACGATTCTTCTGAAAATAAATTAAAAGTTTACAACGGATCGACATTTGTACCGGTAAGTTCTGCAACTATTTCAAATACACAACCAGATACACTAGCTAGCGGAGATTTATGGTTTGATAACATTGGCGGCCAATTATATTTTTATGACGGTACAAATCCTATTTTATTAGGCCCAGCATATTCAGCTTCACAAGGATTAAGCGGTTTAAAAGTTGATAGTATTCTCGATACTCTTAACCAAACTCGAGTTATTACATACTTGTATAATAACGGAATTTTATTAGGAATTTTTTCTAAAGACAGTTTTACACCTAAAGCAGAGATTATTGGATATTCTGGTAGTATCGAACCAGGATTTAATGCAGGAACATTAGACGGATTAAAATTTAATGTAACTGTAACAAATTCAGAACAACTTGGCGGAGCAGTAGCAACGACCTATGTTCGTAGAGATACATCAAATGCGATTAATGGACAACTACGAATTACCACAGACCAGGGTATAGTTATTGGATCAGCCGGTCAATCTAACTTGTATGTTACCAGCGGTGACATTTTTATGTCAAACGCTTCAACCGATAAGAATTTAATTCTTAACGTTCGAAAAGGCATTAACCAAGAAAACGCAGTTGTTATAGGATCATCTCAACGAACAATCGATCTATATTATGGATATGAAGATAGCCAAGTTAGAGTAGGTGGCGATTTAACCATTGTTGGAAATTTAGAAGTTCAGGGAACAACCACAACACTTAATACCAATGATTTAGTTGTAGAAGACAAAAACATAATCATTGCGAGTGTCACTAATCCAACAAATTCAACAGCCGACGGTGCTGGAATTACAATCAAAGGAACTACAGACAAAACAATTTCCTATTCTAACGCTGATAACTGGTTAGATGTGTCAGAAACACTTAACTTAGATTCTGGCAAGGCTCTTTATATTGGCGGCACCAAGGTTATTGATGGAAACAGTTTAGGCTCTAGTATTACTAGTATTCCGGGTGTTAGTTCTTTTGGTACACAAACAGTAATTAACGTTGGTCCTGGAGCACCTCCGGTAGCTCAAATGAGATTAGAAAACCATAGAATATCTACGGTTTCTAGTAATTATGACGTTGAAATATTCCCTGACGGTACTGGTAACGTTGTTTTAAATGATTCAGCTAGAATTACAAATCTTGTTGATCCTATTGATCCGCAAGATGCAGCCACAAAAGAATATGTAGATAATACAATTGAAACAAGGCCGTTAGTTTTCAGTATGGATTTATCTGATGCTAAATCAAACACCTATATTATTATTAATATATTAAATAATCTTGCTCCGCCGGCGGAATTTAGGTCTGGTACAGTGGCAAGAATATTATGTACAATTAATACTAATAACGCAGTTACATTGGATATCAATTCACTTCCTCCTACAGTTAATACTAACCCCTTCTTAACAGATTTAGGAGGCGCCACAGGCCAAGCTGTTACAGGAATAACTTTTCCAACTGCTTCGATAACTGCCCAACCAATTGTAACAACTAGAATTATTAAAGAGTTTGTTTTAAACATTGGTGCTTGGATTTGGCAATCAGATACGTTATTACCACCATAATCAATCGGAGCGATATAAATGTCTTACGTTATTAATAAATTTAACGGTGAACAACTAATAGTACTTGACGACGGTACTATAGACACCAGTACCAGCATCAACTTAGTTGGAAGAAACTATGTTGGCTATGGTGAAGCACAAAATGAAAATTTTCTGTGGTTGCTAGAAAATTTTGCTAATAATAAACCACCAGCAAGGCCGTTAACCGGGCAATTATGGTTTGATACTTCGGCCAATTTAGTCAAAGTATATAATTTAGAAGAATGGGTTCCTGTAGGATCAGCAATTTTAAGCCAAGATGCTCCAACAACCACAATAGCCGGATCTTTTTGGTTGGACACAAATGCTAATCAATTAAAAGTGTATACTGGCTCCGAATGGCAATTAATAGGACCAGAGGCGGTTAGAGGATTTGGATCGACTAAAGTTCGAGCAACTACACTAGATGATACTGTAGGAAATCAACGTCCTGTTCTTATATTTGAAACAGATGATGTTCCTTTTGCAATATGTACAGCATCGGCGTTTACTATAAATCCTTATGCTGCAATAGATGGATTCGAAACTAATTTAACCGCTGGAATTAATTTATCATCAGCATCAAAAATAAATGGAAATGTTACAGGTAATGCTGGAACAGCTGACGCATTAAAAACTAGTCGAAATATTAACGGAGTACCTTTTAACGGAACTTCAAACGTAACTATTAAATCTTCTACAACACGTTCTTTGATTAGCGGATCATATATTGTAGGAAATGATTTTGACGGAGCTCAAGAAACTACTTGGTCAGTAGACGCATCATCTACTAATGCTATTGGAAAAATTGTAGCTCGTAACAGCGAAGGCGGGTTTTCAGCAGGTACAATTACGGCTACATTTGTAGGAAATTTAACTGGCAATGTAACTGCAACCAGCGGAACTAGTAGATTTAATATTATTGAAGCTAATTCTTTTGTTGGCGCAACACTTTCGGGAAATGCGGCAACAGCTACTCAACTAGCCAATGCAAGAAAAATTAACGGTGTTAACTTTGATGGTACAAGTGATATAACAATACCTGCACCTGCAGGTATATTAACAGGCAATACACTGGCATCTAACGTATTAATGTCTAGTCTGACTTCTGTAGGAACTTTAACAGGGTTAAGTGTAGCAGATCTTGGAATAACTATAGGAAGTTCATCTCAATTTAATTTGTTTGTTGACGATAGTGTTCCTACAATTAGATCTGAAACAGGAGCATTAAATTTTGATCTAGGCCCAACTGGACCTGACATAAAACTTGTTGACACGTTAACATCGCTGTCATTAGGCGGCCCTAATTCTCCTGCACTAATAGGTGATAACATAACAAATTTAGGCATACCAAGTTACAAGTTTAACAATGTTTATGCTAATAATTTTAAAGGAAATGCAGATACTGCAACATTATCCTTAAGAGCAACTAATATTGTTGGCGGTGGCGCTGGCGCTCTAGTTATACAATCAGATCAAGATACAACAACAACGTTGGGTTTAGGACCGGATGGATTTGTTCTGAGAGCTAGACCAGGAGGACCTCAGTGGGAACCGTCAATTGGAATAGAACCAATAACTGCTGGTAATCATATCACGATGATTAATACTGCTACTAGCGGTAGTTTAAGTTTATACGATTCATCACTTCCGGTTACTATTGGGATAGATGCTACTCCAAACAATGTTCCTTTAACCGTTGCATCTCGAGATGTATATGGAAACATAGCTGCAAATTCATTTGTTGGCGGATTATTAGGAAATGTTATTGGTAATGTTTCTGGAAATGCTGGAACAGTAACAAATGGTGTGTATACTACAGGAACTTATTCTAATCCAAGTTGGATTACTACGTTAGCAGGTTCAAAAGTTACAAGCATTCCAAATTCATCCTTACAAAATCCATCGATTACTATTAATGGGTATACAGTTTCTCTTGGCGGTGCAGTTAATATTGCACTTGCAGGTATTCCGTCAGGGGGAATTATTATGTGGAACGGATTAGTAGTATCAATTCCCTCTGGTTGGGCGTTGTGTAACGGCTCCAACGGCACCCCAGATTTACGAGACCGTTTTATAGTAGGCGCAGGTTCAACCTATGCAGTCGGAGCAACAGGTGGTAGCAAAGATGCGATTGTAGTAAGCCACTCGCACTCGGCTTCAGTTAATGACCCAGGGCACTCGCACAGTAATGTAACGCAATATGGCAACCCAATAACTCGAATGGGATCTGGAACAGGAAGGCAAGCCGGTACATCTCCTGACTCGGCGTTAGGAAAATCTGATAACGGATCGAACACAGATAACGCTAGTACAGGTATTTCAGTAAGCATTAGCTCAACAGGATCTTCGGGCACTAACGCAAACTTACCTCCGTACTATGCACTTTGCTTCATTATGAAACTGTAAGAAGTTTAACTAATAAATATATAAACATTTTGGGACTATTAAACTATGGCATACGAAGTTAACAAATTTAATGGAACGTTTTTAGTATCAGTTGCAGACGGTACAATTGATACAACTACAGATTTACGTTTCATTGGTAAAAATTACGCCGGGTACGGCGAAGTTCAAAACGAAAATTTCCTACATTTGCTAGAAAATTTTTCAAATACTACACCTCCACCGAAGTCTGTAACAGGTCAAATTTGGTATGATTCTCAAAATAAAAAATTAAAATTTTATGACGGGTCAAAATTTAAAGTTGCTAGCGGTGCAGAAGTTAGTTCTACAGCACCGTCTGGTTTAGCAACAGGTGATTTTTGGTGGGATTCGTCAGCAAAACAGTTGTATGCCTATAACGGAACTGGATATACGTTAGTTGGTCCAGTGTCCAGCCCAGACCTAGGAACTTCAATTATAGCTGGTGAAGTTGTAAAAGGAACTATTTCGTCTGATATTGGACCTCATACAATATTAAAAGTAATTACAAATGATAAAGTTGTTGGTATTTTCAGTAGAACTGAATTTACACTTGATAATGCACAAAATCCTATCGAAGATTTTACATATATTAAGAAAGGATTTACTCTAGCTAAATCACAAACAGGTGTTTCAACAGACGACTACGTTATGTGGGGCACAGCTCAAAATGCGAATCAGTTAGGCGGAGTCAATGCTGATCAGTATATTAGAGTTGGTGATAACGCATTTACATCTGAAGTAGCATTCAGCGATCCTGGATTTACAGTAGGCGATGCAACCGGCGGTGATCTAAGAATTCGTGTTGAAAACGGCGACGAAACTATTATTGAAAACCGTTTAGGAAATCCTATATATTTTAGA
>Ga0255174_1000036_pt1 | contig 96452 bp, 155 predicted proteins | sample Atl_Atl_RepB_8d_FD_189953 | JGI IMG/M metagenome (GOLD analysis project Ga0255174, IMG submission 189953) | Freshwater microbial communities from Altamaha River, Georgia, United States - Atl_Atl_RepB_8d | ecosystem: Environmental > Aquatic > Freshwater > River | place: USA: Georgia | collected...
GGAAAAAATTGGCCGCGCAAAATTTTTAAGGGCAGTACTTTTCTTTTCAGGGTGGTGATTTGCTACCCCTTACTAGCTTGTTAGTACTTACTAACATATGTTACCCCTCACCACCGACCACCGACCACCGACCGACCATCAACACCGATCGGTCATACCAGGTCTCCTCACTCGGTCACCACCACCACAGACTCTGAGGGCTTCATGCTGCCAATTTGGAATCTGTTCGTGAAGGTAACGACCTTGATCCTGCCTAGGATCCCACGCAGCATCACGTGGATCCCTAAAGGCTGTGCAGGCTGTTAAGCTAGCGGCTAGCAATACTATGAATAAGCGCACGAACATCTTCAGTGATCTCCATATGTTGGTCCATGACTGCTGCTATCATTAGATCGTGTATGACCACAGCGTCCTTCTTATACTCTGCGGGCAGGTTATTGATCAAGCGTTGAACATCCTCTTGTGATTCACAGCTCCAGATCATGTCAGCGATCTGATACTGCTGGCGGGTCAGTCCGTGTAGTTGTATGCTCATTGCATCAATACCTTTATCATGTTAGCCCAAGTGTTTGCAGGTACCTCTAAATGTAAATCCTGGACAGGTACAGGTTTTCTCTGCGTCGTTGACTGAGTAGACTTGGCCTTTTGAGCCTTGGACAGATCTTGTGTCATTAGTTGCCTTTACTTTGAATAAGTTGATGTTACCCTTAACGAACTGCCTACCACGCTTATCAAAGCCCTTGATACCGCTTTTGAAATAGACGGGCGTAGTTTCGTTGACCTTTACATAGGCTACTAGGGTAGTACCGTCTAGTAGATATGTGTGCGCGGGGAACTGGCCCCCAGTTGTTTCAACTAGGGCTTCCATATTAGTCCTCGGCTTGCCTAAGCATGAGCACACCACAGCCCATACAGCCTAGGCCAGTGATGGCCACTGCTAGACCTTGTAGAAGTTCTAGGTTAGAGATGCTGGCTTCTACACCACCTGTGCCCAACATTGTGATTAGTAGTCCTACTACAAATACAAACATTGCCTGTGCTTGTGTAACCATTTTCTGCTCCTAGTTGTTTAGCGTATGTGTTAATTGTATAGCCAAAGTGCCTGAGTGTCAATCAAAATAACGAAATAACCCTGCGGCACACACGGCTATTCCTGCGAAGTTAACGATCATCTGTGGCTTATTTGCCACACGATACGACCACGCAAAATAGCATAGACCTCCCAGTAATCCTAAGAGGATATTCAGCGGATATCGCTCAGGAAAGAAGCTCATCACAATATACATAGAGATCAGAGCGGCTGTGCCCAGCCATTGTAGGCCATGATTAATCATAGTTCTTTTTGTCTCCATAACGCTCGTTGTAGTCGTAGCCTGCCAAGTATTCGGCCACGGATGCAGCATCGTTGACCGAGACTCGGCGGCCGGAATCGCCTCCCACTCCACCGTAGTGAGGTTGACGTGGACGGCCGTAGTAGGAATCTGCTGAGCCACGATCATACAAGCAACCATGGGTTCCACGGATGAACTGCCAACCCTTTAGGGCATTTACAACACGTTGTTTTTCTGTTATCATTTCACGCTCCTTACTATACCTATAGTATAGCACCAAAAGGCCCAAAGGTCAACCAAAAAGAAAGACCCTTTAGCTCTGCGGGTTATTCTTAACAAACTGCCACATCTTAAACGCTTCCCCACGCAGACCCATTAAGATCCCTTCGTAGTCTGCATAGGAGCAGCAGGCCCAAGTGCTCTGAGGACGATAGATCCAGTCCTCATAGATTCGTTCTGTGTTGTGCTGCGTGACGATACTCTTGGCTGTACGGGCCAGCTTGTAATACTTTTGCATGTGCCCCGTACGAGCATCGTAGACTACCCATCCCATTAACAAACCTCTTTGAATACTCTGTAACCTCGACCCTGAAGCACACGGATCGCAGCCTGTACTTCTTGATGGTTCTTTTCTTCCCAATCCAACATCTCTTTGGCACCTTTGATAGTGTCTTCGTCGCAGGTGTTACCTGTAGCAAAGTGAGTGTAGAAGTAGTAGCGGCCTTCGTCACCCTGTACTGCCTGGATAGAGCCAATGTTCTTGTAGATCTGTGTGTCTTTGCTTTTCATTTTAGGCTTTCTAGAATTAGTTGATCTTTTCGTAGCTTGCTCGGAAGTAGCATTCGCTATCACCCGAGGCGTATTCTAGGCAGAACTGCTTGGCTTCTTCTTCTGTGTCAAAGAACACCACACCCATGTCCCTTTGACCATAGCCTCTTTCATACTCTGTGCATTGAACTCTGTATAGGCTTTTGACTTCTACTCTCATACACTTCTCCTTCTGTGTAAGTGTATTATATGTCCAAAGTGCCAAAAGGTCAAGAAAAAGCCCTACGGAGTGTAGGGCTTTTGTTGTTTAAATTGCTTCAAAAGCCTTAAGGGCTTCTTGTGCGCTCTCGTCCAAATAGACAGCGTCCATAGCCCGTTGCTTCTCAGCGGCTACCAACTTGCGATATGCTTCCAGCTCTGCCTTTTTGGCTTCCATAGCAGGCCACTCCACGTCCGTAGGGTTGAGGTAAGGACCCGTATAGTCCACCTTGTCTGCTTTAAGGGTAATCTCGCCGGATTTAATGCCCTCAAACACCATGCCCCAAGTAGGCTGTTCTGGACGGCCACTTGCGCCGTAAAGTTCTACTGCTTTGGCCTGCACTTTTTCTTGTGCTACTTCGTTAAGACGACGGACAAAATACTCACGTGCTTGTGCTTCCATGTTTCGCTCCTAAGTTGTTTGTTGAGCTTGTATTATATGCGATCTAGAGGCTGTTGTCAACCACTTTTTTGAATAACCCTTAGGCTGCTAGGGTTTCTTGTTGTGGAACCCAAAGCCCGTGATAGCCTTCTAAAAGCCCCGTATCTTCCCAACGGCCCGCACTTTCCTGCATGTTCAAGTAAGGATGCTTGCTCTCGACCAGCACGAAGTGATCCACGTAGCTCTTCTCAATGGTATGATAGTCTACAGGAATGTGTACGGTTACATGTCCCAGGGGACCTGGAATGGTTGCTTCAACCAGGGGAGCAAATGTAACATAGATCTCAACCGTGTGCCCTTGATCGATCTGCTGGCGCATGAAGTTCCATACGCAATAGGTCCTGGCGCTCATGCCCTTGGCAAAACCAGTGAAGTAGGCCCCTAAGGTTCCCTTGAGTCCGCCCTTGGCCTGTGAGCCGCCAATCTTCTTGATTTCACCGTTGACTACGATGAAGTAAACACGGCCAACTTCTTGTCGAAACAGCTCGCGAGTCATTGTGGGATCCAATTGGATGTCCAACTTGTCTGCGTGATCTGCCTTGCGGATGATCTGGCCTGCGCGGTATAGGTTCTGGAGTTCTGTAATTTTCATAACTCAATTGTAAGCTCAAACCGCGGTCGTGTCAACCGTTTTGGACTCCATGTATTCACGGCCCTCAACCACGATCAACCTTACATTCTTCATACGCTGCGCCATGGCTTCGATCAGCTGCTCCTTGCTGTTGCCCTGCCCTAGGAACTGATCGTTGTCTTTACGAAACGCATAGAGTGTGTTACTATGCTTCTCAACTTTGATATCGATCTGATCCAGCTCGGGATCATCGGATGATTCTTCTTCTGATCGGTTAAGGAGTGCGAGTAGATCCTGCTGACTCACCCCAAGATCCTTCAGGATGCTGCGTAGTAGGTGCAGATGAAAGATCTTAGATGCCCACCAGCCTGAAAGTAGGCCAAGGCCGTAAAGGATGATCATGGTTACATCAAGGTCGCTCATTAGGTTCTCCTGGGATTCAACAGGGCGGCTGCTTCCTTACGAAGTTTCCCTGCTCTTCGATACATTTCGTCTGCGGTTTCGCTGAGTTCTTCGCTTTTGAGCTGTTGCAGTTTGCCGCCCCCAAACTCGCGATCAATGTAGTATTCAGTTAGGTGGTTCTTGATCATTAGTGTTAGATCTGAACCGGAATCACTGGGACAAATAAAGCGAACTGGACATCGCCCCCATCCACCGTATTCTAGGAACTCTGCGTAGTAGCGCCTATGATCTTTGTTATAAGCATCGAATGCTACCAGAGGTCTTGCAAGGTATTCTAATTTGCTCATGTGTGTATTTAAGCTCCTGTGCTCCAATTCGTTAATACTATTATATGATCAGTTAATCCAGTTGTCAACCGAAGTCAAAAAAAACGCCCTAGTATACGTGTGCATACTAGGGCCCAAGGTTACCGCTACCGGGAGCGAATCGGATTTAAGCGGTAACAGCCTCTGCCTTCGCGGCAGTAGTCTTAACAGCTTTAGGGGCTGGATTCTTCTTCTCAGCGTAGGCGATCGCAGCTTGTACAGCAGCATTGCCTGAGCCGAAACCAACGCTCTTGAGGTGTTGTACAGCCTCAGCCTTGGTCATCTCTGATGGCAGCTCAACGAGCTCAACATCCTTGTGACCGTTCTTTGCCAAGATCTTGATGCGCATAACATCGTTAGCGAAACGAAGCTTGGTCTTACCTTCCAGTGTCGAAACACCAGCAACCGCAAATTTCTTATCTGTAGCCATTTTAAAGTTCTCCAAAAAGTGTGTGTGTTAAAGATATGCCTATTGGGCATGTTAATAATGTAGCATCACTATTCAAGTTTGTCAACCATTTGTTTGTCCAAATTGCGGAATTACTTGAATAGTAACGCTGTCCTTCTCGTCCAAGGCGGCGATGAACTCGTCGTCGTAGACCAGATCCTGCATGGCCAAATCGATCATTTCTTCGACTCGGCCCACGTCTGCCTTGCCGTCCCCGGCGCAGACCACGTGAAAACTGAAGTTAAACTCTCTAGGCATTTTGCCATGACTCCCATTTCAAAACGAACATTGTGTAAGATTCGTCTTTCAAATATATAGCACTCTTAGAATCATCCCAGGCCCATTTTGGTTGGACCCCATCGAATAACTCTGGGCGAGCTAGGTGCAATTCGGCACTCGGACCGAATTGCGTCCACAAGTAGTTGCGAGACTTAATCCAATTCTTTTGATCTGTAAGCCTCGCACCTGCGCCATAACTGATAAACTCGACACGATGGCTAAATCTTCCATAACCATCGTATCTCTTGTCGAGTTTAACAATGTGCATCATTCTGAAACAAGTCCTAGTTTCTTGTTCTGCTCAACACCATCCTTGATCCACTCTGTGAGCTCTTCGTCCTCTTCCTGGAATTCACGGATAGCCTCGGCGATGCAGAATGCTTCGTCCAACTCTGGATAGTTCTGCTCGATCTCATCGGCACTCATGCCTTCTAGGCTAAAGTCCTCGCAGTTGCCATCTTCGTAAATACCAGCAAATGCCATACCGGATTCGTAGAACATTGCGTTCACACGGAAGCCAAGTTGTTCCAACTTCTGATAAGCATTCACGGGTGGTGACCATGCTGAATCAAAAGAAGTGAATAGACTCTTACCGTCTGGGTGGATGTCGCTTTGTCCATCACCGCCTACATCCCATTTGGTTCCCCATTCACCCACGCAGAAGTCATACCAGTTGCTGTAGCCATATTTGGCCACATTGGCTTTCATCTGTGCTTCCAGATCCTTTTGTTTGGCATCATCCCCGTAGGATCCTGCCATGGTCTCTGTGAGTTCTTTGGGCACAGGAATAAACTCCTGCAGGAACTCTCCACGATCAAGTGCTTCTTTAGCACGGGTAATCATTGCTGGATCATCATGCTCCAGCGTCAAGTTGTTGTTGCACCAATTAGGCATATTCGCTCCTTAAGTTAGTGTTAAAATTATACAATCATTTTCTCAAAAGGTCAACCAAATGTGCATTGGCCAAGTTCTGATCTACGCGGTCTTGGAACTCCCTCTCGATCACCACGGCACAGCGTCCGGCGATCTGCTCCATCGTCCTTAAGATCTTGACACGGGCCATCGGAGTTGTCTCTGACGATCCCAATGCATCAACGGCTCGCTTCAGGTATTCAAATTCATTTTGATTCACAGCTGGCTCCTTTCACTATGCCTATAGTTTAACACCAAAAAGCCAAGTTGTCAACCAAAATGATGTACGTTAGCTGTTGATTGTATCGAATGGGCTGTAGGTGCGATCGTGAGCAGCTAGCTCTTTGTCCAACCATTCGCCGATGTCTTCGTTGTAGACTAGGTCGCCCGGGTCTGCAACATCTTCCCAATCAGCATCCTCGTCAATGAGTACACCATCTTCATCATAAAAGGGATCTTCAACGATCATACCAAAAGTCATGTTGTTTCCTTTGATTTTAAGAATGTTACCAATTCATCTTCCACGTCTTCCAGCTCGAAGTTGTCAGTGGCCCAATCAACCCATTCTTCGGTCATTGGGTCCACTTCTCCATTCATGAGCTTTTCACGTGCTTCCTCTTCTGAACCTGCTTCAAGTTCGTAGACTTCGCAGATTATAGAATTGCGCCAGAACGTGTATCTAGGCATTACTTCGCAGCTTCTTTAGATACTTCCTGGACTTTGGCAACCCCATTATCGAAGATCTTAGCGATGCCCGATAATCCTACGGTAGCCACTACGAGACCAAAGATTGTACCTGCGATGAATACTTTCATGATTGCTCCTGTTCTGACATTTGTTTAAGGACTTTGCGATACTTCCAACGTGCCCAAAGCATCTGAGGGATGCCCAAGCGCCAGGCCCACATTAAGTCCATTACTATGAGCCCAAGGACAAATGCAATTACTAGTTCCATTTACCGCCCCTTTCTGTGTCTGTGTATATGTATTATAAGGCCAAATTATCTATCTGTCAACCATAATCTATATACGTGCATACGTGTAGCAGCGGGGCCTTTGGTGGAAGTGTGGCTTTTTAGCCACACCCCCCGGCACTCTCCTAGCCCGCCTCTTTTTCGTAGATCACCGTTTGACCAAAGGGCGCCTCTGCTTGTGTATTGCCCTTAACGATAAAGATTGTGTCGCAGTAGTCCTCAGGACCCCAACTACCACAGGGATAGCCGTCTGTGAACATAATGAACTTCTTAGGGCGAATGTCATTCTCTTCCATGTAGGTAAAGTTGACATCAAAGTCTGTGCCACCGCCACCTTGAGGTTCATACTCAAGCAAGTCATGTGAGTTGTCATGAGTGATCTCTTGTGGGTTATAGATCTCTGTGTCAAAGCACCACAGGTTGATCTTGAAGTCCTCGTATTGGTCCATGATGCCTTTGATCTCCGAAAGGAATGTGCTGGCATCTTCTTCACCAATACTACCACTCATGTCAACAGCAATAGCCACGTCAATGGTAGTTGCTTCTTTCATGCCTGGCAAGATTGCGCCTGAGTGCATACTCTTGCGATTAACACGCTGGAAGGAGTAGTCGTTGCGAACAATGCTTTGGATCTCTTGTTGCACCAACTGACGCCAGTCCATCTTAGGCTCAGTCATAGACTTAATCATACGCATAATGCCTGCAGGAGTCTTGCCTGCACCAGCGGCCGCGGCACTTTGGATCATTGCTTCTTTGATCTCTTGCTTGATGCGTTCTGCTTCTTCTTTGCTAAGGCTAGGCTTGCTCTTACCGTCTTTGGTCTTGTCATCTTCTGAGCCAGCACCCTCTTGTTCCTTAATGTGCTCGTCCAACAGATCGCCCAACTCTTTCATCAGTTGATCCATAGGAATCTTCTCTGCTTTTTCATACAGAATATCGTAGATTTCTTCCCAAGCAAGTCCACGGAACTTAGGATCATAACAGATCTTAACCTCAGTGATCTTCTCACCAATACGCTCGTCTACAAGGATTTGGTTTACAGCAAAGTCCTGTGCGATGTTAGAAAGTTGACGATCACGGCTACCTACACGGCCAAAGTGATCAAACACGCAGTGAAGGATCTCGTGACCAAACAGGAACTCTAGTTTTTTCTCTGAAAGTTTTTCGATGAACTTTGTGTTGTAATAAAAGTCACGGCCATTGGTCGCCGCAGTAGGGCACCAGTCGTCAGCACAGACTAAACGCATACGAGTTGCCATGTTGCCAAAGAACGGTGCTTTGAGCAATAGACCGACCCGTGCAGTAGTTAATTTATCAACGATGTTTGTAGACATTAGTCGCTCTCCTTAGTATGTGTATATTATAGCACCAGGATCCGGGTTTGTCAACCAAAAAGAAACCGGACGATGTTGCGTATTTACAACACCGCCCGGCACTCCAAAAGGTGGGCGGAAGCCCTGGGTGAGCCCCCGCCCGGCGATGGGCGAGGTCTTAATTCTCCATCGCTTTCAAAACATACTTACCAAAACGCTTGTGGAACTCGTCAAAGCTCTTCATCTTTGTAGCGTCCAACGGCAAGTCGTAGTTGGTAAGAGCAGTCTTAGCACCCATGACCACAATCTCAGTTGGGAAATTGTCCATCATGTAGCGGAAGAAGTTGTCTGCCTGAGCATCCCAATCTTTAACCTTTTTCTCTGCACGGTCTTTCAACTCGTAGCACAATGAAACGGTCAAAGAATACATCGCTGACACTTCCTTGATCTGAAGGTCCTTGACCTTGCCAATAAGGATGTCTTCTGCCTTAGGCAATTTGCCAGCAATCTTACGGTGAGCCATAAACTTAACAGCCAAGCCGTCACCAATAGCACCACTTACCAATGTAGACAAAGTATCTTCGTCAACACCGTCATCACCTAACAGGTCGCTGACGAAACTCCAAGAACGAGGAGTAGCAAATGACTTGCTAGGGCTCTTAGGATCGAAGTCATACAAGTCTTGCTTGGCAAAACCCACATAACCTACAACCTCAGGATGCACCTTGTTAAGGGTAGCCCAATCTTGCCAGTCATCAAAGTCCACCTTCATTTCCAAGTGCAGGAAGCGGTTAGCCAACGGAGCAGGCATACGATAGGTAACACCACGGTCACCTTCACGGTTACCAGCGGCGACTACGTCAACACCCTTAGGCAGAACATAGGTACCAACACGACGGTTCAGCACCAACTGATAGGCCGCGGCCTGAACAGCAGGAGGAGCAGAGTTCAATTCATCCAAGAAGATGATAGCAGTGGACTCTGGGTCAATGGGCAGTTCTGCGGGAGGAGCCCAAACCATCTTGCCCTGGTCTGCGTTGTAATACGGAATACCTTTGATGTCGGTGGGTTCCCAAAGTGCTAGGCGCACATCAATAACCTCACGGTTGGAATCATCACCGATCTGCTTCACGAGATCGGACTTACCAATACCTGGAGGGCCCCACAGGAATACAGGACGACGCATTTTAATTGCGTGACGGATTGCTTTTTTGGCACCCTTAGGGCCAACTTGACGGACGGAAACGTCTTGTGCTTTTGCCATTCTAGACCTCGCTAATAAAAAGAGTTAAAACAATTACTTTCCCAGTATCATTATTGTAGCACCTCTTGGTGCAGTTGTCAACCAACTTTTTTAACATAGTTGAGCTGTGTTGTTTTATCGCCACGAACATTCTTGATCTTGCCCTTGATACGGATAGTGCCTTTGACATCATCCTTGTACCAAAAATCAATAAAGCTCTCACCCATACGAGCAGTGATGCGATACTTGTTGTATTCAGGGTTGAATCGTGTGCGGATCACTTCGATCTCCCCTACGATCTCATCACCTACAGCGCCGGAGAGTTGCTCGCTTTGATAGATCTCTCGCTTGAGCTCTGTTTGGGCCTTATCACGACGAGCTACGCTGGGTAAACAGCTGACAACAGCAAAGTCCAACATATCACGGCCAGTGAACTCGTCTTTGGCTGCAATCTTCATAGCTGTGGTCTCAAAGTCATTGATCTTGCCAGTGAGTGCTTTGAGGGTGAATGTTTTGAAATAGTTACGATACTCTTGGCCAAGAGTGATCTCTTCTGCTGTAGGCTGAGCATTCTCTCTGAGCCAGTTCTTGACCAGAACCTTGTTGGCTTGTTTGATCACGTTATTGTAATCGATCCCGTGTGTAGCGGTAGCAGCGAATACAGGCTCTTTGCAGTAGCCGCCATTCTGTGTATCAGCCCTAACAGCTAGGCCCCAAACTTGATCTGCTGTAAATGTGCTCATCATCGCTCCTTAACAATAACTCTATTATACCATCAAACAGCAGTTCTGTCAACCATTTTGGAGAGTGCCGGCCTGTGGCTTTTTTGCAACAAACGGCCAAAAAAATAGGGCCCTTAGGACCCTATTCCAAAACCGCCCCGGGAGCGAATCGGCTTGGTTTTGTGGAGCGACCTATTAAGCCAATGTCATGCCCATGTTACGAGCTAAGTAGCCTAGAGCAACGATCTCGCGTGAAGGACGGCCTAGTTCATACTCAGTAACGGTAACACCATTACCTGCCTTGCGAGAGTTAGCATAAACAGCATAACCAGCTTGGCGGAGACGGCTTGCTTCAGCAGCCAGGTTCTTTACGCCAAAACGCTTCTCAGCTTGGCTTGCAGTTAGTTTGTCACCATTTTGTAGTGCAGTAAAAATCTTAAAAGTCTTTGAGTCTTTAGAGATACGTTTCATGTCTGTGTTTTCCTTTATGTTATATGGCTGTGTTCCACAGCGTGTCAATATAGTAGCATTCTTGTTGTAAAATAGCAACCTCAATCTTTCCGTTTAATGGAAACATTTGCTCGAAAGAATGCGCCGAGCAAGACCACGCTTAACCATGTCCAAAACGTATACGGAATGGCCAACACGGGGAATAGTGTATTCATACTCCAAATTACCAGGATAGGACCTACGGCAAAAAAGAATACGATTACAAGCGCCAGCAGGGCAATTGTAAAGATGTTAGTTTTCATTTTCATACTCCTCAAGCTCTTGTGCTTGTTTAAGTTGTTGAATCTCTTGCTCTATGGCACGTTCACGTCGACGGCCGTTAACTGAAGTGCCTCGAGCATAGACCTTCCAGTAGTGATCAGCGCAGTAGCTAGACCCTTGAACACTAGGACACCCGCAGTAATGAATGGGCCAGTGCTTCAAAGGGTCCTGCTCGGGCCCAATCCAAGTACAGGTCTTAGACGGGCCTTCCATTAGGCACCTCGCTTCATAACGGTAACTTCTGCCATGCTCTTCCAATTTGTAGGAAAGCTCTTGCGCAGGTCTGCTACCTTGAGTACCGTACGCAGGCTCAGCTCACGCATTTGTGCTCGTTTTTCAAGAATGTAATCAATGATCTCATCCTTAACGCAGTCTTCAAACTCGTAGCTGTCCAACATGCCATCTTGGGTGATCTGCTTAATGCGCAAGACCTTTTCGCGATCTGTGTCCATTTGAAGATCAATGTAGTGGCAACGGCTTTCAAGAGCGGCAAGGTGATCCTGCAGTTTCTTAGAACGCACATTCTCAAACTTGATGTTAGTGATAAAGATAGCGCCTGCTTTAAATTCAAAGCGATCTGGCACTCCTTCTGAACGCAGAACACGGCTGTCAGTGTTCCAAGAGATAGTACGCTTCTTGCTAGAGTCCAGAGCAGCCTTCAAAATATTAAGGCTAAGGTCATCCAACAGCACAGAGTCGCAGTCATCAAACACGATAACATTGCCTTTTTCGCTGTAGTGATAGAGCTTGCTGTACAGACCCACTGCTGACATTGCGCCTTTGACAATCTCATATTTGGGCTTGCGCTGACCCATCATATCAAAGAGATCGTCCTTGCTTAGTACTTCTTCTACACCAAAGCTCTTGCCCACGCCTGGAGGGCCTGTGACGATCATAGCTCGCACGGTACCTTCTTTGACTGCTTTGGTCATATCTTTGAGCACGTCAAAACGGTTACGAAGACGTTCGATGATCTGCTCGTCCGTTTCGTGTGCTACGGCATTATCTGAAATTTTAATCTGCTCCAAACTTTTATCACCTGCGGGCATTGCTGGCACTTCACCGGCGACAATCATGTAACTTTGTGCTGAACTGCAACGAATACGGATCTTACGATCTGGAATGCCAGGGTTAGCAGGCTGTACAGAGCCACCTTCTACGGTTACATAACCACCCTGAGCACCTTCTTTGTATTGCTCTACTAGTTCGAAACGGTTACCGGCCATGCTCACATCTGAGCCACGGATCTTATACGAACCCTCACGAATCTCAATTACTGCTGGCATTTTCGCTCCTATGCATTTGTTGAACATACCTCTATTATATTACCAAATGAGGCTGTTGTCAACCCCATTCAGTAATAACCCTTAATCCTCTAGGGTTTCTGCTTCTGCCAGCACCTGCTCAAGTGCGCGGTAGGCTCGGCTGTATTCGGAAACATACCACTGATCGTCCGAACGGAAGATATACTCGTATTCTTCGTACTGGTGGTTGGCCTTGTAGTCCTCAAAGTCCTTGAACACACGAGCTTCACAGCCCGATTCGCCACGATCGCGTCCGTAGGCGTTGCAGACACCCTCAGGGCAGTTGTCCCAATCGTGCGGTTCTCCGATGCTAGGAGCTAAGGAGCTGATATCGCCCAGATACATGAGTGCCAAAACCTTAGCGCGATCACGATAGTGCTCCTGAAGGATCTCTCCGTTGTGATCAAGGTAACCGTCCCAGTGGCAGTAGATCTGCATTACGCGACCGTCGGGTTGCTCCATTGCAATAGTGCTTCGAGTAGCCATTTCACGCTCCTTTGTGTTAATGTGTGTCTATTGTACTATAAACGGGGGCTGTTGTCAACCCCCGTTTTGTGCTTATGCAAACAAGTTAAACTTTGCATCCCACGCAGCAATAAAGCCCTCTCCCACGTCTAAGCTAACGTAGTTGTCTCCCTGCATGCCTTGCTCGCTGTAGTCGCAGTCGTCAGTTAGTTCTTGTGCAATTAAAAAATTGCGCAGTTCTTCAATAAAGTTGCTGTCTGTGTAAATGAGACCGTCTTTGTTAACGTCCCAAAACTTAGTGTTAAAGTAAACACGCAGCTCGCCAAAATCTCTCTCGTCGTTAATGTAGGCAAGTTGCATGTCTACAATGTGTACAGGCTTTGCTACGTTGCTCCACAAGCCGTCGCCTGCTGTGCTAAAAAGTGTCTGCATATCGCGCTCCTTTGTTGCTAAGTCTCTATTGTATGCTCACGCAGCCAATTTGTCAACCTCTACACGCAATAACCCTTCAATAAGGCCGGGTAATTGTCGTTTGGCTTCTTCCTCTGCTTGCCAGATCATCTCGTCAGCCATACCATCACGCAGCACATCGCGAGCATCTTCGTAGAGGAACCCTCCACAGATCTCTGAGCCCAGTTCCAGATCATTGTACATGACGCGAGCTCTGAGCATAAACCAATCCAAATCGCCCCTGTTAACCTTACGTTCCAGGTCCTCTACATCACAGCAGCTTTCATCAAAGAGATCGCGAATAGAGCAGTCTTCCCAGGTCTTGTCCACGATCACGGTTAGACCATTACGCTGCTCGCGCAGCAGTTCGTCCCAGTACCTCATGCGGCCTCCTTGATAGCTTCATCGACTAATTTGTGGCAGGTGTTCAGGGTCAACATCATCACGTGTGCAGCCAGCGCAGCTTCCTGGCCTGTGAACTGATTGATCATATCCTGCAGCTCGTTGAGATCTGCGGGTGTGTGCCAAATGTTGCTAGAAGGGATTGGGTTAGTCATAGGTCGCTCCTTAACGTTGTAAGCCTGTATTATACTGCCAAAATTCCTAGTTGTCAACCCCTACATGCTCCAGTAGGTCTCGCTGGCTGCTGAACAGCAATGTGGGGTATCGTAACGTTCCTGATAGGGCAAGCCCGTCATAAGGTTAGTCTTTGTAACCCAAGTCTCGTGAAACTCTACGATGTAGCGTGGACGACGTGGGTACATGCGCTCCATTTGGGCCCAGCTCACGTCTGTGTAGTCCTGCTTCATTACTAGTACTCGGCCCGCTTTGCAGCGACGATCTATACGATACATTTCTACGGTCAAGTCCATGTTAGTCTCCTCGTGTGTCTGTGTTTAGTGTAGGGCCTACCAGTCTGCGGATTTCTACTTCGCGCTTATGGGCCAGGGCTTTGCCACGAACAATCTCGTGAACAATGATTTCAATTTCTTCTTTGCTGTTGAGCTTGCGTAGAGCTGAGCAAAGCAGCCAATTCTTAGTTTCTGTTTTGGCACGATAGAAGTGCTTGGCAGCACGAGCGCGAACACTCTTATTAATAGTTGATTCAGTCTTGGCTGTGACACCAATGTAGTTCTCACCGTTAACACGTAGTTCATAGATGATGTGATTACGATCTGATCTCTTTGCTCGCATTCGCCGCTCCTTCAACATATGTATATTGTACGATCTCTGCGCCAAAATGTCAACCAATTTTGTCTAAGACCCTAGAGGGCCTAGGGTTATTTGACGTGATCCTCGATTAGCTGCGCGAGTGCAGCAATTGCGTCTTGCTGTTCTTCGTCATCTAAATTTGTGTGCTGCTGTAGCGAGGCTAACGCAGCGTAGAACTTTTGCTGTAGTGCTGTCATTGCTGTCCTTGTTTAAATGCATATTGTACACGATCACAGCCGTTTGGACAAGAAAAAACCCTATAGCTGAGTTGACTATAGGGTTTCTCAAGTGGTGGGCCCCCCGTGAGTCGAACACGGCACCAACGGATTATGAGTCCGCTGCTCTAACCAACATGAGCTAGAGGCCCTAACTGGCCACGCATAAGGGATTCGAACCCCTGACCCACAGCTTAGAAGGCTGTTGCTCTATCCAACTGAGCTAATGCGTGAATTAATTATTGATTGGGTAAGGTGTCAGTGTCGGGGTCGCGAGCATCAGGATTCCAGCCAGGTTCCCCGTATTTAGGCACCAGCGCAGCACGTTGACGAGCCTGTGCTAGTGCTAGTTCTTCTGGAGTCATAGCCACTTCCCCGTCCGCTTCCACCGGTTGAACAATCTTTATCCTAGTCATAGTTCACCTCTATTCTTAGCTTCACGTAGATCTTCTTCCACATCCTCGGCCATACGCTGCTGCATGTCATGAGTCTTGACCATCTTGTACAAGGGATCAAGTCTACGTATAAAAACATCAGGACTAGCTGCTGCTGCACGATCTAGATCCCAACGTGAGGGATAGTGGCGCAGCAGACTTCTTGCTGAATCTCGGATCTTTTTGGGTACTCTGGGAGTTTGTGCAGAATCTAATAGTGATTCTAGAAAACGCTGTGTTTGCTCTACAGCGCGATAACGTTCATCAGGTAGGGTCATAGAGTCTCTGCTTTTAGATAATAGTCTTTTCTTTTGCATACATGTACGTGTGTATAGCAGCGGGGCCTATTAGTATCCAGCTCTACGACGCTCAAATAAGCCTTGGCAGTATACGCAGCGTGTACAACCTGGGACCATTTGCTGTCTAGCCTGTGGAATAGCTTCACCGCAGTCTTCACATTCCTCTAGACTAGGCTGTGATCTTTGACGAGCCAACTCTGCTTGTACAGAATCTATAGCGTTCTGATTAATGTGTAGACTATGAATCTGAGCCATTTCGGCTTCTTCTTCATTGTTATATTCAAATACTTCTCTTTGTGTCATATGCGATATTATATAGTCATTACGTGAGTATGTCAACCACAATCTACAGCAGCGGGGCCACTTTGCGCCTACCGTAGACTGGTTTAAGAGCACTAGTTCACGGTGGATTCACGGTGGATTCTCCCTGAGAAATGGTGGATTCTGAATCGTTTGAGCAGAGTCTAGGCTAGAATCTTTTAGTGTAGACTCTACCGTGGTGAATTGGTTATGAGGCATAGTTCAAATACCACACAATTTCACACTTTATCACACTTTTCTGCACTTTTTCCTTGCGCACACCCTACGCAGCGGGGCCTGTACGCGAGTCTAGGCTCAGTAAATCACACTTTTTGCTACTTACTGACCCAGCTGCAAAACCCCAGTAAAATCAACGTCTACAGCTCAGTAAGAATCTTTGATTCTTATCCTTCAGTAAGAATGTATATATAGTTCCCTCGGCCTTTAGGCCTATACTACATATATGTACACGTTGATTCTACAGCGGGGCCATTATAGGTCATAGTCTATCTTGTTCTTTGAGTTTAGCAGCCACAGCCAGTCTAAAACTCGTCAAGTTCTTAGAGTCTGCCCATATTAGACTAGCTATAATTGAACTTAGAAAACCCACTGCCCAAAGATGTGCTCTAAGTTTATCTGTATAGGGATTTACTCTAGCCAGTTCTGTTCTTACCCATTTAGAAATTTCTTCTGGATTACGCATATACACGCTCCTGCGTAGTTGTTTGTTGTTATACAAGTATTTAATGTGTTATGATCCAAAACAGCCAGTAGACCAAGACTAAGACTATACTTGCTAGTAATGCTTGTAGTTTCGTATCATTCTTCTGCATATAAATCCTCAATGTCCACGGTGTCTTCTACTATACACCAAGTTGCTTCTAAGATAAGACCCGCTTTATTTTTGCACCTTTCCACTTCCCAGTTATCCCATATCTCTACACGCTCTACACGCTCAATAAAGCCCAGTCTATGATTACGTGCTCTTTGTGCTATACGAGCACCCGCAAGAGACCTGTAGTACTTTAAGCGTCTTTGGGTGTCTTTATGCACCAGATACCAAACCTGTTGTTTCATACCTGTATCCTTATCTGCACACACACTCTATGTGGATCTTCTGTAAGGCCCTGTGGGCAAAGCTGTGAGCATGCCTCTAGGCCTAGAGTTAAAATTAACAGCAATTTCCTCATTTGATATTTATGGCGCTACCGCTGCCGCTTCGCGGCTTATAGAATTATGCTCGGCCATTTTGGATAAGTACAGGATGGCGATTCAGATCACAGATCATTGTTATAGATATCATCACTTTCGACATGGGTTAGATCCTGAACAGATTTGGCGTGATGTACAAGCGTGGGGTGGCTTTCTCAGTATACAACCTGGGGGCGACATAGACTTTTTTGTGCCTGATCGTAATCGTGTGTTCTTTGAAATCAAATACCCAGAATTATCTAGAAGTCATAGTCGCAGCTGGGTTTAATTAAATACTAGTATGGCTCTTACCAAAAATCAACATCGTGTGCTCACAGACTCCTTGATACGCTCAGGAGTTACACCCACTAGGGCCAATGCTAGAGCCATTCGAGAAGTTGCGCTTAAATTTACCAGTAAGGAAATACGCACAGCTAACCCGCCTAGCTCGGATCTGCTAGGACAGACCATTGTCAGCATCACCATAGACCGTGAAGAGTATAAGAATAGAATTGATTGGTCACGTGCTTGGTTTGATCATTATCAACAGAACATTCGCAAGGGCAGATCAGTTCTGGGCACTCAGTTTCCCCTTGAACTATTAACCACAGACAACATTGTCACAGCTGAAAATCTTAGCCTAACCTGGGCTTTGACTACCTCAGGCTTGGTCAGCGATGAAACTGCTCAAACGCCTAGGGCACAGCTGATCACTACAGAAGTGGTACAAACTTCGGCCGCAGCTCAGCAAATAGAAAGTCTTAGAGTAGACACAGCCACGGGCAATCTCATATATCGCTGGTCGGATGGGCGTGAACAGGTAGCTGGCTATGTCGCAGGCCCTGCACCTGAGATCAGCATAGGCTCTGTTACAACTAGACCCTCGGGCTCGGGCAGCTCAGTGACCATTGAAGGCACTGGCCCTGACTATGTCTTAAACTTTGAGCTTGAAACAGGGCCCTATCAAGAGGGTGCTGTTTTAGAAACTCAAGAATACACAGACCCCCAATGGCTACACATAACTACCCTGGGTACCCTTAGCCTAACAGAAGCAGTAACAGAACCCCTTCAGGCCACTACCAAGGCCTATGTGGATAACCTGGCCCTTAGACAAACAGCATTCACAATCGTATTTGGCAGCTAGGCCCCAGCAGTAAATACTGCATGGAAATAGTCTACGACAAAAACTACATACGGGTCATTGACGCTGCCCTTGACCCAGAATTCTGCGATGAAATGGTCAAGGCCTTTGAACTCTGCGCTCGATTCCATAAGGAACGTCCGGGCGAGTGGGCCAAATTAATTGAATTAGATCTACACTCTACACGCCACCCTCAGGCTCGTAATCCCTGGGATCTTTATAAGAAAAGCAGCCACTGGGCCTATGATTGGACTGAGACCTGCGATCAACTCTCAGCTAGGGTCATACCCTTGGTCAGTGACTATAAGCGTGATTGGGACACTCTAAACATCTTGCCCTATGACTTTGCCCTAGAGGGTTTTAGAATCAAATGCTATAGACCCAATGGTCGTCATGAGTTTAAACTACACGCTGATAATACTACCCTAGAAACTTCATCTAGATTTTTGGCCTGTTTGTTTTATCTCAACGATTCGGACGCTGGCACAGAGTTTCCTTTGGAAAACATGACCGTGGCTGCTCGTCGAGGTCGGCTCTGTATATTCACACCCACTTGGCATTTTCCTCATGCAGGGCTTATGCCCCAAGACGGACAAACCAAATACATTCTTTCAACTTACTTGGTATTCAAATGAAATCACAAAAACTACACTTATTTTATGCTCCTGTTTATGTACGTGAACTAGAGGGCGAAGAACTAGATCGAGTACAGGCACAGATCAAACAAGCATTAGACCAGTTGGAAGTCAAGGATAATCCCTGGGACGACGAAGTTAGTTCCAGCTTTAAATTTGACGGCTCCAACGATATTGTGGACCTGGGCATGAACCACCTAACTGACTCTATATTTGAAAGTCTACGTGATTGGTGTAATTTTATCAAATATCCAGTTAGACCCTTTAGGCTCACAGACAGCTGGGTCAATATCTACGAGCCCAAAAACTTCATGTACGATCATGTACATCCGGAACGAGCTATTTCGGGCTGCTACTATTATCAAGCAGATGGTGATGAGGGTAATTTAACCTTTAAAAGCCCTAACCCTGTAGATCATCTTAGACTATGGCCCGCAGATCTACTGCCACAACGTCAGAGCCATCATATACAGCCAAAAACAGGAACTTTGATCATGTTTCCTAGTTGGTTAACACACAAGGTAGGAGTTAACCGCACAGATAAACAGCGAGTCAGCATAGCATTTAATCTAGCCTAAGAACTAAATATTTTTATGAATAGACTAATTGCTCTAGTATGTGTTTTCATGCTTTCTGGCTGCTCAAGCCTAGTAGGCATGATTCCTAGTTTTTCGGATCCTAATCAAAGTTCTAGAATAATCGATGTTCGTGCAGACATTGATCGTTTGGACTGCTCTCAAGAGCAGTTACCACAGGTACTAAAGATACAACAGGATCTACGTTGGTTTGAATTATACAGCCAATCCGCTGGTCGTAGACATCAGGATGTTATTAACATTATCAAACCCTTACAGGAAACCGTAGGAGACATGGTTACTCGAGCACAGACACAACAGGGTTCTAAGGTCTATTGTGAAATTAAAAAGAAACTAATGGCAGCACAAGCAGAGCGTGCCGCAGCTAGTATCCTTGGGAGATTCTAATGTTTGAACACCTACAACATCTAGCAGCCAATGGCCCAAGTTGGGCAGCACAAAGAGCTCAAATGGCCTTGGAAATTGCTGGCCAATATCAACAGGGTGGTATATCAGCGGATGAATATCGAGAACTAATGTTAGACCTAGTTCGAGCAGATAGACTTGATGCAGAAGCCACTGACCTAGATACTAAAACACTTTTAGTCAACGCGATCTACGCAGTTGCTCAGGTAGCTTAATATGAAAATAAAAGATATTATTACAGAAAATATATTCACCACAGATTATCATAAGGTCATGCAGGCCGTGGCTGAACTTTACAAAGAACACTATGATATTAATATTTGGGAAAATGGCGATGCTCACGATGAAGCTGCCAAAGTTCTTTTGAAAGTACATCCAACAGAAGAAGAGCTTGAAATGATTATCAGCACAGCTCAATTACCTGAGCGTTTTATGGATTTAGATTTTCCAATCAACGATGATGTTATGTTTGGAGGTGGCACAGACGATGAAGCAGTTGCAGAAGAACCTGCATCGCGTGCCTTATGTACATCGGGAAAGCCCGATAGTGCCCTTGGAGCCAGCCAGCTTGCTTCATGCAAGAGTCAAGGGTACAGATCAAGAGAAGGCGGCAAATCACACAAGGTAGGCAGCGAACGTGTTAAAGTTAGAGGCAAAAAGATCAAAGGCAAAAAATACGGAGGCCCTTTACCTGATTGGAGTTAAACAATGACTCAATACCGCCCTGGAGATTTATTGATATCTCCGCCAGCAATGGCAGACCCAAGATTTAAACAAACCGTAATATTATTGACCCAGGATACAAATCAGGGTAGTCAGGGCTTGTGCATTAACAGACCGTCCGGTCATACCGTTAATGAAATAATAAAACCAATTGAAATATCTCTGGAACAAGACATTCCTTTATATTGGGGTGGGCCAGTTGGAGTTAACACGGTATGGATGTTGCATGACCCAAGCTGGACAGCAGACAATACCTTAAGAATTGGAACACATTGGTCAATGACCAGTTCAATGAATATGTTTCACAAGATCATCGATGGCGATAGACCAAAATGGTTTAGAGTTATGATTGGTCTAAGCAGTTGGGCACCAGGACAACTTGAAATGGAAATGGACGGTGAAGGTCCGTGGACCATTGATTCTAGCTGGATAGTTGCCCGTGCTCCAGGCCCAGAAGATCTATTTACAATACCACCAAGAGACCTATGGAGTCACTGCTGTGAACTTGCAGGAACACAGGCAGTGAATACTTGGTTAGTCTAATCTAAGATTCTTAATAGAAGCATTAAGATCGATTGCAGCCTTTAATGCTTGTTCTACAAGTTGATTAAAAGTAATATCGCGTTCGTGAGCAATCTTCATGTAATTTAAAAGTTCTTCGTCTGAGAACTCTACTTGAACCTGTACACGAGTATCATATTCTTGATCGTTGCAGATAGCATAGGCCTTTTCAAGAAAGTCTTCATCTACATCAATGTCAACATACTTAACGGGTGTACCGTCATCTTTTTCCCAAGCCATATCAAGGATTTCTCGATCCTCAACTTCTGCATCAAAGGCAGGTTTGAACGCAAGATTGATCATACGATAAGCACGTTCACGTTTATAGTCAAATGCTTCTACTTCATAGACAACCTGTGTTTTGGTATCAAACACAATGGTAATTGTGTGTCCTTCAATATCGCCATTCCAAGAATCTAAGCGATAAGCATCACGCCCAAAACATTGCCAACCGTATTCACTACCTTCAGTAATACGATAGTTACAAGTTTCCATAAATTGCTTTAGAGTAATCATTTATTCACCTTAATGTCGTTTGTGTCATTTAATGTTGGTGCAATTTTCTCTACTTCTTCTTGAGTCATAAATCTTTGAGGCTCGCCTGCCCACCACGGCATCCAATGCCAACCCCAAGACTTCCAGTACTTGGCTATAAGGTTATTAGCAATTAAGATTGCTCCTAGTATAACTAAAAATCCTATAGCCGTCAAAATTGATCCAGCCAAAAAAACTGCTGCTTGATCCATGTCCATCTTTGTGTCCTTTCTAACTACATTATACGTGAATTATTATTAGTTGTCAATCTTTCCTTGTACAATTAACACTTCCAAAGGGAATGAAAATGATTGTACAGATAGGCCTGTCAGCCCATTTAGTTTTAATTGTTCTTCTAATTCGGTTTTGGTAAAAGCGGCTCTTAAAGAGTTTCTAAAATCTTCTTTAAATTTCTCGCCATCTAAAAAAGAAAATGTGTTTATGTAATACTCAATTGTATCTTCGCTGTCGGGTCGAGCTAGATCCAATACAAAAACATTCGATCCTGGTTTCGAAATGTTTTTTACAACGTTCCAAAAATCATTTGGGTTGTGAAAATGATGTAGAGTATTTGTAGATATAATCCAGTCATACTTTTTATCAATATCGCTAAACATTTTGTTGTATAATGTAATTTGTCTATTATCTGCAACAACAAATTCTCTAGCAAGATCTATCATAGCAGGGGAACCGTCATAACAATCAATATGAATGTTTCTAAATTCTCTAGATAATGCAAAAGAATAGTCTGCAGGACCACATCCTAAATCAGCAACATCACCTTGTACTTTGTGAGTGGCTATCTGACTAATGAAAAACTCTCTTAACCCTTCTCTATGTGCAGAATAAAATTCCATACACTGATCAGGATCGAGCATTAATATATCCGGTTCAATAGTTCTTATCATACAGCGAATATGTTTGTACCAATAATAATTCTATCTTCTGTAGATTGATTGGGCATAGTCTTGTGTCTTAGATATGAAGGAAAGATAACAAGGTCTCCTTCTTCAACAGGCACTTCGTAATCAAACAACTGGTGATATGAACTTCTATTGTTAAATGAATATGGTTGATGTTTAAGTATTACTTCATTTGGGTGTTCAAAAACAAGATTGCCCGAATCTTTATTTTTCTTAAGATAAAAACTTGATGTTAACGGAACTGGACTATGATTGTGCGTATCGATAAATGACCCTGGAGCATATCGATTGGCCCACATCTCAACAATAGCAGGTTTTCCTGAATAATTTAAATGTTGCCAATATGCATTAACATGTTCTGTTAAAAATTCTAATAACCCTTGTAGTTCGGGCATTGATTGTAAATTGCGTACAACATTATAAGAGCATAATCCACCGTTCCTCATTGAACCTTGATTGTCTTTAATTGTTTCAGCAAAGACAGGCTCAAGAAGGGGGATAACATTGTTTTGTAATTCAACAATGTTATCTTTATATTTTGTTCTATATATTGAAATAGCAAATATATCTTCAATCATTATCTGTTCGAGCCCTACTATAATCAAACCATCCTAATACTTCTGCAATAGGACGTTTTTGTTCAGCAATGGTCTTTTTAATATGTTCAGCCATTAAACGTTTTACATATGGATATATTGGGCTTTCTGAAACTTTAAAATCCCAAGCACGAGTATCGAAACCTCCTGCATAATAGATTCTTCGATAGTCCTGTTCCATAGATGTTTTCATTTCTGGAGTAGCAAAGATACCAAACGGTTCTAAAGCCATATTCATAGCCATAGTATGTGTCATAGCAATGCCGTTCCAATAACATATATATTCGTCAGAATTTCTAATATACAATAGAACCGGTTTTGGATCTAGTACACTCCAACTTAGTTCAGAACGCATTTTCGTAATCTCCATCTACTTGGAATTCTTGTTTTGCTACAGGATTATTTCGAACAGAATCAAGCAAACCGTCTACAGGACGATAACCATAAGTCCAATATTTTGCAAGACGTTTAGCAGCATCTGGTTGCAATGGCATGTTCATTCTTAGATTTTTCTCACGAATATCTCGAGCAGTAGTTTTACCCATTAACCACTCTTGACCTCCTGTGCCAATTTGACAAACACTAATATCAAAATTATCAATAACTTCTTGTAAGTTTTTAAAATACCTACGCTTAATGATCTGTAAAGTCCAATACTTACTATCTTTACTATGATAGCTTAACGTGGTGGCATTTTCACTTTCAAATTTTGTAGAATAACGACCGTAGCTTTTAATCTCATCGATAATTTGTTGTGCCTGTTCAGGAGATGAACAGAACACATCAATATCAGCATCTCCTACAGGAAGACCTTGATACCAGCGTAGACATGCACCACCGGCGATCCATGGCCCGTTTTTCATGTCTGGACAAATGATAGACACAGGTTCTTGATCGTCATTGTGACAACACGGAACCCTAATAATCTTTACAGGCTGATTGTAGTTTTTATGTTGCGGCTTGTAATAAGACGCATCGTTTCTCCAATCATCAAAAATATCACTTAGAATCGATCCCATTGTCTTCTTTCTTTTTTTCGATAGGTGGAGGAAAGTAAGGTTCAATTACATAATGGTTGGCTCCCCACCAGCCAAAAGCTGATAGGAATCCCCACATCACGATTTCAATAACCATCACGCAGCCTTTTGTTCTGGAACTGGAACTGGTTCACCGCCGTCTGGATCGGGCGGGGTTGTGTCGTTGTCGTCGTAGAGTTGACCTTTAAAGAATTCAAGTTGATCAATCATTTGTTGACAACCTGCCTTATTCATGGTAATCTCGCTGTAGCCCATTTGGAAACTAACACGGTTGTTGTCAGTTAGGCCCAGGCGATAAAAAATCTTAGCAGGTTCTTCTTTTTTGGGTTCTGGTTTAGGTTCTGTAGGCTCTACCAGTTTAGGAAAGTCTACAACATTGCCTTTATCTTTTTTGCCAAACAAATTGAACATTTTCTTATCCCAATTTATATCTAAATTAAACCAACGCCCCCAGGGTGGAAACACAAAGGGAGCAACTAGAACAGATAACCATGCTATCTGTATTTGCGGTGATAGGTCTGCTTCGATAAAAAATATATCTAGCATACCTATCACTAGGTAGAGGGCACTACACCAAAATAAGTAGTAGCCCCCTGAGCGTCCGAAGATCTTCATTACTTGTTAATCATCAAACCAGTCATGTTGCTAGGAACAACAATTGTCTGTACCTTACCGTTCTTAATACCTTCTGAGATATTAAGTGCGGCCTGTGCGTTCATGTAAGCAATTGATTGGGCGCCTTGATTGCTCAGAGCTTGCATACGCTCTGCTTCTTTCTTAGCAGTAGCCACTTCAACTTCTTTTTGTTTGAACTCATTCTTTGCACGAACAAGAGCATTGGCTGATTCTACAACGGAGTCTGCTGGCACAACATTACGAACAAGAACTTGTGTAATAGTAATTGAACCATCCAATTTTTCTTCTACAAGAGTTTTTTGGATTTGTTCTTTAATAGCAGTTTCCATTTGCTGACGATTGTCCGCCATGTCCAATGCTTCATACTTACGTGCTTCTTTGTAGATAGCATTACGAGCAGCATTGTAAATGTAATTAAACATTAGATAAGTATCACCGTCATGTTTAACGTGAAATGCTTTGCTTTTTGTATTGTAAAGTTCTGCTACCTGTGCTTGGTTCAAACTATAGATAACAATAGCATCAAAGTCTTTCATTGTGCTGTTATCTTTGGCAATAGGAGTCATGTCATCCAGTTTGACGTTAACATCCTTAACCGGGAATGTAAGAACATCTCCAATAATGGTTTGATTAAAACTGCCAGGCAAGAGCTCATCATTCTTAACTTGTTTGTCAAAGCCGACCCGCAGACCAACTTCACCAGTTTCAATACGAGTACAGCCAGTGGCCAAAATAGCCGCGGCAAGGATAGAAAGAGTTGCAATACGCTTCATTGTGTGTGTCCTTAAAATAAAACTACGATAAACATCATTACCACTATTGCTAGCAGTGAAACAATTATACTATAACCTAGAGTTTTTGTCAACGACCAACGTTCCTTTCCGGTCATGTTTCTCCAAGTTGTAATGGTAAAATGGATGACTGCTGCCAAAAAAGCAAATACCAATACTAGTCTAATCATTCTTCAACTCCGAAAATATAAGCAGCCATTTTCTTTTGAGTTGTTTCTTCGTCTTTCATAGCACACTCAAAACAAATTTGCTCATCGTTTGGACCATAGGGACGACATTCGTCTATCTTTCCGCACATTTCACAAACGGTTGGCAGTTCTTCTGCAATAAATCCACGTCCACTCATATCATCTCCTATTAAGTTCTGACCACATTAAAAATGCCTTGAATGCATTGTACACGGTTTCTGCTTCTTTATCATCCTGTGGCACTTTTACTCCACGAACATAAAATCCATCTTTAGCAACACGAAGCATTTCAGCACCGCCAGCATAGCATTGAATGGTATTATATGCGTTCTCGTTTACACTGATAGTAGTGTTTTCTATAGTGTAATTTGGAATGTAGCTAATTGTCATTTGTAATGTTTCTTACGATGAAAAATACTTCTATAAGTATTTGAAAAAGAAAATTCTAAGAAACTTTTTTGAGGTTGTTTAAGCTCAACACTCATATTCCAATCTTCTCTTTTAAAAGGAATAACCTGCATTAACGGAGTACCTGATTTGATAGTATAGCACTCATGTTTACCTGTTAGATATCCCGGAAATTGAACTGGAATATCAAATGTATCTGTATCAACAATAGCAGGCAACAATTTGAAGTTTTCTTCAAAATGGTAAAATGGTTGTATAAACAAACAGCTATAGCCCGGAGGCGTCCGAACAAGCCATTCGTTTACAATTTTAATATAGTTTTTCTTTTTCCCGTCAATGTGAACAGGACATTGTTTGTGCGGATGACTGCTTACGTGTTCTCTAGATGGTGTTCGAACTTTGTAATCTTCAATCCCTTCGATCATATTAGGATATAATTCTATATCAAAACTATTGAATAAAATATACCCAGAGGTAATCATATCCTGCAAAGGAACACATTGTTTTGCACTAGGCACATCAAGTTTCCCCCAACGATCTAAAATGTCAACAGGCAGGTCTTTATACCATTGTGGTATAACTTTATTTGCCGGCTGCGGAGAAAAATGTTCTACAACGGCAGGATCGGTGCAGTAAAATTTTATGTCCATTAATCTTTCTTTTTAAGTTGATCTAATACTTGTTGTTTGGCTCTACGTTCTAGATCTGCTTCGTTGGCTTCTTTGATCTTCCACGACATCAAGTCCATAAACTCAACGACTGCCACTTTACCGTCCTCGGTTAAATGGCTGTAGGCAGCACCCACACTGGAGTGATAGTAGTAGTTTCTGTTGTTTAAGATCTCTTCCAAACCACCATAGATTAGATCTTTAATAGCACCTTTTTGCATCTTAGAGTTTTTCACCTTTTGTAAATCCACGGAACCGGAGGAATCGTGGAAAACGTAGCGACCACGTATCTTCGCTATCCTGGCTCCGAGTCGCTGCATCTGCACGGACTTCCACGACCTGCCCAATGAGCGTATCCTTAGCTTCCCAGAATTCTGCTCTTTGTTCGTCTGTAAAACCCGAACCACAATTGACCACAATCCTTTTACCATCATCTACACCTTCACAAACAATAGCACCTAACTTGCCTACATTACGTCCTGTTCCTTCTTCTACTGACGTAACTGATAGACTAACTTCAATAAACGGTTTCATCTTAAGCCAAGAGGTACTACGTTTACATTCATATTTGGCATCAGGATCTTTGATCATTACGCCTTCATAGCCTGCCTCGACCATTTCTTTCATGTAGTCTTTGAAATCAATTTCGTCTGTGAACACATCAAGATTGAATTCTCGTTGAGGCACAATGGTTATAAAACCCGAATCATTAAAGATGTTTTCCCAATTTTTTAGGAAAGCACTACGACGACGTTGACCTAATGTACTCTTGCCTTGTTTGAATTCCACTAATGGTACAATATCAAACAAATTGAGAACAGCATCAGACGCATTTACATTGTCTTTACGATGAACTTGTTTCATTAAATCTTGAAACGAATTGCTCATAATTTCGCCGTCTAATACATATGAACGACCAAACTCGTCAATATAATTTTGCAGATAATCGGTAATGTGTTTAAAGTTTTCAAGGACTTTACCATTACGTGTATATTGTGTCACGGTGCGTTGTTCATAATCAATTACCGTTAAACAACGAACACCATCTAACTTACGCTCTACAATTTTCTTACCTGTAAGTTTGCTTTCGTGATTAGCACTATCGTGGCTAAGCTGGCATTCAAATACTGGCACAGCATATTCTAATTTCTTTTGTTTCTTTGCTACAGAGTTAACGGTCTTTTCGCTAACACCACAGCGCAGATCTTTAATAAGAATACGACGATAAAAATCATTCCATTGATCTTTGGTTGCCACATCCATAGCCAATTGGATAGCATCACGTGCGGCATGACCGGTGAGCTCACGACGATATAAACTCTCTGCCAGTTGTTTAAAGTTATCCCAACTTAGTCCCTGTCCATCTTTGTCTGATGTAGGGACCTGTTTAACACCAAATGTATAAAGATTGTCTAACGCCATTTTTACGCCTTCGAAGAACTCATCTAAGCCTTCGGTCATAGCATCAGCAATAACAGCTTCTTTAGCTAGACGGCTATTGTCTGCTTCAAGACGCTGAATAATAACTTGTGGTTGTGTTCGCATATAAGTCCTTAAACAATTACAGGTTTGTGGTTGGGGTGATAGTCCGAGTAGATTTTGGCATAGTGATTAACACGAATCCAATTAACTAAACTTTGTGGATCAGCAATCATCCAATCTTCTACATCTTTAAATTCTATATCATCTTCTGTGGTGAACACATAGATTTCATAACAACGTTGCGAATTGAAACGAGCACGAAGAGTCATGTGTCCGATTTGTTGTGCCAACGGATTTGTTCGGAGTTCGTTGCCTTTGAGCACTTCGATGATTTGGTTTTTTTCCCAAATGTCCGGATGCTTAGAAGTAATGTCTTCTAAACATTCGAATCCTTCGCGATCCCAAGATGCTAATATATAACGCATTTTAAACTTTCTTGTTGATCCAGTTTGGGTCCCACATATCTTCATTTGTGAGGTCTGGGTAATACAATTCAGGCGATACAGGTAACTTTGTTATTATAACTTCGGGCGGAGGTTCTGTCAACTCATTATAAGCATTGTTGCCCCAAGCCAAAACCCATAACATTAAAAGTGTATCCATATATCTCCCTATACGAAGTTTACTATGTTACTAGTATAACACAGGAAAATACAGATGTCAACCTAAAATGTTCTATGGAATGTGTGAGGATTTGGGCTAATGTTTATACTCATAACGATCCGATCATCGTTTGAGTTGTTTTTTTGAGTTTTATGTAGCATCCAACCTGGGAACATTAATACATCTCCCGTTTGGACTTCAACTTCTTTCCAAGGAAGCTCAACTCTAAGACTTCCGCTCCAAATATGAAACATTGGATCAAAAATTTCTAAGTTTCCACCGTTGGCAGGTTGTTCAACATATAAAACGCAGACCAACGGAACACTACCGTGAGTGTGTTCGTCAGTCCATCCGTTAAAAGGATGAAGGTTAACCCAACTAGAGCTTATTGATAAGTCACATTTTGGAAGTTGCCATTCAGCCCAAACTTTTTCTATCATTGGTCCCGCCCAAACAAGAAAATCGTTTGATTCTTCCCAGTAGTGAGGCGCATCGGGATCGGAGGAAGAACTTATCCCTCCGTCCCGTTCTACTCTGTTATTAAGTTGTGATCCAGTTTTGAGTTTATGAGAAGCTCGTTTAACCAACTCACTTAGGTCACCAGAATAATGGCCTTTCCATACAACCGCTGGAGATAGACTGATCGGAGTCATTCAACACCCAAATAAGATGCCCAGCTTGGATGATGTAAGTGAAAACCTTTTAGTTTTCTCTTTTCAACTAGATCCCAAAAGTGGGGTTTGTATGGAGACAATTTTGGTTTCATCTTACCTACATGAGCAGCCTTTTTATAGTTGCAAGGCTTACATGCAGTTGTAGAGTTTTCCCAAGTGGTCTTACCTCCTTTTGACACAGGATGTACATGGTCCAAAGTAGCAGTTTGATCTGTTACTTCTGTACCGCAGTATTGGCAAGTATATTGGTCTCGCAAGAATACATTACGCTTAGATAAGCGCATTGTGTTCTTAGGCTTTTGATATTCCTTGAGCATTAGTACAGCAGGAACTTTAGTTTCCCAACGAGCTGAATGAACAATCCAGTCGTCATACCACTCAAGGACTTCGGCCTTGTCCAAAACCATATAGCGAATGGCTTCCTGCCAATCTACACAAGATAGCGGAAGTAGGCTAATTGGTTGCATGTCTGCATTTAATAGTAGGGTACTCATTTTTTTACTTTTGGTTAACAAAGTGTATTTAACGCCGAGAATGTATTATATGCTCAGATTACTAAAAAATCAAGTCATTGACAAATAAATTAATATATGAGCAAATTAATGATCACTGGAGCAAATGGGTTTCTTGGACGCAATGCTACCCCATTCTTAAAACAAATGTTTGACGAAACGGTATTGATTGATAAACCTCCGTTCTTATGGGACCAAAGTGTTCGAGAAGGGTGGTCGCACAATAATCAAATACATTATTGCGATATAACAGAAGATATTCCAGTTTTAAAAGAACATCTTAAAGAAGTTGATGTTGTTGTTCATATGGCCAATCGATCTAGGATTGATCCTAGTTGGAATGAGTACGCTGAATACTATAATGTAAACATAACAGCAACACATAAATTTTTTAGTTTATGCCAAACTATGGGTGTAAGGAAATTTGTTTATATAAGTTCTAGCTCAGTGTATGGAAACAACGGTACAATCAAACAACGAGAAGATAGCCAATTGATGCCAACCAATCCTTATGCTGTGAGCAAGATGTCTGCAGAATGGGCACTTCACGTGCAGAGTCTTGTTGGGGATACAGAATTAATAATAATAAGACCTTTTACCATGTACGGAGACTTTATGGACTTTGGCAAAAACGCATTAGTGATTCCAAAGTTTATTTCTGCCTGGGAAACCAATCAACCGTTGTTGTTACACGGCGGTGGTGATCAACGCAGAGACTTTGTTCATGTTAGTGATGTTATCAAAGGTCTTATGATTGTTCTAGAGTACGGTGAACACGGAGACGTATTCAATTTAGGATCAGGCCAATCTGTAAGTATCAAACAATTGGCAGACATTATTAGTCATAGACAAATAGTTGTTCCGCCACGTGTTGGAGCAGTAGCAAATACAGAAGCAGATATTACAAGATTAGCCGAACTGGGTTATAAACCAAATGTAAAGGTATTACGATGGTTGACGGACCTAATGGAAGAGCTTAAACTAAAAAATATTTCTAACATTAAGGAAGCATAAATGAGTTTAGTACCAATGGTAGTTGAGTCTACATCAAAAGGCGAACGTGCATACGATATCTATAGCAGATTACTTAAAGAGCGTATTGTCATGTTAACAGGTGAAGTTGAAGACCACATGGCAAATATTGTAGTTGCACAACTATTATTTTTAGAAAGCGAAAATCCAGATAAAGAAATTAGTCTGTTTATTAATAGCCCAGGTGGTGTTGTTACAGCAGGCATGAGCATTTATGACACAATGCAGTTTATTAAATGCCCTGTGGCTACCTACGTTATGGGACAGGCTTGTTCAATGGGAAGTTTGTTAGCACAAGCAGGAGCAGAAGGTAAACGTTATATGTTGCCAAACGCTCGTCACATGATTCATCAACCCAGCGGCGGCGCCCGTGGTCAAGCTACAGATATTCAAATTCAAGCAGAAGAGATTTTAAAAATGAAAAAGAATCTTACTGAGATTTATGTTAAGCATAATTCAAAAGGTAAGACCTACGAAGAGTTTGCTCGCGACATGGAACGTGATAAGTTTATGTCAGCGCAAGAAGCTCTTGAATATGGACTCGTTGACAAAATCATCGAGAAACGATAATGACAAGACAAGAAGGTAAAGTAGATAAAGGATGGGGTTGCGAAATTATTTGGGCAACCAACGACAAGTACTGCGGTAAGATTATGGTCTTTGAAAAAGCAGGTGCTAAGTTTAGTATGCACTTTCATAAAGAAAAAGACGAAACATGGTTTGTAAACGCAGGAAAATTTAAATTGGTTTGGTGCGACACAAAAACAGCAACCTATCACGAAAAATTCTTAAATGAAGGTGATACTTGGCATAACCCTCCTATGATGCCTCATCAACTTATTGCTCTTGTACCAAACTCAATGATATTTGAAGTTAGTACAGCAGATAGTGTAGAGGATAACTATCGAATCATTCCCGGAGACAGCCAAAGTGCAACAACAGAACAACCAGCCACAGAACAACCAGCCTAAGATTACCTGGACTGGTGGCGAGTTTAGAACAAAGTGTGTAATAGGCTTAGATCGTGACGGAGTTATTAATCGCGATCTAGGTACCTATTGTTATCGTGTTGAAGATTTTGATCCAATTCCTGGCAGCGTTGATGCAGTTGCTGAACTTAGACGTAAAGGTTATAAGATTGTAATCATTACAGATCAAGGGGGAATTGAAAAGGGTATCTATACACAAGAACAAGTAGATACATTGCACACACATATGCTAGATTTGTTTGGCAAGGCAGGATGTTCTAGTATCGATGCAATATATTATTCTGCTAGCTCACGTAAAGATGATCCGTTTGCAAAACCAAATACTGGAATGTTTAAGAGATGTGAAAAAGAAATTCCAGATATTAAATTTAATCAAGGTTATTATGTAGGCGATAAGATTAAAGATCTTAAAGCAGCAGTTAAGATGGGTTCAAAACCTGTGTTAGTTAGAACAGGTTATGGCCTTGAAACAGAAAAAGAATTAAACAAATTCACTTACAGAGAATTAAAGCGTCGAACTATTATATTTGACGATCTTGCAAGTTTTGTTAACTCGTTACCATGAAACAAATAATAGTCAATGGAACTTTTGATATATTGCATAGAGGACACATAGAATTATTAAACTATGCAAAGTCTGTTGGCGATCGTTTGCTAGTTTGTATTGACAGCGATGCTCGTGTAAATTTTCTTAAAGGGCCGGGCCGCCCTATTAACGATCAATGGGATCGTATGCTTATGTTACAGAATTTAAAATCTGTAGATGATGTTAAGATTTTCAATACTGAAGAAGAACTTATCTCAATAATTAAAAGCATTAGGCCTGTAACTATGGTAAAAGGCAGTGACTACCGCAATAGATCGATTGTGGGAGAAGAATACTGCAATGAAATATTATTTTATGAACGAACAAATCACTCAACTTCCAAAACAATACAGGATATTATTGATAGGGGATAAAGGTACAGACATTTACACATACGGAAGTGTGAATAGGATTAGTCCTGAAGCTCCAATACCTGTGTTCAATCCACATGGACATACTTACAAAGCGGGTATGGCCGACAACGTTAGAGAAAATTTAGAAGCACTTGGGTGCAATGTAAATTTCCTCTACGGGGAAACTAGCGAAAAAGAAAGACTTATCGATCGACGCAGTAAACAACAGATAGTTCGAATTGATAGAGATAAGAAAAGTGATCCTATTAGGTTTGATACTCCTATTCCTAATTTTTATGATGCAATAGTAATCAGCGATTATAACAAAGGAACCATTACCTACGAACTTGTTGAAGAAATTAGAAAAGAATACAAAGGACCTATTTTCATTGACACTAAAAAAACAGACCTTGTTAGGTTCGAAGGCTGTTATGTAAAAATAAATGAATTAGAAAAAAGCAAGGCTATTACATTACCAAACAGCAAATGGTTAATTGTTACTCTTGGCGAAGATGGGGTTCAATATTTGGATAATAAACTAACCCCTAAAAAAGTTCCATTGGTTGATGTAACAGGAGCAGGCGATACTTTCTTAGCTGCATTGACCTACAAATTTTTAGAAACAGAAAATATGATGCAAGCATTAGAGTTTGCCAACAATGCATCATCAATTACGGTACAGCACGTTGGATGTTATGCACCAACATTAGAGGAAATACTATGATTATACTCACAGGAGCAGCAGGCTTTATTGGAAGTTATATTTTAGGTTATCTTAATAAACAAGGAATCGAAGATGTTTACCTCTTTGATGATATGCCTTATGGAGATCAATATAAAAATTTAATTGGCAAAAAATATAAAGGACTATACTCTACTAAAGAAATTATAGACAATCTATCTGCGTTCGATTGTGTTATCCATTGCGGAGCAAATGCAAGTACACTAGAAAGAGATTGGTCTAGCATCTACGAATCCAATATTGTTAGTACAAGAAGATGGCACGACCTTTGTAAGCATTACGGAAAAAAGTTTATATTCATGTCAAGCGCAGCAGTATACGGCAACGGAAACGGTCCTGTTAACCACTATGCTTTTAGTAAACTTACCTGCGAACAAGAAATAACTAATGGTGTAATACTTCGATTATTCAACGTCTACGGACCAAATGAATATCACAAAGGTCGTATGGCTAGTACGCCCTTTCATTGGTACCGTCAATTAGAAAACAATTTAATTTTAAAAATATTCAACAACTCAGAAAATTATCTAAGAGATTTTATATATGTCGAAGATGTGGCTAAAACCGTACATCATTTTATTAACAATTATAAAGAAGGTCTCTACGACCTTGGTACTGGTAATGCTGTAAGTTTTGATCGAGTTGCAGATCTTTGCTTACAAGAGATTGGATATGGCACAAAAATATCTATTGACATGCCAAATGATCTTAAAGAACAATATCAAGAATACACCTGTGCATCAGTCCAGTTTTTAGAGGATGCTGGTGTTGATGTTAAAGGATTCTTTAATATAGATCAAGGTATTAAAGAATATTTTAATTACTTAAAGACTAATCAAATTTATTAAACACCGCAGTAAGAGCAATGACTAAATCTTCAATCATTCCGTCGTCGTGATATGGAGTGGGTGCAAATCGTAATCTTTCAGTACCTACATCAACCGTAGGATAGTTAATTGGTTGAACATAGATGTTGTGATCATTTAACAGCATATCGCTCATTGCTTTACACTTCTTAGCATCTCCAACAAGCACAGGAATAATATGAGTGGTGGAACATTCCATAACAGGAATTCCTGCTTTCTTTAATCTATGTCTTAATTTACGAGCACGTTCTTGATGTTTCTCTCGAACTTCGTTATGCTCTTTTAAGTATTTGATTGCAGCCAACGCACCGGCACAGGTAACAGGGCTCATAGACGTAGTAAAAATGAACCCTGCAGCCACTGATCGGATAGCATCAATTACATCTGCATCGGCAGCAATATATCCACCTTGGACACCATACGCTTTACCAAGCGTTCCGTTAACTATGTCAACTCGGTCCTGGAACCCTAACTCTTCTAATTTACCAGCGCCGCGCTCACCGTATAGCCCTACCGCATGTACTTCGTCAATGTAAGTGATAGCATTGTATTTGTCTGCTAGATTACAAATTCCTCTTATGTCTCCAACATCACCATCCATAGAATATACACTTTCAAAAACAATACAAGGAGTATGGCCAGCAAGTGTAGCAGCAACTAATTTGCTTTCTAAATCTTCTAGGTTATTGTGTTCAAATATTTGTTTAGGAGCTCGACTATGACTCATTCCTATAATTAAACTATTGTGATTTTTACTATCGCTGATAAAATGAATATTAGGCACAATCTTGCTTAGAGCAATAAGAGTCCATTCGTTGGCCACATATGCAGAGCTGAATAATAAACTGCTCTGTTTATTATGCAGAGTGGCAAGCTCGTGTTCTAAGGCTTTATGATAGTGACTAGACCCGCCAATATTGCGAGTGCCTCCTGAACCAGATCCTGTGTGATCTAGAGCGGTGTGCATAGCATCTAGCACAACTTTATGCTGGCCCATGCCCAAATAATCGTTTGAACACCAGTTTACTATGTTCTTAATGTTATAAGGCCCGTACCAAATAGCTGTAGGAAATTTTCCAGCTTCTCTAACAATATCATTAAAAACACGATATTTTCCTGATGCTTTAAGATCCTGCAATAGTTTTTTAAAAGGTTCTTTGTTTATCATAGTATGCTATTTAACACTAAATATTAGATCGGAGATTATAAAATGGATATAGTGCAATTAGATGTGCCGTTGTTTATACGTTTGCTAGAGCTTGCTCGGGAAGAAGTTAAGCAAGATGCAGATCTACATGATATAGCAGAAGCAGTTATTAAATTATCACAAGACGGTCCAGTTACAATGGCAGACTATGACAAAATTGTAGCTTTTATGAACAAACAGGGCGATCCTGCTAAAGAAGAAATTAATCGCATTAGGCAATTGGGCGGTGTACAATGAAAATTACAGAATTAATAAGAGGCATGCTAGATATCATAGATGGTGTTGATCAACAACAAAACGACCCAGATCCTTCTGGATACAAAGATACAGATATAAAAAGATTTAAACAAATTGTAGACCTAGCAGATCAAGGTCAGCCAACCGAATATTCAAATACTCCGAAAGAAGAATATGCCAGCATTGACTCTGTGACCGTAGATGCTGGTGCTGATAGTTTAAACGGAACTAAACATCCTGCAGATATTAGAAGTGATAGTGTTGCAATGTATCCAGGAACGGTCTATGGAGCAAAATAATGTCAGCCAACGGTATTTCAGATAGATTATTACATACTAAAGAACAATCACAGCTTCTTAAATTACAAATTGCTGAAGCAAAACGTCAAGGCAAAGTAGTTGCGACTGATGGAACAATAACTGGTTCTCTTGATAGTTCTAAACCATATTATAGACCAAACAATGTTTTAGACACAACATTATTGCCAGACACATATAACGGCAATGTTCCGGGCGCAGACGATAATCCTAACACTGGCGGCTTAGTTGCCGGTCGTCCGTGGAAAACCTAAAGATTTAATATGGCTCTTTTCCCTTCAGAACAACCTGAAAATACTTCGGCGTATATTCATCCAAGAGATCCTCATCTTCATAGAATTGAAAACTCTATGGAGTACAATGCCTTAGGACAACCTGTGCTTCGTACTACTCTTAAAGTAGGACAGACAGATGCTTTTGGACGCATACGTATGAGTACACCTTTTACTCTAGGTGACTACAAACACTTATACGGATTAGATCCTAACTTTATCGACTATACATTAAATGGTGGCACCGTAGATTTTCAATCAAATAAAGCCTGTGCTAGATTGACCACAAGTAATAACTCTAGTAGTCGTGTTGTTCATCAGACTAAGTTCTATCATCACTATATGCCAGGCAAGAGCCAGCAGATACTTTCAAGTTTTAACTTCTATGCTGCCACAGCCAATGTTACAAAGCGCACAGGATACTTTGATGATAACAATGGTATATTTTTTGAACAAGCAGGTGATGGTACTCTGAGTTGGGTTATAAGAACTTATACATCTGGTGCTCCTGTAGAGAATCGTGTCACACAGGCCGACTGGAACATTGACAAATGTGATGGCACAGGCGGAAGTACATTTGATATAGATGTTACCAAAACACAACTATCCTTTATAGAGTTTCAATGGTTAGGTGTGGGTGCTGTCACCGTAGGTTTTGTACACAACGGTGCTTACATACCCTGCCACATATTCTACCACTCAAACAACTTGACCACGGTCTACATAAGCACACCAAACTTGCCTGTACGCTGTGAGATTGTAAACACAGGCACTACTACAGGTGCTTACTTTGATCAGATCTGCTCTACCGTAGTGTCAGAAGGCGGCTACGTAGAAGCAGGACAGGATTGGTCAGTGATTAGCCCTAGCCTAAGAACCATAGCCTCTGGTGCAACATTGACCATAATGGCCATAAGATTAAAAACAACATTCAAAACCTATGCCAACCGTATGATAGTTCGTTCTGGAAACCTAAATGTATTCAGCGATGGCGATAGTATCAAATGGCGTTTGATCAAACTGCCTAATCAGGCCGCATTGACTGGATCTACCTGGGTAGATGTTGACACTGATAGTGGTGTACAATATAACGCTACCTGCACAGCATTCACAGGTGGCGATGAAATGGACAACGGCTTTGTTGGTGCTAGTACACAAGGTAGTCAAAAAGCCGGCGGTGCCCCAGCAAGTAACCTTCCCAGCGAAGCCAAAAAGAATTATATTGTACAAAACTATGACAGCACTGACAGCGAGATCTACGTTGTAGTAGCAACTAACATAGGCTCACAGAGCACAAACGTCGGCGTTGGCTGGCAGTGGCGCGAAATATACTAAATATACACTATGAGAGCAGCAGAATTTATGAGGGCGTTAGCCGATATTATTGACAAATTAGACGGCGAGTCCGAGAACAATCTGCCAGCTAAAGATCCAAGTAAAGCAGATCCAAATCCAATAATGGTTCCTCCGTTACAACAGCATCTAGAACTAGACAAAGCAGAAGCCGGAAAAGATAGTCCAATTATCAAAAAGCTCACGCAAGATGAAGTCGAGCATAATCCGCAAAATCCCATTTTTCGTAGAAATTAATAAAAAAACATACCGATAAATATTGGTATGACTATTCAAAAGATTAAATCTGGGCGTATACCTGGCCAAGACGTAGAATTTTACGTTGGTGCTCACGGACAACTATTTTACGACGAAGATACGGGTATTTTACGTATTTCCGATGGAGTAACACCAGGGGGAACCGTTGTCAGCGGAGGAACAGGCGGGGGAACTTATACATTACCCACAGCAACAACTACCGTAAAAGGTGGTGTTAAAATTGACGGCACCACTATTAACATTGCTAATCAAGTTATCAGTGTGGGTACCGTTCCATATGCTAGTATTTCAAATGCACCCACAGCAGTCTCAGCATTTACTAACGATAGCGGATACATTACTTCAAGCGCCTTATCTAGTTATGCTACACAAACTTATGTAACTACTCGTGGATACATTACATCGGCAGGCATTCCTAGCGTAGTTAGTTCCTTTACTAACGATAGCGGATATGTAACTTCTAGTAGCTTTGATCTAGATACCATTGACTTTGATACTAACAATAAACTGCATGCCACAGGAGTATTACCAGGTGATGCTGAAGGTTTCACTGCTATATTTGCAGGCCGCGCCGCAGGTGTAGCTGCACTACCTAACACCGTTATCCAAAGTCAAGCGCAGGTTAACGACTACGCACAGAACAACTTTCAAAATACTAACGATGGCAATCACGCAAGTACAGAATGGGTAGCAACAAGTCCAAACGGTAGCGACACAGACTACTATATTGATTTAGGTATTAACGGAGCAAGTTGGGACGGCACAGCAGAGAATAGTTTATATGATAATGTAGGACAGCGTGATGGATGGTTGTATGTGCAAGGAGGTAATGCTGGCGGTGGTAACTTAGTACTTGGCACAAGTATTGCCAATACCTATACTAAGATTATTGCAGGTGATGCATCAGCAGGCAATAAGGAAGTTGTTCGCTTTAGTGAAACAGAAGTTAAACTATCTAAACAACTAACATTCAGTGACAACACAACACAGACTACAGCTTGGACTGGGTCTGTTAGTTGGAGCGATGTTACCAGCAAGCCTACAATATTAACAACTTTAAATAGTTTAGATGATGTGACTACCGTGGGAGCCACAGACGGTCAAGTCTTAAAATATAATGCCAGCCTTAGCATATGGCAACCAGCAGCTGACCTAGTAGGCAGTGGTGGTAGTGGTATTGGACTCACTGACTTATCAGCATCGAATGCTTCAGCCAGCGGTGGAGGAAGTTTAAGTTACAACAATACTTCGGGGGTGTTTACATTTACACCGCCTAACCTAACATCTTATGTAACTAATAGCTCGCTGTCGTCTACGCTATTGACCTATGCTACACAGACTTATGTTACTAGCCAAGGATATATTACTAGCTCGGGTAATGCCGCAACAGCAACTAAATTAGGAACTGCTCGTGCTATCAACGGAATAAATTTTGATGGTTCTGCTGCTATTACTATCACCGCAGTAAATCCTAATGCACTAACTATTGGCACAGGACTCAGCGGAACAAGTTATGATGGTAGCACAGCAGTTACCGTAGCAGTTGATAATACTATAGCACGTAGAGCAGATACTACCTATGTTGGTACAACCAGTATTGCCCTAAACAGATCAAGTGCTAGCCAAACACTAACAGGTGTAAGTATTGACGGCAATGCCGATACGGTGACCAACGGTGTTTATACCACAGGCACATACGCAAATCCAGCGTGGATAACAAGTCTAGCCTACAGCAAGTTAACTGGGACCCCTACAATCTTTAGTGGTAGTTATACAGACTTAACTAATAAGCCAACTATACCTACAAATGTAAGCCAATTAGCCAACGACAGCGGATACATTACCGCCGCAGCAATACCGGCACAATTTACATTTAATGTAGCAGCCGATGATAGTTCATTAAAAACTATTAGTAGTCAAGAAACAATTAAGTTTATAGGAGCTAATAATATTACAACATCCAGTGATGCTGAAGGCAATATCACCATCACTGGCCCAACACTAACAGGTTATGCAACTAAGACAGGTGCTGAAACTTTAACTAGTAAAAACATTAGTGGCTCAAGTAATACTATTACCAACATTGCCAACTCGAGTTTGTCTAATAGCTCTGTTACCATTGGTACTACATCAATATCATTAGGCAGTTCGTCAACTACACTTGGCGGAATGGCATGGATTACATTTGCTGGTAGCACTAGCGGCACAACACAATTAAGGCCTAGTGCAATAGCTGGTACAACAACCGTTACAATGCCAGGAACAACTGGCACACTGATTACTACAGGCGATACCGGCACGGTTACAAATGCTATGTTAGCAGGCAGTATTGCCACAAGCAAGATTACTGGGTTAGCTACGAGTGCTACCACAGATACAACAAATGCTTCTAATATTACCAGCGGAACATTACCTAATGCACGACTAAGTTCCGTTCCAAATAGCGCATTAGCAAACAGCAGTATCTCTGTCAATGGCACAAGCATTTCTTTAGGTGGAAGCGGCACTATTACCGTTAATAGTATTTCAGCAAGTGGTTTTACTGGCGTATTAGGATTTGATGCTTCCGGCAGTTTAATACTAAGCAATACAAATAAGTTTAGAAGTCCGTCTGGATTGATCATTGAAACCGGAACATCCCCATTAAAAGATTGGACATTTGGAACTACTGGTAGTTTAACATTTCCAGATAATACCACACAGAGCACCGCTTATACCGGCAATGCCGATACCGTAACCAATGGTGTTTATACCACCGACACCGGCACGGTCACAAACACAATGCTGGCAGGATCTATTGCCAATTCTAAGTTGGCAAATAGTTCAGTAACGATTAATGGCACAAGTATCGCACTAGGTGCAAGTGCTACTATTACAGCGGCCGCGGGCACACTAACCGGCACAACATTAAATTCAACCGTAGTAACTTCAAGTTTAACCAGTGTTGGCACACTAACAAGTTTAACAACTAGTGGAACTATTACTAGTAGTAAAACGGGAACCGCAACACACGGAACAGGTGCACAACTTTATATTAACGGTTCTACTTATAGTAGAATAGACTTTAACAATGTCTATGGGGCTCCTACCGTAACTGATAGATCTACAGGAACCAGAATATTATTCAATCCAGATATAGCAGTGAATAAAATGGATTGTGCTATCGGTATGTCAACTGATACCTTATGGTCCTCTGTTCAAGGCCCTAACTTCAACTTTGGTTGGTATGCTGGCGACGGATTAGGCTTTGCTGGTTCCAACGCCCCAGTTACACTTCTTACCTTATCGGGTGCTGGTGTCTTAACGATTCCAGGAACAACAAGTGTAACTAATAACTCTGCTACTAATAAGACTCTCAATATTGGCACACACGGACAACTTTTTGACGACGGCAACCTTCATATTCATACCAGCAGTGGAACATTATGGATCAATAGTTTAGATAGTAGTGATATTAGTATTGGAACTCAATATAACAGCGGATCTGGATCAAGTGTAAACATCGGTAAGAATCTAGTGGCCAACAGCGGTAGTGTAACAGCTAATGCTACCACAGCGTTCATTGCTGGAGATAATGCTGTCAGTGGCGTTGCACTACAAATGCCTAACGAAGGCGCTCTTCGTAACTTGAAGAATGGTAGTACCAATATGTACTTTGACGTTAGCATTGGTGGATCAACTCAAGGATCATTCCAGTTCCGTTCGAGCAGTTCGTATACCAATGTGCTGACAATGAGCAGCACGGGTGTTACATTTAACACTGACGCAACCTTTACATCGAGAACACCGTCAGTATCAAGAACGGCATACAACGCAGCCATAGATACTGAGATTACCTTGGATAATATGCGTTTCCGCATCAGCAATCAAGGGGGTATATTCCCACAGGTTATTGGCAACGGTTCGTCAAGAAATCTTGCTTGGACTGGTGTGGGTGCTATCAATGGTGCAGCCGTTGCTCAAGCAGGTAGCACTGGCACAATCGTATCTACTTCTGCCTGGACTACATTGTATAATCTACACGGTATGGATGCCGCTGGTGATACCGTTACCGTTACACTACAGGATAAGGCGGCAGGTCGTATCTATCGCATTACATTCATGCGTAGTGACAACGGTAGCACAACAGGCTACAACATCATTGGCGAGAGAATATTATAAGGAGTGAAAAATGGAAGACTATAAAAAATTAACTTGTAATCATTGTAAACACGCCGCACATTGCGGACATAGTTGTTTAGAAGAAACCTGCGATCATTGCTCCGAATGTGCTTGCGATCGTTGCAGATCAGAAGAAGAAAATTATTTAGATCGCGGTTATAATTAAAATGCTTCGCAGACGACAAATAACATTGTTGTCAAATCCATCTTGCAATAGAGCGGTTGAAAATATCAATGCAGATGATTTTAGGTTCTATGATAAAGACGGATTTGAACTAAATGTAGCAGAAAGAAAATTCTACGATGAAATGGAATATCCTATTCATTATCATATATTAAATCATCATTGCTGGCAAGAACCTTGGTTTGAATTAGAAAAAGATGATTTAGGATTAATACTTGATCATTCAATGTTTCTTTGTCGATGTTCCTATGATGGTGCTGCTTTAGAACAACTTAAAAAAATAAAATCAACATATCCCTTAGCTGATTATCTAATTAGAAGTAGACGTAAATGGGGATTTGATTTTGCCTTAGATGCTGTATCTCCCTCTGGAATTGTATACGAAGTTCTACACATAGAATATGACAACTATGATTACGAACATTTTAAAAATAGAATTATAAATTTTGAATATCTTGCTCGACACACAGATTGGATAGATGCTGCAAAACGTATTTGGGAAACAAGAGACAAGTGGGAAAATCTTCAAGGATTTGAACAGAACCATTGGAAAGCCAGTTATTTAATAGGCTGGGATAAAGCAGAGTATACAGAAAAAGCAGTATAAATATCTGATACTATTATTATAAGGTTCTAGATATGAAAAAACTGCTACTATTATTATCGCTGTTTGTTTCTACAGCATTTGCCTGGGAACAAAGAGCGCCATTGCCAGTTCAGGCGTGTCAAGTACACAGCCCTTATGGATTTGCACAAACACAACGTCAAGTACAACCAATTTGCCGCGAAGCATATCTTGTAGCATATGATGCTCCTGTTAAAATTCCTGCTTACGTGGCCTACACACTACTACCACAAAATGCTTTAGGATGCTTTCCACGTACGAACGCATTCGTTGCGGACCAGAGTATTCCAAATGGGCCTACTCCGAGCGACTACGCAGGCACAGGCTACGACAAAGGACATGCTGCTCCCGACGGTGACCTAAGTTGGTCCCAAATCGTGGAGTATGAGAGTTTTCTCATGACCAACATGTATCCACAGCATGGAAGTTTAAACCGTGGAATATGGAAACTACTGGAAACTTCAGTACGTGGGTGGGCGGTACAGCAGAATCGCGCATTTACGATCTACGTGGGGGCATTATATGGCGCTGGTGATGGGTACATTGGTAACGGTGTTATTGTTCCAAACGCATATTATAAGATTGTAATTGATCAGCAAACCGGAGCAGTTGCTGGCTGGATGTTCCCTCATAAAAAGCCCTATGTTAATTTAGGCAATGATTTAACTAAATTCCGTACCCCAATTAACGGCATTGAACAGGCTGCAGGAGTAAAGTTTGCATTTCCAGCTAACGCTCGAGAGCTACAACCAGGACAAGAATGGCCTGTGGATTATGGTGCATTAACAAACGCCAAAAGAGCCAAGTGCGGAAAAGCCGATTAAAATAAATATAGTATGAATCCAAAATCTTATCAAATATTTGCTCAATTACTAGAAGGCCACGTAGTCGAAGCAAGCACATCTATGAGTCTTATTGCTGGTCAAACTGGCGGTAAAGAAGTGGTCCAAGCCCTGCATAAGGATTTAAAACTAGCACACGACATTGGTTATCGTCCAGTGGATAAAATATCCTGGAGCGATTTAAAAAATGCCTACGAGGGTGCATGGGTTATTATTCAAGGTGCTAAAGGCACTGGTGCTATTAAAGCCGGAAGAAACGGCACTTATGATGCAGTGGCCAGCAGCGGAGGCCCGATCCGAACAACATCAGATGGACGCGGCGGAAATATTCTAGATTTTCTTAAAGGTGAGATTGGAAAACTACAAAAATTTTATGTAGGTAAAAATACTCGAGCAGTTAGTGATAAACAGAAAAAACGTGCAGATGCTAAAAAAGGAACTTCTAACGAAGTAACTCAAGAAACTTTAATTAAAAAATTTAGACCATTGTGGATTCGTGCTATTACAGCAGCCATGGCCGATGTTAAAGGACATGTTTCTAATATGATTAAAAATGATGCGTTTGAAAAAGCACAGCGAAAATTAAATCATGTTAGTAAATTACAAAGTGGGTTAGAAGCATTAGAAGCCGGTGAAGATGTTACTCCGGAATTTATCTCTAATGCTATCAATGTTTCTGTACTAATGGCATCTAGTCATTTTTATCCAGAACAAACAGGCGCTATAACAAAAAGTTATGGTAGTAGATTTAGTGCAGAAAGAAGTGAAGGCACACAACAATTATTAAAAGACATTGCCGGTGGTGATCAAAAGAAACTAGGCGCTGTTCTATCTTTCTTTAAAAGGGCATTGATATCAGGATGAAACTAGAACAAGTAATATCAGAAGCCAACATAGCGGCTAAAATTAAAGATCCTAAAACAATCAAAATGATTGGGATTGCAATGCGTCACGACAGCACATTGCCAAAAGACAAAGTGGCAAAATTAGGCCCTAAGCCGACCGATGAGCAAATTCTAAACTTGTGGAGTGAATTATTAGATGCTTCTTTAAGATCAACTGACTATGGCGATCTTTCACAAGATGGTAAATTTGATGATTGGTTAACTCGTTTATATACTAATGGTGTAGTTGACTACGAAGATATTAACGGCGAAGGTGGCGATGCTCTAGGTGCTTGGAAAGCTCTAAGTATTCGTGGCAAGTTAAAAGAAAAAGATCAAGATTTTAATCGTTTTAAAAATTTACGCCAGATTCAGGCAATTGTACAAACTAGAGAATACCGCGACGAACTACGTCGTATTAAAGACTCTGAAACGATTGAAAGACATAAACGTGAAAAGAAAGAAACAACGTTGATTGATAATGAACGTTTCTTAATTACATTACCTTACAACTATGGTGCTTGTTATACATTTAATAACTCTGCAGGTTTCAATGCTTCATTCTGTACAGGGTCAAGCAGCGGTCTAACATGGTTTAATCGATATGCCAAGGACGGTCCTATTATCAGTATCCTTGACAAAGAAAACATTGATGATGTGAACGGCAAATGGCAGATGCATGGTCCTACAGGACAAATGAATAACGGCAATCAAAGTTTATCTTATAGAAGTGGTGATGCTAAGTTTGCTGAGTTGTTTCCTGGACTAATGAAAGATATTATTGCTGCTATGAAATCTAAAGCAGAAGAAATCAAACAAAACTCTACTGAACTTATGCAAGGCGGTTACGATATTAATCAAGCCATTGCTGATATAAAAGATCGTTTGCCTCATTCATATGCTTCGGAAAAACCTAAGGAAAAAGATGAGCCAGAACAGACCGATGAAGGTCCAGGAACATTCTTAGTTACATTGTTATCAAACAATCGACAAGCAAGAGTTGAGGGTGAAAATGAAGAAGATGTAATTAATAAAGTAATTACAAGACATCCAAATTTAACCAGAGACGACATAAGTGTTGAAAGGATTCGCGAAGGCGAGTAAAAACACCCTACCTTAGGACGTTATCGTTACTATAGGGTTGCCCGGCTGCTGGGCAGGGGATTATGGGAGTCGTGCCCCGGAATGGTCCCCTAAGTGAGCTTTTATAAAGACCGTGGCATGAAGATAGCGTTATTTGTGCATCAACCTAAATGTTCAATAGAGTCTGGGAACGGTATTCTCGAAGCACTTCAACCATATCATAAATTTAAATTATTCACTAAATGGGATCTTGACGATAACTTTTTTGATGATGTTGATATGATTGCTATTCCAGGAGGTTTTGGAGATAGCGAAAGTTGGCATTATCTAATGCGTAATCATACGACCCGTATAAAAAAGTTTATTCAAGACGGTGGAAAATATCTAGGAATATGTATGGGAGCATATTGGGCAGGCAAACACTATTTTGATATTTTAGATAATGTTGACGCTGTTCAATATATCACTCGTCCAAACACCGACACCCGTAGACCACATGCAAAAGCAATTAATATTAATTGGTTAGGACAACAAGAACGCATGTATTTCTATGATGGATGCGCATTGATCGGTGATAATAAAAAATTTCAAACAATAGCAACATACGCCAATGGAGATCCTATGGCTATTATTCAAAATAATATAGGATTAATAGGTTGCCACCCTGAAAGTCAACTTAATTGGTATACAGAACATTATAGTTGGATGAAACCGCATTATCATCAAGGAAAACACTATAAATTGCTGTTAGATTTTGTTGATCAGTTAGATACCTAAAAGGTCTTAATGGGCCATAAATACTGGATCACAGAAGGAGGATCCAAATGGACCAACGTACACAGAGACAGCAAGAACTACAACAAGATTGGGCCACAAACCCAAGATGGAACGGTATTAAACGACCTTACACAGCAGAGGATGTAGTACGCCTACAAGGCAGCAAAATACATCCGAGCCAGTTCGCTGTTGAACAAGCAAACAAATTATTTAAACTTCTTCACACAGAAGATTATATTAATACACTTGGTGCCTTAACAGGTATGCAAGCATTACAACAAGTTAAAGCAGGATTAAAAGCAATTTATCTATCAGGATGGCAGGTAGCAGGCGATGCTAATTTAGCAGGAGAAATGTACCCTGATCAAAGTTTGTATCCAGCTAACTCGGTCCCGTCAGTAGTTCGTAAGATTAATAATACATTTCGAAGAGCAGACCAGATTGCTTGGAGCGAAGGCAAAGAACAAGATTTTTATGCTCCAATAATTGCCGATGCCGAAGCTGGGTTTGGCGGAGTGTTAAATGCATTTGAATTAATGAAAGCTATGATCGAAGCCGGTGCAGCCGGTGTACATTTTGAAGATCAGTTAGCCTCAGTAAAAAAATGCGGACATATGGGAGGAAAAGTACTTGTACCAACAAGAGAAGCTATTAACAAATTGGTTGCTGCTCGTCTTGCTGCTGATGTCATGGGCGTGCCTACTTTGGTTATTGCCCGTACTGATGCCGAAGCAGGCGATCTTATCACTAGTGATGTTGATGATAATGATCGTCCTTTCCTTACTGGCGAAAGAACCGTTGAAGGATTTTATCGTACAAAGAACGGATTTGAACAAGCAGTCTCAAGAGCCGTTGCCTACGCACCCTACGCCGATCTTGTATGGTGTGAAACAGGGAAACCTGATCTTGATTTCGCAAGAAGATTTGCAGAAGAAGTACACAAACACCATCCAGGTAAAATGTTAGCCTACAACTGCTCGCCATCATTTAACTGGAAGAAGAACCTAGACGATGCAACCATTGCAAAGTTTCAACGCGAATTAGGTGCGATGGGTTATAAGTTTCAATTTATTACTCTTGCCGGATTCCATAATTTAAACAACGGTATGTTTGAATTAGCACATGGATATGCCCGAGAAGGAATGACCGCTTTTGTAAAAATGCAAGAGCAAGAATTTGCAAATCAGGCATTAGGGTTTGAGGCAGTAAAACATCAAAGAGAAGTAGGAACAGGATATTTTGATCGTGTTACTACAACCATCGAAGCAGATGCTTCTACTCAAGCACTAGTTGGTAGCACAGAGGAAGAACAATTTCATTAATGTATGATAGTATATATTCATGGTGCAAGTGCAACTGCCGCAAGTTTTACGCACATTAGACAATATGTTAGAGACACATTTGAAGAACCCGACATCATGCTTGAATATAAGAGTGATGACGGGTTTATGCACAACCTTAATCAAATGAAAGGTCAACTCGACGATGCTGACCGATTGTTCTTTATTAGCCATAGTCTAGGTGGTATCTATTCTTTGTATTTGGCTAATCATTATAAAGAAACTACACACGGCGGTGTAAGTTTAAGCACACCCTACGGTGGAAGTAAAGAAGCAGATTTTGCTCGTTACTTCCTGCCTTTTAATAGGCTAATGAAAGATGTAGGCACCATGAGTAAACCAATGATAGTGGCTAGAGATTTACCTGCCCCACCAAATTGGACTCAGGTTGTTACCACGGTTGGTCAGAGTCCTTGGATACATGAGCCCAATGACGGGGTAGTTACTCTAGAGAGTATGCGTTACAGACAAGACTTTGAACAAATTGAAGTCCCTTTAAATCATTATGAAGTTGTTATTAGTGATCAAGTAGTTAACATTATCCTAGACAGGATAGGGAAATTTTTATGATAGAATTTATATATACTCTGGTAATGGTACAAATTACCATTGCCTGTGTTACTCTATATTTGCATAGAGGTCAAACACATCGAGCAGTACAATTTCATCCTTGGGTTGAACACTTTATGCGTTTTTGGTTATGGTTAACTACAGGAATGATCACAAAAGAATGGGTAGCAATACATAGAAAACATCATCAATATGCAGATAAAGAAGGTGATCCTCATAGCCCTTTAATTTTTGGAATTAAAAATATAGTGTTCAACGGAGTACGGTATTACGGAATAGCCAGTAAAGACAGAGATATGATCGATAAACTTGGCATTGGTACTCCAGATGATTGGATTGAACGCAATGTTTATACTCCCCACCCCCTAGCAGGAATTCTTTTAATGTTGGTCATAGACCTTGTTCTTTTTGGTCTTGTTGGGGTAGTAGTGTGGGGAGTTCAAATGATATGGATTCCTTTCTTTGCAGCAGGAGTTGTGAACGGAATAGGACATTGGTGGGGGTATCGTAATTATGATGTCAAGGACAATAGCAGAAATATTTTTCCTATTGGATTTTTAATTGGCGGTGAAGAATTACATAACAACCACCACGGAGATGGCGCTAACCCTAAACTGAGTCGCAAGTGGTTTGAGTTTGATATAGGTTGGTTGTATATTAAAATTCTTGAAAAATTAAACTTAGCAAAAATTAGATCATAATGAAAGGGCCCCGAAGGGCCCTTTCTTTCTAGTACATAATTATATAATACCGCTATGCGGTGGACTATATTATTTCTTCGCGCCTGTATTTACAAAAGAATACATCTTTTCAGCAGCTTCTAGAACTTTTTCAATTCCAGGAAACTCAGGCATATTAACTTTAGTAATAACTTTACCTTCTTTATCACGTTCAACGGTAGCTTCCCAACCCAAATATTTATAGTGGAAGTCTTGACCAACCAAGTCCTTAGCCATAGCTAAAACTTCTGTTCTAATCTCGTAACCGTTTTTATTAAATTTAACTTCTGGTGCTTTAACCATTTCATTTAATCCGTTATTTGTCATTTTATTTTTCCTCTGTGTGTGTTAAAAAATTACTTGCTTTTTTTTGCGTAAACTGCATCAGATGCGTTTTTAACAAATGCTTCTGCAATTGAAAGAGTAGTTTTAACCTGACCCTTAGCAAATTCAGTTTGTGCATCTACTAATTTGATAAGTTCTGCTTTGAAAGATTCATTGTTAACGACAAAAGTGTTAACAAATTGCTTTTTAGCGTTTTGAACGCTGTCGATGATAAAGTCTGCTGTAAACATAATTTTTCTCCTTGTGTGTGTATGTTTTACGATTACTCAGCAACCTGCTTTGTAATCTTTATTATATATCTCTTTTACTAAAAATTCAACGGAAATACGAACATTCGAGTAAATTTCCTTTGTTTAGTTTTTAATAATATCCGCCGTTTCTATAGCCTTTACGATTTCGATATTCGTGCAATGATTCTGCACAAGCTATTAAAAAATTCCAAGTTGATTTGATCAATTTCATAGATATTGCTCCTTGCTGTTATAGCTGAATTCACGTATGTAGTTTTCTAACTGAGCGGCATCGGTAATGCCTTTGGTACTTAGATATTGATCTAAGCGGCTTTGATAAGAGCTATCTGGGAACATCTCTGCTAGTCGCTCTAAAATGGCTAGCATCTTTCTTGATAAGATTTTCATCTGTCTATCCTCTGTAAGTGTGTGTAGCAACTCATGGTTTCTACTAATATATTTAGCAATTATATGCTGCACCCGCACATTTTTTCAACACTTGATTTTATCAACAATTTTGTTTAATATAGATTAATCTGAGTTAAATACATAATACGAATTGGAATTGCGATGAAACTAAGAACTCGTTCAATTTTGCAGGAACTAAATGAAGTTGCGTCTCGACGCAATACTGATGCTCTCATCGAAAGCAGAGCCACCAATATTATTAATTCTGCAATCAATTTACTTGAAAGTATTCATAAGCACTACGACCCTGAACAAGCAGATGAATTAGAGCGTAGGCTTATTAATGCTATTAAAGGGCAAGACCCCGCCAAATTTGTGCGAGGTGTTAGAAAAATTTCAGAATCAAAAAAACATAAGAATAAGTTAAATGAATCCGAAGAATAAAGAATTACTTTTATCGTCTATTGCTGAAGCTAAAGGACTAGCTTATAGTTCTGAGCTAGGTCTTGTTGAAAATGATATCAACATTACTGACGAAAATCAAATTGCCAAACGTTTGCTAGGACAAATGACCACAGACAAAGATTTAGCCACCGTTGAATCTATTGTTAATGTTATTATTAAACTTCCCAATTACGAAAAGCTAATTGAAGCAGCTCGCAAAGAAATAGAATTGCCCAAGCAAAACACTATTGAAAGTTTCCAAATAGGAACCGTAGCATGGTTTCGTAGAATGATGGAAGCAATTAGTTAAAAAGACGCAGTAAACTCCTAGTTTTATCCAAAACGGCTAAATATTATGCCGGCCTCTGAGCGAGGTCATTGATTTAAGGAGAAAATATCATGGCAGACGTAACATCATTAGCAGTAGGCAGCACAACATTTGGTGCGAACTACGAGCAATTAGTAAACACACAAGGTCTTAGCGGTAATCTTATCGTTGCTTCTATCAGCAAAGGTACAGGTTCAGCTACTGAAGCAGAACTAGTAGCAGTTCTAAAGAAAATTTGCAACGGTACAGACGTTGGCGCAACAAATGACGCTTTCAACGTTGTTGGTTTCAACGCAGCTACTTTAGGTACAGACCCAGCATACGTTCTATTGAACGGTACAGGTACACTAGGTACTACAAGCGGCGACTACGGTTCAGATATCACCGTATCTATTGTTGCTACATTCAGCCTAGCTGTTTAATATTTCCTAGGGATGGGAAGTGGGGGCGGATTTTTTCCGCCCTTTTTCTTTGGCCATAAATAGTAGCACATTATGGCACGATATAGAATTACCACCTTAGTCGATATAACAAGATCTAATCCTCCAAGGACTGAAACGGATAAAATTAAAATTGGACAACAATCTAATTTCAATTCGTTGATCCAGGCTATAGGATTAAGAGCCAATATTTCTTGGGTAAAAGATCCTGTGGTTAACAATGGAACGTTACCCGACCCTTGGAAAGGCAAGGCAACTTATTGGATATGGGAATTTGATACTGAAAGAGTTGACGAGTTTCTTAAAGGAAATAATCCTGTAGGTCTACTACTTGACGATCTACATGGTGTGCCTGTGATAGAAAATTTAACAAACACCGCAGATATAGATCCGCCTGCATTTCAAAGTAAAGGCGACAAGTCAAACATTTTTGTTGAAATTATCTAGGAGTTAAATTTCCTAGTATTCCATTTTAAATACTATAGCTCACTTAAGGGCTATTTTTATCATGGAAAACTTCAACAATTTTAAAAACAAAACAATTTCTCAAATCAGGCTTTGGGCTTGGGCAGCGGCTGTCCTTCCTCTAACGGCACTAGCAGGCATATTTTTTATATGGAAATTCTTTGACCATTCAACACTAGGTTATGTTATGATATCGGGCGAAACTATTATGTTTGGCGTTGCTGTATCGTGGTGGTGGTGGGCTATGTATGTTCTTCGAAATCTGGTTAAACACTGGGATGATACTAGAGATAAAGTACACGATGTTCTTATTGATGTTAAACACATGAAGAACATTGTTATAGAAGTCTTAAAGAAAGAAGATAAATAAAATATAAATTTATTAAGGCTCTACAGGCATAGTTTTAAGGCATCCAGTTTTTATATATTGGAGATATATCATTATGTCTGAATTAGCACAGACTACTAAATTAGAAAAAGAAAGTCTTGAAGCTCACGTGGACCTGTGCGCTATGCGCTACCTCCAACTTGACACAAGATTGACAAACCTTGAAAACAAAGTTGATTCTATTCACAATGACATTGTTGAAGGTCAGAAGTCGATGACCAAAGTCATTGTTGGTACCGCTGGTACCGTAATTGCAGGTGTATTAAGTATTATCATTACCATGCTTATGCGAGGTTGATAATTTTTAGTATATTATATACGCAGTTAAATAAAGGACCATAGGTCCTTTTTTTATGACTGAGATTTCCAAAAAGTTAGCCAGCGTTATTAACGCAGCTCAAAAGAAATTAATAAATGAAAACCAAATCATGCCTGTTAAGGTTGAGGGCGGAATTTTGGTTGGAAATGTGGTTATTGTTAATGAGGGCACCGTAAAGCATTTGTTTAAACATGAAGAGCTTATATATAAAGATGTTTATCTAAACAAGGTCGCTATTAGATTAGCTAACCTATTAGCCAGAAATATACGAAATGTTACCATGGACAAACTTTACAGCGAAGATCAGGACTATGGAAAATGGTATTTGGACAGCCAAATGTTGGTTGCGCAATATCACAAAGCACTACATACTAAAGATCACGACAAGGCCGATGTATTATGGGCTAAGTACTTAGAGAGCAAAGGAAAAGCACTACAGGCCAAATCTCGAGCAGAGTCTTTGGCTTCAATTTGAATAAATATTAAACTACCCCTAGGTGCTATGAACATATGAAAACATCTGATATTTTTAAAAGATCTTCCGCAAAGATCAACGAAAGCATTGAGCAAATATTTGGTAAAAAGATCAATCTTGAATCTTTTACCCTAGATCAATTGCAGGATGCTAGAAACAAACTACGTACCCAAATAAGTCAAGTACGTAGCGAATCTGCGTTTAACGAAACATTAGAAAACGAAGCATTTACACAAGCTCAGTGGATGCTTGATGCCATTAATGCAGAAATTGCAGAACGCGAAGAATTTATTGTAGATCCAATAGAGGAATATCAAGCAGAAGGAGCTGATCAAGAAACTAAAGCAGCCCACGATGCTGGTTATAAAGATGCTTCTCAAGGAAAGAAAAAGAACCCATATAATCCAGGGTCACCATCAGCAAAGAATTATGACGATGGACAAGATTCTTATAAAAGACATTTTGGAGAAGAAGCTGTATCGGAAAAAGCACCTCCTACAGCCAAAGGGGAAAGAATGGTAAAGCATATCAAAAAAGGGTATGCAAAAGATGGTAAACTAACAGATAAAGAAAAGTCGATAGCCTACGCAACAGCGTGGAAGCATCACAACAAAAACGAATCAGTCAATACAGGAGATAATATGACTAAGCTAAAAGAAGGCGAGATCCAGCAGGCCAGTGCGATCGTTAACGCTAAGACAATGGTAGACAGAGTTGGCCGTTGGATTGAAGAACTATCTGGTATGGAGAACGATACACTTCTACAACTTGGTGATTCTATCCGTGATGAAATGGGTTCAGAACAAGCCAAGAGCTTTATCAGCGCAGTTGCTCCTGCAATTCAACAGGCATTAGAAAATCTTAAAGCAACACGCGAAACTCTAGCAACAGGTGTTCGCCAGTTAACAGGCGAAGAACAAGGCGCAGAAATGTTAGGTGCTGAGCCAGGTGCAGAAGGCGGCGACGAATTTGGCGGAGCAGCCGAACCAGATATGATGAATGCAGGTGGAGACGAAGGTGGAGATATTGCTCCAGCTGAACCAACTGATGACTTTGGCGCAAGTGATGCAGCAGCAGGCGGATTAGAAGCAGCTGGTCGTGAAAAGCGTGAAAGCATTGAGCGTGGCAATAGCTTACTAAGAGTATTGGCAGGCTAATGAGATTCCAAGACGTTGCTTATGAGGGCGACTTTCTAAAAATTAGAGAGCTTGCCCCAACCTTAGGTGCTCCTGCTCCTGGCGCTGCTCCTGGCGCTGGTGCTACTACTATGGCACCTGGTCAACAAGTATCTCAAGACCCACAGGCTCAACAAAAAATGATGGCTCAACAAGCATTAGATAGAGCTAATCAGAAAAAAGAAATACAAGAGTTAATTAAACAAAAGCAGGCAGAACTAGCCGATTTACAAAAACAACTGGCAGCAATTAAATGAGATTTTTTGAATTTGAAGGTGATGGCGTTGATAAACTTATTATGGTTCTTAGAAACTATATAGGTCGCGCTTCATCAAAAAAAGCGCCTGCCAAATTGAATTGGGCCGGAATTAATAAAGTTATTCAAACCAGTGGTTTTGAATTAGGCACTGACTACGAAACATTCAAAGCAATGTATGATGCTAGTCCTGCTATTCAACAAATGGTTAAAAATTTTAATGCCAGCGGAATCGAACTAAACGTCCCGGGAGCACCTGATGCAGAAAAACCACAACAAGATGGTGAAACTAGTCAGGAAAAACTAGATAAAGCCGCAGCAAGTGCGGCTCCTGCACAAATGGCGCAGGCCAACCAAACTGCCCCTGCTCAGGACTTGACCTAATTAAAACATTCTGTTAATATATACAGAATGACAATTAATCAATTTACACCTCCTCCGTTTGTTGAAAAGTTTCAATACAAAAACTGCCAACAAATCAATGATCCGGTAACTAGAAAACGGGTCTATCTAACTCCTGACGGAGAAAGTCTTCCTAGCGTGACAACTATTCTAAGTGCTACTAAAGATATGACGGCACTTAACGAATGGAAGAAGCGTGTGGGCGAAGCCAAAGCACAACAGATAACAACAGAAGCGGCAGGAGTTGGAACTGCTATGCACAGCAACCTAGAACGGTTTATTGCAGGCCTAGAGCGTATGCCAGGCAAAAATCCTGTTCACGTTCAAGCTAATGCAATGGCTGATCAAATTATTATTAACGGATTAAACAATGTAAATGAAGTTTGGGCTATGGAACAGAGTTTATACTTTCCAGGACTCTACTCAGGAACTACTGACCTAGTAGCAGTTTATAAAGATAACCCAAGCGTCTGCGATTACAAACAAACAAACAAGCCTAAAAAAGAAGAATGGGTTGAAGATTACAAACTTCAATTAATTGCTTATATATTAGCACATAATGAAGTTTACAAAACAGACATTCGAGAAGGGCATGTATTCATGTGCAGCCGAAATTGCGAATATCAGCAATTTGATTTGTTGCCGCAGGACTTTAACAAGTACCAAGATATGTGGCTTAACAAGGTTGAGGAATACTATTTGAGTCTAAGATAAATACTCTAACAAGGGTATATATCTATGGCTGTCGTACAGATCTCTAAAATTCAAGTCCGCAGAGGACAAAAAAATACAGGAATTGGGATTCCACAACTAAGTTCTGCAGAATTTGCATGGGCAGTTGATTCTCAGGAATTATATATCGGTAACGGTTCTGTTGCTGAAGGTGCTCCATATGTAGGTAATACTAAAGTTCTTACTGAGCACGATAACATTTTAGAACTTGCTTCAAGTTATCAATTCGCTGAAAGCGATCCAACTATTTCTTATAGTGTTTCTAGAAGTTTACAATCTAAATTAGACGAATACGTTTCTGTTGCTGACTTTGGTGCTGTAGGCGACGGTAGTACAGATAACGTTGAAGCATTTGAAAATGCATTAAATCAATTGTTTAGAAACGCAGATGAAAAATTTAGAAAAACATTATTAATTCCAAATGGTACGTATCTATTTTTATCTGATTTAAGAATTCCAAGCAATGCTATTCTTCAAGGTGAAACCAGAGACGGTGTCATATTAAACTTTGGTGCAAACAATATTCGTTTTGTTACATCAGCAGGCATTGAGCTATCTGGGTTCACTAGTGTTAATAGACCAAGAAATGTTTCTTTAGGTCGTTTAACTTTTTCTAGAAGCACAGGACAATTAGTTCTTACTGGTCTTGGAGATAGTATTTTTACAGATATTAAATTTAAAGGCGAATACGTTTTAGGTGATTCTGTTCTAGCGCCAGCCTCTGAATCTGCTGCGGTTCAATGGCAAAACGATATTAATGATATTAAAACTACAGACATTGTATTTGAAAAATGTTTATTTGATTCGTTGTCTATGGGAGTAAAATGCACACAAACTAGTGTGTTTGAAACTACCGTTAAATTTATTGACACAAAATTCTTTGTATGCGACATCGGAGTATACATCAGCGGATTAGTTGGACAAACCAACACTTGGACATTTACAAATTGTTCATTTGAAGAAACATATAAACAAGGATTTATTTCAACTCACGGTAGAGGAACTTTATTTGACGGCTGTAATTTTAAAAATTGCGGCAACGGAACAAATTCAGCAGCCACTCCAGCATACGATATTATAACATTTGGTGAATCAGTAAACAATAGAATTATCAATTGTACTACTAACAGACACCAAGAAGCTAACATTACTTCTGTAGGAACAACAGCTGGTTCAACAGAAGCCAGCGGAGCAAGTTTAGCTCGCTTTGTTGATAGAAACTATAGCGACATATATCTGAGTGACAGCTTTAAACCTTTGATAGCTCTAAGTGCTTTCAATAGATTCACATACATAGATTACACATTAAAATTAAGCAGCCATACAAGAGCAGGTCGATTAACCGTTACCATTGACGAAGACCTAAGTGTAGTTGCTATAACAGACGAATATCAATATTCACCATCATTGGTAACAGACCCAGGAGGATCACTTATGACTAATTTTGAATTTAATGCCGAATTAAAAGATAACGATGCCGATAGCGGAATCGAAACAATTTTAGTTTCCTATAAGAATCCCCTAGCCACAGGATCAACAGGAGACATCTCATACTCGATCTCCTACGGTGTTTGATACATTTGGTACTGAAAGGTTAACCAAATGGAAAGAATTTCGTGAAAGCATAGAAACAAGCCAAACTCCTCTAGAAGACGTGGCTAGTCTTTGGAGTAAGGCTCCATTTGTTAACCCATACAACGATCCCTTTGATCCCTCCTCATGGCCCGACCCTTGGCATTTAGTTTTAGATAATCGCTACGATGATCTTGCAATTGTTTTGGGTATGCTGTATACTTTAAAATTATCCAAGCGGTTTATGGATACTCATTTTGAGATACATATGTCTATGCAGAGACAAACTAATCAATATTGCTTAATCGTTGATAAAACGCATGTTTTAAACTTTAACTACGGGTTAGTTGACGATGTTAGTAAAATTGACTGCCAAACCAGCATGATATGGAGTGGTACTAAGTTACCATAAATAAAAATCTTAATGTTGCACAGAGAATATAAAAATGACAATTACGGTAATTAAAAGAAGCGGAAATAAAGAACCATTAGCAGTTGAAAAATGGCAGGCACAGGTAGCGAAAGTTTGTGCAGGTATAGCCGATGTTAGTCAGAGTATGATTGAGATTAAAGCTCAACTTCATTTTTACGATAACATCACAACAAAAGAAATTGATGGCATCACACTACGTGCTATTGTTGATCTAATCGATGTAGAACAAAATCCAGATGTAGGACATACTAATTATCAATATGTAGCAGGCAAGCAAAGACTTAGCATGTTACGTAAAGATGTATATGGTTCGTATCAACCTCCCCACCTCTATGAAATCATAAAAAAGAATATAGGAGTTGGATTATACACTCCAGAACTTCTTGAATGGTATAGTAAAGAAGACTGGGATAAAATGAATGAAATGATCGATCATTCAAAGGACGAAGAATATTCTTATGCTGCAATTGAGCAATTAATTGAAAAGTATCTAGTACGTAATCGTGCTACAAAAGAAATTTACGAAACACCCCAAGTGCGTTACATGGTCGCAGCCGCTACGGTGTTCCACAAAGAAGAGCCTAATACGGCTCGTATGCGATGCATTAAGGAGTATTATAATGCGGCAAGTGATGGACTTTTTACTCTGGCTACTCCCGTTCTGGCTGGCCTGGGGACTCCTACTAAGCAATTTTCGAGTTGCGTTCTTATTCGCAGCGATGACGACCTTGATAGTATTTTTGCGTCGGGAGAAATGATGGCCAAGTATGCTAGCAAACGTGCTGGCATTGGTTTAGAGATTGGACGACTACGTCCATTGGGCAGTCCCATCCGCGGTGGTGAGATCATGCACACAGGCATGATACCATTCTTAAAGAAATGGTTTGGTGATTTGCGTTCATGCAGTCAAGGAGGTATTCGTAATGCTAGTGCGACGGTTTTTTATCCTATTTGGCATCATCAGTTTGATGATCTCATCGTACTTAAGAACAATCAAGGAACTGAGGAGACTAGGGTAAGGCACATGGACTATGGTGTGGTCTTATCGGCTTTCTTCTGGAGACGTTTTAAAAATAAAGAAGACATTACTTTCTTTGATCCTAATGAAGTACCAGATTTATACGAAGCATTTTACAAAAATACATCTCAATTTGAAGAACTATACGTTAAGTATGAAAAACGTAAAGACCTAAGAAAGAAAACAATGTCGGCTGAAGAAGTATTCAAAGCTGGCATCCTTAAGGAGCGTACAGATACAGGTCGCATCTATTTGGTGTTTATTGACAATGTTATGAATCAAGGACCATTTGATCCTGAGTACCATACCATTTATCAAAGTAACTTGTGCTGTGAGATCTTATTACCAACCCGTCCATTTAAGAGATTAGACGACGAGGAGGGACGCATAGCGTTATGTACACTGGGATCCATTAACTGGGGTGCGTTCCGTAACCCAGAAGACATGCGTAGAGCATGTCGCATATTACAGCGTAGTCTATGTAATATCTTAGACTACCAAGACTTCTTGTCAATACAAAGTAAACTGAGCAATGACGAGATTCAGCCATTGGGCATTGGTGTTACTAACCTAGCCTACTGGCATGCCAAGCGTGGATTGAAGTACGGTGAGAAAGATGCACTAGCAGAGGTAAAGTCATGGATGGAACATCAAGCCTATTATCTAACCGAAGCTACCGTAGAACTTGCTAAAGAAAGAGGTGCTTGTCAGCATAGCTCACATACCCGATACGGCAAGGGAGAGTTTCCTTGGGAACATAGAGCAAATGGTGTAAATGATTTAACTGATTTCACTCCAGAACTTGATTGGGAGTCTCTACGTGCAGAAATGAAACAACACGGTGTTCGAAACGCCACACTAATGGCTATTGCTCCTGTAGAAAGTTCTAGCGTTGTTATTAACTCAACTAACGGAATTGAAATGCCTATGAGTTTGATTAGCACAAAGGAATCAAAAGCAGGATCATTTACACAAGTTGTACCAGATTATCATAAGTTAAAAAACAAATATCAATTAATGTGGGAGCAAACTGATTGTGCCGGATATCTTAAGACTGCTGCTGTGTTGGCTGCTTATGTTGATCAAAGCATTAGTACTAATACTTTTTATAATCCTGCTCATTTCCCAGACCGCAAGGTACCTACTACATTGATTGCTAAAAATTTAATGCAAGCACACATGTGGGGAATTAAAACATTCTATTATAGTTTGATTAATAAACAAGGCGCAAAACACGAAGACAAAACTCCAGAAGTTCATTACAATGGATTTCATGAAAGAGAAATAGAACCCGATTATGAAGATGAAGACTGCGAGGCCTGCAAACTATGACATTTAGTTTTATTCGAAATGTACTCAAAGAAGGTAAAGCTCATAAATTAGAAATTGAAAGTCTTCCTTACGATTCTAATGAACTAAATCCTGCTATATCAAAAAATACAATCGAATATCACTATGGTAAATTAGCCAAGGCTTATGCTGAAAGATATAATGCCGGTGAAGGTGATCCTGACTTTAACGAAGCTGGAGTTTTCCTACATAACATTTTGTTTCAACAATATCAAGAATATAATTCTGCAAATAAACCTACAGGAAAATCTTTAGAATTCATTGAAGAGCATTTTTCTACATTTGATAAATTTAAAGAAGAATTTTTTAAAATTGCCATGAGCATTCAAGGCAGTGGGTGGGTATACTTAACTAAATCTGGCGAAATTAAAACAATAAAAAATCACGAAATAAAAAAAGATATTTTAGTTTTAGTCGATTGGTGGGAACATGCGTGGGCATTAGACTACCAAGCAGACAAGAAAAAATATTTAGAGAACCAATGGAAAATCATTAACTGGGAGAAAATAAATGGCTTACTCAGACAAGGTTATTGATCATTACGAAAATCCACGTAACGTTGGTAGCTTTGATAAAGCTGATCCTAGCGTAGGTACAGGCATGGTCGGTGCACCTGCTTGTGGTGACGTAATGAAGCTACAAATTAAAGTAGACGAAACCACAGGAATTATACAAGATGCCAAATTTAAAACGTATGGTTGTGGAAGCGCGATTGCGTCGAGTTCGCTCGTTACTGAGTGGCTCAAAGGCAGAACGCTTGACGAAGCGCAACAGATTAAAAATAGCGAGATTGCTACTGAGCTTGCCCTTCCCCCTGTTAAGATTCATTGTTCAATACTTGCAGAAGATGCGATCAAAGCGGCCGTAAATGATTACCGTAACCGACACAGCCAAAACTAAAATCAAACACCTGCTTAAGAATAGAGGCAAAGGTGTGGGAATTCGACTAGCAGTTAAAACTACTGGTTGCAGTGGTTTGGCATATGTGTTAGAATATGTAGACGAGTATGAAGCAGAAGTTGGCGTTACAAATTTTGCTACAGATGATTTTGTAATATTAGTAGATGCAAAGTCGTTAGTATATCTAGACGGATTAACTATAGACTGGGTAAAAAATGGATTAAATGAAGGGTTTGATTTTGTCAATCCAAATGAACGTGACCGTTGCGGTTGCGGAGAAAGTTTTAGAGTATAATAATGAGTAAACAACAATATAATTTAAACACAAAGACAGACTACTTACATCGTAAGATGTTTTTGGATCCGGCTGGACCAGTTACAATTCAACGATTTGAAGAAGTTAAGTATAACAAGATTGCTGACTTTGAAAAAACAGCACGTGGCTTCTTTTGGGTGCCAGAGGAAATCAGTCTAACCAAAGATGCACAGGATTTTAAAGAATCAAGTGATGCAGTTAAACATATCTTTACGTCTAACTTGTTACGTCAGACAGCATTAGATAGTTTGCAAGGACGTGGTCCTAGCCAAATCTTTACACCTGTTGTAAGCCTGCCAGAACTAGAAGCTCTAGTCTACAACTGGACATTCTTTGAAACTAATATTCACAGCCGTAGTTACAGCCACATCATCCGTAACATCTACAACGTGCCTAAGGAAGTGTTTAACACCATCCATGACACTAAAGAGATTGTAGACATGGCATCAAGTGTTGGCAACTACTACGATAAATTGCATGTTCTAAACTGCAACAAAGAAGCAGGATTCCATGTTGATGAATTTGAACACATCAATGCTATCTACCTAGCACTACACGCAAGTTATGCCTTAGAAGCATTCCGCTTTATGGTATCATTTGCAACAAGTCTAGCAATGGTAGAGAATAAAATCTTTATTGGTAATGGCAACATTATCAGTTTGATCCTACAAGATGAATTGCTACATAAAGGATGGACTGCTTTCTTAATCAATCAAGTGGTCAAGGAAGACCCTCGATTTGCCAAGGCAGCACAAGACTGCCAAGAAGAAGTAATACAGATCTATAAGGATGTTATTAAAGAAGAAAAAGAATGGGCAGACTATCTATTTCAGAAAGGCCCTGTCATTGGATTGAACGCAAACATTCTTAAAGACTTTGTGGATTATACTGCTTCTGTATCATTAAAAGAAATTGGAATTAAATATTGGGCATCTGCACCAAAAACAACACCAATTCCTTGGTTCAATAAACATAGCGACACAAGTAAAAAACAAAGTGCGTTACAAGAAACTGAATCAACAAGTTATGTAATTGGTGTTATGTCAGATGCAATTGACTATTCGGAATTACCGACTATATAATCATGTATAAAGTTTTTTATAAAAAAAGATCGCCATATGAAAATTGGCAAGCAGTTGGGACCTATGGTTCAGAGCAATCAGCTATCGCCGCAGCAATGAATAAGAAAAAACAAGGAGCATTGCTAGTGCGTGTAACTGATAAATCTGGAAGTGTAGTTTTTACAAATTAAAAAGGAAGTGTAAATGAAAGCGGTAGTATGGAGCAAATATCATTGCCCTTATTGTGATCAAGCAAAGGCATTGTTAACACAAAAAGGAATTCAGTTTGAAGAAAGAAAAATTGGAGATGGTTATACAAGGGAAGACTTGTTAGAAGCTGTACCCACAGCTCGAACCGTTCCTCAAATCTTTTTAGATGAAGAATTAGTTGGTGGTTTCCAAGAATTAAAGAAAAGGTTAGAAAATGTTAATTGATAAAGGTGTATCAGAAGGTGAAGTTGTAACAATTAAAATGTCAACAGGTGAAGAGCTTTTAGCAACATATGTTGAAGGTACTCCAAATGGACATAAGGTTAAAAGACCTATGGTCTTGAGTGTTTCGCAAAAAGGTATTGGAATGATGCCTTATATTTTTACGGTACACCCAGATAAAGAAATTGTTTTTAATTCTGCAACTATTATGGCTCTTGTGCCTACAGAAAAAGATTTTGCAAACCAGTATCTACAAAGTACTACGGGGATTGCATTGGCTGGAGTTTAATATGCCAGGGATATCTAGAGTAGGAGTTGATGCAGCCGGAGGAACTATTGTAGGAAACCTTGCACCTACGGTTAAGGTAAACGGATCTCCTGTTGCGGTTAAAGGTGCTGCGGTATCTGGACACGGACGATCACCTCACTCTAGTCCAGTTATGTCGGGTTCTTCGGGAACGGTAAAAGCAAACGGCATTGCAATTTGCAGAGCAGGCGATACCGCCACATGCGGTCATGCTGCTAGCGGTAGCGGAGATGTGAAAGCAGGTTAATATGAAAAAGTTTTTTTGGAATGTATTAGGGTTTTTATCATTGGGGATGGCCTATATCGGAGTTGTTACTCCCGGTATTCCTTATAGTCCCTTTGTAGTATTTTCTGCCTATTGTTTTAGCAAGGGCAGCGAACGTATGCACAAGTGGATCTACAATCATAAGATCTTTGGACCGTTCCTTACTAATTGGAACGAGAAACGTGTGTTCCCACAGAAGATGCGTTATCTAATGTTTTTTATGATGAGTCTAAGTCTTGTGTTAATGTATACAGGAGGAGTTAAACCAATTGGAATTATCTCAACTGCTATCTTTATGGCCCTTGTGGCTGTTTGGGCTTGTCGTTATCCTAACAGCGTTGAAGAACATGATCGTAGAAAAGCTGAAGGAAAAAAAATAGGATGGATTAAATGATTAGGGGGAGTGTGCATCATGTCTGGCCCATTCCTCTTTATCAATCTCGGTTAGATCCAGTTGATCCTATTACCTATGCATATCTAGTTAATCAAGAATTTAGTAATTTTGGCGATGAAAGTTTTACACACTTGGAAACGCCAAATAGATTTTTATTAAACTTACCAAAATTAAACAAACTAAAATCTCAGATACAAGAGCATATAGATTATTTTGTTCACGATGTAATAGGAGCGAGCCGGAATCAAAAATGGGAAATTACAACTAGTTGGATTAACAAATCTTTCCCTAATGGTTATCATCCCAATCATTGGCATAGTAATGCATTAATTAGTGGTGTTTGGTATATGAAGGCTCCTAAGGATTGTGGAGATATAGAGTTTCATAAAGATCGCGGGCATACAAATCTTTGGCGTGATACATTTTGTATAGACTTTGAAAAAACCACAACCTATCAATCTCCTGTTTCTATTGAACCTGTAGAAAACGAATTGCTTATGTTTCCTTCTTTATTAAATCACAATGTTGCACAAAACAAATCTAAAGAAGAAAGATATAGTCTAGCATTTAATGTTTTTCCTCGAGGAATAATTGGGCAAGGCGGAAATAGTGAAATTACACTATGATGGATTATTCTGTTACACCCTTGTTCCCTGTTCCTCTTTACAGAACTCCGTTGGGTAGTTTAGAAAAACATATTAGAGAATTAATTAATACTCTTGAATTTGAAGAGATGCCTTCTAAAAACGGACATTACACCGTTAACAAATATATTTTAGATCAGGAACAATTTGCTCCGCTAAAGAAAAGAATACAACAGCACGTAGATAATTTTCTTTATGAAGTTTTGGGTTGCGATAAAAATTTACAATTTCAAATACAGAACAGCTGGATCAATAGACATCAATTGAATGACTGGGCAGAATCGCATAGGCATAACAACAGCCTCATCAGTGGAGTTTATTATATCGATGTTAATGACGAATCTGGTGCAATAACCTTTTTAAAAGATAAAAGTCATTATAATCTTTGGCCTGAAATGATCGACGTTGAAATTGATCAAACAAAATTAAATTTTTTTAATGCTCAAACTTGGGATGTTATTCCAAAGAAGAACGATCTTGTTATGTTTCCTTCTTTGTTATATCATTCAGTAAGTGAAAATAAATCAACCAAAATAAGGTATAGTTTAGCCTTTAATGTATTTCCAAGAGGAACATTGGGCGGTTCTATAAACACGTTAAAAATATGAAATGCGAACAAGGCGACATTGCCAAAATCATTATGAGCCTTCGTCCACAAAACATAGGCAAAACCGTTTTGGTAGAAAATTATATTGGACACTTTAAACAAGGTGAAGAATTTGATTTTCGTGGTATTATATGTAAAGCACAGATTACAGATCATTATTGGTGGATTAGCACCGACCACGGACTCCAAAATATGCTAGGCGATACACCCAAAGCATACATCCCGGACACTTGGCTTGAGCCTCTTCGTCCAAACAAACTTAGCCAAAAAGAAGAAGAAAAACTTGACTTAACTGCTTAACGGTAGCATAATTACCCTATGCGCTAGTAGCCAAGTGGAACGGCAGGAGCCTCTAAAACTCCAGAAGCGTGAGTTCGATTCTCACCTAGCGCACCAAAGGATTTATATGCAGTTTAAAACCAAAGAAGAAGCAGAAGCATTCGTTCGCAAGATCATGGGACCTCCTAAGCGTAGGCTAGAAGGTGCTGAACACGATCGAGTTTGGTTAATGCTGCAAATGACAGAACCGGTCAGAGAGACTAACAATCAACATAGCTGGTGTGCAGAATACAACATTGGCGGAATAATGTACGATGTGCATTATTTCCCAGAAGAAGATCCGTTTATAGAGCAGTATCTATAAATAGATGCGTGGGAAGGTCCCACAACCAACACTCTTTAAATGATAGGTACTTAGAGTGTGTACCGTAAAAGGAGAAAGTAATGATGTACGAATCAAAATTAGCCGCGGCTATCAAAGTTAAAGGCAAAGTCCTAAGAGAATTTAAGGACACCGTTTATGTTCCGTTTGGATCAGAATATTCAATACTACTTAAGAATCTACATACGACCCGTGCTGTCGTTAACGTATATATCGACGGTGATGATATGGTCCCTGGTGGCATTGTTCTTAACGCTGGACAAGAAGTCGACCTCGAGCGATCAGTCAAAAACGGCAATCTCACAGAAGGCAACAAGTTCAAGTTCATCGAAAGAACAGGCGCAGTGGAGCAACACCGAGGTGCCAAACTTGAAGACGGACTGGTAAGAATCGAATTCCAATTTGAACAGCCTGTTCGTCCAATTACCTGGACAACTAATACTGCCTATTACGGCGATAATAAAATCTACCCACAAGGCGGAATTCTGCGTGGATCTACAGCAGATTGGGCTGCACCGGCAGGATCAGTAACCTGTTCTGCAACTATGGATAGTTATAGTACAGCATCTGCTCAGGCATTTGTTAATCAAGTTAACGATGTTGGCATTACCGTTCCAGGTAGCAAGAGTGAGCAAAAGTTTACCACTACCTATGTAGGTGCATTAGAAAGTACTAAACATTCTATGGTGTTTAAGATTTTGGGAGGAGAAGCCGTTAAAGAAGCTGTTACGGTTAAACATAAACCAAAATGCGTAACCTGCGGTAAACAGAATAAGGCAACTGCTAAGTTCTGCGTAGAGTGTGGCACAGCACTAGAAATTTTTGCTTAATCTGTCCAAAGGGCCTTGACTGGCCCTTTTAATGGCACTATAATTAAATCGTTGTTTAAACTAATTGAAAAGACTCAGATGACATATTTCCTAAAACAAGGCAATTCATATACCGTTAGCAAAAAAGAATCTCTTGATCTTCATGAGCACCTACCTGCTGGCAATTATGTTATTAAGAAAAACGAAATGACTGGTCAATTGTATCTTGAAGCAATTGATAAATTTGCAATTGGTAGCAAAGTCTACGGAGACACTATTAAACGTGCAGATCGTATTCTTAATACATTTCAAAGTCGTCCTTCTACTACCGGTGTAATGCTTACCGGAGAAAAAGGTTCTGGCAAGACCTTGCTGGCTAAGATGCTGTCTGTAAAAGGCTATGAGCAAGACATTCCTACTATTGTAATTAATGCTCCTTGGTGTGGAGATTTGTTTAATGCGTTTATTCAAAGTATTGAACAACCGTTGATTGTAATTTTTGACGAGTTTGAAAAAGTATACGACGAACAAGAGCAAGAAGCTATGCTTACACTCCTTGACGGTGTGTATCCAACTAAGAAGTTGTTCGTGCTAACCTGTAACGACAAATGGCGTGTGAATAGTCATATGCGTAATCGTCCAGGCCGTATCTTCTATTCACTAGAGTACAAAGGTCTTGATGCAGATTTTATTCGTGAATATTGCCATGATAACCTTAAGGCTAAAGAGCATATCGAAAAGATTGTAGGTATTGCAGGAACTTTTGACGAGTTCAATTTTGACATGCTTAAAGCACTTGTTGAGGAAATGAATCGTTATAACGAAACTCCTCAAGAAGCAATGAGTATGCTTAATACCAAACCCGAATATGGTGACAGCTCTAGCTATACAATCAAGCTGGTCGTTAATGGCGAAGAAGTCAAAGACACTAGCTACGAGGAAAAAGAGTGGCACGGTAACCCGCTTAACAAGAGTGTTAGCGTTAGCTACAAGGTGGTTGAGCAAGAAGGTACTGATGAGGAAGTTTGGGATTGGGAAAGTGTTCGTTTTAGCCCTGCTGAACTTAAGAAAATCGATGCCAACGGCACTAAGTATGTCTTTACAAAAGACGATGGTGTGAGCTTGATCCTTACTAAGGTTAAGACCAAAGGTTACTCTTACTGGGATGCCTTTTAATAAATAACAAGTCCTGGACACGCGGACTTAAAAACGAGGTGGGAGACAGGTGGAAGCCCTGCACTTTTAAAGGAAAATAAAATGACAAAATAGATTGAATATGCTTGTAAGGATGTAGTGTTCCATTTTAATAAAAAACACTTAGAAGACCAAACCGTTCCCATGTGGGTCTTAAAATTTCATGGTGAAACATTGTATGTTAATCACGTAGACTGCTCAGTTCCTTGGAGTACTAAGGAAACACCTGATAATAGTCATACTAAAGGTAGCATCAAAGTCAAGGACGTATTGTTACGTGTCAATGACAACAACGAAGCTACAATCTCCACACTAACTATCTATGACAAATATCGACTTCGTAATCAGAAGTTAGGTATCACTCGAATTATGTTCAGTCCGGGTACGGCTTTTCATAAAGCTCTCCAAAAAAATGAGTTTAAACATAGTCCGTTTAAAACTATACAAGGTCGATGTAGTAGTTCGTTTGTCATCTGTGATCTATTAAACAAAGCAGAAGTCACAATGGCTGGATTAAAGTTTATGGGGCAGTTTAGGATTGTCAAACCAAACGAGAGTTATTTCCAAGAGTATGATGAAATTAAAGGAGATAACATTCCTGTAGACTATAGTCATCCTAGTACACCTTTTGAGTATTCATAAGATTGACAAATTTTTAAAAAGGCCTTAAAATAGTTAAATGATATTACATGCATTTGGTGATAGTTTTGTTTCGGGGTACCAGGACGATTTTATCCATATATTAGGATACGATCCTGGTCACGGAATGGAATTTGAAGAACGAGAAGAATATCTAAAATACAATGTAAGTTTTGCAGCATTAATTGCCAAACATCTTGGATTTAAATTTAAAAATTATGCAGAAAGAGGGAGTGGAAATTTTCCTCAGCTTGATAAATTAACAACAAGATTGCGAGCCGGAAAAATAAAATCTGGAAACATTGTATTATTTGGAATTACAACGCCAATTCGAGATAGACTTTTTTTTGCCGAAGATGTTAAAATTCATAATGAAGAATTAAGTGGACCAATTTTAATCGATAGAGAACTAATAACATCTCAAAGATTAGACAAAGTAATTGATTCTGATTATTTTTATATTCTTTGTATATTAGAACAACTTGAAAGAATTTTTGGAATAAAAATAATTAAATTTAATCTATTTGGAACACCTCCTCCCGTTCCTTATAATTTTATAAATTATATCAACGAAGGAACATTAATTGATATTTTAAATGATACATGGGGGCAAAAAATAAAAAATCAGTATCATACCAATATTGATGTTCCGGCGGGTTACGAAAATTTGTATACTTTGAAAAAACATCCGTCGATTGAAGGGCATAAAAAAATAGCATCTTGGTTTATTAATAATGTTAAACTATAATTGTTAAATATAAGTTATTGCTGTATGAAGCAGATAGAAAAGTGTTCTGGACGCGGGTTCGACTCCCGCCTGGTCCACCAGAGAGAGCATTAGAGAACCGTTACTAAGGGCTTTGGCCGCGGTGTAGCAGACGTCATGCTAGTGTTCTCCCTAATGGGCCAGTCAAGGTTTCGACAGGGCAAAGAGTAAGGAAGTGGACAGCACGGGAATGTGAAACCCGTAGGGTTGGGGGAACCCGGCCGAAGAAGCAAAAAAAGTAAACGCAAACGATACACGTTTCGCATTAGCCGCTTAAGGCTTTGGGTAGCCATACCTCGAAACAGAAAATGGTAAAAATGGCGTCTTTTGACGCCATTTTTTATTGCATCTGCACAAGTAAGACTATATACTTGCTAATGATCAGTGTTACTACTGATTATTTTTCTGTCGTGTTGTTATAGGTTTAATACAAAAAGTTATCACACACGATTACACATAAGAGGATATTATATGAAGAAAATTGCATTAGCAACTCTGTTGGCTCTAGCTGTAGGTTCAGCTTCGGCCGTTGAAGTAAGAGTAGAAGGTCAGGACGCAGATGGCAAAAACGGTACTGCTAGTCAGAACGTTGTTGAATTAAGCGTTAAAGAATCTATCACTAAAAACTTCGCAGGAGATGTTACCTTTAAGCAATATCGTACGGACGGTACTCACGCTCTAGCAAATCGTGTTGAAGCAGGTGTTACTGCATCAAGCACATACGGCGCATTCACACCCTACACTCGTGTAGCAATTGGTGAAAAATACGCAAGCGGAGCAGCCGGTTATGGCTATTGGTCTGCTGAACCAGGTCTTGGTGTTGCACTAGGAAGCGGTGTTACTGCTAGCCTAGGATGGAGATACCAAAACGCATTTAGCGATAGCCAAAATGACCAAACACGTACATGGCGTGCCAAGGTAGGGTATGATGTAACTGCAAAAGATAACGTTTATGTTGGCTTTGACCAAATCCGTGGTGACAGCGAACAAAATGTTGCCAAGGTTGGTTACATTCATCGTTTCTAATTCAATTAGATTCACCCAAGGCCCTTCGGGGCCTTTTTTAACCTATTGAATTTATTGCTTATTGATTTTTCCTATAAGCGTTATTAAAATAATTTCAGAAAAAACCTATTAATTTGCTTGATTAATAGGATAATTAAATGTATAGTAAGTGCATAGGACAATATGTCTTACGTAGTTTTCAAACACAGACAAGGAGATAAAATGAAAACGGTTGGTAATAAAATTGAAAAGTTTGCCGTAACAGGCGTTAACCCAGGTAAGGATGATTTCTTTACTATTACAGACGAAAGCTTCGCTGGCAAGTGGAAAGTAATTGTTTACTATCCAAAGGACTTTACATTCGTATGTCCAACTGAAATCGTTGCCTATGATAAGTTGGCAGGTGATTTCAAAGACCGTGACGCAGTATTGCTAACAGGTTCAACAGACAATGAGTTCTGTAAACTTGCCTGGCAGAAGGCTCATCCAGATCTTGCCAAGATCACACACGTTCAGTTTGCTGACACACAACGTGGTGAGTTGTCATTGATTGAGCAACTTGGTGTATTCTATGCTCCAGCAGGTGCCGCACTTCGTGCAACATTCATTGTTGACCCAGACAATGTTATTCAACACGTTACCGTAAACAACTTGAACGTTGGTCGTTCACCAGAAGAAACATTGCGTATTCTTGACGCATTGCAAACTGGCGAACTATGTGCATGTAACCGTGCAGTCGGCGGCGAAACTCTTTAAGGACTAATATGTTAGAATGTTTGATTCTAGGCGATAGCCTTGCAGTTGGTGTGGGACAAGTTCGTACAGAATGTGCGACCTATGCTAAGTCGGGTATTAATAGTTACGACTATGTAAATCGTCATGTATTCAATACCGGCGGTAATAATGAAGCTAAAAGTATTATTATTAGCCTAGGATCAAACGATCTTAAGAATATTAATACTTTTGAAGAGCTTGATACACTTAGACATTTAATAAAAGCAGACAGAGTCTATTGGATTATTCCTGCTATTAAAGAAGAGAAACGTCAGGCTGTTCAAAAAGTAGCTGAGAAATATAAAGATTTTGTCATTGATGCCCGGCAACATCAACTTAGTGCAGACGGTGTTCATCCAACCGGCAAAGGATATAAATCAATAGCGGAGAAAACAAAATGACACAATGGGTAGACACACTTAAAGAAGGCTTACCAGAATATGCCAAGGATACAAAACTAAATCTGGACGCAGTAATTAAACGCAGTTCGTTGCCAGTTGAAGAAGCAGAAGGTTGCGCACTAGCGGCAGCTATGTCAACAGGTAACGGAAAACTGATCTCTTACATCATGAGCAACATTGCTGATGAGAAAGAACGTGATGCTGCTATGACTGCTGGTTCACTAATGGCACAAAACAATGTATGGTATCCATATGTTGAAATGGTTGGCGGTGACCTGGAAGGTATTCCGCCGCAGCTAAGAATGAACGCAATTGCCAGCCATGGCGGTACAACTAAGGCTCGATTTGAAAGTTATAGTTTGGCCGCAAGCATAGTTGGTAAATGCCATTTCTGTGTCAAGGCACATTATGATACATTGAAACAAGAAGGTTATTCAGTTGACCAGCTTCGTGACATTGGCCGTATTGCTGCCGTGATTAATAGTCTTGCTAAGGTGTTAAACGGCTGATGGCCTTTTAATGATTATCAGTATGGTTTTTATGGTGTTTCTATAATATAATAACGATACATACTAATGCAGTATGTTATTACAAAGGAGAAATACTATGTGGACAAAACCAGAAGCAGTTGAAATGCGTTACGGTTTCGAAGTTACAATGTATGTAATGAATCGATAACATAGCAATTTAAAAATCCCGCTCAGGCGGGATTTTTTTTGGCCGCAACAAACATATATTAAATATGGTATGAGAAAAACATTTGATGTAATAATGGTAACCGATACGGCCACACACCCTAATTGGTCAAGAGGTTATGGAGCCCATAGACTTGCCAGCCATATGAGAAGTCACGGTTTTTCTGTTCTTGTGATTGATTTTTCATCGGCAATGAATTTTGATATTTGGAAACAAATATGCAATTATGCAATTGGCGAAAATACTCAAATGATAGGGTTCTCTACAACTTGGTGGCCATATCGAAACCCGTTTGATAATTCTGATACTCCAAATTTTAGAAGATGTAATGTTGAGTGGCAAACAGAAACAGGCGAAAATGATGATATTGATCCTACATCACTAACTTATCACGCAGCCACAGGAAAAGCAAAACCTTGGATTGATATAATTAAAGAAAAAAATAAAAAAATTAAAGTAGTTATAGGTGGCCCAAAAATAGACTATTACAAAGATTTTCCTGCTGATTATTTTATAAATGGATTAGGTGAAAATCAAATACTTGACTTGCTTACACAACCAAAAAGAATCTGGCCAAAAGTATTAGAGCACGATATAAACTCAAATGCAAGAGAATGGGGTTGGAGAGAAAGCACCACGGTCTACACAGACTTTGATCAAATTAAACCAAACGAAATTCTTACTTTAGAAATAGCCCGCGGTTGTAAGTTTAAATGTAGTTTTTGTTCGTTTCCTTTGATAGGACAAAAAGACATCGCTAGTTATCTCAAAACAGAAGAAACCATTTATCAAGAAATGTTAGACAACTATAATAAATGGGGTACTACTAGATATTTTATTGCCGATGACACCTTTAATGATTCTATAGAAAAATTAGAAATGGTAGCAAGAATTAAATCAAAATTACCTTTCGATTTAAAGATTAAAGCCTATATAAGAATTGATGTAATTGCAACACAACGAGAGCAATTAACACTTTTACCAAAAACAGGACTGGCTTCGTGTTTTATAGGAATCGAATCGTTTCATCCAGAAGCTAGTAAATTTGCTGGTAAAGGTATGAGTGCCGATAAAAGAAAAAAAGTTTTATACGACATAAGAGATACGTGGGGTGATAGCGTGTCTTTAAATGCAGGATATATCGTTGGGTTGCCTGGCGAGGATGAAGCATTTGTTCGTGAACAAGCCAAATGGTTTATGCAAAAAGATTGTCCTATAAATTATGCAGCATCTTTTATTGGGTTAGTCATTAACCCATACCGTCCAGGATCTTATATTGCAGGCAGTGAGATTGATAGAAACCCAGAGGCATTTGGGTACACCATTCCGGACATGTCAAAACCCAATCACTGGATCAAAAATGACGGAACAGATATAACTTCTTATATGCAGGCCCAAAATTTAGCCAACGAACTTAACAGGCAAGTTTGGGCTGTCAATCGAGGCGAAGAAGATAATGTGGATTACAAGATTGCAGGCAGTATACAAGATCCAAAAAATGAATATTTCATTCCGTTGATTGAGATGCTTAAATCTCTTGACATTAACCAAAATTGATACTATAATATATTTTGTATTAAACAAATTTGGTGAAACATGAGTATGCATTTAGAAGGTCCGTGGCTTAGTACCACCGGCAAGAAAAAAGGCAAGCAAAAATTTCGTAATGCTGAACAAGCAAGAAAGGCTCGTGAATTGGACGAATCTTGGAAAGAGCTTCAAAAGAAATGGGGCATAGAGGCCGAAGAACGCAAACGTAAGCGTGGTCTCGAAGCTCCGGTTATGACTCCTGTGGTTACTCAACCTTATCGAAGAGAAACACCACGAATCAATAGTTTACCTTTTACAGCCGGTCCTTGTCTAAAGGCACCTGACAAGGTTTATACTGGAACGGCTATCAAAGGCATTGGTACTATGCATAAGAGTAATGCTGTACCAATCTTCAGTGATAAAGAAGCTGAAGATATTGCCAAAATGCGTCGATAATTACCTATTTTAGCCGATGATTTTGGATAAGATGGTATATATTACTACGTTTCGCAAAGAAACTAAGATAGTTGGATCATCATTGATGCACGTAAGTGAGATGATCCGGCGGGTCTTGGCTAATGAGAAACCCGTATTTTCGGGATGCCAAGGGTCGCCAAAGGCACATAGGTTATGAGACTATGCGTCCGATGGAGACAACTACACGAAAGTAGGGTTCTTTCAGAGCCTCGTGAAGTTAAACTCCCTTAATGTAATGTTGTTGCGGTGCAGTAATGCACTAACATAACACCAAGTCAAAGGAGGACTTATGGAAAAAGTAGTTAAATTTACAACCTGTCTGATTGGGTTGATGTTAGTATCACTTTTGGTTCAAAATGTTACACAAGCCAAAATGACTAAACTTCGTACAACTACATTGGCTGAATCGCCATCAGTAGTATCAATTAAAACCGTTGAACGTAATCTCGATTGCATGGCAATGAACATTTATAGAGAAGCCGGTTACGAACCTTTTGAAGGAAAAGTAGCGGTAGCACAAGTAACTATGAATCGAGTTAAATCCGGACGTTTTGGCAATGACGTTTGCGGAGTGGTTTATCAAAAGAATATAATTATGGAAAAAGTTGTATGCCAATTCTCATGGGCATGTGACTCTGCGGCAAAGGCAAGGCCAGTAAATCATGCCGCTTACCAAGAAAGCTATGAAGTAGCTAAAAAAGTTCTTTTAGAAGGGTTTTCTTTAAGTGTATTAAAAGATGCTCTCTATTATCATGCCGCTTATGTTAATCCAAGATGGCCATTAGAAAAGATTGGTCAAATTGGACAACATATTTTTTATAAACCAAAATCTAATAGCAAGGACATTTAAAAATGAATTTACCTACTATGCCAAAATTTGATCTTAATCAAGTTAAAGAATTTTTTGTTAATAAGTTTAGCCATATTTCAGCAGAAACATTTGGTTGGATGGCTGTTATTGTTTTACATGCTTCAACCGTTCCGAGTTTACTTGCAGTAATGAGTGGACTAACGGATCGACTACCTGGAGTAGATTTAGTATTGTTAGTTTGGACTGGTCTTACTTTACTTTTTGTTAAGGCGGCTGTTCAAAAAGACATGCTCAATTTAATTACTATCGGTTTTGGATTTATTCTACAAGCCGTAATGATGGCGTTAATCTTCTTTAAGTAAATTGGCAAACATCACCGTTGACTTTGGTTGGCGGTGGTGCTATACTAATAATGTCGTAATTCACACACAGAAAGGCAGTTATGAAAAAGGCTCTTATTATTGCTCCGTTGGTAGCAGCCCTTGTTGGTTGCGCTGGTATGAAAGATATTGAAGAACGCAAGACTTATGCTCAACCTAGTTGGTATCAAGATTGCGCACAAGCTGGAACAGAAGGTTGGTTCTGGTGGTCAAAAGATTATGCATACGCCTGTGGCGCAGGTGAATCAATTCACGCACAAGCCGCAGAAGAACAAATGTATGCAATTGCTATGAACAACTTTGCCAAACGTATTAACAGCGAAGTAAACAGCAATACCGATATCATTTTTGATAACGATAAAAAGACTACATACACTAAAATTTCTTACGTTGTTAAGAACACAACTATCCGTGAACACCTTCAACGTGAAGTTGGTCATTTTACTATGAGTGGTCGTCATTACACTTTTGTTCGTTTGAAAATGCCTAAGGCAGTTTTTGATCAGTTGATTGCCGAAGCCAAAGAACAGAAAGTTGCGGGACGATAATGCATCCCTACACCGTGAAGAACTATCTGTGGGCTGTAATAATTTTGATGTTTATCATTATTGCACTCACAGGTTGTTCGTCGACACCCCAGGTACAGGCCAAGAAGCCGCAATATTGTTATACCGAACAAACTATTCAAACAAAGAATGGTGAAAAGGTTAACAGCACAACTACCGTCGAATGTACTGACGATCAAATTAAACGACTAACCGCCAAACGTTTGGGCCTAGCACCTAACTGCGGTGAGTTTACATATTGGATGCAGATTGGAGGCAAGAATGTTCAACGGACTGGTATCAGTTGTCAAAAACTGGACGGTAGTTGGGAGATTGTTAATACTTCTGGTACTTAGTACCAATGCCAATGGCGTTGAAATTAACAATCCAAAATTCTTTGATTATCGAGGCGGTTCGTGGGCCAACCAACTAATTGAAATGTCGTTTGGTTGGTTTAAAACTCTTGACAAAGAACAATCGGCAGTCTATAATCAAAGTATTACTCATGCCGTTATGTATGCCGAAAACGGTCAGGCTGTTACTTGGTATCAAAATGATGCCAGTGGTGTTTCTGTTCCCGTAATGACTTGGCCGGTATCAGACGGGTATTGTAGACGTATGCATATCCAAGTAATTGCATACAACGTAGAGAAAACAATGGCTGCAACTGCCTGTTTCTCAAATAGTAGCAATTATTGGAGATGGTTTAACTAATAAATATTATTTCATGAAAATAACTTTTAGCGATAAACTAATAGCTTGGCTAACTTTATTCAGCGGATTATCAATTTCCGCTGTCGCCGTTTATTATAGCGTAGCGGGTCTAGTTTCTATATTCGCCGCTGCCGCTATACCTATTATGATTATGGGTGTGGCATTAGAAGTTAGCAAATTAGTTGCCACCGTATGGATAAAATGGAATTGGTCTCGAGCCCCTAGACTAATTAAGGTTTATCTCATGATAGCTATCACCATTTTGATGATGATTACATCAATGGGTATATTTGGCTACCTTTCAAAAGCACACCTAGACCAAGCGGTTCCTACAGGTGATGTTGCCGATAAGGTTTCACTTATCGATGAAAAAATAAAAACACAAAAGGAGAACATCGATGCTGCTCGAAAGGCTCTTAAACAAATGGACGAATCTGTTGACCAAGTTATGGCAAGATCAACAGACGAAAAAGGTGCAGACAAAGCCGCTGCCTTGCGAAGAAGTCAAGCAAGAGAAAGGTCACAATTACAAAATGATATTGCAAAGGCCCAGAAAGAAATATCTGTTCTCAACGAAGAACGTGCTCCAATCGCCAAGGAACTCCGTAAGGTTGAAGCTGAAGTCGGACCAATCAAATACATCGCTGCCCTCATTTATGGCGACAACCCCGACCAAAATCTCTTAGAATCAGCCGTACGATGGGTAATCATTATTATTGTTATAGTATTTGATCCTTTGGCAGTTATTTTATTATTGGCTAGCCAATATAGTTTCCAATGGTTTCGCGAAGCAGATGAAGATGAAATGCGTGAGGAATATGATTTTTCCGAAGGAACTATTGGACCAGTAATAAAAAATGATGAACCACAAGAACCAGAACCAGTAGAAACGGATTATAAAGAAAGTGCGTGGCCTTTCAAAGTATCTTCTGACCCTCATCCCGTAGGATGGATGTATCCTAAACATGCTGATATTCAAAATTATCATGTAGAAGATGCCGACGATGAAGAATTTGATAATGAAGAAATAGACGAAGATGATCCTGGTGATACCGATGCTGTAAAAGATGCTAAAGCTCGATGGAAACACGACCATCCAGGGAGTTCTTTAAAGCAACAACGTAGATTATTAGAAAACGGTATTATTGATCATCTACCTTGGGAAGATTATTTAAAACCTGAAGCTGATATTGCTGCCGAAGAAGCTAAAAAATGGGCTGAAGAAAATCCAGAAACTGAAGAGGCAACAGAAGCAAAGGAATGGGCCAATGAAAGAATGGACGAACGTCCAGGTGACTACATTCCAGCAAAAGAAACCTATATGGAAAATGTTGACGGCACACAGGTTACTAAAACAATTGAAGGTTATCATCAAAACGAAGAACAAACTCAATCTACACTTTGGAATAAAATTCAACAGGCCAAAAAATGACTAATTCGGTAATTGTTGTAACACCTCCAGACGACACATTATTAGACGGAGTGAGGATAGCATTAGTAGATCTTGCTCCGGATCAAACACAAATAATTTCAGATTCCTTAAAAGAAATTAATAATAACAATCGAGTCATTTTATACTATTGGAAAATGGGTAATCCTGTAGACTGGTTACTGAACATAAAACCTAAAGCCGATCTTATTATTTTTAATGCAGATGCACAGGCAAATGGTGCTATTGAACTAATAATTGGTTATATGGCAGCACAATCAAATTCGTACTACTTCGGTACCCTAAGAGATCTAAATAAAGTCAATGACTCTGTCATTTATTCAAAGGAAGATTTAAAAGAATTACTTTTAACAACATTGGAAAATTATGAAACACAACACTCTCACAGGTAATAAGGTTTTTGTAAAAGACGGTGAACCATTTGAAAAGGCTCTAAGACGTTTTAAGAAAAAAGTCGAGGATAGTGGACTTATGGAAGACCTTCGAAAAAAAGAATGTTATTTAAAACCTAGCGTTCTTAGAAAAACACAAAAATCCGCTGCCAGAGCAAGATGGCTCAAAAAGATCAGAGATAATCAGTTACCTAAAAAAATGTATTGACACTTTGTCAGAAAGGTAGTATAATATTTGTATGAACACAGATATTATGATTGACTTGGAAACGCTAGACGTTCTCCCATCCGCTACTATACTAACTATCGGAGCAGTTAAATTTGATCCGTTTGGTATGGACATTCAAGAACCCGCAATGGAAAAATTCTATGTAAGAGTAGATATTGATAGTTGCGATAGATTAGGTTGTACCGTTAGTCAAGCAACCTTGGACTGGTGGTCACAACAGGCCCAAGCGGCACAAGACGAAGCATTTGATCCCTCAGGAAGAATCGATATTGTTGATGCTATGAATCAACTTTATAAATTCTGTTGGGGCGGTAAACGTGTATGGAGTCACGGTGCTGGATTTGATGTTATTATTTGCGAACATCTATTTCGAAAAATTGGCAAAGCAGTTCCTTGGCAATTCTGGGAAGTTCGAGATACACGAACATTATTTGACATCGGAATTGATCCAAATAGACCCCCTGTACTAAAACATCATGCCTTAGAAGATGCATGGAATCAAGCAGTTGGAGTACAAAACGTATTTCAAAAATTGCGTAGTTCTACAATGTATGACGGTAAGATGATTACTCCTTTTGCTAATCAAAGATAATTATGAGAATTGAAGAAGACATTAAACTTGATTTTAAAGATGTTCTGATTCGTCCTAAACGCAGTACTCTTTCTAGTCGCAAAGAAGTAAACTTAAAACGTACATACAAATTTAAGCATAGCGGTACAGAGTGGACAGGAGTCCCTGTTATGGCTGCTAACATGGATGGCGTAGGTACTTTGCAAATGGCTCATGCGCTATATGAGCATAAAATGTTTACTTGCTTAGTAAAGAACATTGACACTTTATATCTTCAAACTACTACCGAAGATATTGGCGGAAATTATTTTGCTGTAAGCACAGGAACAAGTGACAATGACTTCGAACGCCTGAGCAGAATTCTTAAAGACTATCCAGCAATTCATTTTATTTGCATTGATGTAGCTAATGGTTACAGCGAACATTTTGGAGATTTTGTCTCAAGAGTTCGCAATGCGTGGCCTACGCATACAATTATTGCAGGTAATGTTGTTACTGCGGATATGACACAGGAACTTATTTTAAGAGGAGCAGACATTGTCAAAGTTGGAATCGGACCAGGGTCGGTATGTACGACTAGGATACAAACTGGGGTTGGCTACCCGCAACTTTCTGCAATCATTGAGTGCGCTGATGCGGCTCATGGGCTCGGTGCCCATATCATTGCTGATGGCGGTTGCACTTGCCCAGGCGATGTGGCTAAGGCATTTGGAGCAGGCGCAGACTTTGTCATGCTGGGCGGGATGCTAGCCGGACACGACGAAGGCGGCGGAAAAGTCGAAGACGGAATGGTTACATTTTACGGAATGAGCTCGGATACCGCAATGAATAAACATCACGGCGGAGTAGCTGAATATCGTAGCAGTGAGGGCAGGACCGTAAATATCAAATATAAAGGACCTGTAAATTCTACGGTTCTTGATTTATTAGGCGGTTTGCGTAGTTGTTGCACATATGTAGGAGCAGCTAGTCTTAAACAATTAAGTAAATGTACCACATTTATTAGAGTAAACCGCCAAATAAATGACGTTTTTATTACCTAAATTTAAATATTTTTAAAATCTCGGTGATAAATATTTTTGTTAGCGTACCAGGTGGGCGTTAACAGGGGCAAAGGGCCCAAACAGATCTTACTTTAAAAGGAGATGACTATGTCTAAGATCATCGGTATCGACTTAGGTACCACAAATAGTTGCGTGGCCGTAATCGAAAACGGCAATTCTAAAGTTATTGAAAATAGCGAAGGCGCAAGAACAACACCCTCAATCGTTGCTTACACACAAGATGAAATCCTTGTAGGTGCTACGGCAAAACGACAAGCAGTAACAAATCCAAAGAATACAATTTATGCAGCCAAGCGTTTAATTGGACGTAAGTTCAAAGAACAAGCTGTACAGAAAGACATCGACCTAATGCCATATGAAATTATGGAAAGTAAAAATGGTGATGCATGGGTTCGAGCACAAGGCAAAGAACTAGCACCTCCACAGATTAGTGCTGAAGTTCTACGTAAAATGAAAAAGACTGCCGAAGACTATCTTGGTGCAGAAGTTACACAAGCAGTTATTACGGTTCCTGCATATTTTAATGATCAACAACGTCAAGCAACTAAAGATGCAGGACAAATTGCTGGACTAGAAGTTCTTCGTATTATTAATGAACCAACAGCAGCCGCATTGGCCTACGGTGTTGACAAACAAGATAAATCCGATCGCAAGATTGCAGTATACGACTTAGGTGGCGGTACATTTGACGTATCTATCATTGAGATTGCTAACGTAGACGGTGATAAACAAATTGAAGTTCTATCAACAAACGGTGATACATTCCTAGGCGGTGAAGACTTTGACCAACGCATCATGGATTACCTATGCGACGAGTTTAAGAAAGAACAAGGCATCGACCTAAAGAAAGATATGCTTGCCTTACAACGTCTAAAAGAAAGTGCTGAAAAAGCTAAGATTGAATTGTCTAGCTCTGCTAGCACAGATGTTAACTTGCCATACATTACAGCAGACGCAAGTGGTCCTAAACATATGAACGTTAAGATTACTCGTGCTAAGTTTGAATCAATGGTTGAAGACCTAATCAATCGCTCATTAGCGCCTTGCCGTCAAGCTATGCAAGACGCAGGCGTGAGTGCCTCCGATATTGACGAAGTTATCTTAGTTGGCGGACAAACTCGTATGCCTAAGGTGCAGGAAGAAGTTGAAAAACTATTCGGCAAAGCACCACGCAAAGATGTTAATCCAGACGAGGCAGTTGCTGTTGGTGCTGCTATCCAAGGTGCTGTGCTAGGTGGTGATCGCAAAGACGTTCTATTGCTAGACGTTACTCCATTAAGTCTGGGTATTGAAACCCTTGGCGGTGTGATGGCAAAGATCATTCAAAAGAACACAACTATTCCTACTAAAGGACAACAAACATTCTCTACAGCAGAAGACAATCAACCAGCCGTTGATATTAAAGTGTTCCAAGGAGAGCGTGAGCTTGTTCAACATAACAAACTGCTAGGCGAATTTAAGTTAGACGGAATTGTTCCTGCTCCACGAGGCATTCCACAAGTTGAAGTAACCTTTGATATTGATGCAAACGGAATCATGCACATCAGTGCTAAAGATAAGTCAACTGGCAAAGAAAATAAAATTACTATTAAATCGGATAGTGGTCTAAGCAAAGAACAAATCGATGAGATGATTCGTGATGCTGAAGCTAATGCTGACGCTGACAAGAAAGCACGTGAACTTATTGAAACTAAAAATTCTGCAGAATCTCAAATTCATCAAGTTAAAAAAGATCTTGAAGAATTCCGCAGTGAACTTACTGAAACAGAAATTGCTGATATTGAAAAAACAATTACAGATGTTGAAACTGCCGCTAAAGGTGACAGCGTAGATGCTATTAAAACAGAATTAGAAAAAGTTGTTCCAGCAATGTCAGTGCTTTTACAAAAACGTCAGCAAAAAGAGCAACCTCAAACTCCAGACGCTTCTGCTAATCCAGAAGATAACGTAGTTGATGCTACATTTACTGAAACTAAAAAAGATTGACACACAGACAGAAAGATGTTTAAATAATATTAGCGGTACCTAAATGGGCCGCTAATGAGCAAAGAGCTCAATTGTTCTTACTTTATAAGGAGACTAATATGAACAATCAACTTGCAAGACTAGATGCTATTAATAGAGCACTAATTGGTTTCGATCAAATGTTTGATCAAATGGAAAGACGATTCGCTAACAGCGTTTCTAATAATTATCCTCCGCACAACATTTTAAAAATGGGAGATAATGAATATTCAATTCAGTTAGCAGTAACTGGCTTTGAAAAAAATGAAATTGCTGTTACCGTAGAAAACAATATTCTTATTGTTAAAGGTGAAAGTATGACAACAGACTATGCACCTGAACAATATCTGCATCGTGGTTTAGCAACACGTGACTTTGTTAAAGAATTTCCTCTTGCAGAACACATTGAAGTTGTTGGTGCAGAAACAAAAAATGGTATGCTTACTATCAAATTAGTTCGCAATATTCCAGAATCTGCAAAACCAAAGATCATTGACATTGTAGAGGTTAAGTAATAACATGTGGGGGGAAACCCCCACATAAATTGGAGAAACTATGGGAACACTAACCGACATCGAAATTGATGAAAAAATAAAAGTTACAATTCAACCTCCAAAGTTATGGAAAGTTATATTTTTTAATGACGACCAAACACCTATGGATTTTGTTGTAGAATTATTGGTAAACATTTTTAAACATAACGAAAATAGAGCAAGAGATCTTACTTTAGAAATTCATAATACAGGAAGTGCAGTTGCAGGAATTTATCCTCATGAAATTGCTGAACATAGAGGATTAATGGCAACTCAAGTTTCTCGAACAAACGGTTTTCCATTACAAATACAGGTGGTAGAAGAATGAGCTTAAGAGAAATCACAAAAGATTTACATCATGAAGCAGAAACAACAAAATTTGCTAAAGAATTACTTAGTGGTAAAATTGGTGGTAAGAAATATGTAAATTATCTTTACAACCTATTAGCAATTTATGATCCAATTGAATGGTATGCAAGTCGTCAGGGCATGTTTGAAAAAATGCCGTATTTGCCAAGACTTAAACATATTCATGCAGATTTTAAAGAATTGGACGACGGCGGCTATTTGTATCTAACTCCGTCTACATTAGAATATCAAGCGTATTTGCATAAGTTAGGTAATGACCCAGAACGCAAACATTTGATTAAAGCGCATTTATATTGTCGACATATGGGCGATTTAAATGGCGGGCAAATCATTAAAAAACAAGTAGCTCATATCAGTAGTGGTAAGTTTTATGATTTTAATGATGCAGATACATTAAAGGTACAGATTCGTCAAGAGCTTACAGACGACCTCGGTGATGAGGCTCGTTTGGCATTTGAATATGCTATTCGAATGATGAAGGATCTCTATGACGGAGAGTAATGTTTGGAATACGTTAATTGGAATCCAACAATTACTTGAAGACTCGTTTAACAGAACAGGCACCGAAATACAGGAGCCTGGAATGGATAGGTTTAATCAGCCTGGTTGGGTCAATCGTGTGTGGTCCAGCGATGCTTATCGTCGTGCTCACATTGATGTAGTAGACGCTAGAGAAACCAAAGGATTGTGGATGATGCATTGTTGCATTTTCCCTCATATTCATAACTCTGCTCCTATATTTGGTTTTGATGTAATAGCAGGAAAAAACAAGATCACAGGCTGTTTCATAGACTACAGCCCAACTACTAACAAACAGCATCCTATGATAGATTATTTTGCTGAAGAAGTTACTAGATACGAGTGGATCCGCAAACGTGAATTACCCGACTGGGCACAGCGTATTTTTAGCTCTAGTATGGTAGCTGCGGGCAATGTTAAAGACGAATCAGAATTGAAACAGATTACTAGTCTAGCACATATACTGGTAAATCACTACTTAGAAACCGTAGGTGAAACTAATAATACTACCGCAGATGCAACTTTTGAACAGAATTACTATGCTCAAAATCAAAAACAAAACCCGCATACACCGCGTGTAATGGCTAGTTTGGGTTTAGACGAGGAAGATGTTCGAGTGTTTATTCAAGAATGCCTGTTCCCAGAAATTCGATAAATACAGAACTATGAGATTTTTTGAATTTGCAGCGCCTCAACAGGATCAAAACACGGTTTCTAAATTAGTAGATATTGTGAAAAACCCTAATACCGATCCTAAATTAAAAAACGAAATTCTAGCTATTTTAAAACAGCTGGAAGTTAAGGGCACCAAACAAGATAAACAGCTTAACGCTATACCCCCAGCGGAAGAGATTACTAAAGAAGCAGTAGGTGACGATACAATTAGTACTATTGAATCCGATGAAGATTACTTTCAACGTATTCTTAACAGCGACCCTCGTTTAAAAGCCATTGCAGAAAAGAAACTTAAAGATGCAGAATCACAAGGATTTAATGTAGGTTCTGCTTTGTCAGCTGGAGATGCATTTAAACGTTTTAACGATCAAGTATTATCGTTAGTACAACATCTTAAACAGCTACCACCAGACTTTGCTAAAGAAGTTACTAAAACATTTAGTCACTTAGCTACTCAAGGTATAGATCAACAAGATTTAATTTCTTTCTTACAAGATTGTGCTAAACCAGATAGACTAATAGATCTACCTGCATTAACATCAAAATCTGGTACAGGTATTAGATTAAATGTTCCTTCAAAATATCAAGAAATCGTTAAGCATCTCGTGGCAGTTACTCCGGGTAGTAAAAATGCCGCTGCGGGCAAGGGAGAACTTATGCTTGCAGTTATTGGTAAAGACACAACTAAACCTGCTGTAGGAGATATTATTGTAGGTGAAAAACGTGTTGAAGTTAAAGCATCTGATGCAACTGGTAAAACAATATCTGATTTTGCTCTCGGTAAACAACCAGTTGAAAAGGCAAGAACAATCATGGTTAATACCATGAATAGAACCCTTGGTAGAGAGGTGTTTTTAGATGCAACAGCTGATACAACCAACGACCAAGGTGTTACTGGTATATCATCTATTAATACTAAAAATCTTGCTCAACTAAACAAGCTCTTTAGTGAAATGGGTGCAGAAGCTACACAAAAAATGTTCCGTGAAATGTTCACAGCAGTAGTAGGCAATAAATTTTCAAAGGATATTGAAGATATTGTTTCCTCTATAGATAATAACGGAATTAACGTAGAATCAATGAGAAAGGCTATTGTTGCTTTATTGTTTGACTACTATAAATCTGTGAATAACCATACAGGATTATTAACTATAAACGTTCCTAATCTAACTATCAATTATGTAGAAGATGCAGCGTCATTTGCAGCTATTCCTAATCTAACAATTGGTACTTTATTTGATTTTAGAGCCAATCCTGGATCTATAACATCATTTAAACAAAAATAAAGTTTCTTAATCTAGAACAATTTAATAACGCCTTATAATTTTGGTTCTCTCTCCTTTAAATACTATACGGTATAATCCGGGAGCGAATCAATGTCTAAAACAAAAATAATATTAGTGACACTGATGCTGCCTTCAGTTGTATTGGCAGCAGAACTACAGCATAACTTTAATAGTCCTGCTTTTAACGGGCAAGGCTATAGTTCGCACGTTCTAACAATCAAACAACTTGAAGATCAAGCAAAAGAAAAGAACAGAGCAGCGGTAGAAGCATTAAAAGCAAAAGCAGAAGCTGAAGCAGCAAATACACCAACTGCACGTTTTATTGCTAATCTTGAAAGTCGTATCTATTCACAATTAGCTAAACAACTAACTGATAGTATGTTTGGTGAAGGTGCAACCTGTACAACCAGAGGTGTTGTATGCGGAACAATTCCAGATATTGGTGGTAATTCAATTAGTTGGAAACTCGGTGATGGCAGTGATAATGGTATGATTGTCATTACAATTCAAAGCCTTACTAATGCCTCGGATATAACAACAATGAAGGTTCCAGCCGGAACGTTTTATTTTTAAGGGGCGGTAAATGAAAAAAACAATAATAGCCCTAGGGGTAATCGCTATTTTATCAGGCTGTGCCACTAGTTCATCAATAAGAGAAAAGATGACCGGTGAACAATTTGATGAGCCAACCGTAGAGCAGAACAAATATCTAAAAAAATTAGGTGACGGAATTAGAGCACCTAAAGGTGGACCAATTACCGTAGCAGTATACGGTTTCCGTGATATGACCGGACAACGTAAATCTGTTCCAAATATTGCTAGTTTAAGTTCAGCAGTTACTCAAGGTGCAGATTCATATCTTGTAAAAGCATTACAAGATGTAGGCAATGCAAGATGGTTTACCGTAGTTGAGCGTGTTGGTCTTGAGAACCTAATTAAAGAACGTCAAATGATTCGTCAAATGCGTGAACAATATCAAGGCCGCGATGCTAAACCGTTGCCACCAATGTTGTTTGCAGGAGTTATTATCGAAGGCGGAATTGTTGGCTACGATTCAAATACATCAACCGGCGGTAGTGGTGCAAGATTTTTAGGAATTGGAGCACAAACACAATATCAAAGTGATACCGTAACCGTAAATTTAAGAACGGTTAGCGTTTCTACTGGAGAAGTATTGACTAGCATTACCGTTACCAAGACCGTGCTAAGTTATATGGATAAGGTCGGTGTGTTAAGATTTGTGTCGGCCGGTGAACAAGCAATTGAAGCTGAAATTGGTGCAAGCATTAACGAAAGCATCAATAAAGCAACTAATCTAGCTATTCAAGCAGCCGTTATAGAAACTATTAATGAAGGTGCCAAAAAAGGACATTGGGCATTTAAAGATGATTTGGTTATAACCCATCCGCTACCTGTTCAACCAGAAATAAAAATTGAACCTATGGTAGAGGTAAAGGTTGAACCTAAGGCAGAAGTAAAGGTCGAACCTAAGGCAGAAGCAAAACCAGAAGTAAAGGCAGAAGCAAAACCAGAAGCAAAACCAGAACCAACTCCAGCTAAAGTTCTTACTAAAAAATCAACAACAAGAACAACGGTAAGAGAAAATGATAAGGCTGGATCAACTATCCTTTCAATATTATCACCAGGGGACGAAGTTGAAGTATTACGAGAACAAGGAAATATGACTTTTGTTCAAACAAAGAGTGGTAAGAAGGGATGGGTAGTAAGTAATTTCTTAAAATAATAACGGTACACTAATAAAAATAATAAAGTACCAAGGAGCGAAGAAATGTATAAAAAAGATATTAAACTAATGGCGGCTATTGTCTCCGCTATATTTTGGGGTTCTGGTGCCCATGCAGCTGGTAGCAGCACTGGCCCAAACAACGTATATATAGAACAAGTGGGAAGTAGTAATACAATTACTATTGAACAAGTTGGCGGGACAAATAATGTTGGCGGAACAGCAGGTTCTGTTAGCGTTGATGCAACAGGTGTAACAACATTAACACCAACTGCACCTAGTTCGTCAAATTATGCAACAATAAACGGTAGTAGCAATACCGTATCAATCCAACAAAACGGAAATAACAATTCCTCACAATACAATATTGTTGGAAGTAAGAATACATATACAGAAACCATTAATGGTTATAATAACCAAGTAAAATTAACGGTTAATAATGGAACCGTTACAGGTACTTCTAATTCTACAATGACAAATACCATCACTGGCGATAGCAACGTAATAATTCAAAATATTACTTCTAGTCGTTTTACGTCAACTAATACAATTACAGGTGATAGTAACCAAGTTACTACAGATAGCACTACATCAGGTACATTAAGTAGCATTAGTAATACTATTACTAGCAGTAATAATAACGTGATCAACATTCAACAAGCTGACACAGGAACTCATACCGTTGTATTGAATACGACTGGTGGTGATTACAACTCTATTACTACTCAACAACAAGGAAGTAATAACAGCACAATCAATGTTAGCACAAACGGAGCACACAATACCATTACGGTTCGTAGTACTAATGGATCTAGTATTACTAATCCGATGACAGCAATAGTGAGGTAACAATGAATGCCCTGCTCGGAGTAATTTTATCACTTTTTGTGGTTAATGCCTGGGCGGGCATTGGTATTGTTGCCGACGTAAAAGGAACAGCCTGTGAGATCCAACGAAATAAAAGTAAATTATCCGGAGTTAAAGGTGCAGAAATTGAAACAATGGATACCTATATTACAGGATCTTGCGTAAGCAATATCACTTTTAAAGATGATACTAAAGTTCGAGTTACAGAAAATAGCAGGCTGCTTATCGACGATTTTGTCTTCGATCCTAAAAAGTCTGATGCTGGCAAACTGGCTATTAAAGCCGCTATGGGAACCGTCAGATACACATCAGGACAGATTGCTAAGAATAATCCTCAGCAAGTTAATATCCACACTCCTACCGCCTCGATAGCAGTTCGAGGAACTGATTTTACAATGACCGTAGATGAAGCAGGACAAAGTCTTGTTGTTCTAGTCCCGTCATGTAAAGATGATAAAGAAGTTAAACAATTTGAATTAGATGAACAACGTTGTCGCGTGGGAAAAATTGAGGTAACGACGCAAGCAGGTTCAGTGGAGTTAGACAAAGCATTCGAGGGAACATATGTTACAAGTGCTAATATGCCACCGACTCCTCCGGTCGTTATGAATATTATCGAATCAAAAATTAATAATAATTTAATCTTAGTTAAGCCTATGGAAATTCAGCGTTCTTTAGCCACTGCTACTAAAACTAAAAAAGAAATTGAATCAGAAGAACTAGAACAAGAAGCCATACGTCAAATGATGCAACGCCTTGAAGAATCAAGAGAATCCCCTCAAGCAAAAGTATTACAATTTACCTATGCTGATGGAAGCAAAGGATGTAATCCTTCAACAAATATTTGTGTTAACTGGGATAATCCAGACGGATCGTCAATACAAGACAAAGGCAAAGGTGTGGCGTTTAGAAAAAACGAAGACCACTATGCTGAAATTAAAACTTTAGGCTATGCATCAAATACAACAATAACCGTTATACATAATGATCAACCAGATACTATTGTTATTGGCAGCGGAGATCCAAACGGTAACGTTGTTTATATAAAACAAAACGCTGGTGTATTAAAAAGATGAAAAGACTAATACAATTTTTATTCTTAATAATGATAACACCATTTGTTTGGTGTGAAGATCTTTCTGCACAAGGAACAGGTTTTGAATCAGGAACATTGTCTGGTTGGACATCGGCCGGTGGAGTTAGTGTATCTGGAGCCAGTTCTAATAACCTTGGAGGCAAAGCCTGGGTAGTTAATCCTTATGGTACTAAAATGGGTATGCTTTATCCTAGTGGAAGTACAAGTTTTGATACAGCATTGTCTACTCTAGGACTATCGGCAAATGAAAATTCAGCTGTTAGATCTTTTTTATCTGCCAACGCCGGTGGCGGAAGTCCTACTCCAACTAATGCTGCTTATGTAATGACTACCGTAGCATTACAAGCAGGAGTTACCTATACCTTTGCTTGGAACTATTTGAGCACAGATTATTTTCCATTCAACGACGGTTCTATGATGACACTGACACATGCCAGTAATGCTAGTGTTATCCCATCGTTGAATAACGGTAATCAACGTTTTGCATTATTAGGTTTTACAAATCCCGGATCAGGAAATTACTCAACAGGATCCTACGGTTCTACAGGTTGGCAGTTAGCTGTGTTTACCGTACCCGAAGACGGCAATTATGTTTTAGGTTTTGCCGCATTTAATCTAGGCGACACTATTCTAAGTCCTATCTTATACATTGACGAAGTTCAAGGAAGCACAACACTCAACGGCCAAAACTTTGGACCTGTTGCTCCTAATGCAGGTTCAACAGCACCAGCAACTCCTTCAGAACCAACAGCACCAACTTTATGTTGTGGCGGTAGCGCAGCATCATTTAATATTAATGCTATGCACCAAACAAACATTAATACGTTTTTGAATAGACCACACGCTGATTCAAAAGTTATGATTGAACAAATTGGCAGCTATAATCATATTACGGTTCAACAAACAGGCACCAATCAAAACTATTTAGAATACATAGGCACAGGAAATAATAATCAAATAACCGTCAATCAATCTGGCAATGTTAATACACAGGTTAACTATGCTGAGATAAGATTAGGAACTACAGGTAGTGCAAATAATAATACCGTGAATCTTACACAACAAAGTACAGGTGGTGGCAAAGGAGCATTTATTACCGTTAACGATAATAATAATGCTGTGACATTACAGCAAAAAGATTCAGGAAGTCATTATGCGGCTATACATGTAAGTGGCGGATCAAAAACCGTTGATGTTATTCAACAAGGATCTGCCGGTCATATGGCAGATATTACATTATCAGGGCCAGGGAGCCGAAGTTTAAATCTTACACAAGGCGGCTCTACACAACAATTCTATAGTATAAACAGCAGTTGTAGCAGTAATTGTCAAGCGATAACCGTTACGCAAGGACAATAAATAATAGATGCGTAAATTAACGTTGTTAATTTCATTTATTATTACAGGTTGTGCAACAGGTCCTAGACCAGTGTCTGCACCACCACCGCCCAGTTGTATTAATATTCCCGGTGAAGGATGTAAACAATTTAATGCTGGTAATAAGGGCGGTACAACACTAGGACATCATAACAATGAAGATATCCCTGCCAAAGCTGCCGCAGTTCCAACTCAACCCTAAAAAGATTTTAATCAGTCCTTGGACAGCATTAATAACACTTGTACTTATTTTAAGTATAAGAATAGCTGATCCTGTCTTTGTAGAAAGTATAAGATTACGTTACTTTGATACGTTAATTACAAGTCAAACACCTACACAAAATAATATTATTACAATTAACATTGATGAAAATGCTTTAGACAAATATGGCCAATGGCCTTTTAAGCGTGATGTTTATGCACAACTTATAGACGAGCTTTATAAACGCAACGCTGGTCTAGTAGTATTCAATGTATTAATGACTGAAAAAGATCGTCAAGGAGGCGATGCACGACTAGCAACTACTCTCAGCGACTTTCCTGTAATACTTCCAAACATGCCGGCAGACAGGATGAAAAACACTCCTCGTCAGCCCGGTACAGCCGTTATTGGTTCTGACTTTCAAGAATCAATAATTCAATACCCGGGTATAATTGCAAATATTTCAGAACTTGAAAAACGAGCGGCAGGTGTTGGTATTGTAAACACACTACCAGAAGTTGATGGAGTTAATAGAAGAATGCCTCTAGTCGTTAGTGTTGATGGAAGAGTTTATCCAAGTCTGGCCATGGAGGCATTAAGAGTTGCCGCAGGAGATACAACCGTTCAAGTCAAACTTTTTGAAGGCGGTGTTGAAAAAATGCGAATACCTAAGTTTGGTCCTATTACTACTGATCAATTAGGTCGTGTGTGGATTGACTGGAGTCAACAATCAAAATCATATTCAATGACAGAGTTGCCTAAAGACTTTGGCGGTGCTGTTGTTATTGTAGGTGTTGCTGCGGCCGGTTTGGGCAATCCTGTCCCTACAGCAGTAGGCAGCGTTTGGCCACACGATGTGCAGGCCGCAGTTTTAGGAACAATGTTCAATGGCGTTGTTATTCAAAGACCTGATTATGCCGACGGTGTTGAAATACTAACATTAGCATTAGCAGGTATACTATTAATTTTCTTAACGAGGTATGTATATGTCGGATTGGCAACTACAATTGGTCTGGTGGTCATCAGCGGTATTGGCAGTTGGTTTGTGTTTAATAATTTTCTATGGTTATTTGACGCTACTGCCCCTGGAGTTGGCTTGGTATTGGTCGCTTTGCATGCCTACGGTGTCAAGTTTGTAAGTGAGTTTTTACAAAAGCAACAAATTAAAAAACAATTTGGTTCTTATGTAAGCCCTGTTATCGTTGAAAGATTACAAAAAGATCCTAGTCTAATTCGTTTAGGCGGGGAAGAAAAAATGCTCACAGCAGTTATGACTGATATGCGCAACTTCACAGGTCTAGGTGAAAAGTATGGAGCAGACGTTGAAGGTTTTACAGCTATCATGAATTCTTATATGACAGCAATTAGTAAACCTGTGTTTGCCAACGATGGATGTTTAATTAAATTTATTGGTGATGCATCTTTACATATACACGGAGCTCCGGTAGATGACGATCGTCATGCTTATCACGGTGTTAAAACTGCTTTAGAAATGATAGAAGCAGTCAACGAATTTAACAAACATCTAGAGTCCATTGGAAAACCACCCGTTGGTATGGGAGCAGGTGTTAACACTGGTAAGATTCTAGTTGGTAATATTGGTAGTGAAGGTAAAATGGGTTATGACGTACTAGGCGATCCTGTATCGGTAGCAAGTCGACTTGAAGGACAAACAAAAGGTTATGGTGTACTAATCATTATAGGCCCAGATACCTACGAAGAAGTTAAAAATGATTTTACGTGTTTAGAATTAGATTGTATTGCAGTTAAAGGCAAAGCTATTGGCTTAAACATTTATACTCCAATAACAACAAAAGCTGAGTCGAATGATCTACAAATGCATGCCGCAATGCTACAATTATATCGTCAACAAAAATTTGATCAAGCTATTAAATTCTGTAAAGATTTAATGGGGAGGTTTGAAGGATCTATGGATCATTATTATGAAATATGGATTGAACGTTGCGAGGAGATGAAAACACATGATTTACCCGCAGACTGGGATGGGGTCTTTAGAGCCACTTCTAAATAATTTATATAGAATTAATCCTGTATTACAAATACAGGATCAGATTATAGGTTGGTGGTTTGACCAAGGAATTTTAACTTTTGTTAAAATGTATTACTGGCCAGCATTCCTAGCAGGATCTGCAGATACTATGGCTGATTTGTTTAATCCAAAGACCTACAGCATCTGTAGATATTAAACAGCCGGTGTATCTAATGGAGTTGTTGGCTGAGGTGCTGGCTGTTTTGGCAGCTTTGGTTCTGATGATTTAACTGGTGCTACTGGAATTTTTGTTCTACTCATTTTTAACTTTCTCCTGCTGAGGCTGTTTTCTTCTCGTCATCGTCTAATTTAGTAGCTTGATCAAACTTCTGATTAGCTTCTTTTTCAACTTTCATCTGTTCCATAACGCGATCTGACTCAATAATTTTGCCTCGCAAATGTAATACGGTATTTACCTTTTGATTTAACCTAATTAAATCGTTGTCTAACATACGAATACGATCAATAAGGGCAATAAGAACGGTGTTAGCTTCGCTAATAACGGGCTTAACTTCTTTAGTTGACCACTCCCAAACATATTTAATAATATAGCCCATACCGACTGCCATAACAATCGGAAAGCCATATTTGTTTACTAATTCTGCTAATTCACCCATGGTATCTCCTTAGTCCCAAAGTCCTTTTGCTCTATCAACTTTTATTGGGGGTTTATTTGCCCAAGTACTTGTTGTAGGTTTTTTATTTTTTTTCTTATAATACTCTTCTATCTCTTTTAAAGTCCATAACGAATAGATACTAACACCTAACGCTATAGTGGCAAAACAATATATTAAAAAGAGAAAAACAAGATCAACATACACTATTCTTGATCTCCAAAATTTACACGATACCCTTTAACAAATGCTACCATAGGTTCTACTTTTACTAACATAGCTTTACCGTTTTTATTTGTAATCATAAAATGATCACCGTGTTTCCAACCTAGTTTATCTATGTTTAATTCTTCATCGAAGATAATACCATTAGGGCTTAAATCCCAATTGTAGTCCATATAGAACATTTTAAAATTCCTTTTCATTAATCACGTCTTGCATCGTTCTTGCCGTCTGCTCGAGCAATACGATCTACATCAGGACGTAGTCCTAGGGCGTTTGATACAATAGTATCAATACGTACAACATCGTGGTTCATTGTTTTGACGCGATTATCAAGAGCTACAATGATACCGGCCATGCCCTTGATACTGCCCAAAACGCCCTGTAGCAAAAGTTTAATGGTTAAGTATACAAAATACCCACCTGCAAATGCCACAGCAATTGGGAAGCCCAAATCGCCTATTATTTTGAAAATTTCGTTCATCGCTCGCTCCAAATTGTTATTTTTATGTACGTATTTAACTTCTTGACTTAATTATTATCTGATGCTATAATATACTCATATTTCTAATAAAGTGAATAAAATGCGTATTCAAATTGTATCCGATTTGCACCTAGAGTTTTCAGACATTAACATTAAAAACACAAATAATGCTGATGTGCTGATTCTTGGCGGTGACATTATGGTCGCTTCAAAAGTGCTGAAGCCCGAAAGCGAATACGGTATCCGTTTTCGCGATTTCTTGAAGCGTGTGAGCTTCCAGTTTCCTCACGTTGTCTACGTTATGGGCAATCATGAGTTTTACAGCGATGGTCGCTGGTTTGATTCTATTGACTGGATGCGTTTGGCCTGCGGAGTTCACGATAACATTTATTTGTTAGAACGAGATTGCAAACAAATTGACGATGTATTGTTTGTTGGAGGTACTTTATGGACCGACATGAACAAGTACGATCCGTTGACTCTACATGCAGTTCGAGACATGATGATGGATTATCGTGCTATTAACAACGACAAAGCCGGATTCCGCAAACTTAAACCTGCTGATACGGTTGAAAGACATAGATTAACTCGCGATTATATTGTGCATGTTGTACAAGAAAACAAAGACAAAAAGATTGTTGTTGTAGGACATCATTCTCCTAGTTTTCAAAGTTGTCACGAACAATATAAAACTGATTATTTAATGAACGGAGCCTATCATAGCAGCCTGGAAGATATTATGTTAGACAATCCACATATAAAATTGTGGACTCACGGACATACACATCATCCATTTGACTATGTGGTTGGAGAAACTCGGGTTGTTTGTAACCCACGTGGATACGAACAAGAATATGGTTTTAGTGAAGACACTGGATGGGATCCAGAGAAAGTGATTGAGATATAAAATGGATAAACAAAAGTTTTTAAATGATTTAAAAACTGGTGTTCGTTATGTTGTAATTAATGACTGCTATGGTGGTTTTAGTTTAAGCCATGAAGCCTCTGTAGAATATAAAAAATTAGCAGGCATCACAGACCCAGGTTGGTATGATCGTGACGTTGCACGTGACGATCCTTACCTTGTTCAAGTTGTTCGACAAATGGGATCAAAGTCTCATGGAACCCACGCTAATCTTAAGATAGTTGAGATTCCAGGCGATGTGCCTTGGCACATTGAAGAATACGACGGTAACGAATGGGTTGCCGAGGATCACCGAACATGGTCTTAAAAGCAGTAAAAGGAGGATGGGTTAAGGTGAGGAAAACTTCAATTCAACATTGGCGATTTGAAGACGGAAAGACGTGCCCTAATCCTGGTTCAAAATGGGAAATGGATCCACCCCCACGTGGGTGGTACTGCTGGGTATATCCTGAAGACGATCACGAGTTTGAAACTTGGATGAACAAAATGTGTCCAACCGCAGATTGTACTCATCGATTTAATTCTGGAAATCCTATGTATACCGTGTACATTAAGGATCCTCAGGAAGCAACTATATTTCAATTAAAATATGGCGATGAACTTCGGTAAAGGTTTAAGGGTGGCTAGTGTGGGCGAGATCTTGGCAACAAGAGCTCGTGCCACCTTTTCTCATCGTATTAACTTTGATAGTATAGCATATCTAAATGTTGATGAAATGAAGTGGTGGTGTGAAGAAAATTGTGAAGGTCTTTGGAGATCTGAAACACATCATGCTTTATATTGGCAATTTGAAAACGAAAAAGATGCTTTGATGTTTATGCTTCGATGGGGAACCGCAGAAGGGAACAAGTTAAAATGAGAGTAATGAACAAAAATATTTGGCCTTTCCAAACTAAAATTCAAATGGTGTCTAGTGAAGACGTGTTTAGATGGTGTAAAGAAAAACTCTATCATGGCGGTTACTACGAACCAAATTGGTATTATAATTCTGATACCAATACTTGGTGTTTCAAAGACGAAAAAGAATATCTGATGTTTTGTTTAAAGTGGTCATAATGTATCCTTGGCAAATGGAGTTACTAGAAAAAATGTACAAATACAAAGGACGAGGAATGATACAGATCACAGGTCGTAATACGGGCAAGAGCAACTTTTCTGCTCAGGCTTTAAAAAGATTGTGGGAAGATATAGTCTATAGTCCCTTACAGGATATTGTTTTATCTGACGGCACCGTATACGGTGCTCGTTACTATACAGCAGAACCCATAGGCGGCAATTGGCGAGAAATGGAAGCGTGGTGTTATGAGACCTTTGGCAATTCTGGAGAACACATTTGGGGTGAAAAAGAAGCACCAGAACCTGCACAGCGTTGGTATATGAACAATCGCAAGTTTTGGTTTCGTGATGACCGTGACAGAATGATATTTGTATTAAAATGGCGCTAAGAACATTAAAAAGAAAAGTAATCATTCGAGAATATGATTACAAAAAAA
>Ga0255174_1000075_pt1 | contig 61319 bp, 70 predicted proteins | sample Atl_Atl_RepB_8d_FD_189953 | JGI IMG/M metagenome (GOLD analysis project Ga0255174, IMG submission 189953) | Freshwater microbial communities from Altamaha River, Georgia, United States - Atl_Atl_RepB_8d | ecosystem: Environmental > Aquatic > Freshwater > River | place: USA: Georgia | collected...
CACTAGTAAGTAGCGAGATTTTAGATCAAGCAAGAATGAATACAGCTGGCCAAACTTATTATAAGATATTAGCTGAGAGCGCATTAAGAGCTGTTAAATTGTGTAATCCTCTTAAAGTACCATCAACTGGTTATGAAAAGTGGAAGGAAATGCAATTAAACTTTGACGCAAAAGAAATGTTAAAAGGCTAATATGAAATATAAAATTTTTAAAATTTTTGTATTATTTTTTATTTTAACAACAAAGTCTTTTGCGCTTGTTTCAGTTGATATTACAAGAGGGAATCTAGATCCTTTACCAACAGCTATTTCAGATTTTTATTTAGATTCAAAATTAGGAGATAATATAAAAAATTTAAAACTTGAAACTAAAATTCCTGAACTTATACAAAATAACTTAACAAGATCTGGTTTATTTTTTGCATTAGAAAAAAAATCTTTTATTCAAAGACCAGAACCCGCTCATAACAAACCAAGATTTGAAGATTGGGCTTTTATAAAAACCCAAGTACTTGTTACAGGAAAAATTTCATTAGAGAAAGAAGGTAGACTTAGAGTTGAATTTAAATTATGGGACGTCGTGTCAGCAACTGAATTGTCAGCTTTAGCTTTTTACACAACGCCTGATAATTGGAGAAGAGTTTCTCATATGATCTCAGATAAAATTTATGAGAGATTAACAGGAGAGAAGGGTTATTTTGACTCTAGAATAATTTACGTATCGGAAACTGGACCTAAAGTAGATAGAAAAAAAAGGTTAGCGATAATGGACCAAGATGGATATGGAGTAAAATATTTAACATTAGGCAACGAATTAGTTTTAACTCCCAGATTTAGCCCAGCTAGTCAGCATGTAACTTATATGTCCTATTTTAAAAATTTGCCTAGAGTTTATTTGTTAAATATTGAAACAGGACTACAAGATTTAGTTGGAGATTTTCCAGGAATGACTTTTGCTCCACGTTTTTCTCCAGATGGAAAAAAAATAATTATGAGTTTTGCTGAAGAGGGTAACTCTGATATTTATACAATGGATATAAAAACAAGGGTTGTAGAAAAATTAACAGATCATCCCTCAATAGATACCTCACCTTCTTATTCTCCAGATGGTTCCTATATTGCATTTAATTCTGACCGAAGTGGATTTCAGCAAATCTATACAATGAAAAGTGATGGCACAAATGTAAAAAGAATATCTTTTGGTGAAGGACTTTATGGAACACCTGTTTGGTCACCCAGAGGAGATTTAATTGCTTTTACTAAGTTATATAAGAATAAATTTTATATTGGAGTTATGAGATCTGATGGTTCTGGTGAAAGATTATTAACTGAAAACTATTATCAAGAAGCACCATCTTGGGCACCTAATGGTAGAGTCCTTATATTTTATAGAGAGACTCCTACTGATAGTGGCGGGAGAGGAGGTGGAGCTAAATTATGGTCTATTGATTTAACAGGTTATAATGAGAGGTTAATTCAAACTCCAACCGACGCGTCTGATCCATCGTGGTCTGGTTTATTATCTGGAAAATAAACGACTAACTTATTAGTTGCATTAATCTACATATTAAAATATTTAAATATCTTTAAAATTAATAAAAAAAAAGGAACAATAATGTTATCTAACAAATTAAGTAAAGTTACCCTAGCCTTACTGGTAACTTTATTTTTAGGTGCTTGCGCAACTCAGCAACAAGCAACAACAACAACAAAAGGCGACGATGCCTATACTGGAACAGAAACAGTAAAATATTTAGCGGATGGAGTTCCAGATAGAGTATTTTTTTCAACTAATAAATCAGATTTAACTTCGGCTGCAACAGCAACTCTTGCAAAACAAGCAACTTATTTAAAAGCTAACCCAACTTTAAATGTAGTTCTTGAAGGTCATGCAGATGAAAGAGGAACTAGAGAATATAACCTGGCCCTTGGCGAAAGAAGAGCAACAGCTGCTAAAAATTATTTAATCAGTAATGGTGTTGCTGCTAATAGAATTAAAGTTATTAGTTACGGTAAAGAAAAACCTGCTAATCCAGCATCAAATGTTTTAGCTTGGTCACAAAACCGAAGAACAGTAACAGTTAAAACTAATTAATATTAAAAATTTATAAAAGACCCTAATGAGAGTTTCATTAGGGTCTTTTTTTTGCCATTTAAATTAAATAAATTAATAGAATATGTTTTTTAAAAATAAATTCTTATTACAAATTTTAGTTATTATCTTTTTTGCAAATATTTCTTTTGCACAACAAGATAAGATGAATGAATTGTTAGATAAACTAGAAAAAATTCAAAAAGATATTCAAACTTTAGAAAAAGCAGTTTATAGCAAGAATGCTTCTCTACCATCAGATAATGTTATTGTAAATGAGGCGTTAACGCGCCAGTTAGCAAAAATTTCAGATTTGGAAAAGCAAATTCAACAATTAACCTCTAAATTTGAAGAGAATAATTTTAAGGTTCAACAATTATCAGATCAGTTAAGTAAAGTATCAAATGATAGTCAATTAAGATTACAGCAATTAGAAAATAACAAAACTGTTAGTGATAAAGTTAGTCCTCCAAAAGAGGTTATATTTGAAAAAGCTCCTGTAGTTAAAAAAAATGAAACTAATATTTTAAATTCAGAAGAGATGAATAAGGAAGAGGAAAATGTTATTCAAGAGCAGCCAGTTCAATCAGAAAATATTAAATTAAAAGAAAAAGTTAATAAACCTAAAACAAAAGTTTTGCCAAAAGTTTCAATTGCAGAACAGTATAAATATGCAATGAATATCATGAAAAGTGGAGATTTTGAAAAAGCGGAAATTGCTTTTAAAGAATTTGTAGATACTCATTCAAAACATGAGCTCGCAGGCAGCGCTCAATTTTGGTATGGAGAAACATTTTATATAAGACAACTTTATGAAGATGCGGCATCTGCATTTTTAGAAGGTTATCAAAAATATCCTAACAGCCCAAAAGCTCCTGAGAATTTATTAAAATTAGGAGTGACTCTTGCAGAACTCGGTGAGATTGAACAAGGTTGCAAGATGATTGTTAATTTAAAAAAAGCCTATCCTAAGACTGATGCAGCAATTTTACAAAAATCATCTTATGAAAAGAAAAGATTTAACTGTAGTTAGTCTTAAATTATTGGAAGATAAAAAAATAAATCAAATTTATTTTCGTTTTAGAGAAATCATTTCATCTTTTATTGGTAAAGAAAAATTCGCGATTGCAGTATCAGGTGGTAGCGATAGTTTAGCTTTAAGTATTCTTGCAAAATTATATTCCTTAGAAAATGACAATAACTTTGTAGCTTTAATTATTGATCATAAGCTAAGAAAAGATTCCGCTAATGAAGCAAAGCAGACTTATAAAAATTTAACACAAAATAAAATTAAGGCTAAGATCTTAACTTATCGTGGTGAAAAATTTTCTTCCAACATTCAAAAAAAAGCAAGAGATTTACGATACGATTTATTTAAAAATTATTGTGCCAAAAATAAAATTAAATTTCTTATTCTAGCTCATCACCAAGATGATTTAATTGAAAATTTTTATATAAGATTAATTAGAGGCAGTGGGATTAAAGGCTTAACTTCATTACAAAATATTTTTGAATATAATAAAAATTTTTATTTATTAAGACCTTTATTAAATTTTACTAAAGAAACATTGCTGTATGTAACTAAAAAATCTTATTCATCATGGATTGAAGATCCTTCAAATAAAAATGATAAATTTTTAAGAGTTAGAATTAGAAAAATGCAAAGTAAGTTACAGAAAGAAGGATTTGATCCCAAACGAATTATTAAGACTATTGATAATCTAAATATCGCTAAAGATTCTTTAGAATTTTATGTTTTTAAATCTGAAAAAAAATATTTAAAATTTTACAAAGAGGGTTATGCAACATTAAAATTTTCTATTTTTAATAATGAAGCACAAGAAGTAATTTTTAGAGTGATTATTAAAGCAATTCATTTCGTTTCAGGAGAATATTATCCGCCAAGATCAGATAGTTTAAAAAATTTGATGAAAAATTTATCTAAAAAAACTTTTAAATCTTCAACTTTAGGAGGTTGTCTTGTTGAAAAAGATAAAAGTATAATTTCATTTTATAGAGAAGATAGAAATATTATTTCTGAAACTCTTAATAAAACAAAACAAAGAAAAAATTGGGATGATCGTTTTTTAGTTTATAATAATTTTAATAACAAAGAACAATTTGTAGTTAAAAAATTAGGAGATCAGGGCATTGAATATTTAAGAAAAAATAAATTTAATGATTATGAAAATAAAATTCCACCACATGCAAAAAAAACGTTACCATCTTTTTGGAATAATAAAGGAGAGTTATTGTTTGTTCCTTTTCTTAATTTTAAGAACAGGAAATACAACATTAAAAATGATAGTTTTGTAGCAAGTTATCTTAGATTTATTTGAGAATAGCACTTGTTTAATCTATAATAATGATTACTTTTAAACTATGAATCTGCGCAATTTAATGATGTGGGGCGTAATCGTTCTACTCGTTTTAGGCTTATATAATCTTTTTCAAAATCCAGGATCAATTACTGGAAAATCTGAAATGCCATTTTCTACTTTTTTAACGGAAGTAGAGAAAGGGAATGTTGCATCAGTTGATATCAGAGGAAGTGAAATTTCTGGTACCTTTAGAGATGGTAAAAGTTTCAAAACTTATTCTCCAAATTATCCAAATCTAGTTGAAAAATTATCAGCTAAAGGAGTTTCAATTACAGCAGGACCCCGAGAAGAAAAAGGACCTTCGTTGTGGGGAATAATATTATCATGGTTTCCTATGCTACTGCTAATTGGAGTATGGATATTTTTTATGCGTCAGATGCAAGGGGGCAAAGGTGGAGCTATGGGATTTGGAAGATCAAAAGCAAAATTACTTACAGAAGCTCATGGTAGAGTTACTTTTCAAGATGTTGCGGGAGTTGAAGAAGCGAAAGAAGAATTAGAAGAGATTGTGCATTTTTTAAAAGATCCTAGAAAATTTCAAAAATTAGGAGGAAGAATTCCAAAAGGTGCTTTGCTTGTTGGACCTCCAGGTACAGGTAAAACTTTATTGGCAAGAGCCATTGCTGGAGAAGCAAATGTTCCTTTTTTTACAATTTCAGGATCGGATTTCGTTGAGATGTTTGTTGGAGTTGGAGCTTCTAGAGTAAGAGACATGTTTGAGCAAGCAAAGAAGAGTGCTCCTTGTATTATATTTATAGATGAGATTGATGCAGTCGGCAGAAGTCGAGGAGCTGGTTTAGGTGGTGGTAATGATGAAAGAGAGCAGACATTGAATCAGTTACTTGTTGAAATGGATGGATTTGAAACTAATGATGGTGTGATTTTAATTGCGGCAACGAACAGGCCAGATGTTTTGGATCCCGCTTTGCTAAGACCAGGTCGTTTTGACAGACAAGTTGTTGTATCAAATCCTGATATTATTGGTCGAGAAGCTATTTTAAAAGTACATCTTAAGAAAATTACAACAGGACCAGATGTAAATCCTAAAGTTATTGCAAGAGGCACACCAGGTTTTTCAGGGGCTGATCTTGCAAACATCGTAAATGAATCTGCACTACTTGCTGCAAGAAAAAATAAAAGAATTGTTACTATGTCTGATCTTGAGGAAGCAAAAGATAAAGTCATGATGGGAGCAGAAAGAAGATCTATGGTTATGACGGAGGAAGAAAAAACATTAACTGCTTACCATGAAGGAGGACATGCAGTTGTTGCATTATACGAACAAACTTCGGATCCAATTCATAAAGCAACTATTATTCCTCGAGGTAGAGCGCTTGGAATGGTAATGAGACTTCCAGAAAGAGATCAATTATCTGTAACTAGAGAAAAAATGTTTGGTGATATTTCTGTTGCTATGGGAGGAAGAATTGCTGAAGAAATGATATTTGGTTATGACAAGGTAACCTCTGGAGCATCTTCTGATATTGAGATGGTTACAAAAATGGCTAAAAATATGGTTACTAGATACGGAATGAGTGACCAATTAGGTCCTATTGCTTACCAAGAAAATGAAGAGGAAGTGTTTTTAGGAAGATCTGTCTCTAGACAACAAAATGTCTCAGAAGAAACAGCAAAAAAAATTGATGCAGAAGTTAAAAAGATTGTTGAGTCTGGCTACACTAGAGCTAAAAAAATATTAGCAGAAAAAATTGATGAACTTCATAAAGTTGCAAAAGCTTTATTAACTTATGAAACATTATCTGGTGAAGAAATTAAAAAAATAGTATTTGAAAATGTTTATCCAAAACGTTTATCTGGAAAAGAAGAAGCCAGCACGACAAAGAAAAAACTAGGTAGTGCTCTAGGTGCAATTGGTTTAAAGCCTAATACACAAAGTTAATTTAACTTTTCTTTCATGAAGAGTATTTATATAAGGCCAACAAATATCGTCTTTGGCCAAAAAGCAAATTACTTTATACAAGAAGGAACTGCCAAAAGTCTTTGTGGACTTGAAGATATAGGATTTTTATCAGCAGAGATTTTAAAAAGACAATCCGATAGAAACATAGTTGAGGAATATAACGTTATAGATTTAGATAAATTAGATTTTAGAGGTGAAATTGAAAGTGATCTAATTAAAATAACTTCAAAAAGAAATAATATTCTTAATTTAAATTTTCAAAATCCTATTTTGATGGGAGTTTTAAATGTTACCCCAGACAGTTTTTCTGATGGAGGAAAATACAATACTACATTTAGAGCGCTTGATCATGTTAAAGGAATGATTGATTTTGGAGCTCATATTATTGATGTTGGTGGAGAATCGACACGACCAGGCGCAAAATCAGTCAGTGAACAAGATGAAATTACAAGAATATCTGAAACAATCCAATTAATTAAAAAGAAGCATCCAAATCAATTAGTTTCTTTGGATACGAGAAAATCTAAAGTAATGCAGCATGGCTTAAGCATAGGAGTTGATTTATTAAATGATGTTTCAGCGCTAGACTTTGATCAACAATCCTATCAAGTTGTAAAAGACTCCGGCAAGCCTATTATTTTAAATCATTCACAAGGTATACCAGAAAACATGCAAAACAATCCAACCTATGACAATGTACTGTTAGATATTTTTGATTATTTTGAAAATAAAATTAAATTTTTAAAAAATAATGGAATTAAAGATGAACAAATTATTATTGATCCAGGAATTGGTTTTGGAAAAACTTTAGAACATAATCTAGAAATTATTTCTAAAATTTCATTATTTCATAGTCTTGGTTATCCAATAATGGTGGGGCCATCGCGAAAAAGTTTTATAGGTAAAATTATGGGCGAAAAAGATAATCCACAAAGATTAGGTGGTACAATAGCCTCTGTTTTATATTCTTATTTGCAGGGTATTCAGCTATTTAGAGTCCATGATATACAAGAAACAAGTGAAGCTCTTAAAGTTTATTCTGAATTTTTAAAGAAATAATAATGAAGAAATATTTTGGAACGGACGGCATCAGAGGAGAAGTTAATAAAGGTAATATTACTGGTGAAATGTTCTTTAGATTTGGTCTAGCCGCAGGAACATATTTTTCTAATCAAAACAAACAACGTCACAAAGCAATCATTGCAAAAGATACTCGTTTATCAGGTTATATGCTGGAGCCTGCTTTAGTATCAGGTCTTATTTCTGCTGGCATGGACGTTTTGTTATTAGGGCCTTTACCTACAAACGGACTTGCTATGTTAACAAAGTCTATGAAAGCTGATCTTGGAATTATGTTAACAGCATCGCACAATCCTCATACAGATAATGGATTAAAACTTTTTGGCCCTGATGGAATGAAACTTTCAGACCAAGTTGAAAAAAAAATTGAAAAATTAATTGATGATAAAGTAGAAAAATATTTAGTAAAACCAAACTCATTGGGCCGAGCTAAAAGATTAGAGGATGCAACCGAAAATTATATAGGAATATTAAAAAATATCTTTCCAAAATCATTTAATTTATCTGGTGTAAAAATATTTTTAGATTGCGCTAATGGCGCTTCATATAAATCAGCGCCGGCCTTACTAAGGGAATTAGGGGCTGAAGTTGTGGCTATTGGAATTAATCCAGATGGATTTAATATAAATAAAAATTGCGGATCAACACATCCAGAACTTATTCAGCAGTCAGTAAAAACTCACAAGGCAGATATTGGCATAGCATTTGATGGTGACGCTGACAGAGTTATCATGTGCGATGAAAAAGGAGAAATTATTGATGGCGATCAAATTATTGCAATGATTGCGAAAAACTGGAAAAAGAAAAAAATTTTAAAAGGCGGTGTAGTTGGAACATTAATGACTAATTTAGGATTAGAAAATTATTTTAAAAATAATAATATTAAATTTTATAGAGCAAATGTAGGAGATCGATATGTTAAAGAAAAAATGAATAGTCTGAAATATAATCTAGGAGGAGAGCAATCAGGACATATTATACTTGGGAATCTTGCTACGACCGGAGATGGATTGTTAGTTGCTTTAGAGGTTTTAAATTCTTTAAAAAATAATGGTAAAGCAAGTAAATTATTTTCAGTGTTTAAAAAAGTTCCTCAGGTTTTAGAAAATATTAAAGTTAAAAATAAAAATATTGTTGAAAATAAATCTCTTAAAGAAAAAATAAATCAAATTGATAAAAGTTTAAAACAAGAAGGTAGATTACTAGTTAGAAAGTCAGGAACTGAAAATGTTGTTAGAATAATGGTAGAAAGCTCTGATAAAAAATTGATTAAAGATACTGTAAACGAAGTAAAAAAATTAATACTTAATTACGCTTAACATTGAAACTAAAGTCTAAACTATTAATTATTGCAGGCTCTGACTCTAGTGGAGGAGCCGGTATCCAAGCAGATATTAAAACGGCAACGTCACTTGGAGTTTATGGAATGACTGCAATAACAGCTATTACAGCTCAAAACACCACAGGGGTAAAATCAATTGTTTCTGTACCACCAAAAGAGATTTTTAATCAAATTTCATTTTCAGTTCAGGACATTAAACCAAATTCTGTAAAAATTGGTATGCTACATAATGTAGGTGTAATCAAAGAAGTTATAAAAGCTATTAAGAGTCATAATTTAAAAAAAATTGTAATAGATCCTGTGATGGTTGCAAAAGGAGGTCATAGATTAATAAGCAATAGTTCTATTAATTATTTGAAAAAAAAATTATTACCTTATGCGTTATTAGTAACACCAAATATTCCCGAAGCTGAAACTTTAATTAAAAACAAAATAAAAACAATAGAAGATGTAATTAATGCTGGAAAAGAAATTTTAAAATTTGGACCCAAGTTTGTTCTTATAAAAGGCGGACATTCTAATAAATCTTTTATCGAGGATGTATTAATTTCAAAAAATAATATTAAAATTTTTAAAAATAAGAAAATTAAAACTAAAAATACACATGGTACGGGATGTACTTTATCGAGTGCAATTGCTTCTTTTCTTTCTAAAAATTACAATATGAACGAATCGTGTGGACGTGCCATTCAATATGTGCACAAAGCAATTTTATTAAATCCAAAATTTGGAAGAGGACATGGGCCAATTAATCATATGGCTTTATTAAATTAAATAATCTAGATCTTTATAGGATCTAAAAATATTTACTTATGACAAACGTTGTAGTTGTAGGCTCTCAGTGGGGCGATGAGGGCAAGGGGAAGATTGTGGATTGGCTTTCAGAGCAAGCTGATGTTGTAATTAGATTTCAAGGTGGCCACAATGCTGGACACACTTTAGTTATTAACGGAAAAGTTTTTAAATTAAAATTACTTCCCTCAGGAATCGTTAGAGGTGATAAAATTTCGATTATTGGAAATGGAGTTGTCATAGATCCTTGGGCGTTGCTAGAAGAAATTGAGGAAATTAAGAAAAAGGGAGTTGATGTGAATGAAAATAATTTAATTATTTCTGATACAGCAACTTTAATTTTACCTTTTCATAAAGAAATGGATGAAATTAGAGAGGATGCAGCCAAATCTAAAATTGGAACTACAAGGAGAGGAATCGGACCTGCTTATGAAGATAAAATTGGCAGACGTTCTATTCGAGTCATGGATTTGCGATCAAAAACAAATTTGGAACAAAGGCTAGAAGTTATTTTAGAACACCATAATGCAATCAGAAAAGGTTTAAAAAAGAAGATATATAAATCAGATGAATTAATCGAAGATCTATTAAAAATTGCTCCTAAAATATTAAAATTTTCTCAACCCGTTTGGAAAAAAATTGCCGAATATCAGAAATTAAACAAAAAAATATTATTTGAAGGTGCTCAGGGAATATTACTTGATGTAGATCATGGAACTTATCCTTATGTTACCTCATCAAATACAGTTGCCGGAACAGCATCGGTAGGCACAGGATGCGGTCCAAAAACAATTGATTATGTCCTTGGAATTACTAAGGCTTATACAACAAGAGTAGGAGAAGGTCCTTTTCCAACGGAACTTAAAAATGCAACAGGAGAACTTATCGGTCAACGAGGTCATGAATTTGGAACTGTAACTAATAGAAAAAGAAGATGTGGTTGGTTTGATGGAGTTCTTGTCAAACAGTCTGCTACCATCTCAGGAATTACGGGTATCGCACTGACTAAGTTAGATGTTCTTGATACATTAGATGAAATAAAATTCTGCGTTGGTTATAAATTACGGGGTAAAGAAATTGATTTTTTTCCAAGTGCATCAGAAGATCAATTTGCAGTTGAGCCTATTTATAAAACTTTTGAAGGGTGGAAGTCTGAAACAAAAGGAATTAGAAATTATAAAGAATTGCCTGAAAAAGCAAAAATCTATATTGCGGCAATTGAGGATTTTATAGGCGTTAAGATTGGAAGTATTTCAACAAGCCCTGAAAGAGATGATACAATTTTTGTTGAAGACCCTTTTAGTGCGTAATGAAAGGTTTTGTTTTAATATTCTCTAACATTGCTTTTTGAACTTTTTCAAAAGCTCTATTTTCAATTTGTCTTACTCTTTCTCTACTAATTTTGTATTTTTGACTTAATTCTTCAAGAGTTTTTGGTTCATCAATTAACTTTCTGTCATATAAAATTTCTTTTTCTCTTTCGTCTAAAACTTTTAAAGCTGTTTGTAATAAAGCATGTTTTTGATTTAATTCTTGGCGCTGGGAAATTAATAACTCTTGATCAGCATTTTCATCAACAATCCAATCTTGCCATTGACCCCCTTGTTCTTCGTCAGAAATTTTAGCGTTTAATGATTGTTCTTGTCCTGCCATCCTTCTGTTCATAGAAATAACTTCATCTTCATTAACATCCAGTCGATTTGCAATTTCTTTAACGTGAGCATCGGTCATATCACCACTTTCAATTGCAAAAATTTGATTTTTTAATTTTCTAAGATTAAAAAATAATTTTTTTTGTGCTGCAGTTGTTCCAATTTTAACTAAACTCCACGATCTTAAAATATATTCTTGAATAGCCGCTTTAATCCACCACATTGCATATGTTGCAAGTCTAAAACCTCTGTCGGGGTCAAATTTTTTTACCGCTTGCATTAATCCAATGTTTCCTTCAGATATTAATTCTCCAACGGGAAGACCATAGCCTCTATATCCCATGGCAATTTTTGCAACTAATCTTAAATGGCTTGTAACTAAAGTATGAGCTGATTCTCTATCTCCTTTTTCGCGCCAATTTTTTGCAAGAATATATTCTTGCTCAGGCTCTAACATTGGGAATTTTCTAATTTTTAGTAAATAAGAATTTAAACTTCCCTCAGGGGAAAGCGTAGGAAGATTGGAATTTTTTTCAATTTTTTCCATTGTATTTATTTAGGTATTATAACTTGTATAACAAGATATTAAAACTTAAGCTTTTTGATTGTTTTTAGGAGATTTTGAAAATCTTTTGGTTTTTCACATTCAAATTCGATTTCTTTCTTTGTTGTTGGATGAACAAATCCAATAGATTTTGCATGCAATGCTTGTCTTTTAAATCCTTCTAATAATTCTTTAAATTCAGGATCAATATCTCTTATAAATTTATTTTGTTTTCCATATATTTGATCACCAATAATCGGATTACCGTGAGATGAAAGATGAACTCGGATTTGATGAGTTCTTCCTGTTTCTAATCTACATTCAAGAAAGCTCATATCAGGAACTTTTTTTCCTGAGAAAAATTCTATAGTTTTGTAATTTGTAATAGCATCTTTTCCCCTAGAGGTATTGATACTCATTTTTTTTCTATTAAATTTACTTCTTCCAATCATAGAAGAAATTTGTCCAGAACTCGGCTTCATTCTTCCATAGACAAGAACCTCATAAACTCTTTTGATTGTATGTTCTGCAAACTGCTTTGATAAAAAAATATGAGCGTTATCATTTTTTGCAACCACTAACAGACCACTAGTTCCTTTATCAATTCTATGAACTATCCCCGGTCTTAATTCTCCACCGATAGTTGAAAGTTTATTTTTGCAATGAAACATAAGAGCATTTACTAAAGTATTATCAAAGTTCCCCGCACCTGGATGAACAACCATTTCAGGAGATTTGTTAACAATTAATAAGTCGTCATCTTCATAACGAATATCCAGCTTAATATTTTTTGCTGAAATATTAACTTCCTTAGGTTCAGGGATTGAAACTTCTATTATGTCTGAGGATTTTATTTTAATCGAAGGTTGAGTTATTTGAATTTTATTAATTTTAACAAATCCTTCGTTAATAATATTTTTAATTCTTGTTCTGCTAATTTCAGGAATTAAATTAGCAAGCGCAGAATCTAGGCGTGTATTATTTTTTTCTTCTGTAATTTCAAATTTGTATTTGTTAATGGACATGATTAGCAATTTTGGTGGTCTTGCTAGGACTTGAACCTAGAACTCTAGTTTCGAAGACTAGGATGATATCCATTTCACTACAAGACCATGAGTGGAGTAGTACTATTTATTTTATAGATTTTAAATAAAGATTTTAATGTTTTAAAAAAGAGTTTTAAATTAGCGCCCTTGAACTATTTAATTCTTATTGAGGTTCCTTTAAGCCATTCTGACTTTTGATTTTTGTAATATTCTTTTTTCCAAATAGGCGCTCTAATTTTTATTTGTTCAATAAGATATCTAGACAATTTATAAGCTTCAGATCTGTGTTTGCAAGATACCGCAATTATTATAGAGGGTTTGCCTAAAGGAACATATCCTTTAGCATGCTCTATAAAAACTTTAGCTTTTTTTAATTTAAATTTCTTAATTCCTTCACTATAGATTTTTTTAAATATTTTTATTACTAGCCTATCGAAAGCGTCATAGGCAACCCCAGAGACATTTTTATTATTGTTATTTTTTCTAATATTTCCCACAAAAAAAATGCTAGCTCCTGCATCATAATTTTTTATAAATTTTTCAGCTCTTATTAAGTTAATTTTTTTTTTACTTTTTATGGAATCAATAATTGCGGCGTGAAACATTAGCCACCTCCAATCGGCGGAATAATTGAAATCATTTTATCTTTATTTAAGACATAGGTATCATTGACTATTTCATCATGTTCTGAACAAAAAGCAGATTTTTTAATAAGATCTTTATAAGCTTTATTACTTGAATATTTTTTTTCAATAATTTCAATTAATTTATTTCTTATATTTTTAACTTTTGCACCTTTAGCAAAATTAATTTGTAAAACTGGAGCATGAAAAATATCCTTACAATTACCAAATAATTTTATTTTGATTTTCATTTTTATAACAACTCAACTTAAGTCTTTTTAAAATAAATCCTGTAAAAATTCTGGCAAGCCATTAGGATTTATCCAGGTTCCTGTTTTTCCGCCCTGTTTAATTAATAAACGAATTCCATCAATTTTAAGATCAGGATTAACAATTTTGCACAAATCATAAATTGTAATTAATGCAGCATTCACCCCCATGATTGCTTCCATTTCAACGCCGGTTTTAGCAAATGCTGCAACAACGCAATAGGCCTCAAGTGAAAAGTCGTCAGCATTTTGAATAATTTTTGTTGAACTGTAGTCGACACTCAGTGGATGACAAAGAGGAATTATTTCACTAGTTTTTTTTACCCCAAGGAGCGATGCAACTTCTGCTAAAGAGATCGGATCTCCTTTTGGCATCTGTTTGTTTTGAATTAATTTAAAAGTTTTTTCACCAACATAAATTTTACCCATAGCTAAAGCTTTTCGGTGTGTATTTTGTTTTTGTGATACATCCACCATATGAAAATTATTGCTTGTAAAAATTTCCTTCGCCCAATCTTTTAAAATACTTGTGTCTATAATTTTAAGATTTTTCATTATCCTCCAATGGATGCTAAATGCGGAGTAATTCCGGTATTGCCCAATTCTAAATAATGAGATTCTTTTTTGAAATTTAATTGAGCATTAATCAAATCTTTAAGTTGAGGAATCTGCTCATCTTTTTGTAATAATGCTCTAAGAGATATTCCCGTATCTCCAAATAAGCATAATCTTAAGTCACCTTGTGCGGTAATTCTTAAACGATTACAGCTTTTACAAAAATCTTTTGAATAAGGAGCAATGATTCCAAATTTTCCATTAAAATCTTTACGAATGTAAGTTTTGGCTGGTCCAGAATCAAAACCTGCTGTCTGATGAATCCATTCGTTCTTTAATAAATAATCTCTAAAAACATTAGCAGAGACATGATATTTTTTAAAATAATCTAAATTATCTCCCGTTTGCATTAGTTCAATGTAACGAAAGTCTACGTAGTTAGATTTTATAAATTCTTGCCAATTGTTAAAATCCTCTTCAGTATCATTTACTCCTTTAAGCAAAACTGCGTTAATTTTTATTTTTTTAAAATTATTTTGTTGTAAAATTTTAAGACCAGAAAGAATATCTTCCAGTTTATCCATCCCAGTTATAAATTTAAATTTTTCTCTATCAAGACTGTCGATACTAATATTAATCCCATCAATTTTTTGTTCCATCAAAGGTCTAGCAATTTGCTTTAAATTGTAACCATTAGTTGTCATTACTACTTTTTTAATTCCTGGAAGAGATTTTAAATTTTTAACAATATCTATAAAATCTTTTCGAACAGTAGGCTCGCCGCCTGTTAATCTAATTTTGCAAACACCAAGTTCTGATAAAGCTATTCCAATTCTTCTAATTTCCTCTAGTGTTAAAAAAGTTTTTTTATTTTCAGGCTTTTGGTAGCCATCAGGTAAACAGTAACCACATTTAAAATTACAAACGTCAGTTATTGAAATTCTAAAATAAGGAAAAGTTCTACCGAAGTTATCTTTTAAATGAACCATTAATTAGAGATTACAATCTATAATGGTAAGATAGTCAAAAGATTTTTTTTTCAACTGAAAAGTGAAACATAGTATTATTAAAAGGCATATACTAATTCTTACAAACTTAGCTTTGAGTCACTTAATATGAAAAAAATTAAAAATCCTAATAGAAGATCTTTTTTAACAGGTTCTGCAGCTATTGCAGGTGTAGCCGCTATTTCATCTATTTCAAATTTTAATATTGCAAAAGCAGATCATACGAGCGCTACTCCAAAAGCGACTCCAGAATATATTAAATGGAAGAATCGAAATGCATTAATTATTCATTCTGAGGGAACAATTGAAACTCATCGGGATATGATCGGAAATGGAATTATTACTCCAATTGAAAATGTATACATTAGAAATAATGTTAATTCCTTAAATGATCAACAAATAGGAAGTAGACCAGATTGGAAATTAGAAGTTCAGGGAGTTCAGAAACCAACAACATTCACATTAGCTGAACTTCAAAAAATGCCTCTTAAGATTACACCTATGGTTCTTCAATGTTCGGGAAATGGTCGTAAATTTTTTGCTCATGGTCCAAGCGGAACCAAGTGGGATACAGGTAGCGCAGCTTGTGTTACTTTTTCTGGAGTTTCAGTTAAATATTTAGCAGAACTTTGTGGTGGACTTGTTACCGGGGCTAAATTTATTACAGGAACAGGCGCTGACGCACCAAAAGAAATTGATCCTAAAGAAGGCGCTGTTGAAAGATCTGTACCAATTTCAACTTATGAAGACTGTTTATTAGCTTGGGAAATTAATGGTGTTCCAATTCCAAATGCACATGGAGGTCCGCTTAGATTAGTTGTGCCTGGATACTATGGAATAAATAATATTAAACATATTAATAAATTAGTTTTTGCAGATAAAGAATCTGATTTTAAAATGATGTCGACTCGTTACCGAGTTTATAAAATTGGTGACAAGCCAACTGCTAACGATGGCACATGTTGGGAGATGAATGTAAAAAGCTGGATTACTTCACCCCTTACCTCAGCAAAAGCTGGTAAAGTTGTATTTACAGGCGTTGCATTTAGTAACGGCACTCCTTTAAAAGGAGTTGCCTTATCTTTTGATGAAGGAAAAACTTGGAAGAATGCAAAATTTGTAGGCCCTAATCTTGGAAAATTTGCTTGGAGACAATTTCAATTTGAAGCAAATTTAGAAAAAGGTAACTATACAGTCGCATCTAGAGCAACCGATGAAAAGGGATCGCAACCTAAATTAAGATTTGAGAACAACGAAGGTTATTCTCATAATGGTTGGTTGGATCATAGTGTTAAAATTACAGTTGCATAAATTTTTAATTAAATTTAAGAAAATTTTTTTTAATTTTCTTTTAATATATTTTTCTTTGCAATTAACTGTAAAGGCTGATCAAGATAAAATGATTTTAGGTCTTAAAATATTTAATGAAAAAGGAAACTGTGCAAGTTGTCATCAACTAACAAATGCAAAATCCAAAGGAAATATTGGACCAAGTTTAGATGACCTCAAGCCAACGCAAGCACAAGTAAAACAAGCGGTTACCAATGGCATTGGAATTATGCCAGCCTTCGGTAATGATAAAATATTAACCCCTCAAGAAATTGATGCAGTTTCTTTTTACGTAGAAAAAGCGACAAGTAATTAAAAGAATATTTTTAAGCCTAAACGAACAGCAACAATAAGAACTAGTAGCGATGTTAACAAAGCAAGAATGTGAGATTTTAATATTTTTATATTAAGAAAATTTCCAAGTTGTCCTCCTAATAATACAGCTAAAGGTAAATACAAATAGGGTTGTAGTTGTGAGATATTATTAAATTTTTGAATTTGTCCTAAAAAACCTGCAATAGAGTTTATTAAAATAAATAATGACGCAGCCATTACAATCTTATTTGGCTGAGCTGCTTTTAAGTTAAATAGTATAGGTGAGAGTATAATTCCTCCCCCGATACCCACAATTCCAGATACCAGACCAATAATAGCCCCAATCAAAACAGCAACAAAGAAGGGAATTTTTTTTATGATTTGATTTGTTAATTTATATTGTCTTGCCTGTATTAAAAGTAAAAGACTGCTTATTGTTAGACAAAAAAATAATAAAATTTGAAAAAAATCTTTTGTTATTTGAAACTTTCCACCAATATAAGCTAAAGGGATTGATCCTAAGAAATAAGGTGTTAAAAATTTTATATCTAAGTTTCCAGCTCTGATATAATTAAAACAATTCCCACTCGCGACAATAATATTACAAGCTAAACCTATAATTGGAATTAGTAAATATTCTACATCATAAATTGTTAGTAATGCCAGATATGAAGTTCCTCCGGCAAAACCAACGCTTGCGTAAATAGCTGCAACTAAAAAAAAAATTATGGATAGCATATTTTTTAATCTACAGGTATTAATGATATATAATTATGAAAACTGATAGTACAAAAAAATTTATACCTGTTAACATTGCTGTCCTTACTATTTCTGATACCAGAAATGAATCCAACGATACCTCTGGCAATATATTAGTAAATAAAGTCAAAGAATTAGGTCATACTGTTGTTAGCAAAAAAATTTTAAAAGATGACAAAGAACAAATTAAAAAAACTATTCTTGCTTGGTGTGACGAGGCAGTAGATATAATTATAAGCACTGGAGGCACGGGTTTAACAGGTCGGGATATAACCATCGAAGCGTTAGATGAGATTAAAGATAAGGATATTCCTGGATTTGGTGAAATATTTAGAATGCTTAGTTACAAAACAATTGGCACGTCTACTATTCAATCACGAGCTCAAGGAATTATATGCAAAGGAAAATATATATTCGCTCTACCAGGGTCTTCCGGCGCAGTAACCGATGCTTGGGAGGGAATTTTAAAATTTCAATTAGATTCTCGCTTTCAGCCTTGTAACTTCATTAATATTATTCCTCGTCTTAAAGAGAAATAATCTTAAATTGTATTTGGGTAATTAGGAAAGAAACAGTCAATCATATCTCCTTTTTTAAAGCTTTGTTTTCCTGCTGGAAAAACAGCCCACATATTAGACTGAGTAAAAGGTTTAATTCTAAATGAGTCCTGTCCTTTTAGAGCCTCAAGTTGGAGAGTACCCGAATTTGAAGAACTTAATTTTGCTTTAACAAAATGTGTCATATTTTTCCTTTTTGCATAAGTATTTTTTAAAATTGTTTTAATTGGCTTTTCAGTTTGTACACCTAGAATATTAAGCAGATATGGATTTACAAAAAATCTATAGCAAGCGGCTGTTGAAATAGGATTGCCAGGTAGTCCAAAAAGTGCTTTTTCTTTCCCTTTAATCTTTGCAAATAAAACAGGTTTTCCAGGTTTTATTTCAACGCCTTTAAAATAATTTGAAAGTTTAAAAGTTTTAATAACGCTTGGAATAAAGTCAAATTTACCAGCTGAAATTGCTCCAGATGTTACAATTATATCTATATTAGATCTTAACATTTTTCTTATCTGCTTTTTAAAAATAAATGCATGATTATCTCTTAAAATTCCTCCATTAATAAAATTAAATAAAAAATTTTCATTTAATGAATTAATATAAGGACCATTTGAATTTCTAACCTTCCAAGCTGGAATATTTTCACTATCTGAGATTTCATTACCCGTTGAGAAAAATAATATGTTTGGTTTTTTTTTAACCTTAATTTTTTTAATTCCTAAGGTTTTTAGAGCTAAAATATGATTTGAGTTTATAATTGTTCCTTTTTTAATAATCAGATCATTTTTTTTATAATCAGAACCTGCAAATCTAACGTGTTGATGTTTATTAATTTTTTTATCAACAACAATATATTTTGGATTATCTTTATTTGGATAAAATATAATTTGCTCAATTGGAATAATCGTATCAAATGCTTTTGGGATAATTCCTCCTGTCATAATTTCAACAGATTCAAATTTTTTAATTTTTTTTGTTATAGGTTTTGTTCCTGCAATCATTGAACCTATTATTTTAAATTTTTGAGGTGAATTTTTATTTAAAAATTTAGTGTCTTTAGAATTAACTGCGAATCCATCAAAGGCCGCATTATTTGCTGCTGGATAATTATATTTTGAAAAAATATTTAGAGATACAACTCTGTTTTGAGAATTTTTAGTATGAATAATTTCATCTCCAATTTTAATAGGTGCTTTTTTTAAAATCTTCTGAGAATGTATATAACTAATCATTATTTTTTATTAGTTCCTTTGCTTTTTCCAAATCTTCTTTAGTGTTAATATTAAAAAAGGGATCGTTATTTTTAAATTCCATATTAATTGTTTTAACGCCAACCTTATTAGCCCAAATTTCTACTTTACGTTCTCCTTTATTAGTCACATCATCTTCTAATCTATCTAATAACTCTGTCGACCATAGCCCAAATATATTGTGTCTTTTATCATTGGATTTAATAAAAAAAAGTTTGCTTTTTTTATCATCAATATTTTTTATAAAATCACTTAGATATTTTTTCTTAAAAAATGGCGTGTCAGACGGAAAAGTAGAAATCCATTTATAGTCTCGGTTATTTTTCTTAATCCATCTCATGGCAGTCAAAACACCTCCTAATGGCCCTAAATCTTTTTTATAATCTTCAATTTTAGTAATTTTTTTTGAATTTAAAAATTTGATATCGTTATTTGAAATAATTAGAATTTCATTAAACTGATCTAAGATTTCTAACAAAATATAATCAATTAATATTTTGCCTCCTAATTGCACTTGAGATTTATCCTGACCAAATCTTTTTGATTGTCCGCCTGCTAGTACAACCCCTAAAATGCTGTTATAGTCCATAAATCTAAATATAAATCATTAAAATACCAATTAAAGATAAATAATGGATTTGAAAATTTTGGAAATTGCCTCCCATACTGAAAACAAAAAAGTACTTAGCAATCCCACACATTCATCTAAAAATAAAAATCCAATTTGCGGAGACGAAATGGAAATTAGTTTAATTGTGAACAAAGACATCATTGAAGATATGGCTTATCATTGTAAGTCTTGCGTATATTGCCAAGCTTCTGTGAGTTTGCTTTCAAGAACAATTAAACATAAAAATATTCAAGAATTTAAAGAATTTTTTAATGCTGCCGAAGGTATGTTTAAAGATAGTAAATTAAATATTAAAAATAATTGGAAAGAATTTTATGAAATTTTTGATAAAAAAAATATGGCCAGAAAAGAATGTTTACTTCTTCCATTAAGAACAGTCTTAAAAGCGCTTCAGTAGACAAATTTAATGAATTCTAAATATAAAGTTTTAAAATTTAAATCTAATAAGTTTGAAGAGATTGATGATTTGATTTCTATTGAAGAACCCTTAGAAATTTCAATAAAATTTAAAGAACAAGATAAATGGGTTAGCCATATCTTATCTATCACCATGAGAACGCCGGGCCACGATGAAGATTTAGTTCGAGGTTTTTTATTTAATGAACAGATTGTTCAAAATATTACCCATATTGAATCCATAAAAAATTTTGGAGATAAAGTAGGACAATACAATATTCAAAATAAAATATTAGCAACTCTAAATAATTCTCAAAATATTAATATTACTAAAATTAAAAGAGATTTTTTAACTAATTCATCATGTGGAGTTTGTGGAAAATCTTCATTAGATGCACTTGAAATAATTAAAAAAGATAAAATTTCGTTAACAGAGCCAAAGTTAACTAAAGAAGTTATTCTTAAATCTCCAGAAATTTTAAGAAATAATCAATCAGAATTTTCTAAAACAGGCGGCATTCACGCAAGTGGATTATTTTTAAGCAATGGAGAATTAATTGCAATTAATGAGGATGTAGGTCGGCATAATGCTTTAGATAAATTAGTAGGGAATATTTTAAATAAAAAACTTCTTGATCCTAAGATACAATTTATTGCTTGTTCGGGACGTTTAAATTTTGAGCTTGTACAAAAAGTTTTAATGACAAATATTGGAATAATGATTGGAGTGGGTGCGCCAACAAGTCTCGCTATTGATTTAGCCAACAAATTTGGACTAACCTTGATAGGTTTTGTGAAAAATGACAGTTTTAATGTGTATACCAATAATCAAAAAGTAATTATAAAAGATTAATTATTTAAACAAAATGTCAAAAAATATTAGTAATCTATCTGGCAAAGTAGGTTTGAAGCATAATCTATTTCAAAAAATTTCAGAAAACGTTTTAAAGAACCATCCAAAAGATAATAAAGAGATAGCAAATGAATATAATCTGGGTGTTTCAACTGTTTATGGGGCAGAAAGCTTTTATGAATTTTTAAGACCCGCTCATCGCGAAAAGAAAGCCTTTGTTTGCAATGGTAGTGCATGTATGTGCGCTGGTACACAAGATAAATTAAAAGAGACTTTAAAAGCAAAACTGGGGCAGGACAAAGTAGGATCAATGTTTTGCTTAGGTTATTGCTATGAAAATAATGCGTTTCATTACAACGGAGAAAATTATGCTGGAAAAGACATTGAAAAAATTGATCAAATTTTAAAAGGTGAAAAAATTAAACAAGATAAATTTTTTTCAAAAAGTTACGCAACTACAAGCTTTTTAATGGATGATAAATTATCATCTATTAGCCAAGTTAAAGACCAATTATCTAAATTTCTTAAAAAAGATAAAAAAGAAATTATTAAATCTATACTAGACTCAAATCTTACTGGCAGGGGTGGCGCAGGTTTTCCAACTGGAATGAAATGGGACTTTTGTAGTAGAGAAAAAGTTAAGAAAAAATATGTTATTTGTAATGCTGATGAAGGGGACTCAGGCGCATTCTCCGATAGATATTTATTAGAAGATCAGCCACTTAAAGTTTTGTTTGCCATGATAATTTGTGGCTATGTCATTGGAAGTGATGAAGGTGTTTTATATATTAGAGGTGAGTATCCAAAATCAATCGAAGCAATTAACGGATCCATCAATGAATTAAAAAAGGCAGGTTTACTTGGAGAAAATATTTTAGGAACAGGTTTTTCTTTTGATATTTATATTTGTATTGGACAAGGCGCATATATCTGTGGTGAAGAAACAGCATTAATTGCATCTATTGAAGGTAGACGAGCTGAAGTAGATGTTAGGCCTCCATTCCCAGTTACTGAGGGCTTATATAAAAAACCAACAGTGGTGAATAATGTTGAAACGTTAGCTGCTGTTACTGGAATTTTAATTAATGGAGCTGATAAATTTGCAGCTATTGGAAATAAAAAATCTGCTGGAACAAAATTAGTATGCCTTGATAGTTTTTTTAAAAATCCTGGAGTTTATGAAATTGATATGGGCACACCGATGAAAAAAATATTTAATGATATTGGTGGAGGATATAAAGAACCCGTCAAAGCTTTTCAAATCGGCGGTCCTTTAGGTGGCGTTGTTCCTTTAAGCGAGATTGATAATTTAAATTTAGATTTTCAAGAATTTAGTGCAAAAGGTTTTATGTTAGGACATGCTAGCGTTGTTAGCATTCCTAAAGATTTTCCAATGGTGGAATATATTCATCACTTATTTGAATTTTCAGCAGAAGAGTCATGCGGCAAATGTTTCCCTGGAAGACTCGGTTCATACAGAGGAAAAGAGATGTTTGATCAAGTAAAGAAAAAGACAGCTAAAATACCCATGCAACTATTAAACGATCTATTAAAAACTATGCAAAAAGGATGTTTATGTGCGCTTTGTGGAGCGATCCCTACTCCTATCAATAATATTTTAAAATACTTCTCCAGCGAGATGAAAAATGATATTTCTGCTTAACCAATGAGTTCAGAAAAACGAAAAATAGCTTATATCGATGGAAAACCATATGAAATTGGTTCTCATCACACGTCTATTTTAAAATTTGTTAAAGGTTATTTAGGCGAAGATAAAGTTCCAACTCTTTGTGATGATCCGAATTTAGCACCCTATGGTGCTTGTAGAATTTGCTCTGTTGAAGTTGCTTTAGTCAAAGATGGACCAACCAGAGTAGTTGCATCTTGCCATACTCCTGTAGTTGAAAATCAACATATCTTTACAAATAACGATAATTTAAAAAGTCTTAGAAAGAATATTGTTGAACTCGTTTTAACAGACCATCCTATGGAATGTGGAACATGCGAGGTGAACAATAATTGTGAACTTCAAAAAGTTGCTAATGATTTAGGAATTTCAGATCACCGATATAATAATCCAAAGCAACACAAAGGTATTCCTAAAGACACTTCTCATTCTTATATGAGAATGAATTTAGACCACTGTATTAATTGCGGAAGATGCGTAAGAGCTTGCGATGAAATTCAAGGCTCATTTGTTTTAACAATGAGTGGACGTGGCTTTGAATCAAGAATTACAACAGACAATAATATGTTGTTTGGAGATTCTTCATGCGTCTCTTGTGGCGCATGTGCTCACACTTGTCCAACCGATGCAATTTCAGATATTTTTCAATCTAAGTCAGCTGCAGTAGATAAAAAAGTTAGAACGACTTGTTCATATTGTGGCGTTGGATGTAATCTTGAAGCATCTATTAAAGATAACAAAGTTGTATCCATTGATACTCCTAAAGAAACAGAGGTGAATGCAGGTCACACTTGTATCAAAGGTAGATATGCATTTGGTTTTTATGATCATCCAGATAGATTAAGAACACCATTAATAAAAAGAAATGGAAAATTTGAACCTGCTTCTTGGGACGAAGCTTATGATTTTATTAAAAAAGAATTAAATCGAATTATTAAAGATCACGGTCCAGATGCAATTGCAGGTATCTCTTCTGCAAGATGTACTAATGAAGAAAATTATTTATTCCAAAAAATGATTAGAGCCGTAATCGGTACAAACAGTGTGGATTGTTGTGCTAGAATTTGTCATTCACCAACTGCTTGGGGTATGCAACAAACATTTGGAACGGGAGCCGCTACGAACTCTACAGAAGATATTTATCACGCAGATTTATTTTTGGTGATCGGAGCAAATCCTACAAATGCTCACCCAGTCACTGGAGCTAAAATTAAACAACAAGTCATGAAGGGTAAAAAATTAATTGTTTTGGACCCTGTTACTACAGAACTTGCTAAACTTGCGGATTATCACATCAAATTAAAACCAGGAACGAACGTTGCTGTTCTAAACATGATGCTTCATTTCATACTTAAAGAGAAATTATATAATGTAGATTTTGTAAGAGATAGAACTGAAGGTTTTGAAAATTTCATTAAAGAAATAGAAAGACAAGACGTTGACGAACTAGCAAAAATTGCTGGAGTAGATAAACAATTAGTTAAAGAAGCAGCCATTGCTTATGCTACTGCAAAAAATTCAATGGAGTTTCATGGTTTAGGGGTTACTGAACATGAACAGGGTTCAAAAACAGTAATGTTAATTGCAGATCTTGCAATGATCACCGGAAATATTGGAAGAAAAGGCGTTGGAGTAAATCCTCTTAGAGGACAAAATAACGTTCAAGGAGCAGCTGATATGGGATGTCAACCACATCAAGGCGCTGGATATTTTAATGTAGCTGATGAAAAAAATCAAAAATTCTACAGTGAAAAATATGGAGTTACCCATCCAACTAAACCAGGTTTAAAAATTCCTGAAATGTTTGAGGCCGCAATTAAAAAAGAATTAAAAGCCGTTTGGATTATAGGTGAAGATATTGTTCAAACAGATCCTAATAGTTCGCATGTAATTGAAGCTATGGAGTCATTAGAATTTTTAGTTGTTCAAGAAATATTCATGAGCGAAACTGCAAAACTTGCAACCGTAGTATTGCCAGGAACTACATTCTTAGAAAAAGATGGAACCTTTACTAATACGGAAAGAAGAATTCAAAGAGTGAACAGAGCAGTACCGCCTTTACCAGGAACTAAAACAGATGCAGTTATTGTTACACAAATGATGCAAAAATTAGGATTTAACCAACCAAACTATGATGCAGATGAAGTGTTAAAAGAAATTGCAGATATAGTTCCTTTCTTCAAAGGAGTTACTAGAGAAAGACTTGGTAAATTTGGTTTACAATGGCCTGTTCAAGAAGATGGAACGGATACTAAAATTTTACATACCCAAACTTTCAAATTTGGAAAAGGTCGACTTAAAAACTTTGACTGGAAAGAGTCCGCAGAGATTACAGCTAATCAAAAAGAATATCCTTTGATACTAACTACAAGTCGTGCGTTACAACATTATAATTGCGGAACAATGACAAGAAGAACAAATAACATTGATATTATGGATGAAGATATTCTTTTAATTCATCCAAAGGATGCAGCAGAAAGAGATTTAATCACAGGAGATTTTGGAAGATTATTTTCTGGAAGAGGTAAAGTGGATCTAAAAGTAGAAGTGACAGATAAAGTTAAACAAGGTGTTGTTTTTACAACTTTTCACTTTCCAGAACACATGGTTAATATGGTGACTGGTCACGGAAAAGATGAAGAAACTATGTGCGCAGAATATAAAGTTTCTTCAGTAGAAGTTAAGAAAATTTCAAATCGTTTTGAGCCAAAAGAAAAAGAAAACGAATATCAAGTTCAAGTTAAATAATCTTAAATCAATAACTAGAGTTATTTTACCCAGTTAGTTGGGTAATTTTTTTTTAAAATAAATCTATTTAAGATAATTGCATAAATTATAATTATTATTGATCCTAAAATAATTGGGTTTATTAAAAATTGATAAGATGCTCCACCAAGAATTATAAATATTGGATTACCACCAGCCGGAGGGTGTGTGACTCCTAATAATATCATTAGAAATATTCCAAGTCCCACTGCGACAGAAATCTGTAAAAATAAATAGTGCTGCTCTATGGTAAAAAAATTTAAAGCTAATACGCCAACTAATGAAGTAATAAAATGACCAAAAAATACGTTTTTTGGCTGAGAAAAAGGGCTTTCAGGATAACCAAAAACTAAGACCATGGATGCTCCAAAAGAGCCAACAAGAAATAAACCATACTGAGTTTTAAAACTTAAAAATGAGAGAGTGCCGATTGTGATGATTGAAAATATTTTTGCAATTAACGCTTTTTTAAAATTTTCTTTTATTAAATTAATCATTTTTTATAAATTATTATCATAAATTCAAAATATCCTCGGTTAATTAATTACTTCTCCTAAAAGTTGTAAACAGATCAAAGTTTCCTCATATTTTATTATTTATGCTGCCCATTAATTATTTGTATATAGATTTTTTACAGTTATAATTTTTAATAAATCAAAAAATAAGGGAGCAATTAATGGTTAATAAATACATAAAGAAAATTACTTCTGCATTAAGCGTGGCAGTTTTCTTTACATCAATAGTATTGCCGGGAAATTTATTTGCGCAAACAAAAGAGACGCAATATTTTCCTATACCAAGTAGTCGTGTAGGTCCTTACTCAGCAATGGGCACAGGTTACTATGGCGCACAAATTGACTATATGAACTATGTCAATGCGACTGGTGGTGTAAATGGAGTTATGCTGACATGGCAAGAGTGCGAAACAGAATATAACGCAGCAAAAACAGTAGAATGTTATCAAAGACTTATGACTAAAGATGGTCAGAAGATGGTAGTATTCGATACACTTGGAACACCTGGTGCTTACGCAGTTATTAATCGTATGGCAGAGGACAAAGTTGTTTTGGCTCAGTATGGATATGGAAGAACAGACGCTGCTGATGGCACAGTTTGGCCTTGGGTATTTAATGCTGCAAGTAGTTATTGGTCACAAATCGCAGTAAAATTAAGATGGATGGCTGAACTTGAGGGTGGCGGACCCGAAAAATTAAAGGGCAAAAAAATAGTTCACCTTCACATTGATACTGCCTACGGACGTGAACCACTTCCAACAATGAGAAGACTTGCTAAGGAATGGGGATTTACATTAGTAGAAATTGCTATTGCTCCTCCAGGATTAGAGCAACAATCTCAGTGGTTACAAATCAGACAAGAAAAACCTGATTGGGTAACTTTTTGGGGTGCAGGTTCTGGAATGAATTCAACAGCTATGACAAATGCTGCTAGAATAAATTTCCCAAGAACAAAAATGATGTACGTTACTTTCGGTGGAGCTGAGGAGGATATGATTCCTGCTGGTGACTCTGCTAACGGAACATATGTTGTTTCTAATGCGCTTCCTGGAAAAAATTATCCTTTAATTAAAAATATTCAGGAAAAAGTTTACAAAGCTGGAAAAGGAAATATGGCTGATCCAAATCGAGTTGGTACTGCTTATTACAACAGAGGCTTAGGTGCTTCTATTTTGTGGGTTGAAGCATTAAGAAATGCACAAAAAATGCACAATAAAGTTGGAAAAGCTGTTACTAGCGAAGAGTTTAGAGCCGGGTACGAAGCTATAAACCTGACAGAGGCTAGAATGAAAGAACTTGGCATTGAAGGCATGTTAGCTCCATTTGCTCTTTCTTGTTCACAACATGAAGGTGCGGGTAAATTTGCTTTAATGCAATGGGATGGAAAAGCTCAAGCTTTCAAAAAAGTTAGGGATTGGACAGGACCTAATGATCCAGCTGCTATAAGAGCACAGATCGTAGAGTCAGCGGCTAAGTACGCTGAGGAAAACAAAATTACACCTAAAAAGTGTAGTTAATCCTTAAATTAATAAATTTAATTTGGGGGATGTTAATTATTTTAAATATTTAAAATAGTTTACACCCCCAAATTTAATATCTAAATTGCACAAAAAAAATAATACAGAATTTTAATGGGGAAAGATTCTAAGAACATATTAGAGGTTAAAAATATCGAAGTAGTTTACGATAATGTAATTTTAGCACTTCATAATGTTTCTCTAAATGTCCCACGTGGAAAAATTGTAGCTCTACTAGGAGCTAATGGAGCAGGAAAAAGCACAACTCTAAAATCAATATCAACAATGCTTGCTTCTGAAAGAGGCAAAGTTACAAAAGGAACAATTAATTACGACGGTAAAGAAATTAAAGATCAAACTCCTTCAGAAATGGTTGGACTTGGAATGGTGCAAGTTCTTGAGGGCAGAAGATGTTTTGGACATTTAACTGTTGAAGAAAATATTATTGCCGGTGCATATTCAAGAAAATTATCAAGAGGCGATTTAAATCAAGAGCTTGAAAAAATTTACAGTTATTTCAAAAGACTTAAAGAAAGAAGAAAAAGCCAAGCTGGATTTACGTCAGGAGGGGAGCAGCAAATGGTTGCGGTGGCAAGAGCAATGATGACAAAGCCTAAAATGCTTTTACTAGACGAACCATCTATGGGTCTAGCACCTCAATTAGTTGCTGAAATATTTAATATTGTAAAAATGTTAAATGAAAAAGAAGGAGTTAGTATTTTGCTAGCTGAACAAAATACAAATATCGCTCTTAAGAATTCAGACTATGGATATATTATTGAAACTGGAAAAGTAATGTTAGAAGGATCAGCAAAAAGTTTATTAGGAGATAATAAGGTAAAAGAACTGTATTTAGGAATTTCAAAAGGAAAAAGATTGAATTTTAGAGACGCAATTAAGGATAGTGAGAAAAAAAATAAATAATGGCAACAAGGAAGAAAGTTAAGAAAAAAATTATTAAAAAAAGAAAAAAAATAGCTATGACACAAGGTAGAAAATTTAAAATTGGAAAACCTATATTAGAAGTTAAAAATATTTCTCTAAGTTTTGGAGGCGTTAAAGCTATTACTAATATTTCTTTTAACGTTTTAGAGCATGAAATAAGAGCGCTAATAGGTCCAAATGGTGCAGGAAAAAGCTCTTTGCTTAACTGTATAAACGGAATTTATAAGCCTCAAGAAGGAAAAATATTATTTAAAGGTGAAGTTTTAGATAAAATTACTCCTAATATCATTGCGCAAAAAGGAATTTCTAGAACTTTTCAAAACCTTGCTCTTTTTAAAAGAATGTCTGTATTAGATAATATTTTAGTAGGTAGAAAATTACATTCAAAGGCTAACTTTTTCGAGGTAGCCTTTCAGCTTCCAAGAGCATTAAAAGAAGAAAAACAGAATAGAGAAAAATGTGAAGAAATTATTAAATTTTTAGAAATAGAAAATATTAAAAATACTCCTGTTGGCAAACTTCCTTACGGTCTACAAAAAAAAGTTGAATTAGGACGAGCTCTAGCAACAGAAGCCAGTGTGCTGTTGCTTGATGAGCCAATGGCTGGAATGAACGTTGAAGAAAAAAGAGACATGTGTAGATTTATCTTAAAGGTAAATGATGAGCTTGGAACAACTATAGTTTTAATTGAACATGATATGGGGGTTGTTATGGATATATCTGATAGAGTTGTAGTTCTTGACTATGGAAAAATTATTGGTGATGATGTGCCAGATAAAGTTAGATCTGACAAAAAAGTTATAGATGCTTATTTAGGAGTTGCCCATGACTGATTCAATTCTATTCTTCTTCGAAGTTCTTGTGGGTGGATTATTATCGGGTACAATGTATTCGTTAGTAGCCCTTGGTTTTGTTCTTATTTACAAAGCATCTTCAACTTTTAATTTTGCACAAGGTGCTATGGTGTTCTTTGCGGTACTTTCATTCGTTGGATTTATGGAATATGGAATGCCATTCGGAGTTGCTTTTTTTGCTGTAGTTCTTTTAATGATAGTAGTTGGTTTGTTGACTGAAAGATTGGTGCTTCGACCATTAATGAATCAAAGTGAAGATACAGTTTTGATGGCAACAATTGGTCTTGGGTTTGTACTTGAGGGGCTTGCTCAAGCGAAATGGGGTGTTGAAGTTAGAAAATTAAGTCTTGGAATTGGAGACTTTCCTATTCCGTGGATTGCAGATAATTTAAAATTATTTATTAGTGCTCTTGATTTAACAGCAGGTCTTGTTGCCTTTGGAATGATTGTGCTTTTGACTCTTTTATTTAAGTACACAAAAATTGGACTTGGACTACGAGCAGTTGCTGATGATCCAGGAGCTGCAAGTTCTATTGGAATTCCTTTAAAGCATATCATGCTGCTCGTTTGGTCTGCTGCAGGGGTCGTTGCCTTAGTTGCTGGAATGATGTGGGGAGCAAGAGCAGGTGTTCAATTTGCTCTTATTGAACTTGCATTAAAAGCCTTACCAGTTCTAATTATTGGCGGATTTTCATCAATTCCTGGAGCAATTGTTGGTGGTTTGCTTGTAGGTGCCGTAGAAAAAATTTTAGAAGTTTATATTGGGCCTTTCTTTAAAGGCGGGATCGAAGCTTGGGCACCGTATATGCTATCAATTTTATTTTTACTGTATAGACCAGAAGGTTTATTTGGAGAGAAAATAATTAGGAGAGTTTAATTTATGAAACCAGTTTTTATGAGATACACTAGGAATGATATTATAAATTTTGTCGTTTTACTGGTGATAGGTTTTTTAGTAATCCCTAATGTTATCAAAGCAGATTATTGGTACACTTCAATTTTAATACCTTGGTTATGTCTGACTATTGCAGCATTGGGTCAGAATATTGTTATGGGTTATACGGGGCAGTTATCTTTAGGGGCAGCTGGATTTATGTGTGCAGGTGCCTACGCTTGTTACAATATGATGCTTCGAATACCGGAAATGCCTTTTTTAGGCGCATTAGTTTTATCAGGATTAATTGCAGCGGTTCTTGGAATTATATTTGGACTACCCAGTCTTAGAATTAGAGGAATTTACTTAATGGTTGCAACATTAGCTTCGCAGTTTTTTATTGTTTGGGTCATAGACAAATTTGGCTGGTTTAAAAACTACGACGTATCTGGATCAACTACTTTTCAAAAAATTAATATAAATGGAGTAGCGTTTACTAGTGGATATATGATGTATCTACTGGTGGCAGTGGTTGTGATCATAGTAACCATTCTAGCAATTAATATGGCCAGAGGTTCTACTGGCAGAAATTGGATGGCAGTTAGAGATATGGATATAGCTGCAGAGTCTATGGGCGTTTCTCTTTTGAAAACTAAGTTACAAGCATTTGCAATTAATGCTTTTTTATGTGGTATCGCAGGAGTTCTGTATACTTATACCTATTTAAAAACTGTTGAGCCATTTGCTGCTTTTAATATCAGTTTATCTTTTAAGATTATGTTTATGGCAATCATTGGTGGACTTGGAACAATTTCTGGCGCATTTATCGGTGCGGCATTTATTTTACTTTTTCCAGTTGTGCTAAATGCTATTGGCAACAATGTATTCCACGGTATGATTGATGCAACAATCATAAGTTCCATTGAGCAAGTTGTATTTGGTGGATTAATCATAACATTAATGATTTTTGAGCCGCTTGGATTTGCAAAATTATGGGAAACCTTAAAACAAAAAGTACTAAGAAAAAAATCTTAATTTATTTCATTACCGCAATTGTCATTACGGTTGTTATTTTAATAATAATAGTTTTTGCAACTCAAAAATCTGCACTAGAAAAATGTGCTGATGCTGGTCATATCTACATTTGGGGCGAGCAAAATAAGGCTTATATAAACAAGAGTTTTAAGGAAAAAATGAATGATAATAAAAGTTTTAAAGATTTTCCTTATACTAAATTATTTGGAATTTGTGATCAAAGTCAAAAACAATACCCAGAAATGTTTAAAGAAAAATGGGGAAGGTAATAATTTTTATAAACCAACAATCTTGCCGTTAATATAGTCAATATTTTCAGCGGAAGGTTTTTTAGACAATCCTGGCATAGTCATTATATTTCCACAAATTACGACAATAAATTCAGCTCCAGCAGAAAAACGAATTTCACGTACAGTAATACTGTGATTTGAAGGAGCTCCTCTTAACTTTGGATCTGTAGAAAATGAACTTTGAGTTTTAGCAATACAAACTGGAAAATGTCCATAACCTGAATTCTGTAAATTTTGAATTTGTGTTTTTACTTTATCATCCATCGTTACTTCACTTGCTCTATAAATTTTTTTTGCAATTTTATTAATTTTTTCAATTAATGTATCCTTATCTTCATACGCATATTGCATTTTTTGTTTAGAATTTTCACATAATTCAACTACTATCTTTGCAAGATCAATAGCTCCTTTGCCACCATCTCCCCAATGAGATGAAAGAACTGTTTTAACATTTAATTTTTTCATTCTTTCAAAAACTAACTGAATTTCTGCTGGGGTATCGCTTGTAAATTTATTAATAGCTACAACACATGGTAAATTAAAAACTTTAGTCATATTTTCAACATGACGTTCTAAATTAACAAGCCCTTTATCAAGAGCAGAGATGTCTTCTTTTGTTAAGTTAGAAAGTTCTGCGCCGCCGTGATATTTAATTGCGCGAATTGTTGCAACTAATACTGTTGCTGAAGGATGTAGACCAGATTTTCTGCATTTGATGTCTATAAATTTTTCAGCACCCAAGTCAGCACCAAAGCCAGCTTCTGTAACTACATAATCAGCAATTTTTAATGCAGCCTTTGTAGCAATTATAGAATTGCAACCATGTGCAATATTTGCAAATGGACCTCCGTGTACAAAGGCAGGATTATTTTCTAAAGTTTGTACTAAATTTGGAGCTAATGCATCTTTTAAAAGTGCCGTCATTGCACCAACAGCCTTTAAATCTTTTGCAAGGACGGGTTGATTTTTATTATTATAAGCTACAACAATTTGTCCGATACGTTTTTTTAAATCTTCAACTGATGTTGAAAGGCAAAAAATCGCCATGATCTCAGAGGCAGCAACGATGTCAAAACCTCCTTCGTGAGGAAATCCTTCTTTTTTTTCATTTAATCCTAAAGTAATTTTACGTAGAGCTCGATCGTTCATATCTACCGTACGTTTCCATTGAATAGTTTTGATATCAATTCCTAATTCATTTCCGTGATAAATGTGATTATCCAACATTGCTGCTAGCAAATTATGAGCGGCTGCAATTGCAGCAAAATCGCCTGTAAAATGTAAATTAATATCTTCCATGGGTACAATTTGAGCTAGTCCACCACCAGCAGCACCGCCTTTAATGCCAAACACAGGACCTAAAGAAGGTTCCCGTAAACAAATCATAGTTTTTTTTCCAATACAATTTAGGGCATCACCTAATCCCACCGTTGTTGTAGTTTTTCCTTCTCCAGCAGGAGTTGGACTAATAGCCGTAACTAGAATTAATTTTCCATCTTTATTATTTTTTAATTTATCTAAGTAAGAAAATGAGATTTTCGCTTTATATCGACCATAATTTTCAAGATCTTCTTCTGGAATATCTAAACGATTTTTCGCTATCTCAGATATTTTGAGCATTTTTGCTTTTTGGGCTATTTCAATATCGCTTGGCATAATTTCTTTTAATTGTTTTTAAGCATTAATGAGATCACAGCGTTTGTACGTTCTTTTAAAAGATACTAGAAAAATAATAGCAATTAATGCGTGTATTAACTTTCTCTTCTATTATTTCAAATTTATATTTGATAATAGACTTGTTCAATAATTTTTTAAATTAGTTTTAATTTTTTTAAAAGTTATCCAGAATGATATTAGGGTCAGTAATTGATAGCGATATAAACGAAAAGAGAATAGCAATTTCTTTAGACACAGTTAAAAAATACATTTCTAATGGGTTTTCTGTTCAATTAGAAAAAGATTTTGGAAAAAACTCGAATATTAATGATGAAGAATTGCAAAAATTAGGAGCAAAAATAACAACTAAAGAAGAAATTTATAGGACTTCAGATATTGTTATAAAAATTAATTGTCCAACCGATTCTGAAATTTCATTAATAAAAGAAGGTACAGCATTGATCGGCAGTTTTTTCCCACACTTAAATAAAGATAAAATTAATAAACTTTTAAAAAAAAATATTAAAATATTCTCTTTGGAGTTGCTTCCAAGAATTACTAGAGCACAGTCCATGGACATTTTGTCATCACAAGCAAATTTAGCTGGTTATAAAGCAGTTATAGACTCGGTTTATGAATTTAATAAAGCAGTTCCAATGATGATGACGGCTGCAGGAACAATAACGCCAGCAAAATTTTTTGTGGTAGGAGCAGGTGTAGCTGGGCTCCAAGCGATTGCTACAGCAAAAAGATTAGGAGGCGTTGTGTCTGCAACAGATGTTAGGCTTGCTTCAAAAGAACAAGTCGAAAGTTTAGGTGGAAAATTTGTTTTTGCAGAAAGTTCAAAAAACTTAGAAACAAGCGGGGGTTACGCAAAAGAATTAGATGCTGAAGATAAAAAGAAACAAGAGGAGTTATTAAAAACAACAATCAAAAATCAGGATATTGTTATTTGTACAGCTTTAATTCCAGGTAAAAAAGCTCCAAGAATTGTTACAGAAGAAATGGTTAAATCGATGAAGAGCGGTTCAGTAATTTGTGATTTAGCGGTTGAGCAAGGGGGTAACTCAGCATTTTCTGAGCCAGGTAAAGTTGTAGTTGTAAATGGTGTTAAAATTATAGGATATAAAAATTTTCCAAGTAGAATTTCAGAAAGCGCATCTATTTTATTTGCAAAGAATATTTTAAATTTTTTAGAAATTATTTATGACAAAGTTGGGAAAAAATTAAAAATAGATGAAAACGATGAAATTATTAAAGCAGTTTATATTAATAAGGAGATTAACTAATGGAAATTGATCCAATTATTTTTAGATTTGCAATTTTTATTTTATCTATTTTTGTAGGCTATTATGTAGTTTGGAGTGTAACACCAGCTTTGCATACACCACTCATGTCAGTGACGAATGCAATTTCATCAGTGATTATTGTAGGAGCATTAGTTGCTGTAGGCCTTTCTCCAATCACACAAGGTTTTTTTGGCAAGTTTCCAGGAATTCTTGGAATTTTACTCGCTTCAATAAATATATTTGGTGGCTTCTTGGTAACTCAAAGAATGCTGAAAATGTATAAAAAAAATAAAAAGAAATGATTTCAGCAAATATTACAGCATCGTTATATTTACTTACCGGCATTTTATTTATTATGGCTTTAAGAGGCCTTTCTTCTCCAGAAACTTCAAGAACAGGAAATTTTTTTGGAATTTTAGGAATGTCACTTGCAATAATTGTTACTCTTTTATCGTTAGGAGATATTAACCAAATTAAAGAAAATATTTTTTATATTTTAGCTCCAATCATTATAGGAGGATTAATAGGAGGGTTAATTGCTTTTAGAGTTTCAATGACTGCAATGCCCCAATTAGTTGCTGGTTTTCACAGTCTAGTAGGTCTTTCAGCAGTCCTTGTTGGGATTGTAGCATTTTATAATCCTTCATCATTTGGAATAGGACAAGTTGGAAACATTAAAACTTTATCTCTAATTGAAATGTCCTTGGGAGTTGCAATTGGAGCTATAACATTTTCTGGTTCTTGTATTGCGTTTTTAAAACTTCAAGGATTGATGTCAGGAAGTCCTATAACATTTAAAGGACAGCATCTTATAAATTTATTTATAGGACTATTAATAATTTTTTTAATATTTTCTTTTACAAAATTACAATCTGAAAATTTATTTTGGGCAATTATAATTATTTCAACTCTGATTGGTTTTTTAATTATTATTCCTATAGGAGGCGCAGATATGCCAGTCGTTGTTTCAATGTTAAATTCTTATTCTGGTTGGGCCGCTGCTGGTATCGGTTTTACCTTAGAAAATATTGCTCTTATTATTACTGGCGCTTTAGTTGGATCTTCAGGGGCTATTCTTTCTTATATTATGTGCAAGGGAATGAACCGTTCATTATTTAATGTTATTCTTGGCGGTTTTGGTGGCGACACCTCATCTACAACTGTTCAAAAAAATACTAAACCCGTTAAACAAGGAGGAGCTGATGATGCTGCTTTTTTAATGAAGAACGCTTCTTCAGTTATTATTGTTCCAGGCTATGGAATGGCAGTAGCACAAGCGCAACATGCTCTTCGTGAGATGGCTGATAAATTAAAAAAATTAGGAGTAAAAGTTTCATATGCTATCCATCCCGTTGCTGGAAGAATGCCGGGACATATGAATGTTTTATTAGCCGAAGCTAATGTTCCATATGATGAAGTATTTGAACTTGAGAATATTAATAATGATTTTTCTAATTCGGATGTTGCATTTGTTATCGGCGCTAATGATGTAACTAATCCTGCGGCAAAAACTGATCCAAAAAGCCCAATTTTTGGCATGCCAATTCTTGATGTTGAAAAATCAAAATCTGTATTATTTGTAAAAAGAGGAATGGCCGCTGGCTATGCTGGAGTTGATAATGAACTTTTTTATAAAGATAATACTTTGATGCTATTTGCGGACGCAAAAAAAATGGTAGAGGATATAATTAAAAATCTTGATTAATCGCTAATCTATTCGCCAGTATTGATAAGACCACCTCGTTTTCTAGCTCCTTCAAAAGAAACTAAAAAAACAACAATAGCAATGAATGCATACACTCCATTCAAGATAATAGATTTTAAAAAATAATTAGTATTAAAATTATTATTAAATAAAACTTCTCGCATTCCTTCAAAGACATAAGTTTGTGGAAATGATAATGAAAGCCATCTGATCCACTCAGGCAATATTTCAACTGGATAATAAACAGCGCTTAATGGGGCTAATGTAAAAATAGCACCCCACGCTAAGCTTTCAGCAGAAACACCAAAGCGAATAATTGCTGCTATAATAAAGATTCCTAGTATCCATCCAGTCATTAACAAACTTGAAAAAAATAACATTAGACTAATTCCCATTTGAAATAATGAAAAAGAATAAAGAGGAATCGCAAGTAGAGCTGCTGGAATAATTGCAATAATTGTTCTTATAAAACTAATGGTCATTAATGACAAAACCATTTCTAAAGGTCTAAGAGGACTGACAAATAATTGTCCTAAGTTTCTTGACCATATCTCTTCTAAAAAAGACAAAGAAAAACCTAGCTGACTTCTAAATAAAACATCCCATAACAAAACTCCGGCGATTAAAACTCCGCCTATTTGTAATGTGGTGTCGTTAGAATTTGTTAAATGCTTTGAAATTAATCCCCATAAAATCATTTGGAATGTTGGCCAATACATCAATTCTAAAATTCTAGGAAAAGAAGTTTTGATTAAATAAAAATATCTAACGACCAGCGCAAAAATTCTAATTATTGATTTCATGAATTATTCTTGTCCCTTGCAATTTTAAGAAAAACATCTTCTAATTTCTTCTTTCCATACTTTTTTAAAAGGCTGTTAGGGGACCCTTGATCTGTAATTTTTCCATTCTTCATCATAATGACTGAGTCACAAAGTCTAGTAACTTCTTCCATGTTATGACTTGCGAGAATGATAGCGGTATTATGTTTTTTGCAAAATTTTTCAAAGAAAGTTCTAACACGATCAGCGGTATCAGGGTCTAATGAAGCTGTGGGCTCATCTAAAAATAATATTTCGGGATCATTAATTACAGCTTTACCTAGAGATACCCTAGTTTTTTGACCAGAAGATAATTCTCCAACTTTAGAGTCTAGTAAGTTTTCAAAATCTAATTCTCTTGCAACATTTTTAATTTTATTATTTATATTTTTAATTCCATATAGCATTCCATAGACAAATAAATTTTGTCTAACTGTTAATTTTTTAGGCAAATCAACATATGGAGAAGAGAAATTAATTTTATTTAAAATTTTATATCTATCTTTTGCAATATCTGTTGATAATATTTTGACACTTCCAGATGTAGGAGTTAATAAACCTAGCAACATTGTTATGGTTGTAGTTTTTCCAGCACCATTAGCTCCCAAAATTCCTTTTATTTCTCCTCGTTTTAAATCAAATGAAATATTTTTAACAGCGAGGTGATTTTTAAATTTTTTTGATAAATTTCGAACCTCGATTATATTTTCACTCATAATATGCAGCTCTTCTTAACCTTTCGTTAATTGCTTTGCCTAAATCTTTATTAGGAATTTTATTAACACTTATAGATTTAAATTTTTTATTTTTTATAATTCTTAATGTGTTAAAGAAATTTTTTGCAGCTTCTTTTAAACTTCCCCGAGTACTTAAGTTAAAAGTGCTTTGATTGCTATAATTTTTATTACCGAATGTAATTAAAGCTCCTTCTTTAGTAGCTTTTTCCCTATTCATATAAATAGGCATGCCAGGAGAGTAATGCAGACCTATTTGTCCAGGAGATTTGATAATTTTGTTTTTATTGTCAGATAATTTCATTTTTAGAAATTTACCTATAACTTCAGAGGAAATTCCTCCTTCTCTTAATATTTTCGGTTTTGTTGTTAAATCAATAACCGTTGATTCAATACCAATTTTACAAGGACCTCCATCTATAATCATTTTAAGACTGGTACCAAATTCTTCAGCAACATGTTTTGCAGTTGTAGGACTTAAAGATTTTGATCTATTAGCGCTTGGAGCGGCAAGTGGACAATTCAAAATATTTAATAATTTTATTGTATTCTTTTCATTAGGTATCCTAACTGCAATTGTAGCAAGACCTTTGTTTGCAAGTTTAGATATTTTTGATGTTCTTTTTTTTTTAAGTACGTAAGTTAATGGCCCAGGTGAAAATTTTTTTACGAGTTTTAGGAAGTTTTTATTAACAATTGCTTCTTTTTTTATTTTTTCAATATTTTTAAAATGAACAATCAGAGGATTGTTTGCTGGTCTTTTTTTTAGAGAAAAAATCTTTTTTACAGCTTTAGTATTATAAGCGTTTGCAGCAAGCCCATAGACTGTTTCGGTCGGTACAGCAATGACGTCTCCTTTTTCTATGGCAATCTTGGCTTTGTTTAAATTATTATTTGTCGGTTTATAAATATTTGAATAGATATTTTTCATTAATTATTTAATATAAAAGAGTAATTCTTAAAAATGATACTTATATGAAAAAATCTAGCATTTCTCCAGATATTACAAAGTTATCCTTTGAGGAAGCATTGGAGCAATTAGAAGAAATTGTTAGCAAGTTAGAAGATGGCTCCATTAATTTAGAAGAATCCATCGAAGAATATACACGAGGTGTTCATCTTAAAAATCATTGTGAAAATAAATTAAAAGAAGCAACTTTAAAAGTAGAGCAAATCACTATTGATAAAGACGGGAAATTCTCAACAAAGGAATTTAATAAAAATTCCTAAGAATGAACGTCACTGAAAAAAATATTGGCAAAGTTGCAAAAGACGTTGATATTTTCTTAAAAAAATTTCTCAGTAAGAAAAAACAACAGAGCAAACTTTATCATGCAATAAAGTACGGTTTATTTTCAGGAGGGAAAAAATTTAGATCTTATTTAGTAATTAATTCAGGAAAATTATTTAATTTAAATTATAAAAATTTAATAGTTATTGGTGCGGCAGTAGAGTGTATGCATTCTTATTCACTCATTCATGACGATTTACCCAGTATGGACAATGATGATTACAGAAGAGGAAAAAAAAGTACGCATAAAGTTTTTGGAGAGTCCACAGCAATTCTTGCCGGTAATTCACTATTAACTCTAGCATTTGAGATTTTAACCTCTAATCAACTAAATTCTAATTATAAAGTTAAATCAGATTTAGTTTATTCACTTGCATCATCAGCAGGCTATACTGGAATTGCCGGTGGTCAATTTTTAGATCTTAAATTTGAAAAAATGAAAGTGAATAAGAATTTAATTGTTGATATGCAAAATAAAAAAACAGGTGAGTTAATAAGTTTTTGTTTAGAAAGTGCAGCAATTTTATCTGGTAAAAATTCACATAGAAAATTTTTAAAAAATATTGGTATGGATCTTGGTTTATTATTTCAAATTACAGATGATCTGCTGGATATATTTGGAGATACAAAAAAAATTGGAAAACCTACAAGAAGAGATAATCAAAAAGGCAAAGCTACAATCATTAAAAATATTGGTGTGAATAAAACAATTGAATTTTGTTATAAGTTAGTGGATTCAATCACCGAAAGACTTAAAAATAAATATAGAACAAGAGCAGATAGCTTGATAGATTCTGTAAACTTTTTGTTAAGAAGAGAACACTAATGTTAAACACACCATTGCTTGATAAAATTAAAAATCCACAGGATCTTAAAAAATTAAAAATATCAGAACTTAAAACCTTAGCAAATGAGTTAAGAGCAGAATTAATCGATGCAGTTTCAGTTACCGGAGGACACCTTGGAGCAGGCCTTGGTGTTGTTGAGCTTACTATTGCAATTCATTATCTTTTTGACACTCCAAAAGACAGATTGGTATGGGACGTAGGACACCAAGCATATCCTCATAAAATTTTAACAGAACGAAGAGATAGAATTAGAACATTAAGAAAAGGTGGAGGACTATCAGGATTTACAAAAAGATCTGAAAGCATTTATGATCCATTTGGCGCAGCCCATAGTTCAACTTCAATATCAGCATCTTTAGGAATGGCAGTTGCAAGAGATTTAGATGATAGAAATAATAATGTAATTGCTGTTATTGGTGATGGAGCCATGAGTGCAGGAATGGCTTATGAGGCCATGAATAACGCAGGCTCTATGAAATCGAGATTAATCGTTATTTTAAATGATAATGATATGTCCATTGCACCTCCTGTTGGTGCTATGAGATCTTATCTTGCAAAATTATTATCTGGAAAAACTTACATAGGATTTAGAGGGTTTTTAAAAAAAATTGCATCATTATTTCCAAGATCAATCAAAACCAGAGCCGCAAGATTTGAGGAATACTTTAGAGGACTTGCTGTTGGTGGAACTTTATTTGATGAACTAGGTTTTTATTATGTGGGTACGATTGATGGACATAATTTTGATCAATTAATACCTGTTTTAAAAAATGTAAGAGACTCTAGTCATCAAGGCCCTTTCTTAGTTCATGCAATTACCCAAAAAGGAAAAGGTTATATTCCTGCTGAAAATTCAGAGGATAAATATCATGGTGTTAATAAATTTGATGTAGTGACAGGCGCGCAAGTCAAATCAACAGTTAACACTCCAACATTTACAAAAGTTTACGGAGATACGCTTGCTAAACACGGAGAGATCGATAGTAAAATTGTTGCAATTACAGGAGCAATGCCATCAGGAACCGGCGTTGATATATTTGCAAAAAAATTTCCTACACGTACATTTGATGTTGGAATTGCTGAACAACATGCAGTTACATTTGCAGCAGGACTTGCAACAGAGGGATATAAACCTTTTGCGACTATTTATTCAACATTTTTACAAAGAGCATATGATCAAGTAGTTCATGATGTTGCTATTCAAAATCTTCCTGTTCGATTTGCAATTGATCGAGCAGGGTTAGTTGGCGCAGATGGACCAACCCATGCAGGTTCATTTGATATTACTTACCTTGCAACACTCCCAAATTTCGTAGTAATGGCACCAAGCGATGAGGCGGAACTTGTTCGAATGATTAATACTGCAGTAACTATTAACGACAGACCTTCCGCATTTAGATATCCAAGAGGAAATGGTTATGGAGTAGAACTTCCAAGTATTAAAGAGACTATCGAAATTGGAAAAGCAAAAGTTATTCAAGAAGGAAAACAAGTTTGTCTATTAAGCTTAGGTACAAGATTAGAAGAGTGTAAAATTGCAGCTAGTGAATTAAAGAATAAAGGAATTTCAACTACGATTATTGATGCAAGGTTTGCAAAACCATTAGATAAAGAATTAATTTTAAAATCTGCAAATACTCATGAAGTATTAATCACAATTGAAGAAGGTTCTATCGGTGGATTTGGTTCACATGTTGCAAATTTATTAGCCGAGCATGGAGTTTTTGATAAAGGACTCAAATTTAGATCGATGATACTTCCTGATGTATTTATAGATCAAGACACTCCAGAGAGAATGTATGACGTTGCAGGTTTAAACGCTAAGCACATTGTTAAAAAAGTTTTAGAGGTTTTCTTTAGTAAAGACGGAATAAGAATTATTAAGTAAATTTTAATTAATATCCACATACACCCTTAAAAGTAGAAAATTTGATTCAAAATAGAATCAAAAAGGAATCAAAACGAGAACATTGAAACTTTGAATTACGAGATATCCACAGCAAATTTCTTTAGAGTCTCCATAGGTATGATCTCCAAAGTCTTCATATGAGTTCTTCTAAGGTAAATTTTGCACCCGTGACCAGCATCAATAGCTCTTTTTACCCAACTTGCACAAACACACCAATTATCTCCATTCCTTAACCCTTCAAATCCAAATTCAGGATGAGGTGTAATTAAATCATTACCATTTTCTTTACACCAATTTAGAAAATCATCGTTTACTTTTGCGCACACACAATGCATGCCAACATCGGTTTTGTCTGTATTGCATGAGCCGTCACGAAACCAACCGGTAACTGGATTCATTGAGCAAGGCTCAATATCTTCACCAAGTACATTTTTTTGTTTTTGGATTTTATTCATGTTTAAACACATTCGCTATTTTTTGATCAATCTCGGCATTAAATGAAAATGATCTTCTCTCTTCACCAGATTGAAAAGGATAGACTGTGTGCATTAAATAGTTTGGAAATAAAATCATATCACCAACTTTTGGTTGATGATTGTAGATACTGTTGCTTAAAAAAGCTCTTGAGCCATGAATAAAATCAATCGTGCCATGGGTCTTAACATTTTGTTTATGAGATCTTGTGTCATCATTTAAAGACTTTGGAACTTTTAGATAACCAACTCCAGAAATATGCCCGTCATGATAATGAATAGGATTATATTCATTTTCAAATTGTCTAACCACCCATACGTTCTTAATTTTAAATTTAGTAATTTTTTTATTTAGTGATTTTTCAATATAGTTTTTAGTAATTTTGAATAAAAAGCTTTTTAAATATTTATTTATAAAATTTTTAGAAAGTTTTAATTCCTGACTGACCTGACCTACCAATTCTTTACTATAATCAAATTTTTTTGAAAGACTTTGATTGTCAACAATTTTATCAATCTCTTTATTTATTTTATTGATAAGACTTTTTGAAATTTTTAGTTTTGCAATTCTTGGGCCAAAAGGCGCCAAGACGTTTACAGTATTTATCATTATAATTTTGTAGGATTTGGTTGTCCTTTATAGACAATATTAGGATTAAATTTTTTTCTTTTTTCTTTAAATTTTAATTTAATATTTTTTTTAGTTTTAGTAGGTACTGATCTATAAAAACAAGATCTATATCCTACGTGACAGCTTGCGCCTCTGCCAATATCTACAGTAATCCAAACTGAATCTTGATCATCATCAATTCTAATATCTTTTACTTTTTGAATAAAGCCACTGGTTGCTCCTTTGTGCCATAAGGCTTTTCTAGATCTACTCCAGTAAAAAGCTTCGCCTGTTTCAATTGTTTTTTGTAATGCAAGTTTGTTCATAAATCCGTGCATTAGAACTTCTTTAGTTTTATAATCAGTGGTAATAACCGGAATTAACCCCTCTCTGTTGAATTTAGGGCTTAAATACTTACCTTCTTCTACTTGCTTAATTGAGGTTCTTTTTTTAAACATTTATGAGAAAATTAATTTTTTCTAGGTGTTTAGTATATATTATAACTTAACAAAAAATATAATCACTTTTAATGAACGTTACTGAATTACTAAAAAAGAAGTTAGAAAAAACTGTTACCAGACAACAAGCTGAAGAGGCCATTAAAATTTTGCTAGCTTGGGCAGGGGATAATCCTAAAAGAGAAGGTCTATTAGATACTCCAAAGCGAGTGGTTAAAGCATTTGAGGAATATTTTTCAGGTTATTTAATTGATCCTTACAAAGATTTAGAAAAAACTTTTGGCGATGTTGAAGGCTATGATGACATGGTTATTCAGAAAAATATCTCAATTTATAGTCATTGTGAACATCATATGGCGCCGATCGTTGGAGTAGCTCATGTAGCTTATATTCCTCATGAAAAAGTTGTAGGTCTTAGCAAACTTGCAAGAGTTGTTGAGGCTTATTCTAGAAGATTGCAAACTCAAGAAAGGTTAACAATGGAAATTGCAAATACAATATTTAAAGGTTTGAAAGCCCAAGGGGCTGCCGTTAGTATTGACGCAGTTCACCACTGCATGACATCGCGTGGTATTAAAAAGCATGAGGCAACTACAGTTACAAATTATTTTACAGGCGTATTTAAAGAAAGTCATAATCTTCAAAATCGTTTCCTACATTATATCGGTCAGAAATAAATGTTAGATCAAGTGGTGGTTGATACAGACATAGAATCCGTATCCTGCAATGGTGGCGATGACGCTGTAGGACATCCCACAGTTTATTATAATTTTGGAGAAAAATCTGAAGTTGTTTGTGGTTACTGTGGTAAAAAATTTTTAAAGAAAAAAGATAGTCATGAGTAATTTTAAAGCAATTGTTCTAAATAAAACTGGTGATCAGTTCACAAGAGAAGTTAAAAGTATTGATAAGAGTTTTTTAATTCACGGCGATGTTTTGGTTAAAATAGATTATTCAGATTTTAATTATAAAGATGGAATGATTTTAAAAAATGGTGGAAGCTTAGTTAAAGATTACCCACATATACCAGGAATTGATTTTGCAGGTACTGTTGAAGAAAGTAAAAGTGAAAAATTTAAAGCAGGCGATAAAGTTATCTTAACCGGTTGGAGAGTTGGTGAGATTTATTTTGGAGGATATTCTCAGTATGCAAAAGTCGATGCAAATTTTTTAGTTAAAGCTCCTAAAGATATTTCAACTAAACATGCTATGGCAATTGGTACCGCAGGTTTTACCGCTTTACTATGTTCTTTTGCAGTTCAAGCAAGAGAGACAATATTGTTAGGTGAAAAAGTGAACGATGTGCTTGTAACAGGGGCTACAGGTGGAGTTGGAAGTGTAGCTGTAATGATCTTGTCAAAGATGGGTTATAAAGTTCATGCTCTTACAGGAAAAAAAGACAAAACAGATTTTTTAAAGAGATTAGGTGCAAGCGTTGTTCTTGATAGATCAGAGCTTGAAGGCGAAACAAGACCGTTAGACAAAGGAATTTGGGACTGTGTTGTAGATACAGTAGGTGGCAAAGTTTTAGCTAAAGCTTTAACGCATACCAAGCCTACGGGAATCGTTGCAGCTTGCGGACTTACGAATAGTTTTAAATTAGAAACAACGGTTATGCCATTCATAATTCGTGGAGTTAAGTTATGGGGAATTAATTCGGTAGACACCCCAATGAAAAGAAGAGAATTTGTATGGTCTCAAGCTGCAAGTTTAATCGATATGAAAAAACTAGATGAGATTACAGAAGTTTGGAGTTTGTCAAAACTTATAAGTTCTTATGACAAAATATTAAAAGGGGAAGTTGCTGGTCGAGTAGTTGTCGACGTTAATCAATAATTATGGATTGGGATAAACTTAAAATATTTCACGCTGTCGCTCAGGCAGGTAGTTTTACTGAGGCATCTGGAACTTTAAATTTAAGTCAATCAGCAATTAGTCGACAAATTCAGTCTCTTGAACAAACTTTAAAAACATCTTTATTTGAAAGACATGCAAGAGGCCTTTCGCTTACGGAAGATGGCGAAACGCTTTTTAAAACTGCCAATGAAGTTATCATTCATTTAAAAGATGTTGAGACTTCTTTGATGGAAAAAAAAGACAAACCCTCAGGAAAATTAATAGTTACAACAGTTGTGGGTTTTGGAAGTATTTGGTTAACGCCTAGAATCAAAGAGTTTATGGACAAATATCCTGAGATGGAAGTTGAAGTGATTGTAACAGATAAAGAGTTAGATTTGAGTACACGTGAAGCAGATGTTGCAATTTGGATGAGACAACCAACTCAGTTAAGTTATATTCAAAAAAAATTAATCGATATTAATTATCATATTTATGGATCGCCAAAGTATTTACAAGAAAACGGATACCCAAATACAGTTAAAGACTTAGACAAACATAAGTTTATTGTTTATGGGAAAGGAACTCCATCTCCATTATCTCAAACAGATTGGATTTTAAAAGTTGGAAAAAAAGATTCTGCTAAAAGAAAATCAGTTATGAGAGTGAATAATATTTATTCATTATTACTTGCAGTTGAAAGTGGAGTTGGACTTGCAGCTTTACCAGATTATATGGTTCAAGAAAAAAGCACTCTTGTTAAAGTTTTGCCAAATGTTGATGGACCTAAATATGAAGCGCATTTTGTCTACCCTCAATCACTTAAAAATGTTGCGCGCGTTAAAAGCTTTAGAGACTTTATCTTTGATAAAGTAAATGAGTGGCGTTTTTAATTTTTTAAACTTTTAAACTGATTAAATGTTAACTTTTTTTATTGGAGCTTTATCAGGATTTTGTCTTGCTTTACCCGTTGGTGCTATTGCATTGATGTGTATTAATAAAACTCTTCAGTTTGGTATTAGATCAGGTCTTGCAGTTGGATTAGGGGCTGCTTTGGCAGATGCTTTTTATGCATTAATTGCAATTTATAGCTTGAGTACGATTTCAAATATCTTCCTACAAAATCAAGAGTTACTTCGAATTATTGGTGGGTTATGTTTAATTTTTATTTCAATCAGAATGTTATTTAGTGGACCTATTGTTATTAAAAATAAGAAGGTTGTTTACAGAAAATGGCCTCGTGACATTATTTCAGGATTTATTATTACGCTTAGTAATCCACTAACTTATATAGGATTTATAGCTTTACTTTCTTATATGCATTTAAATTTTAAAAGCTTTAATTCTGAACTAATTTTAAATTTTTCATTAGGTGCTTTTACAGGTTCAATGTGTTGGTGGTTAATATTGATCGAATTTGCAAAATTTTTAAAAAAAAAAGTAAATTCAACTTTTATAAAAAGATCAAATATTATTTCAGGATTTATTATCTTAGGATTTGGCGTGATTGTAATTTTATCTACAGTTGGTAATATTTAAATAATGAGTTTAATTAATATTATTATTCCATTTATAATTTTAATATCCGTAGTAGTTTTTGTACATGAATATGGTCATTATTATTACGCTAAAAAATATGGCGTTAAAGTTACAGATTTTTCAATTGGTTTTGGCAAAGAATTATTTGGTTGGACAGATAAAGATGGAACTCGTTGGAAAGTGTGTCTTATTCCTTTAGGTGGCTATGTAAAATTTTTTGGCGATACTAATGCAGCAAGTCAACCTGAAAAAATTTCTAGCTTTTCTGAAGATGAAAGAACACATTTACTTGCAACTAAAAAATTATATCAAAGAGCAATTATTGTATCAGCAGGGCCTATAGCTAATTTTATTTTAGCTCTATTTATTTTTTCTTGTGTTTATATGTTTTTTGGAAAAGATTTTTCTGTTCCTGTAATTCAGGATGTTAAAATTGATAGTCCTGCTTATAAAGCCGGATTAAAAAAAGGCGACCAAATAATTACTATTAACGATCAAAAAATTACTAGCATGATGGAAGTGTCTCAATTTATTGCTTTGTCTGATACTAATTTAATTAAAATAACAGTTCTTAGAGACAAGAAAGAATATGATTTTCAAGTGCAGTCAATTACTCAAGATACAAAAGATAACCTAGGCAACAATATAAGTCGCAAGATGATTGGAATTCAAATTATTCCACTAAATAATGAAATTAATAGACAAAAATTAGGACCAGCAAAAGCTATCTATTATTCTTTAAAAGAAATTTGGTTCACCATTTCAACTACGATGAGTTATGTCGGTAAAATGATTATGGGAACCGAAAAAGCTGATCAGTTGGGAGGACCTATAAAGATTGCACAAATTTCTGGCCAAGTTGCTGAACTTGGTATTATTCCGTTCCTATCTATAATGGCTTACATATCTATTAGTTTAGGACTAATAAATCTGTTTCCAATTCCATTATTAGATGGTGGCCATTTGTTATTTTATTTTTATGAATTTGTTAGAGGAAAACCTCTGAGTGAAAAAATGCAAACTTACTTTTTTAAATTTGGTTTGTTTGTGCTTTTTGCTTTAATGTTTTTTTCTACTTATAATGATCTTAAAGGCTTAGGTCTTTTCTAAAAAGTATTATAAAACAGTACTTTAGTAAAAAACCCTTATAAATCATATCAACATGTAGTGTTTAAAAAATAAGCAAATACTACATTTATGTTGATTTCCTATGTTTTTTAAACATTATTTAATTATTAACGAATCAAAAAGGTTAAAAATGAACAAAAAACAATTAGTGGCTAAAATAGCTACTGCTTGCAATATGGGCAAAAGTGATGCCGAAAAAACCTTTGATAAAATACAGGATATTATTCTTGATTCATTAAAGAATGATGAAACTGTAAAAATCGCAGGTTTTGGTACGTATAAAGTTGCAAAAAGAAAAGCTAGAACTGGAAGAAATCCTAGAACTGGTGAAAGTATCCAAATTGCAGCTTCTCAAAAAGTTAAGTTTTTGCCAGCAAAAGCTTTAAAAGAGATGTTCAATAAGTAATTTTGTTTTTAATAACTCAGCCTTTACCGGCTGAGTTATTAATTTTTAAAGTCCTCAAATAAATTTCAAAATATTTTAATTCTATAATTTTTCAACCTTAACTTGTTTGTATATAAATTTAATTAATTTATAATTTAAATAAACAATTTGGAGAAAAACATGTTTTCTAAAGAACTAAATGCAAAGTTAGACGAATTCCACCTTCTAAAACACCCATTCTACCAAGCATGGAATGAAGGCAAATTAAGCAGAGAAATTATAAAAGATTACGCTGAACAATATTATCATCACGTAAAAGCATTCCCTCGTTACATTAGCGCAACTCATTCAATCTGTGAGGATATTGCTAATAGAAAAATTCTACTTGAGAATTTAAATGATGAGGAGGACAAGCATAATGACCATCCTAAGTTATGGAAGCAATTTGCTGTAGCATTAGGAGCTGATAAAAATGAAATCGAAAAAGTAAAATTAGAAAAATACACTTCAGAAATGATTGATAACTTCTTTAAACAAGGAAGATCAACTTATGCAGAAGGACTTGCTTCTTTGTACACTTACGAAAGACAAATACCCGAAATTGCAGATGTTAAGATCGAAGGTCTTAAAAAGTTTTACGGAGTAGATTCAGAATCTGGACTTGCATTTTTTGAAACTCATAAAAAAGCTGATGTGTATCACAGACAAGAGTGTGAAGTTTTGTTAGATAATCTTTCTAAAGAAGATCAAGCAAAAGCAGAAACAGCAGCTCTTAAAACTGCTAAATATCTTTGGAATTTTCTTTCAGGCGTAGCTCAAAAACATAATCTAAACGTTCAAGCAGCAGCCTAAATAATTTTTTTAAATATCCTGTGGCAAATTAAACCACAGGATATTTATTTTATTAGTTTATATATTAATTATGACAATTGAGAGACCTTCCACAAAACCTGAAAGAGCTTTTTTTTCATCAGGACCATGTGCGAAGAGACCCGGTTGGTCTATTGCGAATATTCCAACTTTTACTTTAGGTAGATCACATCGATCTAAAATTGCTAAAGACAAATTAAAAGAATTAATCACTTTATCAAAATCATTATTAAAACTTCCAAGCGATTATAAAGTTGGGATTGTTGCAGGATCAGACACAGGTGCAATTGAAATGGCAATGTGGAGTTTGCTTGGTGCGACCGGAGTTGATGTTTGTGGTTGGGAAAATTTTGGTAACGATTGGGTTAAAGATGCTGTCAGTCAATTAAAAATAAAAAATTTAAATGTTCATAAAGCCGATTACGGAAAACTTCCTGATCTAACAAAAGTCGATTTTAATAATGATATTGTGTTCACTTGGAACGGAACTAGTTCTGGAGTGTGCCTACCAGATGCCAATTGGATAAAAGACGATCGAAAAGGCCTTACAATATGTGATGCTACTTCATCAGTTTTTGCAATGCCAATGGATTGGAAAAAATTAGATGTTATTACATGGTCTTGGCAGAAAGTTTTGGGAGGAGAAGCGGCTCACGGAATGATTGCCTTATCACCTAGAGCATTAGAAAGATTAAAAACTTATCAACCAAGTTGGCCTATTCCTAAAATATTTAGATTGGCCGAAGATAAAAAAGTCATCGAAGGTATTTTTGAAGGAGAGACTATTAATACTCCTTCAATGCTTTGCGTTGAAGATTGTATTGATGCGTTATTATGGATTGAGTCTATTGGCGGTCTAGAAGGAGCCATAAAAAGATCCAAGAAAAATTTAGAGGAAGTTAAGTTTTTTGTTAAAGAAAATAAAGATTGGATTGATTTTTTAGCAGAAAAAGAAAATACAATATCATCGACTAGTATTTGTTTAAAAATTATAGATCCAAAATTTAAAAAATTAAGTAAAGAAGATCAGGCGGCTAAATTAAAGACTATTAATCAAGTACTAGAAAAAGAAAATATTGCTTATGATGCGAATTCTTATAGAACTGCACCAGCAGGCTTTAGAATCTGGGGCGGCGCTACAGTTGAATCGACTGATATTGAAAAATTACTTCCCTGGATCAAATGGGCATATTTGACAAATTTAAATGTATAAAGTTTTAATAGCAGATAAACTTAGTAATGAGGCTTTGGCCATTTTTAAAGAAAATGGAATTGAAGCAATTACTAAAACAGATCTTGATGCAAAATCATTAATTAAAGAATTACAAGATTGCGATGGTCTAGTTGTAAGATCTGCAACAAAGGCAACTAAAGAAGTTATAGAGTCTTGTAAAAAACTTAAAGTTATTGGTAGAGCTGGAATTGGAGTTGATAACGTAGATTTAGATGCTGCCACAAGTAATGGCAAAGTTGTAATGAATACTCCGTTTGGAAATTCAATCACAACAGCAGAGCATGCAATTACATTAATACTTTCAACGGCAAGACAAATTCCTTATGCTGATAAAACAACCCATGAAGGCAAATGGGAAAAATCAACTATCAAAGGTGTAGAAGTTACTGGAAAGACTTTGGGAATTATTGGTTGTGGGAATATCGGAACAATTGTTGCTCAGCGTGCATTAGGACTTCAGTTTAAAGTAATTGTATTTGATCCGTTCTTACAAGACAAAAGAGCACTGGAGCTTGGAGTTGAAAAAGTAACTTTAGATGATTTATTTAAAAGATCAGATTTTATTACATTGCACACACCTCTTAACGAAAAGACAAAAAATATTATTAATAAGGATGCGTTTAAAAAAATGAAAAAAGGTGTTCGAGTTGTTAATTGTGCTCGAGGCGGTCTTATTGATGAAGTTGCTTTAAAAGAAAATTTAGAAAGCGGACATGTTGCAAGTGCAGCTTTAGACGTTTTTGTAGAAGAACCGCCAAAAGGAAGTCCTCTTTTAGGTACAAAAAACTTAATTCTTACGCCACATTTAGGAGCATCAACAACTGAAGCTCAGGAAAAAGTAGCAGTGCAGATAGCAGAACAGATATCAGATTATTTAAAAACAGGAGCTATTACTAATGCAGTAAATACCTTTTCTTTAACAGCAAAAGAATATCAATCAGTGAAGCCATTTTTAAAATTGTCGAATTTACTTGGGGGTTTTGCAGGCCAACTAACAGAAAACGCTATCAAATCTGTTCAAATAGAATTTGAGGGGGCTGCCGCAAACGTAAATACTGCTTCGCTTACTCAAACTATAATTTATAGTTTATTAAAACCAACAACTGATAGCATTAACATTATTAATTCTATTCTAGTTGCTAAAAGTAAATCAATTTCAATTTCAGAAGTTAAACATCAAAAAGAAAATGACTATCAGTCGTTAATAAAATTAACTGTTGTTACAGATAAACAAACGCGCTCAGTTTCAGGAACAATTTTTGGCGGTAAAGCTAGAATAGTTGAAATTAAAGGAATCAAAATTGAAGCAGATTTATCTGAACATAACTTATACGTAACTAACCAAGATAAACCTGGTTTTATAAAAGATTTATCAAAAATTTTAGCTGATAATAAAATTAACATAGCAACTTTTCATTTAGGCAGATTAAGTAGTGGTGGTGAGGCGATTGCTATTATTTCAACAGATAACAAGATCGAAAACTCTGTTATTGAAAGTATTAAGAAAATTCCTTTAGTGATCCAAGCAAAATATATTCAATTTAAAGATAAAGAGAATGAATAGTTCGTCTGAACTAGTTTGTACCTTTGTCACTAAAAAAAAATTAGACTACAAAAAAATTATAAATTTTTTTTCTAAAATCCAAAATACTGATGACTATAAAATACTCTCCGACAGAGCTCTCGATCTTTATTGTCAGGATATTAACAAAAAAAATATAGATAAACTTAGAAAGTTTTGTTTTAAAAATAAGATTGATGTTTGTATTCAAAAAACAAAATGGAGAAATAAAAAAATATTTTTAGCAGATATGGATGCAACTATGATTAAGGATGAAACATTAGACAATCTTGTAAAAATTGCGGGCATAAAAGCTGATATTGATAAATTAAGTAAACTCGCGATGGATGGAAAAATTAGTCTTAGAGATACGTTAAAGTTTAGAGTTAGTTACTTAAAAGGCAAAAGTATACATCTTATAAAAAGAGTTATAAAAAAAATTAGATTTAATGAAGGATCAAGAGTTTTGGTTAAAACTTTAAATAAAAATGGTTATCATACAAGTTTAGTTACAGGAGGCTTTCAGCCGATTTCTACTTACGTTGGGAAAGTTTTAGGTTTTAAAAAAGTAATTAGTAATAAGTTTGTTATAAAAAATAATAAATTTACAGGTGAGTATATTCCAATTACAGGTAAGCAGAATTCAAAATTGGCTTATTTAAATGAAATTTGTAAGAAAAAAAAATTAGATAAAATAAAATTTGCTCTTTCAGTTGGTGATGGAGCAAATGATCTTGGAATGCTTCAAAATTCAGGACTTGGCATAGGGTATCATCCTCATCAAATAATTAAAAAAGCAATAGATAATCATATTCAATTTACGGATCTTAAAACTATTTTGTATTATTTGGGATTTCGTGAGAAAGAATTTGTTAAATAATTTCTTTTACAGCATTTAATACTTCTGCCGCGTGATCTTTAACTTTAACATTATTCCAAATTTTTATTATTTTTCCTTTCGGATTAATTAAAACTGTTGTTCTTTTAATACCCATAAACTTTTTTCCATACATACTTTTTTCACCCCAAGCTCCATACTTTTTAAGCGCTATCATTTTCTCATCTGACAATAATTGAAAAGGGATTTTAAATTTACTAATAAATTTTTTGTGACTTTCAATATTGTCTTTTGATATCCCAACAATCTCACAACTTAATTTTTTGAATTCTTTATATAGTTTAGAAAAATCTTTAGCCTCGTTAGTACAGCCAGGAGTATTGTCTCGTGGATAAAAGTAAATAACTAAATATTGTTTAAGACTTTTATTAATCTCAAAATTATTATTAGCACTAGAAGGTAAATTAAAATTAGGGGCCTTAGAATTTTCTTTAATCATTTACTTTATTTTCATCCCATAATTTTTTCCATTCCATAACAGGGGAAAGACCATAAATAGAATTTATATTCGTGCAATGCATTGCAAGAGATGGGATAGGAGATAGACAATATTGCTTTGAATATATTTCATGCAGTGGCTTTTCGAATGGTAAATGTTCTTTTTTAGTCATCGATACGAAAGTATCCCAATGTTTTAATAATAATCTTTTACTTGTTAAAAAGGTGCAAAGTGTTTCTTCAATAACTCTCCAGTGTTTATTATTGCCTAAAATAATTTGTGTTGGTTCAAATTTATTATAGAGATATGGAAAGTCCGTTGGGCAAAGGATTAACTCATCTTTAATTAAACTCGCAAATTTTTCGTAAGAGAAAAGCATTTCGCTAAGAGAATTTTTTTCATGTATATAGTCATCCTCAACAAAATATAACAAATCATATTTTCCATCTCTGCCTATTTCAAAGGATTTATAAATATTAGCCATATTAGACTTTTGATTAATCGATGCTTGTGGATCAATAAAATTTTTAAACTCATCAACATATAATTTTATGTATTCAAAAATAATATTTTTATCTTTAACTAATTTTTCAATTTTTTGAACATCAGTTTCATTAGAGCCAGAATCGATTGCTGTGATTTTTATATCAAGATATTTAAAGTCATTCTTTGCGATCTGAATTGATCTTAAAATAGAATTTAATGATCTTAGTGTGTATTGATATTTTTCTTCCTCAAATAGTCTCTGTTTGCTTTGGGTTAACATCTTTACATTAGTGCAAAATCTAAAGATGATATTTAGCGAATTAATTTGTCTTGTTAGTTTTATTTCACCCATAGGCAAGGTTATAGATTTTCTTCCAGGGCTACTAAGGTTTTCGTCTAATTTTTTTTTAATAGTTGGAACTGTAAAATTAGACTGATCAATAATTTCAAAATTTAGAAGTCTACAAACCTTTATGAAAATTTTTTTTAGAAAACTTTTTTTATTACTTTTTTGTGTTTTCATATAAGATATTATTACTTTAATTATTTATATATTAAGTTCTATGAAAATTACTTCGGCAAAAGATCTTGTTGATAAAGTTCTTAAAGATATAGAAACTTTAACCCCAGAGGAAGCAAAGTCCAGAATTGAAAAAGAAAATGCAATTTTAATAGATATTCGAGACGTTAGAGAATTGTGGAGAGAAGGAACTATTGAAAATTGTAAGCATATTCCTCGAGGTATGCTTGAGTTTTGGGTTGATCCAGAAAGCCCTTATTCTAAGAATGAAATTCCAGTTGATAAAAATTTAATTTTATTTTGCGCTCAAGGAATGAGATCAGCACTTGCTACCAGATCATTAAAAGAGATGGGTTTTCCAAAAGTATCCCATGTTCGAGGTGGGTTTGGAGCTTTAAAAGAAAAAGGTTTTAAAGTTGTAGAGGTAAAAAAGAAGTAATTATTTTTTTGCTTCGCTAAACACAAATTCTAAACGATCCTGACCCCAAAACATTTTTCCATTTACAATAAAACTTGGGACACCAAAAATTCCTTTTGCAAAAGACTCATTAGTTCTTTTTATAAGATCATTTTTTATAACAGGATCATTATATTTTAATGAGAATAAATCAGCATTTACATCATGAGTTTTTATAAATTTTAAAAATATGTCTTCATTATTCATATTTAATGAGTCAACCCAAATAGCATCAAAGGCTTTATCAACAAAGGATCTAAAAAAATTATCTTTCTCAGCAACCAATGCTGCTCTCATAAGATTAAGAGTCTTAATTGGAAAATATCTGTTAAATTGATATTTGACTTTATATTTATCAGCCCAAAGTTTGCAGTCTTTAATTAAGTATTTTGCTTTTAAAGGAATAAATGCTGGAGCAGTAATCCCTGCTAATTTATGAAGACCACCCACAAGTGTTGGCATGTAATTAACTTTTTCTCCTGTTTCTTTTTCAAATTTTTTAATTTGTGTGTGTGCGAGATACGAATAAGGACTTCCGAAATCAAAATAGAAATCTATTTTCTTCATAGTTATTTATAACTCTGAAATAAATTATTAGCTACTAAGACTTAATCAAATAATTTTAACTTTTGTGCAGCTAGTAGTCTCAAAATTAAATAAACACCTAGTCCGATAGGGCCCACAAAATAAGTAAGCACCAAAGGAACTAGAACGATGAATTGGAGAGCTTTATTTTTAGCAGCATCTGTAGCAATCCAAGCGCCAAGCATAAGATTTGCAGTTAAGAAATGAATCCAAAATAATAATAATACATTTTTATCACTTAAGATTTTTTTAAGCTGATCAATTCCCATATAAAGTTCAAATGTTTTGCCCTTATCTAGAATATTAGAAAATATTCCCTCAGAGGTATTTATATAAATGTAAAAAACATAAAAATAGGTAAGACTTAGTATTAGCGGAACTAATATACTATTAATTAAAACTTTAGTTCCATTCCATCCTGGCAAGAAAGCTAAAAGAATCCACAATGGAATAACACCAATGTTTGTGAAATGATAAATCATTTCAAGAGTAAAAAAATCTTTTAAACTGTTAAGCATGTGTTAGTAACGATTATTATATGAGATTCAATAAATCTGCAAAACAATCAATAAATAGCAGAGAAGATATTAAAGAGCTGTCTTTAAAATATCTTGATAAATACCAGCCTTCAAAAAAAGATCTTAGAATTTATTTGTATAGAAAAGTCTTAGATACGGATTATTTACATAAGAATAAGGAAAGCATCCTAAGAGAAATAGATATTGTTATTGATAATCTTGAAAGTATAGGGGTTATAAACGATACAATTTATTCTGAGATAAAATCTAAAAATTATTTAAAAAAAGGTTACTCATTAAACAAGATTAGAATGAATTTAGCACAAAAAGGAATTGATGGAGAATTATTAAAAAAAACAATGAATGATATCCAAAAAGACAATGTCGATCCTGATTTTTACGCAGCAATTAGAGTTTGTCGAAGAAGAAGGATAGGGCCCTATCGTCCAGATGCTAACAGAGAGATTTTTTATACCAAAGACACCGGTGTTTTAGCTAGGGCAGGATTTAGTTATTCAACTTCTAAAAATGTTCTTGGTTTAGATAAAAAAGAACTTAAGATTTTCGAGAAGAAGATTTAGATTTTTTATTAAGTTTTTGAATTTTAACTAATTCATTAATTTTATTTCTTAAAAGATTCGTAACAATGTAGAAAAGAATCACTCCAAATAGCGAAACTGAGCTAATAATTATCAAAGCAATATCTAATTTCATTAAATAAAGTCTTAATTAGTTAATGAAGCTACTTTTGTTTTTTTTGATAAATTTTGATTAACTTTTGCAACTTTAACAATTTTATTATTTGAAACGCCTTCGTCATTGCAAATAGTCATATCTTTAAGATTAAATTTGCAGTCCTTAGAAGTTGCCATTGATAAAGCATGTTCTGAAAGTTTTTTTCCCGTTTCTTTTTCAATTCCATAGTCTGCAACCGTCATGACTACTGATGATGGTGTTAAAAAAGACTCAATCAAACTTGCAGACATTAAATTTCCACATGAATTTAATGAAAAAGTTAAAAATATAATAAATACAAATCTCATTTATAAATTAGATTTACCTATCTTCGTGTATTAAGTGAATCATTATTTAAGTAAGTTATTTGATCTTTTTAGTATCATTGCAGGATTTGCAAAATTTCTTTTACCATATGTTATTTTCCGACCCGAGAATGTAGTTAATATTGCACCTGCATGTTCAGCAATTGCATGACCTGCAGCGATATCCCATTCTTTTGCTCTAGCTCTTGCTGCATAAATATCAAATTCTCCAGCAGCTATAAGACAAAACTTTAATGAACTTGAACATTTTACAAATTTTGTAACGTTATGTTTTTTGTGAATATTTAAAATAATATCAGATGGGGTTGGACTATTTGACAACGCTAAGATTTCATTATTCTTTGATAATTTTTTACAATTTAATTTTATTTTAATATTTTTATTGATTTCATAAGCATTATTTTTTCCAAAGGAGTAAAATAATCTTTTAAGTTTTGGAGCATAGATCACCCCAAGCACAGGTTTCTTATCTAAGATTAAAGCGGCATTTAAAGTATATTCATTTTTGTTTTTTATGTATTCACGAGTTCCATCAATTGGGTCTATTAACCAAAAATTATTATTATCAAATCTTTTTATGTCACTAACATTCTCTTCTGAAACTATTTGAATATTGGGAGTTAGATTTGAAATTCTTTCTTGCAATATTTTATCTACTAATAAATCTCCATTAGTAACAGGAGTATTATCTTTTTTTATTGTAATTTTAAGATTTTTACCTGAAAGCTTAATACTTTCTTTTCCGGCTTCATAAAAACTTGGAATAAGTTCTTCAGTTATTTTTTTTAAATTAATTTTTAACATTTATTTTTTCTAACAAAACTTTATCAGCAATAATCGTTTTTTTTCCAGCATTTTCAAAGTTAACAGTTACAATGTTTTTAATAATAGATTGTATTTGACCAGTTCCCCATTCTTTATTTTTAGGATTGATGACATAATCACCTGGCTCGTAATCAAAAATCATTTTTTATTTATACTTATTTCTTTCTATAATGTAAGAGTGTCGAAATATTGACATGACAACAATGCTTAAAACAGAATTAACTAAAAATTTACTAGGACTAGATAAACCACCAAGCGAGACGAAGGTTGTAGTTGCTATGTCAGGAGGGGTTGATTCATCTGTTGTTGCGGGTCTTATGAAAATGAATGGTTACCAAGTTATTGGTATGACTTTGCAACTTTATGATTATGCACAAATTAATAAAAAACCAGGTACGTGTTGTGCAGGACAAGATATCTATGATGCAAAAAGAGTCTCAGAAAAATTAGATATCGATCATTATGTTTTAAATTATGAAAGTAAATTTAAGAATGAAGTTATAGAAAAATTTGCAGATTCTTATCTAAGAGGAGAAACCCCCATTCCTTGTGTAAATTGTAATCAAACAGTTAAGTTTCGTGATTTATTTGAGTCAGCTAAGAATCTAAAAGCTGATGCACTCATCACAGGTCACTATGTAAAAAAAATTATCGATAATAATATTTCTAAAATGTACAGACCCAAAGATTTAAATCGTGACCAGACTTATTTCTTGTTCGCAACAACTCAAGAACAATTAAACTATTTACATTTTCCTTTAGGAGATCTTCCAAAAGAAGAGACCAGAATCATTGCAAAAAAACTTAATTTAGAAGTTGCCGATAAGCCGGATAGCCAAGATATTTGCTTTGTACCAGATGGAAATTATGTTTCAGTCATTGAACGTTTAAGACCCGAAGCGCATGAACCAGGAAATATTATTGATATAAAAGGAAACGTCCTGGGAAAGCATGAAGGAATTATTAATTTTACCATTGGACAAAGGAAGGGAATAAAAATTTCAGGAGAAATTCCTTATTATGTAATTAAAATAAATGCAGAAACTAAAGAAGTCGTAATTGGAAAAAAAGAAGAATTAGAAATTAAAAAACTAAAAGTTGAAGATATTAATTACCTTTCTAACAAGCAAAATGATTTTAATGAAAACATATTTGTTAAAGTAAGATCAACTGGAAAACTTATAGAGTCAAAGCTAGATGTTAATACCGGAGTAGTTACTTTTGAAAAAGGCGAATATGGCGTTTCCCCAGGTCAAGCATGTGTATTTTATAAACCCGATCAAGCGGGCATTAGAGTTCTGGGGGGCGGCTGGATAAGAGCTACAGAATAAAAGAAACTATTTCTTTTTATTTCTTCTTCTATTTCTTCTTATTTTTGAGCCAACTTTTCTACGGCCTCTATGTTTTTTTGGATATCCCATTTTTTTTAAATTAAAAGTTTGTATCTAAATTAATTACCAAAACAATAAGCAAAGACAAGTACGTTTTTAAATAGAATTTGATTTTTTTAAAAATTATGATTTAACAGCGCTTATGGGGATTTTTAAAGATAATTCAGAAGTTTTTTACAGATCAGATTTTGATAAGAAAAATAAGGCAGATATTAGAACTTTAGTTCTTGAAAAAAACGCTAGAGAGAAACACGATAAAAAAATTCAAAATAGAATTATTGTAGCCTTATTTATTTGCTTAATTTTTGGATTGGCTTTAACTTTAATTAAATAATTCAAAATTTCTAATAGTCATTAAATGTTTACTCAATCTTTTGAGGAATTGAGCATTAAAACAAACGGTAATAAATTAATTAAAATTACTGAAAAAATATCAAATTTTGTAAATCGCTCAAAAATATCAAATGGAATATTAAACGTATCAATTTTACATACAAGTGCTTCATTAATTATTCAAGAGAACGCTGATGATGATGTGCAAAAAGATATCTTAAATTTTTACGATAAATTAGTGCCTATGGATGAAGAATTATACATTCATAATACTGAAGGAAAAGATGATATGCCAGCTCATATAAAATCTACTTTAACTAATAGTAATTTAACTTTAAGCATAAAAAATAATAAATTAATTCTTGGAACGTGGCAGGGCATATATTTATTTGAACATAGAATTGAACAACAGATAAGAAAAGTTTTTTTACATATTCTAGGCGAAAAGTAGTTTAGCAAACTTGCTGGATGAGAAGATAATTGGTAGAAGACAAGCTATGGCGGGGTAGCTCAGTTGGTTAGAGCGCAGGACTCATAAGCCTGAGGTCGGTGGTTCGATCCCACTTCCCGCTACCAAATAATTGTGTAATTTATGTTCAATGTTTCTTGCATTCAACTTACATCAGATAATAATGTTTTTTCTAATCTAGAAAAAACAACAGATTTAATAATTAACTCTATTAAAAAAAAAGCTGACTTAATTATTACTCCAGAAAATACTTCCTTATTTACACTAGATCATAGTGAGCTTTTAGAAAAATCTGAGGAAATGAATAATAATTTTTTTTTAGAGTCTATAAGCAGAATATCAAAAAGTTATAAAAAATGGATTTTAATTGGATCTTTACCGATAAAATTATCTAAAAAATTACTAGCAAATAGATCTGTACTTTTTAATCCAAATGGAAAAATTGCAAACTATTATGATAAAATTCATATGTTTGACGTTAAGCTTTCAAAACAAGAAAAATATGAAGAATCGAAAAAATTTTTAGCTGGTAAAAGAAAAGTTTTGGCAAAATTACCTTGGGGATTTTTAGGCTTTAGTATTTGTTATGATGTTCGTTTTCCAAACTTATATAGAGAGCTTGCCAAAAAAGGGGCAATTTTTATCACGGTTCCTTCAGCATTTACAAAAACAACAGGTGAAAAACATTGGCACACTTTATTAAAAGCAAGAGCTATCGAAAATTTTTCTTACATATTTGCAGCAGCACAAACTGGAAAGCATTACAACGATAGATTAACATATGGTCATTCTTTAATAATTTCTCCAGATGGCGAGATCTTAAATGAAAAACAAAAAGGAGAGGGTTTTATTATTGCAAAAATAGATGAAAATCTTCCAAAGAAATTAAGAGCTAAAATTCCAAGTCTTAAATTAAATTAATATTTTTTATAGCTTTTGACTTCAGAAATATTCGATTTAGTTAAGCTATTAATCTTGTTTTTAACACGTGATCTCTCATCATTAGTAAAATAAACTGCTCTTGCAAGTTTTATAAATTTATCTTCAAAATTTTTATTTCTTTCACAATCTCTAATTTTATCCTCAATTTTCCACAATTTCAGATTAACCGATT
>Ga0255174_1000100_pt1:0-7500 | contig 49082 bp, 41 predicted proteins | sample Atl_Atl_RepB_8d_FD_189953 | JGI IMG/M metagenome (GOLD analysis project Ga0255174, IMG submission 189953) | Freshwater microbial communities from Altamaha River, Georgia, United States - Atl_Atl_RepB_8d | ecosystem: Environmental > Aquatic > Freshwater > River | place: USA: Georgia...
GGGCGGTCTCGGTGATCGTCATGTCGCCGCTCACGAAGCGGTCGCCGACCTTGAAGTCCTCGAAGAAGCGATCGGTCACAGGACCAGCTCCATGTAGACGGTGCCGGGCACCGGACTGGGGTAATAGGGTGCGATCTCCACGAAGCCCATCGACCGATAGAGCCTGATCGCCGCCTCCATCTGGGGGCCGATTGTGTCCAGCCTGAGACGCTCGTGACCGCAGGCACGTGCCGCCTCGACGATGCGAAAGGCGAGCTCCCGCCCGATCGACAATCCCGCCTCGGTGCGGTCCCGACGAAAGCCCGGCCTGACATAGAGCCGCTTCATCTCGCCGATGCCCGACTCCAGCTGCCGCAGCGCCACGCTGCCGGCCGGCTCGCCGTCGACCCGCGCCAGCAACAGGGCGCCGCCCGGCGGACCGTACTTGGCGCGGAGGTCGCCGAGTTCCGCCTCGAAGTCCTGGTAGTCGAGGGAGAAGCCGAGTGTTCCGGCATACTCACGGACCAGTTCGGCAATGGCCTCGAAGTCCGCCGGATCGCGGGGCGGAGCGATGTGGATTCTGCGGGTCATGCGGTCATTTTCCGGGGCATGTGCTACCCTGTCACTCGAAACGAACTGGGAGGTTCCAGAAATGAATCCGACGCGCCGCCATGTCATGGCGCTCGCTGGCGCAGCAGGCGCGACGCTTGCCGCGCCGGCCATCGCGCAATCCGCGTGGCCCAACAAGCCGGTGCGCTTCATCGTGCCGTTTCCGCCGGGGCAGGCCGCCGACATCTTCGCGCGGCTGATGGCCGAAAAGCTGTCGGAGAAGTGGAAGCAGCAGGTCATCGTCGAGAACAAGGCCGGCGGCAGCGGCATCCCGGCCACCGAGTTCGGCAAGGCGGCGGCGCCGGACGGCTACACGCTGATGGTCGTGTCGAGCGGCACGTTCGGCGTCAATCCCAGCCTCTATCCGGACCTGCCCTACAAGCCGCTGACCGACTTCCTGCCGATCTCGAACATCTTCCTGGTGCCGCTGGTGATCGTGGCGCATCCCAGCCTGCCCGTGAACACGCTGGCGGAGCTGATCGCGCTCGCCAAGAAGGAGCCGGGCCAGCTGTCCTACGCCTCGGCCGGCCCCGGCACGTCCCAGCATCTCAGCATGGAGCTGTTCAAGCTCAAGGCCGGCGTCGACATCGTGCACATTCCCTACAAAGGCAGCGGACCGGCGATGGCCGACCTGCTTGGGGGCCACGTCAAGCTGATGATGGACAGCACCGCGTCCGCCCTCAATCACATCAAGGACGGTCGCATCAAGGCGATCGCTGTCACGACGTCGCGTCCCGCCCCGCCGCCGCTCGAGAAGATCCCGCTGATCGCCGCGACGATTCCGGGCTTCAACTCGGCCGGCTGGTCGGGCCTCGCGGCGCCGGCTCGCACGCCGCTGGAGATCGTGGCCAAGGTCAGCCGGGACATGCAGACGCTGCTGAACGACGAGGCCATCATCAAGCAGATCGAGCAGCGCGCCGCCTTGCCGGCGCCGGGCACGCCGATCCAGTTCGCCGAGTTCATCAAGAACGAAATCGACACCTGGGGCGCGGTGGTGAAGGCCACCGGCACCAAGCCGGGAACCTGAGCTCGAAAGCGACTCCGTCGTCTCGATCGAAGCCTCGCATCGCGGGGCTCCGGTCGGGGCGACGGCGCCGTTAAGCTTCCAGGACGGCCACGAGCTGGCCTTCGCCGATCGCCTCGCCTTCGCTGACCTTGAGTTCCCTGATGACGCCCGCCTTGGGCGACAGGACGGGGATTTCCATCTTCATCGATTCGAGGATCATGATCTCGCCCTCGGCCTCGATCCGGTCTCCCGCCTTGACCTGGATCTTCCAGACATTGCCGGCGATTTCCGACTTCACATTGACGACGGCCATGCCCCAGGTATCTCCCGTTCAGATTCGTCCCGAGTTTTCGGCCAGCGTGCGCGCGAGTGCAAGCGCGGAGCCTCCCACCCGTGCGCCGAGCCGGTATGCGGTCGTGTTGGCGTCGGAGATCATTCCGTCCTGCAAGGTGGAGCGGCCGTCGCCGATGCGCGCCGAGTGTGCAGCGACGGCGAGGGCGGCGATGCCCTCCCTGTCGAGTTCGGGCAAGGCGAGCACGCCGCCGCGGTCCGCGCCGAAGCCCGCGTCGTTGAACATCAGAAGCAGCGGACGGAACGGCGCCGTCGCCTTGTAGGAGTTGAGCGCGGCGTGGCTGCCGGTCGCGACGATGCGTCCGCGATCCGCCGGCAGCAGCAGCGTCGCCGAATCGGCGCAGACGGCGCCGTCGATCTCGTGGCGGCTTTCTCCCTTGGCGGGCGGCATCGTGTGCGGCCACGGCGCCTGCTTCAGCAACTCGGCCGCGTCGCGGGCCCGCATGCCGGGCATCACGCCGCAGGCCGCGGCGAGCCGATTGGCCCGGCTGACGATGCCGCGGGCAGCCAGGTCGGCGCCGTCGCCGATGCGGGCGCTGTCCGTGGCCACGGCGGCCATCGCCATGCCGAGCTTCTCGGCATAGGCGAGGCCGCTGATGCCGGCTTCGTCCTTGCCGATGCCGGCATCGTGGTGGATCGCGGCACGGCAGCCGAACTTTGCCGACATGTGGGCCGCATAGACGGCGGCATGGCTGCCGCCGATCACGACCGCGCCGTCCGCTTCGGGCGGCAGCTTGGTCACGCTATCGAACACAAGAACAGGAACGGGCATCGCGCGACCCTAGCCGGGCGGCTATATGTCGGCCATGTCTCTGCCGGTGGACAACAAGGTTTCGATCCTGGTTCTGCAGCATCCGCAGGAGCAGGACCGCGTACTCGGAACGGCGCGCCTGCTCTGCGATTCGCTGGCCGACGGCCGGGTCGTGATCGGCCTGTCGTGGCGCAATCTCGCCCATGCGCTGGGCGGGCCGGCCGAGCCGCGCGATTGGGGCGTGCTCTATCTCGGCTCGACCCAGACCAAGGGTCAGGCGGGGCCGCTGGTCGCCATCGATGGCAAGGGTCTGCCTCTGGCCGACCAGGTGGCGGCGCGCGCTGGCCTCAAGGGCCTGATCGCACTCGACGGCAACTGGGCGCAGGCCAAGGCGCTGTGGTGGCGAAACCCCTGGCTGACCAAGCTGCGCCGCTTCGTCGTGGTGCCGGACGGCCCGTCGCTCTACGGCGACCTGCGACGCGAGGCACGTCCCGATGCGGTCTCGACGCTGGAGGCGGTGGCGCTGGCGTTGCAGGTCCTCGAAGGCGATGCTGCGGTGCGGGAGAAACTCCTGGTGCCGTTCCGCGCGCTGCTCGCCAGGGCGCGGCGCGAGGGCGTGCGGGATTCCAAACGGGATCGTCGCGTCCGGCGTTAGCCGCCCCTATACTTTCCGCCATGCTCGACCAGCCGGCGGCCCAGCTCCCCGTTTCCCAGCGGACCAATCCAGAGCGCTCCTTCACCGAGGAAGTGCGCGCCCTGCGCCTCGGCAACGGCGAGATTTTCCGGGGCGAGGGGATCCTGGCCGTCACCAAGGCGATCCTGCAGTCCGGTGTCGCCTATGTCGGCGGCTACCAGGGCGCGCCGGTCTCGCATCTGGTCGACGTGCTGGTCGAATCGCAGGACCTGCTGGACGAACTCGGTGTCCACCTCGAGACCTGCACCAACGAATCGTCCGCCGCGGCGCTGCTCGGCGCATCGATCAACTATCCGATGCGCGGCTGCGTCACCTGGAAATCGATCGTCGGCACCAATGTGGCGGCCGATGCGCTGTCCAATCTCGCCTCTCCTGGCGTGATCGGCGGTGCCCTGATCGTGGTCGGCGAGGATTACGGCGAGGGTGCGTCCGTCATCCAGGAGCGTACCCAGGCTTACGCGCTGAAATCCTCGGTGTGGCTGATGGATCCGCGCCCCTCGCTGCCGACGATCGTTCGCTGCACCGAGAAGGCCTTCGAGCTTTCCGAGGCGACCAACACGCCGGTGATGATGGAACTGCGCATCCGCGCCTGCCATGTCACCGGCGAGTTCGTCGCCAGGGACAACGTGCCGCCGCCGATCTCGCGCAACCGGCGGCTGGCCGAACCGGCGCTTCACAACTACGACCGCATCTCGCATCCGCCATCGACCTACGCGCACGAGAAGCTCAAGGTCGAGGTCCGCCAGCCCGCCGCCGAGCGCTTCATCGTCGAGCACGGGTTGAACGAGCACCTTCCCGGCGAGCGGTCCGACCTCGGCATCATCGTTCAGGGCGGCATCACCAATGTGCTGGTGCGCGGCCTCGACCGGTTGGAGGTCGAGGGCAGGATTCCGACCCTGGTGCTGAACGTCACGCATCCGCTGGTGTCCGACCAGATCGCGGACTTCTGCAAGGGCAAGCGCGCGGTGCTGGTGGTCGAGGAGGGCGCGCCCGACTACATCGAGCAGGCGATCCACGTGATCCTGCGCAAGCGCGACATCGACACGAAGATCTACGGCAAGGACGTGCTGCCGATGGCGGGCGAGTACACTGCCGAGGTGGTGACCGAGGGCCTGCTGAAGTTCTTCGCACAGTCGGCCAACGACATCGACCTGAGCGGCCCGCGCGAGCGCTTCGAGGCGGCCCGTGCCGGCCGCGCCGAGGCGCAGCGCCTGCTGGGCGGGCCGCTGCCTCTGCGCCCGCCCGGCTTTTGCACCGGCTGTCCCGAACGGCCGGTCTTCTCCGCGATCAAGCTGCTCGAACGCGAGGTCGGCAAGGTCCACATCTCGAGCGACATCGGCTGCCATTCGTTTGCGACCCTGGCGCCGTTCAACCTCGGCAATTCGATCCTGGGCTTCGGCATGTCGCTGGCGGCCGCGGGCGCGGTGGCCCCGGTGATGCAGAAGCGCACGATCTCGGTCATGGGCGACGGCGGCTTCTGGCACAACGGCCTGCTGAGCGGCGTCGCCTCGTCGATGTTCAATCGCGGTGACCGCGTGCTGGTCATCATGCAGAACGGCTACACCTCGGCCACGGGCGCGCAGTTCATTCCCAACACCTCGGGCAACCGCCGCGACGGCGAGACGACGTCCGACATCGCCGCCACTCTGAAGGCCATGGGGGTCGGCTGGCTGCGCACCATCCGCACCTACAATGTCGGGACCATGCTCAAGACCCTGCGCGAGGCGATGAGCACCGACGAGAAGGGGCTCAAGGTCATCGTCGCCGATGGCGAATGCCAGCTCGCGCGCCAGCGCCGCATCCGCCCGCAGATCGCCGCCCAGCTGAAACGCGGCGAGCGGGTCGTGCGCACGCGCTACGGTGTCGACGACGAGGTCTGCACCGGCGACCATTCCTGCATCCGGCTCTCGGGCTGCCCGTCGCTGGTGGTGAAGCCCAGCCCCGATCCGCTGCGCAGCGATCCGGTGGCGAGCGTCAACAATGGCTGCGTCGGCTGCGGCCTGTGCGGCGAGGTGGCGGACGCCGCGGTCCTGTGTCCGTCCTTTTACAAGGCCGACATCGTGCAGAACGCGACCTGGTGGGACCGCCTGAAATGGAAGTTCCGCTCGAAGATAATCGGAGCCATGGCGTCATGAACGCCTTCCCATTCACATGGGGAGGTGCCCGCGTCTCCGCGGGCGGTGGGGTCACCCACCTCACCGACCTGCGCATGACCCCTCCGTCGGCTAAGCGGCTTGGTTACAAGCCGCGAGACGCCGCCACCTCCCCATGTGAATGGGGAGGCGAACGAACGTCGGGGGCCCCCGGCGCATGAAGCCCGTCACGATCCTGATCGGGGCGCTGGGCGGCGACGGCGGCGGCGTGCTGTGCGACTGGATCGTGTCGGCGGCGCAGAGCCGCGGGCTTGGCGTTCAGGCGACGCAGATCCCGGGTGTCGCGCAGCGCACTGGCGCCACCACCTACTATGTCGAGGTGATGCCCGCCGGGCCCGCGTCCCGGTCCGTGCTCGCGCTCAATCCGGCGATGGGCGAAGTCGACGTCGCGCTGGCGACCGAGCTGCTGGAGGCCGGCCGCATGATCTTCAACGGCTTCGTGACGCCGGACCGCACGATCCTGATCGCCTCCACGCACCGCGTGCTGGCGATCGGCGAGCGCATGGCGATGGGCGACGGCAGCTTCGACGTCGGCCGGTTGCTGCGGGCGGTGAAGGAGCGCAGTCGCGAGCAGATCCTGTTCGACATGGACCAGGCGGCCGAGGAATCCGGCGGCGTGATCAATGCCGTGCTGCTGGGCGCGCTGGCCGGCTCGGGCAAGCTGCCGATCCCCGACAGCGCCTTCGAGGCCGCGATCCGCCATGCCGGCAAGTCCGTCGATACCAACCTCGCGGCCTTCGCCTTCGGGCGCGGCCATGCGCGCGGCGAACTCGAGCAGGCGGTGCGCGAGCATCGCAAGCGGCAGAGCGCGGCGCAGGGCATCGAGGACCTGATCGAACGCGCGCGGCGCACCTACCCGGCGTCCGCTCTCGATGTGGTGGAGGAGGGCATCCGCCGGCTCACCGCCTATCAGGACCGGCGCTACGCAGCCCTCTACCTCGACCGGCTCGACACGATCCACGCGCTGGGTGCGCCCGAACTGCTGCGCGACGTGGCGCGGCATCTCGCGGTGCGCATGTCGTTCGAGGACGTGATCCGCGTCGCCCAGGCGAAGACCTCGGCCGAGCGCGTGGCGCGCGTGCGGGCCGAGGTTCGGGCGAAGGATCATGAGCCGCTGGAGATCACCGAGCATTTCAAGCCGGGGATCGAGGAGATCGCGGCGATCCTGCCGCCGTCGCTGGCCAGGCGGCTGATCGCCTGGGGCGAGCGCACCGGCCGCCTCGGCAAGACCTACTTCTCCATGCATGTGCGCACGACGACGATCCTGGGATTCGCGCGACTGCGCCTCGTGGCCGGCCTTCGCTGGTGGCGCCCGCGCACCTTTCGCCATGTCGAGGAGCAGGCGGAGATCGAACGCTGGCTGAGCCAGATCCACGCCGCCGCGCCGCTCGGCATCGATCTCGCGCGGGAGATCGCCGAATCGGCACGCCTCATCAAGGGCTATGGCGACACCCACAGACGCGGCCTCGGCAACTATCGCCGCATCGCCGACGAGGTGATCGCGCCCGCGCTGGCCGGTCGCATGACCGCGCGGGCTGCAGCTGACGCCGTCGCCAGCGCCCGGGTTGCGGCGCTGGCCGACCCCGAGGGCGAATCGCTCGCGAAGACGCTGGCTGCCATAGCCGCCGCGGCGCCCCGGATGCGGCAGGCCGCGGAATGATCGACGTCTCGGCACTGGCGCGGCGCGACGCCTTCACCCGCGGTCTCGGCATCGAATTCGTCGAGGCGTCTCTCGGTCGCGCTGTGACGCGGGTCACGATCGAGGAGCGCCATCTCAACTTCAACGGCGTGTGCCATGGCGGCCTGACCTTCACCCTGGCCGATGCTGCTTTCGGCTATGCCTGCAATTCCCAGGGCGTCGTCTCGGGCAGCATCGATGCCCACATCGTCTACAGCGTCGCCGTCCGGCTGGGGGAGATGCTGACCGCCACCGCGACCGAGATCTCGCGCTCCAGCA
>Ga0255174_1000100_pt1:10000-49082 | contig 49082 bp, 41 predicted proteins | sample Atl_Atl_RepB_8d_FD_189953 | JGI IMG/M metagenome (GOLD analysis project Ga0255174, IMG submission 189953) | Freshwater microbial communities from Altamaha River, Georgia, United States - Atl_Atl_RepB_8d | ecosystem: Environmental > Aquatic > Freshwater > River | place: USA: Georgia...
CGTTCTTTGACATCGTTCATCGGAATGTAATGAGGTCTTTGAAGTCTAGATTATTCCGCGCCCTGCATCTCTCAAAGGCAGGGTGGTAGGAGTGGGTAACAAGGCCGTTTTCGGAGTGGGGGTCGTCCCCTGCACGGAACGAGCCGATAGGACGATCGCAAGATCGTTCCATCGCTGACAAAACGTGAAGTCAAGCACAATAAGGGCGTTTGGCGGATGCCTTGGCACTGAGAGGCGATGAAGGACGTGGCAGGCTGCGATAAGCTTCGGGGAGTTGCCAGCACACTTTGATCCGAAGATTTCCGAATGGGGAAACCCCATCCATCAGGATGATCGTCGACTGAATCCATAGGTCGACGAAGCGAACCCAGGGAACTGAAACATCTCAGTACCTGGAGGAAAGGACATCAACAGAGACTCCGCTAGTAGTGGCGAGCGAACGCGGACTAGGCCAGTGCTTCGATTGTAAGAACCGGAACACTCTGGAAAGAGTGGCCATAGCGGGTGATAGCCCCGTACGGGTAGAAAGCAGTCGGAGACTCGAGTAGGGCGGGACACGTGAAATCCTGTCTGAACACGGGGGGATCACCCTCCAAGCCTAAGTACTCCTCAGTGACCGATAGTGAACAAGTACCGTGAGGGAAAGGTGAAAAGCACCCCGACAAGGGGAGTGAAACAGACCTGAAACCGAACGCCTACAAACAGTCGGAGGCCGCAAGGCTAACGGCGTACCTTTTGTATAATGGGTCAGCGACTTACTCTGTGCAGCAAGCTTAAGCCGATAGGTGTAGGCGCAGCGAAAGCGAGTCTGAATAGGGCGCTTAGTTGCACGGAGTAGACCCGAAACCGGGTGATCTAGTCATGGGCAGGTTGAAGGTGCGGTAACGCGCACTGGAGGACCGAACCGGTTACCGTTGCAAAGGTATCGGATGACCTGTGATTAGGGGTGAAAGGCCAACCAAACTCGGAAATAGCTGGTTCTCCGCGAAAACTATTTAGGTAGTGCGTCGTGTGATTACCGCCGGGGGTAGAGCACTGGATGGGCTAGGGGGATCCAAAGTCTTACCAAACCTAACCAAACTCCGAATACCGGCGAGTACAGCGCGGCAGACAGACGGCGGGTGCTAAGGTCCGTCGTCGAGAGGGAAACAGCCCAGACCGCCAGCTAAGGTCCCTAAGTCATGGCTAAGTGGGAAAGGATGTGGGAATTCCATAACAACCAGGAGGTTGGCTTAGAAGCAGCCATCCTTTAAAGAAAGCGTAATAGCTCACTGGTCTAATCAAGAAATCCTGCGCCGAAGATGTACCGGGGCTCAAGCCATGCACCGAAGCTGCGGACTCGAAAGAGTGGTAGCGGAGCGTTCCGTAAGCCTGCGAAGGGAGACCCGTGAGGGCTCCTGGAGGTATCGGAAGTGAGAATGCTGACATAAGTAGCGACAAAAAGCGTGAGAGACGCTTTCGCCGTAAGTCCAAGGGTTCCTGCGCAAGGTCAATCCGCGCAGGGTTAGCCGGCCCCTAAGTCGAGGGCGACAGCCGTAGACGATGGGAACCACGTCAATATTCGTGGGCCTGCTGGTGGTGACGGATCCGAAAAGTGGCCCGAGCTCGTTGGCGAATGCTCGGGCGGCCCAAGGGTTCCAGGAAATAGCCCCAGCGTATAGACCGTACCCTAAACCGACACAGGTGGACTGGTAGAGTATACCAAGGCGCTTGAGGGAACCATGTTGAAGGAACTAGGCAATTTACCCCCGTAACTTCGGGATAAGGGGGCCTCTGCTGGTCTCAGCAGAGGGGCACAGACTAGGGGGTGGCGACTGTTTACCAAAAACACAGGGCTCTGCTAAGCCGTGAGGCGAAGTATAGGGTCTGACGCCTGCCCGGTGCCGGAAGGTTAAGAGGAGAGGTGCAAGCCTTGAATTGAAGCCCCGGTAAACGGCGGCCGTAACTATAACGGTCCTAAGGTAGCGAAATTCCTTGTCGGGTAAGTTCCGACCTGCACGAATGGCGTAACGACTTCCCCGCTGTCTCCAACATGGGCTCGGCGAAATTGAATTCCCCGTGAAGATGCGGGGTACCCGCAGTTAGACGGAAAGACCCCGTGCACCTTTACTACAACTTTGCAGTGGCATTAGAGAATGGATGTGTAGGATAGGCGGGAGCCTTTGAAGCCGGGGCGCTAGCTCTGGTGGAGGCAACCTTGAAATACCGCCCTTTTGTTCTTTGATGTCTAACCGAGGTCTGTCATCCAGATCCGGGACCCTGCATGGTGGGTAGTTTGACTGGGGCGGTCGCCTCCCAAAGAGTAACGGAGGCGCGCGATGGTGGGCTCAGGCCGGTCGGAAATCGGCTGCTGAGTGCAATGGCACAAGCCCGCCTGACTGCGAGACTGACAAGTCGAGCAGGGACGAAAGTCGGCCATAGTGATCCGGTGGTTCCGCGTGAGTGGGCCATCGCTCAACGGATAAAAGGTACGCCGGGGATAACAGGCTGATACCACCCAAGCGTCCACAGCGACGGTGGTGTTTGGCACCTCGATGTCGACTCATCACATCCTGGGGCTGGAGCAGGTCCCAAGGGTTCGGCTGTTCGCCGATTAAAGTGGTACGTGAGTTGGGTTCAAAACGTCGTGAGACAGTTTGGTCCCTATCTGCTGTGGGTGTTCGAGACTTGAGAGGAGCCGTCCTTAGTACGAGAGGACCGGGATGGACTTACCTCTGGTGTACCGGTTGTGACGCCAGTCGCAGCGCCGGGTAGCTATGTAGTGAAGGGATAAACGCTGAAAGCATCTAAGCGTGAAACCCGCCTCAAAACTAGGTCTCGCTGAGAGTCGTGGTAGACCACCACGTTGATAGGCCGCATGTGCAAGTGCAGTGATGCATTAAGCTTAGCGGTACTAATAGCTCGATCGGCTTGATTTTCATTCGTTCCGTGCAGCGGTCGACATCCGCTCCACGGCCTTGTGCACAGACTTTGACCTCATTCCCTTGCGTTCGGACGATCCGGTGGCTCTAGCGAGAGGTGTACACCCGATCCCATTCCGAACTCGGACGTGAAAACTCTCAGCGCCAATGGTACTGTGTCTCAAGGCACGGGAGAGTAGGTCGCTGCCGGATCTTCCGAACGCAAGGGACATTCCGATAGAACGATCACTGCACGCGCTGGATTTGACGCGGGGTGGAGCAGCCCGGTAGCTCGTCAGGCTCATAACCTGAAGGTCGTAGGTTCAAATCCTGCCCCCGCAACCAGATTAAAGCCCGCTGGCCCTAAAGGTCAGCGGGCTTTTGCGTTTCGGCGCTCCAATGAAGTTCAGGCCACACCCTTCAGAATGTCCGCCATCTTCTCGCCGACCATGATCGAGGGCGCGTTGGTGTTGCCCGACGGCATGGTGGGGAAGATCGAGGCGTCGGCGACGCGCAGGCCCTGGATGCCGTGCACCCGGAGCTTGTCGTCGACCACGGTGCTCGGCCCCTCGGGGCCCATGCGGCAGGTGCCGATCGGGTGATAGGCGGTCTGCGAGTTGTTGCGGATCCAGGTCAGGATCTCCTCGTCGGTCTGCACCGACGGACCCGGCGAGAATTCCTCGTCGCGGTAGGGATCCATCGGCTTGGCATCGACGATCCTGCGCATCATGCGGAAGCCGGCGGTCATCGCGTCCTGGTCGATCCGGTCGGCCAGGAAGTTGAAGCGGATGGCCGGATGGGCCTTGGGATCGGCCGAGCGGATATGGATCGAGCCCAGGCTCTCGGGGCGGAGCTGGTAGCAAGCGATCGTCATCGACGGGAAGTCCTGAAGCTTGCGGGTCTTCGGATCCTTGATCGAGTAGGGAACGAGATGCATCTGCACATCCGGCGTCTCGAGCTCGGGGCGCGTCTTCAGGAAGCCCAGCAGCGGCGCCGAGGGCAGGCTCATGAATCCGCCGCCGGTCGCGAGGTACTTCATCATCTGCGTCACGGCGCCGAGGCCGCGCGCCATGTGGTTGTAGGAGACATTGGCGACCTTCAGGCGCCAGATGATGCGGGCGTTGATGTGGTCGCGGAAGTTCTCGCCGACCGCCCGCAACTCGTGCTTCACCTCGATGCCGTGCTTCTTCAGGAGCTCGGGCTGGCCGATGCCGGAGAGTTCGAGGATCTGCGGGCTGGCGACGCCGCCGGCCGACAGGATCGTCTCCCTGGCCTTGGCCTGGACGACCTTGCCGTCCTTTTCGTATTCGACGCCGACGCAGCGCTTGCCCTCCAGCAGGACGCGCAGCGTATGGGCGTTGGTGACGACGTGCAGGTTCGGACGCTTCATCGCCGGTTCGATGTAGCAGTGCGCGACGCTCATGCGCCGGCCCTTGTAGATCGAGGTCTGCGTCTTCACGACGCCTTCCTGATCCTCGCTGTTGTAGTCCGGGTTGGTCTTGAAGCCGGCAGCCTTGGACGCCTCGAACAGCGCATCGTAGAGCGGATTCTGGTCGGGCACGGTCGAGACCTTCAGCGGCCCCGAGGTGCCGCGGCCGTTCGAACCGTCGCCGTCGACGAAGTTCTCCATGCGGGTGAAGAGCGGCGCCACGTCCCGCCAGCTCCAGCCGCGGCAGCCCATCTGGGCCCAGGTGTCGAAGTCGAGAGGCTGGCCGCGCACCCAGACCAGACCGTTGATGGAACTCGACCCGCCCAGCACCTTTCCACGCGGCACCGGGATCACCCGGTTGGCCGTGTTGGGTTCGGGCTCGGACTGGTACAGCCAGTTGGCGGCCGGGTTGTCTATCAGCAGCCCGAAGGACAGCGGCATGCGGGAGTAGGGGTGGCTGGCCGCGCCGGCCTCCAGCAGGAGCACCTTGTTGGTCGGCACCTCCGTGAGGCGTGCCGCCAGGGCGCCGCCCGCCGAACCCGCGCCCACGATGATGTAGTCGTACTCGGCCATCTCTCCTGATCTCCCCGACACTCTTCGTCGTGCAACCGTAGCGCACTGCCCTGCGGATGGCAGGGACAATCTGGCCCGGGCACGGCCGATTTGCCTTGGGCACGATCGGCGGGCCGGTTCCCGGCGGTACACGGGTCTGCCGCCGTGCGATAACCCTCTCGCATCACAGAAGCGGCGGAGACGGTCATGATCGAAACGGAAAAGGGCAAGGCCGAAGTCACACGGTTCACGATCGACCTGGCGATCCGTCTCGGCCTCATCGCGACCATCGTCTATGTGAGCCTGCTCCTGCTGAGGCCGATCGCGGCCCTCATGATGTGGGCCCTCATCCTGTCGGTCGCCGTCTATCCGCTGTTCAACCTGGTCCGTCGTCGCCTGCATCTCCGCGACGGCATTGCGGCATCGCTGCTGTCGATCCTGCTGCTCGTCCTGCTGCTCGCGCCCGTCGTCGTCCTGGCCGCTTCCGCGATCGAGAGCCTCGACGGCTACGCGCGGCTGCTGCTGCGCGGCGGCCATGTCGTCCCGCCGCCGCCGGAATCGGTTCGTGACTGGCCCATGGTCGGCGCGCGGGTCTACGACTTCTGGCTGAACGCCTCCAACGACCTCCGCACCATGCTGGGCGCCCACATGGAGCAACTGACATCGGCCGGGCGCTGGATCGGCCGCATCGCCGCGGGGCTGTTCCTGGAAGTGCTGCAGTTTGCCGGCGCCATCATCGTGGCGGGCATCCTTCTCGCCTATTCCGACGAACTCGCCGGCACCTTGCGCGACCTGGCGGCGCGGGTGGCGGATTCACGTGGCCGGCACTTCATCGAAATCGCGGGCTCGACCATACGCAACGTCTCCCAGGGCGTGATCGGCATCGCCCTCCTGCAGTCGGCGCTGCTGGGCATCGGCATGCTGGTGGCGGACGTGCCCTTTGCCGGAGCCATCACCTTCGTCTGCCTGGTCCTGGCGATCGTCCAGGTCGGGCCCAACATCGTCATGATCCCGGTGATTGTCTGGGCCTGGATGTATCTGCCGGCGCTGCATGCCGGCCTCTTCACGGTCTATACCGCACCGCTCCTGCTGCTGGACAACGTGCTGCGGCCCATCCTGATGGCACGCGGCCTGCCGACTCCGATGGCGGTGATCCTGGCGGGCGTCATCTGCGGCACGCTGGCGGGCGGTCTCATCGGCCTGTTCGTCGGCCCGGTGGTGCTGTCGGTCTTCTACGACCTCCTGGTCGCCTGGGTCGCGGCGGGCCGGAAGGCCGACGAAAACGTCGGTCCGGGCCCCGCGCCCTGACTACTTCTTCTTCGGCCGGAGCGCGTCCCACTGCTCGTCGGTCCAGTCGAGCATCGCCGAGGTGTTGGCGCCGCCGCCGCCGGACTGCAGCATCTTGCCGCCGTCGATCACGATGGCATCGCCGTTGATGTAGGCCGCGCCGTCGCTCACCAGGAAGGCGGCGAGGTTGGCCAGTTCGATATGCTCGCCGGTGCGGCGCATCGGGATCGCCTTGATCATGTCGTCCTGCGCGCCGCGCTCCTTGGGCATCAGGCGGCTCCAGGCGCCTTCGGTCGGGAAGGGGCCGGGGACGATCGCGCAGGTGCGGATGCCCTTGGGGCCCCATTCGACGGCCAGGCTCTTGGTCATGGCCAGCACGCCGGCCTTGGCCATCGCCGAGGGCACGGTGAAGGGGGCGCCGGTCAGCGACGAGACGGTGAGAATCGACATCACCACCTTGTTGCGCTCGCCGGCGTCGATCCAGCGGCGGCCGGCTGCCACGGTGCAATAGGCCGAGCCGTGCAGCACGATGCCCAGCACGGCGTCGATCGCCCGCGGTGACATCTTGTGGGTCTGGGCGAGGATCTGGCCGGCCGCGTTGTTGACCAGGATGTCCAGCGGGCGCTTCTCCCAGATCCTGTCCATCATCGCCTCGACGGCGTCGGGGACGCGCACGTCGCAGCCCACCGTCTCGATCTCGCCGCCGGTCTCCTTCGCCAGTTCGCCGGCGGTCTCGTTCAGCACCTCCTCGCGGCGGCCGCAGATGATCACGTTGGCGCCGAGTTCGAGATAGCGGTGGGCCATCGAGCGGCCGAGGCCGGTGCCGCCGCCGGTGACCAGGATGCGCTTGCCCTTGAGAAGGTCGGGTTGGAACATCGTTATTCCTATTTCTTGGTCTCGGTGAAGGCGATGCCGGACGCAACCAGCCCGTCGATCTCGGCGGCGGAGTAGCCGGCTTCCTGGAGCACGGCCCGCGTATCGGTGCCGAACTTCTTCGGCTTGGTGCGCACCTTGGGCGGGGTGCGGGAGAGCTTCACGGGATTGCCGACGTTCCGCCAGCCATCCTTCTCCCACACCATGCCGCGATGCCTGGTGTGCGGCGCCTCCATCACGTCGGAGACTTCGAGAACGGCGGCCGACGGCACGCCGCCCTTCATCAGCTCCTGCGAGAACTCGTTGGCGTCGCGGTCCTTCAGCAGCTCGCGCAGTTCGGCCTCGAGCTCGGCGCGATGGGCGACGCGGTCCTTGTTGGTCCTGAAGCGCGGATCGTCGGCCAGCTCCGGCTTGCCCAGCATTTGCGTCAGCTTGCGGAACTGCCCGTCATTGCCGGCGCCGACCACGATGTTGCGCGTCTTCGTCGGGAAGTTGGAATAGGGCACCAGGCTGGCATGGCTGTTGCCGACGAGCCTGGGCTTGAGGCCGGCCATGAAATAGTTCGGCGCGTGCGGCTGGTGCAGCGCGATGGCGCTGTCGTAGAGCGTCGCATCGACGAACTGACCCTTGCCCGATCGGTTGCGTTCGTAGAGCGCCATCAGGATGCCGATCGTGGCGTTCATGCCGGTCGAGAGGTCGACCACCGGCACGCCGATGCGGACCTGGCCGCCCTCGGGCGAGCCGTTGACCGAGACCAGGCCGGCCGAGGCCTGCACCATGGCGTCGTAGCCCGGGAAGCCGCCCAGCGGCCCGTCGGCGCCGAAGCCCGAGACGCGAGCATGCACCAGCCGCGGAAACTTCGCCGCCAGCACGTCGTGATAGCCGATGCCCCACTTCTCCATCGTGCCGGTCTTGAAATTATCGATCAGCACGTCGGCCGTCTCTAGCAGCTTCAGCAGGACCTCGCGGCCCTCCGGCTTGGAGAGGTCCAGCGCGATCGTGCGTTTGTTGCGGTTGATGCCGGCGAAGTAGGCCGAGATGCCCTCGGCGTCGAACGGAGGGCCCCAGGTGCGGGTCTCGTCGCCCTGCGGCGGCTCGATCTTGATCACGTCAGCGCCGTGGTCGGCCAGCATCTGGCCGCAATAGGGGCCTCCCAGAACACGCGACAGGTCGATCACTTTCAGGCCCTCGAGCGCGCCCCCGCTTGCCACCGGCATCTCGTTCCACTCCTCGAATTCAGACAGGAGGCGCGGTTATAGACCATGGCATCGGAGCCCGGTACCGTCCGGGCATGATCGAACGCGCACTGGATATCGCCACGCAAGATGGCGCCCTGAACACCTACACGGTACGGCCCGACGATGGCGGGCCGCTGCCCGTCGTCATCATGCTGATGGACGCCCCCGGCGTTCGCGAGGGCCTGCGGGAAATCTGCCGCCGGATTGCGCAGTCCGGCTACTACGTCCTGTTGCCCAATCTCTACTATCGCAGCACGCGGGAATTCGTCTGCGGACCGACACGCAACCATCCCGACGGCGAAGCCAACCTGAAACGAATGTTCGGCCTGATGGAGACGCTCTCCAACGCCAAGGTCGCGGCGGACACGGGCGCGTTGCTCGACATGCTGCCGACTCTGCCCGACGCCAGGCCCGGCAAGGTGGGCCTGGTCGGCTACTGCATGAGCGGCGCCTTCGTCACGGCGGCGGCGGCGGCGCATCCCGACCGGATCGGCTGCTTCGCGTCCTACTACGGAACGCGCCTGATCACCGACAAGCCCGATTCTCCGCACCTGATGCTGGGGAGCATAACGGCCGAGGGCTACTACGCCTTCGCGGAGCACGATACCTACGTGCCACAGTCGGACGTGGCGAAGTTCGAGCGTCTCCTGGCCGCTGCGCCGTTCCCGTCTCGCGTCGAGACCGAAATGGGCACGCATCACGGCTACGCCTTCTCCGACCGCGGCAACCTGCATGAGGCCGCGCGAGAGAAGCACTACGAACGTATGCTGGCGCTGTTTCGTCGGCACTTAAGCTAGGAGAGGACGACATGCTGAACGGTATCCACGGGCATCAGGACATCGAGCGTGTCGTCTATGGCCGGCCGGCGGGCGCCGCGTTGCGCGCCGAGGCCGAGCGGCTGGGGGCGAAGAAGGTGTTCATCACGACCTCGAAGTCGGTGGCGCAGAGCGCGTTGCTGGCATCGATCATCGACGGTCTCGGCGAATTGCACGCGGGCACCTATGCCGGCATCACGGCGCATTCACCGCGGCCCTGCGTGGTCGAGGGCGCCGCCATGGCGCGCGCGGCCGGCGCCGACCTGATCGTGGCGGTGGGTGGCGGCTCGGTGATCGATGCCACCAAGACCATCCTGATCGCGCTGTGGCAGGACGTGACGACGGTCGACGAACTCGACGCCTATCGGGCCGGCAAGCCCAAGGAAGGCGCTGCGCCCCCGTCGGAGGCCATCCGGCCGCCGGCCGACGCGATCCGCATGATTGCCGTGCCGACAACGCTGTCGGCCGCCGAGTTCAATGCCTTCGCCGGCATCTCCGACCCGCGCAAGGGCATCAAGGAGAGTTTCGGCCATCGGCTGATCGTGCCGCGGGTCATCGTGCTCGATCCCGCCGCCACCCTCGCGACGCCGATGGACCTGATGCTTTCCACTGGCCTGAAGGCGGTGGACCATGCCGTGGAGCGGCTATGCTCGCAGCAGGCGCATCCTTTTGTGCTGGGCACCGCGACCGAGGCGCTTAAGCTGCTCGCCCGCGCGCTGCCGGCGCACAAGGCGAACCCGGACGACATGGCGACCCGGCTCGATCTCCAGTTCGGCATGTGGCTGTCGATCGGCGCCGGTACCTCGGGCGTGGGCGTGGGGGCGAGTCACGGGATCGGCCACGTGCTGGGCGCCGCCTGCCACGTGCCGCACGGCCATACGTCCTGCGTGATGCTGCCGTCGGTGCTGCGCTGGAACCTGCCGGCCAATGCCGAGCGCCAGAAGCGGGTGGGCGAGGCCTTCGGCAAGCCCGATGCGGCCGCCGGCGACCTGGTTGAGGGGCTTGTGAAGTCGCTCGGCCTGCCGGGACGTCTTTCCGAAGTCGGCGTCGGCCGCGACCGTTTCCGCGAGATCGCCGAGAAGTCGATGCACGACCGTGCGGTGCTGAACAACCCGCGGCGCATCGAGGGACCGGAGCAGGTCATGGAGATCCTCGAACTCGCGGCCTGAGGATCGACATGACCCCATGAATTCTTCTCGTGAGCCCGAGGGGTGGCAAGCCGCTAAAGCCACACGACCTGAGGGGAGCAACAAGTCACGGGTGAATCCATGGTCGACGTTCGAATTGCCGACTCCGCCGCACTCCGCCCGCCGCTCGCCGGCTGGGTCGATGCACCGGTGAACTACCTGGCCGACCTCAGCATCAAGCCGGTGACCTACAATCCGCCGCACGGCACCGGCCTGCCGCGGCGCGAGGGCAACTACCGCGACTTCACGGTCCGCGTCCACGACGCCCGCCCGATCGCGCACGATCTCTCGCTCGACCGCCAGGCCTTCATCCTGACCCATCACGATACCGAGGTGCGCGACTTCTACGACGAAGAGGAGGTGCGCACGAAGTACCACGCCGAGGTCGAGGCGCTGATCAAGCGCGAGACCGGCGCATCGAAAGTGGTGGTGTTCGACCACACGGTGCGCACCGCCGACCGCGCCGTCGAGCGTGGCCTGCGGACGCCGGTGCGCAGCGTCCATTGCGACTATACGGAGAAGTCGGGGCCGCAGCGGGTGCGCGACCTGCTGCCGCCCGAAGAAGCCGAGCGGCGCTTCGAAAAGCGATTCGCCGAGTACAACGTCTGGCGCAGCATCGATAGCGAGCCCGTCGAGATGACGCCGCTGGGTCTCGTCGATTCCGAGAGCCTGGCGCCGCGCGACCTCGCGGTCTGCGACCTCGTCTATGCCGACCGCACCGGCGAGATCTACCAGGGCGTCTACAACGCCGATCACCGCTGGTTCTACTTCCCGAAGATGACGCGGGACGAGGCGATCCTGATCAAGTGCTACGATTCGCTGAAGGACGGGCGGGCACGCTTCTCGCTGCATGCCGCCTTCGACGATCCGACGTCACCGGCCAATCCACGGCCGAGGCAGAGTATTGAAGCGCGGGCGTTCGCGTTCTTTGACTAGGTGCGCAATTGGAACCGAGCGGGCTCCCGCGCCTCAGAAGGCGCTGCCGCCCGCCGGCGCGTCTGAACGCGCCGCCGCAATCGTCTCCAGATGTTCGACCAGCTGCTCGGGGTTGCTGAAGAAGGGCGAGTGCCCGCTCTCCAGACGCAGCACCTTGCACGGCGTCTCCTTCGCCATGGTGCGCTGCAGGGCGATGCGGATGGCGTTGTCGTGGATGCACTCGATGTACCAGCGCGGCACCGAGCCGAAGCGCTCCTCGGTGAGCGTGACCGGAGTCGTCGAGATGGCGAGCGGCTGCGGCCGCAGACGCTGCATCGCCTTGTAGCGATCCTCCGGCGAGACGTCGGCGTAGAACAGGCTTGGCAGCTTGTCGCGCGCGAAAGTGTAGGTCTTGCCGTCGGGGCTGACCTGGCGCGACAGCCGGAACATGGCATCCGGTTCGAGGGCGGTCATGTCCCGGCCGCTCTTGCCCGATGTCGGCAGCAGGGCGCAGACATAGACCAGCGCCTTGATCTTGCGCCGCCGCGCTTCCGCAAGCTGGCTGATCGTGACGCCCCCCAGCGAATGGCCGACCAGGATGACCTGCTCCTCCATCTTGTCGAGGAGCCGCGCCAGCTTGTCGACATTGTCGGCGAGGGTGACGTTGGCCGGCGGCGTCTGGTCGTCGCCCAGGCCCGGCAGGTCGGGCGCGCAGGCCTTGTGGCCGGCCGCTTCCAGCAACGGCACGACCTTCTCCCAGCACCAGCCGCCGGTGCAGGCGCCATGGACCAGCAGGAAAGTCGCCACGCGCTAGGCCTTTCCGGCGACGGTGCGTGCGCCGGGGGCAGGCACGAAGAAGTCGGGCATCAGCGGCGTGCCGGGCGAAACGGCGTACTTGTCGAAATCCGTAACGCCCTCTGCCGCCAGCACTTCGTCGTCGATGAAGAAGTTGCCGGTGCAGTCGCGCGCCGGGCGGTTGAAGATGGCGTGCGCGGCATCCGCCATGATCTCGGGCTTGCGGCACTGCTTCATGCCTTCGTCGCCGCCCAGGATGTTCTGGATCGCTGCCGTCGCAATCGCGGTGCGCGGCCACAGGCAGTTGAAGGCGACGCCCTTGCTGCGGAATTCCTCGGCCATCGACCAGGCGAACACCGACATGCCGTACTTGGCGAGCGTGTAGGCTGCATGGTTGGCGAACCACTTCACGTCGAAGTCGAGCGGCGGCGACAGGTTCAGCACGTGCGGATTGGCTGCCTTCAGGAGATGCGGAATGCACTTCTGCGAGACCATGAAGGTGCCGCGCGCATTGATCTGGTGCATCAGGTCGTAGCGCTTCATCGGCGTGGCGAGCGTGCCGGTCAGGCTGATGGCGCTGGCGTTGTTCACGAGGATGTCGATGCCGCCGAACTTCGCGACGGTCTCGGCCACGGCCTTCTCCACGCTCTGCTCGTCGCGGATGTCGCAGGCGAGCGGCAGCGCCTCGCCGCCGGCCTTTTCGATCTCCTCCGCCGCGGTGAAGATCGTGCCCGGCAGGCGCGGGTCGGGCTTCACCGTCTTCGCGGCGATGGCGATGTTGGCGCCGTCGCGTGCGGCCCGCAGCGCGATGGCCAGTCCGATGCCGCGGCTGCCGCCGGTCACGAACAGGGTTTTACTAGCCAGGCTCATGGCGTCCCCAAGAAATCTTCGGGCTCTATAGCCGGGGCAGGGTAGCGGCGGCTAGTGTCGAGGCACTCAAGGGAGGCATGCATGAATCCGTGCTTCGAAACGGCGACGCGACTTGCCCGCGCCATACGAAACGGGCGGCTGAGTTCAGTCGAGGCCACCAAGGCGCATCTCGATCGGATCGCGCGCCTGAATGGGCCACTCAAGGCCCTGGTGCTGGTGGATGAAGCGGGTGCGATGAAGGCCGCACGTGCTGCCGACCGTGCCCGAGGCCGGCAGAAGGAGCTCCCGCCGCTGCATGGCGTGCCGATCACCCTCAAGGAAGCGTTCGACGTCGCCGGCCTGAGGACGACCTCGAGCCATCCGCCGCTGGCCGGCAATGTCGCCCGCCAGGATGCGACCGTCGTCGCGCGGTTGCGGGCGGCCGGCGCGGTGATCCTCGGCAAGACCAATGTGCCGGAACTCTGCGCGGACTTTCAGACCGACAGCCCGATCTTCGGCACGACGACCAATCCGTGGGACGCGAGCCGCACGGCCGGCGGCTCGACGGGCGGCGGCGGAGTAGCCATCGCGACGCGCCTGTCGCCGCTGGAGCTGGGCAGCGATATCGGCGGCTCGGTGCGCAATCCCGCGCATTACAACGGCATCTTCTCGCTGAAGCCGACCGAGTGGCGGGTGCCGAGCCGCGGCCACGTGCCGGACCTTCCGGGCGCCACGCGCAGCACGCGCTACATGGGCACGTTCGGGCCCCTGGCGCGCTCGGTCGAGGATCTCGACCTGGCGCTGCGCATCGTCGCGGGGCCGAACGGCTACGAGACAGAGGCTGCGCCCGTGCCGCTGGGGCCGACGCCCAGGCTCACGGCCAGGGGGCTCCGCATCGCCGTGCTGGCCAGCAATCCGCTGGTGCCCGTCTCGGCCGACACGGCGTCGGTCGTGGAGGCGACGGCGAAGCTGCTGTCGAAGGCGGGTGCGCGGGTGAAGCACGCCCAGCCCGAGCGTCTTGACTGGCAGCAGGGCTGGGACGACTGGTCGGACCTGTTCCAGTACATGATCGTGAACGCCCAGCCGCTGGCCGCTCGGGAGCGGCAGTTCGGCAAGGTCGATTCGGCCGATCCGACGGCGCGATCGGTCGCGCGGGCGGCGCGTCTCGACATGGCGCAGTTCTTCGCCGTCCTCGACCGGCGCGACCGCATCGCGCGCCAATGCGAGACCTTCCTCGACGAGTACGATGCGTGGCTGATGCCGGTCATGCCCGATGCGGCCTTCGTCCGCCAGTCACAGAAGCTGCCGCTGCGCATCGACGGCATGGACCATCCCTATTTCTTCGCCGGCACCGCCTACAACTTCCTGACCAATCTCACCGGCCAGCCATCGATCGTGCTGCCCTGCGGCTTCTCGAAGGAGGGGCTGCCGATCGGCCTGCAACTCACCGGCAAGCGCTGGGGCGAAGCGAAGCTGCTCGGTGTCGCGAAGGTGCTGGAGAAGCTTCTGCCGCCTTGTCCGATGCCGCCTTCCTTCGCCTCTTGAGGGGGCGGCTCACTCCACCTTCACGCCGGCCTTGTCGATGATCGGCTTCCACTTGGCGAACTCCGCCTTCTGGAAGGCGCCGAACACGTCGGCCTTCATCTGCTCCGGCGTCGGGATGTCCTGACCGAGATTCTCGAGCTTGGCGCGAATCTCCGGATCCTGCAGCGCCTTCACGGCGGCGGCGTTGAGCTTGTCGATGATCGGCTGGGGCGTCCCCTTGGGCGCCCACAGGCCGTGCCAGATCGCGACCTCGATGCCGGGAAATCCCGCTTCGGCCGTAGTCGGGATGTCCGGTGCGGCGGCGGTGCGCTGCTTGGCGGTTACGGCGTAGACCTTGAGCTTGCCGGCGCGAATGTGCGGCAACGAGTTCGAGGACTGGTCGATCATGATCTGGATCTGGTTGGCGATCAGGTCCTGCACCGCCGGGCCGGTGCCGCGATAGGGCACGAGCTGGTAGTTGGTGCCGGTCACGGTGAAGAAAGCCAGCGCGCCGATATGCGAGCCCGAGCCCATGCCGGCGGTGCCGCCCGAGATCTTGTCGGCATTGGCCTTCAGATAGGCGACCAGCTCCTTGAGGTCCTTGGCCGGGACCTGGTTCGAGGTGACGACCAGCAGCGGGTTGGAGGGCAGCAGGGCGACAGGCGCGAGGTCGTTGATCAGGTCGTAGTTCAGGTTCTTGTAGATTGCGCCGTTCACCACGTTGGTGCCGAGATGGCCGATGCCGATCGTGTAGCCATCCGGCGCGGAGCGGGCGAGCTTGCCCATGGCGATCGAGCCGGCCGCGCCGGTGACGTTGTCGATGACGAACTGCTGGCCCAGTTCCTTGGCCATGCGCTCGCCGACGATGCGCGCCATCACGTCGGTGGGGCCGCCGGCCGCGAAGGGCACGATGAGGGCGATGGGCTTGGTGGGATAGGCCTGGCCGAAAGCAGGGCCGGCCGCCGCAACCGCCAGCAGGGCGAGAGCACTTCTACGCAGCATGGAAAATCCTCCCTGAACTTCTCTTGTTGGGAGGAGCCTAGCGATAAGTTGCCTCCGGCTCCATCGTGACCAGAACGGTCCGATTGGCGACCTGCTGGCCCTCCTGGACCGGTATGGCCTCGATCTTGGCGTCGATGGCCGCCTTGAGCTGATGCTGGATTTTCATGGCTTCCAGCACGATCAGGGTCTGGCCGCGGCTGACCTTGTCGCCCGCCTTGATCTTGATCGACACGATCCGCCCGTCCATCGGCGCGCGCAGCTTGCCGTCGCTGCCGGCTGCGGCGGTCTCGGGCGGCGCGTAGGTCTTGTCGGTGAAGCGCACGGCAAGTCCGTCGAGGTCGACCACGATGTCGTCGCCATCGATATGGAAGGGGACGTCGACCCCATCGGGTTGGCTGACCCGCATCAGCCGCTCCTGGCCTCCGGCCGCCAGCCGGATCGGAGTCGGCTCGGGATTGGAGTTGCGCCAGCCGCGCAAGGACGGCGGATACTTCTGCGCCGAATCCTGCCACAGGAGATGGGCGGCCGCTGCCCAATGCGCCTCGCCGATCTCGGGGGCGGGAAACCGGTGCTTCACGAGGAACGAGGTCGTGGCCTCGCCGGCCGCGAAGCCGGGATGCTCCAGCAGACGCATCAGGAAGTGCCGGTTGGTCGTCGGCCCGAGGACGCGGGTCTCGGCAAGGGCGCGGATGAGGCGCCCGCGCGCTTCCTCGCGCGTGGCGCCATGGGCGATCACCTTGGCGATCATGGGATCGTAGTAGGGCGAGATCGCTAGCCCGTCCTTCATGCCATGATCGATGCGGACGCCCGGACCGGTCGCCGGGCGCCAAACGTCGATGCGGCCGGTCTGCGGCAGGAAGCCCGCATAGGCGTCCTCGGCATACAGGCGCACCTCGATGGCGTGACCGCTGAACGTCACCTGATCCTGTCGCAGCGGCAGGTGCTCGCCGCGCGCGACGCGGAGCTGCCATTCCACGAGGTCGAGCCCGGTGATGGCCTCGGTCACGGGATGCTCGACCTGCAGGCGGGTGTTCATTTCCAGGAAATAGAACGCACCGTCGGCGCCCAGCAGGAACTCGACCGTGCCGGCGCCGCGGTAGCCGATGGCCCGCGCAGCCGCGACAGCCGCGGCACCCATCCGGTCACGCAAGCCGGCATTGACGGCGGGCGAGGGCGCTTCCTCGATCACCTTCTGGTGGCGGCGCTGCACCGAGCAGTCGCGCTCGCCGAGATGGATGACGTTGCCATGGGCGTCGGCAAAGACCTGGATCTCGACGTGGCGGGCGTCGACGACCGCTTTCTCGAGGATCAGCTCGCCTGACCCGAAGGCGCTCTCGGCCTCGGTGCGCGCGGTGCGGATCGCCTCCACGAGGTCGCTCTCGTGCTCGACGAGACGCATGCCGCGCCCGCCGCCACCGGCCGCGGCCTTGACCATGACCGGCAGGCCGATGCGGCGCGCCTCGGCCTCGAGAGTGGAGTCACTCTGGTCGGCCCCCTGGTAGCCGGGAACGCAGGGCACGCCGGCGTCGATCATGCGTCGCTTGGCGGCGGCCTTGTTGCCCATCGCGGCGATCGCCGCCGGCGGCGGACCGATGAAGGTGAGGCCGGCCTTCTCGCAGGCCGTGGCGAAGGCCTCGTTCTCCGACAGGAAGCCGTAGCCGGGATGGATCGCGTCGGCGCCGCTTCTGTGCGCGGCCTCCAGAATTCGATCGATGCTGAGATAACTCTCGCCCACGGGCGGTGGCCCGATGCGCACCGCCTCGTCGGCAAAGGCGACGTGCGGCGCGTCCCGATCGGCGTCGGAATAGACTGCAACCGTTCGATAGCCCATCGCCCTGGCCGTGCGCATCACGCGCCAGGCGATCTCGCCGCGATTGGCGACGAGCACCTTCGAGAAGGACGTCATTCGACGGCCCAGCGTGGCGGCCGCTTCTCGGCGAAGGCGCGCAGGCCTTCGCCAGCCTCCGGGCCGCGGCGCGCCTCGGCGAACTTGTCGGCGGCGAAGTCGAGCACGGCCGACAGCGGCTCGGTCCCGACCTTCATCACCACCTGCTTGGTGAGGGCGTTGGCGATCGGGGCGCACTTGTCGATCTGCTTCAGCACTTCCTCGAGCTTGGCGTCGAGGGCGGCGGAATCGGGAACCAGATAATGGGCGATGCCGAGCCGCAGCGCCTCCGGTCCCTTGAAGCGCGCCGCCGTGAGGGCGAGGTGACGGGTCTGTGGCACGCCGATGCGCTGGGCGACGAAGGGCGCGATCTGGGCCGGCACGATGCCGATCGCCGTCTCGGTCATCGCGAAGCCCGCGCCCTCGGTGCAGATCGCCACGTCGGAAACGCACAGGATGCCGAAGCCGCCGGCGATGGCGTAGCCCTCGACCGCCGCCACGACCACCTGGGGCGTATTGTTCAGCGCTTCGAGGAAGGCGCCGAACTGGCGGTTCCAGACCGCGATCGGGTCCTTCTCGCCGGGCTTCGGCTTGTCGGTGAAGCTCTGCTCCATGTTCTTCAGGTCGGCGCCGGCGCAGAAGGTGCCGCCCGCACCGCGCAGGATCACGACCTTGATGTCGCGCCGGTCCTTCAGGATCGCGAACACAGACTTCAACTCCTCGATCAGCGTCGGGTTGAGCGCGTTCTTCACCTCCGGCCGGTTCAAGGTCACGTAGAGACGCGACCGCTCGCGGCGCAGGATCAGGGCTTCGTACTTGTCGGCAAACTCGGCCATGAGAACTCCGGCGCTCAGCGGTTTTCGAGACGGGGCAGGGTGCCCATGTGCTTGGAGATGATCTGCAGCATCACCTCGTCGGCGCCGCCGCCGATCGAGGCGAGGCGCGAGTCGCGGAAGGCGCGGGCGGTCGGCGATTCCCAGAGATAGCCGGCGCCGCCCCAGTATTGCAGGCAGCCGTCGGTCACCAGGCGCACCATGCGGCCGGCCTTCAGCTTGGCCATCGAGGCCAGCATGGTGACGTCGGCGCCGCCGAGATACTCCTCGCAGGCGCGATAGCAGAGGGACCGTACCAGCTCGATCTCGGTCCGCAGCTCCGCGAGCTTGAAATGGATCACCTGGTTGTCGAGCAGCGGCCGGCCGAACACCTTGCGCTCGCGCGTGTACTCGATCGTCTGGTCGATCAGCCGCTCCATGCCGACCACGGCGCTGATCGCGCCCCACAGCCGCTCCTCCTGGAACTGCTGCATCTGGTAGACGAAGCCCATGCCTTCCTGGCCGATCAGGTTCCGGAGCGGCACCTTCACCTCGTCGAGGAAGATCTGCGCGGTGTCGGAGGAGCGCATGCCGAGCTTGTCGAGCTGCTTCACGATCTGCACGCCCCTGGTCTTCATCGGCAGGCAGATCAGCGACTTGTTCTTGTGCATCGGCCCTTCGCCGGTGCTGGCCAGCAGGCACATCCAGTCGGCCTGGGTGCCGTTGGTCGTCCACATCTTGCCACCGTTGATCACCCAGTCGCCGCCCACCTTGCGGGCCGTCGTCTTGACCGAGGCGACGTCGGAGCCGGCGCCAACCTCGGAGACGCCGAGGCAGGCCACGTAGTCGCCGGCGATCGAGGGCGCGAGGAACTCGCGGCGCAACTCGTCGCTGCCATGGCGGGCCAACGCCGGCGTCGCCATGTCGGTCTGCACGCCGATCGCCATCGGCACCGAGCCACAATGGATGTGGCCCAGCTCCTCGGCCATCGCCATGGCATAGGAATAGTCGAGGCCCATGCCGCCGAACTCGGCCGGCTTGTTGATGCCGAGCAGGCCCGCATTGCCGAGCTTCTTGAAGACCTCGTGGGCCGGGAAGATGCCGGCTTCTTCCCACTGGTCGACATGCGGATTGATGTCCCGCTCGATGATCGCCCGCAGGGTGCGGCGGATCTCGTCATGTTCCTGGGTGAACTGCATCGCGGGCTCCTAGCGGTTGCCCAGCCGCGGGAGCGTGCCCATCAGCTTGGAGATGATCTGCAGCATGACCTCGTCGGCGCCGCCGCCGATCGAGCCGAGGCGGCCGTCGCGGTAGCCGCGCGCCACCGGATTGTCCCAGAGATAGCCGGCGCCGCCCCAGTATTGCAGGCAGGCGTCGGAGACCTCGCGGCGCAGGCGGCCGGGCTTCAGCTTGCCCATCGAGGCCAGCATGGTGACGTCCTTGCCGGCGAGATACTCCTCGCAGGCGCGGTAGACGATGGAGCGCAGCGCCTCGACCTCGCTCTTGAGCTCGGCCAGGCGGAAATGGATCACCTGGTTGTCGAGCAGCGGCTTGCCGAACACCTTGCGCTCGCGCGTGTACTCGATGGTGGCGTTGATGATCCGCTCGCAGGTGTTGAGCGAACCCGCACCGGCCCACAGCCGCTCCTCCTGGAACTGCTGCATCTGGTAGGTGAAGCCCATGCCCGGCTGGCCGATCGTGTAGCGCACCGGCACCTTCACCTCGTCGAAGAAGGTCTGGACCGTGTCGGAGGCGCGCATGCCGAGCTTGTCGAGCTTCTTCACGATCTCGATGCCCTTGCTCTTCATCGGCACGACGATCAGCGACTTGTTCTTGTGCGCCGGCCCGTCGTCGGTGCTGGCGAGCAGGCACATCCAGTCGGCCTGGGCGCCATTGGTCGTCCACATCTTTCCGCCGTTGATCACCCAGTCGCCGCCGACCCGGCGCGCCGTGGTCTTGATCGAGGCGACGTCGGAGCCGGCGCCGGTCTCGGAGACGCCGAGACAGGCGACGTAGTCGCCGCTGATCGAGGGCGTGAGGAATTCGTGGCGCAGCTCGTCGCTGCCGTAGCGGGCGAGGGCGGGGGTCGCCATCGAGATCTGCACGCCGGTCGCCATCGGGATCGAGCCGCCGTTCACCCATCCCAGCGATTCGGCACAGACCATGGCGTAGGAGAAGTCGAGGCCCGAGCCGCCATATTCGACAGGCTTGTCGACACCGAGAAGACCGGCATCGCCCATCTTCTTGAACAGTTCGTGGGCCGGGAACTGGCCGTCCCTTTCCCACTGGTCGACATAGGGATTGATCTCGCGATCGATCAGCGTCTTCCAGGTCTGGCGCAGCGCCTCATGCTCGGGGGTAAATTTCATCGGGACGTACTTGCTCCACGGTATTCCTCCCCATTCAAATGGGGAGGTGTCGCGGTCATCCGCGACGGAGGGGTCATGGGTGTGGAGGCGCCGCTGATGACCCCTCCGTCAACGCAAGACGCTGACACCTCCCCATTTGAATGGGGAGGAAAGTGGAAGCGCTGGATCATGCCTCACATCCTCGCAACGCCAAAGGTGATGGGATTGAGCGGCCGCACCATCGATTCGCGTGCGACGGAGAGGGTGAAGGCCAGGACCCGCCGGGTGTCGCGCGGATCGATGATGCCGTCGTCCCAGAGATGGGCGGTGCCGTAGAGCGCCGTCGATTCGCGCTCGAACTGGTCGACGATTCCCTTGAACATCCTGTCGATCTGCTCGTGCGGCGGCTCCTTGCCCTCACGCAGGAACTTCTGCTCGGTGACGGTCTTCATAACGCCGGCCGCCTGTTCGCCGCCCATCACGGCGGTGCGGCTGTTGGGCCAGGCGAAGATGAAGCGCGGATCGAAGGCGCGGCCGCACATGCCGTAGTTGCCGGCGCCGAAGCTGCCGCCGATCACGATGGTGATCTGCGGCACGGTCGCGTTGGCCACGGCCTGGATCATCTTGGAGCCGTGCTTGACGATGCCGCCGCGCTCGCTCTCGGTGCCGACCATGTAGCCGGTCGTGTTCTGCAGATAGACGATGGGCGTGCCCTGCTGGCAGCAGAGCTGGATGAACTGCGCGGCCTTCACCGCACCCTTGGCGGTGATCGGTCCGTTGTTGCCGATCAGCGCCACCGGCTCGCCCTCGATGGCGGCCCAGCCGCAGATCGTCTGCTGGTCGAACAGCGCCTTGAACTCGAGGAAGTCCGACCCGTCGACGAGGCGCGCGATCACCTCGCGCACGTCGTAGGGATCCTTGTGCGAGGGCGGGACCACGCCACACAGCTCCTCGATGTCGTAGAGCGGCTCCTTGAATCCCCGCTCGCCACGCGGCGGCAGCCGATCGTTCCAGTGCCACTTGGCGATCACGTCGCGCGCCATGCGGATGCCGTCGGCGTCGTTCTCGGCCATCCATTCGGCGACGCCCGACACGGTGGCGTGCATCTCGGCGCCGCCCAGATCCTCGTCGGTGGCGATCTCGCCGGTCGCGGCCTTGAGCAGCGGCGGCCCGGCCAGGAACACCTTGGCCTGGTTGCGCACCATGATGACGTAGTCGCTGAGGCCCGGCAGGTAGGCGCCGCCGGCAGTCGAGGAGCCATGCACCACGGTGACCTGCGGGATGCCGCGCGCCGACATGCGCGCCTGGTTGGCGAAGCCGCGGCCGCCGGGCACGAAGATCTCGGCCTGGTAGAGCAGGTTGGCGCCGCCGGACTCGACCAGGTTCACGACCGGCAGCTTGTTCTCCATGACGATCTGCTGGACCCGCTGGCCCTTGCGCTGGCCCGAGGGCGCCACGGTGCCGCCCTTGATGGCGGAGTTCGACGCCGTCACGACGCAGCGCACGCCCTCGACATAGCCGATGCCGGCGACCGAGCCGCCACCGGCGCTCGATCCGTCGTTGTCGTCGTGCATGCGGTAGCCGGCCAGCGGCATCAGCTCGAGGAAGGGCGCGCCGCGGTCGAGCAGCAGCGCGATGCGCTCGTGCGGCATCAGTTGGCCGCGCTTGGCGAAGCGCTCGCGCGATTTCTCGGAGGCGGCCTGCACGCTCGCTTCGGCCTCGCGGAACTCGGCGATGGCGGCGAGCATGCGTTCGCGGTTCTGCTTGAACTCTTCGCCGTTGCGATCGATCTGGCTCTCGAGAATCGGCATGTCGTCCTCAGCCGCCCAGCACCTTGGGCGTCGTGGCCAGATGGAAGCCGTCGAACGGCTGGGAACGGTCGGTCGCCGGCAAATCGACCGAACGGTTGGCGAGCGGCACGCCGCCGTCAATGCGGAGCTCGGTGCCGGTGATGTAGGCGGAGGCGTCGCTCAGCAGGAAACAGACGGCGGCGGAGACTTCGCTCTCGGTGCCGAGACGGCCCAATGGGCAGTAACCCTTGAGTTTCGGGATCTGTTCCTTGAAGTCGCCGGTATAGGTGTCCATGCCCGAGGAGGCGATCCAGCCGGGCGCCACCGAGTTCACGCGCACGCCGGCCGCCGCCCATTCGAAGGCCAGGGTCATGGTGAGGTTCGCCATGCCGGCGCGCGCGGCGCCGGTGTGCACCATGTTGGGGAAGCCGTTGCGGTAGTCCGCCGTCATGTTGACGATCGATCCGCCGTGGTTCTGCATCGACTGGGTGAACACCTCGCGGCTCACGATGAAGCCGCCGGTGAGGTTGTTGCGCACGACGACGTCGAAGCCCTTGGCGCTGAGCGCCGCGGCGGGCGAGGGGAACTGGCCGCCGGCATTGTTGAACAGGCCATGGATGCGGCCGTTCTTCGCCACGATCGCCGCGACCGCTTCCTTGACCTGGGCTTCCTCGCGGATGTCGAAGACGTGGGTCTCGCAGGTGCCGCCCACCGCCTCGATCTCGGCCTTCACCTTGTCGAGCTTTTCCTGCTTGCGGCCGGTGATCGCGACATGGGCGCCGAGTGCGGCGATCTCGTGCGCCGTACAGCGGCCGATGCCGCTGCCGCCGCCGGTCACGACGACCGTCCGGCCCTCAAACAATCCCGGTTTGAAGACCGAGCGATAGGTCATGTTTCCTCCGACTGAACGACCGTTTACCGGCCTGTAGTTGACGTTTACGTAAAGGTCAAGTAATCCCGCAGGCACCGCCGACGGGAGGAGTACGCTCATGACCTTGCAGGAAATCACCGCGAAAATGAAGGAAGGCGCTTCGAAGAAGACGGCCTTCGGAAACAGCGTCAAGTTCGCCACGGATCAGGGCGTCGTCCATATCGACGGCAACCAGACCCCGCCCGCCGTCACCAACGACGACACGGCCGCCGACTGCACCATCAAGATGGACTTCAGCGACTTCGCCGACCTCATCGGCGGCAAGCTCGACGGCATGACCGCGTTCATGACCGGCAAGCTGAAGATCGAGGGCGACATGGGCGTCGCCATGAAGCTGCAGTCGATCCTGCGCTAAGCGCACAGCGCTTAGCGTCGGTGGGCGACAGCGCCTTCTGAGGCGCGAAAGCCCACGCCGCAACAACAAGGGCCCCTTCGTCGGGGCCCTTTTCATGTCCGAAGCTAGTCTGCTTTGTCGATCATGGAACGAATGCGACCCGCCAGGTCTTCTATGACGAAGGGCTTGGTGAGCAGCTGCATGCCGGGCGCGAGCTGCGCATTGCCGATGATCGCATTTTCCGCATAGCCGGTGATGAACAGAACCTTGAGGTCTGGTCGCGTCATGCGGGCCGCATCGGCCAACTGACGGCCGTTCATTCCGCCGGGCAGGCCGACATCCGTGATGAGCAGGTCGACACGCGCGTCCGACTGCAGGATGCGCAACGCCGTCGCTCCTTCCTCGGCCTCGATGACGGTGTAGCCTTGGCCGTTCAGGACGTCGGCCAGGAGCATGCGAATGGTGGGCTCGTCGTCCACGACCATAACGGTTTCGCCGGCAGCGCTGGGGGGATCCTCAGGCGGCAGTGCGGCTGCAAGCCGGTCGTCCTCGCTGGCGAAATGGCGCGGTAGATAGAGACACATGGTCGTCCCGTGTCCTACTTCGGAATAGATGCGGACCTGTCCACCGGACTGGCGCACGAACCCGTAGACCATCGACAGGCCGAGGCCGGTACCCTGTCCCATCGGCTTCGTCGTGAAGAACGGGTCGAAGGCCTGGGCGATCACATCCGGAGTCATGCCGGCGCCGGTGTCGGTGACGCAGACCGAGAGGTACTGCCCGGGCGGGAGATCGCGCTCGCTGGCGGCGCGATCGTCGAGCCACTTGTTTGCCGTCTCGATGGTGATCCGGCCACCGTCCGGCATGGCATCGCGCGCGTTGATGCAAAGGTTCAGGAGGGCGTTCTCGAGCTGAGAGGCATCGATCAGCGTCGACCAGAGCCCGCCTGCGGTGACGACATCGAGCGAGATCTGGGGGCCCACCGTGCGCCTGATCAGTTCCTCCATCCCGACGACCAGGCGATTGACGTCGGTGGGTTTGGGATCGAGCGTCTGGCGGCGCGAGAAGGCGAGGAGACGGTGGATCAAGGAGGCCGCACGACGCGACGCGGCCTGTGCGGCGAGGATGTAGCGATCTGCATCCCGCAGCCGGCCCTGGTTCATCCGTGTGTGCAGGATTTCCAGCGAGCCCATGATTCCAGTCAGCAGATTGTTGAAATCGTGGGCGATGCCGCCGGTGAGCTGGCCGACGGCCTCCATCTTCTGCGACTGGCGCAGGGCTTCTTCAGTGAGGCGCAGGCGTTCCTGCTCCTTCATGCGCTCCGCGAGGGCGTCGGCGACCCGTCTTTCCAGCGTCTCGTTGAGCCGCTGGAGCGCTTCCTCGGCGCGCTTGCGCGAGGTGACGTCCTGAAAGAGCACGGCGACCTGGCGGCGGCTTGCCGGCTCGATGCGGAAGGCGGCGAGTTCGAGATGGCGACCCGTCGCGACCAGTTCCTGCTCGAAGCGGATCGGCTTTCCGGTGCGCAGGACGGCGCCATAGCGCGCCACCCAGGCATCGGCCTCTTCTCCGACCATTTCCCGCAGCTTCTGGCCGACCACGTTGGGAATGCCGGCGTGCAATGCGTAAGCGGGATTGGCCTCGATATGGACGTAGTCGCTCAACGGACCATGCGGCCCGTCGAAGAACTCGATGATGCAGAATCCTTCGTCGATCGATTCGAACAGAGTCCGGTACCGCTCCTCGCTCTCGGCGAGGGCTTCCTCGGCGGCCTGCAGGCGCCTGTCGCCGCTCCCCGGTGTGCGGAGGCGCGCATTTTCTTCCTCGAGAAGCTGGATCCGGCGCTTCAGACGCTCGATCTCGTCAGGTGTCACGAACTCTGCCGCCGGAACGAAAGACGCTCGATCACGGGCGTCGGGAGACGACATAACGAAATCGGGGAGCCGATGTTCCCTAACCCTGCCTGCTCTTGTGATAGTGCCGCCGCGCCTTGGCGCGATTGCCGCAGGACGACATGGTGCACCAGCGCCGCTTGCCGGCGCGGCTCTCGTCGAAGAACAGGTAGAGGCACTCCGGGTTGGCGCAGCGCCGGACCTTGTCCAGCCTGCCGCTCGCCAGCAGGTCGCCCGCCGACCACAGGACGGGCGCGAGTAGCGCCAGCGCCGTGCCCGTTCTCATGTCGAATTCCCAGTCGTACGCCTCGCCGCCGCGCTTCAGGACCGTTCGGGCCGGTGCGGCCGCGAGCGCCGCATTCAGGGCTGCAAAATCGCGGGCGGCGGGCGCCTTGCCCTGGGCCACGGTGTCGAACAGCCGGTGGATGGTTTCCCGCAGATCCAGCGCTCTCTCGAATTCCGTCTGGGACGGCGGCTTGGGCGCCTTGGTCCAGGCCGCCAGATCCGCCGGTGTGTTCAGCGTCTCCGTGGGCTTCTCCTGCCCGCGCCAGTAGCGCGTGTTGGCGAATTCGAGACACAGGTCGGGGCGATTCATCGACGGGACTTACTAACCGGTTGTCAGGTTGACAAGGATGGCGGTTCTACATAACCATCTAACCGGTTAACTAGTCACACAGGAGAGCTGCCATGTTCGACCACGTATCCATCGGCGTCGCCGACATCGCCCGTACCCGCAGGTTCTACGATGCGGCGCTGGAACCCCTCGGCTATGCGCGACTGAGCGACGGCGAGACCTCGCTGGGCTACGGCGAAAGGGAAGTCGGTTTGTGGATCGGCAAGGCGGCGAAGCCGGTGAAGCCCGACATGGAATCCGGCCTGCACTTCTGCTTCGTCGCGAGGGACCGGAAGTCGGTCGACGCGTTCCACGCCGCGGCGCTCGCCAGCGGCGGCAAGGACAACGGCAAGCCCGGCCTTCGTTCGGACTACAGCCCGACGTACTACGCAGCCTTCGTGATCGATCCCGACGGCTACCGGATCGAGGCCTATTGCGGGAAGTGACCGTACCCGGTTGCCATGATCGCTCCCGGTCCCGATGCTGAAGAGACCGGGAGCGACCCTGTGAGGCGAGGATGACGACGAAGACCGTTCGGAACGCCACGCCGGCGGAAGAGGCGGCGGCCATCGCGACGCTGACCCTGGCCTTCGCCACCGATCCGGCGACGCGCTGGACCTGGCCGGAGCCACAGGCCTATCTCGAAGCCTTTCCACGCTTCGCCAGGGCCTTCGGCGGTGCGGGCTTCGCCAAGGGCGGCGCCCATGTCATCGGCGACCATGCCGGGACGGCCCTGTGGCTCCCGCCCGGCTGCGAGCCGGATGGGAATGCACTCGGGGAGCTCATGCGGACCACGGCGTCACCGCAGTCGATGACTGACGGCATGCGGGTGATGCAGCAGATGGCGGACTACCACCCGCGCGAGGCGCACTGGTACCTGCCGCTGATCGGCATCGATCCGAAGCACCAGGGCAAAGGCCTGGGCGGCGCGCTTCTCGATCATGCGCTCGAGATCTGCGATCGAGATGGCGCACTGGCCTATCTCGAATCCTCGAATCCGCGCAACGTTCCGCTCTACCAGCGCTACGGCTTCGAGATCCTGGGGCAGATCCAGTTCGGCAGCTCGCCGACCCTGGTGCCGATGCTGCGCCGGCCGCGACGGCGCTCGCCGGGCTGAGGCTTCAGGCCGCCTTCTTGCCGTGGTGGCTGTGCAGCTTGGCGCTCAGCACGCGGCGGATCGCATTGAATTCCGGGCTCGCGACGTCGCGCGGGCGGGCGAGATCGAGTGCATTGTCGCTTTCGATGCGGCCGGGCCCCGGTGTCATCACCACCACCCGGTTGGCCAGCAGGATCGCTTCCTCGACCGCGTGGGTGACGAACACGACGGTGAGCTTCGTGCGCTCCCAGATGTCCAGAAGCTCGTCCTGCAGCCGCTCGCGCGTCATGGCGTCGAGCGCGCCGAACGGCTCGTCCATCAGCACCAGCTCGGCATCGTTGGCCAGCACCCGGGCGATCGCCACGCGCTGCTTCATGCCGCCGGAGAGTTGGTGGGGATAGGCGTTGGCGAACTTGGCGAGACCGACGAGGTCGATGAACTTGTCGACGATCTGCTTGACCTCGGCGGCACCGAGGCCGCGCGAGGCCGGTCCGAAGCCGATGTTGGCGCGCACGCTCAGCCACGGGAACAGCGCATAGTCCTGGAAGACCATGCCGCGCGACGGATCGGGCCCGGCGATCGGCCGACCCCACATCAGCGCCTCTCCCGACGAGGGCTGGTCGAATCCCGCCATGATGCGCAACAGGGTGGACTTGCCGCAGCCCGAGGCGCCGATCAGGCAGATGAACTCACCCTTGTTGATCGAGAGGTTGGCGTCGGAGAGGGCGTGGATCGTCTGGTCCTGCAGCCGGAAGACCTTGGACACGCCTTTGATCTCGACGATCGGTGTCGCGGACTCAGCCATGATGGTTGGGACTCCAGCGGAGGAGGTAGTTGCCGAGCGCCACGACGACGCGGTCGGACAGGTAGCCGGCGAGGCCGATCACGATCATGCCGCAGATCACCAGTTCGGTGCGCGACAGGGTGCGGCCGTCCATGATGACCGCGCCCAACCCCTGCGGCACGCCGGTCATTTCGCCGACGACGATGACGAACCAGGCGAGGCCGAGGCCGAGGCGCAGGCCGGTGAAGATCGACGGTGTCGCGGCCGGCAGAACCACCTTGTAGAACTGCGCATTGCCACGGCAGCCCAGCATCGAGGCGGCCTCGAACAGCTTGGGATCGACCGAGCGCACGCCGAAGATGGTGTTGAGCAGGATCGGGTAGAAGGCGCCAAGGCAGACCAGGGCGAAGGCCGACTTGGCGCCGAGGCCGAACAGGATCATCGATAGCGGCAGCCAGGCCGTGACCGGGATCGGCCGCATGACCTGCAGGAAGGGATCGAGCAGCATGCGCGCCGTCGGCACGCGGCCGATCAGGATGCCGATCGGCAGGGCGAAGACGGCGGCCAGCGCGAAGCCGCCATAGACCCGGCTCATCGAGGCCAGCAGGTGGGTGGTCAGCGTCGCGGAATAGGCATCGTCGTAGATGCCGCCGACCGCGAAATCGACCATGTATTCCCCGACCGCGTAGGGCGTCGGGATCAGGCGCGTCCATTGCTGGGTGGTCGCCACCTGCCAGAAGGCGAGCAGCAGGGCGGGCACGATCAGCGCCAGAACCGTCGGCTTGATGCGTGCCCATGTCGTGCGCGTCGCCGCGCGCGGAAGGACGGCGGCCGGAGCCGCCGCCGGAACCGGTCCTGTGTCGGCGATCGCCATGATGTGCTCCGTCGACTGCGTTTCGCCTAGCTGGCGATCTCGTTCGAGAACTTCGGATTGAGGAAGGTGTCGAACTTGGGCAGGGCGCGGATCTGCTTCAGCTCGAGCATGTGCTGGGCGTAGGTCTTGGCCTGGCCCTGCACCTTGTCGTCGAGCTTCCAGACATATTCGACGTTGTCGGCGCCGAGCGCCTGCTCGACGGCGGCGCGGTTGGCGCCAAGCTTCTGCACCGTCATCTCGACCACCGCCGGCTTGTTGGCCGACATGAATTCGACGGCCTGGCGGTGGGTCTTCAGCATGGTCCGGATCATGTCCGGGTTCTTGCCGACGGTCTCTTCGTTGGTGCCGATGATCATGTTGAGGCCGCCCATCGCCGTTCCATAGGGATATTCGACGAGCTGGCCGACGCCGGACGTGATCGACAGGGCCGGGCCCGGCTCGGCGCCGACATAGGCATCGATGTCGCCGCGCGCGAGCATCGCCGGCATCTCGCCGAACGGGACGCGGACCGACGTGATGTCCTTCAGCGTGAGGCCCTCCATGCGCATGCGCTCGAGGATGAACACTTCCTGGGTCGAGCCCGGCCAGATGCCGACCTTCTTGCCCTTGAGGTCCTTGATCGACTTCACGTCGGAGCCGGCCTTGGAGATCACGCCCATGCCGCGGTTCGACATCGCGCCCACGACGACCACGGGCTCGCCGGCGGCGGCACCCAGGATGCCGGCGGCGATGCCGAAGGTGCCGAGGTCGACCGACTTGGTGACCACCGCGTTCTTGCAGTCGGTCGGGCTGTCGAAGGTGATGATCTCGATCTTGAGGCCGGGAGGCGCGAACTTCTCATAGAAGTGCGGCGGCATCGAATGGACGAGGCGCAGCGCGCCCATCTTGACCGTCTGCCCGCCCTGCGCACGCAGGATGGACGGCGCCGCCAGGGTTCCCATGGCGGCAAGGCTGGCCCCGGCCAGCAGACGACGACGATTGATCATGAATGAGCCTCCCAAGCTGTCCCCTCGGGAGGCAACAAGCGTGCCAATCAGGTTCCTCCCCATTCCGATGGGGAGGTGGCCCGCATGGCCGGAGGGGTCATGACCCCATCGCCCTCGTAAAACGAGGGCACTTCCCCTTTGCGGAGCCCGCAAAGGGGAAGAGCTTGAACCCGCTAGAACCCGACCGCGGCGCCGTCGCGGCGGCTTTCGGAGGCACCGAGGTAGGGGCCGCCGTCGGGGAAGCGCCAGATGATCTGGCTCGATCCGAAATCGAAGCTCGGCATCTTGGTGCGCGTCAGGCGATGGCCGCGGCTCTCCAGTCCCTCGAGCGTGCCCTGCGGCATGTGCTCTTCCGTCCACACCGTGCCGTCGGTCTCGTGCACCCGCCAGCGCGGGGCGTCGATCGCCGCCTGCGGGTTCTGGCCGTAGTCGACCATGCGCGAGAAGACCTGCATGTGGCCCTGAGGCTGCATCGCGCCGCCCATCAGGCCGAAGGTCGCGACCGGCCGGCCGTCCTTGGTGATGAAGGCCGGGATGATCGTGTGGAACGGCCGCTTGTTCGGTCCGACCTCGTTGGGATGTCCCTTGGTGGTGACGAAGCCCGTGCCCCGATTCTGCAGCGCAATGCCGGTGCCCGGCACCACGATGCCGGAGCCGAAGCCGGTGTAGTTGGACTGGATCAGCGACACCATCATGCCCGAGGCATCGGCGGTGCCGAGATAGATCGTGCCGCCATTCTTCGGCGTGCCCGGACCGAAATCCTTCGCCTTCTTCGGATCGATCAGCTTGGCGCGGCTCTTCAGGTAGCCCTTGTCGAGCATCTGGGCCGGCGTCACCTCCATGAAGCGCGGGTCGGCGACGTAGCGGTAGATGTCGGCGAAGGCGAGCTTCATCGCCTCGATGCGCAGGTGCGCGACCTCGGGCCCGTCGCAGTCGAGGCCAGCCAGCTCGAAATTCTCGAGGATGCCCAGCGCCATGCAGGCCGCGATGCCCTGGCCCGACGGCGGGATCTCGTGCAGCGTCGTGCCGCGATAGGCCAGCCCGATCGGATCGACCCAGTCGGGCTTGTGCGCCGCGAGGTCTTCCTTGCGCAGCGCGCCGCCGGTCTCGCGGGCGTACTTGTCCATCGCCTCGGCCAGTTCGCCGCGATAGAAGGCCTCGCCCTTGCTCTCGGCGATCTTGGCGAGCGTCCTCGCCTGGTCTGGGAACTTCCACAGTTCGCCGGGCTGCGGCGCGCGGCCGTTGGGCAGGAAGGCCTTGACCCAGCTCTCCTGTCCCTTCAGCCGGTCGATCGCGCGGTGCCACTGATGCGACACCATGTACGAGACGCGAAAGCCGTCATGGGCGTACTTGATCGCCGGCTCGAACAGGTCGGCGAAGGGCAGCTTGCCGTAGCGCCTGTGCAGTTCCATCCAGAGCGACACGGCGCCCGGGGTGGTCACGCAGCCCCAGCCGACATGGGGCATCTTGTCGAGGCCGGCATACTTGTCGGGCGTCATCAGCGCCGGCGAATGGCCATGCGCGTTGAGGCCCACCAGCTGCTTGCCGTCCCACAGGATGCAGAAGGCGTCGGCGCCGATGCCGTTCATCGTGGGCTCGACCACGGTGATGGCGGCGGCGCTGGCGATCGCCGCATCGACCGCGTTGCCGCCCTTGGCCAGCATGCGCAGGCCGGCGGTGGAGGCGAGTTGCTGGGACGAGGCGACGACGTTCTCGGCGAAGACCGGCAGCTTCTTGGTGGAATAGGGGAAGTCGTACGTGAAAGACGGCACCTCGGAATCCTTTCTACTTCTTCGAGGCCTGGAGGGCCTCGATGCGCGCCACGAAACGGGGCGTCTGCAGGAACTGGCGATGATCCGTGGCGGTCTTGCCGAACAGGCGGGAGAGATCGAACACGCCGGAGCCCGCGATCTCGCCCATCCGCCCGGAGATCGTCACCCGCTCGCCAAGCCGCAGGGTTTTTAGCGCCGCGACGGCCTGTTCGGAAAGGCCCGGGGGCGGGGCGGCACGCGATCGTGTGGAGAAAAAGTCGGTCACCGTGCCGGCGAAGGCGAGCGCCCAGTCGTTGAACGCGTAGAGCGAAACCTGGCGGCCGATGTCGAAGGTGACGGCCACGGTCTGCGCATTGCCCTCGATCTTGGTGAGCGTGCCGCACCACTCGCTGAAGGCCCCGACCTTGCCGGCCAGGGCGACGCTCTGGCGGGCGGCTTCCTCGACCCGCAGCGGATTGTTCGAGGCCAGCGCCGGCTTCGCCAGCTCCTGCAGCCCGTCGAGGAACGCCTTCTGCGCCGGATTTCGCTCGTGGCACGGCCGATCGAAACACCCGGTCAGCACGAAGCCCGCGCCGCCGAGCAGGACGGAGCGGCGAAAGGCGAAGGGGGACGTCGTTGGCATCACCCCTTCACCTTACCTCATTATGAGCGTCAAGCCGCCTTCGACTGCGCCTTGGCCCGCTCTTCCTCCTTGAGTTCCTTCTTGGAGAGCTTGCCGACCGGGGTCTTGGGCAGTTCGGGGCGGACCTCGAGGGCGACCGGCATCTCGTGCTTGCCGATCTTGCCGTCGAGGTGCTTCTTCAACTCCTCGAAGGTGAGCGAGGCGCCGGGCTTCAGCTTGACGAAGACCTTGGGCGCTTCCTGGCGATAGGGATCGGGGATGCCGATCACGATCACCTCGTCGACCGACGGATGCTCGTAGACGGCCTCCTCGATCATGCGCGGGTAGACGTTGTAGCCCGAGGAGATGATCAGGTCCTTCGAACGGTCGACAAGGTAGAGCCAGCCGTCGGCATCCATGTAACCCATGTCGCCGGTGCGCAGGCCCATCCAGTTGCTCGACGGATGGCGGAACAGCACCTTCTCCGTCTCCTCCGGCTTCTTCCAGTAGCCCTTCATGACCTGGGGGCCGATGATGCAGACTTCGCCGACATGCTCCTTGCCGGGCGGCAGCACCTTGTTGCCGTCCTCCATGTCGCGGATCTCGATCACCGTGCCGGGCATCGGCACGCCGCACGAGCCGACCCGGCGCACGCTCTTGTCGACCGGACAGATCGCGCCGGTCGGCGAGGTCTCGGTGAGTCCGTAACCCTCGATCAGCGTGGCGCCGGTCAGCTTCTCGAAGCTCTGCTGCACCTCGACGGGCAGGGGGGCGCCGCCGGACATGCAGATCTTGAGCGAGCTGAGGTCGAGCCCCTGCGCCTTGGGGTGCTTGTTGATCGCGGTGTAGAGCGTCGGCACGCCGGGCAGGAAGGTCGGCCTCTTCTTGCCGAGATCGGCGACGATCATGTCGATGTCGGGTCGCGGATAGAGGATCAGCTGGTTGCCGTTGCGCACCGCGCCCAGCATGATTCCCGATAGCGCGTAGATGTGGAACAGCGGCAGCACGCATACGACCTTCTCGGTGCCGGGCTTCGTGTAGGGCGTCGTCCAGGCCTGGCCCTGGCTCATCGCCGCCATGACGCAGCCATGCGTCAGCATCGCCGCCTTCGGCAGGCCGGTCGTGCCGCCGGTGTACTGGAGGATCGCCACCTCGTCCCACAGATTGTCGCTGGCCGGCTTGTGGGGCGTGTACTTGCCGTCGTTCGCCAGCAGGTCCTTGAACGACATGTGCCAGTCGTCGCGCGGCCAGGTCGAAAGGTCCTTCTTCTTGGCGATCGGATAGAGCCAGTTCTTGGGCCACGGCAGGTAGTCGGCGATCGAGCCCACGATCAGCTTCTTCAGCCGCGTCTTGCCGCGCATCGCGGCCATCTTCGGGTAGAGCGCGGTGACGTCGAGCGTGACCAGGATGTCGGTCTCGGAATCGCCGATCTTGAATTCGAGTTCGCGCGCGGCGTCGAGCGGCGAGTAGTTCACCACCCGTCCGCCGGCCTTCAGCACGCCGAAGAAGGCGATGATGTAGTGCGGCGTGTTGGGCAGATAGAGTCCGACATTGACGCCGGGCTTGACGCCGAGCTTCTGGAAACCGGCGGCGGCCCGGTCGGAGGCCTCCTTGTAGTCCCGGAACGTCATCACCTTGTCGAGGAAGTCGGTGAAGGGCCGGTCGCCGTAGCGGGCGCAGCTTTCCTCGAAGCTCTGATGGATCGTCATGCTCGGGACGTCGAGTTCCCAGTTCACGCCCGGCGGATAGCTCTTTTCCCACACGTAGTTCGACATTTATGGAGTTCCTCCCTGCATCGACTATGTGAGGTGGGACGCGGGAGGGTCAAGAAGCGGGCGGAACCAGATATTCGTACTCGTAGACCGTGCGGAAGCCCTGCGCCGCATAGAGCGGCATCGCGGCGGCGTTGGTCGCGACCACCTGCAGGTAGGCGAAGCGCGCGCCTTTCGCCCAGGCCCAGGCGTAGAGGCTTTCGGTGACCCTGCGCGCCAGCCCCTGCCGGCGCGCCTCCGGCATCACGAGCACGTCGAACAGACCCATGTGATCGCCCTCGACGGCGCCGATCGCCATGGCCATGGGCCGGCCCTCGCTCTGGACGAAGGCGAAGCCGGCCGGCGGGGCGATCGCCCCCAGCATCCGCCGCATGGTTTCGCGGTGCTCTGGCCTGACCGGGCTGTGGGTGGCGAAGGCCTCGAGCCACGACGAGCCGGGACTTGCGGCGATCTCGACCGTGGGATCGGCGCGAAAGCCGTCATGCAGCGCACAGCGCTGGAGCAGGCTGCGCTCGATGGCCTCGTAGCCTCGTGCCTCGAGCAGATCCGCCATGCCGACAGGCGCCAGGGGCGTCAGGCGCCAGACCGGCCGGCGCCCGCGCGCGCGAAACGGTGCCTCGATTGTTTCGACATCGGTCGAAGGTCGAAGCCCTAACGCGTTGATGGAATTGGCTCTTTTCGTATAGCCGCCGGAGAAGCGCAGGTGCCATCCCTGGACGTCCTCGCTCTCCAGGGCCGGCCAGCCCCGGAAAGCCAGGCGTTCGAGGTGGCGAACTTCATCCAGATTCTTAAGAGATGACATCTTGTTCGGTCTCTGTTACTCTAAAAATCAATAATAACATCAAGTTATTTTAAGAACTGTAAGTTGCGCATGAAGTCTGACCCCCTCGATGTCGGCTTTCGCGTTTGCTGGCAGCCTTCCGGTTGTTCCCTTTGTTTCCCGACCGGTCACCGGCTGCCAGCAATCCTTTCGCTCGTCCTCGCCCTGGCGCTCGCCCTGGCCGGATGCGGAGGGGGCGGGACGGGGGCCGACGACAACCCGCCGAGCGACAAGGTCGCCTATACGGCCTGGAAGGAATGGACGAAGTTCGGCCGCGCCACCGTTGTCTATGGCGGGCAGGCCAACGGCTACACCAACCGCTACGGCATGACCGAACGCAGCGAGCCGCTGTCCAGCCGCGTGGGTGAATACTGGGCGGCGTGCGGCCGGCCGGAGTGGAACGGCAGCTCGGGCAAGCCCTGGTCGGGGGCCTTCGTGACCTGGGTGATGCTGAAGTCGGGCTACGGCGCCTCGCAGTTTCCGCGCGAGGGCCGCCATGGCAGCTACCTGTCCTCGCTCTACGATCGCCAGCGCGCCTCGCGCGGCGCGCCGTTCGTGCTGCACGCGCCGAACGAATACTCGCCGAAGCCGGGCGACCTGGTCTGCTCCGGCTCCGCCGGCCCGACCTGGCGCCACGCCGACCCGCGCACCGCGCAGCGCCGCATCGACAACACGGCGGCCCATTGCGACATCGTCACCGAGGTGCGCGGCGGCTACGTCCATGCGGTCGGCGGCAACGTGAAGGACAGCGTGGCGATGAGCCTCTTCCCCATCGACTCGCGCGGCCGCCTGATGAACGTCTCGGGCCGCCCCTGGCTGCTCGTCGTCGAAAAGCGCGGCTGAGCCGGCTGCTTCCTTTTCCGCACGGCCGCCTCTGACGGACGGGCGGGAAGTGAAAGTGCGTTTTCGATTTCAGCCGTAGCGTACGCCAGCGAATCCCCAGTCGAGCCAGTACCAATTCTCGATGTTGTCCCGGATGACCGGTTCGATGGCGGCATTGAGCCGGACGACGTCGTCGATCAGCGAGGGCGGCCGGCCATGCGTCGGCGGGAGCACGATCGGCTCTGCGAAGCGCAGGGTGAACCGGCAGCCAGGGTGGCGAATGACGTGGAACGGCAGGAGGGTCGCTCCCGTCATGCGGGCAAGGCGGGCGGCAAGGCCATAGTTGCTCCGGATGTGCGGGCGGCGGCCGAAAAATGGAGCGGCGGAAACACCGCCCACCGGTTCGTCGCAAAACACGATGAAGGTCTTGCCGTCATGCAGCCACCTGACCGCGGTTCGCAGAGCGTTCGCACCGCGGGGAAAGGCCTCACCTCCTTCAACCGAGCATCTGGCGCGGACCTCGAGCGCAAGCCTTGTCTGCATGTAGCTGGGCTGCGGCTCGAAGACGGCACAGAGGGGAACGCCGAACGACTTCATCACGGGAGACACGGTCTCCCAGTTGCCGATATGGGTGCCGATCAGGATGACCGGTCCGGCGGCCAGCGTCTTCTTCGCCAGGTCGGCGTTTTCCACGGCAATCCTGCCGCTCGGCATCAGTCGATGCAGAATGGAAAACTCCGCCTGGAGCCGACCGATGGTCTCGAAGTGGTACATGCACGCTCGGCGGAGCCGTGCTTCGTCCCACGAGGGGTTCAGCCAGCGCAGGTTGGTCAGCGTCCGTTCGATTGCATCGCGATGCAGCAGCGGCACGACGATGCGCGAACACCGGCCACCGAAGTTCGACACGAAGGTAATGGGAAGAAGGCCGAGGATGTGGAAAAGGACCCACTGCAAACCGTCGACCGGCTTCTCCCACAACCAGTAGGCCAGCCACCGGCGTCGTGCCTGACGGCCGGCCCATAGCGCCTTCCAAGATGGCGGGTCGACCTTGATCATCCGCAGCGTTCTTGCCAGCGCCTCCGCGTTCGAAGTCGGCTGTCGAAAAAGGCTGGTTGGCGACGCCTGGTCGTCCGTGGACATCTGGCCGTTCTGAGCCGCGAGTTACGAAACGTTCCGCAAACTGGCCGGCTTCAATCAGGCCACAAGCGGCGCAGCGGAAAGTTTCTGGTCCGACCCCTGATCCGTGGAAGCCGATGAGGCCGGCGACAACCCGAAGTGCGGATTGCGGGCCTTCCAGTCCGCCAGGATGTGGGAATTGTCATGCTTCCACGGATGAAACGACGGCTTGTAGTAGGTGAAGTACTGCCGCCAGGGAATCGCCGCGCGCAGGATGCCCAGTATGTTCCGACCGGTAAACCGCTCGCGCGGCTTCGCTTCGGTGGGGGGCGCCGGCGCGGGCGCCGGCGGCTTGGCCGGGGCTCGCGGCGAGCCCTGGACGGCCGCACCGACGGCCAGCATGACCAACAGGAAGAGCGGTGTCGCAATCAGCATCCCGAACACCCGGTTGACGTAGGCCAGGAACCCCGTGCCCACGGCCGCGGCATGAACGTCGAAACACACGGCCTTGTGCTCCGTCTCCTCGACGGCATGCCATACCCACAGGTCGGCGACCGGGGCCGGCAGCACGTCATGAAGTTCACGGTCGTGCTGCAGCACCACTTCGGCCAACAACGCGGCCACATGCTCCATCCCTGCCGAGACCGAGAGGCGCAAGGCAAGCGGCGTCCTGGACAACAATCTGAAGGCGCCTTCGCTGGCGCGGGCGGCCCGCAGGCACCGGGGATTGTGGCGCGCCAGCATGTCGTTGCAGGCTTTATGCACGCGCTCATGCATCGCTTCCTGATGCAGGAAGCCGCCAATCTCCTTCTGCAATTCCGGGTCCTGGATGCGCGGCCGCGCATCCCTCAGCGCCTCGATTCCGAATCGCTCGGCGAGCGGAAAGCTGAGTGACGCGGCGTTGAACACGACTTCGATCCAGCCACCGGCCGGGAACCACGGGCCCGGCGGCACGGTCGAAAAATCGATCTGCACCCGTCGGCGGACGATGCTGGTGGGAGAGGTGGTCATGGCTGCGAAGCACACGTTCGAGGAGTGAAGTCTCCACTCACAACATAGCGCATTTTCCCCACCGCGCCAGTACGGCACACCCCCTGCGACGATGGCGTTCGGCCTCGAATTCACCGGCCTCGAATTGGCCGGCCTCGCGGGCCCGGTGGCCGATGTCGCGGCTCAGTTCGTCAGTCCGGCGGCGTGCATGATGGCGGCGGTGCGCTCGGCGATCATGATGGTCGGGGCATTCGTGTTGCCCCCGATCAGCGTCGGCATGACCGAGGCATCGACGACGCGCAGCCCCTCGACGCCGTGAACCAGCAACTTGTCGTCGACGACGGCCATTCGATCGGTGCTGGGGCCCATCTTGCAGGTCCCCACCGGGTGGTAGATCGTCTCGCACTTGGCGCGGATCCATTGCTCGATCTCGGCGTCGGTCTTCGCTGCGGCGCCCGGCTGGAATTCGTCGGCCCGGTAGGGATCGAGTCCCGACTGGGCGAGAATGTCGCGGCCCATCTTGACGCCGGCGATCAGCGCGTCGAGGTCCTTGCGCTCCGCCAGGTAGTTGGCATCGATCAGCGGATGCTCGCCGGGGTTGGTGCTGCGCAGCCGGATCGTGCCGGCGCTCTCGGGCCTCAGCGTGCAGACGTGCAGGCTGTAGCCGCTCTTGTCCCTGATCTTGGTCCGTCCGTGATCGACCACGAGCACCGGCAGGAAATGGAGCTGGATGTCGGGCGCGGCGAGGCCCGGGGTCGTGCTCAGGAATCCGCCCGACTCGGCGACGGGAGACGTGCCCGGGCCCTTCTTGTTTATGACGTACTGGACGAGCGAGACGAGTTTGTTGCGCTTGTCGAACGTGTCGCGGGTCTTGCAGAGCTGCAGGATGGCCGCGTCCACATGATCCTGCAGGTTGCCGCCGACGCCCGGCAGATCGATCACCGGGGTGATTCCCAGGGACTTCAGGTGATCGGCCGGGCCGACGCCCGACAGCATCATGAGTTGCGGCGAGTTCACGCTGCCGCCGCACAGGATGACCTCGCGGTTGGCGCGCGCGACCTCGTCGCGGCCATCGATCGAATAACGCACGCCTATGACGCGGGTGCCTTCGAAGATGATGCGCTCGACCATCGCGCCGGTGATGACCTCGAGATGCGAGTTTCCGCGCTCGATCGCCGGTCGCAGATAGGCGCTGGCGGTGCTCCAGCGCTTCTGGCCCTTCTGCGTCACCTGGTAGTAGCCGACGCCCTCCTGCTCGGCGCCGTTGAAGTCGGCGATGCGCTTGTGACCGGCCTGTTCGGCAGCCTTGAGGAAGGCCTCGCTCAGCGTGCAGGGATCGGCCTGGTCGGCGACGTTGAGGGGGCCGCCGGTGCCGTGGAATTCGTCGCCGCCGCGCTCGTTGTTCTCGGCCTTCTTGAAGTAGGGCAGGACGTCGTTGTAGCTCCAGCCTTCGTTGCCGAGCTGGCGACGAATTCCACGGC